>ERZ778028.33-NODE-33-length-459097-cov-181.170963_pt1 | contig 459097 bp, 490 predicted proteins | sample MGYA00375758_ERZ778028 | MGnify/ENA primary metagenome ERZ778028 (study PRJEB29350, sample SAMN05389828) | bioreactor metagenome | isolation source: Thiocyanate bioreactor | place: South Africa: University of Cape Town | collected 2014-03-17 ...
TGGGCTCGGGGATCTCGGGCTTGCAGCTCTCGATCTCCTCCTCCGTGAGGGCACGGGTGCGCGTCTCGACTGTGGTCGTGATGTGCTCCGTGTCCTCGATGACCTGCCAGGTCGAACCCTCGACGAGCACGACCTTGTAGGGGGTCACGGTCGTCGTACGGGTCTGGGTCGTCTCGGTGTCACCGCAGACCCAGGCTTTGTCCTGCCACTCGGTGTGCGTCACCTTGGGCTCGGGGATCTCGGGCTTGCAGCTCTCGATCTCCTCCTCCGTGAGGGCACGCGCCTGCGTCTCGGTCACCACCTTGATGTTGGCGGTGTCCACGACCGTGACGTACTTGCCGTCCTGGACGATGACCTTGTAGGGCGTGGTGGTCTTGGTGCGCGTCTGCGTCACCTCGCTGTCACCACACACCCACTCGGAGTCGACCCAGGTGGTGTACTCGACCTTGGGCTCGGGCGTCGAAGGCGGCGTGTTGCAGCCGCTGCTCGACGTCGAGCTGTAGGTCGGGTTCGGGCCCTTGCCGGACAGCGCCTGGTGCAGGAACTGCGGCTCGTACGGGTTGTTGGGCCCGAGGAGCTTTGCCGGAACGGCCAGCTTGTCGAAGCCACCCTTGCTCACGAACTCGGCGTAGATGTCGTGCTGACGGCACACGTCGAGTGCGGGAGCGGCGTACGAGAACGTGCCGATGGAATCCACCAGCAGGTCGTTGTAGCCGACAAGCGTCTGGGGCCACGAGGGGTTTCCGGACGCCGGTCGGTCGTACTCGTACGTGGTGGCACGAACCGCGAGCGCGTCACAGAGCTTGGCGCCCTGCTTCGCATCCTTGGCGCTTGCCGTGATGGTGCCCGATCCGACACCATCGAAGGTGTAGGACCAGGTGACCTTCTGCACGCACGGCGGCGGCGGAGAGGTCCCGCAGATGACGCTGCCCTCCCAGTGGTAGTTGGTGCCATGCACCTGCGTCCACTGGACTTCGTAGTACGTCCAACCCGGCCAGTCGGGGTGTTCGGTCACCTTGTAGGTGACCGTCTTCCCGCTGGTGTTGAAGTTGGAGTCGTGGAAGTTGAAGGTCTTCGTCTCACCCGTGACGAGGTTCTTGACGCGGATGTTGACATCCTTGTTGTCGGACCCCGCCGGGATGTTGTTCGGGTAGGCGACCGTCAGGCCGTCGCACGTCGGTGCGGCGTACTGCCAGTTCCAGTCGAACGGCTTCTCCGGCTGCGGACAGTCGGCCACGCTCGGCTCGGGCTGCCCCGTGTCGTAGACGATGGCGACCGAACGACCCTGTGCGTCGGCGAAGGCCCACGGGAACGTGCCCGGGAAGTCCTTCAGCGAGTTGACAGAGACCGAGATGGGGTTGTTCCCCGTCTGCAGGCGCTCGTTGACACCGGGGGTGCCGACGTACTTGCAGACGAAGACCTTCTTCGGCTGATCGTCACCCTTGGGCGCGGATTCCGCCCGCGCCATCTGGGTGTCGTTCACCACGACCGGCTCGGCGTTGGTCGCGGCGTCGTTGCTGGTCTCATTCCCCGAAGGGGTGGTGCCTGCGTCGACGTCGTTGTCCACTTCGGGCGTCGCGGGTGCTCCCTCGGGGGGGAGTTCCCACGACCTCGGTGATCACCGAGGTCTGATCCTCGCTCGGAGCTTCCGCTGCCGCGGCCATCGAAACGCCACTCATGGTGAGCGCGCCGATGATACCGACGGCAAGGGTCGCCCGGAGTGCTCGCACTCCGCGCTTACGCGCCTCGCGTTGACGGCGTGCCTCACGCCGTGTTGTAGGGATGTCCATTGGGTTCCTTTCGGGGATTGGACTTGGATGGGCTGTGTTTGGTTGTAGGGTAAAGCTACTTAGCTTAGTAGGCCAAATTGTTAATGGGCATGGAGCCCAAAATCAAAAGGGCTCACACGCTTGAGAGATTATAGCATAAATACAATAAAAAATCAAGTTTTGCGCAGCGAGCCGCCTCAGTTAGTGATAAATAGTCTTGACGCCTCAACTAATAGAAGATGTATACTAAGTATAGTCATGTGAGTACTTCCCCACCCCTGAAATTATGAAGGGTACGGATTTCCACCCACAGGCTTAATCTACCGGCGAGTTTCCTCGATCTTTTCAAGGAAATAGCCCAAAGAAGCCACCAACGATGACATGCACACTGGCCTGCGAGACCACATAGCGGTAATACGCCAAGCGCCCCTGTCAATCGATACAATTCTACGTGATATTCAGTAAAAAGGATGCCCGGTCGAACGGTCCAAGCTCCCTCTCTGAATCACTCTCCTAAAATCCGTTTGCTGATCAGTATTTACTCGTTCAGCCTTTTTGCGTTAAACGCGAATCAATAGCGTTCGCCACACGCGAGTAAAAAGTAACTACTTATAGGAGAAATAACATGAATCGTATCACTGTAAATGAGCAAGTCGCAATCACTCAAATGGGCTTTAAGAAGAACCTTGCGGCATACCCTCGCCGTATGGAGTTTCGCGGTACCATCTATGAGTTTCTTGACGCGGGGCTTCGCTGCCTTATCCGCTCAGGAAGCCACGTTGCTGAGGTGCTAACGATGACCGACGGTAATCGTGAGTTCCAGCTTCGTAGCGATAACAACGGCGGTAACTGGACGCTTGTGAGTATCCTCTCATGAGCGGCGAGTTACTCGAGTCAGTCCAGCTTCACTACGAGACTGGAAGCCAGCCAAGGCTTACAATAAAGCAACGGCTGGCGCACTTCTTTAAAAAATACTCGCGGTAGTGCGAGTATTTTTTATTTTTAACGAGTGTTCTTTCCTTTTTGAATAAGCCGACGCCCAATCCATTTATGGATTTCAACTGGGATGACGGCGACCGCGAACGCAATCAAGGTTGCAAAGAAGATGTCACCAATAGCAACTGGGTTGACGTGAAGTGCACCCTGGAGTGGACCGAAGAGCGCAAGCGCTTGCATGGTCACTGCGATGGTAATACCAATCCAGAACGGCGCATGCCATACGCGAAGGCGCGTAAACAATGAGTCGTAGGTGCTGCGAGCATTAAAGGCGTTTGCCCACTGCACGGCAACGAGTGCAACGAAGACGATTGTCTGACCATATGCGGTGCCGTATTCCTTGCTGTAAATCGAGTACAAGACCAGCGCGAGGGTGGCCATCGAGACGGCCATAAGGATGATGCGACTAATCATGTATTTACCAAGGATCGGCGCCTTAGGGTCAATTGGTTTTCGCTTCATGACCGACTTCTCGCCCGGCTCGAGACCGAGTGGAATCACCATGGTTGTATCGGTCACAAGGTTAATCCAAAGGATTTGAATTGGTGCGAGTGGCATTGGCATGCCTATCACAAGCGCGGCCAGCGTGACCATCACCTCACCGATATTGGTCGCAAGAAGGTACGTCAGCATGCGGCGAATGTTTGAGAAGATGATACGGCCTTCACGCATCGCACGCACGATACCCGCAAAGTCGTTATTGAGCAGGATGATATCACCTGCGTCTTTAGCGATTTGCGAGCCACTTCCCATTGCGACACCTACGTCGGCGTTGGCGAGGGCTGGAACGTCATTGACACCGTCGCCTGTCATCGCAGTGACTTCCTTGAGGCGAAGTACTTTAAGGATTCGGAATTTATTTTCAGGGGTTACGCGTGAGAAGACGCGGGCATTTTGTGCTACTTTTGCGAGTTGCTTGTCGGTCATGTCGACCATAAGGCGACTGTCGAACACTTGATCGCGTGATTCAACAAGCCCAAGTTTGAGTCCAATCGAGTAGGCGGTTTCAAGGTGGTCGCCTGTAATCATGCGCACCGATACGCCCGCACCGCGTGCTGCGGCAATTGCGCGGCGTGCAGAAGGTCGTAGTGTGTCAGCGACGGCGATAAGACCGGCAAATGTCATTTTGTGCTTAGGGTGAAGCTCGGTAAAGTTCTCGAGGCTCTTTTGGAGTGGAGAGGTGGCCACGGCAATCACGCGGTAGCCTTGGCTCGTAAGCTGCGTGACGGCTTGGTTGATTTCGGTCATTTGCGGACGAGTCAGGTCGCTACGCATCATCATTTGCTCTGGGGCACCCTTTACGACGAGCTCGTGCTTTCCACGGTGATGCCAAACGTTACCACTCATGGCCAGCGATTGATCGAATGGGAGCTTGGAAATTGGCTCACCCTTGAGTTCAACGGTACCTTCTGCAGAGGTATAGCTAATAAAGGCAATGTCGAGCGGGTCACCCGATTTTTCACCGTGGTGATTGATAGTCTTGTGAACAACGGTTGGAAGGTGGTGGTCACTCCAGCTTGGTTGCCATGTCTCCTGTACTGAAAGCTCATTTTTAGTGAGTGTACCAGTCTTGTCAGTTGCAATAGTAGTGATGACACCGATTGTCTCGATGGCATTCATGCTGCGTACGAGTGCCTTTTTCGCGGCCATGCGGCGCATACCTAGTACGAGGATGACAGAGATGGCGATGGGTAGGCTTTCAGGAACGGCAGAGACAGACAGCGCGATTACCAAGCGAAGTGCCTCGGTCATTTCGATGCCACGTACGATTGCGAGGATAAATGCACCCACCGCAACGGCTGCGATGACTGCGATAATATAACTAATAAGTTTGTCAATTTTCTTTTGAACAGGGCTACTGACACTATCGGGTGCCTTGCCTGTCAGTGCGGCGATGCGCCCAAATTCGGTTTTATTGGCTGTGTAGACAACGACACCAACTGCGCTACCCGACACAATAAATGAGCCCTGGAAAAGTGTGTTGGATTGTTCGTACACCTCTTTTTTACCTTCGAGTGTGTCGACATTTTTACTTACCGGTACGGATTCACCCGTCAGCATCGCCTCGTCGGCGCGAAGTGAATCGGCTTCGAGAAGTCGTAGGTCGGCCGGAACTTTATCCCCTTCGCTTAATTTGACAATATCGCCTGGTACGAGAAGTGATGCATCTACAGAAATCGATTCACCGCCGCGGATAACCTCAACCTCTCGCCCACTTTTCTTCTGGAGCGTACGAAGGATGCGCTCGGTCGAGAACCGCTGGACGTAATAAATAGTTGCACTCGTCACCATAATGACGAGGATGATAATCGCATCAAGGACGGCGTGGTGCCAGAAACTAATAAGAACCGCGACAAAAAGCACGGCCATGAACACATTCGCAAATGGTTCGACAAGTTTTTTCCAGAGCGGCTCGCCCTTTAAGGTAATTTCGTTTGGTCCGTATTGTGTAAGCCGTTTGCTCGCCTCGTGTTTTGAGATGCCGTCAATTGACGACGACATCTCGCGCAAGGTGTCATCGGCTGATTTTTGGTAATAAAGCATTAGCACCATTGTACCAATTAAAGATGTAACTTTCCACTTGAACTCGGGCGAAGAACGCTATACGATAAAGGAAATCGATACAGATATGGGTGAATTGCTACAGCTACGCGGACAAGGGGGTCAACCAGACTCGTTTACACTCGAACAAGTACGTTCGGGTGTGTTTGTTGCGAATCAACTTCCGCCTGAAGAATTGGTGGGGTCCGGTGAGTATGTCACGGCTGCGCAGTTTGGCGTTGCGGGCGAACGTGCGGGAAAAAGCGCAAACTATGGACAAGGCGTCATGCGCGATATCGCGCTACAGATGGTGGGTATTGAAGCAGATACCACATATACAATTAATGGCGTAGGTGGGTATCTGATGGCTGGCACCCCTGAGCACAAGCTATATTGGAAGGTCCGCCAACTCATGGACAACCCAGACAAAATCAAGAAAGGGTCACGCGCGCGCCTACTCCTTGGTCGTCAACTCGTCCATGAAACGTGGGCTGCCGGCGAGGGAAGCCAGCTGCTTCGTATGGAAGAGGTTCCGCGTCTCGGCAAAGTTGGGCAACGAGTCGTCTCTGAGGTCGTCAAGCTTATCTCCTAATAGAAAATAGCCACCGCTCGGGTGGCTATTTTGATGAAGCTCTTCTAGTTACAAAGTGTTGTGGCGGACATGCGATCCATTAGTTGGTGGTATGTCGCGCCGAATGACGCTGGGTAACTGCTAAGTAATTTTCACTAACTGGAAACTGCTTCGTTGGAGGCCATTCCCCCACTCTACAATGTCCTGAACCGTTTTACCGAGCAGCGTGCTGCCAAGTGGACTGAGTGCAGAAATGCGTCCGTCACTTGGGTTTGCCTCGATGCTATCAACAATTGTGTAGCGAATGATACGGCCGCTTTGATCGATAAGGTCAACGACCGAACCGATTGCAACTTTCATACGCGTACGCTTTGACGGAATGAGCTTGGCGCGCACGAGAGCCTGTTGTTTCTCGACGAGTTCCGATTCGAGTGTTTCTAGGCGTTGGAGGCGCTCGCTTCTTTCAAATCGATCGTCGTGATTGCTTGTTTTATCACTTTCACGAAGACTTCGGCGAATCGATTGGCGGTCATGCTCGAGTTGTGCAATCGACTTTCGAAGTTCTTTCATTCCCTTTTTGCTGAGCAAAACGGTTTTTTGTTCTGATTGGTTGGTGGTGGTTGTGTTCATAGAGTTCACTCCCTTCCTTTATTGGCTGTTCGCCGATGTTTGTTGTAGCGCTTGTGCTACTGGCTTCAAGTATGGCACTGGTTTCTGAGAGAACTCTTAATTCTCAAACTTATTTCGTTGTAATTTTGCCGTCCACAATAGTAAAGGTGCGGTCGGTTTTACCTGCGATATCGAGGTCGTGGGTCACCACAACAATGGTGGTATTTTGGTTGCGCGATAGGTCATGAAGAAGGTCGAAAATCTTTTTACCCGTAGCGCTGTCAAGATTACCAGTTGGCTCATCCGCCAAGATAAAAGCTGGCTCATTCGCAAGTGCGCGGGCGATGCTGACGCGTTGTTGCTGGCCACCACTCAGACGTGTCGGGCGACGATGCTGTTGATCCTCTTCGATACCAACCGATTCAAGTAGCTTTACGGCGCGATCGACTCGACTGGTTGCGGGGTAGCCGCCAAATTCGAGCGCTAGTACGACATTTTCAAGCGCCGTGAGGTTTGGAATAAGATTGTATTGCTGGAATACAAAGCCGATCTTTTTCCCTCGATATTTTGTTTGCTGGTGGCCACTAAGTTTTTCGATTGCTGTATCGTCAACGGTGATTGATCCATCGGTTGGCGTATCAAGCGCCCCAAGGATGCTAAGTAGCGTACTTTTACCGCTCCCGGATTTTCCAACGATGCTTACAAATTCACCTGTATTCACCTTGAAGGTGATATCTTTGAGCGCATGGACGGGGCCACTGGCGGTGTTGAATGTCTTTGAAACATTTTTTACTTCTAACATAGGGGTCCTTTCTATTCAGTCCTTAATACTTCGGCGGGTCGAACTCGGGCGGTAAACCAGGCTGGAATGGCGGTACCAATCAGTGAGATAACTAGCGTAACGCCAAGTGCAATCGCGATGATATCTGGCGTGAGACTTGCGGTCACTTGGGTGGCGTTGGTTTGAAGCTGCTGGAAGCCGCCTTCGAAGCCACCAGGGCCTCCCTGTGGGCGTTGGGTGCTGCTGTTTGATGTCGAATCGCCTCGCGTCGCCATGCCTCCACGCTGACTCGTGTTTATAGTATTTTGGCTCGATACTAACGACGTTGTCATTGGGCCGCTGACAAGAATACCGAGTACCATGCCAATGACGGCACCGAAAACGGTAAGGGTTAAGCCTTCGGTGATAAATTGCCCCACAACTTTGCCGTCGGTTCCACCGATCGCTTTCATGACACCAATTTCACGGCGACGTTCGCGCACTACCATGATCATGGCAAGGAGTACAATGGCCGCGCCTGCAATTGCTGCGGCAATCACACCGGCGAGCGCGAGTGATGCGATACCTTCGAGTGACGAAACGCTTTCTTCTGCGCGCTGCACTTCACTGGTAATATCAGCGTCATCTCCAAGGGATGATTTTAGTGAGTTGACGGTAGCCGACACGTTGTCGCTACTATCTACCGTCGCCACCACTGTACTGACTACATCCGCTTGATCTGTCAGGCTTTGTAAGGTTGCGAGCGGCATGATGATACCGCTATCTTGGAAACGATTGTCAGTTTCATAAATACCCTTAATGGTAATGGTCTGGTCGTATGCGGTAAAGGTATCGCCTACTTCAAGACTGTTCTTCTCGGCTAGCGTTGAGCCAATCAGGGCAACATTGTCGCTACTGTCCGTGTCAATCGTTTCACCACTTGTAATATTTAGGTCGCTTCCATCGGTCGAGACCGAGTTTACATCAGTGGTTCCTGTCACCGTAATGCCCGGTGTTGGCATCTGCATCGCAGCGCCACCCGCTTGAGTGCTCGACTCACTGCTCGATGAGCTTTCACGTTGACGTTGTCCAAAGCCGCCAAATTCAAGTGATGATTCTAAGCTCGTATCGTCACTAGAGAGTTGGTCGCTGAGGGTCATCGTGGTTGCGCTAATGTGGTCGGTAGACTTAATCGTGCTGAGTTGTTCGGCTGTCAGCGGGTCACCGCCTCCCATGTTCCCCATCACACCAGCAGGACGAATCGTCACTGACGTGCCTGCGGTGGCTTTTACTTCATCTATTTTTGACAGTACGCTGCTTCTTGCAACGAGCATACTGAGGATCAAGGCAATGCTGATGGCAAACATCAACACAATTGCTCCAGATCTAATGGGACTTCGGAGGGTATTCTTTACCCCTCGGGTCAGGACATTCATGGAATGCGTTCTCCTTCGTTATATGTTTATACGAGGGAGTGTACGCGCTATTCTTGAGGTTTGACTGAGCTTTTTCTTACAATTGGCAGATAAAGCGTGAATGTCGTAAATTCATCAGTACTCGAGACGGTAATCTCGCCGTGGTGGATATCGACGATCTTCTTTGCGATAGATAATCCAAGTCCGTACCCATTCTTTGCCCCGTTGGTGCGCGAATTGTCGGCACGGTAAAAGCGATCGAACAGTTTAGGGAGTTTGTCGTCAGGTATTTTCTTACCTTGGTTTTTTACCTCAAGCCCTACGCGCCCGTATTGTTCAAATACACGGATGAATATCGGCGAGTCGGCCGGGCTGTATTTTATGGCGTTATCGAGCAGGATGGTGATAAGTTCATTAATTGCTGGTTCATTCGCAAGCGTGGTTGCTTTCTTTCGCGAGGTAATATCAAACCGCTCAACGTCACTAGGATAGCGCTGAACAAGTTCTTGCACCATGCTTGGGACGTCGATGGTGTCGACTTCGAGTTTGTCGTGATCAAGTCGCGAAAGGTGCAGAAGCATTTCGGAAAGTTTAATGAGCTTGTTTACTTCCTCTAGGTTGCTCTCAAGAAGCTCCCTTGCCTCACCTATTTCAAGCTTCGGGTCGCGCAGGTTTACTTCAAGCTCTGTTTTCATGGCAGCAAGTGGTGTGCGTAGCTCGTGGCTGGCGTCGCTTGTGAAACGACCCTGGGCCTCGTGAGCTTCGGCGATTGGACGAAGTGTGCGGCGTGCGAGGAAAAATGCACCAAGCCCTCCGGCCACGAGTACGACAATATTGATATACACCAATGAAAGAATCATTTGGCTTGAAGCTTTGCGGGATTCATTTATGAGTGGACTATTTGGACCCTCATCATCAAGGAAATAGCGGCTAAACGGCGCAGGGCCGTTGTATCCTTCGATGATGCTGTGCTGAAGATTCTCGAGACGGAAACTAATCTCACGGTAGTTAAGCTGGTAGATGACGACACTAAAAGTAATACTGATTGCCATCAGAATTATCAGATACCACGCGGTCAATTTCAGCGTGGCCGACTGAAACATTTTCTGCATCGCCTGCACTTTTTGTCTCTCCTATGCTTCTAGTTTATAGCCAAATCCACGAACTGTGTGAATGAGCGGCGTGTCGAATGGTGTATCAATCTTGTTTCGTAGGTATTTTACATAGACTTCGACGGTATTTGGAAGGATATCCGCGTCATAGTCCCAGACGTGGCTAATAATAACCTCTTTGCTAATAGGGCGGCCCTGGTTGCGAAGGAGGTATTCAAGGAGTGCGAATTCTTTGCTGGTGAGCTGAAGGTCCTTACCGCCGCGTTTGACGGAATAGGTCACCGTATCAAGTGTTAAGTCGCCTGCGGTAAGCACGTCTGATTGTTGCTCAGTTGGGCGGCGAAGAAGCGCACGAACGCGAGCTAAAAGCTCTTCGAGCGCAAATGGCTTCACGAGGTAATCATCGGCACCGGCGTCAAGTCCAGCAGTTCGTTCGTTAATACTATCAAGCGCACTCAAGAAGAGTACTGGTGTGTGAATTTTCTCGTCACGCATTGCTTTGACGATCGCAATACCGTCGTATTCACCCGGAAGCATGCGGTCTATAATTGCGACGTCATAAGGTTCGGTCGTCGCCATAGCGTACCCTTCGTCGCCGTCGTAGGCAACGTCGACCGCGTAGGTCTCTTGTTCTAGTGCCTTTGCGAGCGCGCGGGCAATTTTGTGTTCATCCTCTACTACTAATATTCTCATACTCATAGTATACCGTGAATAAGCTTAAAAGACGCTTAGGTAGCGGTAAGGCTAGGCAAGCTGCGTTGCCGCGTAGCGATCGCTCCAGGCCTGCATGTCGCGAAGTATAGGAGTAAGTTCTTTGCCCTTTTGGGTAAGGCGGTATTCACAACGTGATTTTTCGGCTGGGAAAATCTTTTCGATGATTCCCTCTTTTTCAAGGCTATCGAGGCGCGCTGAAAGCGTGCGAGGGTTGATGCCTTCGACGAGGTCTTGAATCTGGCAGAAACGCACTGCATCTTCGTTCACAAAGAAACGAAGCAACTGGGGTGTCCACTTGTCGCCGAGGATTTTGGTTGCTGCCTTGACGCAGCCGATCGTTTCAATTGGCATATCTAGTACTTACTATACAATATCTAGCGTTATTTGATAAGCCCATTATCATTTTGGGAGCGCACATGGCTCATGCTAAATTCCCACGAAGCATCGGTCTTTTTGTGGGGGTTAAAGATGTACTGCGGGTCAAAGATTTCTTTTACTCCCCTAAAGAGTGTGTAGACATCTTGGCCAAAGACGGCTGGAAGCCATGATCCGCGTACCATGCCGTCGTTATGTTCACCTGCCATCGTGCCGCCATATTTCAGTACAATTGGTACGAGTTCACGCATGATGGGTTCGAGTTTGGCTTGATCTTTCGTTCCTGCGATGTCCATGAGTGGAATGATATGGAAGTTGCCATCGCCAAAGTGACCTTGAATGGTTGCGGGCAACTTATACTTACGAATTACTTTACGAAGCTCTGGTAGGAATTGTGGAAGATGATTTGGCTGCACGGTCATGTCGTCAATAAACGGAGAGGCGTAGCGGCCGCTAATTTGGTTGCGAAGCAGCGCGAGTGCAGCACGTCGAATGCTCCAAAAAGGTGCGCTCGACTTCTCGTCGCTTTCAATATCCATGCGAATTTTGTATTTCTTAAGGTCATCGTGGAGGTTTGAGATTTTTTCGATCACCTCTTTTTGCGTTTGGCCATCAAACTCGATCATCAGAAGAATATTAGGAAGGTGTCCCTTAAACTTCGCGACTGATTTCGTAAGGTGTGCTTGCTGACGCAGGTACTCTTTAGTGCCGAGCTGCTTGCGGAACGTCTTAAAGTAACGAATGCCAAGGTTGAACGTAATGTCATCGAAGCCTTCGAATGTTGCAGGGTTATGTTCCATCACCTTGTCGATGATACGGCCAAGGTTCTTCATGGATGGAAGATACGCGAGTAGTAGCCCTGAGTGCGGTGCTTTTGGCACGGCCTCGATTTTGATATCAGTAATGACCCCGAGCGTTCCTTGGCTACCTGTAAATAGCTGCGTCATATCAAATATGCCAGTCTCACGATCCCAGACACTCCAAAGGTTATAGCCCATAGAATTTTTATTCACACGTGGGCGGGCGTTGCGTACGGTGTCGTAGTGCGAATCTACTAGTTCGAACACACGACGGTATAATTCTGCTTCGTATGTACCTTCGGAGATTTTACGGTCGAGTTGCTTTTTTGTAAGGGGCTTCACTGTATAGGCGTTGCCATCTGCAAGCACGACCTGAAGCTCACGAACCGACCGGTCGGCGTTGCCATAGCGTAGCGACTGTTCACCGCCAGAGTTATTACCTACGATACCCCCAATAGTACAGATAGCGCGACTTGCAGGAATACAACCAAGGTGGAGGCCTTTATCGAGCAGGATTGGGTCGATGTCGCGTACGAACACACCCGGCTGCACTTGAAGGATATTTTTCTTGAGTGATTCGATCTTATTAAAGTGAGGCGTCATTTCGAGCACAATTGAGTTTCCGATTGCGCCGCCCGACATATCGGTGCCTGCACTCCTTGGGGTGAGTGAAAGCTTGGGGTACTCTTTTTTGTGGGTACTTACAAAACGAACGAGTGCTTCAATATCGGCGGTATCTTTAGGTTCGACTACGACGTCGGGGACGAGCTCGTAAATGCTCGCATCGCGGCTCACCTGGTGACGAGTGTGAAGATCAGTTGAAACCCCACCCTGCACTTTTGTTTTAAGTGCCTTAACTAATTTCTCCATTTGTATCTACTATACTGTGTCCATAAGCTGTTTGCCAAGTGGTGTATACTGGAAACATATGAAGACTAAAATTGATATCGATACACGCACATTTGTCCGCTTCTGGCTAGTAATTGTTGCACTCGTCCTAGCGGCGGCACTTCTTTATAAAGCACAAACCGCACTTATTATTATTGGTGTGTCAATTTTCTTGGCTTTGGCGCTTAACGCCCCTGTTGCCTATATTGCAAAGAAGCTTCCTGGCAAGAGTCGTGTGGGTGCGACGGCTATCGCCTACGTCGCGGTGGTGGTTATTATTGGTGCAATCCTGACCCTCGTGGTACCAGCGGTGATTCAGCAATCTGCGAAGGTGGCTCAAACTATTCCTGCGGTCGTTACCTCGGCGACACATTCGTGGGAGGGTGTGCGCGACTTTGTGGAACAATATAACCTTCAAGGTCAACTCGACACGGCGATTGTTTCGATTCAAGAAAGCGCGTCATCTTGGGCTGGAAACGTAGGTCAGAATGTTGTAGCGGGTATTGGCTCAATCTTCTCGGGTATCGCAGCGCTCATCCTTGTGCTCGTACTCACCTTCTTGATGCTTATTGAAGGACCTGAGTGGCTCAAGCGTATCTGGCGCCTGTATAAAGATGAAAAGAAAATGCAAAAGCACCGCCGCGTTGCAAATCGTATTTATGGGGTGGTAAGCGGCTATGTCATGGGTCAGCTGACAGTCTCCACTATCGGCGCAACCGCTGCGGGACTTTTCGTGTTCATCCTAAGCTTCATCTTCCCAGAAGTTGATGCGAACCTTGCGATGCCAACCGCGGCAATTACCTTCATCTTGTCACTTATCCCAATGTTCGGCGCAACTATCGGTGGTGTGTTGATTGCGATTCTCCTCGCACTTAACAGTATTCCAGCGGCGATTATTTACGCAATCTTCTTCGTGGTCTATCAGCAGGTCGAGAATAATCTCATCGCACCACACATTCAAGCAAAGCGCATTGACCTGACTGCGCTCATGATTCTTGGTGCGGTCACTATCGGTCTCTACATGTTTGGAGTAATCGGTGGTATTATTGCGATTCCAATCGCCGGTACTGTCCGTATTCTTATCGAAGAATTCCTTGAGAGCCGTCGTCACGAAGACGAGAAAACAAAAGCTCGACATGCCAAGGCCGTCGAAGCTGATGTTGTTGCTACCACCCGTAAGAACTAGTGAGTATATTCCCAAATTGGGCCAGAAGCGGTGTCGCGCACAGCGATGCCGCTTTTTGCGAGTTCATCACGAATTTCGTCTGAGCGCGCGTAGTCTTTGCCATCGCGCGCGCGGGTACGCTCAATGATGAGGCGCTTTTGGTCATCAGAAATATCAGGCGTAGTGTCGAGGAGTTTGAGTCCAAGTACTTCGTCGATTGTTTCAATGAAGCTGACAAGTGCATGTTGGTGGATGGTATCGAGCCTGCTTGAGAGTACAGCGTCGAATGCGCCATCGATAATAGCCATAGCCCCTGCGGTATTGAGGTCGTCTGAGAGCGTTTCTACAAGCGCCTTAGAGGCCGCGTAGAGTGAAATGGTCTTGCTATCCTCTTCAGTGCTTTCATCTGTTGTGAGCGTGTCGTGGATTTGGTGACGAAGTGCGGCAACGTTGCGCCAGTTAAGGCGACGGTTTCGCGCTGCGGCAAGGTTATCAAATGTAAAGTTGCCCTCGGTGCGGTAGTGACTTTGCAAAATGAAAAGACGTAAGTCGAGTGGGCTAAAGCCCTTTTCTTCAAGGTCCTGAAGCGTGTAGCCGTTGCCGAGTGACTTGCTAATCTTGGTGCCGTCTACTTTAAGGTGGTTGTTGTGAAGCCAGTAATTAGCGAAGATAACCCCGTTAGCCGCTTCAGATTGGGCGATTTCATTCGTGTGGTGCACTGGAATGTGATCAATACCGCCAGTGTGAATATCGATCGTTTCGCCAAGTAGCGCCATAGCCATCGCAGAACACTCGAGGTGCCAGCCAGGGAAACCTGGACGCTCAACGCCTTTGTCAAGAAGATCTGCGGGCGTTGCCCATTCCATATCGCGCTTCTCACCTTCTGGGGTGAATTTCCAAAGCGCGAAGTCGCTTGGGTTGCGTTTTTCGGGGTTAAATTCTACGCGCGCACCGGCTTTTTGGGCGTCAAGGTCAAGGTCAGCAAAGTCGCCGTAGGTTGGGAATTTCGACGTATCATAGTAGATGCCGTCACTGATTTGGTAGGTATAGCCCTTATCTTTAAGTACACGTACGAGTGCGAGTTGCTGCTCGATGTACTCGGTTGCTTTTGGCATGTGCGTAGGTGCAATAAGATTGAGCGCCTGCATACCTTCGATAAAATCTTCAGTATAGTGTGCGGCAACTTCCCATGCAGTTGTGCCGTCGCGTTTTGCGCCCTTTTCTAGTTTATCTTCACCATCATCCGCGTCACTTACAAGGTGCCCTACGTCGGTAATATTCATAACGCGCGTGACCTCAAGGCCGTTCGCCTGCAATGTACGCACGAGTGTGTCCCAATAGACATAGGCAGTCCAGTTTCCGACTGTTAGGTAATTGTAGACGGTTGGGCCACACGTATATAAGTGCACTTTACCTTCTTGGAGTGGCGTGAAGGCGTCTACTTTTTTTGACAGTTGGTTATGAAATTGAAGACTCATAGTCGGTTAATGCCTTATCCGTTGCGGTTACTAGTTCTTGAATAATTGTGTCATAGTTTTCGAACACTTTGAAGCCTGCGGCGTATTCGTGTCCACCGCCCCCAAAGTAGCCGGCAATTTGATCGGCAACGGGCGCGTTGACGCGAATCTTACCGGTAAGTTTTCCGTCGGGATAGGTTTTAATCGCAACTGCGACTTGCACGGTATCAACCATGCGCATCTCTTCGAGTACAAGGACGCTTGGGTTGTAGCGGTCGCTGTATTCTTGAATGTCATCCCATGGAATGTGCACGGTCGCGAGTTTCCCGTCGAGTAGGTATTCAATACGCTCGATAAGCTTACCCTTGTATTCAAGAATGTCAGCCGGCTTCTTCATATATTCACGTCGACGGCCTTCGATTTCGGCCGGGTTTGCACCGAGCGCAACAAGGTCGGCTGCGACTTGGTAGCTATCTGCGGTGGTTGACTGCGTGGTAAGGCCAAGACTGTCGGCCTGAATAGAAATAAACATACTTTCAGCGGCTTCGGGGGTGATTGTCCAGCCCGCTTCTTTTGCGAGGCGGTAGAGGATTTCACTTGTAGCGACAGCCTTAGAATCAACGACGGAAATAGTTTCAAATGGCAGGTCACCTTCTTCGTCTTGGTGGTGGTCAATTACGATTACTGGGTGGGTCTCGAGGAAGTGGCGCACGCCAGGCTGTGCGAGCGCCTGCTGAATGAGTGCCTCGGCCGAAGTGTCGACAATCAGCGCGACTTCCCGATCGGTCGGCCAGTCCTTTTCAACCCGATCCCAGCCTTTGATGTAGTGCATGTACTTTGGGATATCGATAGCACAGTAGAGCTTCACGTCTTTGCCCGCTTCACTTAAAAGCTCTTCGAGTGCCAAAGAACTTCCAAGGCTATCACCGTCTGGATTCTCGGCTTGAATAATAACAATTTTCTGCGCTTCGTTGAGCGTCTTGAGTATAGAATCAAACATTACATTTATTTTACCATAGCAAACGCCCACCCGACCGGGAGTGGGCGTGTGCCCCTCAACCGTAGGGTGGGTTGAAGTTGATCAGACCTTGACGCGGTCATGCCGGCGGTCGTAGTCCCGATCGTGGATCTTGGCGTCGAACGCGTAGATGTAGATGCCGTCGAGGATCGTGCTGATCTTGCCGTGGTCGATCTCGTCCAGCGCGATGGGTTCGATCTTGGTGATGCCGAGAGAGGTGCGGATGTTCCATGACCATCCCGAGCCGATGGCCTGCAGGTCGATCTTGGGACCACTCGAGGTCATCTCGCCGTCGTACAGGCAGACCCACCAGTCATCCTGGATGTGGAAGTCGTGGATCACCTTGAGTTCGGATGGAACGACCGACATGTTCGCCGGCAAGAAGTCCGGGTCAAGGATGAGTTGCACCCTCCCCTCGTCGTTCGGGATGTTGCGAAGCACCAGTACGTGACTCCAGTTCGTGTAGAGCAGGAGCCTGTCGGTTGTGGTGTCGAAGTCCGGCCCCGGCACCCAGTTCTTCAGAAGTTCCAGTTCACGGCTGTGAAATGGCATATCGTCTCCTTTCGGTTGTAGGACGATGGTACATATTGTAGGTGGCTTATGAATCGAGCACAAGCGTGACCATATTGCTTATTTTTATAATTTATGCTATAATATGTGTTGACTCGCACCTCCGCTAGTCGCCCTGCAGCCCTGCGGGGCTCGATTGAAAGGAGTGCGCCATGTCGCACCTCATCACGCCCACCCCCAACGACAGCAACAGCCCGCAGCTCATCGCCTTCAGCGAGGCCGACCGTCGTTTGCGCCGCCGCTACATCCTGACCCAGGGTGCCGGCTGGCTCATCACGATCGCCATGCTCTGGATGATGGCGTCGAGCGTCATGCGTCTCGACTGGCTCAGCCTGTTCGCGACCATCGTGCTCACCGCCGGAACGATCCCCTTCCTCGCCAAGGCGGTAGAGATCTACGGCAACTACCGACCGGCACGGACCCGACGCAAGTACACGCGTCAGGTCTTCCGGTTCATCCATGAGCGCGCTTCGGTCAAGGACTTCAATTGGTCGCCCCGTGCGTCCTACACGTTCGAGGCCGAGCTCATCAACCAGAAGGCTCGCCTGTACCGCGTGACGCTGCGTCACGTCAACGATGCCATGCTGGTCGCACATCTCTACGAGGTGTCGCCGCGGTTCGTCCGTACGCTGTCGGGTCCCCACTTCGAGACGATCTTCTCAGATCTCGTGCTGATGTCCCGCCGCACCGACGACTTCGGTGAGTCGGACACGCGGGTCGGAGACACGTTCAAGGAGAACCTGCGGGATCGTCTGAAGGACAAGAGCGACGTCAACGGTCACGAACCCATCGTGAACTCGTAGGCATCGCTGCCGGTGCGAGGTTTGGCCTCGTCCCTGGATTCCAAGTAATTGGATGAAAGGGGCGAGGCCTCTTTCAATTGCAATAAAAAATCCGCCCCTTGAGGCGGATTTACTTACGAAAGAATTCGGCGTCCTTCGAGCGCATGGCTCAGCGTGATTTGATCGGCGTACTCGAGGTCTACGCCCACCGGGATGCCCCTTGCGAGGCGACTGACTTGAATTTCAATGCCCGCATCTTTAATATGTTTTTGCAAAAAGAGCGCGGTTGACTCGCCCTCCACGCTGGCATTCGTGGCAATAATCACTTCTTCAACGCCGTCTGCGGTAAGACGGTTAATAAGTTCTGGAATGTGAAGCTGTTCAGGACCGATACCATCAATCGGGCTCATAGCACCACCAAGGACATGGTAAGTGCCCTTAAATTGCCCGGTACGTTCAAGTGCAACGATATCAAGTGGTTCTTCAACTACCGCAACGAGCTTTTTATCGCGCGAAGGGTCGCTGTAGAGCGATGAAACCTCTTCGTCGCCATCGATCAGTGCAAAAGTCACAGGGCATGTTTTGACGCGTGCGTGAATATCGTGAATCGCCGTTGCCATGCTGTCGTTAATGCGCTGGTCGGCGCGCAAAAGATAATACGCGTAGCGCTCGGCCGTACGCTGCCCTACTCCAGGCAGCCGGCCGAGTTCATCAATTAATTTTTCCAGTGCAACTGGTAAGATGCGCGCCACGTGTATACTCGCTACGGTCTAAAGACCAAGGTTTCCAAGGCCACCCATGAGTGGCTTCATCTTTTCTGCGGCAACTTCTTGTGCTTTTGCAAGCCCATCGCGAATTGCGATTTCAAGCCAGTGCTCGAGCTCGGCGATGTCCTCAAGGTCAACGCGTTCTGCGTCGATGTTGATCTTCTTTACCTTTAGTTCACCGGTAACCTGTACAACCACTGCACCGTCGCCCGCTTCAACTTCGATAATTTCTTTTTTAAGATCGCTTTGCGCTTTACGTAGCTTGTTCAGCATCTTCATTTGGTCAAAAGCCATGTATTCCTCCGTCGTTTATAACTTTATCCAGTATACCACAAGAGGTCGTCTACTGGGTGCGCTGCATCACGTAGAGGCGGTCTGCTTCGCTCGAGCGCGCATTGGTAATGATACGAGTCACCTGATAGGTGCTTGGCATCTCGGTGCGCACCTCACGCGTGACAACGACACTTTCGGCTGTCGGGGTCTTTACCGCCTCGAATCCATCGCGATATTTCGCAACGGAGCTATAGAAGTTGTACTCGTCCTCACCTACGACAATTTGAGTGGTCTCTTCTGGAAGTAGGCGCAAGTCGTTCGAGAAAAGCGGTGCAACTTGTGGACTATAGTGATAGCCGTAGATGTAGCGTGCCAATCCACTTGCCACAAGTGCAACAACGAGGATGATAATTGGAATTAATCCAGTGACGCGCGCATAAGGGTTGAGTGGGAAGAGACGATACCAATACCCGATAAGGCTCGTGAGGCCTGCGGCCAGCATGAGCATTGATGGCACGAACATGACTGAAGTGAACGCCGGGTTCAAGATGAGTACCGGCAAAAGACATACGATCCAGAAGATAATTAAGTAGCTACGTGTTGTTTCGCGGGTACGAATAAGCCTATAGAGCCCAAGGCCGATGAGAAGTGCAGAGCCGAGGCCAAAGACCGGTGTCATCACTTCCGTCACGCTTGGTTCCCAGAATAAGAAGTACTGTTTGAGCACGGCAACCATATTCGCACCGAAGTCGATTGGACGAGTAGTTGGCGCACCAAGGAGTGTGAGGCCAAGTGATGGACTTTCAAACAAGAGCCAGACGAGCGGTGCAACAAGCACGATAAAGATAGCTCCTACAACCGCAAGCCGTACCTTAGAAAGTCGACGCACTGCATTACGCAGGTGTGGGTGGAAGATGACCGCAAGGAGTACAGCAATAAGTGGATAGATACCAAGCGGCGTGTACAGGCTGAGTGCAGCGGTAATTGCAAAGAGAATTTTCCACAAGAAGCGGAACTTTTTGACGCGTGTGACCTGTGTACCAAGAAGGAGCAAGAGCACTGGCCAGAACAAGTACATAATACTTGGCGTACCCGATTGTGCGATGAAGAGGAATTGGCCGGTAGAGATTGCAATCAGTGACGCGAGCACTGCGATGTTTGGTTTGAACCATCGTCGTAGCAGTAATACGAAGCCAACGGCGGTAAACAGTGCAAGAATCAGTGACGGTAGCTTAATGGTAAAGATACTTGCCCCAAACATAGAGAAAATAGCCGATTGGAATGCATAATACGGCAGATTAGGTATCGCAAGAGTACTTGGGTCGCTTAATGAGAGCGATGCACTACGTACAACCGAGTTCATCTCGGCGTTTGAAAGGCCTCCAGGAAGATAGAGTCCTGCGAAAAGCAACAGCCCCGCAAGCAGAAGCCCGATCGCGGTGTAGCCGATGACGTAACGCCATCGATAGAGGAAGTAATTTGAAAAATCACGTACAGCCATAACGTTACCCTTATTGTAGCACGTCTATGAGTCGTGCTGACGGTCGAGTGACATAAAGCGAAGTCGCTCTGGGTGGAAGTAAAGTTCGACTTTTCCAACAGGCCCGTTACGGTGCTTGGCGATAATAAGGTCGGTAATGTTCTCTCGCTCTGTCTCTGGGTTGTAGTAGGCCTCGCGGTAGATGAACATCACGATGTCGGCGTCCTGCTCGATCGAACCTGATTCGCGAAGGTCGGCCAGTTGTGGAATTTGTGGAGAACGGTTTTCAACGGTACGGCTGAGCTGACTGAGTGCAATCACTGGAACGTTTAGTTCACGCGCAATCAGCTTAAGTCCACGAGAAATCTCACTCACTTCTTGCACGCGGTTTCCGTCGTTACGACCACTTCCCTGCATCAGCTGGAGGTAGTCGATGATGATAAGCCCAAGCGGCTGGTCGTGCGCAGCGCGGCGCGCCTTGGTACGCATTTCAAGCACGCTAAGCCCAGGCGTGTCATCGATAAAGATTGGTGCTTCGGCCATCTCACCCATAGCTTCAGAAAGCTTACTGAAGTCTTCATCAGAAAGGTTACCCGTACGAATATTCCAAGAGTCCACACCTGATGCGTCGGCCAACATACGGTCGACAAGCTGCTCTTTACTCATCTCAAGGCTAAAGAACAGCACTGACTGCTTGGCAATGGTCGCTACGTTATACATCAGGTTCGTCACAAGGGTAGTCTTACCCATCGCAGGACGCGCCGCTAGAATAATCAGGTCACTTCGTTGGAGCCCAGCTGTCATATTGTCGAGGTCACGGTAGCCGGTGCGCACACCACGCAGTTGCCCCTTGTTACGGTGCAACTCTTCGAGGCGGTCAAAGCTATCGGTCAAAATACTTTCAAGGCTAGTGAGGTCTTGCTTGAGCGATTGGTCACTGACGGCAAAAAGCTCAGCTTCAGCTTGTTGAAGCAGTTCTTGAGTCGAGGTTGCTTCGTCGTAGCCTAGTTCTGAGATCTCGCCACTGGCTTTAATAAGACGGCGACGCACTGCTTTTTGTGCCACGATTTCTGCGTAGCTTTCGGCGTGCGCGGCGGTCGGTACATAGTTTGTTAGCTCGGTAAGGTAGGCTGAGCCACCGATTTCATCGAGTTCGTTCTTTCGTTTGAGCTCGTCGGTAAGAGTAAGGAGGTCGACTGGCTTGTTTTTCTCGTACAGGCGCATGATGCCGTCATAAATCATGCCGTGACGCTTATCATAAAAATCTTTTGGCTTTACGTGTTCGGTGATGTCAGCCAGCACTTCTTCGTCAATCAATACAGCACCGAGAAGACTCATCTCGGCGTCAACGTTCTGTGGGGGCACTTTTGCCGCCGACACAGATTTTGATTTCGATTTATATTCGGGCTTGTCTGCCATAGTTCCCTCTTATTATATACGAGGTGGCAAGCGACAGCATTATGCTGCTTCTGGCGACACCTCTATTCCACCGCCCATAATATCAGCTATGGCTGCGGCTTGCGAGTCTTGAATAGGCGCCCTTGTGGGAATGGTGTTGATAGTAAGTGTAGAACCACCGACCGCTTTGACGGATTCATAGAGGTGGGGTTGGTACTTTGCGTCGTCGAGCTTTTTCTTATAAAAGGCATTGACCGCGTAAATGATAAGTTCGTCGCCATCGAGTGCATGGTCACACTTTGAAAGCAGGCTGTAGAGTGCGGTGAAATGTTCTTTTGTGTGCGCAACGAGATTAGCCCATTCGAAATCACCGACGTATTCGGTAAGCGGCTTAGTGGCAACAGGAGCGGATTCGGTCGTTGATTCGGGCTGTGCAGTAGCGGGCGCAGGGGCCACATGTTTTGGAGTTTCGGCCATTTTTGGTGCAGGTTTTGTCGCCTGCTTGGTAAGCTCTTCGATCGTCGCTGATACTTCGAGTACTGGCGTGGCAAGCGCGGCGCTTCGTGGTTTATGCTCGAGTGCAGCACTTCCAAGGACGCTTAGTAGCTTAATACCTGGTTGAGTCGATTTTGGGACGTCAAGCAGTGCATCAAGAAGCGGCAGAAGCTGCGGCTTAGTTGGCGCAAGGTCACGAAGTGTTTTGGTGAGTTGGTCGTTAAGGACGATTGGGCTGATGCCATCAGCTTCGGTTTTGGTGAGGGTCTGTGCAATCGTTGCAATATCGTGGCTATCAACCGCGCTTAGAAGTGAATCAATAATTGTTGCCGGCGCAAGACCCAGAGAGGTTTCAATTAAGGCCGCAGTGATGCCGTCTTTTTCGTCTGCCAGGCTTGAAAGCTGATCAAGCAGGCTGATGCTATCGCGAAAACTTCCGTCACCACGCTCAGCAATAAGCTTGAGTGCGTCATCGGAAATCTTGAGTTTTTCTTCCTTTGCAATGTGCTGGAGGTGCTTGACTGCGTCTTCGCGGGTGATGGCGCGGAAGCCATAGCGCTGCGTACGGCTAATAATTGTCGCCGGAAGTTTTTCGACGTCGGTTGTCGCAAGAATAAACACAATGTGCTCAGGCGGCTCCTCGAGCGTCTTGAGGAGTGCGTTAAATGCGGGCTTCGAAAGCATGTGCACCTCGTCGATGATGTAGATTTTCTTCGCCGCAGAAACAGGTGCGATTTGCACCTTTTCGCGTAGGTCGCGCACATCTTCAACGCCGTTGTTACTCGCGGCGTCAATTTCAATAATATCGAGGTGATTTGATTCTTCGTCGTACGGAAGTTGGTTGATTTCATGCGCTAAAATACGAGCAATTGAGGTCTTACCAACACCACGCGGGCCAGTAAAGAGATACGCATGCGCAATGCGCCCAGATTTTAGTGCACGAGAAAGAATATCAGTGATGTGATCTTGGCCAACCACGTCAGCCAATGACTTACTTCTATATTTCCTATAGAGCGCCTGAGACACCTTATTCCCCTTTTTGTTATACCCTACGACAAGTATAGACCGATTCGTCCTAGATATGTGCCGTAGTTTTTACACTTTGTTTATTTTCACCTTCGTGATAGTGCTACTATACGACGCTTATGGTTGGTTTGCAAGAATAATATCATTGTGCAAAGGTGTGCTGCCGACCCGCGCTCGTAGATGAGGCGGGTCGGCAACGCCCTATTCTTCACCGGAGAACGTCAGGCCAGCATAGGCCAGACCCTGAGCCAGGAGCTCCGCCTGCTCGTCCGCGACGCGCATGCGCTTCGGGAAGGTGCGACGACGCCAGGTCAGGTACTCGGCGCGCGTTGTGAGTGACAGTGCGCCGAGCGTCTTCTTCTCACGCAGGTAGGTGAAGCTGGCTTCGTCGAGGCCGCTGACCCAGCGGAACATCTGCTTGCCGGGTACGAAGTCGATGCCCCTGAAGAGGCGCACGAGGCCATTGAGCGGCTCTTCCTTCTCGCTTCGCAGGGAGAAGCCGAAGGTGCCCAGGACCGTGTAGACCTTGAGCAGGGCTCCGGTTCCGAACCCTTTGATCGCCAGGAGTTCGACTTCGGTTGCGACGGCGAGGTCGCCGAGCGTCTTGAAACCTTGATCGGTCAGCTTCTTCGCGATACGCTCGCCCAGCACGGCGTCGATGATCTGGAGGTCCAGAAACTCGCGCCTTCGTTCGGCGGGTACTTCTTCGAATGAATCGGATGTGGAGGCCACGATGGCTCCTCTCGAGGGTCGGTGATAAAAAGGACGTGCCCCACGGATGTGAGACACGGCTATTTTACAATAATTTGTGCAATTTCGCTAGAGCGCTGCTTCGACCGCAGCCCAAGTAGCCTGTTGGTTGTCGGTCGGAACGATAATTGTCACTTGGTCGCCTACGTTAATACGGAAGTAGGTCACGCTGGCAAGAAGAATGCGGTATTCGTGGCCATTTGCTTCCACGTAGTACGCACCGTCGTGCTGGACGAGTGTACCAATAACCTGCGTACGATCGACTGGACCAATTTGCTTGTAAATAAAGCTGCCGTCGTCTGCAATCGTAAGCTTGAGGATGTCTCCTTCGACAAGCTTTGATTTACTGGCGTAGTTAGCGGGTACTGGGTATTCTTTGCCGTCTGGTCCGGCCATTTTTTGGCCATCAAAGACGCCCTCGATTACCTTACCACCAACTTCGTCGATTGTACTTCCCTTAGGCGTAATAACTGCACCATCGTCACCGATGATACTAATGAGTAGTTCTTTTGCTGCGGCAAGGTTAGTCTCTGCTTCTTGGATCAAAGCGTGGAGACGTTTTGCTTGTTTCTCCGGTAGTTCAGACATGGTCTCGCATTTCCTTATCTGGTATGTGTTTTGAAAGTAATATTAGCTTTACTTATAGCAACGCTGTTATAAAATGTCAAGCAAGCGCGGCTATTTGCCACTCCTGATACGCGCCACGATTCCAGCGCAGCCGATGCCTATGAGTACAATGCCCAATACGAGCATCATGAGCGTTACAATCGAAAGCGCAACGCCGCCAAAGATCGACAGGAGTCCACCCTGAATAAAGAGGGTGATGGCGATAAAACCCGTAAACACTGAAAGGCCGATGACCGCAAGTCCACCAATAATTGTAAGGAGGTTCATCCTAGCCTACCTTCGACTCGCCCCGAGGAGCCTTAGGATTGATACGTAGAGCCAGATGAGTGTGACCATCAAGCCAAATGCCGCGTACCACTCTGCCTTTTTAGACAGTTTATTCTCTACACCCTTTTCGATCGTGTTGAAGTCGAGGAAAAGGTTAAGCGCTGCGATGAACACGATAATGGCCGCGATGATAATGCCCCCTACGCCACTTGTGACGAAATTCAGGAAGCCTGGTGAAAAGAGCGAAATAATGAACTCGGCCAATAGATAAATTGCGATACCGACAGTCGCAATCAGTACCACGGAGTAGAACTTTTTTGTGACTTTTACGAGCCCCGTCACGTACAAGAAGTACGCAGCCGCGGTTACGCCGAGTGTCGCAAGGATAGCCTGCGTGACGATACCGTCGTAGGCGGTTTCAAACAACCTCGAAATAATACCGATATACGCACCTTCAAGAAGGGAGTACAAGAGTACGGTAAACCAGTTCGCCTTAAATACGGCAACGAACCCGACGACGACCGCGCCAATGCCGCCCACCCATAGCGTCCACCATGGAATTGTCACGCCGAATTGAGGAAAGAGTGTCCAGGCGTACGCAGCTGCGCCAATCAACACAAGAAGGCTAAGGCCGACCTTACCCAGGGTTCCCCCGACAGTCATTATTTCTGCTTGGCCCGCGGCATCAAAACGTGCAAACGCTTTGTCGGACAGAGCCGGGTTAGATGATTGATTCATACACCACTCCTCTCTCGGTTATTACTCAAAGTATACACTCGCAGGTCGTATACTAGATAGTATGTTTACTATTCTGCTCCACTCTTCAAAGACGATGCGCCAACCCATGCAGTCGTCGACGCATGTACAGAAACCGGCGCTCGAGGATGAGGCACGTGAGCTTACTGAAATTCTTAAAACTTTGTCTCGTGAAGAGCTTCAAAAGGTAATGGCAATCTCTCCCAAGATGGCTGAAACAACGTACGAACTTATTCATTCTTGGCACGACAGCGCACCAACTCTTGCGGCAATAGATATTTTTCTGGGCGATATTTATTCGGGGTTGCAAGCGACGACTTTAAGCGATGACGATCGACGATACGCCAACGAGCACTTAGTCATTCTGTCTGGTCTTTACGGCGCACTTCGTGCGCTTGATACCATTCAGCCCTACCGACTTGAAATGGGCTACAAGTTGCCAGGTATGAATCTGTATGAGTTTTGGTCAGATACAATTGCAAAGTTACTTCCCGCACAGCGCCCTATCGTGAACCTTTCGGCCGTCGAGTATACGAAGGCAGTACTCCCCTATATGAAAGCTACTCGGGTGATATCGCCAAAGTTTCTTACTGTAAGTCCTAAGACCGGCGAGCCAACTTTTGTCACGGTGCATGCCAAAATCGCACGTGGTGCATTTGCAAAATGGATGATCCAGCATCGAATTGAGTCGACTGCACAGCTTTTAGAATTCAATGAAATTGGCTATTCATACGAACCTACCCTCAGTACAGAAACCGAGCCGGTATTTGTGGCTCAACAGTTTAAGGGTATTGGATTGAGTGTCCGCTTGAATAAACTTATTTGAACGTTATCCACACAATTAACAGGTTAGAATGAAAGACTGTTGTAAAAATGGAAAAGAGTGCCGCGGGGGCACTCTGATCCTGTTGAGTTGTAGATGTCAGCCGAGCGCGAAGCCGGGCCTCGGGAGCGCGAGCTCGGGCAGCTTGATCTTGATGCGATCGGCGAGCCGCTCACGCTTCTTCTTGGGGCGCTTCGGTGGCTGATTGACGCGGTCGATGTAGACAGTGCAGAAGCTCGGGCATGACCCGACCTCAGCGTGCTCGCAGGCGATGTGCTCGTCGTACACGACGCGCCACCAACCCTTGAGCTGCCCGAACTCGAGCAGACTCACGCCGTGCGTTTCACTTCGCAGCATGTGCGAGATGTCGCAGAGGCTGAGTCCGTCCTTGAACGGGTGCAACACCCGCTCCTCGGTGAACGCCGGCCACATCTCGGTCAGCATTTCCAGCAGAATCGGGTCACTCTCGCGCACTGCATCGGCGTCGAGATTGAGCATCGCGTCGAAGGCCAGTTCCTGCTCGCCCCCTGCGCTCATGTGCACCTTGAGGGTGCCGGCCTTGAACGCGGGCCTCGAGCGCTCGTTGCGATCGATGGCGCAGATGTACATGTGATCCCTGGTGACGGTTCGGATCACCCAGTTCGAAAACTTGGACACGCAGTTCCCTTCTTTTCGTTTCCAACAGGACACTTGCAGTATACAGAAAAATATTATCTAATGCAACAAAAATACCCCTGTAAAAGGGGTATAAATGCATACATATCAGACCGAATGGGTTGAATTACTGAAGTTCTACGCTTGCGCCAGCTTCTTCGAGTGTCTTCTTTGCAGCTTCTGCTTCTTCTGTAGGAACTTTTTCCTTAACAGTTGCAGGTGCGCCGTCAACGATTGCCTTAGCTTCACCAAGACCAAGACCAGTAATGTCCTTAACAGCCTTGATAACTGCTACTTTTTGAGCACCAGCGTCCTTAAGAACGATAGTGTAGTCAGACTTTGCGTCTTCTGCAGGTGCAGCTTCGGCAGCAGGACCAGCAACAGCAACTGCAGCAGCAGCTGGCTCGATGCCGTATTCGTCCTTGAGGATTGTCTTGAGTTCGTTAACTTCAAGTACAGTAAGACCAACGAGGGTCTCTGCAAATTTCTTTAGATCAGCCATTATAGCCTCCTTCAAATTCTATTAATAGTGATACTTGCGTATCGGGGTTGCCCACCTAGGCGGGCGAAAAATTAACTGGTTGCCTTAGCTTCAACACCGTCAAGAAGCGCGTGCAAGTTGCCCGAAAGCGCGTTGGTAACGTCGTGAACAGGTGAAAGCAATTGAGCAATAACCTCTGCAATGAGCTGAGACTTGCTTGGGAGTGCAGCGAGTGCTTTTACGTCGTCAGCAGACAAGAGTCCACCTTCGAGTGAAAGACCACCAGCAATAACCAAAGCGTCGTGTGTCTTTGCAAATTCGCTAAGTACCTTAGCAGGTGCTACTTCATCTTCTGAGCTAATTGCGTACAGCAATTGGCCGTTGAGTGAAGATGTGTCGATGTCCTTGTAGGTGTCGATACCGGCGAGGACGACGCGAACCAAACGGTTCTTGACGACCTTGATGGTAACACCATTCTCACGCGCTTGCGCACGGAGGGTCTGGAGTTGAGCCACAGTAATACCTTGGTAGCTAGCAAACGCAGTTGTTTTTGCGTTCGTGAGAAGCTCGGTAAATTCAGCAACCAATTCGTTCTTTTTATCGCGACTAATTGCCATAAAAATCTCCTTGGTTTTAGTTTATTCGGCCTGATTGTAAAGTTGCCGACATTGGCAGTGTAGCTCGAGAGCCGTAGGATCCTTTAGAAATTAAAATGAGTCTTTGGGCCTCGCACTGCCAAAGACTCAGAATTAGAAAAATGTATATTTTTCATTTCCTCGGTGGCAAATTAAGCATTTCTGCGGCCACTGTCTTTGGTATGTCGAATTCAATTTTACTAAAAAGGGGTGATTTTGTCAACCACCCCTGATGTGCATATCAGATTAACTTGCTTTTTAGCCATAAATACTTTATAATAAGATATTGCGTTCGACCTTCGGGCGCCCTAGAGACAGGAGTACTTACCCATGACGGCATCCACGTCGCAAACCACGCTCAAGCCCGTCGACACCCGGGTGGCCGCGCTCGCTTCGCTGAAGTCCAAGCCCAGCGATGAGCCTGAGCAGCCCACCCGTTCGACGCAGCCCAACTACGTCGAGATGGCCCTGGCTCACGCCAAGCAGCCCCCGCGCTACAGCAACTAACGCGCAAGGGGCTACCATGTCAAAAGACGAAATCGACGCCATGATTGAGGAAGGGTTCAACGCAACCCTCTCGTCTGAACGGCGTCGTCTGGCGGAGCTGGAGAGCACAGCACTCGAACAGATCAAGGAGGATCAACTCGATCTGCTCACCCGCGCCTGACTGCACGGGCGGCCCCTTCCCTTCTGGGATGTGTGGCCGCCCGCGTGGCCGGTTTTATGGATTGCCTCCTCTTGTCCTTTGTGACCCCACTTCGGTGGGGTCTTCGACTTTTTAAAGATATTATGATATAATTATAGTAATGGACCACGTGCAACAATTTGGGGAGTTTGCTCATTTGCAGGAACCAAAAGTTCCTGTTTTTTCACTTGAAGATGAGGTGCGCCTTGAAGCGATTCGTAAACTCCGTCGCGGGGAGCCGATGGGCTGGGGCGCTACCCCTCTTAACGCGTATCGTGCCGATGTGCGTGCGCAGCAACTTGAAGTTGAGGCTGCAAAAGACGCTTTATTTTACGAGGATCTTCCAGAGTGGATGCCGCCAGAGCTAGCCGAGTCAATCCACTTTACCTACATGAGTCGTCGAGAACATCGTCGCATTCGTAACTTCGAAAGCTTCAAACTTCGCGGTGTTCGCGATCTGCGGTCGGGCCCCGATGAGCTGATCGACATGGCAGACCGTACCTTTACTGGTCACGCGCACCCAGCTGAAATTCACTTGGTTGGAAAATATTTTGAGTTTGCGGCCCGCGAACTTGGCTGCGTGAGTGTTCCTTTTGGAAAATTTATCGATGACGAGGTGGATGGTTTGCCTGCGCTTCGCAACGCAATTAATGAATGCGTCGTGATTCATAATGGCGAGTTTCTTGAACTTATACCTGTCTATGAAGTGATTGGGTATGAGGAAACTAACTTTGTTGATTCTGACGGTACGAAAAAGAGCATTCCTCACCTCAAAATGACCCGTACCTATAAGTACGCACAAATGGATGAGGACTGTAGTATTTACGAACGTTCATCGTTTGACGTGCGACTCGATAAGATCAAAGAGTATAACCCAGCGGTCGCCGAACGTAGCCAGGGATTGCGACAACCTCGCACGATCGTGCCCGCTGAACACGTACTTGCAACGACGCTTACACAAGTGCTCGCCGATGACCGGTTTGACATCGCTTCGCCCGTCTCGGTGACTGCATGGGAAGTGGATGAGGTGCTGCGTGCTAAGTATCTTGATAACAAGGACTACCGAAAGGCCATCAACCTCAAGGATAGGTTTGGCGCTGGTGAAGCTGACGGATCTTATTTAAGGGCGCTCGTCGACGAAGTGCTCGATGCGCAGGAAGCGGCAAAGTACTCGTCAGAACGCTAGGCTGTGCGAATGCGCGGGTCTTCTTCCCACTTCGTGACAACTAAAGGTTTGCGCCGTGAGTCTTTCCAGGCGCGTGGCAGCATTTGTTTTGGCTCCCATGATGCAATGAGCTCGTCGAGGTTCGTACCTGAAGCATACTTACCACTGAGTTTATCGTAGCTGCCTTCGACTTCACCGGTATGCATAAAGACGATTTGCGCGATGCGCTCACCTACAGGGAGTACCACGCTGTGGCGTTCGTTGAGGTTGTAGATTTCCATTGTCCATCGGTTGACATAGCCCGGGTCACCCCAGCCAGCATCAAAACAGACTGCGACACCGTTTCGACCCCAAGTACTGCGCGACTGCATGCTTGTGGTGCCCGGTGGTAGAATGCCAATAAATTCCTGAGTATGCGCCAAGATGCGCTCACCTGGTTCAAGGACAATTACTGGGTGATCTTCTGGGATATTTTCCAACGGTTTGTTGCCAGTCTGCCTGCACCAATCTTTATGCAAGATAGCGCGCTGCGCCTCGCCAAAGTAGCGATCTACCTCCGCTTTATCGAAAGGGTTGTAGACGGATGCGGGGCTTTTGCGGTCGGTGCGGTAAAACCATTCGCCAAGTGTGACGTCGACGCTACTACCGTTAATATGCTCAGGTTGATACGGGTGGAAGATGATATGGCCTTCTTTGATGGCTTCTTCGATTTGCGTATTACTATAGACACCTGTTTGCATATTAATTTCCCCTTTCTTATGCGTGGTCTGGGCCAAATAGGATTGGGCGAGCTTGTCGCCACACTTCTTCTAATTGCTGCTCTGCATTAATAACGGTTGCGTGTGGAAGCGATTCAAGCGCAATATAGCCATCATGGACGGCGTCGGAATATTCAAGCGTTCGCTGTTCGATTTTATCGAGTCCTTGCGTCGCGGCTTTTGCTTTCATACGCGCCTGTCGTTCTTTTTTACTTAGTGACAGAAGTACGAGACCGTTTGGCTGCATGTAGTACGAAGGAAGTACACGGGCACCAATCTCAACGATGTCGTCGGTGCTTAAGCTGTCAAACTTACCCTTTGCCTTGGCGGTAATCGCCCCCGCCGCGCCGCCTTGCATTGCAATACTTGATTCAATGCCACGGTCGCTAATCACGATAGTGCCCTTTTCAAGTGCGGGCACAATAACGTCAGATACGAGATGGGTGCGATTTGCAGTCAAGAGTGCGTATTCGGTTTGAGGTGAAAGGTCATACTTTTTGTTATGAAGCAGTAAGTCACGCATCAACTCGCCAAACTCACCAGTGCCTGGCTCGCGAATAAAAAGCACTGGGATATTGTGTTCCTCGGCGTACTCTCGCGCCAAGTTAAGGACGCTGGTTTTTCCAGCACCATCAGGTCCTTCTATACGGCTATACCAGCCCGTAAGCTTTTTTGCTGCTCCCATATTCCCCTCAGCTTCTTTTCTTGTAGTATACACAACTTGTAAGTGATAAAACCATAATCAGCATTTTTTACAACTGTTTTTGCTTTACAAAGCATAGTTTGCACGTCTACACTGAAGCTATCAACAGGGTGGTATTTGGAGGGGAAACAATGCCAGGGATAGAAAGAAACACAGCACCACTTGTGTCAAAAAATGAGCAGGGTCTACGCGAATTAACCGACGAGGGCCACATAGCTCTGTCGTCAATTGTCAGCGATACCGACGCACAGGTATATGCAATTAGAAAAGGTGAAAACTCACGCTACGCAGCGGGTGGTATGGCGCGACTTTCTCGCAGCCCAGACGACCTTCGCACAATTATTGCGGCTGAATTTTTAAATCGTGATACGGGGAGTGAAGATTTGCTTCGTCGCGTCATTACGCAATTTGGTGATGACTCGGTTGCGCAGCTCGATTTTGACCAAGTAGTCTTCGAGGGCGTCAGCAACGTTGCGACGAAGAAAATTGAGCATGGACGTCCGGCGATTGGATATCTTGAGCAGTCAACCCGTTACCTTCGCTTCGACTTTAAGGATGGCGAAGGCAACTATAAGTACGTCATTCCTTCAGAGTTCGACGACCAAACTGCCGAAGACTTCAAGACGAATCTTGATGAAATCTTTGATATTTATTCTGCGCTGTACCTTAAGGCCTTCGAGCATATTAAGAACACGAGCACGACGCCACTGAGCCAGCGTGATCGCGCGTGGGAAACGTCTTGCCACGCTCAAGCCTGTGATAGTGTGCGCGGCCTTTTGCCTGCGGCGACAAAGTCTACGGTTGGCGTTGCCGGTAGCTCACAGGCTATCTACAATATGATCCTTCGCCTTGAGTCTGAACCCCTCCCGGAGGTTAAGAGCCTTGGTGCCGCTGCGCTCGATGCGGTACGCGTGGTGAATCCAGTATTTTATGAGCGCGCCGATAACCCAAATCGTGGCGGGCTTATTAGTGCGAATAAAGCCGCGACTCGTGCGGCAAGTAAGGCGAACGCTAAGAAATTCGCTGAAAAATTCAACGAAAGTATCGAACAAGAATACGGTGCGTATGTACAGCTTCAATCTATTGATGGTACGAAGGATGAGCTTGTCGCAAAGATTATTACTGATGCCGGTAACCTTCCATATGCGAATGTGCTCGATAAGGTGCACGAACTGAGCGAAGAGGAAAAAGATGAAATCCTTGATGACTACGTGGGAACTCGCGATAATCGTCGTGTGAAACCTGGACGCGCGTTCGAAATGGTACGTTTTACCTACGAAGTGCAGTGCGATATTGGTGCATATCGTGACATTCAGCGTCACCGTATTGTCGACGGATTTAACTGGCAAAACTATCAGCCGTACCTTGGTCACGACCGTCCAAAGGTCATTGATGAGATTGGTGGCGCCGAACTTTATGAACGCGCCTTTAAGTTGAGCCAAAACACCTACGAACTCCTGCAAGAGCGCGGCTACGAAGAGCAGGCGCAGTATGCCGTACTCTTCGGGCACAATATCCGCTTTAGTTTTGCAATGAATGCGCGTGAACTATTCCACGCTGCGGAACTTCGCACCGCAGTACAGGGCCACCCTTCGTATCGTAAGGTCTACATGGATATGGTAGAGCAAGCTGAAGTCGATGCCCCATACATTACTCGACATATGAATTTCCTTAATACTGACGACAACGCGGAGCTCGCACGCCTCGATGCAGAACGCGCACAAGCTGCACGGCTTCAGGCGCTAGATGTAGCGCAGCAATAAAAAAGCGTAATAGGGGTTGTCTAGCGTAAGCACAAGGTTTATACTGCAAGCAAGAACGCGCATAACACCAACACGCTCTTAACAATAAAAACTAGTACAGTGGGAGTATCAAAGGCATGATACAGGCAGAAAATTTACACACGCAACGAGTAATCGATGGTGATGCCCTACCCCCGTACGTGCCTTCGCAGCAAAGCGAAGAGATCCACGTTCGTGGTCTTGAATCGACCGACCCTAGTACAACTGTTGAAGCGCAGGCAACCCCTGAAGTCCCTATTGCGGCGATGCTCGATAGCTTCTTCGACAACTACACCGCTTTCGTAAACGACCCTTCACCAAAGTATATATACGAACTGCCCGCAAAAAACCGCTTCGACACTGGAGTGTACCGCGAGTTTGATCGTGCCGAAGTGGCTGACCAAAAGCTTGCGGATCTACGGAGCTACATTAATGTTGCATTTCGAGAAGGCCACCTTGCGATCGACCCTGCAATCCTTCCAACACGCGGTATTGTGACGGTTGATTCAATTTGTGACGCAATTGTGACTGATTCGCTCATTCGTGCGCAAGTTCGTTTTGACGAGCAACACCCTGAGTGGCAGCAGCAAGCTCAACCTGGACACATTGTGGTCGAGGCCGAGGCGCAGCCAGACGCGGACAATAAGACTTTCTTCGATATGATGAAGGGGTTTGGTTCGAAGGCCATGCAGGCACTGAGTCTTCACTCTGGGGAGGTTACACTCCCGCCGACTAAGACACTCCCTACTGTTCCGGTCGAAGTACTGCACGCAAAATAAACATATAAAAATCCGCCCCATCACGAGGCGGATTTTTTATTTGAGCAATTCGTTATTAGCTAACGAAGTTTTCAACCTTAATACCAGGACCCATAGTGGTGCTGACAGTAATGCTCTTTACGAATCCACCCTTAAGGCTTGACGGCTTTTGGCTTTGGAGGCTATCGAAGAATGCCTTCGCGTTGTCTTGGAGCTTTTCAGCACCGAAGCTTACCTTACCAACACCAAGGTGTACGATAGCTTGCTTGTCGACGCGGTATTCAACCTTACCAGCCTTCGCTTCTTTTACAGCCTTTGCAACATCAGTCGCAACAGTACCACTCTTAGGGTTAGGCATGAGGCCACGTGGACCAAGAAGGCGTGCGTACTTACCAAGCTTTGGCATAAACTGTGGAGTTGCCACGAGGATGTCGAAGTTGATTTCTTCTTTTTCGAGTTGAGCGATGAAAGTCTCATCACCAACGATGTCTGCACCTGCGTCCTTTGCTGCCTTGTGGTCAGCTTCAGGGGCAAATACCGCAACGCGGATAGTCTTACCGGTACCGTGAGGAAGGCTCACAGTGGTACGGATGTTTTGGTCAGCTTGACGTGGGTCGACGTTAAGTCGTACGTGAATTTCAACGCTCGCGTCAAACTTAGCTGGGTTGGTTTCAGCAGCAAGCTTTACCGCTTCTTCGAGGGTGTAAAGCTTTGCGGCTTCAACCTTCTCGGCAACCTTGCGGTATGCCTTGCCACGGCGTTCGATAGTTGGGCGAGTCACTGGCTTTGGACCCTTTGCAACAACTTCTTCAGAACCGTCAACTGGTGAGGTATCACCTGCTTCTTTGCGTGCTTCTTTTTCGAGCTTTGCTTCAGTTTCAGCAGCGGCCTTTGCAGAACGCTTACCTGACTTTGCAAAAGTTTCTTCTTCGGTAGCTTCTACTACTTCAGCAACTTCAGTTGCTTCTGCAGGTGCAGCACCGGCGATTGCAGCTTCAATTTCTGCAATGGTGTTCTTTTCGCTTACTTCGAGGTTGAGCTTTGCAGCCTCGGCAAGCAAATCAGCTTTTTTAGCCATGTAGGTTATAAACCCTTTCTGTGGTACAAACGACTTTTGTCTCCCAACATTGATTTGTATACCCTTATTATAGCATTTTTGGATGGATTATTCAATCTTTAGGGGTTTACCCACACGCGCCAGTTCGGGGTCTCGCTGGCTGAGCGTCCATAGCGTGCGCTCGACGAGCCTACAAGGTCGCTGCAGATGTTTGCGTAGCTTGAAATGGTGTAGGTCGTGTAAGGACCAAATGCACGATCTGTCGACTGTGCGTAGAGTACGCCATTTGTTCCGAGTGCCGTCAAAGCTGCGCGGCTGGTCGTGTTATTTACGCAGTAAAGGAAATTGCTGCCGGTTTCATCGTAATTCTTTGTATTGATGCGAATATTGGCCGCGGCAAGTTCGGTGTTTGTACCGGTCGAAGGATACAGGCCATTCTCGACTTTGTACTTTTCGATAGATTGCATCGCATTACGAAATTCCGTCTGTACGCTCGCGGTGTAGGCGCGACCGGTAATTCCGGTATAAGAAACGATTGTAATCGCAGCCAAGATGGCGATTACTACGACAACAATGAGGAGTTCAACAATCGTAAAACCCTTTGAAGATGTGCGCCCACGTACCATTGGCTTTATTGTACCATAGTGCTTACGCTTGAGTTCTTAGTAGGTCACGCTATCATGAGATGAAAATTTATGACCGAATTTGACGCTACGCCCGTACGAGGGACACTCGAAATCATTAGGCCCTTCGTAGACCTTATTTCCAACGACCCAGATGTCCAGATTATGGGCGGTGTCGGCACGGCTGCACTTGAGCATCCTGATGTCGAAATTAACATCGATCGCCAAGAGGTCATTGCACCAAAAAGCTTTTTTCAATCAAAATATCGCGACAATGGGTCTTTGCGCGACGTAGACGTATTCGTGGCTTCGAGTAACCCTGTGCGTATACAAGCTGTCGAGGCACAACTTGAAGCTACTGTGGGCGATGAGCTTGAGCGGCGCGTCTTTGGCATTCACCCGCACGAAACGCTCTCTGCTCAGTTGGCACGCCCAATGGGCACACGAGTAGTGCGGATGTTTACGTCGGATCGTTACGAGGTATTCCCTGACGTCTCAGGCGTGTATGTAAAGTCGCTCTTCCCTTTTGCGGTGCCTGTTGAGGACGAGTCAATTGAGCCCTGGATGCTCGTGACTGAAGGCGGCGAGGTGCCTATTCCTAATCCTGGTATCACTATCGCAAACTATACCAATCGAGACATCGTCGGATTGCGCTTCAAAGACACCCCTAAAGTAAACGAAATGACGCGCAATATCCTCGCAAAAGAACCGCTCCTTCGAGAATGGCTATATGATGGCCCCGGCAAATCGCAGCTCGAGCTGAGTACTCTTATCGCCTCACTCCGCCACCCAGATCAACGTCAGTTTGAATTAGTTGAAGGTATTGCAGTGGGCACTTTGAGCTACGGTGAGCTGTTGCATCACGAAAGACTCCTTATTCCTGATGCGCCCACTCCTCAAAAAATGGCAGTTCTTTCGCTTCAGATTGCAAAAGCCAATGCCTATGGGTGGATTCAATCATCAAAGTTCGTAAACGATACCTGGCAGCGTCTCAACCTCGAGCGCCGCGTTGATGGTATCGTGACTAATAATTAGCCCTTGTGGCGCTACTTGCGCTCCGCCTCTATTCGGCTTATGATTATATTCATGAAAGAGTTGAAAGAAAAACTACAAAATACAGGCTTTAAGGGAGAACTCGACGACAGCGCAGAAGCAAAGGAGCTTTACTCGCACGACGCATCGATGTTTGAAATTATGCCTGAAATCGTAGCGAAACCACAAAACGCCGACGACGTGACTCGTCTTGTAAAGTTTGTCGCAGATAATAAAAAGGCGAACCCTGAACTGTCTTTGACCGCTCGTAGCGCGGGTACTGACATGTCAGGTGCGGCTATCAACGATTCTATTATTGTTGATTTCAACGCACACCTTAATAAGCTCATTAAGATTGATGCGAAGAGCGCGGTCGTACAGCCGGGTATGTTCTTCCGTGACTTTGACGTCGAAACTATCAAGTTTGACGCAATGCTTCCGTCATACCCAGCTAGCCGCGACCTTTGTACCGTTGGCGGTATGGTCAACAACAACTCTGGTGGTGAAAAATCACTTGAGTTTGGTAAGACTGACCTGTATGTTCCTGAACTTAAATTCGTCTTCGCCGACGGCATCGAACGCGTCGTAAAGCCACTCACCAAGGCGCAGCTTGCGGCTAAGATGGGTCAGGGTGACTTTGAGGGTCGCGTATACAAAGAACTCTACGAACTTATTGAAGCGAACTACGACAAGATCCAAGCCGCGAAGCCACACGTCAGTAAGGACTCAACTGGCTATCACCTTTGGAACGTCTGGAATCGTGAAACTGAAATCTTTGACCTCACGCAAGCGATTATCGGCGCGCAAGGGACACTTGGCTTCGTCACCGAAACAAACTTCAAGCTTGTACCGCGCCCTGAACACTCGGGTCTGCTTGTACTCTTCTTGCGTGACATTGATGGCCTGGGTGAGCTTATTAAGACCGTCGTGGCGCACAATCCTGCGACCTTCGAGGGTTTCGACGACCAAACACTCATTCTTGCGATTAAGTTTATGCCAAGCTTCCTGAGCTTCCTTGGCCCTGTGAAGTTCATTCACCTGCTTCTGACCCTTATTCCTGAAGGCTTCCAGATGCTCAAGGGTATCCCGAAGCTTGTACTGATGGTCGAATTTACAGGTGCTACCGAAGAAGAAGTGCGCGCTAAGATTAAGGCGCTTCACAAAGAGCTTGGCCCACATCGTGCACGCTATGAGATCAACGGTTTTGAAGAAGACCCGACCGAAGGGTCGAGTGAGAAGTTCTGGATCCTTCGCCGTCGTAGCTTCCAACTGCTTCGTAGCAAGGTGAAGGACAAGCACACCGCGCCGTTTATTGACGACTTCATTATTAACCCAGAGCACTTGCCTGAGTTCCTTCCGAAGATCCGTACAATCATTAAAAAGTACAAGTTATTTGCAACAATCGCGGGACACATGGGTGACGGAAACTTCCATATCATTCCATTGATGAAGCTTGAAGACCCGAACGACCGTGCGAAGCTTGAGCCGGCTATGAAAGAAGTGAATAACCTCGTGCTTGAGTACGGCGGGTCTCTAAGTGGCGAACACAATGACGGACTCGTGCGTGGCCCATGGCTTCAAGCTCAGTATGGTAAAGAAATCGTCGACTTGTTCAAGAAGACAAAAGATATCTTTGACCCAGAGCACATCTTTAATCCAAACAAGAAGGCCTACGCAACTTGGGATTACTCATTCTCACATATTAGGGATCATTTCTAGGAGGTATATATGAGCGAAGATACTACTAAAGAAAAAGACACACCGGAAACCGACGCGCAAGTTGTCGCTGAGGCACCAGAAGAGCAAGTCGTGGTGGTGCAAGAAAGCGAAGCACGCCACTCACGTGCAACCACAATTCGTAAATGGTTCTTCTATATTCTTATCGGAGGACTCATTGTCTCGGCGGTCATTTCGATTTCTGCGGTCTTGGTTGGTGAAATCAACGATGTCGTTGCACGATCACTTTGGACGACATTCATTATGGTTATTCATTCGCTTATTGCCGTGGCGCTTATTGGCGCGGCAACAAACGAGCGTAATTCGACCGCCGATGAAGTTGCACTAAATGTGCTTGTGGGCTTAGCGATTACGAGCTTCATAACGGCAGCGCTCGGCATCTGGGAGGTGTTCTCTGGTGCGGTGGTTGGCGACCTGTATCGTTTGATGTTCTACGCACTCTTTGCTGACCTACTTATTTTTGGGCTACTTCACTCGCGATTTGCAGATACCGCAATCGCTCGTAGCGCGAAGGTTTCAATTGGAATTACGGTTGCGTTCTTCCTCTACCTCATTCCGAGTGTGTTCTCGAACAGTCTGAATTACACGCTTCCTGACATCTACGGTCGAGGTATCGCTGCGTTCTCGATTCTCCTTTCGACATCAGTAGTAATTACCGTCATCTTCCACTGGGTGTACGCGATGAAGCACCGTGATCGGCGCATCAAAGAGCGTGCTGAAGAGATTGCTGCCGCACAAGCAGCGGGCGTGCCTGTTGCGCAACCTATGCCAGTATGGCTTAAGGTACTCCTTATCGTGATCGTGGCGGTATTCGGACTTCCAATCGTACTTGGTATACTTGGAACTATCTTCATTACACTTGGACGAATGTTCTAATAAGAAGATGGCTCATAAAAATAACCCCACGAAGGGGTTATTTTTTATATGCAGGACGCACGGCAGTGTTAGTTGAGTACTTTCGCAGGGCCTACGGACTGGGATTCGTTGGGAGTTCCCTTCCACCACCATCCCTTAGAGTTACCATCACCAAATTCGTATTGGGTTGCACCTTCGGTAATCATGACAGAGTCAATTAAGACGTCGGGGTCGGTCGAGGTTCCCCAGTGGTCGGCTTGAAATATAACCCCAATCGTTCCCGTTGGAATGACTGAAGTCGTGGTAAGGCGCTGGTTGCCCGCTGCGTTAGGGAGTTGCGCAGAGACCGATCCGCCCGTCGCTCCATCAATACGAAGGCGAATCTTGCGCTGTGCGGCGTCGTTAAGCGCAAATACCCCAAGACTACGCATGTCGAGTGAGTAAGTGTAGGTGTTGCCAACTGTAGCGACACCCATGGTCGCAAAAGCACCTTGAATGAAACGCATTGCCTCGCCATTTGCCGTTCTTGTAGAGTGAAGCTGTAGCGAGCGGCTTCCACTGGTCGACCATGTTGTATTGTAGCTTGAGGTAGCGTTATAGTGCGTGCCTGAAGTTCCAATAGATTCATAGCTCGGGTTATTAGCAAGATTTGTGACGCACGTGCCCTCTACTGCGTCGATACTGGCGCTGGTAGAGGCATAGCTTTGTGCGAGCGTCCCTTCAGTGACGGATACGCAAAACTGAGCAGGGTTCAGGGAGTTATCAACGATATACCTATCATTCTCACCCAGTGTGACATTAAGGAAGGTCTGGAGCGCCGTGGTATCTGCCGGATACTGCCCACTATTCGTTTGGGCGTAGATGGCGAGCTTCTTACCAAATTGGCCTGCTGTCGCGGCTGCTGCTGAAGATTTGGCACGATTCTGTATGCCAGTGTAAGCAACGATCGTAATTGCAGCAAGAATAGCGATAACTACCACTACGATGAGAAGTTCAACAATAGTAAACCCTTGTGTGTGTTTTTGCCCACGAACCATTGTCATCATTGTAGCAGAGCTGCTAGAAATCAAAAAATCACCCCTTAGCGAGGTGATTTCTTGATATATAGGCGGTCTTATTCAGCGATTTCGACACCCATTGAACGTGCGGTTCCGGCGATAACCTTTACAGCACCTTCGAGGTCGATAGCGTTGAGTTGATCTTTCTTGATTTCAGCGATTTCTTCGAGCTGAGCACGAGTGATCTTTCCAACCTTCTCAGAGTGTGGCTTGGCACTTCCCTTTTTGATACCAATCTTTTCACGGATAAGGTCGTCAACGGGTTGACCAAGTGACTTCCATGCGAAAGTACGGTCTTCGAACACTTGGATGTGTACGATAACGTCCTTACCCTGGAGGTCTTTTGTTGCGTCGTTGAATGGGTTAATGAAGTCCATCATGTTAAGACCCCATTGACCGAGTGTTGAACCAACTGGAGGACCAGCGGTCGCACGACCAGCAGGGATACGGAGCTTCAAGTTACCAATTACTTGCTTTGCCATTTTTCTAAAATTCCTTTTGTACTAAATATTATGATCGCAATTTGTTGAAGCATTTGCGATATTTAGTGCGTAACTTGATTATTATAACAAAAAAGAGGCCGCTTGTCACGACCCCTCTCTGTTCATAAGCATAAACTATGAAACTTTCTTCACCTGCAATGCGTCGAGCTCGACTGAAGTGTCACGACCAAACATGCTGACCATGACCTTCACCTTACCCTTCACGTTGTCGATTTCAGAAATAGCACCGTCGAATCCCTTGAATGGGCCGTCGGTAATGCTGACCACTTCGCCTTCTGAGAAGTCGATTTGGTGCTTAGGGTCTTCAACGCCCATGCGCTTCTTAATCTTTGAGATTTCTTGATCAGAAACTGGGGTTGGCTGTGTGCTTGTGCCTACGAAGCCGGTTACACCAGGGGTGTTACGGACAATGTACCAAGTTTCGTCGGTGAGCTTCATCTCAACAAGTGCGTAGCCTTGGAAGATTTTTTTCTCTACTACCTTGCGCTTACCGTTCTTGATTTCAATTTGCTTTTCCTTCGGTACCATTACGTCGAAGATTTTGTCGGCCATATCAACCGCGTTAATACGCTGGCGAATGCTTTCAGCTACCTTCTCTTCGTATCCACTGTAGGTGTGGATCGCGTACCATTGTCGTGATGAGTCGTATCGATTCTTTGTCATTTACCTTTTCCTTTTACGCAATAATAAGTTCAAAAATCCATTTGAAGAACATGTCGAGGAGGACGATCAACGCCATGAAAAACAGGCTGAACAGAATAACCGCAACAGTCAGTGCCCAAGTTGCTTTACGGTTTGGCCAACGAACTTGACGAAGTTCTTGCCACGCACCTTTAAAGTAGCCGCCAATACGCGCCCATACACTTTTCTTTGTTGTTTCCTCGGTTGCTACTGCATCAGTCTTTTTAGTGACTTTGCGAGCTTTTACAGCCTTTGATGGAGTTGCTTTTGCGGGCTTTGCAGCCTTCGGAGCGTCGTCCTTGGCGGTAATGCGAGTGACTTTCTTACCTTCTGCCACTTTTTCCTCCCAAATAAAATAGTCTGCTTCTGCAGACTGTCAATATGTAGTGTAGCGTATCAGTGGTCAAACGTCAATATGACATCTGGCGCGCGGTAGTGTATGATGAGCACAGAAGATGCTTGAGGTTATTTTATACATCACCAATATAGTCCTGATCGCGGTGCTTGTGCTGATGTTCCGTCAGCTTCTACGCAGTATCACGCGTAGCACACCTCCCGCGTACCACTCAAAACTGGGTCGGGATACCGACCTTCCAAGTGTCACTGTATGTATACCGGCACGCAATGAAGCTCACGCGCTTATCGATTGCTTGCAGAAAGTCATTACATCTGACTATCAAAAACTTGAAATCATCGTACTCGACGACGTTTCCGGTGACGATACGTCGGCGCTTATTAAGTCATTCGCCAGCGAGGGCGTACGGTTCGTACAAGGGTCTGCACTGCCAAAGGGGTGGCTGGGTAAGAATCACGCACTCCAAGGCCTTTTAGAGGAAGCGAGTGGCACATATGTGCTCTTTATGGACGTTGACACACGCCTTTCGCCCGAAGCGATTGAGCACACGGTGCGCTATGCGCTCGTCCACCGAGCCTCAATGGTGTCAGTGCTGCCTCGTCGTGAAGATGGGTGGCGAGCGAGCATTATTATGTCGCCCCTGCGTTATTTCTGGGAACTTATCTTTAATCGTCGCTTGTGGCCGTCTACGGCAAGTAACGCATGGTTGATTCGACGAGAACTATTGCTAAGTCGTTTTGATGGCTTTAAGTCATTCAAGAATGCCGTGCAGCCCGAAGCGAAGATTGCCGCAGAGCTTGCAGCTACGAATGAATATCATTTTCTGCTTGGCTCGGCGCACTTCGGGGTCGCCTTTGAAAAGAAATGGCGTTCACAGCTTATTACCAGTGTTCGCCTTATCTATCCATTGCTTGGATCGCAGGTCGCGCTCTCTATTATTGCGTTTCTAGATCTTTTATTGCTACTCGTGCCTTTCGTGACGCTCGCTATCTTTCTTCCTGCGGGACTCATTTCGCCGCCACTCGCCCTCACTACCTTCATTGTTGCGCTCGGCTACTGTACGCTGTATGCACTATATACGCGTCGGGTCTGGCGTCATGGTTGGCTACTCGGCGCCTTGCTTTGGCCTGTTATCGTACTGCAAGAAGCTGTGCTCGTGATTGCAAGCGCGCTTCAATACACACGTCGTACGGTGAAGTGGAAAGGTCGACTTATTCGACCGGAAGTTCAAAACTAAACGACGATCCGTGGTTGATACGGCTCTTTAGCTCAATTTGGGTGTGAAGTTTGTGGGCGAGCTTGGTTGAAACGTAGAGGCCAAGGCCTGTACCATTTGTCTCGCGAATACGGTAGTCCTCGCTACGATAAAACTTATTAAATACCTTGTTTTGGTCGCTACGGCTAATACCAATACCCGTATCACTGACAGTAAACCTCACGATGCCCTTTGTGCGCTTTGCGATAATGGTCACACTTCCCTGGTGGGTGTACTTGATGGCATTAGTGATAAAGTTTTGAAGCAGCTCTTCAAGATAGAGCCGGCTGACATTTACCGTGCCGAGCCTAGCGCCTAAGTCAAGGTTCAGGTGCAGTTTGTTTGCTTCAGCTTCTTTCTCGTAGCGTTGATGCATGGTGTGGAGCAAGTCTTCGACGTCAATTTGCTCTGGGCTATCGGCAACGCCGCGCTCTGCACGCGAAAGTGTACTGAGGTCGTTCACCATTTTCGCTAGGTACAGTACCTGGTCGTGAGCGGTAGTAATGTTCGATCCAAGCAGTTTCGCGTCAGGTAGCTTTTGCTGGTGCATCAAGACGTCAAGGTTCGAGAGCGTTCCTTCGACGATTGTAATAGGCGTACGAAGTTCATGGCTTACGACACTAATAAACTCATCCCGCTCTTCCTCAAGGCTCTTTTGCTTCGTGACATCACGCATAATAAGGATGTAGCCACCCAATTCGTCGCGCTTCTTGCTAAGGCTATAGTTACTGCGAATTGGTGCGAAGGTTATCTCAAGACGAATTGACTCGCCGTCGCCGTAACTGTGATTGAGGTCGTCGCGCCGTGTGGTGCGGGTTGATTCTTTCAGCAAGTCCATGAGGCTCACCGATTCATTATCCTTGTCGGTCAGCTTAAAGAGCTCGCCGATATTCTTACTTTTGAGGCTGTCGTTTGTATCAAGCAGGTCAAGACAGGCTGCATTGTACATAAGAATTGCGCCTTTTTCGTCAGTGGTAAATGCGGCATCAGACAGGTTATTCATAATCGTAAGAATGCGGTCATACTGAAGGCGTTCGCGTTGCTGGCTGTGAAGAAGTGCGCGGCGCTTTGTTTCTTGGGCACTTACTACTGCGATGACTGCATATCCAAGGAAGATTGTCGCAAAAATTGCCAAAGCGTTTTCAGCGAAGATCGTAGGCAGTATTGAATGCCTAATAAAGCCATCAAGGATCCCGGCGGCAATTAATGCGAGGATGCTTAGGGTAAGGCCAGTGCGTCCGAAATAGAGGTTACTTGCCAGGAGTAATAAGACATACAGTGGGATAAATGGCTGCGCAAAACCTGTGACAAATACAAACATGAGAAGCGCAAAGAAGTGAATAAACGCGAGGCGAATTGCCTGATCGCTCGATTTAGTCACTGGCTTAAAGTAATACAAGACACTAATGAGTACCCAAAGTACTGAGATACTAATAGTAATAGGCGCATTCACAAAATGCGTACTTGGGAATACACCAAATAAGATTAATATCGCGTAGGCAGCCAAAATTGGCGTCACAATAACACCTACGACACGTATTGAACGCGCCGCCTCGTGGTTAAACTCGGCACTACCCACCTGCATAATTGCTTATGATTATAGCGTATGTGTCGGGCGCTGCCTATGGGCTAAATTGAAGGGGCTTCTCCTTTTAAGACTTTACGGTGCTGCTTATAGAGTGGATCGCCTATTGCAACAAGCTTCCAGAATTCTTCACTGTGGTTGAGCTCAACGGTGTGCGCGAGCTCATGAATTAATACGTAATCGATAAGTTCAAAGGGTAATTTCATCAAAGCGATATTAAGGCTAATCGTTCCTTCGCTACTACAACTCCCCCAGCGACTGCTCGCATGTGAAAAGCGCACCTTGTTGTAGCGAAACCCAAGTTGATTTGCAAGATATTGCAGTCGTTTCGGAAGATAGCTTTTTGCCTCAACACGCAGCGCAGTAAGGCTTGCATCGCGGACTTTTCGTACCACTTCTGCGTCTGAGAGCGAGTATCCTTCGGGCAGTTCAACGATAATATGCTGCTTGTTTCGCGTCGCATTCAGCTTTGCGCTACCTCGCTTTACGATAAGCGTATGGCTTTTTCCAATTTGCTGCCCATCTGTGTATGCAGTGACGGGCTGAGCCTGGGCAAGCATTTTACGAAGCTGTGGGCGCGATGACTTTACGAGACGTTTTAATAGAAACAGTGGCGCATAGACTGGCATAGAAGCGCGAAGTGTCCCGTCAGGAGCGACACGCAGGCGTACTTGGGTTGCCCGGGCGCTTCTTCGTACCGTAATTGCGCCAAACTCATCATCGTTAATCGTTGGCATAGCGATACTTTCTACCTAAGAAGGGTTCCTCGATTACGAGGTCGGGTGCGAACGGTGATTTTCGCAGCCTCTTCTTTTTGTTCTGGGCTCAACGGCACCTTTGGTTGTGTATGATCGGGGGTCGCAAGTTGTTTTAGGATAATTTTGAGCTGCGAGGTGTAGGTGTGCTTGCCGCTAATCACCACCATTTTCTCTTTTTCGCCAGGTGCCTCAAACTGATCAAGCAGAATATCAAAGCCTTCGCTCGTGAGGCCCGAGCCTGTTGGGTATGGTTTTGAGGCGCGACGGTAGGCTTCATTCGTATCTGTCTGCACCCACACGACAAGAGGGCGGAATCCGGCTTTCACAAGCTGGCGCACCATGTCTTCTCGCTTCTCTTTGATATTAAGCCCCCCGTCTATAAGAAGGGTGCGGTGGGATTTCATAAACTCTTTAAGAATAGAGCCACGGAGTTTTTCCGCTTGGTCGGCAGCGAGGCCATATTCTTGCTGAAGTTTCGTCTCACTCACAATGGGAGAATTGAACGTGTCAGCAAAACGTTCTGCGAACGTACTTTTTCCAGAACCGGGAATGCCAATCATGATAATGGCGTGCGGACTCGCAGCAGTCAGAGGCTTCATGATAGACAGTATATCAAATGAGGGGTCTTAGGACGAGACCAACTAAGGGTTCACGGTGCTTTCAACTGGAACGTCATCACCACCTGGCGCGTCGCCCCCAGTCTCTTCTTCTAGAGTGGTCGATTCAGAGCTTTCTGAAGCTGTCGAGCTGGTGAATGTTTGGTAGACAAAGTAGCCCGCAACACCGGCTGCAATGGCAAGGACGACAATAAGCGTAATAATAATACCTTTTTTGCTTGATGGTTTCTTTTCTGCAGGAAAGGCTGCCGCGGTTGGGCTCGCAGGTTGTTCGAGCTGGCTACCTGCGACAGCGGCAGCAATAGGCACCGTTGGCTCTGGGGCGGCGGTGTTCACCGGAGGCGTTGAGGCAACAGACGCTGACTCGGGCGCAGTGGGGCTATCGAAAGATTGCACGGGTGTTGTCTGCGCAGGTGTTGAATCTACTGTTGCGCCTACATTCGTTGGCTCTGCTTCGAGTGCATCAATTTGCTGAAGCGCCTCAGAGTCGAGCTCTGGAGTTGTTGATTGTGGTACCGAAGGGCTTTCGAGGGTAGGCGAAGTGCCTACACCTGCAAGGCTATCTTCAGGTGTTGGAGTGGTCTGATCTTGATCTTGCGGGTTCATGCACTAAAGTATAACATCATCGTGCTTATGCTCAAAAAATTACCCCTTAAGGAGTTCGGAGACACGGCGACTAATGGCATCAGATGGATCAAGCACAATTGCCTTATCACCTACTTCTTCCAGGATGAGCTCTTTAATCCAGTGATAGTGGGTGCAGGCCAGTATAATCACGTCGGCACCCTTGGCGAGCACATCTTGAATGATATTTTCAACCTCATGCTCGTCGAGGTCGTCGTCTTCAATCATGGTCGCCCATTCATGGCAATCTGGCTCGAGTACCGTGAGATTGTTCGCGTATTCATTCTTGAGCGCTTCGTAGCGGCCACTCTGCAAGGTATAGGGCGTCGCACAGACCGCAATCACACCCGACTTTGTGAGTTCAGCAGCAGGTTTAATCATGGGCTCAAGCCCAATGAACTTTTCGTGCGGGTACGCCTTCCGTAGGTATTCAATCGCAGCAGCGGTCGCGGTGTTGCAGGCTATCACAATACAGTCGCATGCTCCTAGGATTGGCTGCAGTGCAGCTTCGGTGAGCTGAATAATCTCAGACTCTTCCCTGCCGCCGTATGGCATGTGGTCGTGATCATGTACGTATTTAATTTCCGCTTCGGGAAAATCTTTCGTCAACGAGTCCGCGATCGCCTTACCGCCCACACCGGAGTCAAACACACCCAGTATCATAGGGCTCCTTTTGTGATTTTTACGACAAAGAAGGCTTCGATCTGCGCACTTGGAATAAGACGCAGTGCCTTTTGAAGTTCATCAGAGTAGCGCTTTTTATTCCACTCAAGTACTGCATCCGTCCGATTCTGAAGCTGTGTGCCAAGATGTTCGAGAGATTCAATTGTTGCCGTGTCGTTATGCCGCAGCAAGTAGTCAACTACGGCCTCATTCTCTTCGGGCGCTATCGTGCAGGTGCTATATACCAATGTACCGCCAGGTTTAAGGAGTTGCCATGCTTGGACGATAAGCTTCTTCTGAAGCTGCTGGAGGCGCTTAATGTGCGCGACCGACCATGATTCAAAGCCCTTTTTGTCGTCGAGTGTCATCATCCCTTCGCCGCTACAGGGCGCATCCAAAAGAATTTTGTCGAATGATTCTGGTATGAGCTTTTGGGTGAGGCGGGTTGCATCATGAAGTGTGAATTCTACGTTCTCTACTCCGAGGCGCTCGAGGTTGCGTTGCAGTTTCATCAAGCGTGGGCGTGAATTATCGTTTGCTGTGATAACGGCTTTATTATGTACAACCTGCGCAATATGGCTTGTTTTGCCGCCTGGTGCAGCGCACACGTCAAGGATTGTGTCATCCGGTTGTGGATCGAGGGCCAACACCGGCAGCCAACTGGCGGCGTTTTGGATGTAGATTCCACCCTCTTGGGTCAGCGGGTCGTCGCGAACTACAGAAAGATTCTCGTTTACAAAGAAGCCTTCGGGCATCCAGGTAACCGGCTCTAATATGGCGCCTTTAGCTTGTAGCGCTTTGGCTATGGCTTTGGTGTCCTCGCGCAGCGTATTTACGCGCACACTTTGATGACGCGGGATAGAGAGAAGCGCTTGCGCTTCATTGAGGGGAACTTGCAGCGCAGTTGAAGTGCGTGTTATCAGTAGGGCACGCTTTTTATCGAGCTTTTCGGTCGTGTTCATATACCTATCGTAACAGACCTTAGATAAGGTTAATACGCGCGGCAAGTTCATAGAACTCACGGGTACTCACGCCAGTTTTACCCGGGAAAATGATTTGCAGTGCGGTTCGATGGTCTTTTTTGTCATGCATCGCGCCAATAATAGCTGCGGTGATAAGAATTGTGACGAGTGTGATGCCATAGGCGACGAGCTCCTCATGCTGAATGTTATAGCCATGAGGCACGCTTGAAGTGATTGAAACGAGTGCGCCGTGACCCGTAAACACCTCTACTTTTTGAATCGCCCCCCAGTGCATCACAATATGAAATAACTCGTGCAATACGATGCTAAGAATGATGCCGCAAAGTGCAACGAGTGTTTTGATATTAAAAAAGGCGCGTCCATATCGACGCACCCTCCGGGTGAATTGCTTCATTTGATACTATTATACCATTTTAAATAACTATGGTCAAAATATTAGAGGTGTTAAGGGCAATTGCCTGTCACCATATTGACGGCCGAGTTCGTAGAGTAATTCCAGTACGAGATATTTGCACCAGAAAAGCGCGTACCGTCCCAGCAGGGAGCGTAATACACGGTGTTGCCGTTATCAGCGCGCACCTCATCGATTGTCGCGCCCATGGCAACCCCGGGACTCGATAACTTTGCTTCGATAGGGCCCGTTGCTCCGCCTGCAGTATCTATATTAGGTGGCGCTAGAGAGTTCGTTCGCAGCTGTGCGAGGTCGGGATAGCTATTCAAGAGTGAATTCCATACCGCCGCCTTGCTGCGCACCTGCTCTGTCGTCGAGAGGCTACGAGACGTCTTAGCTCGCTGACTGATGCCGGTGTACGAAACAACTGTAATTGCGGCAAGAATCGCAATCACTACCACTACAATAAGCAGCTCCACAATAGTAAAGCCGCGTTCGGTTTCTTGAGTGCCCAACCCTTTTATCATCAACTTAGTATAGCAGCCCTTAGAGCGCTTCGGTGGCCCTTGTCACAAAGTCGCCGACTAATAGAGTGTCGGTAAGTTGATAGTTCACCTCGCCACCGTCGGGTCGAGATACAAATCCGCCCGCGCCCACTACAATTGCGTGACCCGCAGCTAAGTCCCATAGCTTCATTTGCCCGCCCAGTACCGGCTGCGCATCGGCAAGGCCCTCGGCGACCATCATCGCTTTGAGTGACGAGCCCGCGCGAGCAATGGTAGCATCTGGGTAGTGTTGCCCGATGTAGCGTTCGGTCGCTTCGTTAAGGTGCGATAAGCTCGCCGTAACGATATTTGTGGGCTCCGGTGCTACCTGGACGACTTCAGGCTCGCCCCTCGCAATCTGTTTAAAAGAGCCGAATTCAGGGCCACCGTAGTACAAAGTATCTTGCGTAGGGATGGATACGATACCAAAGAAAGGCCTTCCGTGCTTCACGAGCGCGATGCATACGCTAAACTGGCCATTTTTATTTACGAATTCTTTCGTGCCATCAAGTGGGTCGATGAGCCAAAACGCATCACTTTGAAGTTTCTCAAACGTATCATTATGGTCGTCCTCTTCACTGACAATGGGTGTGTCGGGAAATAGCTCAGCAATTGCGCTGATCAGAATGAGATGTGACGCCTTGTCGGCTTCGGTAATGGGAGAATCGTCAGCTTTATTTTCTACATCAAATGACGGCTTATCGTAGATATTCAGGATTGCTTGGTTGGCCTGCTTTACGGCACCTAAGAGTGCGTCGAGATTGTTTTTCACGTCCATGCCTCTATCATACCAAGATTACTATTGGCTGCGTGTTATGAAAGTGAAGTGTAGAGTTTTTCAGCAAGGTTACTCCCTGTGCTTTGGAAGAACTTTGCAAAACCAGGAGAGCGGTTCACTTCCATTACCCAGTACGATCCATCCTTAGTTCGTGCCATATCGATGCCTGCAATATCAATTTGGGGCGCTTGTTGCATCAATTGGCTCGCGTACTCTATTTCCTTCTCCGTTAATGCCCTAGAGTTGCTCACCTCTACTCTTTGTGTTGCTGTCAGGCTTTTATGCACGGCTGCTACGGGATGTACAAGGCCCCGGATAACGTACACGCGAAGTTCTTCGTCAATATCAAGTGACTCTTGAATAAGCCACTCATTTGATTCGCTAGAAGCCACATTCTGATCCCAGGTGACGCCAGCTCCCCTCGAGGAAACACGCTTTTTATAAATTGGCCGAGCAAATTGTGCGATATCGCTAGGGTTTTGGTATAGGAGTGTTTTTGGAAAAAATCCAGAAAATAACTCGTATTGATTGAACTTATCTTCAAATGTTACTATTTGCTCAACGGTGCTCATTTGATCGATCGCGCGGATGTGAGGATTAATAGCAAGGAGTTGCTTAACAATACTCTCTATCTGAACTTGGAAGTCTTGTGGTGCCAGACCGGGAGTTGCAAAGTGGCTACGAATGTATATCGTATCATAATACTGAGCCTTAAATTGAGGAACATCGTCTAGTATGACTACATCGGCATACTCTTTGAGTAGTTGAATAGAAGAGTCGGGCGTGACGGTAAGTACAAGATGCTTCATTGCTCTAAACACTACTCACTCGGGTCGCGTCGAATCGTTCCCACCCTTGATATACATGCGTCAAAACGTACTTACCAATTTCCCTTACATTCTCAAAAATCTCGCTTGAATCTAGTGCGGAGAGTTCCTCAAGACTCAACCATCGAATGTCGTTCGACTCCCCTTCTTCGGGCTGAGATTTGGGTGCATCGTGGGCAAGAAATGCAAATGATATATCGGTATGCTTGTGAGTGCCTTCGTCGTCGAAATTATGAGTGTTCACAACAACAGGAACTGGGTGAAGTTTCGCATTCGTAACCTGGCGGAGGGCGCCTTTGGGCTGAAGAATTTCAAGCTCTTCGAGCGCATACCCAGATTCCTCTTTTAGTTCATGGGTAATCGCCTGCCATGGGTCTTCACGCAGCTCTACGTGACCACCTGGCTGGAGCAATACGTGAAGCTTCTTATGCATATGCAGCAAGAGTTTTGGCGTTTCAAGATCATCACGCACCACAAAGGCGCTCGTCGTAAGGTCGTGTTCGCCTGGGTTGGTGTGGATGTGGGCCATAGGGCAAGTATAGCAAAAAAAAGACCAGCAAATGCTGATCAATTTTTTATGGCAGGGGCTGAAGGATGATTATCGAACGTACCGCGAGCTAAATAGTCTTCAGGGGGTTTATGGTAATATGATCCTCTTATAGTACTATTTGCGTGACTTTACCTGATCAATAGTTACTCCATCTTTGGGTGAGTAATTTACGATGACACGAGCACCTTCTTTAAGCTCTCCCGCAAGCAGTTTACGGGCTAACAAGTTTTCGATGTCGGTTTTGATGAGACGGCGTAGTTCGCGGGCACCAAATTCTGGTTGGTATCCACGCTTCGCAAGATCATCTACTAGTGCGTCACTAAACGTAATAGATACACCTTTTTCGGCAAGTAGCTGGGCGACTTTTTCGAGCTGCAAACGGACGATGTTTTTAATCTCGTCTTCATTCAGACTGTCAAAGACGATAATATCGTCGATGCGGTTTATAAACTCCGGACGGAAATGGCCGCGCAGCACTTCCATGAGCTCGGCTTTCAGCGCCTTTTTATCTTTCTTATCTTTGCCTGTGGCTTTATCGTTTTCGATAATTAGGGCACTACCAAGGTTGCTGGTAGCAATAATAATCGTGTTCGTAAAATCCACTACACGACCCTTACCGTCGGTTAACCGACCATCGTCAAAAACTTGCAACAGAATGTTATAAACATCTGGGTGAGCTTTCTCTATTTCGTCAAGCAAAATGACGCTGTACGGACGGCGGCGCACTGCTTCAGTGAGCTGACCACCCTCATCATAGCCGACGTACCCTGGAGGCGCACCGACAAGACGACTAACAGCATGGCGCTCCATATATTCGCTCATGTCGATACGAATCATAGCATCTTCATCACCAAAGACTGACCAAGCCAAGGCTTTAGCAAGCTCTGTTTTACCAACACCGGTTGGGCCAAGGAAGAGGAAGTTTGCGATTGGACGATAACCCTGTGTCAGTCCAGCACGCGACAAACGAACCGCGTCGCTCACTGCCTGAACGGCTTCGTTTTGACCAACAACCCGTTGGTGAATCTTATCTTCAAGTGTTAATAGCTTTTGCTTCTCTTCTTCGGTGAGCTCAGTAACCGGCACACCGGTGAGTTTGCTCACAACCTGGGCGATGTCAGCACTAGTGACTACGGCTGTCGAAACACCTTTCTCGCGCTTCCAAGCTTCCATTAACTCATCTTTTTGCTTTGTCAGAGTCTCAATTTCTTTTTTCAGTTTCTTGGCTTCATCGGCTTTCTTGTGATTGCGAGCTGACTCTTCTTCGCGCGAAAGACGGGCAATATCATCTTCGTATTTAGCAATTTCGGCTGAGCGTGTATCGCTGGCAATGCGTACGCGAGCTGCAGCTTGGTCAATCAAGTCAATGGCTTTATCAGGTAGGAACCGAGATGTAATATAACGACCACTCAAGTAAACGGCGGAAGTGACGGCTGAATCATCAATCTTAACTTTGTGATGGGCTTCATAGCTGTCGCGGAGGCCGCGAATGATCTCAATCGCTTGCTCAATCGTCGGCTCTGGCACCATAACGGGCTGGAACCGTCGCTCGAGAGCACTATCCTTCTCGATGTATTTTTGATATTCATTCAAGGTTGTTGCCCCGATAAGATGCAGTTCGCCGCGGGCGAGTGCCGGTTTCATGATGTTGCTGACATCCATGCCGCCCTCAGAACCGCCACCACCCGCACCTACCATAGTATGCACCTCGTCCACAAACACAATTAACTCGTCTTTGTGCTCGACGATCTCATCGATGACAGCCTTAATACGCTCCTCAAATTCACCCTTATATTTGGCTCCAGCAATCACACTCATAAGTGAAAGTTCAACGACGCGTTTACCCTCAAGCACCTCAGGTACTTCTTTTGCTTCAATTCGCTGTGCCAAGCCTTCGACGATAGCAGTTTTACCGACGCCCGGCTCACCAATCAGCAAGGGGTTGTTTTTGGTGCGGCGACTTAAAATTTCGATAGTCGTTTGAATTTCATCGTTTCGGCCAATTACTGGGTCAAGTTTACCAGCCTTGGCAAGTTGCGTCAGGTCGCGCGAGTATTTATCGAGCTGTGGTGTGTTCGTCTGAGTTTCAACCTTACCACCCTCAGCTCCTTGCCCGACCACTTTGGTTGTTTTGGCACGGAGACTTTCAGGACTCAAGCCATACTTTTCGAGCACCTCGTGTGCCAGGCCGTCAGGCTCGGTGGCAAGTGCAATCAAAAGGTGCTCTGGGCCGATGTAGCTGTGGCCGAGTTCGCGCGAAATTTGGTAGGCGCTTTGCAGTACGCTTTTAACACGCGGGCTGACACCCATCTCATCTTCAGTAGTAGTTTGCTTACCTTTTGGCGCATTAGCATCAATATAGCCCTTAATATCACTCGGTTTCAGCTTGTATTGATTGAGGATTTCAGCAATGACGTCGTTGTCAGCGAGGGCATAAAGCAAGTGCTCAGTATCTACCTCCCTCCGGCCGAATTTGTGCGCCACACTACCGGCTTCTTGGATAATATCCTTGGCAGTGTCGGACAAGAGTGCTTCAAGGCCTGCAGCCTGTTGTCGCTCGGGGCGGGCAAAGGCTTGCTCAAAAGAGTTGAATGGGTTACTGCCAGAAAATAATGACTCGAATGGTGAACTTGAGCCAGCTTGTTGCCGTAGCCTTTGGTAGTCAATGTCACAGACATTTAGTTCGGCCACCTGGCCATTTTGCGTGACTTGCACTCGATGAGTGACTGGTCTGATGCCACATATGTCACAAAGTTCATTCATGTGAGGTCCTCCTACTACATTGCATCTATTATACTACTTTGCATTTGACATATAAAATATAAATGACAAACATCTGACAGGATGTCATTTATATTGGCAAGAGCTATCGGACAAATACCAAAACGATTTATTGCATAATAGTATTTCCAGAAACGATCATGCGACACCCGGTTCTGGTGCAGCCGAGGGAAGCTTATGAATATAATCATATGATCGTTTCCATGGAAGCTCTGGGAAATATTCTGGCGCTCGCAGATGATTAGAATTCTTCAGATACTCCGGCAAACCTTCTCTATAACGATGCGCTCATAGTTCCAGTTTGGATATCTATCTTTTGCAAACGTTTCATTAACTTTTAGCAGGTCTTTTTCGAGCGACCACCTGTTGAAACCGAACGCCCATGTCCCGCCGCTCTCGTACATATGGTTGCCAGGTTGTTTATTGACAGGTTTAATATAAATCAGATCAAAATCCTCGTTTGGGTGAAGCGAAAGAAGCATATGTGCCAAAATATGGCACACGCCAGCAGCAAAAAACACCATGTCTTCTCGTCGCCAAGACAAAAATACGTCACTCGACCCCTCGGGTGTGCGCATATATTTCAATGTGAGTTCGAGTATGTTTTGTTTATTTTCAGCCAGAAATATAGCTTATCAGACAGGGTTATTTTAGGGGTAGTAGGACAACCAAACTTTTTCGTAGTAAAAAAGTCTACGCTCAACGGAGGTAGACTTCTTATAATCTCGTGGCAGGGGCACGAGGAATCGAACCTCGATCGCTGGTTTTGGAGACCGGTATACTAACCGTTGTACTATGCCCCTAAGCTCACCTATTGTAACAGATTGAGGGCGATTACCCAATAATGGGTTTAATCTCTGGGCCGTCGAGCCAGCGGTGTGGACACTGCGTACATACATCAATCACAAGATTGCCTGTTTGGTAGCGATTTTTCTGCATCGCGCCACCACAATAGGGGCACGTAAGGTGCTCGTCAATCATATTTTGCGCTGCGGCGGCTGGATCGTATTCAACCGTATCGCTGCTCTCTCGCTCATCGATAAGTTGGCTACCTGAAAGTAAAAACCCATGACCGTTCGGACACGCCATCCAGGCACGCCCAAGTACTAATTTCTCGGCACATCGTGGGCAATGGAGTTTACGACCAAACCCATTTGTGTAGGGCAGTTTTGCGGGATTGCGGGCGCGGTCTGAAGGAACTTCAATTGCGGGGCGGATTTGACGCACAAACTCATCCACGGTATCTAAAGTCGGTACGGTATTCTCGGATACAAAATAGAGCGTATCGTCAATAATTTCCCATACATATTTCGAGCAAAAATCCATAACAAATACCATGGCAGCTGGGTCAAGCACGTAGCGAGCCTGTGATTGCTGGCGCGGTTCTGCAAATAACGAAAAGATATTATTAAAATTACCTTCTAGCTCGACCGCTTCATAATTACCAATACGTAAGTGCCATTTAAGGGCCGAGATGCTGGTTGGAACGCCGACAAGGTGTACGCCCGACACGAACGGCAGCTCAACCGCACAGACACCGAGTGTATCCTCAAAATTAAATACAGAACTTTCAGCGACGATATACAGATACGACAGCTCTTCGGGTGTCATGCCAGAAGAGGCGTGGATTACCTCGTCACCAAGCAAAGCGAGTAGCGCGGAGCTGTTTTGCGATTTCATTATCGCCATTGTAGCATTTCGCTTACGCTTTTAGCTACGAATAACGGTTACCGAACCGTCGGGATGCACTTCAATAATGCGTGATGCCTGGACGTCAGTCGGCACCTCCCCGCCATCAATATACGCGTCAACCATATCACCAAAGTACGCTTTCGCCTCTTCGATAGTTCTCGCTGGCGGTAGGCCTTCGGGATTAGCGCTCGGCGCAATCACCGGGCCAACGGCCTGCACGACCTTCTTCAAGAATTCATCGCGGACAACTCGATAGGCAATGGTGTTACCGCCACGAAGGAGCCATTCGTGCTCGTTGGTCGCAGGCACAATAATAGATGTCGGTGGCTGGTCTGGCGCGCTGTACTTTGCAATGGTCGCAGAGTGCTCACGCACACTCCCGGAGCCAGGAATCAAAATAATACATTGTTTCGAAGGGTCGCGGCGCTTGGCGGCATACACTTTTTCAACTGCACGCTGCCTTGAAGCGAGCGCAATAATACCGTAAATCGTATCAGTGCGCACCACGGCAATACCCTTATTAACGAGTGCGTCGGTGATTTCTGTAAATGCGTCGTTCATAAGGTGTAAGTATATTCTTATTGATTCTTATTCGCACGTACGGCACGCTTGAACTTCATGTCAGCGACCGGGTCTGCGTAACGGGCAATCGGCTCGTACACGAAGATACGGTTCATCTTGTTGCGCACCGTCGAATCGACATCAACAATTGCATTTACAAAGAACTTTTCAATCAGCCACTCACGGCCAGGTGCGGTCTGTCCTACGGCCGTAATGCGCCATAGCCCACCACCCCACTCTTCGGGTTTACTCACCTTAAGTGGCGTCGCAAGCATTGTAGGGCTCACGGGGACAGCTTTCGCAAGCTCTTTAAGTGTACGAAGGCCCTTGTCTTTGTCGCGCACGAACACGTCTACCGCAAGCGTGCGAACTCCGCGAGGCGTGACGTGCGCTGCTTGAATCTGCTGGTTGTGAATCCATATAATCTCACCGTTAAGGCTACGGAGCTTGGTTGAGCGAAGCGTCAGACGCTCTACGACACCAGAAACATCGATAAACGGCTCAACTTTAATAAAGTCTCCGACGTTGAACCACTGTTCAATAATCATAATTGCACCGGCAGTAACGTCGCGAAGGATCATACCAAGTGTTTGGCCCGCGAAGACGATAAAGAAGGCGCTTGCACCGATAGCCGCAGCACCGCTACTCGCGACCGGGCTAATCAGCATCCAGGCGACGTAGGCAACGACCGCAACCACAAGTGCTCGGACGACCGCGATGGAAACACTGAGGTACGTTTCTACTTGGCGAAGTTTAATGAGACGCTCTTCATTCGTCTCGTCATCAGACCGGACTGAAACCTTTTGTGCAATTTTAATAATAAAATCAGCCAGGAATTTACTCAGAATATACGCCACGATGATACAGATAACCAAAATAAGAACCGAGCGAAATGCGTTCGGTTCAGAGAAAAATTCGATAATGTCGGTCGAGACAGTATCCATTACTTTATTAGATTATACCAGATATCCCTGTGGTTTCACTGAAGTTTCACCCCTTTGCTCTTGAGCCCGTTTCTTGCTACCATAAGCATAACGATTTTATAAAAGGGACAAAAGAATGCATGTAGTGGTTGTGGGCAGTGGATTTGGTGGTGTCAAAGCGGCGCTTGAATTAAGTAAGCGTCAAATTGGTAAGATCACCCTCATTACTGATAAATCATACTTCCTTCACCACGCAACACTGTATGCAACTGCAACCGGCAAAAGCACCGAAGAGTCGGTGATTCCCCTTAATGTGATCTTTGCGAAGCACCCAAACGTAAAGATTATTGAAGACACTGTGACAGGGCTTGATCCGCACCGAAAGCTTATTGCAAGCAAGAAAAAAGATTATCACTACGACAAGCTTGTGCTCGCGCTTGGTTCAACGACCTCATTCTTTGGTATTCCGGGCATGAAAGAAAACGCCTTTGGCATCTCAACGCTCGACGATGTGCGCGAGTTCCAAGATCATATTCACGAGGAAGTCGTCCATAATAAGCTCGATAAAGAATACTTTGTGATCGGTGGCGGACAAACTGGCGTCGAGCTTGCCGGTGCAATGAATGAGTACCTCAAAAGTCTAAAAGACCTTTATCGTTTAAAAAACACCGGCTCACGAGTAACGATTGTTGAGGCGCAGAAGCGCATTCTTCCGCATATGTCGCGCACCGCCTCTGACATCGTGTCTCGTCGACTCAAGAAACAAGGTATTCGAATTCTCGTGAAGCACAAGGTGAACGCACTTGAAGACGACAAGATTATGATTGAAGGGCGCCTCCATCCTACTAAAACAGCCGTATGGGCATCGGGTGTGATTAATAATCCGTTCTTTAAAACCAATGCAGGGTATTTTCACATCGCAGATGATGGCCGAGTCCACGTTAATCCATATCTCGAGGCGCTTGATGATGTGTACGTAATTGGTGACAATAACACCGTGCCGCACAGTGGGAAAGCCTGGCCTGCGCTTAAGCAAGCGACCCATGTAGCGAAAAACATTGCGCGCCTTGCAACAAAGCGAACTCAAAAGCCATTCCACGCACACTCAGTGCCCGTTGGAGTCCCTATCGACACCCGCTGGGGATACGTTGAGTGGCTTGGTATCTACGTCTCCGGTCAAAGCGGCGCGGTCGTTCGCCGATGGATGGAACTATATGGCTACTGCCAGATCGTGCCCTATCGCACGGCGCTGCCTATATGGCAGTCTCACAAATTGTCAGATGTTGACGATAATCTTTAGAAGCGAATTCGGCGCATTACAAGTGCGATAATCAGCACGATGCCGAAGCTAAAGAACGTAATTGCTGCGTAGGCCCACGGCTGGTCTGCAAACGGAAGCAGCACGTTCATACCGAACATACCAAAGAAGACATTCGGAAGCGCTACAAGTAGCGTAAGGAGTGTCAATTTCTTCATGCGCTGGTTTAGCGTGTTGTTACTGATGGCCGTATAGGCATTGCGAATACTGTCGATGGTATTTTTGTGGCTATCAGTTGCAACAAGCAGCTGATTGACGTGGAGCACCATGTCTTCAATAAATTCACAATCTTTGTCATTAAAGATAGCGTGACGATTATCGCGAAGTCGAATCAAAAGTGCCTGAAGTGCCGTCAGGTTGGTGTGATATTCGTTGAGGTCGTGTTCGACGGTGACAAAATTAATAAAGTCTTTGTTATCTACCTCGTGAGTGCGAAGGCGCTGTTCGGTATTTTGAATGTACCTACCCGTCCCGTGAATGAAAGTTTCGTATTGGCCAATCACATAGCTGGTGAGCTGCAAGAAGACGTGCTTGGTGCTTTTCATGTCTACTTTAGTGTCGGCGAAAAGCGCTTCGGGCTGCACATACTCTTTAGATGAAAGTGTAATAAGAAGCGATCCTTTAAGTACCGCCAGGAACGGTGTCGTCACGATACTACCGCGTGACGTCTGGTGGGGCGCACGAATGAAGACATACAGCAATCCTTGGCTATATTCAGCACGTGGAAGCTCGTTTTTGTCCTTTACGTCCCTGAGGATTCCCGGGTCAAGACTATAGGTTTCGCAGACACGCGTAATATCATCGGCATCGACATTCGACCCATATACCCACGCCCGATCCATTGGAGCCTCTTTCGTCAGCTGAGGATCTTCGTTGAAAGATTTCTTTGCATAGTACTGCAACATACATAAGCAGTATACTCTAGTTACCTATAGATAAAAAAGCCCCTTGTGGATGAATTCATCATTTTCTTTCATTTTAAGCGTAAGAACTGTTGTAAATGCCTACGCTTAGAACTATAATCGGGGGTAGCAAACGTGCCAAAAAATAAACGGAGAGAACAACGAGCAACTATCAGGGTACTCGTACACGGGGGTTATGAAAATATTAATGCTGGGCTGGGAGCTCCCACCGCACAATAGTGGCGGTTTGGGTGTTGCATGTTACCACCTTTCTAAGGCGCTCGCTCTCCAGGGCACTTCTATTGATTTCGTTGTCCCCTACTCTGCAAAGCACGACGACATTGACTTCATGAATATTCATCATGCCACCAACCTGTCACCGCTTCACAAGTTTGGTATGGGTGCATACGACAGTAAGTTCTTCATCGAAACTATCGATCCATCTCAAAAGGGTGAACTGCGCACAATTCGTGACATTCAGGCGCAGTACGGTCGTTTCGTCGAGCAGTACACTGCCGAGAACGACTTTGACGCGATTCACGCCCACGACTGGCTTACGATGGAAGCTGGTATGCGTGCTAAAGAACTTACCAATAAGCCTCTTATCGTCCACGTCCATGCAACCGAATTCGACCGCGCCGGTGGAAACCCGGGCAACCCGATCGTGCACGAGATTGAGTACCAAGGGCTTATCATGGCTGATCGCATCTTTGCGGTGAGTGAAATCACCAAGCAAATTATCGTAGAGAAGTACAACATTCCTGCCGACAAGATTGAAGTTGTCTACAATGCAATCGACACCCTTAGCCTTGATGACGGCTACGAGTACGACCAGCGTACCTATCGCTACCTCGAAGGTCTTAAGGCTGAGGGTTACACCATTGTCAGCGCCGTGACTCGCCTGACGATTCAAAAGGGCCTTGGCAACCTTGTACGCGCAATGGCAAAGGCTATCGAAAAATATGACCGTTTTGCGCTTCTTCTTGCTGGCGACGGCGAGCAGCGCGACGAACTCATTCGCCTTGCAGCCGATCTTGGTATTTCTGACAAGGTATTCTTTACCGGATTCGTACGAGGCAAACAACTCCGCGACGCCTACAGTGTGTCAGATGTATTTGTATTGAGCTCAATCAGCGAACCATTTGGCCTTACAGCCCTTGAAGCGGCACACCACGACAACGCACTTATTGTCACAAAGCAATCGGGTGTGGGTGAAGTGCTTCACAGTATCTTCCGTTATGACTTCTGGGACACCGAACGCCTGGCTGACCAACTTGTTGGTATTGCAACCTCAACTGCGCTGAAAGAATCCCTTCGCGTCAACATTGCACGAGAGTACGACCGTATTTCATGGCACGACGTCGCACGCCAATGTGTGAACGTCTACAATAAGTTCCGTCCAATCGAGGTGTTCGCATGAGCAAGCGCGGTATAACCCTTTACATGCACGTGCATCAGCCGTACCGTGTGCGCGAATACTCTGTATTTGATGCGTCAATCGACCATAATTACTTTACCGACCCAGACCCATTGAGTAATCACAATAACCAAAAGATCCTTAACAAGGTTGCCGACAAGTCATACCGACCAATGAACGCGCTGCTTGAAAAGCTACTCAATAAGCACCCTGAATTTAAGGTATCTTTGAGTATTACGGGTACGTTTATCGACCAAGCTGAAGCCTGGGCACCGGATGTCCTCGAAAGCTTTAAGCGCCTCGTACAGACCGGCCAGGTTGAGATTGTCTCTGAAACCTACTACCACTCACTTGCGTTCTTCTACAGCCGTTCAGAGTTTGAACGCCAGGTAGAGGCACATAAGGCGAAGGTTCGTGAAATCTTTGGCGTTGAAACCAGCGTCTTCCGCAACACCGAGCTTGCCTACAACGACGAGCTTGCAAAATGGGCAGATGGCTACGGCTTTAAGGGTATCTTGGCCGAAGGCTGGGATCCAATCCTTGGCTGGCGCAGTCCTAACTTCGTCTACCGTCCAGAAGGCACCGAGAACATTTCACTTCTTCTTAAGAACTACAAGCTTTCAGACGACCTCGCCTTCCGCTTTAGCAACCGCGCATGGCAAGAATGGCCGCTGACCGTTGATAAGTACAACTCATGGGTTGAATCATCAATTCATGACCAGCCGCTCGTCAACCTGTTCATGGACTACGAAACCTTTGGTGAGCATCAATGGGAAGACACCGGTATCTTCAACTTCTTTGAAGAGTTTGTTGATCGATGGCTTCAAAACCCAGACAACACCTTCTACACGGTTTCCGAAGCGATTGACGCGAATAAACCTGCTGATACCATTAGCATGCCGCAAACCGTGACCTGGGCCGACTCAGAGCGTGACCTTACTGCATGGCTTGGCAATAGCATGCAACACGAAGCGATGCGTCACCTATATGCGCTCGAGGCTGACATCGTGCGCTCAAACGATGGTGAACTTATCGAAGACTGGCGTAAGCTCCAAACTTCAGACCACGCGTACTACATGTGTACGAAGTGGTTTACGGATGGTGATGTTCACGCCTACTTTAGCCCGTACAATTCCCCTTACGATGCGTTCTTGTACTACATCAATGCAATCCGCGACATCCGTTGGCGACTTCACGAAACGCACAAAACAGGAGGATTGAGTGGCTAGACCAATTGTTCTAAGCAACGGTGAGTTGCATGTGGGCTTGAACAAATTCGGGGTGGTGCACGATCTCTACTACCCTTATGTTGGATTTGAAAATCATTCAGCAGGCACCGGCCTTCGTCATAAGGTAGGCGTCTACGTTGACGGCGAAGTAAGCTGGACGGATAGCGACCCTGCGTGGACGTTTGATTTCCGTTATCCGCACAATGCGCTTATCGGCCAGACGGTTGCCAAAAATGACCGTATTGGCATTATGCTCGAATTCGACGATACTGTTGATGCCGAGATGAGCGTACTGATTCGCAATATTCATCTCATTAATCACTCGGATCAAAAGCGTGAGATTAAACTCTACATGCACCAAGCCTTTGCGATTGGTGACTCACGCAGCAATACCGATACCGCACAGTATCTTCCTGATAGCGAAGCGATCCTTCACTACCGTGGTCGTCGCGCTTTTGTGATTGGTGGTGCGACCGACGAAGCGGCGTTCGACCAATTCACTATTGGACTTTTTGGTGACGACGAACACGAAGGGTCATACCGCGACGCAGAAGACGGCCAACTTACAGGTAATGTTGTCGAACATGGCCGTGTTGACTCTATCCTAGGCTTTACCTTAAACGTCGATCCGCACTCATCGGAACGGGTTCATTACTGGATTGCTGCAGGTATGAGTACCCGTGAGGCGCTGTATATTCACCGCCAAGTACAAGAACAGGGTGTCTACGCCCGCATTCATAAAACCGCCGAATGGTGGCATGATTGGCTTCGCCCTGCGGTAGATGCCGCAAAGCGACTTCCAAAGGATTACCAAGACCGATTTATTGAAAGTGTCATGATTATTAAGTCGCAAATCGACAAGCGTGGTGCAGTTATTGCAAGTACTGACAGCACTCTCCTTAACTACTCAAAAGATGGCTATGCCTATTCTTGGCCACGAGACGGCGCAAATGTAATTTGGCCACTTGTACGCCTTGGGTATTACCAAGAAGCCTACCGCTTCTTTGAGTTCTGTCAACGCGGCCTCCACCCCGGTGGCTACCTCATGCATAAATACCGTGCCGATGGTGCACTGGGAAGCAGTTGGCACCCGTATGTTCACGGCGATACTGTTGCACCACCTATTCAAGAGGATGAAACCGCACTTGTCGTATTTGTATTCGTACAGTTCTATAACCTTTCAAAAGACAGTACGCTCATCAAAGACTTTTACCACTCTATGATTAAGCCTATGGCCAACTTTATGGCTGAGTTTATCGACGAGACGACAGGCCTTCCGAAGCCAAGCTACGACCTATGGGAAGAGCGCTTCATGATTAATACACATACCACTTCGGTTACCTACGCAGGTCTTTTGGCAGCGTCTGAACTCGCGACTGTCACTGGTGATGAAGAGAGCGCTGTAAAGTGGCGCAATGCCGCAGAAGACATTCAGCAAGCAGCACATAAGTATCTGTATAACGAATCTCGCCAGGTATTCTACCGGGGTGTATCGGTTGAAAATGGCGAAGTGAAGTACGACGAGACGATCGACAATGCTGCCGTCTTTAGTGCCTTTATGTTTGGCCTATTCGGTGCTGACAGTCACGAAATGAAGAGTTCCATTGAAGCCGTGGCGAAAGTATTCGGTACGACAACCGAGAACCCGGGGCTTCCCCGCTACGAAAATGACGAATACCGTCGCTCAGATCCTTCTATAAACGGCAACTGGTGGTACATTACTACCCTTTGGCAAGCTCAATACGACATCGAGCACGGTAATTTCGAAAGCGCCAAGTCTATTATCAACTGGATCAATGATCACATGATTTCGACTGGTATGATGGGTGAGCAAATCAGCCCTCTCACGAACGAAGTGATTGCGCCAGCACCCCTTACGTGGTCTCACGCCGAATACATCGGTACATTAATCGACCTTCTTGGTCGGGAGCGATAGCATGCCGCTGGGTGGGGCAACATTTCGTCAGATATTGAGGCGATTTTCTTTGCAGCTTCGCCAGCGCGGTTCGGTGCTACGCAAGTTTAGTGACACTATTGGACTTGTTCATTTCGGTACCGTCCATCAGCATGACGACGAGTATGACGCGATTCGCGGCTTTACCGCTTCATTAACCCACAAAGACACCCATTACGCCGTGGGTACGTACAATGGCTTTAATATCAGGCTTGTGAACCGTTTTGATGTGATACGCATTGCCGGCAATCCCCACCACGAACAACTTTGGACCGTGATGGAAATTGAGCTTGATACCAAAAATGTCCCACACATGTTTTTCGTACCAACTGGTCGTGAGGCTGGTGAATATGGGCGTATTTACGCAACGCAGCCAAATATGCAACCACTTAACTCTATGATCTGGGACAACAAAAGCCCCGAGTTTCACGGTCGTTTTCAAATTCTCGCAAGCCCTACACACGCACATCGCGTCGAGACCCTGTTTACTTCACCTATGATTGTGGGTATTGCGAGCCGCTTCTGGCCACACGGTATCGAAATCGAACACGGTAAGATTCTTATCTATATAACAGAACACCGACTCGATAAGGCGGTGCTTGAAACTGCACTTGCTTCGAGCCTATGGCTGGCTGAAACAATTGATGAAGTAACGGAAGATTAACTCTTACGAGCCTTAACTTCGTTGCGACCAAGGTTCTTCTTGGTTTCGGTGTAGGTAGCGTGCTTACGCGCGATTGGGTCGTACTTCTTAAGGCTAATCTTTTCAGTGGTGTTCTGAGTATTCTTAGTTGTGTAGTATGTACGGTGACCAGTGAGTTCACTCACGAGACCAACCAACTTGCGCTTTGTATTCTTCTTTGCCATAACTTCCCTTTTAGGATTTAATTCTTATTCCGCACACTAAAACACGTACGGTGACTTTCAGAGGTCAATTATAGCAGAAAACAACTCAGGTGACAAGTCCTCCGCGGTGTGTTTCTACTTTGATTACATTGACTTTTTCGATAAAATATGTAATAGTGTTCGTGTCATCCGCACGCGGATCGCACATGCAAGCAGGTAGCTCCCAACTTTGGAGGACTCATGCCCACCCGCCCTTATCCCGTGACTGTCAACGGCGTGGTCGTCGCTCGCCCCATGGTTAACCCCGAGGCTCGCGACTTCAACGTCACGCTCAAGAAGACCGACAACCATGTCGACTTCTGGATCACCAGCGACGGTCGCACCAAGCACATCCGATCGCGCCTCGACGTGGGCCAGGACGACACCGAGAGCAACGCGTTCTCGGAGCTCGATCTCAACCCCTTCCGCGCCCTCGGCAATGTCGTTCGCGACATCTTCGGCTAAAAGCCGTCGGGGTGTAGCACAGGTAGGGTTGGCGAACCTGCCCAACAACTACCTGCTTGCTACATACCCCCTGATACATAAAAACCCCGCTTAACGCGGGGTTTGTTATTCATATGGAGCCACGATCGGGGCTTGAACCCGAGACCTCATCCTTACCATGGATGCGCTCTACCAGCTGAGCTATCGCGGCATAGTTTTTAAATGCAACTGAATTATTATAGCATAAACGGGAGCTATATCGAGCGCCTGATTATTTTTTACGTGTTTTTGGTGCGTGCCTTTCAATATATGGAATCGCAAATGTTTTCACAAGCGCCCAGATAACACCGTTGCCCACAAAGGTCAATGCCGCAATAAGTGCATAGAACGCTGCGGTTTGTCCCGCCGCAGGGCTCACGAGCGCAATAAGACCAGCGATAAAGACAAGCGCTACCGCAAGCACTAAGTATACCGACTGCACTTTCGCGAGTGAGTCAGAGTTCGTATTCCACTTTACAGGAAATTTAAACACGTTCTGCATAATAGTATTATTATAACAGATTTAATAAAAATAAGCAATACTAGGACTTGAGGTCAAGAATCACAAGATGCTCAATATGTGGGGTATGCGGGAAGTAATTGTAGCCACGATGCGCACGAATACCATACGCCTCGGCAAGCCTTTCTACGTCTCGAGCCTGCGTGACTGGGTTGCAGGAAAGGTAGATGATGCGCGCTGGCTTTTGCTCGAGCAGTCTCGCTACAACGTCTTCGTGGAGCCCCGCACGAGGTGGGTCAACGATAATGCACTTATCTCCCGTAATATACTCAAGCGCATTTTCACTGGCCGCCAGCACTGGGGTTGCATTCTTACCAAGCTCCTTCACGTTTCGCTCCATCTCGCGCACCGCATGTTCGTTCAGCTCTACGAGGGTCACGTTGTCGCCGCCGATTGTGAGGCCAATAGATCCCACGCCACTATACATATCGACAACTTGGACGCCCGGAATCACCCACTTACTCATGTCGCTCAGTGACTGCTCGTATACCGGAAGATTAATCTGGAAAAAGCCTTCCGTTGCATAGTGGAACGGCACTTCTTTTAGTACGTCTTTAAGAGGTGTAGTCGGTGCGGTCAGCCGCCTTGTAATGACACTCGCGGGACTCTTTGGGTTCGAGAAGATTACTTCCCCGTTTTCATCAGCATCGAAATGACTCATAAGTGTGTCTGCAGGAAAATCTTCATCCTTCACATACAGCTGCCACGCAACAGAACCGTCCTGGGCACTGCGGATCAAGAGTGTCTTGAGCTCACGCCCAATCACGTGCATTTCGTTCAGTACTGCAAGTACCTGCGCGCCTTTTTTATTAATCTCATCCGACGCAAGGCTCGTGCCAGGGATAGAGATCTTACCGTGTGTACCACGACGGAAGAATGCAAGCGAAAGTGATTGCGTCTCGGTTTCAAACCAGAAGCTAAACTCTACCTTATTACGGTAGCCGTACGCCACGCCGTCGCTGTATACGTCAATCGGGTCTGGAAGCACGATGTCATGAAGCTCAAACGCCTCTTCAATAAGAGCTGCCTTGTACCGCTGTTCGGTTTCGAGTGACATGAGTTGCCACGGGCTGGTCGATAAGTAACTTTCTGGGTCTTTTGGATCAATACGATCAGGGCTCGCTTCAAGCACCTCCACCACGATGCCCTCGGCGTATGAGGATTTCTTTTTCGTCAGCTGTACGCGCACCTCTTCATCAGGAAGTCCGCCCCATACAAAGAGTTTTCGGCCATCCTCAAGAGTACCGAGTGCCTGTCCGCCACCGACAATTTTTTCAAGTTTTACTTCCACGATAGGAAAAGGTCGTTTTGTCATCCTTACCATTATACCGTTAAAACCAATTTTCTTCCTAAAGAGACTACCCCAAAACAAATATCTATGGTACTATTAATCGGTAGCAAATGAGAGTACGCCGCCTTAGCTCAGTTGGTTAGAGCGGCTGTTTTGTAAACAGTAGGTCCACGGTTCGAATCCGTGAGGCGGCTCCAAAAAATTATGCTATGCCGGAGTCGTGTAGTGGCAATCACACGAGACTGTAAATCTTGCGCCGTAAGGCTTCGTAGGTTCGAGTCCTACCTCCGGCACCAAACAAAAGTCCTCACCTTACGGTGAGGTTTTTTGTTGCCTATTCTTTTGGCTTCTTATAGCCCTCTTCGTACTTTTTGTGCTGTACAAGTGAGATTATTGCAAATGCGAGGACGATATAGTTCGCCACGGCGCCCACGACCAGGTTGATAATAGTCATAAGTCTTGCAAGCTTCGGTTCGGGCTGGCGAATGAGCACAACCCCAGAAATAATAAAATAGACGTGTGGAATAAAAATAAAGAGCACGCTCATCACGAAATACACACCGTACTCAATAATATCGTTATCGCTATACGCTTGGCTGAGTGCAAAGCCAAACAAAATCATAAGGATGAGCCCCAAAAACGCGCCCAACGCCCCGAAGACGAGCGTGACAATACCCTGAACCTTCAACATCGATACGGCTTGTGTGTGCGCTATTTTTTTCGATGTCGTCATAGTGCGGTTCCTTTAGTTACATTACGACGCGGCGAGTCTGCTTGACGCGCTGCTGTGTTGGAATAATCGTTTTCGCGACACGTTCACGAAGCTGAAGCGCAAGGTCGGCGTCTCCAACTCGGTCATACGCATCCGCAAGTAGCGTGAGAGTCTGGGGAATTGGATCAAGTTCAACTGCCTTTTCGAGAGCCTCTACCATACGCTTGTCGTTACCAAGCTTTTCCTGCACCTTGGCATAGGCAATATGACGAGCGGCGTGCTCGCTGTCCATAGCGAGCGCTTGTTCAAACGCAAGCGCTGCCTTGTCGTAGTTTTCTGTTTCAAAGTAAATAAGTCCGACATTGTGGAGGCTACTTGCACTTGGCTCGAGGCTCTGTGCGATCTCGAAACACTCAATTGCCTCTTTGAACTGTTGCTGCTTCGCATACAAAATACCGAGGCGGTTATACGCACTGGCATTGCGTTCATCGACACGAAGAATAGTAAGGAGGGCCTTTTCAGCACGAAGGTATTTACGGTCTTGCAGTGAAGACTGGGCAATCGACCAGAGTTGATCGAGCTTATCGGAAAGTTTAGATGAAAGGTCACTGGCGACCTCACCAACGGTTTGACGTTGATAAAGCGTCCAGATACCTAATGCTGCAATGACAAGGAGTCCTAACATGTTGTATGTATTATAGCACAACTACTGCAGCACTTAGCTGAAGGCGCACATTCCCCTGTTCGCTAATACGTTTATGGAGTACTTCGAGGCGCGCCAGCGTCTTTAGGCTTGTTGCATCGCCTTTCTCTGCGATAGCACGTCGCAGAAGCTTTAGTGAGTCCTCCACGAGAGTGAGCGCATCCGCCCTCGAGTCTTTATACTTTTTAGCAATCAATAATTTCTCGTATGCACCACCGGTTACATAGCTGCGCGCGTCTTTTACAAGTGATGCTCGACCCTGAAAACTCTCTTCGTCCTGTACGTACTGCGTGAGCGCGGCAGGAAGTCCTTCGGCGATAAATAGAAGCTGGGCACGCTTTGTGGGATCGGTCACTTTTAGTGCATCGAGCAGCGCCTCAGACTGGCTCCTCGTCACCGGGCGCGCATCGATACGCTGTGAACGCGAAGTAATTGTTGGCAAAAGAAGCGTGGGTTGATGGGTCAATAAAATAAAGCGAGTCCCTTCGGTGGGTTCTTCGAGGAGTTTTAGGAATGCATTTTGAGCCGCAGGTGCCATGCGTTCGGCATAATCGATCACAATAATGCGACCTTCTGGGAGTTTCGTGCGAGTTGCATCGTAGAGTGATCGTACTCGTTCAACGGTAATAGTACCTTTTTCAAGGTCAATCTTGTCGTTTTTCTCAGGCAGAATAGTCGTAATGGCCTCAGACCCACCTTCGGCCGCTTGCGTCGCCAGCGAAGTGAGTCCAATGCCGTGGGGGCCCGTAATAAGCAGCGCGTGCGGTTTTTGACGCGCCAGCACGTCGAGTTGATGAGATGTTTCTGGGTGAATCACAAGATTCACGAAACCATCTCCTGAAATAGCTTTGGAATGGGTGCGGTGAAAGTTTGTCGTTTTGAAGTAGGAATGGTGATTTCCAGACTGTGTGCATGAAGGCATAGGCGGCTCGCGCTACGCTCGTTACCGTACACCCTATCGCCTGCAATTGGCGTATTTACGTACTGCATGTGCACACGAAGCTGGTGGGTACGGCCCGTTTTAGGGCGCAGCTCAACGAGCGACTGTTCGCCGTTGGTGGCAAGCACTTCGTAGGCCGTGATTGCCGGCTTCCCCTTTGAATCAACACGGAACTGGCTTGGTTTTGACGGGTTGCGGCCTATTGGCAGGTCGATCAACGCCTTTGCAAGCTTTGGTTCGCCGTCAACCACCGCAGAGTACTGCTTTTTGGTTGTGCGATCGGCAAATTGCTTCTTAAGAAGTAGCGCCGTTTCGTCGTTACGGGCACCAATAATAACCCCACTCGTGTCGCGGTCGAGGCGGTGCACAATACCTGGGCGATTTGTATCGAGCGCATTCGTTGTGTAGCGGCGGAAGAAGTCAGCAACCGTAAACTCGTCGTTTAGCGCACCCTTGCTGTGGGTCAGGACGCCAACCGGCTTGTTGACGACAATAACATTATCATCAATATAAATAATAGGCAGTTCTTCTTTTGACGTATCGGTTTTTTCGGGTGGTACGAGGCCGATGTCGTCGTTTTCAGTGACTTCTTGCTTGGCGGATTTCGCTGGCACGCCGTTGAGCGTCACATAGCCGGCCTTAATATACTTCTGCACGGTACTGCGTGAGTATTCAGGGTAGCGAGACACGACTTCTTGGTCGAGGCGAGTCCTTGTCACGACCTTTGTGAGCAGATAGACGTCTTTACCCATGTGAGGCATCCCGTAGGCCTTCATAGAGCCCTCAAGAGGGTTTCTGACAAGATTACCTTCTATGTCAGGCACATCTTGGCGGATGTGGTCGAGCACGACGTTCACGTCATCACCTGCCGAAGTGTCGTAGAGCACAAAGTAGGTCTGTCGTGCAAAGTTAAACTTAACAAGACGACTGAGTTGTCGCTCTGAAAATTCTTTAATGTTTGTGATTTCTTTTCGCTTTGTAAGCTCACCCGCAAGTTCGTACTTACGGAGGATCGCGAGAAGTTCAGCTTGTAGGCTTTTGGCCACTTGGTACCTCTTTCGGTTCGTTCTTCTCTATTATACCCTACAAAAATACTCCCCGCAGGTCGCAGGGAGTATTTCCAAAATTCTTTTGATGCGATTAACGCTTTGAGAATTGTTCGCGCTTACGAGCAGAACGGAGACCATACTTCTTGCGCTCTTTCTCACGTGAGTCACGCTTAAGAAGTTCAGCCTTCTTAAGTGTTGGACGGAGGTCAGAGTGAGCAGTTGTAAGTGCCTTCGCGATCGCGAGCTTGATAGCATCAACTTGACCAGCGGTACCACCACCTTGTACGCGGATGGTAACGTCAAATTCTTTTTGCTTGTTTACAAGTGCGAGTGGGTCGGTGATTTCAGCGAGAAGCGTCTTGTTGCCGTCAAGGTAGTCAGCAGCTGGCTTGTCGTTGATAGTTACAGTACCCTTGCCCTTGTAAAGGCGTGCGCGAGCGGTTGCGGCCTTACGGCGTCCGAGGCCGTAAAAGTAAGTAGCTTCAGCCATATTACTTTACCTCAACTTTCTTTGGGGTTTGCGCGGCGTGAGCGTGCTCAGCACCTGCAAAGATCTTCAGGCGACCCATACGGTCAGCTGAGAGCTTGTTCTTAGGAAGCATACCCTGCACAGCTTTTTCGATGATTCGTTCTGGGAACTTTTCACGAACTTCTGCAAGTGTTGCGTCCTTGATACCACCAGGGAATCCTGAGTGGCGGTAGTAAATCTTACCAGTTTCTTTGTTACCAGTCACAACGAGCTTTTCTGCGTTGATAACTACTACGTAGTCACCTGCATCAACGTGTGGGGTGTAGGTTGGCTTGCTCTTACCAATAAGCTTGTCGGCAACGATAGTTGCGATGCGGCCAAGTGGAAGTTCTGAAGCGTCAACCAGGAACCATTCACGAGTAACGTCAGCTGGCTTTTGACTAAAAGTCTTTGAGTTAACAGTCATTACTTGTTCTCCTTTGCTGGCTTAGCGGCTGGCTTTGCAGCTGGCTTCTTAGCTACAGCAGGCTTTGGAGTGTCGCTAATTTCGTCAACGAAAGCGATAGTTGCCATTTGGGCACCATCACCTACGCGAAGACGAGTACGCTCAACGCGAACGTGACCACTAGTACGACCAGTAAGCTGTGGAGCGATTACGTCTACAAGACGGAATGCTGCAGCTTGAGCCGAAAGACCAGCGATAACTGCGCGGCGGTTTGCAAGGTCACCCTTCTTAGCCTTAGTAACGAGTTTTTCAATGTAACGGACGAGTTCTTTGGCTTTTGGAAGCGTTGTCTCGATCTTGCCGTGCTCAACGAGGCTTGTTGCCAAACCTTTGAGGAGCGCGCGGCGTTGATCGCGTTCGCGGCCAAACTTACGTCCTTTGTATCCGTGTCGGTGCATGTTCTAGACGTCCAATTCTGCCAATTTATCTTTGACTTCATCAAGCGCCTTGCTACCGAATCCCTTGAGTTCACGAAGGTCTTGCTCTGAAAGTGTCACGAGGTCACGTACAGTGCGGATTTCGTTGTTGATAAGGGCGTTCGCAGTGCGAGCGCTGAGGTTTAATTCTTCAATAGGAGTGTTGAGCTCGCTACCTTCGTCAGCCAAGTCTTGGCCAAGTGCAGGAGCTGCTTCAACGGTAGTGCTACCAGCGAGTGCAGTGTATTGGTTAACCAAGATAGCTGCAGCTTCTTCAAACGCTTCGCGCGGGCTGATTGAACCATCAGTTTCAACGTTAAGTTGAAGCTTGTCGAGGTTTGTTTCTTGTCCAACACGAGTTGAGTCAACCTTGTAGCGTACGCGGAGTACTGGGCTGAACATAGCGTCGAGGGCGATCATGTCGCTGTGGAGACGCTTTGCGCTTGAGTCTTCGATAGTTTGGTAGCCACGACCTGAGTCGATTACGAGGTCAAATACAACCGTCTTCTTTGGGTCATCAACAGTAGCAATTACTTGCTCTGGGTTGATAACTTCAACGTCAGCAGTTGTCTTGATGTCAGCCGCGGTGATAGCACCAGCGCCCTTCTTCTCGATACGAACTTCAACTGGTTCGTCGCTTGATACCTTTACACGTACGTTCTTGAGGTTAAGCATGATGTCTACGACGTCTTCCTTAATACCATCAACAGTAGTGAATTCGTGGCTTGCACCTTCAACGCGGAAGGCAACGATTGCGCCACCCTTTACGCTTGAAAGGAGCACACGACGAAGGCTGTTTCCAAGTGTGTTACCGTAGCCGGCTTGAAGTGGTTCAATAACGAACGATGCACTGTGAGCGCCAGTTTCTTCAACATTGGCAAGTGCTGGGTTGTGAATAACTTTTGACATATCTATATATCTCCTTACCCTATCGTGAGTAGTACTCAACGATTAATTGTTCGTTAATGTCTGCTTCTGCTTCTTCACGCTTTGGAAGACCAGTAATAGTTACGGTCATCTTCTTTGCGTCGCTCTTGAGCCAGCTAAGTGTACCTTGGGTACTTGCCTTCACAACTTCATCGAGTTCGGTAAAGTATCCTGACTTTTGGCTCTTTGGACGAACTTCAAGTACGTCGCCAGCCTTAAGACGAATTGATGGGATGTCAACACGACGACCGTTAAGAAGGAAGTGTCCGTGACCTACGAGCTGACGAGCAGCACGACGGCTTGTGGCAAATCCTGCACGGTATACCGCGTTATCGATACGCTGTTCAAGCATGCGAAGGAGGTTCTCACCAGTAAGACCTGGTTGACGAGTTGCTTCATTCATAAGCTTAGCGAACTGCTTTTCAAGGAGACCGTATGTACGGCGAACCTTTTGCTTTTCACGAAGTTGAGTCAAGTAAAGACTTGGCTTACCTTGGCGACCATGTGCGTGAACACCTGGAATACCGCTCTTACGAGCCATGATCTTGTGCGCCTTAGGGTGAAGGGCGTACCCTTCGCGGCGGCTCTGCTTAACAATTGGTGATGTATCTCGAGCCATAAACTATCCCCTACGCACCTTTCGTGGACGAACGCCACCGTGAGGTACGCCGGTCACTTCTTTGATGCTTTCGATGCTGATGTCGAATGAGTTCAGTGCGCGAACAGCTGAATCACGACCTTGACCAACACCCTTTACATATACGTCAACTGACTTAAGGCCATAGCCCTTTGCAGCTTCGGCTGCTTTTTCTGCAGCGATTTGGGCTGCGTATGCAGTACCCTTCTTGCTTCCACGGAAACCAACCGCACCTGCGCTGCTCTGAGAAAGGACGTTGCCCTTCTTGTCAGAGAAACTAACAATGGTGTTGTTGAATGTTGCTTGTACGTGGAGCTGACCAGCCGGAACTGATCGCTTTTGCTTCTTCTTTGAAGCACGTGCTGATGTAGAATCTGCCATCTAATCAATTCCTTCCTAGGTCTTACTTGCTGCTTTAGGTTGAGCTCCACCAACTGCGATCGCGCGACCCTTACGAGTTCGTGCATTCGTACGTGTTCGCTGTCCATTTACTGGAAGTCCTGCCTTGTGGCGAAGACCGCGATACGCGTTGATGTCCTTCAAACGCTTAATATTGTTTGTTACGAGACGCTGGAGGTCGCCTTCTACGGTGTAATCAGTATCAATGATTTCACGTAGTCGTTGTTCTTCAGCCTCGGTGAGATCTTTCACCCGAGTGGTCGGCTCAATCTTGGCCGCCGCAAGGATGTCTCGTGCAAACTTCGGACCGATGCCGTAAATATACGTCAAAGCGATCTGAACTTGCTTTTCTGCGGGAATAACTACCCCAGCAATTCGAGCCATGCTTAACCCTGCCTTTGCTTGTTCTTAGGTTTCTTCTTGTTGATTACCCGAAGGCGACCTTTACGGCGCACCAACTGGTCATCTGGACTAATTTTCTTTACACTCGCACGAACTTTCATGAGTATTCAGAATCCTCCAGTTAAATTTGATCCTTGTGGCGGTACGTGATTCGTCCCTTCGTGAGATCGTAAGGGGTCATCTCGACGTCCACCATATCACCAGGCACAAGACGGATATAGTTTTTACGCATTTTTCCGCTAATGTGCGCGATGATGCTCAGGCCGTTCTCTAGTTCAACCTTAAATTGAGTATTAGGCAGTGCTTCCACTACCTTGCCTCGCATTTTGATTACCTCTTTAGTACTAGCCATAAGTTACAGTAGTACATTATACACCAAAACTTGATGCAAGTAAACCGTTTTCAAGAAGATACCTACCGATTGCTCGGCTACGGTACGTAATAATAGTTATATTGTAGCAAATTGACGTATCACGTCAATATACGCCGCCCATGCTTATAGTATAAACCTCCTTGCGGGTTTATCCCATAAGGATAGGGACAGAGGATGAGTCTGGCCCTCCCGGTACACAAGGTGCACCTAGGGGTATTGAGCACACGTCAGGCGCCCTCGACACGACTGCGGTAGCTCATGCTGTGGCGCAGCGTAGTGCGGGGCTTACCGGACTTGAGCGTCTTCACGAAGAGCCGCGGGTTCCAGACGTAGTGCTTCGACCACGACTCGACCGGGAAGAACTTCTCGAGCGCACGTACGTACTCGCGCAGCAGAAGCTCATGGTCACCACGACACAGCACGAGCAGCGACTCGATGCGCACACGTGAGCGCTCGTTCTTCGAGTCGGGGCCACGGTCATGGTACGTCTCGTCGAACGTCTTCGTGTGCAGCTGCTTCACGAGAAGCCGGCGCTCAGCCGTGGTAAGACGACCACGAATGCCCATCGAACGCACGAAGCGCTCCTGCATGTTGAAGATCTCGTCGTTGAGAAGCTCACGCAGCTCCTCCAGGTCCTGCCGCTCGAGCAGCACCTGGAAGGCCCTACGGGCCTTGACGGTCTTGTAGGCCGTCTTGTCGTGCAGTGCCCAGCGCTCTTTCGAGCGGCGAGCAGTACGCCTGATCCGCAGATCAACCGATGCCATACGATCACATCCTCTGTCAATTGTTCGCCCACCTGCCGGTGGAACTGGTGGGTGGGTAGAATATAATTATACCATTTTCATGGCAATTCTGCAATTATACCTATCCTCCAAAGGTGAATAAATGTATTCACCACTCAAGGATAGGGACAGGAGGTGGCGGAGCCACATCCGCCCTAGCCCCTCCTCAACGCATCAACCTTGCTTCCTCAACTCCCGTATCGGGGTCAAGGCGAAGCACGGGGGTGAGCACGCGCTCACCACATACGTTTTGGAGGATATACCAGATAGCTCGCAGTACGTCCTCGGAGTCATCCATGCGGATGAGGCCCTTGAACTGCGCGAGCGCCTTTGCCTCCAGAAGAGGCGGCGCCGTCCAGTCACCAGCATGGAGCTTGTGCGAGAGGACCTCGTTCTTGGAGAAGATTCCCCGGTCACACACTTCGCCGAACCGCTTCCACACATTAGCGTAGCCATCGAAGATGATCTGCGTCGCTTTGAGACCGTACGTCGAGACGTGCGGATTCGATTCGTCCAGTCGCAGACTCTTGGCGTAGTCTTGTGCGCTCAACGCGCACCTCCTGTCAAATAATATGCTCCACGACTTTCGTGGAGACATACTATTATTATACCATAAATCGACGAGTACTTAAAGCTTAGCGGTCGTAGTCATCGTAGGTGACCATAAGCGCACGTGAGTTGATCTGACGAAGGGTTTCAAGACCAACCGATACCACAATGAGCAGACCCGTACCACCAATCGCAAGGTTGGTGTTTGTGATACCCGCGACTTGGTACAAAAGGTATTCCGCGATAAATGGCGTCACAGCAATAAGACCAAGAACTACTGATCCGAATAGGATAAGGCGGTTGACGGTTGTAGAAAGGTACTTTTCAGTTTGCTTACCTGGGCGTACACCTTCGATAAATCCACCTTGCTTCTGGAGGTTCTCGGCGATTTCACTCGCGTTAAACACAATACCTGTATAGAAGTAGGTAAAGAAGATTACGAGTACAAAGTACGCAAGTGGGTAGATGAACGCTTGCCACTCAGAACCAGTAAAGGCGCCTGGGTTTGGTGCTTGGAACCAAAGAATGAGGTTATTCGCAAGCTCGGCGTATTCTGGGTTGCCTGTTGCCTTAAGGATTTGCCCCACGAAGGCAGGAAGTGAAAGGAATGCGACTGCGAAGATCACTGGGATCACACCGGCAGCGATAAGCTTGATCGGGAGGATACTCTTTACCCCGCCATAGCTACTGTTACCCTGCACTCGCTTTGCGTAGTTAATCGTAATGACACGCTGTGCTTCGTTGATCTTTACCAGGAAGTAGAGCAGGAATAGCGAGAACGCCAGGATTGCCAAGATAACCCAGAAGAGCGTCGGATTCACCGGAATTGCAAACCAGTTAAATACTTGGAGTGAGCCGTTTGTTGTATCGAAGAGTGAAGTTGCAAAGGTTGAAAGGATTGAAGGAAGCTGGCTAATAATACCCGCAAAGATAAGAAGACTAATACCGTTTCCAATCCCCTGTTCGGTAATGAGCTCACCGAGCCACATGAGGAGTAGCGAGCCCGCAGTCATAGCAGTTACCGCGACGATCCACTCGATAGCCGTAGGGTCGGCAAGTACCGTAGTATTACCCGCGAGGACGGTCTGCCTTAGGATGAAAATAAAGGCAATCGACTGCACAATTGCAAGCGGCACCGTAATCATACGAGTCCATTGGTTAATCTTACGGCGTCCAGATTCACCATCCTTGTGAAGCTCTTCAAGGCGAGGGATCGCCTTAGTAAGAAGCTGCGTAATAACCGACGCGGTAATGAACGGCGTAAGTCCTACGAGCACGATCGAGAAGCTTGCAAGCGCACCACCAGAGAGAAGGTTCAAGAACCCACCAAAGTCAGTACCACTCACCACACTGTTGATGACTTCGCGAAGCTGAGTTGGCTCAGCCAGTGGCACCGGTACGTGTGCGAGCAAGCGATACGCAATAATTAAACCTAATACAATTAAAAGCCGCTTTTGCATGTCGCGGTTTTTAAGCGAGCGAAAGATTGTTTTCCAATTCATCAGACTGTTCCAGACTACCCCGAAGTTACTTATACAATTTGATTTGATTATACTATAGTTACCCACAGTTATCTAGCTATATCAAGAATATTGTCATATTTACGATATTATGATTTAATATGCATACTTATGCCCGAACCTGAACTCCATGATGCAATAACCGAGCCTTTTCCCCTCCTCACGACTGCCGATATACCGAAGAAATTTCACGAGCGTCTCGGTGTTCGATTTGCCGCCATGACACTTATAGGTTCTCTCGCCACGTCTGGTCTCGCATGGGTAGCAGCTGACGCGCATGCAAAATCTCAAGTTGCCGAAGACCTCTAGGAGGCGACGCTCCCTGAATATTCCGAGCAAGCTTCCCTCATATTAAGCGCAGAGCTTGCGGACGGGTATGTATCTGAGGAGTGCACACCCGGTGGCGAACTCGATCTCTCAATTAGTCCTATCTACACGACATACGGACTTGCCTTTGGAACCAAATAAAAAATACCCCACCGAAATGGGGTATTTTCTCCAAGTATGATTACTTGTCGCTTGCTTCAGCCGCTTTTGTGCTTTGCTTCAACGGCACAGCCGTCTTTTCAAACGCACCACCAGCCTTCACGATCGCTTCTTGTGAAGACTTACTTGCACCGGCTACCTTTACGGTAAGTGCTGCGGTAAGTTCACCACGAGTGATGACCTTTACGGTGTGGAAAGGAGTGCCAATGTATCCTTGTTCGAAAAGTGCCGCGTTGTCGACAGTCTTACCCTTAAAGTCGTTAAGGGTGTCGAGGTAGACAACTTGCGCTGGAGTACGAAGACTCTTGAAACCACGAGCCTTAGGCACTGCACGTACGAGTGTACGTTGACCACCCTGGAAAGTAGCACCAAGCTTCTTACCAGTACGTGAGCCCTGACCCTTAGTACCACGACCAGCAGTTTTACCACCGCCAGCTGAGATACCACGACCTACGCGTTTCTTGTCCTTGTTAGGACCAGCTAGGAGTTCGTTGTACTTAGTCATTACTTGTCCTCCTTCTTCACAGCTTTCTTTGCAGACTTGTCCGCGTTAAGCCACTCTTCCTTAGGAACGAGACCACGAAGTGCTTCGATGGTAGCGTAGGCGATGTTCACCTTGTTGGTAGAGTTAAGTGACTTTGAAAGCATGTTACGAATACCAGTTACACCGATGATCGAACGAACGACACCACCAGCGATAATACCGGTACCAGGAGCTGCAGGCTTAAGAAGTACGCGAGCACCTGAGAACTTCACTTCGTTTTCGTGAGGAATAGTTTCGTTCACGATAGGAATCACAATGAGGTTCTTCTTTGCGATGTCAGTTGCTTTTTGAACAGCCATTTGTACGTCTGTACCCTTTGCAACACCTACACCAACCTTGTTCTTGCGGTCACCCACAACTACGAGTGCCTTAAAGCGGAAACGACGTCCACCCTTTACCACACGTGAGACACGGTCGATGTTAATAACGAGTTCTTCGAACTGCTTTGGCTCTTGTGGAGCTTGGTCGCGGCGTGGGCCACGGTTGTTTCCGCGCTGACCACCACGTTGTCCGCCACGTTGAGCGTTTTGTGGAGCTGCAGGAGCGGTAGTCTGTTGTGTTTCAGCCATATTAGAATTCCAATCCTTCCTTACGAGCAGCGTCGGCAAGTGCAGCAAGGCGACCTGCGTACTTACGACCGTTACGGTCGAATACGATTGTCGTGATCTTAGCCTTCTTAGCCTTCTTTGCTACTTCAGCACCAATCCAAGCAGCTTGCTCGGTCATAGTACCAGTTTTCTTTGCACCAACGGTTGTTGCAGCAGCAATAGTGTGTTGCTTTACGTCGTCGATAAGTTGCGCACTAATGTGCATGTTTGAAATGGTAACCGTAAGGCGTGGGCGCTCAGCGGTACCAGATACCTTTGCACGAACGCGGGCAGCACGGAGGCTACGGTTAACAAGTTTCTTGTCGAGGTTAGCCATGATTACTTACCTGCCTTTCCTGCTTTTCGAAGAATTACTTCGTCGGCATACTTAATACCCTTACCCTTGTATGGTTCAGGTTTCTTAAGTGCGCGGATTTCAGCTGCAGTTTGGCCAACAGTTTGCTTGTCGATACCCTTTACAGTGATTTCCATTTTGTTTACTTCAAGTTGCACACCTTCGCGCGCCTTGTAAGTAACTGGGTGTGAGAAACCAAGAGCCATCTTGATTTCTTGGCCGCCGCCTTCTACGCGGAAACCAACACCGTTTACTTCGAGCTTCTTTTCGAAGCCTTCAGTGACACCGGTGACGGCGTTATTAAGGAGTGCGCGCTGAAGACCGTGCTGTGCACGTGCAATACGCTCGTCGTCCTTACGGGTTACTTTAGCTTGACCATCTTCTACGGCAACAGTTACGTCGCTGAGGTGAGGTACTACGAGCTTGCCCTTAGGGCCTTCTACAGTAATTTCACTCTCGCCGACCGTAATTGTCACACCCGCAGGAACGTCAATTGGTAGTTTTCCGATTCGACTCATGTCTTACCTTTCGTTAGGCAAGTGAGGAGGTATTTGTTTTCGTGCTTCGGCCGTCTTACGGGCACTCGCGCAAAATCACCTCGATTTCACTCGCAAATTATTATCTGAATTATAGTAGCATAACTGGGGCGAAAATGCAATCTATTTAGCCCGCATCGACTCTTTGAAGAATGACCAAATATAGCCCGCGGTATTAGGCGCTTCGGAAGCCTGCGTGTAAGGTGGCGCGAGCCAGCCATGTGGCTGATTCTGCAACACTATCAGGCGCACCTTTGTACCCTCGTTACATCCAGTCCAGTCGTAGCGCTCAGTGCCATATACGTCTGAGTTTTTCGCTGCCTTTTGGCACGCTCGAGCTTTCGCCTGAAGCCCTGCCCACTCTGTTACCGCGGGCACTCCCTTTGTAGTCGAACCTTGAAACGGCACTCGAGGGTCGGTTGCGCTATGTAGCGCAAGAAGTGACCCACTTGGTTTCGAGGCACCTTCGCATCCCGTGTAATACGCACCGGAAAGGCTTGCGATAGCTTTGAACATGCCAGGAAGCTGACAATTCGCAATCACCACAAATCCACCCCCGTTCGACATACCGATTCCAAACACCTTCGCATCATCTACACAGTACTGTTGCTTCACTTCATTCATCATAGCTTTTGTGAACTGCACGTCGTAGTCGCCCGCAAGTGAATACGGTGCGCCCTGCCAGGCAGTAAAGCCGCTCGTGCCCATAAGTGAGTCCGGGTACACAGCAATCACAGGAAGAGAATCTACATTGGAATAGCCCTCCATCTTCAGTCCGCCCCCATCGATGCCGTCGTAATTAACGATCACTGGATACCTGTTTGATGGATTATACGAGTCCGGCACGTGCACATGGTACGTTCGCTCATGTCCCGCGCTATTCACGCTATACGCAGCAGCCGCGTGTGCCTGAATCTTTTCTCGGCCTACACAGTGTGAGGCGCGATATTCGGCAAGTTCACGATTTGTTTGTGCGGTACGCACTTCGGTCATCTCAACTATTTTATTAAGTGACTGCACATACGCAAGCTGAGCACACATCAATCCGATCGCGACAAAAACAAGGCCGTATAGCTTCATACGGTCGAGAGTTGCCTTATATATACGATGCGCGCGCGTCATAATCAGTACTCAGTATACCCTTAAACAACACAAAAGGCCTCCAACGAGGGAGGCCTTTTCGTGCAACTGGCGTGAATTAGTACACGCTAAGGAGAAGTTCGCCACCAAGGCGCTGCTTGACAGCTTCTTGGCCAGTAACCACACCCTTTGAGGTACTTACAAGGACGATACCACGACCGCTCTTTACCTTAGGGATGTCGTTTGCACTTACGTACACGCGGCGTCCAGGCTTTGAGAGGCGCTTGATTTCGTTGATTGTAGAGTTTTCACCAGGTTTGTTGATTGTAACAACAAGGATGTCGCGAGGCTTTGCAGCTTCTACCTTTACAGCAGAAACGTAGCCAGCCTTCTTGAGTTCTTGTGCTACGGTTACCTTCAACTTGCTTGAAGGAACAGTAATTTCGTTCTTACCAACCATCACAGCATTGCGGATACGAGTGAGGAGGTCAGCGATTGGGTCTGTAGTTTGTAGTGACATTTTCGATTTCTCCTTTCTTACCAGCTACTCTTAGTGATGCCAGGGATTTCACCCTTTGAGGCTTTTTCGCGGAAGTTGATACGGCTAAGGCCAAAGCGGCGCATGTATCCGTGTGGACGTCCGTGAAGGGCGTCGCGGTTCTTCCAACGAGTTGGTGAACTGTTCTTTGGAAGCTTCTGGAGACCGTCGAGGTCACCGAGTTCCTTGAGCTCAGCACGCTTTGCAGCATACTTTTGGATCATCTTCTTACGCTTTTCGTCGCGTACAACTGCTGATGTTTTAGCCATTAGCGTGCGCCTCCTTCTTTCTCAAACGGCATACCGAACTTCACAAGAAGTGCCTTGCTTGCTTCAGCGCTACCGTTCTTGATAACGAAAGTAACTTGAAGGCCGTGCACGTGCTGTGTCTCTTCGAAAGTAAGCTCTGGGAAAATTGATTGGTCGTTAATACCAAGGTTGTAGTTACCACCCTTGTCGAATGCCTTACCGCCAACGCCGTGGAAGTCACGAACGCGTGGAAGGTCAATGTTTACAAGGCGGTCGAGGAACTCGTACATACGAGCACCACGAAGGGTAACTGAAAGACCAACACGGTTCATACCAGCACGGATCTTGAAACCTGCAATAGATTTCTTCGCCATACGGTCGATTGGTGATTGACCAGTAATCTTGGTGACGGTGTTGCGTACTACTTCGTAGTGGTGCTTGTCGTCTTTGTTCTTACCGATTCCTACGCTGACAATAATCTTTTCAAGCTTTGGTACTTCGTTGATGTTTGAAAGACCGAGTTCGGCTTGAAGTTCCTTCGCAAACTTTTCGTTGTAGAAGGCTTTCAGGCGAGGAGCGGTGATAGTAGTAGACTTAGTTTTACTAGTCGCCATTACTTAATCTCCTTATTATTTTGCTGACGCGCAACGCGCGCTGTGGTGCCGTCAACTGATTTAACAAATCCTACGCGACTGGTCTTGCCGGTCTTTTCATCAACCACAAGTGCAACCTTTGAAAGTGGAGTTGGAACGTGAATGTCCTTGCTTCCACCACGTGGGTTAAGCTGGTTTGGCTTGATGTGACGGTGCTTTTGGCCAATACCTTCGAGAAGAACTGCGTCCTTGCTTGAAAGTACTGCAAGTACCTTAGCGGTAGTGCCCTTGTTTTCTCCAGAGATGACCTTTACGAGGTCGTCTTTCTTAATACGTGACATATTATAGTACCTCCGGTGCAAGGCTAATGATCTTGTTGTATCCAAGGTCACGAAGTTCACGAGGAACTGGACCAAAGACACGAGTACCCTTAGGGGTCTTGTCGTCGTTAATGATAACTGCGGCGTTGTCGTCGAAAGCGATGGTGCTTCCGTCTTTACGACGGATTTGGTCGCGAGTACGAACAACTACTGCCTTTACCACTGACTTCTTCTTCACGTTACCAGTTGGGTTTGCATCCTTCACGGTTGCAACGATAACATCACCAACGCGAGCGTAACGACGGCCAGTACCACCGAGAACACGGATACAAAGGATTTCCTTCGCACCACTGTTGTCAGCAATCTTGAGACGTGATTCTTGTTGGATCATATTACTTCTCCTCCTCGCTTTCGACGTCAGCCTTAAGCTCGATGGTTCCGTGTGAACGTTCAACAACTTCGGTAAGTGTAAATGACTTACGCTTAGAAATTGGACGAGTTTCTTTGATAACAACGCGGTCACCTTCGTGCGCTTCGTTGTTTTCGTCGTGTGCAATGTACTTGCGGTTTACAGTGTACTGCTTACCGTAGATTGGGTGCGTTTCACGACTTGTAACGGTAATAACAATTGTCTTGTCAGCCTTATCAGAGGTGACAATACCGGTCAATGTCTTTGCCATATTAGTTTTCCTCCTTAGCGGCTGCGAGTTCTGCGCTGCGAACAGCGGTAAGAGCACGAGCAATTGATTTTCGTTGTACGGTCAGTACGTGTGGGTTCACGAGTTCGCCCATTTGGTGACTACGACGTGATTCACGGTGGTCGTTTTGAAGCTTCACAGCTTCTTCCTTGAGTTGGTCGAGAGTTTTCACTTCAACCGCCTTCTTAGAAGTAGCCTTGGTAGTTTTCTTGTCTGCCATTATGCTTGCTCCTTCACGATGAACTTAGTCTTCACAGGAAGCTTGTGTGCCGCAAGGCGCATTGCTTCACGTGCAATAGCTTCGTCGACACCCTTCATTTCGAAGAGGATGGTTCCGGCCTTCACACGAGCTACGAAGAACTCAGGGTTACCTTTACCACCACCCATCTTTACATCTTGTGGCTTACGAGTACGTGGAAGATGAGGGAAAATACGAATCCAGATCTTACCACCACGCTTGATGTAACGGGTCATCGCCTGACGAGCTGACTCGATTTGGCGAGAGGTGATGTCATTGTTTTGTTGTGACTGAAGGGCGTAGTCACCGAACGCGATGTAGTTACCAGAAGTGGCAATACCGTCGTTGCGGCCTTTACGAACCTTGCGGTGCTTCATTTTCTTAGGAAGTAGCATACCGATTAGCTCCTTTCGCCCTTGTAAATCCAGACCTTCACACCAACGATACCAGCACCAGGAAGTGCAGCACGTGCAGTGTGGAAGTCGACGTCAGCACGAAGTGTGTGAAGTGGCACTGAACCTTCGCTGATCTTCTCACGACGAGCCATTTCAGCTGAGTTCAAACGACCAGATACTTGGATACGAACACCCTTAGCACCGGCAGCCATCACGTTTTGTGAAGACATCTTAAGTGCGCGGCGGAAGTTACCACGACGCTCGAGTTGGTGAGCGATGTTTTCGGCAACAAGCTTAGCACTTAGGTCAGGACGCTTAACTTCTTCAATGTTAATGCGAACTGGAAGACTTGCGATCTTCTCAAGTTCACTCTTGAGTTCAGTCACACCTGCACCACCGCGACCGATTACCACGCCCGCCTTAGCAGTGTGGATGGTCACAGTTACGAGATTTGCTGAACGTTCGATTTCAACACGAGCGATCGTAGGACGGCTCGCGAATCGCTTTTCAACGTGCTCACGAATTTTGATATCTTCAATAAGCAAGCGAGAAAAGTCTTTCTTGTGGGCAAACCAGCGTGAGTCCCAGTTCTTATGAACCTGGAGGCGGAAGCTAGTTGGATTAACCTTCTGTCCCATTACTTTTTCTCCTCTTTCTTAGCAGGCTTTGCCGCTGGCTTCTTCGCAGCAGTCTTAGGAGCGGCCTTTTCAGGTGCTTCTTCAACCTTAGCTTCAGCAGCCTTAGCAGGAGCCTTCTTAGGCTTCAATTCACCCGTTACTTCAACCAAGATGTTCGAAGACTTCTTTTGGAATGGCAACGCGCGACCGCGGCTTGCAGGCTTGAATCGCTTCATACGTGCACCAACGGTTACAGATAGTGTACTGATAACAAGTGTCTTGCCGTCAAAGCCGTGATTGTTCACAGCGTTTGCCTGCGCACTTTCGATTGCCTTACGAACTGCAAGAGCAGCGCGCTTTGGCGTATGATTCAGGATAACGATAGCGTCTGCTACCGTGCGGCCACGAACAAGGCTCGCAACCAATGCAACCTTACGAGGTGCTTGGTCGATACCCTTAGCGTAGCTACGTACTGGAGTAACGTCAGCCATTATTTCTTATCCTTTCCACCGTGCTTGCGGAACTTACGAGTTGGGCTAAACTCACCGAGCTTGTGACCAACCATGTTTTCCGTAACGAGCACTGGTACGTGTACCTTTCCGTTGTGAACGGCGATAGTACGACCTACCATTTCTGGGGTAATCGTGCTAGCACGAGCCCAAGTCTTGATGATTGTTCGGTCTTCGAGACCCAAGGCCGCTACTTTCTTCGCGAGCTTGAAGTCGATGAAAGGACCTTTTTTCAATGATCGACTCATATTACTTCTTCCTCTTCGCGTCGTGGCGCGACCTTACGATGTGACCAGCAACGTCTTTACGACGACGAGTGCGGTATCCAAGGGTAAGTTGACCCCATGGAGTACGAGGCGCCTTACCAGCACCGTGACGTCCACCGTCACCACCACCATGAGGGTGATCTGCGGCGTTCATTACGACACCACGTACGGTTGGGCGAATACCCTTGCGACGCTTGCGACCTGCTGAACCAATCTTGATGTTTTGGTGCTGAACGTTACCGACAACACCGATGGCAGCGGTAGCTTCAAGACGGAACTTGCGAACTTCGCCAGAAGGAAGACGCACCTGTGCGTACTCACCTTCTTTTGCCATCAACTGAGCCTTCGTACCAGCTGAACGTACGATTTGTGCGCCCTTACCTGGGTGAAGTTCAATTGCGTAAATTTGGGTACCAACTGGGATGTTGGCAAGTGGCATGCGGTTTGATTGCTCGATTGGAGCTTCCGCACCACTTTGGATTACCTTGCCTACGGTCATTGAGGTATCTGCAAGGATGTAGTGGTAAAGACCATTTTGGTCTTTCACACGAGCAATACGAGCTGAACGGTTAGGGTCGTACTCGATATGCTCAACGGTTACAACAGCACCGGCTGGCAAGTTGTGGTTCATCAGACGGTAGTGACGCTTTACACCACCACCGCGGTGACGGACAGTAATGCGACCTGAGTTGTTGCGACCAGCATTTTGCTTTTTGCTCTTAGTAAGACTCTTGAGAGGCTTACGAGTAGTAATGTCGCTCAAGTCTTGAGACGTCATACCACGACGAGCTGGAGTAGTTGGGTTGTACTGCTTAATAGCCATTACTTCTTCTCCTCCTCAGCTGGTTGTTCGAAGATAGCGAGAGTGCTACCAGCGGCCAAGGTTACATATGCTTTCTTGCTGTCAGAACGAGTGGTAGTTCCTGGGTAGCGATTCTTTCCACGAGAGAAGCGAACTGCTTTACCATTTTGTACCAAAGTTTTGATAGCTTTTACTTCTACACCGTACTGTGCTTTTACAGCATCGGCAATTTCGTTTTTGTTCGCAGACTGTGGGACGTTGAACACGTAAACGTTCTTTTGTGAAAGGCCGTACGCCTTTTCAGTTGTTACAGGAGTAACGAGGATAGTAGATACGTTCTTAGCCATATTACGCCTCCTCCTTTACGAGCCAGCTCTTAAGAGTTGGAACTGATGCAGGTGAAAGTACGATGCTGTCCGCATTAAGAATGTGGAATACAGTGAGGTACTTAGTGCTTACAAGAAGCACGTTCTGCAAGTTGTTTGTTGCACGGATGATCGCAGGGGTCTTTTCGTCTACAACGATAAGGGTCTTACGGTCAAATTTGTTGTCGCTAAGGAACTTCACAACTTCTGCAGTCTTGCCAGTTGTCTTCACGTCAAGAACGTGAACCTTCTTAGCTTGGTCTGCGAGTGTAAGAGCCTGCTTGATAGCTTGGCGCTTTGCACTTGTTGAGATCTTCTTAGAGTAGTTTTCGTTACCACGTGGACCAAATACGATACCACCGCCACGCCAGATTGGGTTTCGGCTTGAACCGAAACGTGCGCGACCAGTACCCTTTTGCTTCCATGGCTTCTTACCACCACCGCTCACTTCACCACGAGTCTTCGTGCGAGCTGCGCTTGTGCGGTTGTTTGCAAGGTATGCATCGTATGCAAGCTTCAGTAGTTCGTGATTCTTCACTTCTACTGCGAAGACTTCCTTTGGAAGGTCGTTCTTCTGGGTTTTAACAGCGTCAGCCATTATGCCTTACCTCCAATGACGATGAGGCCCTTCTTTGGACCTGGCACAGCGCCCTTGAGACCAATGAGATTGTTCTCAACGTCGATGTAGCTTACTACGAGGTTCTTAACGGTAACCTGCTCGTGACCCATACGGCCAGCCATGCGCTTACCCTTAAAGACCTTCTGTGGATACATCGAACCGATTGAACCTGGCTTACGGGTGTTACCCTTACCACCGTGGGTCTTGCGGTGACGTTCGAAGTTGTGCCTTTTGATATTTCCGGCGAAACCCTTACCCTTGCTAATACCAGTAGCGTCAACTACATCGCCTAGCTCGAATGCGGTTACGTCGATTGTGCTTCCAACGGTCAGGTCTTCTGACGCGTCTTCCACGCGGAACTCACGAATAAACTTCGGAGTTACGTTGGCTGCCTTAAGGTGTCCAGCCACGGCCTTGCTCAGGTTCTTACCCTCATCAAATCCTACTTGGACAGCGTTGTAACCGTCGGTTTCAACGGTCTTTACCTGAGTCACTGTCACAGGCCCAGCTTGAATCAACGTCACAGGTACTGCGCGTCCATCCTCACTGATGATTTGGGTCATACCAATTTTGGTACCGAGAAGTGCTTTCATGCTCTTCATTCTCCCACTTAAAATTCTTGGTGGAAGGCAGTATCCGTCGATTTACCTCTGCTGGAGGACCGTCTGCTGGACTTACCAATTCACCAAGAATCGTCTGTTATCTCTGATAGTTAAACTTTTACACGAATGTATAAAAAGTACCTTACTGACTGTACCACAGATTACCTCGAGAGTCAACCCCTGTAGAAGTTTGTGGCGCACTTCCATGCAAAAAGCTTGTGTTTATCACAACTATCTTGCATACTCTAGGTAGATATTTATTAACCATAGCTTACATAAGGGCATCACATGGCGACCACACAGAAAAAAGCACCCGCAAAAAAGACGACTGCAAAAAAAGCACCCGTTAAGGCAACCGTAGCCAAGAAAACTCCGGCAAAGAAAACAGCCGTTACTAAGAAGACTTCTACTAAAAAGCAGCCGGAAATGCGCTCATTCCGTATCGCAACTGACCAGCAACCATTCACAGAGTTTAGGATTACCCGCCAGACCATTTACTGGATTATCCTTATTGCGTTCATTATCTTTGCGCAGCTTTGGATCTTAAAGCTTCAAATTGACGTTGCGACGCTTATCGACGCACAACAAGCCCAGCTGCAAAATATCTAGTAAGCTTAAATAAAAAAAATAACCCCTCGCGATGAGGGGTTATTTTGTTGTTCGCGCTTCGATTACATACGAATTTCTGCGTCAACACCAGCTGGAAGGCTGAGGTTTTGCAGGCTGTCGATAGTCTTAGGAGTTGCGCCAGTAATGTCGATAAGGCGCTTGTGCACGCGCATTTCGAATGTTTCGCCACCCTTCTTGTACACGTGTGGAGACTTCACGACGGTGAATGTGCTGCGACGCGTAGGAAGTGGCACTGGACCAGCGATAGACGCACCGGTGCGAATTGCTGTGTCGATAATTTGCTTTGCTGATTGGTCGATAACCTTGTGGTCGTATGCCTTAAGGCGAATACGAATACGTAGTCCTTCTTGTTCTGCCATGTGGAAGAAACCTTTCTTGCTCGTAACGCTGAGCTGCGGCCTTGTAACCTCTGTTCGAACCATATTCTGTAAGACTTATGTCTGACCGAGTTCTCAAGTGCATTTAATAATACCTCGATATTATACCACCTCTGGGTTTAATTGACAAGTTGTACGCTCTATTGTAAAATATACCTACGAAGTTCGTTCACATCCGAATCAACCGAGAGGTATTCATGGAAGCTACAAAACAGGTCGACCTGATCACCTTGGCGGACGCAGTTCGCCGAGACCTTCGGTCGCTCCTTTCCGCGTGGTGCAAGGCGCACCCCAACCGCCTGGTGATGGTCGTCCCGATCGGGGACATCCCGACCCTCGCGCCTGCGACGCAGGAACAGGCACTTCGCGCACTCACCCAGCTGGACGGCTACGTCGGCGCTCCCCTCAATCAAGAGGAGAGCAAGACGCCCATCCCCTACAAGTACGAACTCCACCCGTCCATCAGCGGTGTGGTCGAGGTGCTTCTGGTCACCGACCGACTGGAGGCCGAGCCCATCCCCACCCTGGTGGAGGAGCTCACCCTTCAGGTGAAAGCTCAGGGTTCGGCGCTCGACGTCGACGACACGTTCGTCTTCCGCCCGCCGAACAGCATCCTGAGCTACGTCGAGAAGCTGCCCGATGAAGTGCGAGTCAAGTTCCGACCGAACCTGAACGAAGCGCTCGCGAACGCCGACTTCACGCCGGCCGCCTACGAACCGACCTATGCCCTCACGATTCGACGAACCGGTTAACCCCGCCGCGCACCCGTCGAGCGAACCCCCAAAGGTTCCTCCGGGAGCTGGCGGGGATTCGCTTTTCTAGTAATCTCCGCCTGAGATATTCCAATATTGCTCTAGGGTCTTAATACCCTTCGATTGCATATCCTTTGCAGTCTCTATCCCCACATAACGATAATGCCATTCCTCCGCCTTATATCCGGTAATTGATTCATAACCCGCATAGTAACGCTGAATAAATCCGTAGTTTGCGGCGTTTTGCTGGAACCATTGATACTGCGAGGTTGAACCAAAGCAATCAAGCGTGCACCCGTTTGCCGCCACGTCAAAGGCAAATCCCGTTTGGTGCTCACTATACCCTGGCCGCGCGCTATACGTATCTGCGCCTGCCTGCCCGCTCGTTGCAACCCAATGATTATAGGTACTTACCTGGGTATTGTAGGACCTGTAGCTACTTGTGACGTAAAAGGGTTGCCCCGCAGCTGCAGCCGCAGCAAACATTTGGTTGTAGGCTGCTATCGCTTTCGCACCTAAGGTCGCGCCATTTGAAGTGGTAAGATCTGGTGGCACATAACCAAGCGGTTGCATACAGTGTTTCTTATTCACTACGACGTCAATCGATGCAGGGTTATTATGCGTCGATGCGGCATTACACGCTTTTGAGTCGGCATTGGCGGTGGTGCCTGTTTTTGCTTGCTCGGCCGCATCTTTTGCTGCAGCCTCTTGCTTTGCCTTCGCTTCCGCCGCGAGCTTTTCACGCTTCTCTTTCGCTTGTTGTGCAAGCTTTACACTCGCCACCTTGTTTTGCGCTATAGAAGCCTCTTGAGCGGTAATCGCGTCATTCGTCGTAACCGCGTACCAACTTACCGAGCCCAGCACCAAAAGCACCGCGAGTGTGATACATGCAATTGAATAGACATGCCTGCGTACCCACCCGTCATGACGTCTCTGGCGCTTTTTTACCATATGTATATATCTTACTACACCCCCTTAGTATTTGCGGGCTCGCTGGCTCCATCCCCAGATACAAAAATATCCCCGATTGCTCGGGGATATTCGTGCGTAAGGTAGGAGAACTACTTAACGATCTTGGTAACAACACCTGCACCAACAGTCTTACCACCTTCGCGGATTGCGAAGTTAAGACCTTGCTCCATAGCAATAGGAGCGAGCAGGGTAACCTTGAAGGTTACGGTGTCACCAGGGATAACGAGTTCCTTATCAGCAGGAAGCTCAACTTCACCGGTAACGTCAGTTGTACGGAAGTAGAATTGTGGCTTGTAACCCTTAGAGAATGGAGTGTGGCGACCACCTTCTTCCTTCTTAAGGATGTACACTTCGGCTTCGAATTCTGTGTGTGGAGTAAGTGAACCTGGCTTAACAATAACTTGACCACGTTCGATTTGCTCACGTTCGATACCACGGAGAAGAAGTCCGGCGTTGTCACCAGCTTGACCACGGTCAAGGTTCTTCTTGAAGGCTTCGATACCAGTAACGGTAGAAGTTTGAGTAGGCTTGATACCAACAATTTCAACTGGGTCGTTGATGTTGATCACACCTTGCTCGATACGACCAGTTGCAACAGTACCACGGCCCTTGATTGAGAATACGTCCTCAATTGGCATAAGGAATGGCTTGTCGAGGTCGCGAGTTGGCTCTGGAACGTAGCTGTCGAGGGCTGCAACGAGCTCCATGATAGCGTCTTCAGAAGCTGCGTCACCTTCAAGGGCCTTAGTAGCAGAACCCTTGATGATTGGAGCGTCTTCGTCGAATCCGTTCTTTGCAAGAAGTTCGCGGATGTCCATTTCAACTAGTTCAACTAGTTCTGGGTCAGCGAGGTCCATCTTGTTGAGGAACACGAGGATCTTAGGCACACCAACTTGCTTTGCAAGAAGTACGTGCTCACGAGTTTGTGGAAGTGGACCGTCGTTTGCAGCAACCACGAGGATAGCACCATCGATTTGTGCAGCACCGGTGATCATATTCTTAACGTAGTCGGCGTGTCCAGGCATGTCTACGTGTGCGTAGTGACGGCCTTCTGACTCGTATTCCTGGTGAGAGGTAGCGATGGTAATACCACGAGTACGCTCTTCAGGTGCGTTGTCAATTTGGTCGTAAGCGACAGCTTTGTTTACGTCGCTAGGAAGTTTCTTCGCAAGCACGTTTGTGATAGCTGCAGTAAGAGTAGTCTTACCGTGGTCGACGTGACCCATAGTACCAACGTTAACGTGAGGCTTGCTTCGGTCGAAATCTGCCATTGTTGTTAGTTCTCCTTTGATAATTATTTTCGCACTAGAGTAAAAAGGCTCCACGGCGTATGAACTAATTATATATTGTTTTAGAGGTGTTGTAAACAGTATTAATACCGTCCACGTGCAATAACTTCACCCATAAACAAATTAAGTGTTTCGTAGGCGAGGTACACATAGGTTGGCTGTATTTGCGCCCCATGCATCACTAAGCACCGCACCCTATACCAATATTCTATCAAGGATGGCCAGTCCTGCACATTCGATACTTCGCCCCTTCAATGAGGTGACGCGTACGAAATTGGCTCGCGCTGGGTCAGCTCAACCAAATATCCCATAGGTACCGTGAGCGGCCTTAGAGTCAAGCCCTCGCAATATGCCGACCATATGGAATGACCACGACGTAAAGTATTGAGCGCCTGCCTGTCGTTGGTAGTACCCGTAAACGCAGCATACCAAGCATTAAATGATGCGTAGAGCGCCATGTAGCTATGTGTGTAATCTATCTGCGCTTTTTCATACCAGCTACGAACCTGGGGTACCATGGTCATCCATACCCCTTATCGTGCAGTCGCGCGGTAAGTTCGTATACCGCAAGGATTTGACAGGACTTTGCCGTACCCATGCCTGGTACGTTTAAGAGCTGCTCGTACGTAGGCTTGCCCTGACTCAAGAGTACATCGAGAGAAGCGGCTACCTTCGCCCCCGAAATTTTCTGACCCCCAGAACCAATGACGAGCTGAAGGAGTTCGGAAGTATTAAGCGCTTTAGCGCCCCTAAGCAGTAGCTTTTCTCTTGGTCGTTCGTATCCTACAGGTCTCATACCATAAGGATACAAAACAATTCTATTCTTCTTCTGAGTTCTGAGTACTATTTACTTCGTAAGGGCTTGCATCCGTCGGAGGCGCAAAGAAAATTCCCGCAGCCTTGCGACCATTACGCTTCGTTTCCATACGATCCACACTTATACGAGTATACTCATGGCCGTTTTTTGAATAGTGATGATGTACATATGACTGCACAGAAGGAAGCTCGGCGGTAGGGCTAAAGGTTACTCTACCCTCACGTGTTGAGCCGTCTGACATACTCACTCGCACAAAGTAGTCACCCTCTGGGTCTGACTTCTTTTCTGGCGCCTCGACGAACCGACCGACAAACTTGCTCCCGTCAGCAAAATTCACCGTAAAGCTCAGTGCTTTACCTGCAAGTGCTGCTTGAATGCCCTTGTAGGCTTCTGCGACCCAAGGTTGTGTTTCGATTGGAATAGGTAGAAGCTGCTGCGGAGTCTCGGGCGTAATCTCAGTCAAAGAGCCGTCATTCCACTGCACCGTTGTGTGAATCTGCGGATCGCCGTCATCATAGCCCCAGCCGTTGTACTTTTTAGTGGGAACCTCACGTGTATAGGCGCCCATGCTCGTTTTTACTGTCGTATGGGCAACTTTATCAAGCCAGAATTCTTTCGTTGGTACGATAAACTGGCGGCCAGGAGTGAATACGGGATGTCCAGCAAGATGCTCAGGGAACACATAATCACCCATGAGCTGCGCATCACCAACAGCATAGAACCACGGCTGTAGCGACCCAAGGTTAACTGCGCGAATAAATCCCCTTGATTCGTCCTCGTCTTCTGGGATTTGCTCAAAAGTTGCTTGATTCGCGAATCGCCTCAGTCCCGCGAGTGCTGATGCTTCATCTTTCCATTCCACGAAGTACGCGTCTCGACCACCCTCGCGAGGGAACATACTATAGGTCACAATCGGATGATACCCTTCTGGTGCATCTTTAATATGAAGCGCTTCAGCAAATCCACCGCCGCCCCAATATTCAAGTTGGTCGACGTCGTAGCGTGTGTACTGCCCGTAGCCACCATGCTGAATATTACGCGTTGTAGGAAGCGACTGCACTGTATCGAGATGGCTAAAAAGTGCCAACGCCTCTTGGGCGCGAGGTATCGCCTCCGTGTCGCCAATCGAATCGACTTCAACACGGAACCTTACCAGTTGACCATCTGCTGTCTGCCCCTCACCAAATTTTGTCGCCTTATAGGCTTTCTGCCGCTCTCCAGGCATTTTACTCCTCCGTTTCGTTCTCTGTATTGTACCGATTTACCTCAAGATGTCGCAAGCACAAGCATAAAAAATAGAGCGCCGAGTGACGCTCTATTTCCTATCAATCGATTACTTACTTGTTGGTACGCTTCTCGATGATTTCTTGTGCAACGTTTGGTGGTACTTCTTCGTACTGCGCAAGCTCCATAGTTGAGGCTGCACGACCTTGGCTCATTGAGCGAATGTCGTTGGTGTATCCGAAGAGGTTTGAAAGTGGAACGTAAGCACGAACCAACTTAGCGCCACCAGGAATGTCTTCCATAGCGTCGATACGACCACGGCGAGAGTTAAGGTCACCGATGATGTCACCCATGAAGTCTTCTGGAGTTGAAACTTCCACCTTCATGACTGGCTCGAGGATAACTGGCTTCGCCTTAGGAATACCTTCCTTCACCGCGAGGACACCCGCAAGGTTGAAGGCAAGTTCGCTTGAGTCGACGTCGTGGTATGAACCATCGTAGAGGGTTGCCTTCACACCAATCATTGGGTATCCAGCGATCACACCGCCTTCAAGAGTATCTTTAATACCCTTCTGTACTGGACCACGGTATTCTTGAGGGACCACACCACCCTTAATTTCATCAGCCCATTCGAAGCCTTCGCCAGATTCGGTTGGCTCGAAGCGAATCCATACGTCACCGTACTGACCACGTCCACCAGATTGCTTAGCGTGCTTACCTTGTGCTTCAGCAGTACCACGAATAGTTTCACGGAAGGCAACTTGAGGCTCACCAATGTTTGCTTCAACGTTGAACTCACGCTTCATACGGTCAACAAGGATGTCGAGGTGAAGCTCACCCATTCCCGACATAATTGTCTGGCCAGTTTCTTCGTCGGTGTGAATACGGAAGGTTGGGTCTTCTTCAGCGAGACGTTGGAGAGCGATACCCATCTTTTCTTGGTCAGCCTTAGTCTTTGGCTCAACCGCAATCGATACAGGAGGTTCTGGGAATTCGATTGACTCAAGGATAATTGGGTTTGCAGGGTCTGCAAGGGTGTGACCGGTAAAGGTGCTCTTAAGACCCACAACTGCGGCGATATCACCAGCGCCCACCATGTCGATGTCTTCACGCTTGTCGGCGTGCATACGAACAATACGGCCGATACGCTCTTTTTCACCAGTAGTCGTGTTAAGGATGTAGCTACCTGCAGTAAGCTTACCTGAGTACACACGGACGAAGATAAGACGTCCAACAAATGGGTCGGTCGCAATCTTGAATGCGAGGGCAGCGAGCGGCTCGCTATCAGCAGGCTTACGCTCAATCACGTCGCCAGTCTTAGGGTTGGTACCCTGGATTGCTTCAACGTCAAGTGGAGATGGGAGGAAGTCGGTTACGAGGTCAAGGACCTTCTCAACGATCACACCACGTCCGTCACCACCAGTTACGAGGAAGAAGTCACCCGCGAGGACACGCTTACGAAGTGCGCGCTTGAGGTCTTCAAGAGAAATTGATTCTTCACCTTCGTTAAGGTAGCGTTCGAAGAGTTCGTCTTCTGCTTCAACCGCAGCTTCAACGAGGAGGCTACGTGCGTTCTTTGCCTTTTCAAGCATGTCAGCCGGGATTTCACCTTGTACGAGGGCCTTGTCGGTGTAGTCGCTGTAGGTGTATGCCTTCATGTCGAGGAGGTCAACGAGACCGTTGATTTCCTTTTCGAAACCGATAGGAAGGTGCACAGGAAGTGCGTGCTTAGAGAGACGGTTGTGAATTGTATCGAGAGACTTGTAGAAATCACCACCAATTTGGTTAATCTTGTTGATGAAACAAATACGAGGCACGCCGTACTTGTTAGCCTGGCGCCATACAGTTTCAGTCTGCGCTTCAACACCCATCTTACCGTCGAAGACTGTCACCGCACCGTCGAGGACACGAAGTGAACGCTCAACCTCAGCGGTAAAGTCGATGTGACCTGGGGTGTCGATAATGTTGATCTTGTGACCGTTCCAGAAACAAGTCACCGCAGCAGAGGTAATAGTAATACCACGCTCTTTCTCTTGTGCCATCCAGTCGGTAGTTGCACCGTCACCGTCACCACGAACTTCACCAATCTTATGGTTAATACCGGTACGGTAAAGAATACCTTCAGTTGTTGTGGTCTTACCCGCGTCAATGTGGGCAATAATACCAATATTGCGATAGTCCTTTAGTGGGACGTTTGCTTGTGCCATGTCTCTCTCGTCTCTCTTTCGTCACTTCGATACGGTCGTACCGAGGTTAATTATTTTTGGCCATGAAAAATAGCGCTTTAGTGCTATTATATCAGATTATCCGCCTCTTATCTAGATGCTATTTTCGACTTAGATTAGCAGCTATGTACTGGAGCACTTGCCCGCTTTCGCCCTTCGCGTTGAGCATGTCCGAATATGCATCCCAGGCAAGATAGAGTGAAGTGCCAAATCCAAAATTAAAATGCTGCGCCCGCTCAATGCCTACCATAGGCTCGCTCCACCGCGAGAGCGTTTTAAGTGATTCTGTACTAAGTGAATCGATAAATAACGTTGACATCGCCTGCACCCCGAGCCGATATGCGCGTGGTTGATCAATCTCCCACAATTGCTCGAAATCCGTAAAGTCAGCCGCAAGCTCAGTGTTGATTGGAGTGTTAGTGTTGTATGGTCGAACGTGTAGCATTCTAGGGTATGCGCCTTCGTTTACGATATGCCCAAAGAGCATGCCACTCAGAGCCGCCTTGGCCATCGAGAGGTCTGTTTTTGGTGCATTACCCCCACAACGTGGATCTTCATAGTTAAAAGCGTGCCGTAACAATGGACGCAGTACGCCATTTTCCATTGACTCCCAATCCCTTCGTTCAGCCCGAATCATCCCTAAGAATGCCGCAGGGCCTCCCTCTTCCTGAATGTCACTATCAATACCTGCGATGTAATCGTCAAAACTAGCAGGTGAAGGCAGCTCGAAACCCTTTTCCAGATATATCTGCTTTATACCCCTAGGCGCCAAATTCATCTCCGTCCCTCCTTGCCATAAGCGCCTCAAGCCCTTCTTCGATACTTGCCGTAAAGCCAGCTGTATTCAGCGCGTACTCATTGAGCGAGCGCTGGTGAATGACGCCGGACATCACAAGTGCACCACATCCCATAGTAAACACTCTCGAGAGTGTTGGATTTGTATATAATCGATCACCCCACTCCTCGATTACATCTGTTGAGCTCGTGCCGAGAAGTGCAAGCCCCCCTTCGCTATATTTCTGCACAAGGAGCGAATTTGCTTCAAACCATGCACGATCATCGACGATATTCTCCGTACCTTGTGCAAGCATCCATTGATTGAGCGAAGAATAATAGTCATCAAACCCGTAACGGTTTTCGTAGAGTACGTCATTTACCGGATACGCCATCGAGAAACCTCGCGAAAAAGCGTGAGCCGGGTCGTATGCGTGCGCTTCAGTAGGATCAGCTCCATAAGGAATAAGGAAAGTTGAGTAATTTGAAAGTTGAGTGTCACGCCGCATGGCTTCGTCATCAACAAGAGATATGTTCGATTCACCACTCGCAACCATTGTTGCGCCGCCCTGGCGGAGATACGCCTCTTCTATGGACGAAAACGCAGCATCGAAGTCTCTTGGCTGTGGAATGGGTAGTAGTTCGAACTGAGACATGCATGAGAGTATAGGCCAGTCACGCGACGAGTTCAAGCGAAAGCACTACCCAGCAATGCGCTCGTAGGGAATATCGACACGTAGCGCCGACCGTCCCGCCGCTCGCGCAAAGTCAGGAAGAATCATATCCCTAATTTCAGGTATAGCATCTTCGACCCGACCCGACTCATCAAGTGACATGGTTGTAAGTGTACTTAAATCAATGAGCCCGTCCCTGTCGTGACGCTCGACCTGAGTAATAAACCGTCGCCGTCGCGCTTCTAACTCTTCCAAACTTTCAAAACTGCGTCGCGTAATAGGATCTACATATATAACGCCCTCAGCGGTGCCGTCCTTTTTGTGAAGTGTCCTAGGCACTACGCGCTCGGAAACCTCTCGCAAGTTCACAATTTGTGAGGTAATCGTATAGAGATAATTACGACGACGAAAATCACGCACAATTGATTTCATGTCGAAATGCTCAGGCACATCACCAGGGCGGGTCATAAGATGCACAAAGTCATGAAACTCTCGCGGTACCCATATTTTATTAATTGGTAAGTCACGAAAATCTTGAGCAAGCGTTGCATCGACATTAAATGCCGATTCGTAGTAGCTCGCCTTCCAGTAAAGGTGATGTTCGTCGAAGAATGGTGCCTTCCACTTATAGCCCGGCTCTACGAACGCTGATACTTGCTCGAGCAGTGCCTTATGGTCAATAATTCCCCGCCTATCTACGGGCGTTCGAATTGCAAATTCTTCCTGAAAATCACGGAAAGAGAGGCGAGCGAGTGCGGAACGAATAACGGGGTCGGCTATCGGTGGCATGCGGTCGAGTCGCGCTATAGACTCAAACTCGACCAGCTCACCCATACTAGTCCCCGATTACCTTTGTGATGTTTGTGTTGTGCGCTCCCATTTGCTTATGGTTATACACCACCTTCGTCTTTTTGGAAATAGTTTCGCACCGCATATTTCATCATTTTCCATATTCGCATGATACGAGGATTAAATACATTAGGATACTCCTCAAGAAACTTCGTGCGAAAAGATGTACAACTCGCGTCTTCTTCCGAGAGCCTATCGACGTAAAAAAGTGTAATGTACTGAATAGGAACAACAACTGGCTCGTCACCATTCATAAATACAAAAGCTGGCTGAAAAGTCTCTCTAGCTTCAGCGCTCGCTTCACTCCCCTCGGTGGCAGGTATATACTTAAAATCCTCTACAGTAGTAATCGCATGGACGTATCCCGCTGCTTCTATCTGATTCACCGCAAGCGCAACACTGCCGTCTTTTCGCTCGACACGCTCTACACCAAACCCTTCAAAGGCATAACGAACGGCACCATCAATCAATCCACTAAAAATTTCCGTCACAGCATCTCGCAATGTTTTACTCTTCGCGACCTCTGGCTGTGCAAGAATCTCAATCGCAAGAAGCGACATCTCCTTCAAATAGTCAGCATCCACTTCGTCGGTTATCTCACGAAGCTCACCCATAGCACGTAAATTCCGCGCAACAACTTCACTTTTCACTTTCGAAAGGAGCTCGAGAGATTCGCCCATCCCCTCTACCTCAGAGTCAATCATGAGCACTGCGCTATCGACCGCAGCAACTGCGGTTCTAAATTTAAACTCCTTCGTTGCCATCGGCAGCTCTAGTAAATACACGAGCTCTGGAGTCTTGCCGTCGAGGGCGATCACATCGCATCCAACGAATACACCTTGAAGCTGCATGCTTGTTGCACTCTCGCTCATCGAATCAACTTTTAGGCCCGACGCACCCAGGCTCACATCCCGCTCAACAACTATCGAGAATTCTGAATTAATAATAGCTGTCTGACCAAGAAGTCCATCAGCAATAAACACGTCGTTTAAATTAGCTGTCGCATCTCGCATTCGATCAAAATCATCAGAATCAGAAATCTGACCCTGCACCATCTGCACTACCGAACGCTGTTCACCTGAAAGCTTCTGGAAGTTTTTTGGCTCACGGTCACCGGAAAAAGAATAGTCAGCATCAACACCAATTGTCATGCAGGTCATTATGACACGAAGCGACCCGTTGGCAAACCACAAACAAAAACACTCCCCGAAACGAGGAGTGTTTGAGATTGGTGCGAATAATTATCCGCGTGCAAAGTGTGCGAATGCACGGTTTGCTTCAGCCATCTTGTGGGTGTCTTCCTTCTTCTTGAAGGCTGCACCGGTTTCGTTGTAGGCATCTACAATTTCAAGTGCAAGACGTTGGCTGTAAGGCATTCCTGAACGAGCACGCGCTGATTGTACAAGCCATGAAAAGGCGTAGTGCAATTGGCGGTGACCAGCTACTGGGAATGGGATTTGGTAGTTTGCACCACCAACACGACGAGACTTTACTTCGAAGTTTGGTGAAACGTTCTTGAGAGCTTTTTCAAACACTTCAAGTGGGTTTTCACTTTCAAGCTTCTTAGCTGCAGTTTCGAGGGCTGCGTATACCGCACGCTCTGCGACAAGCTTCTTACCGTCAAGCATAGACTTGTTGATAAGGCGCTGCACCATGACGCTTTGGTACTTGCGGTCTGGGTTAGGTATGCGCTGAAGGCTGACTGTTTTCTTGCGTGGCATGACTAGTTCTTCTCCTTCTTTGCACCGTACTTAGAACGGCCTTGTTGACGCTTTGCAACACCCTGAAGGTCGAGGGCGCCACGAACGATGTGGTAACGCACACCTGGAAGGTCTGGCACACGACCACCACGAACGAGCACTACGGCGTGTTCTTGGAGGTTGTGACCTTCACCACCAATGTAAGCCCATACTTCGTGACCGTTAGTAAGACGAACACGAGCAACCTTACGAAGCGCTGAGTTAGGCTTCTTTGGTGTCTTAGTTGTTACCTTGATACATACACCACGCTTGAGTGGGGCGTCTTGATCGTAGTAACGGGTTTTGAGTGCGTTGTGAATACGGCCAAGCGCTGGAGACTTTGACTTCTTGTTCGCAGTCTGGCGTGGCTTACGCACGAGTTGATTAATTGTTGGCATAGAACAATAAACTTCCTCTTAAAATTATTAGATTAACACCTTCTAGTTAGTGTTTGCTCTGCCGGCCAGCACACCTATGCAAAGCGATATTCATCTCGCCCATCTGTCTTGTACACGTTTCAGATGAGAATGAATGGAAACTCGATGCTTATTGTAGCAGAATTACATGCTTTTTTCAAGCTATTCCGCGAGTTCGTTGTGCAAAGGAAAGGGGCGTGCATCCCAAATTAACGTTCGGAGTTGCTCTAATTCACCCGGATACGGTCGTTGATTATCAACACCCATAGACTCAGCAATCTCATCGAATGCGAGCTCTTCATCGATTCGTTTCTGTGCCGCTTCAGCATGTTCGCGCTCCTCGAAATCGTCTGAACGTTTTGCTTCCGCAAGTATTTCTCTTTCGGCGTAGTGATCTGAAAGCATGTAGTGTCTCCTCAACATCTCACGGTCCTCTTCATCAAGTTCCTCACTCAAATCTGGAGCTGACGTTGAACGAGAGAGGCCATTGAAGTCATACAGATACGAGTGTCCCCCGTTATACATGCCGTCTGCGAGGTGCTCATTTACTGAAACGCCAAATTCAATAATACCGTCGTCATTTTGCGTACCGTATACCGCTACATGTAAGTATGAGTCGTCGGGCATATCAAGTCGATACGAACCTTCAAACACCGTGACCAGCCCGAATGGCTCAAGGACTGCAAATGAATGCACATTCTCGGCCCGATCATTAATAAATCGATTCAACAGCTGCATCATCACATAAAGATCGGCTTCAGAAATCTTCTCACCCTCATCTTCTCGCTGTTCGATCCCCGTAAACGGTCGAATGAAGTCTAAAGTATCACCAGCTTGCATATCCCTCAACTATACTCCGCCCCCGTTAAGTTGCAAGCATAAAAGCTACGCTGCGATATCCATCATATCCCTATCGATACTGCGTTCTAGCGCGGCACCCCAAAGGACTAACTTTTATCGAAATCAGGTGAAAACTCACTTGCATAATGAATCAGTTTTGCAGCTGTTGGCATCTCCTCCGTGAAGCTCTCTTCTTCATCCATGATACCCATAATTGCAGACGTAGTATCATCCCTTAGGGCAAGGATCGTGTTCACTACACCACTGACGCGAATATTCTCTGAGAAAGTGCGCACTTCGGGCTTCACCGTTGATGAAAGGGCCTCGTACAGTGTTGCCCCATAGCTGAACGCCATTTGCTGCTGACCATTCTTGTAAATGACATGTCCAAGGCTACGAATCGTAGCGTGGCCCAGCTTAAACGCGGTCACGTGCTGCTCTGCAAGCTCATGAATTGTAAAAATATAATTAGGATCCAAAAGCAGCTGCTCAAATAGCACCGCGTTCTTATCGCTCACATCTTCAAGAGGAAAATTTGGTTGATGTTCTGGAATAAGCAGTACTGACATACGCGGCTCCTTTTACTATAGCCACAGATTGTACTCCCCGACCCCAAGTTTCACAACCCCAAAAGAAAAAGCCCCAAGCGGGGCTTCTTCTTTGTTACCTAGAAACTAGGCAGCGAGTTCGACATCTTCTTCGATGTCCGCAACGACTTCTTCGTCGCTTTCGAGTGTGTCGAGTGCGGTCGCACTGTGCACACCGGTACCTACAGGAATCTTGCGACCAATGATCACGTTTTCCTTAAGACCGTGGAGGTTGTCAGAACGTCCGCTCACCGCTGCGTTAATCAGCACGCGAGTTGTGTCTTGGAATGATGCAGCTGAAAGCCAGCTATCAGACCAGATTGACACCTTCGTGATACCGAGAAGCAGTTGGGTGTAGGCGATTTGCTCTTTACCTTCAGCAGCAAGCTCGATGTTTGCTTCAACAACCGCAGCACGTGACACGATGTCACCTGTTACAAATTCACCATCACCTGGATCTTCAACCTGTACACGGCTGAACATTTGGCGAACGATGATCTCGAGGTGCTTGTCAGCAACGTCTTGACCCTGCGCGGCGTAGATGCGAAGCACTTCATTCACAATGTAACGTTGTGTCGCTTCAACACCCTTAAGACGCATGAGGTCGTGAAGGTTGAGTGAACCACCGGTAAGACGATCACCTGCTTCAACCACGTCACCGCTCTTTACGAGAAGTTGCATGTTGCCAGGAACTTCGTAGCGAACTGGTGCACCAGCGTTTGCAGCGAGTACGACGAATTCGTCAGTAATCTCTACGACGCCGTCGAATGGTGAAACGATTGGCTTGCTTTCGCTTTCACCAGTTGCAAGTACATCACCAGCCTTTACGTTTGCGCCGTTCTTTACACCTGCGGTACGACCTTCAAGCGCGATACGCTCAACGTGACCGGCTTCAGGGGTTACTTGTACTACGTACTTCTTGCCGTCTTCCCACGCTTCAACCACACCAGTTACCTCGGTAACGTATGCCTGACCCTTTGGCGAACGTGCTTCGAAGAGCTCTTCCACACGAGGGAGACCCTGGGTGATGTCGCTTTCCGCCACACCAGATGCGTGGAAGGTACGGAGGGTAAGCTGTGTACCAGGCTCACCGACTGATTGTGCGGCGATCACACCTACTGGCTGTGCATCGTCAACGAGTTGGTTAGTCGACATGTCGATACCGTAGCTCTTACGAGGCACACCACGAAGGTTCTTAGTTGAAAGCACTGACATGATCTTTGCTTCCTTAATGTCAGCATCAGCTTCAATCGCGTTAGCAATCTCACGAGTAATCAACTCACCTTGTTTCACATGACCCGCAATATCTTCAGCAGCGTAACGTCCGTAGAGACGGTTACCGAAGTCGATCATTGTGAGTTCAGTTTCAGCGCGGTAGATGGTAAATCCATCATCGTCACCTGCTGCGTCTTCTACGGTAAACACGTCTTGTGACACGTCTACGAGACGGCGAGTAAGGTATCCAGAGTCGGCAGTCTTAAGCGCGGTGTCAATAAGACCCTTACGTGAACCACGAGTCGCCACGAACTGCTCAAGGCTTGAAAGACCCTTCTTGTAACTTGAACGAATTGGAAGCTCAATCTCACGGTTTGTTGCGTCCACCATGATACCAATCATGGCGCTTGCAAGCTGCACGTTAGAGATATCACCACGAGCACCAGAGTTGACCATCACAGAGACACTTGTGTCCATGTCCTTAAGCTGTGTTTGGAGGAACTCGGTGATTTGGCGAACTACACCACGCCAGGTTGAGACTGTAAGGCTGTAACGCTCTTCTTCAGTAATAAGACCTTGGTCGTATTGTTCTGAGATGAGAGTAACCTTTGCGTCACCTTCGGCGATGAATTCGTCGGTTTCTGGGAATTGGATGTAGTCATCCTTACCAGTCGACACAGCTGAAGTGGTTGCAAAGCGGAATGCGAGACCCTTCATGCGGTCAGCAGTTTGCGCAGTTGCTTCAGCACCGTAGCGGTTGAAGATCTGGCTAAGTACCTTCTTAAGTTGCTTCTTGCTTTGGATGTTGTCGTCGTATGGGAAATCTGCAGGCAGAATTTCGTTAAAGAAGACACGTCCAAGTGTTGTGTTACGGATTTCACCCTTTGCAAACACGCGAATTGGAGTTTGGAGTTGGATGATACCGTTGTCGTACGCCATTTCTGCTTCGTAGACAGAACTGAATGGCTTTACCACGTCGCTCTGTGCACTCGGCTTGTTGTAGGTAAGGTAGTAGTTACCAAGCACCACGTCCTGACCGATTGAAAGCACTGGCGCACCATCAGCTGGCTTAAGAAGGTTGGCAGTTGCACTCATAAGGGTGCGCGCTTCTTCTTGAGCTTGGCGTGAAAGTGGAAGGTGGACTGCCATCTGGTCACCGTCGTAGTCGGCGTTGAAACCGTTTGCTACGAGTGGGTGAAGTTGGATTGCCTTACCTTCAACGAGGCGAGGTTGGAAGGCTTGGATTGAAAGACGGTGAAGTGACGGTGCACGGTTAAGGAGCACGTACTTACCTTCAATCACTGCATCGAGTGCGTCCCACACTACTGCATCGCCAGCTTCGATAAGACGAGTTGCTGAACGGATGTTGTGTGCGTATTCGCCACGAATCAACCAGCTAATCACGAATGGCTTGAAGAGTTCGAGGGCCATTTGCTTCGGAAGACCACATTCGTTGATCTTAAGCTTTGGACCAACCACGATCACTGAACGACCAGAGTAGTCTACACGCTTACCAAGAAGGTTTTGGCGGAAACGACCCTGCTTACCCTTAAGCATGTCAGAGATCGACTTAAGACGGCGACGGCCACCAGTTGCGTTGACCGCACGTCCACCGCGAGCCGCTGAGTTGTCGACGAGTGCGTCAACTGCTTCTTGGAGCATACGCATTTCGTTGCGACGAATTACTTCTGGCGCGTTAAGCTCGATGAGCTTCTTAAGACGGTTGTTACGGTTAATCACACGACGGTAAAGGTCGTTGAGGTCTGAGGTCGCAAAACGACCACCAGTAAGCTGCACCATTGGACGTAGGTCCGGAGGAATCACAGGAAGTACGGTAAGCGTAAGGCTGCTTGGTTCAATACCAGCGGCGTGCATACCTTCAAGTACCTTAAGACGCTTAAGGAGCTTCTTCTCGCGTTGACCCTTTGCACCTTCAGCTTCTTCGCTAAGTTCAACAATGAGGGCTTCAAGGTTGATGTCGTCGAGGAGTGCCTTAAGCGCTTGGCCGCCCATACCAACCTCGATGAGGTCTTGGTATTCTTCTGGGAGGTTACGGTAGTCAACTTCGCTCATGAGTGACTTTGCAGTCAAACTTTCGAGTTGTGCCTTCTTTACAGCGTAGCTTTCGTCGAGGTCGCTGAGTTCACGAGTCTGCGCTTCAGCAAGTGCCTTTACGTCGGCAGTTTCAGCTTCAGCTTCTTTCTCGAAACGCATCTTGATAGCCATACGGCCAGCTTCGGTTTCGGCTTCAAGGTCCGCGAGGAACTTGTCGCGAGTTTCTTCGTCGGCCTTGAGTACTACGTAGGTTGCAAAGTATGCGATACGTTCAAGGTTACGAACAGTGATACCAAGGAGCAATGACATTGCGCTTGGAGTACCACGCATGAACCAGATGTGTGCAACTGGCGCAGCGAGGCTAATGTGACCCATACGTTCGCGACGTACGATTGACTTGGTAACGAGGTCACCATTCTTGTCGACCGCAGCTTCACGAGAACGTACGCCCTTAAGCTTTGAGTCGTGTGGGTTAATGTCCTTTACTGGACCGAAGATTCGCTCACAGAACAAACCATCACGCTCAGGCTTTTGAGTACGGTAGTTAATTGTTTCAGGCTTTGTGACTTCACCGTAGCTCCACTTCTGAATGTCTTCAGGGCTTGCTACGCTGAGACGAATAGCGTCAAAGTCAGCGATGCCGTTGTTGTTGGTTACGACGCGTGACATATTTACGCCTCCTCCTTTACTTCGTCAATTTCATCAATGTCCTGGATGCTCAGACCATCTTCTTCAAGATCGTTCATTTCCGCATCAGCTTCATCGAGAATTGTTTCAACTTCTTCACCAAGGTCAACTTCAGATGCAGCGACAGGCTGTCCGTTAATGACACTTCCAATTACTTGTTCTGCGTCAACGACTGCGTCTTCAGATTCGTCCATGAGGTCAACACGAAGGCCGAGACCTTGGAGTTCCTTCACGAGGACGTTGAATGACTCAGGAAGCTTAGGACCAACGATTGGCTCGTCCTTGATGATTGATTCGTATGCCTTCGCACGTCCGTAGACGTCGTCAGACTTAATAGTAAGCATTTCTTGAAGTGTTGCCGCAGCACCATATGCTTCAAGTGCCCACACCTCCATCTCTCCGAAGCGCTGACCACCGTTTTGTGCCTTACCACCAAGTGGCTGTTGGGTCACCATTGTGTAAGGACCAGTTGAACGTGCGTGAATCTTGTCGCTCACCATGTGGTGAAGCTTCAGCATGTGCATCACACCAACAGTAGTACGTTCCTCAAAGGCCTCACCAGTGCGTCCGTCAAAGAGTTGACTCTTACCGTCGCGGGCGAATCCAGCCTTTTCGAGCTCGTTTGAGATAGTCTCGTCAGAAATACCGTTAAATGGAGGTGTTGCAACCTTGTACCCAAGTGCGCGTGCTGCCATACCAAGGTGAGTTTCGAAAAGCTGACCAATGTTCATACGGCTCGGGACACCAAGTGGGTTAAGGACTACGTCGACAGGAGTACCGTCTTCGAGGAATGGCATGTCTTCTTCAGGAAGAATACGTGCAACCACACCCTTGTTACCGTGACGGCCTGCAAGCTTGTCACCTACAGAGATCTTGCGGAACTGTGCAACGAAGATCTGGATTTGCATAAGCACACCAGCCTTGAGTTCGTGACCGTTTTCGCGTGAGAAGATCTTTACGCCCACAACCTTACCACCACCTGCATTGTTCATGCGTTGTGAGGTGTCACGTACATCCTTAGCCTTTTCACCGAAGATAGCGCGAAGAAGGCGCTCTTCAGAGCTGAGCTCTTGCTCACCCTTTGGAGTAATCTTACCTACGAGTACGTCACCGGCCTTTACTTCAGAACCGAGTTGTACGATACCATTTTCGTCGAGGTGGCGAAGTGATTCTTCTGATACGTTTGGAATGTCACGAGTCACGATTTCTGGACCAAGCTTGGTTTCACGAACTTCAACAGTGTAGTCCTTGATGTTCACGCTTGTCAGGGTGTCGTCTTGTACGAGCTTTCGTGAAAGTACGATCGCGTCGTCCATGTTGTAACCGTTCCATGGCATGAAGGCCACGAGAAGGTCCTTACCAAGTGCAATTTCACCATCTGCAACAGACGCACCTTCGATAAGAATGTCGCCAGCCTTAACCTTGTCGCCGCGGTTTACGCGTACTTTTTGGTTAATTGAGCGGTCGTCGTTTGACTTAATAAAGTGAACAGGTTCGTATGACTTCACGCCATCCTTGTACTTCACTTCAACGCTGTTACCGTCAGCCTTTACAACCTCACCGTCTGCTTCTGCAACGATAAGTTGGCTGGTGTTACGAGCGATTTCTTCTTCGATACCAGTACCCACAGTTGGAGATTGTGGCTGAAGAAGTGGCACAGCTTGCTTCTGCATGCTTGAGGCCATGAGTGAACGGTCAACACGGTTCTTTTCAACGAAAGGCACGAGTGATGCGGTTGAACCAAGAATTTGCTTGTGCGCAGCGTCCATGTAAGTCACTTCTGATGCGTCAACTTGCTCTGGAAGCAGACCGTTACGTGCAGATACACGCTCGTCGCGGAAAGTACCGTTATCGTTAAGCTCAGCACCCGCGTCAGCAATCACTTCAACTGCTTCTTGTGAGGCATCGAGGTAGACTACTTCGTCGGTTACCTTACCGTCCTTTACCTTGAGGTAAGGAGTCTCGATAAAGCCGTACTCGTTCACACGAGCGTAGGCTGCGAGGTTAAGCACGAGTCCAATGTTCGCACCTTCTGGTGTTTCCACTGCACAAAGACGACCGTAGTGAGTTGGGTGGGCGTCACGAACGTCGAAGCCGGCGCGCTCACGTGAGAGACCACCAGGACCCATTGAAGATAGACGACGCTTGTGAGCGAGCTCTGCAAGTGGGTTAGTTTCGTCCATAAGTTGTGAAAGCTGTGAGCTTGCGAAGAATTCGCGAACCGCAGCAACCACTGGACGAGCGTTAATAAGCTGAGATGGAGTGACAGTTTCGATGTCAGACATTGACATACGGTCCATCGCGTTACGCTGCATGCGGAGCATACCAACGCGGAATTGACGAGCTACAAGCTCACCAACCAATTTCACGCGGCGGTTTGAGAGTGCGTCGATGTCGTCGGCGTCTTCTTGAGTGTTGTTAAGGCGAATCACTTCACGAACGATCGCAATGAGGTCTGAAACCTGGAATACGCGGTTTTCGGTAGTGTTTGCAACTTCGAGGCCAAGGCGTTGGTTAAGCTTGTAACGACCGACACGAGAATAGTCGAAACGCTTAAAGTCGAAGAACATACGCTCAATCATTGAACGTGCGTTGTCAACGGTTGCGAGGTCACCTGGACGGAGACGGCGGTACACTTCGATGAGTGCTTCGTTAGTTCCACGCGCTGGGTCCTTATCGAGAGTTGCGTCGAGGTACTTTACTTCACCGGTGTCAATGTCGTCAAAGAGAGACTTAATTTCGCTTGTCTTGTTGTAGCCAAGGGCGCGGAAAAGGGTGGTTACAGGAAGCTTGCGACGGCGGTCGATCTTTACGTAGATTGCACCGTTTGAAGCGGTCTCGAATTCAAGCCATGCACCACGGCCCGGGATAAGCTTCGCACCATAGAAGTTACGAGTCGCAGCGCGATCGGCGGTGAAGAATACACCTGCAGAACGAATAAGCTGAGACACAACCACACGCTCGGTACCGTTGATAATGAATGTACCGCGGTCGGTCATCCATGGGTAGTCACCAAGGTAGATCTCTTGTTCTTTTACTTCACCAGTTACCTTGTTGGTAAGCTCTACGATCGCGTGAAGTGGAGCATCGAAGGTAAGGTTGTTTTCTTTTGCGTGCACTTCAGAGTTCTTAGGCTCTTGGAATGCGTATTTACCAAAACGAAGCGCCAGCTTTTGGCCGGTGTAGTCATCGATTGGGTTAAGCTCTGCAAAGATTTCGCCGAGACCTGTCTCGATAAAGTCTTTCCAACTTTCGCGTTGGTGCTGAATTAAGTTTGGTAGTGGGAGTGCTGTGTCATCACTAGTGAAAAACACACGCTTGGTGTTCGTACTTTTCGTACCAGCCATATATAAATGGACCTCGCAATAATTAATTGGGTTTAATATAAGGGTTTTCTTTGGCGCCGAAGATTCCCTTAACCTCTGGTGCATTCGCGAACTGCCACATTCGTTTTTGCGATAATCTGTACTTTCTCGCGGGCACAGACACCCAGGGCTACACTACTTCTTAGTACCCATTGTGCACGTTTTTAGGCTACGAGTCAAGGGGTTTTGTATAAAGACGACGAGTCCTCGTACTCCCTGGATAGTCTGCGATGCGACCGGTTGCGAGAAACCCGTGATCTCGCACGGCTTCAAGGATTGGATCCGGCTCGGTCACTACTATATTCACTGCCCTATTTCCAAGGGCAATACCCCTGTCAATCGCGCGATCAAGTAATTGCTCTACGACGTCGTACTGCATATCTTCATCAAGACGGTTACTGACAATCAATGCGCTTACGCCTAGTTTGTGCAGCGGATCAATACTCATGCCACTTTCTTGCAGCTCCCTCAATCTACCCCGAGCAATATCGGAACTAAATGGGATCTCGTCGTCGATTGTCCATTCCGCGGTACGCACATACCCCGCCATCCAGTTATCGAAGAACGCCCCTTCATAGTTTTGAGGATTTTGTTTTAAGAGTTTCATTTGTCGCCATACGAGGCGAATATTGTGAGGGTCGTAGAGATCTTCCGGATTCTGATACCCTAGGGTTCGGGCCTGCTGAAGATTAAGCCGCTGCACTGCGCGTGCGTCGGAGAATCCTTTAAGTGGTGAGAACTCAGTCATTACTATGCCTTAAAATAAATCAACGCAACCTGAAATGCTACCATGAGCGCTTCTTAAAACCAGCTCACCGCCCCATTCATGAAGATACCGATAATCACGAGCGCATCCATCACCACCCAAATTGAGTTTGCGGCAATCATCGGGGGCACCTTGCGACGAAGCCCGTAGGTAAAGAAGAGCGCAGAACATACCAAGAACACCATCCAAGAAAGTACTGACACACCTTCGGTGCGACCACTAAAGACAGCGATGATTTGAGGGATTGCGCTCAAAGGATAGAGCACAGAAACAAATAATACCAATCGATCAAACCCGGTATACGGATGAATGTCGATTTTTTTCTTCAAAGATTTCTTTTTTGCAGATACGTGTACAGGACTATGTGGCATAACTAGAGGAATTATACCACTTATGCTTCCCTATTCAGTTAGGCTTTTGTGATAATCTCGTCGATAATGCCGTAGTCTTTGGCCTCTTTGGCACTCATCCAGAAGTCACGATCAACATCTTTCTCAATTTTAGAAAGTTTTTGACCAGTGTTCTTCGCAAGGATTTCATTAAGACGTTGCTTCAAAAAGAGACCTTCGCGAAGTGTAATCTCTTGATCGCTAATCTTCCCCTGGGTGCCGCTCGATGGCTGGTGAATCATAATACGGCTATTCGGGAGTGCGAAGCGCTTCCCCTTGGTACCGCTTGAAAGCAGGAAGGCGCCCATACTTGCCTGAAGTCCAATACCGACGGTTTGCACGTCTGGAGCAATTGCCTGGATGGTGTCGAAAATACCAAGGCCGTCGTAGACGCTCCCACCAGGACTATTAATGTAGAGCTTGATGTCTTTCTTCGGGTCTTCATACGCAAGGTACAGAAGCTGCGCAATTACAATGTTTGCGGTATGCTCATTCACCTCTTCACCCAAAAAGATAATACGATCTTTTAAGAGTCGCGAGTAAATATCAAACGCTCGCTCACCATCGTGAGATTTTTCAATCACCGTAGGAACAAGATAATTTTTAGGTCCGGTCATATACACCTCTTTTCTAGTACCTATTGTACATAAAAATTAGCACTCAGGTCAAGTGAGTGCTAATTATATGTTCGCGCAGATTAGTTGTGTGGAGTAACCTTGCCGCCGTTAAGTTCGACAAGTCGCTCGATAGTCTTTTCAGTAATGTAGTGGTTGGCGATATCGCGGCGAACCTCCGGTGTTTCGAATTGCTTCAAAACTTCTGGGTTGTTTGCGTACTGACGCTTGTGAATTTCAACATGCTCGTCAATTTCCGCGTCGGTCGCGTCGATATTCTCGGCCTTGCTAAGTTCATTAAGCACGAGCCCAGCCTGAGTGCGCTTTACCGCAGTCGGCTTCACTTCTTTTTCACGCCAGTCGTCTTCATCCTTGAAGTTATTCGCTTCTAGGTAGGTGTGCAGGTCAACACCACGGTACATGAGGTTTTGTGAGAAATCTTGTTCGATAGAACGCATTTGGTCTGCAACGAGTACTTCTGGCGCAGGTACTTCACTCTTTTCGATAAGCGCCGCAATCAGGTCGTCCTTAAGCTTGTCACCCGCTTCGCGTTCTTTTTGGGTGGTAATTTCGCGCTCGATATCAGCCTTAAGCTCGTCGAGTGTCTTGAAGTCACCAGCTTTCTTTGCAAGCTCGTCATCTTCCTTAGGAAGTACGAGTTCGACAACCTTCTTAAGAGTAGTTGTGAACGTCACCTTCTCGCCTGCGAGGTCTTTTGCGTGGTAGTCTTCAGGGAAAGAAAGTTCAAGGTCGAATGTCTCGCCTGCCTTGTGGCCAACAATACCTTCTTCAAATCCAGGAATAAACTGACCAGAACCAAGCTTGAGGGTGTAGTCGGTGCCCGTACCGCCATCGAATGGCACATCGCCCTTCTTGCCTACGAAATCAATAACTGTCTCATCGCCATCTTTCGCAGCACGCTCGACTTCTTTCTTTTCAGCAAAGCCTGCGCGCATACGGTCAATGACATCAGCGATGTCTTCTTTTTTCACAGTTACCTTTTCGGCCTTTACACCAAGCTTCTTGTAGTCACCAAGCTTCACCGGTGGCAGAACATCGACTTCTGCAGTGAACTCAAGAAGGTCGCCAGGAACATACTTTTTAATGTCGACCGATGGACGGTCGAGGGCTTGAATCTTTTCAGCCAAGAATGCTTCAGCAACAGCCTTGCTAATTGCATCGTCAAGAAGTTGCTCTTGGAGTGCTTGAGGGTTTACATGCTTCGCAGCAACGCTTGCAGGGACTTTACCTTGGCGGAAGCCAGGTACTTTTACAGTATTGCTCAGCTTTACGAGTGCAACTTTTTCGGCGTCAGCCAATGCAGCGGCATCAAGTGTAATAGTTAATTCTACTTTGGTCTCGGATAGGTTTTTTACAGTCGTCTTCATATTACACCCAGTATAACAGAGGTGAAGGGGGCTGGCAAGTTTGCGGCGTTAGGCGTGAAGTTTTTCGATAATCTGTTCCGAGGAAAGCTTTTCTTCGGTTTCGTCGTCCACGTTCTTGAGTGAGTACTGGCCAGACTCGGCGTCTTGTGCACCAATAAACAGGAGGTGCGAGATGCTTTTCTTTACCGCGGTCTTAATCTGCTTGTCGAGCTTTCGCCCGGTAATATCAACCTCTACGTTCAGGCCGCCTTGGCGAAGTTCATAAGCAACGCAGCGCGCATCATCGAGCGCATCGCCAATTACCACCACGTATACATCAGTCTTTGACGTATTCGCCGGAAGAAGTCCGTGTACGTCGAGGAAGTTTTCAATCATAGTATTACCTGGCGCCATACCAACCGCACTAATTGGCTCTGCGCCAAAAAGTCCCACAAGACCGTCATATCGGCCACCACCAAAGAGCGAACGGTTGTTATCTGGGTGTGTATCAAATACCTCGAAGACCGTGCCCGTGTAGTAATCAAGCCCGCGCATAAGAGTCGCGTCAAATACCGCCCCGTCAACGCCCGCCTTAGTAAGCCCGTCGAAAACCGCGCGGATCTCATCGATAGCTGCGGCACGCTGTAGCTCTTCTGGAAGTGAGTCGATTGAATTCGCATCGATGATTTGCTTGATTTTCGCAATGTCATCTGCCTGCGCTTCACCAAGAATTTGCAGCGCTTGTTCATCAAAGTCTTGCTCGGTAATTTTGTTGCGGCGATCAAACAGTTTTGTCATCTGAAGTGCACCGACTGAATCGAGCCCAAGGTACTCTGCCATCATGTAGTGAATAAATTTGCGGTTGTTGATACGAATCACGTAATCACCCGACTTGGCGCCAAATTCTTTAAGAATCGTATCGGCCATAGTAATAATCTCGACGTCTGCCGCAATTTCATCAACGCCAAAGACGTCAACATTAAGTTGCCAAAATTCGCGTTCACGGCCGCGCTGAGGGCGCTCGTATCGCATGAAGTTAGCGATCGAGAAGAGACGGGCTGGGTATGCGAGTTCTTGGCGACGCGCCGCCACCATGCGACTAATAGTAGGGGTCATCTCGGGACGAATCGCGACCGTCCGTCCACCACGATCGGTGAAGGTATAGGTCTGTTCGTTTACAAGTTCCTGGCCACTTTTGGCTGCGTAAATGTCGAGGTTTTCAAGAATTGGCGCACCGTACTCTTCGTAGCCAAATTGCTCAACAACCCGCTTCCAGGTTTCGAAAATATAATTCTGAACTCGCTTATCTTCAGGATAATAGTCGCGAGTCCCTTTGTAGGGTTGTGAGGATAGTGCTGTCATATCTTCTTTATTCTCGCACGTTTTCAGGGGTGAGGCAAGGTGTCAAGCGTGGACCTCGTGCCCTCAACTGAAGGCGGCGACGTGATTCTTCGCTGGGCAGTTAGGCTGCTTAATTGTGGAGTAGAAAAAACCTGGTACTGCCTTCTCGACTCCTTATCCTTAAGTAGTGCCCGAAAATCGGTTACCGACTTTCGGACCGACGGCTCTGGAGCAAGCTTTGAAAAAGGCATATCTACATAGAGTTGCGTTGCATATAACCCGGGCGCATAAGCTCGCTCACCCACTTTAATATCATTCATTACAGAAAGAAGCTCTTTATATTGCGCCGTGTAGAGCACGTTCATCACAAGACGAAGTGCAACCGCGCCCTTTCTGCGCGAGATGAGTACATGCGCATCAAGCCCGGATTCAAGTTGAAAATTACCATGACTATTTCGCTCCACTTTTGCATTTGCGTTAAAACTTTGCGATTGAAAAGCTCGCGATCCCACATCAAACAACGGAATAACCCTTTCGTCACTGCCATATATAACAAAGGGGGCCTGAGTCCCCGGTGCAATTTCCTCAAATTGTTTGCTTAAAAACGCGTTCGGCCGAAAACTGTGTCGCAAGACGTGCACCTGGCTAAATTCATACCCGGTGTCTTCCATGTCTTTAGTATGAACCGCTACATCTAGCGTGTCAATCGATTTTGCTGTACCCAGGCGTACATCGCTATTCCCGATGCGACTCCGACATTCACAGAGCGGGTCGAGCCAAATTGTTCAATATGCACCACCCGTTTTGCGCCCTCAAGTACCTCCCGGCTCAGCCCTTCACCTTCCGAGCCAAACACGAGCACCGCATTGGAAGGTAGCCGTACGCCCCCGAGCGGCTCGGAACCCTCAACGATATCAATCGCTATGACCTCACGATTACTCGCCTGCATCTGCTTGAAGAAGTCTGCCGCGGTTTGGTGATACTCAATATGTAAATACGCATCAGTCTTCATCGCGCCACGCTTATTCCACTGCCTACGACCAATGACATGCACCTTCGCCACATTAAATGCATTCGCATTGCGGACAATGGTACCCATATTAAAGTCCCGTTCAATGTTCTCGACTGCTACTTCAAGCTCGCTACGAGTTTTATCAAGATCTTCAATAATAGTCTCCATAGAGAGTCCGCGGTATTTATCGACAACGTTTCGAGCGTCTTCTTCCATACCACTAGTATACAAGTTAGGCTTTCAAACAAAAAAACACCTCCAAAAGGTGTTTTTTATTTGGTGCGGATAAGTGGACTTGAACCACCACGCCCTTGCGGGCACTAGCACCTGAAGCTAGCGCGTCTACCAATTTCGCCATATCCGCATACGGTGTGGCTACAACTCAGAAATTATAGCACACTTGCGCTGTCGTAGGTCGAGCGGAGCGTGGCGACTAGGCTACGAAGTTCAGTCGTTTGCTTCACGCCAGGATTGAGCGTTCCGAATGGGTCGAAGATTTCGCGTACTTGTTCGTATAGGCGCGCGTGCGCTTCATCAAGTGTTGCCCAAGCAGCATTTGCCTTCAGGCGCCCCTCGGCACCGTCCGCGGTAAATGCACCGCCGCACTTGTCAACAAGTGTCGAATATTCGGTAAGCAATTTAAAGATCTTTTGCTTGTCAGCAACTGAGTCGAGGCTCAGAAGCGGGAACGCATTATACACACCGGCAATCGCATCGTATTCGAGTGGAAGCTCGATGTGTTGCTTCGCAGCTAGATCCTGAACCGCAAGTTCAAACTCTTCGCAGCGATTTACCGGTACCGATACGCCGTTAATAATTGGCATCGCCACCTTGTCGTCGCTTGCACCAAGCTGAAGGGTTTGACCAAGGCGGGTCAATGGCTTGAAATCAGCTGGATCGCGTTCGGTTGAGTCGATTGAAGCCATGTTGATCTTCTTGAGAAGCTTCTTGAGCTTTTTGAGCTTGTGGTCTTGTGCGCGCGTACTAAAGTCGTTGAATCGAACCAACACCACCGCACCAACGCGCTCTACCGATCCAAGAAGTGAGAATGACGCGCCATTTTTCTCGGCACGACGAAGCAATACGCCGTCGATAATGCGCAGCTCAGCTGGTTCGAGTTCCATAAGGCGATCCGATAGGTCACGACCCGTCTGGAGTGAGTCCGCCACGACAATCGCGATTGTTTCATCGAGTGCATAAAATTCTGTCTTGAGCACTACTTCAGAAATGATACCAAGTGTTCCTTGGCTCCCAATAAAGAGTGGCGTGAGATCAAACGAGCCGTCCTTTGCACGTACCGACGAAATGCGCTTATAGCCGGTGTTGTCACGAGTTGTGTCGTCAGCCAGCTGCTTAATAAGCGAGTCGTTATCTTCAATGAGACCCTCTAGTTTACGGTAAATTTCACCCTCAAAAGTTTGAAGGCCTAGCTTTTTGCTTACTTCACGGCGACTCAACTTGCCGGTCTCGATAATATCGCCGTTTGCAAGTACGATTTCGAGCTTCTTGATTGCGTCTGAAACGCTACCATCAGCACCAAGGCTATCGTTTGCAATTGCACCACCGACAGATACATCACGAAGCCCACGGTGTGATGCGCCTGGGAGCGCAAGCCCCTGCCACTTCAATGCCTCTTCCACGACCGACAAAGATGCACCCGGCTGAAGATGCACAAGTTTATCCTTTGCCGCGATTTCAATAATACCGTTAAGCTGCTTTGAGGTGTCAACAACGATACCCTTACCAATAGAGGCCCCGGTAGTATCACCGCCAAAGCCACGCACCGTCACGCCAACAGTGTGGCCTTTTTCAGCGAGCTGCCACGTAAAACGCGCAACCTTTCGGATATCGTTGGTTACGCGAGGAAATGCAACAATTTCCGGCGCAATTGATAGAATCCCACCGTCAGTTGAGTAAAGCTTACGAAGCGATTGAGCACTTGAGACTTCACCGGATAAATGTTGACTCAAATACGACGCAATTTTATTCATTTCCCCGTCCTTTTTCCTATTGCTACTATTCTAGCACAAACGGTATCATCGAGAACCCCCTCTAACATCTTTTATTTATGTAGTATTTTTGCTACACTTAACAGAGATGTGAAAACATCCACTCATCATGCGGATGTGGTGGAATTGGTAGACACGCTAGCCTTAGGAGCTAGTGCCGCAAGGCGTGAAGGTTCAAGTCCTTTCATCCGCACCAACATGATTATGGTTATCATTCTCACTTGAGAATTGACAGAGGTCATCTCGTACCGAGGTGACCTCTTTGTATGACCTCCTCTGGCAATGCTCACGGCAGTTTCGGGAGACTGAACTGCGGGTCACAGGTGACATGTACCGCTCGTTGACCCTCGGGAATCTTGATCTCCTGGGGTCGGGCGTTGTAGTCACTGAAATAGCAGCTCTCTGTCAACGCGTGCTGTCTTCTCAAGCTACACATGCCCGCATCAACGAACCCGCCTGCCTGCAGGACGGCTTGGCATATCTCACGCGCTGTGCGCTGGTCACAATCGACAACGGTCAACACGTAGGGCGAGTACCCAAGCGTGGATCCTCTGTCATACACGCGACTATCGACTTCTCGGCAGCCGCTAGCGGTGATGTAGGCATCAAGCGCCTCATCACCTACCGCGAATGTGCGAGTCGACCAAGTGACATTGCCATAAAAGGCGAGGCCTAGCGGCACCAGCGAAACCGCCACCACACAAAAGATCAGAAAGCGGGTTCGAATACGGCTCCAGCGGGACTTTGGGGGTGGTGGCGTAGGAGTGATCCCTGGCGGAAGCGGAGTTCCCGTCGCATCCGCGAAGTCGGTCGGCGTGGGGGTCGGGGCCTGCGCTGGCTGATCCGTAGTGAACGGTGTGGGTGGCATGAGTTACCTTGAGGGAAACCCTCGGCTTTGTAGTCTGCCCCGAACTATGCGCCCGCCCGCGCAAGCTGTCAAGCATGAAGTGAGGCCATTAAAGAGCCTGCCGTAGCGCCGCTCGAGCTAAGGCCTGTTCGCTCGTGCCCTTCGGTCTCGTCGGCACACCTGCCCGCTTCCGTACGTTCTGAATCGTCCACTCCGTGACACCGAAGTCCCGAGCGATGTCGACAGGGCGATCGCCAGCTTGGTAGCGGCGCAGGATCTCGTCGCACTGGGCGGGCTTGAGCTTCGAGAACGACGAGCGAGCTGACTGGTCGCTCATAGGCGTGCGCTCAACTCGTTCAGAAGTCGCTCGCCGACAGAGGTCGCGGATCTTGTCTACCTCTGTTAGAGAATTCAAGTAACGTCCTAGTAGGCGCACCAGATATGATATGATATGCTATGGTAACCAACTTAGGTTACCTTTTATTTTATGGCGCCAAAATCACTTCAAGAAACAATCACACATATCCGCAGTCGCACTGACCAACTTGCAAATTCGTGTATAGCCCTGATGCACGAGAAATTCTCGCGCAAGGCGACCTACATCCCGCGCGAGCAATGGTCATACGCGCTATTCTCGCTACCCCCGGGCTACCAAAGTTTCTTCACGAACATACCCAAGGCTCCGCATATCGCAGAGCTGGCTTTGATATTTTAGATATTGGCTATCATGCAATCACGGTAGACGATGGACCGTCGACAGTTCGCAAATTCTATCGTCACACCGCAGCAATGAGTGAAGGTGCACAAAAAAAGCAAATTGACATATGGTGTGAGAAACAATCGTACGCGCTCGAACACCTTGCGGAATATGCCGTCGCGCAGAGTTTCGCAATTGAAGCAAACCCGCTCAATCCCAGTCAGAGTATCGTGACCGCCACTCAAGAACGCATCCATTCGACATCGGGTGTTAACATGTTCGTACCGGAAACGATTCCCGAATCCGCACAAGCCTTCCTTCGTGACAGCCGGGCTATGCTCATTGAAAGCGGCATCGCCGCCGCACCAGATTTACTTGGAAGGGACAACGCAGTCATTGATACTTCGACAGGTGCGATTAAACTTATCGACCCGATTACCCTAGTAGCATCCGACCCTACCGACGAAGTCGGGTATCAAAAGGTAGCGCGTTTCCTCGAGAGATATCAATAGATTGTCTTTAAATCGTATCGTCGTCTTTTTGCGAGTGCTTCGGCAATCCGAAGAGTGCAATCATCGCACTCACAAAGATGATCGCCGCCGCGACTAATGCGGCATGCGACACACCGGTCATAAACGCGTCCATCGCGGCATTGGTGACACTATCTGCTGCTGGGCCGAGTTTTTCGGCAACAGCCATCGCAACTGCAAGCGAACTTTCAAGCGCGTCTTTTACCGAACCCGTAAAATGGCTTGCCGCCTCGGCGATATTCTTTTCATAGGCCGCACTAAGTACCGCACCAAGAACGGCAACACCGAGCGCACTACCTAGTTCGCGAGTTGTATCGTTCATTGCGGATCCCATACCAGAACGGTTACGCGGTACGGATGCCATGAGGATATTGGTTCCAGGGGTCATTGCAAAAGTAATACCAAGCATCATCACGAGCATTGTGCCGAATAAATGCCAGTACGTAAGGTCTTTCGTCCAGGTCGACATCACCAAGAACGCAGCTGTGACAAGCAAGAGACCTACGGTAATAGTAGTGCGTGCACCAACCTTCTTGACGACACTCGGCACGAGTGGAGAGATAAACATCATCGGGAGCATCAGTGGAATTGTAAGAAGCGACGATTCAAGCGCGCTGTACCCCATCACAAGCTGCATCAACTGGCTCATCGAGAAGAACACGCCACTCATCGCCAGGAACACAAGCGTCAATGTAAGGCTTGATACCGAGAATGCACGATTCTTGAATAGTTTCATATCGAGCATTGGTGACTTTGAGCGGAATTCCCAAAAGATAAACGCCGCAATTGCAACTGCACCACCAATCAAGCTCACGAGCACGAGTGGGTCAGTAATACCCGCTGACGGCGCCTCGGTGATTCCATATACAAAGCCAAAGATACCTGCCGCAGAGAACAATCCACCAAGCCAGTCCACCGGTGATTCTTTTTCGTCTTTTGATTCATGCGCGAGGTACTGGTTCGCAACAAGACCAATCACCGCAATAATCGCACTGAAGTAGAAAAGAGAGTGCCAGGTAAAGTGCTCGAGAAGCACGCCGCTAATCACAGAGCCGAACATCATGCCCACACCGGCAATCGCACCCCAAATCGCAACCGCCCGTGCGCGTTCACGCTTCGGGAAGGTGTTGTTAATGATAGATAGGGTTGTTGGCATCACAAACGAAGCGCCAATACCCATCACAATACGAGAGATGATAAGCTCTGTACCGGTTTGCGCCAAGAAGCCCGCGTACAGCGAACCGGCCGTAAATACCGCAAGCCCAATCTGCATCGCAAGCTTGCGACCATACCTGTCACCAACCGCGCCCGCGATAAAGAGCAGGCTCGCAAAAACGAGTGTATAGACGTTCACTACCCAGGTAAGCTCGAGCTGGGAAAGCCCTAGGTCACGCGCCATCATTGGGAGTGCCATATTAAGACTGCTGTTCGCAAGCATCACGCCAAGCAATGTCAAACAAAGCGTACCCAGAATCCACCAACGGCGCTGGTATGTCCAAGCGTCAATCCCTTCAAGCTCTTTCGTAGTCAGCTTATGGGTTACCTTGCGGGTCTTAGTAGTTTCTGTATTCTTTTTCTTTAAAAATCCAAACATAACTTGCCCATTATAGAGGTCATGGTTTGGTTCGTCAATCTGACGGGGTACACTAACAAATATGACTCTCGAACGACTTGGCGACCACGAACTCTTCGAAACCTCTACGCGATTCGCTCATCTGAATGCACTCCGTGGCCATTTGGGCCTGACCGCCCTCGAGGCCCCCGCTATTCCTCCCGAGCCTTCAACTCCGACTGCGGGCATCGAAATTGAAATGACATGGCGCCAAGCATTTAAAGACATGCATGACCCGTGGCTTCATTCCAAAGTCGTGCCACGTTACGACCTCGACATTAAATCGGCTGAATACAAGGCATTTCATGCCAATTACACCCGCAATTACACCCAGCTCATTCCCCGCCTCCATAGCCTCACGCCAGTGATCCCTCGCGTAGGAGAGGATTCCTTCTGGGAATTTTCATTCCGCCCCACAAAAGACCCTGCGGTCGCGAACGCCGAGCTTACAACACTTTACGATGCGGGCATTCTGTTTGAAGATATTCCCTACCCAACCCACATGACGCTGGCGGGCATTACAAGCATTCGCGACGCCGCTGCGATCCTTTGCCGCCTTGAACAAGCAGGTGGCACCACCCCTGAGCGGCTTGCATCTCCCGAACATTCAAAAAAAGGCACCTGGATGCAAAAAGGAATGGGCGGAATTCGCAAACGCAACACTCACGAACTCGAAGGCAACGACACTGTTGCCTATGAATTCCGCACACTCGTCACAACATCGCCAGAACAAATGGACCGAGTGTTTCGCCTTGGCCAAGAGCTTGCGCACACCTGCCTCCACAGCCCTACCGAATGGAAGATTGAAAGAAATAAGGTGGAAGCACTGTTAGTTGCCAATGGCCTTCCGCTTCGCATGTGGGGTCACCCCAACCGAGAGCCTCTTGTCTGGGAAACATATCGAAGTACATTCGAGAAAAAATAATTTCAATACAAAGAGAGAGCGCCTAAGCGCTCTCTCTTCGGTAAAACGCAAGGACCGCATCTCCGTAACTACGATTGTCCACCACAACAACTCCTAATTCGGTGGGAACCTCACCCTTACCTGTATACGATAATACCATAAGCCCATTGGGTTTCAATAGTTTTTGCAACTTTCCTACTGTGGATAACTGAAGGTCGTGATATGGGGGGTCTGCAAAGATAATATCGAAGGTCTGATGGGTCGTTTCGAGCCAACTTGCGACCGGTGCCTTGACGAGCTTTGTCGCTCCGTCCACCCCTAGTGAGCGGATGTTATTTGTAATCACATTTTGTGCCACGCGGTCGCGCTCCACGAAGGTTGCATGCGCCGCACCACGACTCAAAGCTTCGAGTCCTAACGAACCGCTACCCGCGAATGCATCAAGCACCTGCGCGCCTTCAAGTTCTGAAGCAATCATATTAAAAAGTGAACCACGAATACGTTCACCCATTGGATGAGTACGGTTCGTCCCAGAACCCTCGATGATACGTCCACCGTACTGGCCCGCAATAAGTCGAATATTCATTACTTCGTTACCCCGATCGATGCTGCGTACCACGCGAGGCAGACATTACGCATAATTGTCGGCGCGAGTTTACGACGCGTCACATTGCCAAGATACGCCGACCATCCAGTCTTTACGTATTCTTGATACGTACCGAGTTCATCTATTGCTTTGACGGACTCGAGGAAATACGGAATGTAGCCTTCCTTTTCAATTCGCTCAAGAAGCTCATGGGTGACGCCGATATCATTAAAGCTTCCCGCGGCAATTGCCATTGAGACGCCCCATTCGTACCCAACGTGAGCAGAAAACACACCACCTTTGCCCCAGTACTGCCAGTTCTTCGAAAGCGTATCACGCTTACCGGTGCCTTTAATCATAAACTTCTCTTTGGTTGAAGCGCGTTCGTGATGGGGCTTTCCCCATAATTCTTCGATCTTTTCAGCAAGCGGTACATGATGCGCGGGCGTTAAGCCGTCAACGATTGCATGCGAAAGCCACGCGGCTTCAAATCCAGCCCGTACTTCATCTTCTGAGCGTAGTGCCTCGGCCAAATTGTACAAATGGTCTTTGATTACTGTAATGAGTGGGTCGTCCATCCCTGCTTCAGGATTAATAAAATGCCACGGCTCATCAATTGAAGGGCTTTTACTCTTAATGCCGTCTGGGCCATTTTTACCTTCAAAATGAAGGATGGTTTTAATCGATGGAAAGAACGGTGTCATCCCAATATGGTGAATCAAGTGTTTTTTTGCCACACGATCAATACGTTGGTGCGCGCCAATGACATTACCCGATTGATGGTGAAAGGTTGTTCCTGAATACATAGTAGTTAGTTTAAGGTTGTCAGTCGTTGATAGGTCTTAACCTGACGAGCCAGCTGTGTATAGTGTAACAGGTTTTCGCCCGACTCGACGAAGCGCTTCGCTGCCGCCTGAGCCCTTGCGATAAGTTTGGTGTCGCCCAGAGTCGCCACCTGTAGGTTAAGCGCCCCGTGTTGTGCGCGTCCATAAATTTCACCCGGACCCCTTAGCTTTAGGTCAACTTCGGCTAAATAGAACCCGTCGTTACTTTTTTCAATTTCTTTAAGACGCTGACTTGGCTTCTTACTATCGCTCGGCACAATATAACAGTAGCTCTGATGCTCGCTGCGCCCTACGCGTCCACGTAATTGATGGAGCTGTGCAAGACCAAACCTATCACCGTCCTCGATTACCATCACCGTTGCGTTTGGGACGTCGACGCCCACCTCTACAACGGTCGTGCTCACAAGAATATCAATCTTGCCACTTGCAAATTCACCCATCACCAAATCCTTTTCCGCAGGGCTTAGTCGACCATGAAGTAGGCCAATTGTTCGGTGCTTGAACACAGATGAGCGTAGCCGTTTGTACTCGGCCTCGACACTTTTTAAATCGTTATCCGGGTTATTATCAATCAAGTTACATATAATGTACGCCTGGCGACCCCGCTCAATTTGAGCGTCAATCAATGCATTGAGTTGCGGGCGGCTATTAGGCGACCATATTTTCGTTTCAATCGGCTTACGATTCGCTGGCTTTTCATTAAGAATTGAAATATCTAGCTCTCCATATACGGTAAGAGCCAAGCTACGAGGTATCGGCGTTGCGGTCATCGCGAGTAAATGCGGCATTTTGGCGGACTTCTTTAAAAGCTCTTGGCGCTGAGCAACGCCAAAGCGGTGTTGTTCGTCAATCACGACAAACCCTAGCTTATGAAACTCAACTCCCGATTGAATCAATGCGTGCGTACCCACCACCACGTCTACGTCTCCTTCACGAATTGCGTTATATAACGCCTCACGCGCTTTACCCTTTACGCTTCCTGTTAAAAGCCCGACCCTCACTCCAAACGGTGAGAGCAACTTATCGAGTGTTGCAGCATGCTGATTGGCAAGAATCTCTGTTGGGGCCATAAGCGCAGATTGAAAGCCTTCATGCGCCGCTTGCCTTGCTGCGAGCCCCGCGACAACCGTCTTACCCGCCCCAACGTCACCCTGAAGGAGGCGATTCATTGGTACTGCTTTCTCGAAGTCTTGCAAGATATCCCAAGACGCAATGCGCTGCGCATTAGTAAGCGCAAAAGGTAACTTTTCAACAAAAGCTTTCACAACCTCTTTATTAAATGGAATATGCCACCCTTCAAGCTTGGCATTTTCCTGCTTGTTGTACTGACTCGCAAGAAGCAGTTGAAATAGTTCCTCAAACGCCAGGCGCTCCCGGGCATCATCCGCCTCTTGGTGGGTGTCAGGAAAATGCATACCCTTAATTGCCTCACTATACGAAAAGAGTTTTTCCTTTTTGACAATGCTTTCAGGCAAAGTTTCAGGAAGCATCGTAATAAGTGGCCTTAATTCGCCGAGAAGCTTGCGAACGAGTGCCGTTTTCAGGCCCGCGACAGCCCTGTAAATTGGCACTACTTTGCCTTCGGTTTCTGGGAGTTCACTGGTTTTCTCGGCGCTTGGATTTGTAAGCTGATAGCGATTGTAGCTAAACTCGAACTCACCCGAGAATACAAATTCTGCACCACCCGCAAGTTGCGCTGCCCGATACGGTTGATTAAACCAGACGGCTTGTATTTTTCCTGTGTCGTCGGCAAGTGTTGCGGTTGTGACCTTCATGCCCCGACGCACAGGCCGTGTCTCGACTTTCTCGCAGCGCGCCTTCACCGTTAGTTTACCCGGTGCAATATCAGCAATACGAGTCACATGCGAATAGTCCTCGTAGGCACGCGGCAAGAACGTAATGAGGTCATTCACACTATAAAGCCCCGCCGCAGCTAGCTGCTCGGCAGTTTTAGTGCCCACCCCCTTCACTTTTTCGAGTGAGGTCGAAAGGTTCATATCCTTATTTTATCGCACAAGAATGAAACTGTTCTTACCCTTTTTCAAAAGAGTCAGAGTTTCGATAGATTGGTCGGTAGAAATCTTTTCACCGTTAAGCGATACGGCGCCGCCTTCAATCAAGCGACGAGCTTCACCGTTACTCGAAGCAACGTGAGTGCCCACAAGTGATTCAATCACGGAAGTGCCGAGCGCTGCAGTTGGAATTTCGGCCGCAAGCATATCAAGCTCTTCAGTAGAAAGGTTTGCGACACTTTCACCACCAAATAACACTGTGGTCACCTTTTCAACACTTGCGGTGCGCGCTTCACCATGCACAATCTTTGTTACTTCACGCGCAAGCGTTTTCTGTGCCTCACGAGCCCCAGGGTTCGTTGCAACCTGCTCGGCCATTGCTGCGATCGCAGCTTGATCAAGGAGTGTGTATACCTTCGCGTAGTCAACCACTCCTTCGTCGTCGGCGTTAAGCCAGAATTGGTAGAACTTGTAGACACTTGTTTTTGTTGGATCGAGCCAAATCGCACCATCTTCGGTTTTGCCGAACTTCTTGCCAGTCGCCTTATTAATAATGAGTGGCGCTGAGTACACATGAGCCTCTGCACCCTCGATGCGGCGAATCATATCAACACCCGCAATCGAGTTACCCCATTGGTCACCACCACAAAGCTGCAGTGTGACGCCATGGTCGCGGTACAGCGTCAGGAAGTCGTATCCTTGAATAAGCGAGTAGCTAAATTCGGCGTAACTAATACCCGAGCCGCCTTCACCAATGCGTGACTGGACGAAATCTCGACCCAACATGTTGCTGAGCGGCACGTGCTTTCCAATGTTACGAAGGAAGTCGAGGTACTCAACACCCTTGAACCAGTCGTAGTTGTCGACGGTTGTAAAAGGCTTGCCCTCAAAGACGGTCTTATACTGCTCGGCAATCGCATTCTTATTGCGCGCAATATCTTCAAGTGTCAAAAGGTTGCGTTCATCCTTCTTTCCGTCAGGGTCGCCGATCATGCCCGTCGCACCACCTACGAGTAAGAACGCCTTGTGGCCGGCATTAATAAAGTGGTACACCATCATCGCAGATGCAAGGTTACCAATCGTCATGCTATCCGCAGAAGGGTCAACGCCAAAATAGAAAGAGATTGGAGCTTTGTCTAGGTCTTTAATATCAGGGAAGGTCATTTGATTGACGAAGCCGCGCCACGTCAATTCTTCAGATAAGGTCATGCCATTTCTCTTTCTCTTTAGTTTATCTGTTAAATTATACCAAAATTCTTACAGGGAATACACAGCAAATACAGCTATAGTAGCCCCAGATTACCCCCTGATACGGGCCAAGAAATACTAAATATTATTCTCAATAGCCTTACCGCCCATGCTATAATGGGGTACAGTAAATTGCTTATGGAACTAGGGAAAAGTGAGTAAGAAAAAACCGAACGATAAGAAGATGAGTCTGTATTCGAATTTGTCGAAAAAGACTACGAAAATGTCACAAAAGCGTAAGACAAAAAAAGACGCTGAAGCACGCCGTCGTGCTGAGTACTTAGCGACACTTCCAAAACACCCAGTAAAGCGATTCTTCTACCGCATGCACCCGAAGCGCTTCTGGGCATACTGGTTTAGTAAGCGCGGCATGATGATGGCCCTCAAGGTGACCGGTGTCGCCGTACTACTCGTTGCCCTATTTGTCGGTGGGCTTTTTGCCTACTTTCGTAAAGACCTCGATCAAATCCGACCAGGTGAAATCGACAAACGCGTCCAATCTACCGTCACCACCTATCTTGACCGCAACGGCCAAGTACTCTGGGAAGACAAGGGTGATGGCAACTATAAGCTCGTCGTAAAAAGCGAAGACCTGAGCGACAACCTGAAAAAGGCTACCGTTGCCATTGAGGACCGAGACTTCTTTAAGCACAGTGGCGTCAGTGTCACTGGTACAGTTCGTGCGGCATTCAATAACTTTACCGGCGGTGAAGTACAAGGTGGCTCAACACTTACCCAACAGCTCGTCAAACAAGTCTTCTTCTCTGACGAGGCCGACAACCGTGGTCTCGGGGGTATTCCACGTAAGATTAAAGAACTCATCCTCGCAATTGAGATTGAGCGTATGTACGACAAGGATCAAATCCTTACGCTTTACCTTAACGAGTCCCCATACGGTGGGCGTCGTAACGGTGCCGAGTCTGGTGCGCAAACCTACTTTGGTAAGTCCGCAAAAGATCTTACCCTGGCTGAAGCGTCCCTGCTTGCAGCGGTTCCACAAAACCCAGCCGTCTACGACCCTTACAATGTCGAAGGACACACCGGCCTCATTAACCGCCAGCACCTTGTGCTGAAGGCTATGAAAGAAATTGGCTATATTACGCAGGCTCAGTACGACGAAGCGATTGCCGTGCCGATCCTCGACAGTATTAAGCCGCAAACCAGCCAATACGAAAACATCAAGGCGCCTCACTTCGTACAAATGGTACGCTCACAGCTCGAGACAGAACTTGGTAAAGCAACCGTTGGGCGCGGTGGACTTACCGTAAAGACAACTCTCGACATTCGTATCCAAGAAGCAGCCGAGAAAGCTATGGCTGACATGTTCGCCTCATCAACCCCAGCCATCGCCGGCTTCTCTAACGGCGCCGCGACCGTTGAAGATACTCAAACGGGCCAAATCGTTGCACTTGTTGGTAGTCGAGACTTTAACTATGAAGGCTACGGCCAAGACAACGCCGCTACCGCCTACATTCAGCCGGGTTCTACAGTAAAGGGCCTCGTATACGCCGAACTCTTCCAACAGAAGAAAGAAGGTATGCAAAACTACGGAAGCGGAAGCATCCTCGTAGATGAACCGATCGACAAGATCTATGGTGCGCAACTACAAAACGCCGACCGTTCTTACAAGGGCTCGGTGACGATTCGCACGAGCCTCGCAACTTCGCGTAACGTCCCGGCCGTAAAGGCAATGTACATTAACGAGCAAGATAAAGAAGGTTCAACTATTCAAGAAATCCGTGACATGGGCGCGAAGAGCTACTGTACCGTTGGCGCCGACAAGCAAGCGGGCCTCTCTGCAGCAATTGGTGGATGTGGTGTGAAGCAAGTTGACCTCGTCAACGCCTACGCCTCACTCGCCCGCATGGGTGTCTATAAAGACCAAGCATCAGTCCTTGAAGTTAAGAACAGCTCTGGTGAAGTATTGAAGAAATGGTCAGACTCACAAGGCAAGCGCATTATTGACCAACAATCTGCCTACATTATTGCCGACATCCTCACGGACGCAAGCGCCAGTGCTTCACTTGGTAACTACGCAGCTAAGAACATCCCTGGTGTAAAGACCGCCACCAAGACGGGTACATCTGACAAGGGTGGAAATGCAAAAGACCTCTGGATGATGAGCTACAACCCAGTCCTTACGATGGGCGTATGGCTCGGTAACCCCGATACAACAATCCTCAAGAAGGGTACGTCATCAATCGGTAGTCCAATCATCGCAAGCACCATGAAGGCGGCTTCGGACATCTACGCCAGTGAAGGCAAATACACTGCAAACCAATGGTACACACAACCTGCAGGTATGCAGCGCGTTGGCAAAGAAATCTACCCATCATGGTGGAGTAAATCTCAGGGTCAAACAAACGACAAGTTGACCTTCGACCGCGTCTCTATGCGCAAGGCAACCGCCTGTACTCCAGAAGGTGCAAAGGTAACTGTCGACGTACTGAAGACTACCGACCCTGTCAGCAAAAAGGATTCCTACGCAAACGTTCCTGATGGTTACAACTCAAACGAAGAAGATAATGTGCACAGCTGTAGCGATGCTAAACCAACTATAGGTGGATTCTCCTCACAAGGCCCTAACGCAGTAGTGTTCACGGTCACCCAAGGTACATTTAGCCTCGACGTGTCTGGAATTACTGCAACTTCTGGGGGTAGTAGTCTTACCGTTACCAAGATCAATGGAAATCAATATCGCGCATCCGGCGCAATCAACGGCTCCGTCAACGTGAACGTTGTTGACTCTGGATACTATACCGCCTCTGGCTCATCGTAGCTCCACGAATACGATCTATAAATAACACCCTCTCAAGTGGAGGGTGTTATTTATTAAAAATCAATTATACTACTGGCGATTCGCGAGCTCTACCATACTATCTTCGGGCGTGCTGCGTCGTCGCTGCTGTGGCCTTCGTGTTCGTGGCTGAGCTTCTTTCTTCTCGGGCGCCGCTGCAGGTACAAGTGTAGGAGCCGTCCCTTTTACGCGCTTCTGTTGCGGGCGTTTCTTCGCCGCTTCACGTTGAACTTTCTCTTGAGCGGGCTGAGCTACTTGAGGCTGTTGTCGCTTTGGATTTTGAGAAGCCTGCGTGAGTTTCGCAAACATCATCTTTCCTGCTGCAGTCTGAAGGCTACGAATAAATTCTACTTCAACGGTCGTACCAATTTGCTTGTAGGCGTGCTCGACGACAACCATGGTGCCGTCCTCAAGGTGTCCAACCGCCTGATGCTGGTCATTTCCCTTTTGAGTAAGCTCAATGCGCGCACGCTCACCAGGAAGATACGCCATACGAAGTGACTTCGCAAGTTCGTTCACATTTAGCACCTCAAGCCCTTCAACCACCGCTACCTTGTTGAGGTTATAGTCGATTGTACACAGTGCCCCGCCATGCTTCTTCGCGAGGCTCAAGAGGCGGTTATCGACACCCTCTTCGGCCTTTACGCCGTCGGCGAAAATAACCGTCTTCACAGAAGTGATTGATTGCAGCTGGTTGATAATGTCGAGTCCGTGACGAGCGCGTGAACGCTTTTCTGGGTCTGCGTTGTCCGCGAGAAACTGCAGCTCACCCACGACACTGCGAGGAATGTAAAGTGGACGAGTAAGGAACCCCGACTCTGCAACGGCGATAATTCTTCCGTCAATGAGTACCGAGGTGTCAACAAACACCGGTGCAAGCGTCTCGCGTCGTTCTTTACGAAATAACTTCGCGGTTAAATACGTCGTCTCTACTGCAACTGCGAGTAGTACGATAATGATTAATAATTCCATAGTCTCCTTACTGCCGTAGGTAGTCGATAAGCGCAGCGCGCACATCACCTACTGGCGTAATAAATTCATTTTTTTGTGATTGCTTAGGAGCCACTGCCCGCTTAAATCCAAGCTTCTTCGCTTCAGCAATGCGCTTATCAGCGCCAATGACTGTACGAATCTCACCCCCGAGTCCTACCTCACCAAAGACGACCACGTCATCTTCAATGCGCTTACCGGCAGCCGCACTCGCAATCGCCATGCAGATTGCAAGGTCCGCCGCCTGGTCTACAAGTTTCAATCCGCCTACGACATTTATATAGATATCTTTGTCTGATAAATTCAGCTTGGTACGTCGCTCGAGTACCGCAATGAGTAGGTTAAGGCGGTTTAAATCAAATCCGCTTGCAGTACGCTTAGGATACCCGAAACTAGTCGGATTGACAAGGGCTTGAATCTCGACCAGCAGTGGTCGTGTTCCCTCCAGGGTTGCGAGTACTACCGAGCCATCGGCAGATTGACGCTCAGCAAGCAGTGCCGCTGATGGGTTTTCTACTACCCGTAGACCCTGTTCGTACATTTCGAAAATAGCTGCTTCACTTGTAGAGCCAAAGCGGTTTTTTGCCGCACGGACAACCTTAAAACCACCGTAGCGGTCGCCTTCGAACTGCAGCACGACATCAACAAGATGCTCAAGTACCTTAGGCCCCGCAATACTCCCCTCTTTTGTCACGTGGCCCACGAGGATTACTGCCGACCCAGCCGACTTTGCCGCACGAATCAACACATTACTGCTGTTGGTAATTTGACTTACCGTGCCCGGAGCGCTGGTCATTTCATCAACTGACATTGTTTGAATTGAGTCAACAATCACGAGCCCGTATCCACCATCCTGGATGGTTGCCGCGATATCATTTGCGCTTGTAGACGCAGCGAAGTCCAACCGCTCATTGGTGTCGGCACCCAAACGTGATGCACGAAGCGCGACTTGATGCGCAGACTCTTCACCGCTGATATAGAGGACTGGGTGGTCTTTTGCGATATGTGCGGCTAATTGCAAAAGGATCGTACTTTTACCAATACCTGGCTGCCCTGCTAGCAGCGTAACCGAACCGCGTACAATTCCGCCGCCCAGCACAGTATCAAGGTCTTCGACACCGGTTGAGATGCGCTTGCTATTCTTGGTATCCGCCTTGGCATCTTTAATTGGCTGCACGTTAAGCTTCTTGCCACTTTGGCCTGCTTTAGCAACCGAAGACTGCGCAGTCGAAGTGGGCACTTGTTCTATAAGCGTATTCCACTCGCCACAATTATCACAACGCCCCTGCCATTTACCGTAGGTAGCGCCACACTGCTGGCACACAAACTGTGTTTTAACCTTCACCATTCTTACTCTTAGTATAGCACCGCTATACCGACGGGGCTTCTTCTATCTGGTTGAAGCTATCGATACTATTATTAAGACCCTCAATCTGCTTTGAGATATCCTGATACTCATTGTAGTACCCGTTGTACGTGGCAATATCGTCATTAATTGCCGATCGCTGAGCGTCCAGGGCGTTCGTGCGACGAATCAATGCATTGCGCTCACTATTGAACTGGCTCTGTGATGTAAAGCTTCCGTTTTGTGCCCGCGCATTAAACGAGGAAATGTCGGCACTCAATTGCTTAACCGCTGCGTCGTATGCAGTACTTTTGGTTTCAATTGTTGTTGCAAGTGTCTGCATGGTTGCGTACAGCGTGTCAGCCCGATCGTACAATGCCTTATAGACGCTACTATATTGATTATGCAACTTCAGGACTGCTGCGCGATTAAAAAACTGGCCGTAGTACGACTCAAGAGACTCACCCAAGGAAGCCTTTTCGCTTCCAAGGATCGAGTGAAGCTCATTGGCGAATTCGCCTGGTTCAGTGCGCTGGTAGTATTCCATACGCGTCTTCAGTTCAGAGTCGTCGAGTTTCTCGTAGGCAGCCTGCAGCTCTGCGGTAAGCTTCTCCTTCTCGCCGGCGCTCATACGATACCATACGGCGTGGAGCATTTCGTGCGCCGCCGTCACCTCTTCCATCCCCTGAAGCTGTTCATTGGTAAGGTTATAGACGTAGATACGATCATCGGTTGTGTAGCACCCTAAAATTGGACTTCCAGTTTCTTGCCGCGGACATACCTTATTGAAAGCATCTTGACTCTCGAGCTCAGGCTTCGTTGCGTAAAAGATAAACTTTCCCTTATCGGTGAATTCGACCTTTTCGGTCATCGAGGCAACGGCCGATGAGGGTTGATATGCCCACACCGAAACTTGGTCCATGGCATATTGGCGATTGAAAAACAGCCAAATCGCAGCGGCCACAAAGAGCGCACTTACCAAGAAGGCGATAACCGCACCGGTGCGACTAGTTTTCGTGTTCGACATGAAGTTGAATGTTACCCTTTTGTGCAGTTGCTTTTAGCACAGTACCCTTATCATATTCTCCACTTAGTATACCCTCTGCAACCACATGCTCAAGTAGTTCTTGCATCGCACGCCTTAGTGGGCGCGCACCGTACTTCTCATCGTACCCTTCGGCAATGATAAGACGCTTTGCAGAAGGCGCAACCATAAGATGGACACCCTTGCGAACGAGGCGCCCTTGCAGCTCACTTAGAAGCGTGTCAAAAATCTTACCAACCTCTTTACGCGTAAGCGCGCGGAACGTCACAATTGAATCAAAGCGATTAATGAGCTCTGGGCGCATGAGTTTTTCAAGCGCCTCTTTCGCAGCAGCTGCATTTTCGGCATGCACCGCATCGAGCTGCTTTTCATCCTGGCGAGACGACGCATGGAATCCAAGGCTTGACTCTTTCATCATTTGCTCAGCCCCAAGGTTGCTTGTCAGAATGATGATTGCATTACTAAAGTCGACCGAACGACCCTTGGCGTCGGTAATTTTACCGTCTTCAAGAAGTTGGAGTAGTAAATTAAATACTTCTTTATTTGCTTTTTCAATTTCGTCAAACAATACGACACTATACGGTTGGCGACGAATCTTATCAGTAAGTTGCCCCCCGTCTTCATAGCCGACATACCCCGCCGGCGCACCAAGTAATCGACTTGTATTGTGGCGCTCGCTAAACTCACTCATATCAATTTTAATAAGCGCATCGTCGCTGCCGAATACTTCACGCGCCAGTACACGTGCCAGTTCAGTCTTACCTACGCCCGTTGGACCCATGAACACAAACGAACCAATAGGGCGCTTATTACTCGCGACGCCACTGCGGCTACGTCGAATCGCACGCGCCACCTTCTCTACCGCTTCTTCCTGACCGATAACGTATTTGCCAAGGTGCTTTTCGAGCGTCCGAAGCATTTTTGCCTCAGACTTCTGCACACGCTTCACGGGAATTCCCGTCATCTGCGCAATCGCTTGGGCGATATCTTCATCGGTGAGTTGAATTGGAGTTTTCTTTTCGCTTTCTTCACGCGACTCATCAAGCTTTTCATTTAGCTGACTAATACGGGTTTTGTAAAGCGCAGCTCGCTCGTACTCCTCAGAGGCAACCGCTTCTTCCATCTTCTCGTTGAGGTTCTTAAGCTGCTTGACGTAATCGCGCACCTTACTTGGCTTGTGGCCAGCCTTCACCCGTACGCGCGCCGCGGCTTCATCAATCACGTCAATTGCCTTGTCGGGCATAAAGCGTTCGCTTACATAACGGTCTGCCATGTACACTGCGTCTTCGATAATCTCGTCACTAATTGCAACGCCGTGGTGCTTTTCGTAATACGATTTAAGGCCCTTTAAAATTGCGATTGTGTCTTTGGTTTTTGGCTCGGGCACAATAATCGACTGAAGGCGACGCTCGAGGGCAGTATCTTTTTCAATATGTTTACGGTATTCCTCTAGCGTGGTTGCGCCAATCAAGCGCATTTCACCGCGTGCAAGTGCAGGCTTGAGCATATTTGCCGCGTCTAACGCACCCTCAGCCGCACCTGCGCCTACCAGTAGGTGAAGTTCATCAATAAAGACGATCACATTCTTTTGCTCTTGAAGCTCAGCGACCACTTTTTTGAGGCGCTCTTCAAACTCACCACGATACTTTGTACCCGCGATCATACCCGCGAGGTCAAGTTGTACGATTCGCTTATCAAGCAAGTGCTCGGGGACATCTTCGCTCGCGATACGCTGTGCGATACCTTCAACGATAGCCGTCTTGCCCACTCCAGGCTCGCCAATAAGGACCGGGTTATTTTTCGTACGACGACTTAAGATTGTGACGAGGCGCTCTTCTTGCTCCTGGCGACCAATAACTGGATCGAGTTTGCCCGCTTTGGCTCGTGCGGTGAGGTCAGTACCAAATACACCCAATAGACCCTTCTCACGAGGCTGCTTCAATGGACGCTCGAGTTCTTCTATCGAACCATTGTTTGTTTCGCTATTACGATCAAGGTACTCTTCAAGCTCAGAAAGAATCTCGGCAATATCAACATTCATGTCACGAAGCAGCACGGTTGCGCGTGCATTTTTCTGTGACAAAATACTGTACAAAATATGCTCAGTACCTAGGTAATCTTGGCGAAATTCCTGTGCGACATCCCAGCTCATCTTCAAAGTAAGTTTGGCCGTTTCGCTCAGGTTCTTTGTCATAATTCCTGAAGTAAAGTTCGCGGTAATGGGCACCGCACTTAGCGCTGATTGCGCCTTATCGAGGGTAACCCCTGCATCTGCAAGGATTTTTGCACCAACCGATGCACCCTGAGCCATCACGCCGAGCAACAAGTGTTCGGTTCCCACATAGGAGCTGCCGTACCCTTGCGCAATAAGTGTTGCGTGATGAAGACTTGTCCGAGCGTTGTCGGTCAAGTGCGAGATGAATTCTGCAAAATCATCAGACATATATCTATTATCTATCCTCCATAGTGTGAAGTGCAAGAGAATTTCATAATTCCCTCACTATTCATATACCTAGTATAGCAAAATTAGCACTCCATGCAATAGAGTGCTAATTTCTCACAAGCTAATTCGAAGGTCCAATAGAATAGGAGTTGTCCGGCACACCCGCCCATGACCAACCGAGTGTCGATCCATCTCCGTATTGATACGCCCTAGATCCAGCATTTACCATCACATCGTCTACGTAAAAAGTGGTCGCCGTGGCGCTTAAAGTTCGTACATTAACCGCAACTTTACTCGTATCGGCCGAAATAAGCTTTGTTGCGCTCACCCTTTGCCAGCTTCCGTTGAGCGTAAGATTACTTGCCGCACCTGCAACATACGTACCGCCGCCTGTGTATTCTTCGACGAATATTCTCACCACCACTCCGCTCGTACCTTTAACCCATGCGCTGCCGGTGTAGTTTCCTGCTGCTCCAACAGGGACTGCGTTAGATGAAACCGCAAGGTTTACACCCTCATCAGACTCCGTCCCAGGAGTGACCACTGAAATCGAAGCCGTACCTGTATGCTGCTGGCTAGTAGTGCGCGTGACAACTGCCGTTTTTCGATTCGTCCATCCCATAAGGTTGGATTCGACGCTCGGATTCACAATAAAATTCTTTATACACGTACCGGGCACCGGGTTACTTACGCTTGACGTCGTTGCGTACGCATTGTCAGCACTTGATGGATTATCAACAGAAAGACAAAAGTCCTTTAATGAATCAGTTACCAAGTATATATACTCGAGGCTCTGTGACTCGCTCGTAGATGTTTTTGCGAGGAAGTCTGATTTATCGACAGGATAACTATCGTTGTTCTGCACCGCGACAGTCATCAGTTTCTTCGCCGCCTGTGCAGAGGTTGACTTTAGCGAAGAATCTTTTGCTCGATTCTGTATACCGGTATAGGCCACAACAGTTATCGCCGCCAATATCGCAATAACAACCACGACAATCAAGAGTTCTACTATCGTGAAGCCCGCTTGCTTTGTTGCCCACCTTTTCATACTTATCGTAGTATAGCATAACTAAAATAGCCGTCACGCATGACGACTATTCTAAGAAACGAACAAACTATTCTTCAGTTGCTTCTTCAACAGCGCTCAGAAGGCTGTCTTCGATGTTCTTCTTTGGCTTTTCAGCTGCCTTAGGGGCAGTCGCAGCAGTTGCCTGCTCAATATCAAGTTCATAACCCGAAAGACGACTTGCAAGGCGAACGTTTTGGCCACCGCGACCAATCGCAATTGATTGCTGGTCTTCAGATACAAATACCTTCGCACGCTTTGCTTCTTCATCGATCTCAACCTTCACTACTTCAGCTGGGCTAAGGGCGTTCTTGATAAATTGCTCCGAGTTTTCATCGAAAGTCACAATGTCAATTTTTTCTTGATCACCAATTTCGTTCATCACAGCCTGCACACGAGTACCGTGACCACCGACGAACGTACCCACTGGGTCAACACCAGGAACTGCACTTGCAACCGCAAGCTTCGTACGGCGACCCGCTTCACGAGCGATTGCCTTAATTTCAACCGCACCAGTTTCAAGTTCAGGAACTTCTTGGCGGAAGAGGTATTCAACAAACTGCTCATTACCACGACTAAGAATAAGCTGTGGACCACGGTTTTCGCGTTCGATGTCTTTAATAAATACCTTTACGCGGCTACCGACGCTGTAAAATTCGCCCTGAATTTGTTCGCTCTGTGGAATAATTCCGCTTGCCTTACCAATTTCAACGCGAACCACACGCGGCTCAACACGCTGTACGGTACCGGTTACAACCGTACCAATCTTGTCTTCGTACTCTTCGAGTACAACTTCACGCTCAGCTTCACGAAGACGCTGAAGCACCACTTGCTTTGCAGTTTGCGCAGCAACGCGTCCAAAGCTCGTGACTTCGTACTTGTCTTCAATGATGTCGCCAAGTTCAGCGTCTGCCTTTACCTTACGTGCATCTTCGAGGCTAATTTCGTGCGCTTCGCTCCCAACAGCTTCGACAACTTCGCGACCAACGTACACAATCGCAGTTCCGTTGTTGGTGTTAAGTTCTGCGCGTACTTCTTGGTCGCGCTCACCGTTGTCACGACGCCATGCAGCCGCAATTGCTTGCTCGATTACTGAAAGTACAGTCTCTTCTGGCAAGTTCTTCTCGTCTGCAATAGTGCGGACTGCAAGGGTCAATTGTTTTAGGTTTAATTCATCCATAGTTATTTCAATCCTTTCTGATTAAAAAATCCGACCTGCCGGCCGGAATGTACTGCTCATAGTATAGTTCAGTTTAATCAATTCCGCAAGTGGGTATTACGACGCAGGAAGCGCTTGAGTCGGACAACCCTGTAGTACCGCGCGCATAGCATCTTTCTCAGCAGCCGTTACCCATAACAAGTATTTCTTTTTTACTGCAATCTGCCTCGCAATATATTCACAGCGAAATGCTTTGTTTTTTGGTAGCCACGTCGCCGCATCGCCATCGCTCTTTGCTTGATTGGCCGCCCCCTGCACCGCAAGAAGCTCAAGTGGATCGTTTGCAAGCTGCGTACGCCTCTCTTTCGACAGATTTTGCGCACCTTTTTGCCAGGCGTCCGACAACGCAACCACATGATCAATCTGCACCTTACTGCTATCGTCTTTCGAGAATTGAATTGTCTCGCCAGAATATGGATCATGAAGTACCCCCGAGACAACGCGACACGCCTCATCAACAGTAGTATCTTCGAGGTCACGGTGCAAAATAATATTGCGCGTCGTGCACCCATTGACCGTTGCCCAGCCGTCACCAAATTGAGCACGTGCATAATTTGTTTTCGGTGCACGCCCCTTTACTTCGAGCGTTTCGAGGGCTTCCGTCGCCGAACTCGTAGCTTCAATAGAACTTCGAGGCTCTTCTGTCAAAGGCGCCTCGAGCAAACTGGGCAGAGACCCTGCGAACAAAATAAGCACAATCGTACCTACCACAAACACCACAATTGCTCGCCGCTTTCGCATACGCCCATTATGACAGCGAACTCTTAACTCTGATACAATTATATGTATGGAATCTGTATCTCGACTCATTAGGACGTTCGCGCCTGAACACTACGACCTCTCACTAACCCTTAAGCGCGCCGAGCGCACATTTGACGGCATTGTCACAATTCGCGGCGAAGTCTTACGCGAAACTCACGAAGTTCGCCTGCACGCCAAAGCCCTGACTATTACATCGGCGACTTTTGATGGCAAAGAAGCTTCTTGTAAAGAGGACCTGCACGACGAACTCGTAATCTCTCACCCGGACATTACAGTCGGGGAGCATGTAGTTGTCGTATCATTTAGTGGCACCATCACCGACGACATGAACGGAATCTATCCATGCTACTTCGAAGTGGACGGTGAAAAACAAGAGCTTCTGGCGACTCAGTTTGAGAGTCACTATGCACGCCAAGCTTTTCCGTGTATCGACGAACCCGAGGCAAAGGCGACCTTTGACGTCACCCTGACCACTGAAAAAGACATTACCGTACTCGGCAATATGCCAGTTAAATCACAAGGTACCGATGGTGACATGCTTGTCACGAGCTTCGAAACCACACCACGCATGAGTAGCTACCTGGTTGCGTGGGTTGCTGGCGACCTACAGAAGAAATCGGCTACCACGAACAGCGGCGTTGAAGTTGCAATCTGGTCAACCAAAGCACATGACGCCTCAAACCTTGATTTCGCGCTCCAGATCGCAACGCGCACTATCGACTTTTTCGATGACTACTTTGGTGTCCCATATCCACTTCCTAAATCTGACCATGTCGCGCTTCCCGACTTTTCAGCCGGAGCCATGGAAAACTGGGGGCTTATTACCTACCGTGAAATTGCACTACTCGTCGACCCTGAAACAACTACACTCTCGACGAAGCACTACGTCGCAACAGTCATCGCGCACGAACTAAGTCACCAATGGTTTGGCAACCTTGTCACAATGCAGTGGTGGAACGACCTCTGGCTTAACGAGAGCTTCGCCGACATGATGGAATACGTCGCAGTTGACGGCCTCGAACCCTCATGGAATATCTGGCTCGACTTCGCAACCTCAGAAGTTATTAGTGCGCTTAGGCGAGACAGCCTCGACGGAGTACAGTCAATTCAAATTGATGTGAATCACCCAGATGAAATTAGTACTATCTTCGACCCTTCTATCGTATACGCAAAGGGCGGTCGACTGCTTCGCATGCTCCAAGCCTACGTGGGCGACGATGCCATGAAGCATGGACTCAAAGCATACTTTGAACGTCACAAATATACCAACACACAGGCGGATGATTTATGGGCGGCGCTCACCGAAGCATCCGGAAAAGACATCGGAAGCTTCATGCATGCATGGATGACCCAACCGGGCTTCCCTGTAGTCTCAGCGTCAAAAGATGGCAACCAAATCACGCTCAGCCAAAAGCAATTCTTCATCGGTCCGCACGAAGACAAAGACCGGACCTGGCCAGTACCACTCCATGGCATTTCGTCTCAAATTCCTGAATCGCTTGAATCAAAGATCTTCACATTTGAGTATAGTGACGCGCAACCGTTTCGCTTAAACGCGGGAGGTACCGCACACTACATTACCCACTACGACGGGATACTCCTTGCGGATATCGTAAAGAATCTCGACTCACTTTCATCAGTTGATAAACTCAACTTCTTACACGAGCAAATTCTGCTCGCAAAAGCCGGTATCCAGTCGTATGCGGAGATCATCCCACTTTTGAATTACTTCAAAACAGAAACCAACGAATCTGTATGGAGTATCGTATCGCTCGCGCTCAATGAACTGAAGCGATTTGTTGAGGCGGATGAAGTCGCAGAGCAGAAGCTCAAGGCTATCGCCGCGGAACTTGCCAGTACACAATATGAGCGGCTTGGCTGGGATGCTAAGACAGGCGAAGACGAAAACGATGTTAAACTTCGTAGCCTCATCATCGGTATCTCTCTGTACGGCGAAATTCCTTCTGCGCTTCAAGAAGCAACCGATCGCTACAAGGCTGGCCCAATTGACACACTCGATCCCGAGCTCCGCACGGCCATCATGGCGCATGCAGTCAGGCGAGAGATCACTCCAGACGTTGTTGACGTACTTCTCGACGCGTATCCAAAAGCTACGAATAGCGAATTCCGCGACGACATCGCCTCGGCACTCACCTCAACTAAAAATGAAGCTGTAATTAGTCGCCTTGCAGGCCTATTGAAGGACTCGTCGCTGATTCGCCCACAAGACTTCATTCACTGGTTTGTATGGCTCCTTCGCAACCGCTATGGTCGCGACACACTTTGGACCTGGACACGTGAAAATTGGAATTGGATTCAAGAAACCTACAAGGGCGATTCTCACTACGACATGTTCCCCCGTTATATAGCTGGCGCGCTCGTCTCGAAGCAACAGGCTGATGAATATAGGACTTTCTTCACCCCACTCGAATCCGAAGTTGCATTAAGCCGGAACATCAAGATTGGCTACAACGAGCTTGAAAGTACCGTCTCGCTTCTTGAAACCGACGGACCGACTGTTCGCGCCGCACTACTCGACCTGAAGTAGTCGTATGTGTTTACGAGAATCGACGATTGCCGCCATAAGATGCTCGTTTTTTAGGGTGGGATACTTCACCGAATAAAGCTCAGCAGCAAAACGCATTCTTCGAAGCTTCACGGGTGTGATTGCCGCACCGCCTCCGCCGTATCGTTCAGTGGACCGATACTTGACCTCGATGAAATACCGATATTCATTCGTTTCGACAATAATATCAATTTCACATATTTTCGTGCGCCAATTGCGCGCAAGTATCTTAAAGCCACGACTCGCCAAACCCTCAGCAACAAGGTTCTCGGCAATTGCCCCGCTTGAAATTCAATGAGACTTAGGCGCTTGAGGGCTCGAGCCGCCCAAAAGCTTGGCAATTGGTGCGAATGACTTCCTATGCAGCTTCGTTACACCGTGCACTTCAAGAGCCTTCTGGTGCTGCGCAGTGCCGTACCCGACGTGCGATCCGAAGCCGTAGCCTGGATATATAGCATCCTGTTCTTCCATGAAGGTGTCGCGTGCGACCTTTGCGATAATCGAAGCTGCAGACACGGCAGGCACAAGAAAGTCCGCCTTAGGCATAGTGGTGACGTACTGGCCCTTGCTCGTTTCTTTCAAGAAATTAATCGTGCCGTCAATCACTATTTCATGGTATGGAGCCTTAACGGCTTCTACTGCACGTATCGTTGCCAGTCGCAGTGCGGCTGAAAGTCCAATCTGGTCAAGCTCATCAGCATGCACCCAACCCAAACCCCACCCAAGCGCTTCTTTGCGAATTTGATCATCAAGTAATACGCGTTTTTTCGCAGAAAGCTTTTTGCTGTCAGTCAGCCCCTCGAGCGTATGGCCATCTGGCAACACGACCGCTCCAACAACAAGCGGCCCCGCCCATGGCCCTCGCCCTACTTCATCAATTCCCAAAATCATACTCTTAGTATAGGGGCAAAGAATGAATAAGTAATGAAATGGCCAATAAAAATACCCCGCGTAAGTGCGGGGTATTTGTGTATCGCGTTCGATTTAGCTTTCGGCGTGACGTGCTTCAACTTCAGCTTGCTTTGCAGCGAGTTCAGCCTCTTCGGCCGCCTTTTCCGCAGCCTTTGCTTCAGCAGCAGCCTTTGCCTCTTCCTTAAGACGAGCAGCTTCTGCTTCTGCGTGTGGGTCAGAAAGATCATTTACACCTTCGCGGTCGAACTTCACAGCCTTAAGGCGTGCGCTCTTACCACTACGCTTGCGGAGGTAAGAAAGGAAGTTACGGCGAACCTTAGAACGACGTGTAATTTCAATCTTTTCTACGAGTGGGCTGTGAAGAAGGAAGCTCTTCTCAACACCAACACCACTAGCGATCTTACGAACGGTAATACGAGCAGTGTGTGACTTCGCACGGTCAACGCGGATGACAACGCCTTCGAAGATCTGAATACGCTCTTTGTTACCTTCTTTAATTTTTTGGTGGACACGTACGGTGTCACCGCTCTTTGCGTCAACAACGGCAGCCTTACGCTGTTCGTCGTTCACCTTTTGAATAAGTGCAAAACTCATTAAATTATTCCTCTTTTTGTGCCGTTACAGCACGGTTATGCCGGGTAGAACTGAAAGCCAGCCATGTAGTTGCATCCCTACAGCTCCGTCTTCCGCAACCCTTTTATGGCGTTACTTCATACAATCAGTGGTTGATTATAGCAGTTTTATGATGTTTTGGGAAGCCCCTACCCCTTTAAATAACGCGGTTAATCTCTTCGATTGTGGTCTCACCATTCAAAGCCGCCAGTACGCCGCGCTGCAGCAGTGTGACCATGCCGTTCTCCTGGGCAGTTTTTGCAATCACCTCAGCATGCACATCGTTCACGTCACCGCGAAGGAACTTCTGAATTTCTTCTGTGACCACAAGCTGCTCCATGATAACCATCCGCCCACTATAGCCAAATGGTGAAGACTCAGTTACGACCGGTCGATACAGCTGGAAATTCTCAAGGTCGGGCTTTTCGACGTGCTCAGGAAGATTCTTGAGTACTTCACGCACCCATTGCTTTGTTGATTCATCGGGATCATAAGCCTCTTTACTCGTATCGTCGAGTTTTCGCACCAGGCGCTGCGCAATGACGAGGCGAATCGCAGTACTAAAGATAGGATTCTGTCCAATAAGGTCAATCATACGGCTAAATGCCGCCGCAGTGTCGGTTGCGTGAAACGTCGAAAGCACCAAGTGACCCGTGATTGAAGCCTGGATTGCCGTCTTCGCGGTGTCGCCATCGCGAATCTCACCCACCATCACGACATCAGGGTCAAGACGCAGCACCGAACGAAGGTGGTCGGCAAAGCTCGCACCACCCGTGGTGTCGACGGGCACCTGTGAAATACCTGGCACGCTAAATTCGATTGGGTCTTCGAGGGTAATAATTTTACGATCAAGCGTATTGAGCGCATTAATCATGCTGTAAAGCGTGGTCGACTTACCAGACCCTGTTGGACCTACCATCAGCACCATACCGCGAGGGTGGCTAATCACTTCATCAATTTCGCGTCGTTCATCGGGGCCGATGTTTAGGCGGTCGATGTTTAGCATAGATTCGTCATAATTGAAAAGACGAATCACCGCATCTTGACCATACATAGTCGGGACCATTTCGATACGCATATTCAACGTGTGTCGGGACTCGCCATCACCAATTTCTTTTTGCATGTGACCAGATTGCGGCTCAGTGGCTGCGGTCGAAAGATTCGCACGAGACGCGAGTGTTCCAAGAATCACTCGGTACCTATCTTGATCGAGTGTTGCAACAGGGTGAAGTGCTCCGTCAACACGCATACGAATGCGAATGCTATCGCGCTGATTTTCAATGTGAATGTCACTTGCGCCAAGTTTGTCGGCCTGGTTCACGATAAAGTCGAATACTTCATCGCTTCCAACACTATTGAGCGTCTGACTGACTTGATCGATGGTTTCGCTATCACCTTCGTTCGCAATCTTAATGTCTTGATAGGTTACTTGCACGGGTGGGTCGTAACGATCCATCATTACCTTGAAGCCAGTCTGGCTAATCAGGTAATAGGCGACGTTCTGCGCCTGGGCCGCGTACTTATCGGCCAGCTCACGTAGCAGTGACTGTGGCGTCTGAGTCGTAATACCAAACTCCCAAGGAGTAGAGTCGGTACCAGCGATAAGGGGAATAATGCGGTTTTTGTGCATCGAGTCGACATCGAGCACATCTTCGGTCAATTCAAGCGTGTTCTCGATTGGCCGAATATCAAGATAAGGCACGCCCAAAATAGCCGCTCGACGCTGCGTACTCTGCTCATCCGATTCACGAGCCTGCTGCTGTACCTTATTTTCATCCATTGCTTTCAATGGTAGCAGAAAACATAAGCTTTTTATAGTGGTATACTACCTACTATGCCCGAGATTATCGTAATCGCCCACAACATCCGCTCCACACATAATGTGGGTGCGATTTTTCGCACTGCGGACGGGTTTGGAATCTCGAAGATTATCTTAAGCGGCTATACACCCTACCCGCTATTAGACAAAGGCGACGTGCGCCTTCCCCATATCGCCGAGAAGCTCGAAAAGCAGATTCATAAAACCGCCCTGGGTGCAGAACGGATCGTCCCCTTTGAGTATCAAAAATCACCCGACCTAGACGGCCTTCGACGGGCTGGATTCAGAATCGTTGGACTCGAACAGTCGCCGCGAAGCGTCATGCTGAATCAATACAAGTCGCCCGAAAAGCTCGCGCTTCTCCTTGGCGAAGAAGTTGAAGGTATTAACGAAGGACTCCTCGCCCAATGCGATGATGTACTCGAAATTCCAATGCATGGCAAAAAAGAATCATTCAATGTCAGCGTTGCGGCCGGTGTCGCAATGTACGCGCTGACGACTCACTAGCGATAATTTGTATATTGAAGCGGAAATGCCAAGTCCGCACCGTCAAGAAGACGCATGACACTCTGTAGCTCATCTTTACTCGAGCTAGTGACGCGCACAGCCTCACCTTGAATTTGCGCCTTCACTTTAGGCGCTTCATCACGAAGTAGCTTGGTGATTTGCTTTGCCTTATCTTGATCAAGTCCTGCAATAAATGGAATTTCTTGACTCGCTTTGAGGTTCTGTTCAACCACCTCTTTTGATAAGTCGAGCACTTTAGAAGATTGGTTTCGTGACGCGAGTTTTTTACGTACAATATCAAGCACAGCTTCTACCTGCCAGGTATTTGCGCCAATGAGCTTAAAGCCCTTCTTATCACCCAGCCATTCAATTGCCGCAGGCGAACCTTTAAAGTCGTAGCGTCCGCCGATCTCTTTCTCAACCTGCGCGAACACGTTATTCATTTCTGCTTTATCGTATTCAGAAACTATATCAAATGAAAATGTAGCCATATTTCTAGTATACCGCACCCCATAATCGATAGCTATTTCAAAACAACGGCGTCTTCGCCTAAGATTTTTACGAGCCTACCAATAAGCTCGTCGCTTCCATCGACACGGAACGGCATTTTAATCGCTGACTGCTTCTCGGGACCGAGCACCAATACAATGTCACTGAGTCCAGGGAAATGTGAGCATTCATTTCGTATCTTCACTAACGATTCTTGATCGTCAGGATTCTTCACATGTACGAATAACTTCTTTAATACCTCCGCAGCTGGCGGTGGGCCAGATGGTTCACGCGGTGCACTTGAAACCCCAGGACCACTCGCAGCCGGCTTATTATAGCCGCCTCCGCCGTTGCCGCCTCCGCCTCGCGGTTTTCGCACCGCAACAACTTTGCCCGCCTTTGGCTTTGTCATAATACGGCCAGTCGATTCATACGTGCGCAGTTCATCGTCATCAACAATTTGGATGTCATCAGCAATCAGTTTTACATCGCTCGTAAGGTTTCCGTCTCGGTCGCGTGCAGATACTTTACCCGAAGCGCGAATCACCGCGTCTTGGGCGAGCTTACCGCCAACCTGCTCAAACAAGTTAGGGAAGATAATCACTTCAGTTTCACCTGTCTTATCTTCAAGTTTCACAAAGGCCATCTTCGTGCCACTCTTCGTCACAATTGTACGTACCGCAGATACAAGGCCGCCAATAGTAAGCGCCTTGCCATCAATATCTTGGGTCATTTCGCTCACTGGTACAGTTTGCTCACTGAAGTATGCGTCGTAGTTATCAAGCGGGTGGGCACTAATATAGAGTCCTAGTAGTTCTCGCTCCCAGGTAAGGCGCTCTTTATCCGTGTGTTTCACTGGAGCAGCTTGCATCGTGACGGTTGGCTGGATCGATGCAACTGCGCCCATTCCTCCGAATAAATCAGTTTGACCACTCAAGGCTTCTTTTTGAAGCTTTGACGCAAACGCTTGAATAGTTTCAAGGTTAAAGAGAAGGTCGGACCTATCAGCCATTTCATCAAATGCACCCGTTTTAATGAGTGAGTCCCAGGCCTTTTTGTTGACCTTTCGTGTCGAGACGCGCTTCGCAAAGTCCTCAACACTCGTAAATTTACCGTCCTCGCGGGCCAGCAATATTTCTTCAACCACACCCACACCTACACCCTTTACAGCAGCCATACCAAAGCGAATTTCATTCTCACCTGGCACAACTGCGAACTCAACATAGGATTCATTCACGTCAGGAGAAAGCACCTTAATACCCATGTGCTTACACTCTGCAATTTCAATCGCAAGACGCTCGGTATCGTCGGCGTCGCTCGTCATAAGTGCCGCCATGAATGCGTCCGGGTAATGCGCCTTAAGATATGCCGTCCAGTAGGCAATAAGTCCGTAACACGCGGCGTGCGACTTGTTAAAACAGTAGTTTGCGAACTCTTCAAGCTGATCCCAAAAAGTCTCGGCGTCCTTTTGCTTTGCGCCGCTCACCTTCATCGCACCTTCTACAAAGTCAACCTTCACCTTACGCATCAGGTCAATATTTTTCTTACCCACGGCCTTACGAAGCGTGTCCGCCTGACCCCCGGTAAATCCACACCATTCCTTTGAAATCTGCATGAACTGTTCCTGATAAACAAGAATTCCGTACGTGTTTTTGAGTGAGTTCTCGAGCCCTGGATCAAGGTAGGTAATCGGCTCTTCGCCGTGCTTACGCTTAATGAAGCTATCGATAAACTGCATCGGGCCCGGGCGATACAACGCCACCATCGCAATAATGTCATCGAACACCGACGGCTTCAGTTCACGAAGGTAACGTTTCATACCCGCAGATTCAAGCTGGAACACACCGGTCGTATCACCGCGCTGGAAAAGTGCGTACGTCTCCTGATCATCAAGAGGAATTGAGTTAAGGTCGATGTCGGTTTTGTATACCTTTTTAATAATACGAAGCGCATTATTGATAATACTAAGGTTAGAAAGTCCCAAGAAGTCCATCTTCAGAAGCCCGAGTTCTTCAACCTGACCCATCGGGAACTGTGTTGCGGGTACGCCCTTCTGTGACATTTCAATTGGCACGAAGTTCACAATATCATCGGGCGCAATCACCACGCCGGCGGCGTGTACACCATGGCTACGAATTGTCCCCTCTAGACGCATCGCGAAGTCGATCACCTGTTTGGCGGTTGGGTTAGACTCGTACTCTTGTTTAAAATCGGCATCTTCTTTCACACTGACAGAAAGTGGGATATGGCGACCCTGCACTGGCTGTGGCACAAGCTTTGCAATACGGTCGCTTTCGCCATATGGCACTTGGAGTACGCGAGCAACGTCACGCACGGCCGCACGAGCCGCCATCGTACCAAAGGTAACGATATTGGCCACACGCTCAGCGCCATACTTATCGGTACAGTACTGAATCACCTCGTTGCGACGTGTGTCTTGGATGTCGATGTCGACGTCGGGCATGCTAATACGGTCAGGGTTCAAGAAACGCTCGAACAGAAGGTCGTATTTCAGCGGGTCAAGCTCGGTAATACGAATTGCATACGACACAATTGAGCCAGCCGCACTACCACGCCCAGGACCAAAAATAATCCCCTGATTCTTACCCCAGTTAATGAAGTCTTGGACGATAAGAAAGTACCCGTTATAACCCATACGATCCATAACGTCGAGCTCATACGCAGTGCGATCGAGCACCTCCTCAGAAAGTAGTTTTTTAGCGTCTTCAATTGAAATCGCCTCAGATTCCTCTTGAGAAATACCGCCGTAGCGCCACGCAAGCCCTTGGTAGGTCAACAAGTCAAGATACGTCTTCTCGTTATGACCCTCGGGCGTTGGGAAAGTCGGAATAAGGATCTTGCCGAGTTCGATTTCCACATTGCATCGATCAGCAATCACCTTCGTGTTCGCCACGGCTTGCGGATGGGTCTTGCCCCAGCGCTCAATAATCTCATTCGGGTCAGTCACGTGGAGCTCGAAGTCCTTGAGTGACATGCGCTTCTCGTCGCTCAGATATGCACCGGTACCCACGCAAAGCAGAATCTCATGTGTGTCCTGGTCATCATGGCTAAGGTAGTGACCATCACTCGTGACCACCATTTGAATATCAAGCTCTTCAGCGAGCCTTTCAAGATAGCCGTTAATCTTTACCTGCACATCCCAGGCAGTTTTTGACTCGAGGTGCCCGTGGTCTTGAAGTTCAAGGTAATAGCGGTCGCCAAAAATACTCTTGTACCAGGCAGCGATACTTTTGGCCTCTTCGTAGTTATCGGCGCGTAGATTCTCGCCAAGCTCACCGCTCGCACAACCAGAAAGAATGATAAGCCCTTCGTTGTACTTTTCGAGCAGCTCGTGATCAATGCGCGGCTTATAGTACATACCCTCAAGGTTTGCTGTAGTACTGAGTTTCATGAGGTTTTGATACCCAGTATTGTTCATCGCAAGGATAGTAAGGTGGTAACGAGCCTTATCTTTCTGCGGATCTCGATCGTGGCGACTGCGCGCCGCAACATATGCTTCCATACCAAGAATAGGCTTCACGCCCACGGCATTTGCAGCTTTATAAAAATCAAGTACCCCCGACATTGTGCCGTGGTCAGTAATCGCCACTGCATCCATACCCATCTCTTGGACTTTTTCAATAAGCTTTGGAATCTTACTGAGTCCGTCAAGGAGACTGTGGTGGGTGTGGTTGTGCAGGTGGACGTACTGGGACGTCGTAAGAGAGGCCCCCTTCGCTGGTGTAGATAAAACTTCAACCCCCATCGCTACTTTTAGTATAGCAAAAGATGGGGGTTAGAGACTGTAGTAATTAATGCTTATTTTATTATTGCGATTGAGATTTGTTGACCGTATCAACAACATATTGAATAAAATCACCAAAGCCGCCCGGAATATCAGCAAGAAGCGAAAGCAACCAGACGACAAATGCAACAATAATCGTCGCGCCTAGTACACTTCCGAGACCAAAGAAGAGCCCGCGGAAAAAATTCATCTTGTACACTTGAGCTCGCGATTTATGAAAATCGTAAAACAGATCCTCAAGAACAGCACGGCGAGCGCCAAGCTCGGCCTCTTTGTCTACTTTATGCTTTACCTTTTTAACCACCATAGCCCTAGACTACTTCTTTTTCGTAGATGGCTTCTTCGCGAAACCTTTTTTCGCGCCTTCAACAGCTTGCTCTGCGCGGTTCTTGTATTCAACAGCCTTATCGGTCACTTCACCGATTACTTCATCGGCTTTTTCCTTGGCTTGCTTTGCCTTCACTTCTGCGAAGTCCTTAGCTTCCTCGGCCTTTTCGACGATTGTATCTTTAGAACGAAGTGCGGCGTCGTGAATATCTTGACGAGTCTCCTTACCGCTCTTTGGCGCAACTAATACACCGGTAATAAATCCTGCAACTGCGCCAAATGCTGCGCCAAGCGCTACTTTCGCCTTAGACATCTTTCTTCCCCTTTTTCGTTTTAGATGTGAACTTTTTAATATAACGATTGACCATTTCTGCAATAAAAATCGGTGAAGTCAAACGACTCACACCAACTACCGCATTATCGATATGCGATACCGTGTCGCTTGCAGATTTCGCAAGCCGACGAATTTCAGCAGTCAACTTAATGAGATAGATACCAAGAATAATCGCGACAATCAGAAATACAGAAAGAACGCTCGAGACAATAATCACCAAAATTTCTGCTGCTTGGTCCATATGTTTCTCCTTTAATTGTTATGTTTATGTTTTGTTGTAGTATACACCTAAGTTTGTAAGATGAGCAAGTTAATTGTCAAGTCGGTCTTTTAGATAACCGGTGAGTTCTGCGCCGTATTCTTCACTCTCGAGTGCAAGGTCAATGACGGCCTTGATATATTTCAGTTGATCGCCCGTATCGTGCCACACGCCATCGATAAAGTAGCCGTATACTTCGCCATCGGCAGCAAGCTCGTTAAGGCTGTCTGCAAGGCCAATTTCTCCGCCCTTACCAACTTTTTCTTGCTCGAGATATTGCCAGATATCTGGCGTCAGCAGGTAGCTTCCGACCGATGCAAAGGTTGATGGTGTGTTTTCGGCACCCGGCTTTTCAACTAAGCCACTCAAACGGAAAAGGCGGTCTGATTTTTGGTCAGTGAGGCTCGCCATGCCGTATTTATCAGCATCTTTCTTCTCAACTTCAATCAACGAGATGACCGTTTTGCCGGTTTCATTGTAGGCGTTTTTTAGCTGAAGCGGCCATGCTGTCTCACTTCGGAAAAAGTCATCCGCGAAGAAGACAAAGAATGGTTCATCGTCATCAATGAGGCGCTGGGCGTTCAAAATTGGGCGCGCGTTACCTTTCGGTGAGCCCTTTTGGCGCACGTAAACAAAGTTCGCAAGCTCGGCGATACGCTTAATTTCATCTGCTTTGTCATGCTTGCCCTTCTCGCGAAGTTCAGACTCAAGTTCATCACTTCTATCAAAGTGGTCCTCGATCGCACGCTTCGTGCTTCCCGTGACAATAATAATATCCGTCACACCCGCCGCAACTGCCTGTTCGACTATCACCTGAATGACAGGGCGATCAATAAGTGGGAGCATCTCTTTTGGCATCGCCTTCGTTTGAGGAAGAAACCTAGTCCCAAGCCCTGCTGCACAAATAATAGCCTTCGTAGGCTGTTTCATACTACACTCCTAATTTTTTTCGAATTGCTTGCTGCGCCATCGCAGGGTTTGCTTTACCCTGAGATTTTTTCATCACTTGACCAACCAAGAAGCCGATTGCTTTCTCTTGACCGGCCTTAATGTCTTCGACGGATTTTGCACTTGCAGGATCGGCAAGTACTTCATCGACGATCGCGTCAATTGCACCTTCATCACTCTCTTGGATAAGATTCTTCACCTCAGCAATCTCGAGTGCCGACTTGCCATCGTAGGCTTCGTTAAAGAACTCGACAAACACCTGCTTACCTGTAGTGGAGCTGAGCTTGTTCGAGGCAACCAGCTTCGCAAGTCCTAAAAGGCGTCGAGGGCCTACGAGCCCACTACTTAGCTTATCGGTATCGATCTCTTCTTCAGGAATAGATACGAACCAGTTAAAAATCTTCTTCACGAGCTCTTCATAGCCAGCTTCATCTACTTCAAATTCAGCAAGAACCGCATCTTTATTTGCACGCAGTGGGTAGATATCACCAAGGAGTGTCGCAACTGCGTGTGTATTGAGGGCGGTGTTAATTACGCTACTATCAAGCCCGAGCACACTCCAGTTTTCGCGGTAATACGAAGGAAGTTCTGGAACGGTCTCTTGAATCGCCTGGATTTCCTCGCGAGTTAGTACAATTGGTGGAATGTCAGGATCTGGCATATAGCGGTAATCCTGCGCATCCTCTTTGCTGCGCTGAGAACTCGTGCGACCAGATGCGTCGTCCCAACCACGGGTTTCTTGGACAACCTTTTCACCCTTTTCAAGGATTTCAATCTGACGCTCGAACTCATACTGTGCTGCACGCTCAACACTCCTGAACGAGTTGAGGTTCTTCACTTCGGCGCGGGTACCGAGTTCCGCCGCACCCTTTTTAGCTACGGAAATATTCACGTCAAAACGCATATTTCCGTGATACAAGTTTCCGAGTGTCACACCTGCGTAGGTCATAAGGCGGTGAAGCTCAGTTGCGTAGGCCTTTGCACCAGCCGCAGAGTGAATATCTGGTTCTGAAACGATTTCAATAAGTGGAGTGCCCGCACGGTTCAGGTCCACAAGACTGTGTGTACCATGGTGCGTAAGCTTCCCTGCGTCCTCTTCGATGTGCGCATGGTGGATGCGAACGCGCACAGTTTCGCCGCTTTCGAGTGGCGCGTCGACGTAGCCTTTAAGAATGATCGGCTGATACATCTGGCTAATCTGGTAACCCTTTGGAAGATCTGGGTAAAAGTAGTGTTTACGGTCGAAGCGACTCACTTCGGCAATATCAGAGTTAAGCGCCTTACCGGCTTTAACCGCTAGAGTCACCGCCTCGCGGTTAAGTACAGGGAGCATACCAGGAAGCCCGAAGTCGATTGGGCTCGTAGCGATATTCGGATCTTTGTCGCGCGCATCGTTATCAGCGCCACTGAAAAGCTTCGTCGCAGTTGCGAGCTGTACGTGACATTCAATGCCAATCGTCATTTCGTAGGTGTCGAGGATTTCTTGTGCGATCATTAAATTGCTCCCATGTCTTTAAGACCTTGCTTGTACGCAATTAGTGCTTGCCTTGCGCGGTCATAATCAACTTTTACATCCGTTTCGTGTGCAATACGGTTGCGGAGCTTATGTGCAGCCCACACACCGTTGCCGTTCGTCCACTTTCCTTGGCATTGTTTCATGCGCTCTGCCATCGTCTTGCCTGACAGGCCACGGTCGCGAAGTGACTGGTCGAGAAGCTTATCGGCCTCGAGGATACATACCGTGTAGCTATTTTCTTCGTCGCGCTTAAGACGTGACTCAATTGCCATCCATCGGCTACGATACTTATCTTGGTCGAGCGTACGCGGGCTGTTTTTTGTGATCGAGATAATCGCAAACAGCAGTCCACCGAAAATAAGAATTGCAGAGAAGAAGAAAATAATCGAAAGCGTCTGATCCATAACTTACTTCTCACCCTCTTTCGCAAGCGCCAAAAGCAGCGCATCAGACTTGCGTGGACCAATAAGCTGCACACCGACAGGAAGGCCTTCGTTAGTCACACCCGCAGGCACAGAAACCGCAGGAAGACCCGCAAGGCTCGCAGGAACCGTCATGATATCCGCAAGGTACATCTTCACTGGGTCTTCGGTGTTTTCACCAAGCTTAAAGGCTGGTGTTGGCGCAACAGGACCAACAATCACGTCAAACGACTCAAAGATTTTATTAAACTCGTTAATAAGAAGTGTTCGTGCTTTTTGCGCCTGTAGATAGTAGGCGTCAAAGAACCCGCTCGAAAGGACGTAGCTTCCAATCATAATACGGCGCTTGTTTTCAGGCATGAACCCCTGGTCGCGTGAAAGGCCATACACTTCACCGAGTGATGAGGCCTCGGCGCGTGCACCGTAGCGAATGCCGTCGTAGCGGCCCAAGTTACTACTAATCTCCGCAGGCACTACGATGTAGTAAATACCGAGTGCGTATTTCACCATAGGAAGACTGACTTCTTCGACCGTGTGGCCTTTCGTCTTCATCGCTTCAATGTATTCAGTCACGCGAGCGCGCACATCAGCATCAACGTCCTCAGTCATGAATTCTTTAATCACACCAATACGCTTTGGTGATTCAATCAACGTAGGTACAAAGAAATCAGGCAAAGTTGTCATGTCTTTTCGGTCTTGGCCGCTCAAAATATCCATCACAAGTTCAGCATCTTCAACATCAGCAGAGAGCACCCCGATAGTATCGGTACTGCTCGCCATTGCAACAACTCCATACCGACTCACTGTACCGTAAGTTGGCTTCACGCCAACCACTCCGTTAAAGCTCGCCGGCTGGCGGATTGATCCACCCGTGTCGCTTCCGAGTGCAAATGGCACAATATCAAGTGCAACAACTACCGCAGATCCACCGCTACTTCCACCCGCGACGCGCGCTTGGTCATGTGCATTTTTGGTTGGACCGAACGCTGAGTTTTCAGTACTTCCACCATGCGCATAGGCGTCGAGGTTTGCCTTGCCGATACAAATAGCGCCTTCAGCCTCAAGCTTTTCAATGGCTGTTGCTTGAAGCGGCGCCTTGAAGTTTTCAAGAAATTTACTTGCCGCGGTTGTCGTATCGCCAAGTGTTAAAAAGTTATCCTTTGCAATAAATGGCACACCCGCAAGGCGGCCGGTAATCTCGCCCGCATCAACCTTGGCTGCGCGTTCAAGCGCACGGTCCTCAGAAAGCGAAAGAAGCGCATGAAAGGCTTCGTGTTCACGCGCTTTCGCAAGTGCGCGCTCTACGTTTTCACGTGCAGACAAATTAAGAAAATCGGAAATCTTTACCATGCTCTATAACACTTTCGGTACTTTAATCTGGTTACTATCGGCGTCGGGGGCAAGCGCAAGGAGCTCGTCGCGGCCCAGGTCATAATTATCGATGACATCATCGCGCCATACGTTTTGCAGGTCAGTCACCTGATAGGTTGGCTCGACGCCTTCAGTATTCAATTCAGAAAGTTGATCAATGTATCCAAGAATATTGCCAAGGTCAACACGAAGCGCTTCTACTTCATGATCATCTAGCTGCAAACTACTTAGCTGTGCAAGATGCTGCACGTCGGAGGTGGAGATATCTGTCATATTCCCTTATTTTACATTTTCTGCTTGATTTCAGCAATCAGGTCGCGAAGTTCGGCAGCCTTTTCAAACTCAAGGTTTGCACTTGCAAGGTCCATCTGTGCAGAAAGCTCTTTCACCAGACTCTTATATTCGTCTTTTGGAATCTTCTTGAGGTCGAGTTTTGGCCTGTCATCTTCCTTCTTTGGAATGATGGCGCGAAGACCCTCGTCGATCGCTTTTGCGACGCTTGTTGGGGTGATGTTGTGCTTCTCGTTGTATGCCTCTTGAATACCACGACGACGATTCGTTTCATCAATTGCTTGCTGCATCGAACGTGTAATACCATCGGCATACATCAGCACCTTACCTTCAACGTGACGTGCAGCACGACCGATAATCTGAATCAGCGCACTCGCGCTACGTAGGAATCCTTCCTTGTCGGCGTCAATAATTGCAACCAGACTCACCTCTGGAAGGTCGAGCCCTTCACGAAGCAAGTTAATACCTACGAGTACGTCATACACGCCTGCACGAAGGTCACGAAGAATGTCGCTACGCTCAAGCGTGTCAACCTCACTGTGAATATATGCCGTCTTTATATCGAGCTCTTGCAAATAAGTCGTCAGGTCCTCAGCCATACGCTTAGTAAGTGTCGTCACTAGCACGCGCTGGCTCTTTTCAACTCGCTCACGGATTTCGGCAATCAAGTCATCAATTTGGCCTTCGGTTGGGCGAATCACGATTTCTGGATCAATCAATCCGGTCGGGCGAATAATTTGCTGCGCGGGCTCCGGACTGTGCGAAAGTTCATATTCAGAAGGTGTCGCCGAGACGTACACCGCTTGGTGAAGGTGGCGATTAAACTCATCAAATGTTAACGGTCGGTTGTCGAGCGCGCTCGGAAGACGGAATCCATATTCAACCAAGACCTCTTTTCGAGCACGGTCACCGTTATACATACCACGCACCTGTGGCAAGGTCATGTGGCTTTCGTCGACAAACAACAAGAAGTCATCTGGGAAGTAGTCAAGAAGTGTCGCTGGTTGCTCACCTGGCTCACGGTTGGTGAGATATCGGCTGTAGTTCTCGATACCCTTTACGAAGCCGGTCTCCTCGAGCATTTCAAGGTCGTACTTAGTGCGCTGCGCGAGGCGCTGAGCTTCTAGAAGCTTATCGTGCTTTTCAAAGAACTCCATGCGCTCGTTATATTCTTCTTTAATCAATACGATTGCACGCTCAACCTTTTGCTTCGGCGTCACGTAGTGGCTACTTGGGAAAATGTCAACATACGAGGGTTCGCCAAGAATCTCACCAGTAAGCGGATCAATGCGCGTCAAACGCTCAACTTCATCGCCGAAGAATTCGATGCGATACGCAACATCACTACCCGCCGGGAAGACATCGACAATATCACCCTTTACACGGAAGGTTCCGCGGTGAAAATCAATATCATTGCGCTGATACTGAATATCAGTCAGTTGGCGTACAAATTTATCTTGCTGACGACGCTCACCTTGCGTGACTTTAATCGACATTTCCGAGTAGTCATCTGGAGAACCGATGCCGTAGATACAGCTGACGCTGGCGACAATAATCGTGTCCCGGCGTGTAAGTAACGCGGTTGTCGCTGCGTGGCGAAGACGATCAATCTCGTCGTTAATTTTACTGTCTTTTTCAATGTAGGTATCGCTACTGGCGATGTAAGCTTCCGGCTGATAGTAATCGAAGTAACTGACGAAATAGTGCACCTCGTTATCTGGGAAAAACGCCTTAAACTCGCTGTATAGTTGAGCGGCGAGCGTCTTGTTGTGCGCAAGCACCAAGGTCGGCACTTGGCGATCGGCAATAATGTTTGCCATGGTAAATGTCTTACCAGAACCGGTGACACCAAGCAGTGTCTGCTCACGCTCGCCCTTCTCGAGTCCAGCGACCAACTCAGCAATTGCCTGCGGCTGATCACCGGTAGGCTTATACTTCGAGTTAAGGACAAAACGTTGCTCCATCCCTTCCATTATACGCTACCCTAGTTTCTTAAGTAGAGTGAAGGCATCGCTAAAGGATTGTTGGTACTTCTGGAGCGCTGCGCCATCACTTGTGCATGTCGCGTCCGCAAGAGAAAGTCCATACTTCACCCCGTCTACCGTAGTGGTTTTAGAGAGTGTCGCACTTTCTGCATCGGATGGGTTTGCAATGATCGATGCAAAAGTACCCATATCGTTTGTACACTTCGTCCCTACAAGGCCGCTGCTGCGAAACTCTACATATCGTGTACCGTTCTGCGCGCGAAGCACCTCGTATTCAAATGCACCCACCCCCTTAACGTACGATACCGTAATACTCATTGGCGTGATATCAACTGTACTTACCGTTGCAGGGTCAATTGTGGCCTGATACTCGGACTGCGCATTGTTTGCGCCGGTGCTGTCATTCGAAGACGACTCGTCGGGCGTCTGCGTCGTCTGGCTTGACTGTGACTTCGAGGTTTCGGGCTGCACGTACGGGTCTTGCTTTGCACCAAGTCGCGTGAGTGCAACACCGCCAATCGCTAGCAACAAAACAGCCAGTACCGACAAAGTGGTCACAAGCGTGCGCTTACCCGTATATTTTCCCATATCCCCTCGCAGTTAATTACTACTAAGCATAGCCAGTTACGGCCTTGTTGTAAAGAATGCTTTTAGCGCTTGCCTTCAGCAATCCAGCGGTCCTTGAGCTTGTAAGCTCGGTTGAACATTTCTTCACGTGCACGCTCCAGTGTACTTGCCTCAATAATCTCAACTGCCTGCTGAATATCATCGGTGATTGTGTACAGGCTACGATCCTCTGGATCAATAGTGTGATACTGGTCAGAAAGCGTATCACGAATAAATTGGTCGAGTGGCGTCCAAAAGTCCTTTCCTAGAAGAATGATTGGCACCTGCGGAATGATACCTGTTTGCATGAGCGTGACTACTTCGAACAATTCATCGAATGTGCCGAAGCCGCCACCTGCATACACATAGGCGCTCGCGTCGAGTGTCATAGCGACCTTACGACCAAAGAAGTGCTCAAAGCGATAACTTTCGGTCGTAAAATTATTGAGGCTCTGCTCCATTGGAAGGTGGATATTGAACCCAATCGATACCCCGCCAGCTTCTTTCGCGCCCTTGTTCGCAGCTTCCATGACGCCGCCGCCACCACCGGTGACAATCGCGTACCCCTTCTTGGCGAGTGCCCAGCCAGCCGCATAGGCCTGACGACACACAGGGTGCTCCAAAGGAAGTCGTGCGGTACCAAATACCGTGACGGTTTGGCCGTACTTACCGAGGATGTCAAAAGCTTTTTCAAACTCTTCAACAACCGTGACGAGTCGCCCTTCGGCGGCATCAATCAACTTTTGGCGAACCAGCAGATGGTTCTTTTGGTCTTCATTTTTTAATGAATCGACAGGAATGTTTATGTCAGCCATGCTTACCCTTCAAAATCAGTCAATTTGTACCAGTCCGGGGCGTCAGCCAAGAACTTATCAACTTCTTCTCGGCGAAGAAGTCCTGCCTGTGCACCAAGCTTTTGCACCACGCTTGCGCTATTAATTGGCGCCCATGTCAGTGCAGTGTCCATAGATTCACCAAGTGCCAACGCGGCCACAATGGTTGATGCGAATGCGTCACCCGCACCTGTACGATCTACTGGAGGGGCTGGGTCAGGATAGTTAGGAATCGTCACGAGTTTAAAGTCGTATGATGCGTATGATCCGTTTGGACCATCGGTAATCACAACCTTTTGTGGCCCAAGGTCGTGCAATGCGTAGGCGAGGTTATGAATCGAATCATAAGAAGCGCCGGTAATGTCGACTGCTTCTTCGCGGTTCAACACGATAATGTGCGTGCGGCGATAGAGCGTCGCAAGTTTCTCTACTCCCCACTTGAAGTGGAAGGTGCCTGGCTGGAACGCAAGCTTCACATTCGGGTGCGCCTCAAGGTACGCTGCAAGCCCTTCATGGAATTCCCAAGAGTCATTACTAATAAGCGCGAGGTAAATCCACTCAGGTTCTTCGGCTGGGTCGACCCATTTATATTCAAAGGCTTCGTTCTTCACCAAGATAGTACGCTCTGCTCCGTAGCGAAGGACGTAGTAATAGCTTGTCTTCATGCCTTCTTGCACGGAAAGCTGATCGGTCGCAATACCTTCACCCGCAATATAGGCGACTGCGTCCTTACCTACCTGGTCATCACCAAGGAAAGAAATAAGGCTTGTCGCAACACCAAGGCGCGCAGTTGCAACAGCCGCGTTTGGCGCAGGGCCCACACCCTGTACAATGTCGACACCATCATAAGGTGGTTTCGATCCCAAAGGAAGGCTAATGCGCTTTTCGCCATTTTCATCAGTCTCAACACGCGCAACATCTTCGTTGAGTTTAATAAATGCATCCGTGAAAATATCTCCGATGGCAAGGATGTATGGTTGTGACATTTCTTTCTCCTACTTTCGTTTCTGTACTTTTGTTAATGGGGGTAGCTTCGTATTCTTTACTGGATTCTCGGTGAGCAGCTCGACCTCTTGCAGCAATCCTCTCACCGTGGGGTCATGGGTTCTGGCGTGTGACGTATAGCGGTGTATAATCTCGCCCATCAATGCACGCTGCGCGTGTTCGAGCGAACGATTATCGAATGAACGCTTGTTATGCGCGTCTTCAAGAAGGTCAATAAGGTTAAACGAGACTATGTCACCATCGTACGAGAAAAGCACGTAGTCAGTCGCAAGAAGCGCCTCGATACGGTCATCAGCACCGATATGACCTCGCAGGGCCGCATAGATTTCTGCGCCCGTACTATTTGCGGGATCAAGACGCAGGCTTCGAGTGATATCGTGTGCTTTGTGAGTAATATCAGCAATAAGCCGCGTATCAACACCGTCGTTATCGACGATGCGCTCCAGCTTCTCTAATGCGCGCGAAAAGAGTGAATCTTCTCGCATCAAAAGTTGCTGGAGCGCGTGCGCCATACTAGAAATCTTTCTCCGTCAAAGGCATGTCGTGCAACTGCACGCCTTGATGAAGAATCCCCTCTTTCGCACCGACATATTGTACGACTGAAGTCGAGTTGGCGCTTGCAAAGACAATCGCTTCTTGAAGCGATTTACCCTGCGCGTAGGCGCTCAGGAAGCCCGATCCAAACGCGTCGCCCGCACCGGTACGGTCAATGACAGGTACATCTTCATACATTCCGGCTTCGACAATAGTTTTGCTGTCTGTCGCCACTACGCCCTTTGGCCCGTCACTTACAATAGCGACTGGAACGAAATGGGTGAGGTGGCGTACGAGCTCTTCGCTGGTTTCACCATGCACAATCATTTGTGCTTCTTCTTTATTAACTGCAAGCACGTCGACATCTTCAAGAAGCCCTTTAAGCTTCTCAGTTTCTTCAAGCTCGATGCTCGCAGGGTTGAGCATGACCTTTACACCATGCTTGGCCGCACGGTCAATAACCCGTTCAAGGAGTTCCATATTGCCAAGAGAAGAGATGTAAATCCAATCACCTTCTTCGATCACTGAGATATCAAGTTCGTGGTCTTTTGCGGTTGGCATCGTACCCCTGTAGTTCAAGATTGTCCGCTCACCACCCTCGAGCATCAGGATTACAGAGTAGCTTGGCTTGAAATGTTCACCTTGGAACACATGCGTCGTATCAACACCTTCGCGGTCGAGACTCTGAAGAATCGTTTCACTAGGTGCGTCATCGCCAATGCACCACGAGTACTTACTGTGAAGGCCTTGTCGCGCAAAGGTAACTGCGGCATTCGTAACATTTCCACCTGTCGAGAAAATCACCTCATCGAGGTCGAGCTTTTGACCCACAGGAAGCTGCTCGTATTTTACACCCTTATGGGTAAACTCGGTAAACGCATCGGAGCTACGCAAGAATACATCCTGCGTAGCTTTTCCGATTGTGACAATGGTCGGCAACTTTGCCATGCTTCAGACGACTGCTTTCCCAGCACTTCCGAAGGCTTGGATTTTTTCTTCGACTACCGCTTGTACGGCATCTTTCACCTTGTCCATAAGCTTCACAACCGCAAATTCATCTGGGTGCGCCTTAAGCTCCTCTTCCATGACGGTGCGGAATGCGTAGCGCATATCGCTGTTGATGTTAATCTTGCTCACACCAATCTTTGCTGCGTCTTCAAAGAAGTGCAGTGGGGTACCTGAACCACCGTGCAGGCTGATCTGGCATGGAATCGCTTCGCGAATACGACCGAGAAGCTCAAGGTCGAGTTCTTTCGGCACTGGGTACTTGCCGTGAAGGTTGCCAATTGCCGCTGCAAAGGTATCAATACCAGTCGCTTCGACAAAGGCCTTCGCACTTTCAGGGGTAGAGAACGTCTTCTTAATCTCTTCGTAATTGATTTCTTCAGTGTGGACGTTACTACTTCCACCAAAGTAGTGTGGTTCACTTTCTACGAGCGCACCCGTAAACTTCGCGTATTCAACGACCTCTTTAGTTTTGGCGACAATTTCCTCTTCACTCGCATCGTGGTTTGCTTGTGAGATGTCGATGTGAATAAATTCATAGCCTGCGTCAATCGCTTGCTTACATGCTTCGACCGTTGGGCTGTGATCAAGGTTGATGTACATTTCAACGCCGTATTCTTTTTTGTAGTTGTCGACCATATCGCGAAGGTTATCAAGGCCGATTGCCTCTACTTCGCCCTGGCTTACCTCTACGAGTACCGGTGCGTTAAGCTTTTGTGCGGCACGCGCAATTGCGATGAGTGTTTCTTGGTTGTCGATATTAAACGCACCGACCGCAAAACCTTGCTGGCGGCTGCGCTGCATTAAATGACGAGCGCGAAGTGTATTATCGCGAATTTCTGCTATTGTTAAACCCATTAAACTAGCCCCCTAAAAGATAGTTATTACTCTTGCCTGTAGTATAGCACTTATGCTTGGTGGTAGCGAGGCATTTCTTCGATGAACGCTTCGATTTGCGGCACAAGTTTTTCACCCGTGAGACCGAAGTATTCCATAAGCTCATTTGGAGCGCCAGATTCGCCAAAACGATCTTCAATACCAATACGCTTTACTGGCATTGGCAGTACGGTACTAAGGAACTCAGTCACCGCGCTTCCAAACCCACCAGCCGCTTGTGCTTCTTCGGCAGTTACCACGCGGCCAGTCTTGCGTGCACTCGCAAGGATCGTCTTTTCGTCGAGCGGTTTAATAGTAGGTACGTGAACTACTTCAGCGTTCACACCCTTTTCTTCAAGGAGCTTTGCGGCGTTCAGCAGGTGGTAGGTCATTGTGCCGGTGCCAAGAAGTGTGACGTCCTCACCTTCTTTTAGTACATACGCCTTTCCAATTTCAAATGGAGATTCTTTCGTGCTAAAGATTGGTGTCTTCTCGCGCGCAAGACGAAGGTAGCTTGGCTTGCCGTTTTCAGCGAGTGCTAAAGTGGCTTTTTCAGCCTCAAGGCTGTCGCCAGGTGCGATCACCACCATATTTGGAAGCACGCGCATAATTGCAATATCTTCAAGCATCTGGTGCGTTGCGCCATCAGGCCCCACACTCACACCCGCGTGTGAACCCACAACCTTGACTGGTTGGTTGTTAAGAGTTGCGGTGGTGCGAATCTGCTCCCAGTTTCGGCCCGGACTAAATGCCGCGTAACTACTCGTAAATGGAATCTTGCCCGCACGCGCAAGTCCACTCGCAACGGTTACAAGATTTTGCTCGGCAATACCAATTTCGATGAAGCGCTTTGGAAATGCTTCTTTAAATAAGTGCATCTGAGTACTTTCAGTCAAGTCCGCACAAAGCGCGACAACGTTCTCGTTGTGCTCGCCTGCAATCTTGAGGCCACGGCCAAATCCCGCACGAATCGGCTCTACTTCAACCTCTTTGCTATATACCAATGGATTTAAAGGATATGTCATACACCAGCCCCCTCGTGAGTAATTTTGCCACCAAGCGTACGAAGATCTTCGAGCGCTTCCTTTGCCTGTTCGGCGTTCGGCGGAATGCCGTGCCATTTGTAGTTATATTCCATAAAGTCGACACCCTTACCTGGAATGGTGTGCGCAATAATCACCGTCGGGCGGTTTGTAATTGCGCGCGCTTGGCTTGTTGCGTCGATAATACTTTCAATATTGTGACCATCAATTTCAAGCACATGCCAACCAAATGACTCCCACTTGCCCTTAAGGTCTTCGAGTGGCATGACGTCTTCGGTAGTTCCATCGATTTGAATGTTGTTACGGTCAACAAATGCAATGAGCTGCGAGAGCTTGTTCTTGCCCGCGAACATTGCTGCTTCCCAAATATTGCCCTCGTCAAGTTCTCCGTCACCCATAATCACGTACACAAAACGGTGCGGATTTTCATCAAGATACTGAAGGCTGTACGCATACCCAGATGCTTGCGACAAGCCACTACCTAGTGGACCACTAGTGTTTTCAAGACCGGGAAGTTTTTCGCGTTCAGGGTGACCCTGCAAACGGCTACCAAACTTGCGAAGCGTCTTGAGCTCTTCTTTATCGAAGTAGCCAGCTTCTGCCATTGTGGCGTATTGCACCGGCACGCAGTGTCCGTTACTAAGGAAGAATACATCGCGATCAGCCCATTCTGGTTCTTCGGGACGAATATTCATAACGTCGAAGTAAAGTGCTGCGAAGATATCGGCGAGACCAAGCGGGCCTGCGCTGTGGCCACTTCCAGCCGCTTCAAGCATCGTAATAATATCGCGGCGGATATCATTCGCTTTCTGTTTAAGTTGTGTAACTGTTAACTTCCCCACCTTAGATCACTCCGTGCTTATTAATTTCTTTAACCAATTCGTTATACGTTTCTGCGGGAGTTGGTGAATTTGCAATTTCACCACCCACGTTCAACACATCAACACCGCCCTTTGAAATCGTGTAGGCATTGTCAATTTTCACGCCGCCATCCCAACCAATTTCAACATCGGGTTTGATTTTCTTAATTAAGCGAATTTTCTCAAGCTGCATCATGCTCGCCGTACCGCCAAACTTACCCAGATCACCCGAGAAAATCATCACGTGGTCAGCGGCTTGAATCGCGGGCTGGATCGTCGCAGGAACAGTCGTCTTAAGAAGCGCAACACCCGCCTTAATGCCCGCTTGTTTCAATGCGGCAAAGTGAGGCACGAGGTCTTCTTGGGTTTCACTATGGAAAATCACCATGCTCGGCTTCAGTTGAATGAGCTGTGCAATATGCTCGGAGGGGCGAGCCACCATGGCATGCACATCAACTTCCCAGCCTTGCGGCCAGAAAAGCTGCTGCTCATTAAGCAGGAAGGTTGGCGCAAACTCGCCATCACTAATATCAATATGTACGCGGCGTGCAAAAGTCTGTAGCTTGGCGGTTGATTCGCGCAGTTGGTCGATCGTCTCGACCATTACTGTAGGGACAATTTGACTCATTATCCTAACTCATCCAATTCTGCGTTGCGCCGCCTAAAGCGAACCGCGTCAGCGAAGGCAGTATTAAGCCAAGTCTCTAAAATACCTTCCCACTTCGCGTCGTCATCGCCCACGATTCGGGCGGGCAAACAAAGCACGTTACTGTCGTTGTCGTAGCGAGTCATCTTGGCTTCAAAGGCGTCCCAGATAACACTGGCGCGAATACCCCTAAAGCGGTTTGCAGCCATCGCGACGCCCTGGCCGCCCCCACAAATAAGAATACCGCGAGGGTCCTTATCATCGCTTCCAAGTACTTGAAGTGCGACTCGCTGAGCGAAGACCGGGAAGTCATCCGAAGGGTCAAGCACAGTATCGCCGACATCTTCGACTTCGTAGCCATGCTTAGAAAGGTATGCAAATACCTCTTCCTTTAAATGAAATCCCTGATGGTCCGCACCCAAATAAATCTTCATATTGCCTCAAGTATAAGCGGTTTACGCCTTGGCGTGCAAGGTCTTAGCAATATCAGCGACGAGTTCAACGAGACGGTTTGAGTAACCCCATTCGTTGTCGTACCATACCATAACTTTCACGAGGTTACCGCCCACTACCTTTGTGAGAAGAAGGTCGACCACGCCAGAGTGACTGTTACCGATGTAGTCACGGCTTACGAGTGGCTCTTCGCTCACACCAAGGATACCTTGGTAGTATGGCTCAGTTGCAGCCTTCTTGAATGCTGCATTAATTTCTTCAACAGTGACATCGCGTTCAAGCAGTGCAGTCACGTCTGAAAGTGAAACCACTGGAGTGGGAACGCGGATGCTAAGCCCGTCAAACTTACCTTCGAGTTGTGGCAAGGTCTTGGTTACTGCAATTGCCGCACCGGTTGTCGTAGGGACGATGTTCTCGGCAGCGTTACGGCCTTCACGAAGATCCTTTGCAGGAGCATCCTGAAGAGCCTGGCTTGCAGTGTAGCTGTGCACAGTAGTAAGGAGCGACTTCTCAACACCAAATTCAGCGTCAAGTACGGCCATAACCGCACCGAGTGAGTTGGTAGTACAACTTGCGTTACTAATCACGTGGCTTGCGCCTTCAACCTTGTCTTCGTTTGCGCCGAGCACAATAGTGTCAACGCCATCACTCTTAGTCGGGCCACTAATGACCACGCGCTTTGCACCAGCGGCAATGTGAAGTTCAGCAGATTCCTTGTCGGTAAAGCGACCAGTTGATTCGATGACGAGCTCTACACCAAGGTCACCCCATGGAAGCGCCGCAGGATCTTTTTCCGCAGTTACTTTTACGTGTTGGCCGTTCACGATAATACCGGTATCGTCGTAAGAAACTTCGTACTTGTAAGTACCGTAGTTGCTGTCATGCTTCAAAAGATACGCGAGTGTCTTTGTATCTGTAAGGTCGTTGACTGCGACAACTTCGAGGTCGCTGCGGTCGAATGCGAGCTTAAATGCATTACGACCAATACGGCCGAACCCGTTAATACCAATCTTTGTCTTTGCCATAGAAAAACCTACCCCTTTTATAAATAAAGCTTTTGCTTATCTGACGTTATTATAACCGTCTACCCAGTATGACGCAATCTTTGTATACTAGGTACATGACTAAAGGTGAACTACTCGACCACGCCCGACCATTTTATGAGGAAAACGAAGTCCTCGAGCTTGAACACGCCATCGACATGGCGACTAAGTTTCACAAGGGTCAAAAGCGAAAGAGCGGCGAACCGTATATTATTCACCCCCTCGCAGTAGCGACAACCCTCATTGACTGGGGCATGGACATCGACAGTGTGATTGCTGGCGTACTCCACGATACGGTTGAAGATACCGACATGACCCTTGAAGAGCTTGAATCGAAGTTTGGTAAAGATGTTGCCTTTCTGGTAGATGGCGTTACGAAAGTTTCGCAGGCGCGCGCCGGCATGCAAGACCTTGCCGAGTACCTTCCGCAAACCAAGGACAACCTCTCAAAACTCCTTATCGCGATTGGCCAAGATGTCCGTGTGATTATCATTAAGCTCGCCGACCGCCTTCACAATCTTCAAACGTTGCAGCACATGCCCCGCGAAAAGCAGACTAAAATTGCCCGCGAAAGTCTTGAAGTATTCGCACCAATGGCAGACCGGCTTGGTATGGGTCGCGTGCGTATGGAAATTGAAGAGCTGGCCTTTAGCTACCTTGATCCGGCAGAATTTAAACACCTTCAAAACACGATGCGCAAGCGCCTTGGTAAAAGTACTCGTAAGCTCGGTATTGTCCGCGAAGAAGTGGACCGCGCACTCACCGCCCAAGGTGTTCCACACGAAATTAATGGTCGCGTAAAAAGTATCTACAGTCTTCATAAAAAGCTCCTCAAAGTAGATGGCAACATTGATGATATCTACGACTTAATGGCGCTTCGCGTCATTGTTGAGACAAAAGAAGATTGTTACCGTGTACTTGGCATCCTTCATGCGCTCTACCAACCAATGGTGGCACGTATCAAAGATTACATCGCCGTACCAAAACCAAACGGCTATCAAAGCCTTCACACGACGGTTCTTACACCTGCGAAGCAAATCGTTGAATTCCAAATTCGCACTTACGAAATGCACGAATACGCCGAGCGTGGACTTGCAGCGAGCTTCCACTACCACGAGCAAAAAAGCTCAAAAGATTATACGAAGGGCAAAAAGAGTGCGGTGCTTCCAAGCCACATGCAGTGGATTACGCAGCTACAAGAAATTGCGACCAAACTTCGTAGTGGCGAAGAAATCCCCGAATCGCAACTTTCGATTGACCTATTTGGCGACCGTATCTTCGTCTACTCGCCAAAAGGTGACATTTATAACCTTCCAGAAGGTGCGTTTCCGCTCGACTTTTCATACCTCGTACACAGCGATATAGGCAAGCACAGTTACGGTTTCCGTGTAAACGGGTCTATTCACCCATTTGATAAGCCGCTTCAAAACGGCGACGTCGTTGAAGTGATCACTCGTAAAACCGCCGCGCCAAAGGCCACCTGGCAAGAGCTCGTTATCACCACGCACGCGCGCGCCAAGCTTCGTGCGCAACTTCGTAAGGTTGGTGCAATTGAAAGCATTAGCCATGCTGCAGGGATTATCCGCGAGAAGACACGCCGCAAGCGCGGTAGTAAGGCCGAAGAACCAGCTTCATAGCAAATAAAAAGAGTTCGCTCATTGACGCGAACTCTTTTTATATTTGAGACTACTTGCTGTTCCAGCGCTCTACAGATTCGTGAATGATTACCTTCGCTTCTTCGGCGTCGCCAAATCCCTTTACAATGGTGCTACCCGGCTTTTTGAGGTCCTTGTAGTGAGTAAAGTGGTGTTCAATTTGCGCAAGCAATTGCTTCGGAAGATCTTCAAGGCTCTTGATTGCATTGCCCGTGTTGCGGTCATCCGCAGGTACTACAATCACCTTGTCATCGATTTCACCGTCGTCTTCAAACTTCATTACACCAATGACGTTTGCCTCAAGGAAGATACCCGTCGTAAGCGGCGCGTCGGTAATGATGAGCGCATCAAGTTCGTCGCCGTCTTCGTCGAGGGTTTGCGGAATGAATCCGTAGTTAGTTGGTTTTGCAAAAATTGCAGGTTCGACACGGTCGAGTTGGAATACTGCGAGCTCGCGGTTCCATTCAATTTTGTGTGAACTACCGGTTGGAATCTCAACAACTACGTTAATTACGCCGCCATCAATATCGCCAGGACCGAGAATTTTGTTAAAGTCTGCCACGCTTTTCTCCTTTGTTTCTACTGGTGTTATTTTAGCAGTTTTCGCCCCTTGCGTATATAATATCCCCTAGTGAAACTAATTTCTCCAACCCAATATGTACGCGAAGCGGCCGAGGCAGTTTCGAAAGCAAAGACGCGCGTCTACTTGATGTCGATGGTTATTGCCGATCACGAAGCGACCCATCCGCTCATCGCTGCAGCCGAAGAAGCGGCCAAGCGCGGCGTCGAAGTGGTCATTGCAGGTGACATCTTTACCTTTGGTGAAGTAGGCGGCGGATTCTTGCCATTTCGCTATTACAGCCACGGTGCGCGAAGCGCCAACCGCATGGTACGCAGCCTTAAACGCGCAGGTGTAAAATTCCACTGGCTCGGCAAAGGTCGTATCACGCTTTATCATGGCCGCACCCACAGCAAGTGGTGTGTCGCCGACGACACCGTATTCACTTTTGGTGGCGTCAATCTTTACGAGGAAGGTATTCAAAATATCGACTACATGTTTAGTCATACCGATGCAAAACTTGCCGACCGCATAGTCGAAGAGCAAAAGCGCGTCCAAAAAGCCGAAGCAAGGTCTACTAACTATCCGAGTGTCGCCTACGAGCATGGTGACATGACCGTCCTGATTGACGGCGGCATCATTGGACAATCCGTCATTTATCGGCGTGCCATTGAACTCGCGGAAAAAGCAACGCATATTACTTTCGTCTCGCAGTACTGTCCAACCGGTAAACTATCTCGCGTGCTTAAGAAAAAGAAGACTACCCTTTACTATAACCGTCCACTCCAGGCCGAAGGCCTCAACCGCATTGTGATTCGTATTGGTCAATTTACAAGTGGACTTGTGACCGAATACAAGAAGGCTCGCTATCTTCACGCGAAGTGCATCATCTTTACCTTTGAGGACGGCTCAAAGGCAGCTATCACTGGTTCACACAACTTTGCCTACACCGGAGTGCTTCTTGGTACTCGTGAAATTGCACTTGAAACGCGAGATCCGAAAATCATCTCACAGCTCGAAACCTTCATTGAAAAAGAAGTGAAATAGAAAAACGCCCCGAAGGGCGTTTTTCTTATCGGTCAAAATCGTCGAGATATTCGCGAATCGCGAGTGCCGCCGATGCACCCTCACCAACCGCGCTGGCAATTTGCATCGTTGCACCGCTTCGTACGTCGCCACTGGCAAATACACCTTCAACAGATGTTTCAAGGTGCGCGTTGGTCTTCACGAGCCCCACCTCATCAAGCTCTACACCACTCCCTTCAAGGAAATGGGTATTAGGAAGCAGTCCCACAAATACAAAGACGCCATCAACAGTAAGATCTTTCGCCTCACCCTTTTCAATCATCTTCACGCCCGTGACGCGACCATCGTCTGCGAGTACAATTTCTTCAGTTGTGGTGTCGAGGTGAATGGTTACCTTACCTTCATCAACGTACTTTTGCAAGTCTTGTTGCAAGACGTCACTCGCCTTAATAGTGCTGCGCACCAAAAGGTCGATGTGACTTGCGTAGCGAGTAAGGAAAATGGTTTCCTGAAGCGCAGAATTACCCCCACCAACCACAACAAGTGTGCGGTCACGATAGAACGCACCGTCACAAGTCGCACAGTAGTGTACGCCACGACCGTATGATTCAGCCTCGCCCGGCACACCGATTTTCTTGTAGTCACTACCGGTCGCAATAAGCACAGCCCTGGCTTTTACATCTTGGCCGTCAATGGTAATAATCTTGTACTTACCCTCAACGCGAATTGCAGACGCTTCACCAAAATCGATGTTGGCACCAAACCGTTGTGCCTGCTTTTCAAGCTCGCCGGCAAGCTTCATGCCCTCTACGCCATCAGGGAACCCTGGGTAGTTATCTACCTTATCGGTAATCGCCGCCATACCGCCAATAGTCGCCTTTTCATAGACCACCGTGTCGATATCTTCACGGGTCGTATAAATTGCAGCTGCAAGCGCGCTTGGACCCGCACCAATCATCACAACATCGCGAATAGTATTAGTTTCCATAAAGCCTCGAGTACAACGTAGTAAGTTCTTCTGACGGCATTGGTTGCTCAATAGCTGTCGGAGTTGGGATAGTCATGATCACGAACTTCAACGGAGTATTTGCAGGGATTGAATCTCCAGATCCGGTTTCTCCATACGCGAGGTCTGAAGGAATCGTGAGTTCACGCACACCGCCAACTTTCATACCAGCCACACCCTTTGTCCATCCCTGGATAACTTGACCAGGTGCCGCGGTAAATGGAGCCTTCAGAGCGCCGTCGCTGATTGATTGGTCGAAGATATTTCCGTCTGGAGTCCAACCAATGTAGTATGCGGTGAAGGTTGATTCTTTAGTGAGGTCTTCGCCCGTGCCTACCACGAGGTCTTCAGTCTTGAGCTCACTTACACCGTTCTTATCAAAAGTTGATGGGCGCGAAGCGTACTGGCTAAACGTGGCGTAGTACTTGTCAGAAAGTTCTTTCGCCTGCGCGTCAGTCTTTTCGGTGTAGGCAGTTTGCTCTTTTTGATACTGCGCGTACAGCTCGTTATAGCGAGCTGTATCGGCTTGGCTATTTGAATTTGCGAGCACGATAATCGCAAACGATCCAATCGTACCTACCGCCATAAACACGGCGATAATCCAAATACCTATTCGTTGTGTCTTTGTTGTTGCCATACTAAATCACCTTCCCTTCGGTCGCTTCTACAACTTTTTCAATTACCCTATCGATCACGGCCGCTACTTCTTCATTTGTCATTGTCTTTTCGTATGAAGTAAGTGCAATACGCACCGTAATGTTCTTCGTGTCACCTTCCTCTGGCTGATACAGGTCGAGTGGGCTCACGCGAGTGATGAGGCCCGTCTCTGCAAGTACTTGCTCGGCTGGCGCAACAATCGCATCATACGCAACATCACGAGAAACCTGGAAACAGACGTCACGCTCGGTGCCTGGGTAGCGGCTCAGTGGACGATATTGAAGCCCTACGGCATTCACACTATCAAGCAGCGTGCGTGGGTCAATCTCGAACCCAGCAGTATATTCAGGAAGTTTGAATGCTTTTTGCACCGACTTCTTATATTCACCAATCACACCGAGTGTTGCACCCGTACGGCGGTCGTTCACAACGGCAGCGCGCTTCTGCTCGAAAGGCACAGAAATAGGTGCTTCGCCGGCAAGTGCCTTGTACTCAACTTCGACGCCCAGTACAGAGAGCACATATTCAAGTGATCGCTTTGCATCGTAATACGCTGCACCCTTTTTCTTCGAGTCGGTTACTACAAATGCAATGCGGTCACTTTCAACAGGAACCTGCTCGTCGTTAAGGCCATCGTTCTTTTCGTGCACCTTGTTTGCTTCAAACAGCGCAAATGACCCATAGCCTGCCTTTACGTTAGCAAAGATATTTGAAAGCAAGCTTGGAGTAAGCGTTTGACGGTAGTACTGAAGTTCGGGGCTAATGCTATTAATGATTCGGTACGAATTTTGTGGATCTTGGCCAGCCTTTTTAAGCGTATCGCCGTGCACGAAGCTGTACGTAAGCACTTCGTTTGCGCCTGCGCGTACCAAGCTCTTTCGCACCACAGTGCGAAGTTCGTCGAAGGTATTTGGACGAACCGCCACGAAATCACGACGAGGAAGCGTCAGGTTGATTGTGTCGAACCCGGCCAAGCGACCAACCTCTTCAATCACATCTTCAGAGATGTGAATGTCTTGGCGCCAATACGGCACAGTGACCGTCGCCTCAAGGCCGTCGAAACTTACTTGGAAGCCAACATTTTCAAGAAGCATCGCAATGTCTTCTGAGGCAAATTGCGTACCGAGCACGCCGTTTACTTGCGGCTCGCTGACGTGAACAGTAATTGGCTCACGCACACCCGGGTAATCTTGGACTGCGGCGCTGGTGACGTGCGCACCAGTTTGCGCTTCGAGCATATGGACCGCTTCGACTAATACTGGGGTACTGAGCGGCGCAGGAATACCTTTCGTAAAGCGAGTTACTGCTTCAGAGAAAATACCATGACGCATTTGACTTGAGCGCATGTGGTAGAGGTCGAAGGTGGCAACTTCAAGCAGTACGCTCTTAGTTGAATCGTCAACAAGTGTGCTTTGACCACCCATAATACCCGCAAGTCCCACTGCAGTTTCGCCTGCGGCAATCACAATGTCGGCAACATCGAGAGAAACTTCCTTGCCATCGAGCAGCACAAGCTTTTCGCCTTCACGAGCGCTACGGACACGAATCGTAAAGTCATCCCCTGCGACCGCCTTAAGCTTGTCGTAGTCATAGGTGTGTGATGGCTGACCCGTAAGGAGCATGAGGTAGTTTGAAACGTCTACTGATGCGTTAATTGGGCGCACACCACTGCGCGCCAAGTAAGTTTGTAGTTGAATAGGCGACTTAGCAGTTTCATCAACGCCGCTCAGGACGATTGCCTGGAAACGATCAGAAAGGCCCGCGTCTTCAATGTGAATTGCAGGAGCCTGCGCAGAACCATCATTCGCGACGTCCGCTTCAAGCACATTAAGCCACTGCGGAGTTTCAAAAGGAAGCCCTTGAATACCCGCAACTTCACGCGCGAAGCCAAGCACACCAAAGGCGTCTGGACGGTGCGTGAGTGATTTGTTTTCAATATCAAGCAAGTAATCGTTGAGTTCGTAAAGTTCTGCGAATGACGAGCCAGGAGCCGCTTCTTTATCGAGCTCTAAGATTCCCGAGTGGTCGTCGTAAAGGTCGAGTTCGCGTGCACTGGCGAGCATACCATTGCTCATGACACCACGAAGTGGCTTCGCACCAAGCACGAATGGCTCAGCTTCACCAAAAGTTTCAGGTACGACGCTACGTGGAGGCAGCCATGCAACCAAAAGTCCGGCGCGTACGTTTGGCGCACCGCAGACAACTTGCACGAAACCATTTTCGTCGCGCTCAACATCTGCCCATACGCCACCGTCATCAATTTTCGTGACGTTAAGGTGGTCGGAACCTTCAAGTGGACCGCACTCAACGACCTTCGCAACAATCACGTCTTTGTACTTCTCGCCGAGGTTTTCAACGCTCTCAATTTCAACCAAACGAGCACCGATGAGCGCTGCGAGCTCTTCGACAGTGCCGTTGATAGTTGTGAATTTCTTCAACCAATTTACTGAAATAATCATGATGCGAATTTCCTTAAGAATGCGAGTTTACCTGATTCGAAGTGACGAAGGTCTTCGATGCCGTACTTCAACATCACGAGACGCTCAACTCCACCACCCCATGCGAAGCCGCGGTACTTGGTTGGGTCGATGCCCGCATCTTTAAGTACGTTCGGGTGAATCATGCCACAGCCGAGCATTTCAAGCCATTCGCCTGGCTTACCGCCAATTGCTGCCGGTTTTTCAATTGCGAACTCAAGGCCTGGCTCGACGAACGGGAAGTAGGCTGGCTGCGTCTTCACGCGAAGCTCTTGGCCGTAGTATGTTTCGAAGAAACTACGAAGTGTCCCGAGCATCTGACCAAGCGTTGCGTCTTCACTTACAAAGACACCTTCACATTGGTAGAACGTATGTTCGTGGGTTGCGTCGACGTCTTCATTGCGGAATACGCGGCCATAACTAATAGCTGCGATTTGGCCGCCCGCTTCAAGCTTTGCCTTACCGTCTTTGAGAATGCGGTGTTGCATGGTTGAGGTATGCGCCGGTGGAATAAAGCCCTCTTCGGTACGGAACGTGTCGTAGCCGTCACGTGCTGGGTGGTCCTCCGGGAAGTTAAGTGCGCCAAACATATGATGATCGTCGTCGATTTGACGAGATTCAACCGCTTCAAATCCCATACGGGTAAAGATATCGACCACGTTCTCAAGCTCGGTCGTAAGTGGGTGCTGCGTACCCTGCTCGGTTGGAAGTAGCGCAGGTTGCGCGCTATTTACATCCCAAGGCGCAGTCACGTCAATTGCAACCACGTCAGCAGATTCAAGCTCATTTTCGCGAGCTTCAATAGCCGCTTCAACCGCAAGCTTTACTTCATTGACTTGCTTACCAAATGCGCCACGTTCCTCGGCCGGAAGCGAACCGATGACGCCATATAGTTCTCGAATTTCTGGGGCTTTTAAGACATCGCGAGGAGAGTCGCTCCCCGCGACCTTCTCAAGCAAGGACTGCTTCACACCCTCAACATCATATGTAGACATAATTATCTTCATTATACGCTAGAACTAGCGTGTACGCGAGAGGAAAATCCCTTTAAGTACAGATTACATTGTGGCAATAATAAGCCAAATTGCGATGCCCACAATGGCAACAACGATAAGAATCCAAGCCCACGCCAAACTAGTGGTTTGCTTGGTGTCTTTGATGAACGCAGCGTCATCCACGCCATCAGGTCGATCGGTTTCAAAGGCTTTCTTTTTTGCCTTATCTTGAAGCTCGGCAGCAATGCGCTTTTGGAGCTCTGACTGGGTTTCGTTCTGCTTCATGTATAAACTCATACTTGTAGTATAGCACCCCTCTTTATACTTATGGTATCTCGCCTACGGCGACATTGCACCGCGTCACCTCTGAAAAGCATAGACACTATGCTTTTCGCTCGCCTCCTTGTGCTATACTTGAGGCATGTTGACTATAAGGAGGGAAACATAATGGCTACAAAGAAGGCCTCTACTACTAAAAAGAAAGCTCCTGCAAAGAAGACTACAACGACTAAGGTTGTATCTACTGCAGCGACTAAAACGACTGTCAAGACCGTCCCTGCTCCTGCAAAGAAGCAAACTCTTGGCCAACACATTGAAAGTTCATTGTTGTCAGGCTCTCTCTGGCGCGCACTCGGTGCTGAGTTCCTCGGTACCTTCCTGCTTGCAGCAGTTGTGATCGCCGGTCAGGGTCAGCCAATCTTCGTACTCTTCGGTCTCGTGGGTATCGTACTACTCGTGGGCGCGATTTCAGGTGCGCATGTTAACCCAGCTATCACAATTGGTGCATGGGCTACTCGCCGTATCGGATGGCTCCGTGCTATCGGCTACATCTTCGTACAATTCCTCGGTGCAGCAGTTGCGTACTTCGTACTCAGCGCGTTCCTTGGTGGTGCGACTCAGCCAACCGCTGAACAACAGGCCTACGGCCAAACCGCAGCAAGCCTCTTCAAGGCTGTTGATATTGCAACCCTTACTGGTAAGGAATGGTACGTCTTCTTCGCTGAAGTTCTTGGTACTGCGATCCTCGGTTTCGGTGTTGCTGCAGCAACTCGCGCAAAGGACAACCTCAGCGCAGCATTCTCAGTTGGTCTCGGTATCTTCATCGCTCTTATGATCGGTGTGACCATTACTGGCTACGTATCTGCAACCAGCATCATCAACCCTGCTGTTGCACTTTCACTCCAAGCTTACGTTGGTGGTGTATGGGCGTTCCTCGTGTACGGCCTTGGTGCAATCATCGGTGGTGTGATTGGTTTCTTGGTACACGACCTTCTTCGTGGCAAGAACCGCGTCGCTTAGTTCTTAACGAACACATTAAAATCCCGCTCGTACGAGAGCGGGATTTTTTATTGCCGAGCTATTTCTAGCGTGCTGCGCGACGAGTGTCAGCAGCGGTCTGCTGGACCTCACCCTGAATCACCTTACCGCGAGTGGTAACTTCTTCTTTTACGCGGTTTGCAGTGCGCTTCACGCCGCTAGTGGCATCCTTGGCGATATCCCTAAGGTTCTCAGCACTATCGACAAGTTCGTCTTTCACAACTACTGCGCCCTTCTTAACTTCTTCGTATCCCGCGCCAGCCTTGCCACGGTACTCATCCATCTTGTGCTTAATTTCCTCGCGCGTCTCCTTACCACTCTTAGGAGCGAGTAAGATTCCGGCGACAAATGCGCCTACTGTAAGTGCTGCAACTGTTAATACTTTACCCATATACCCTCCTTATTACTTCTTGACTGATCGAAATGCATTAAATATTTCAGTAAATACTTTTACCGGTGACAACCATTCGGTTGCGCTTGCGACATGCTTTGTCGTCTCTTGGATATTGCTTGCAATCTTATTCATCTTTACTACGAGTATGATTGCCGCGACGATAATCGCGATAATGGCTACCGATAGTACTATAAGATTTATTGTCAGCAACGTGATTACTGTCGTTGTATCCATATCTCTCCTCTCGTTTAGTGCTATCCTAGAGTTTTTAAGCTCTTACTAATATTATTCCGCGCTAAACTGAGAATTTCCTGATACAACACCTTCCGCAATCTTTTCCCACACATAATAATTCGTTTTATCTGACTGATCTTCAATATACCCCTCGGGGTTAAAGGCGGTTTCCGAAATAACTGCTGCATATTTAAAATTATGATAAAAAGATTTCAGCCCTGGGTAGGTATCGGGCGTATGTTCTGCGTCTTCAGTGCCTACAAAATGCACCGTTTCAAGCCCGTCCTCAATACCTAGCTCTTCGGCTATAGCACGCTCCACGGCTTCTGCCGGATCCTCACCTGGCTTAAGCTTCTCTCCCAATGAGGTGCTGAGCGTTCGGCGCTTCACGTTATCCTTGCGACCATCCTTAAATACCTGGCGATCTTCTGTCAGGCGATATAAATCTCCATTAGATAGCGAACAGAAGACATCCACCCAAAGCACATTCACCTCACGGGTTACATTACCCTTCGCATCAACCGACATCATCGACTCGCCCTCTTGAACTTCTTTGAATAAGTGATGGACGGTTTTTGCAGGGCCCTCACCGTACGTATCGAGTGGGAGCTTTGCATCAACAAGAATTTTTAAAAAGGCATCGAGATGAATATCTTGAGGAATTGGCATGCGAGTATCCTGATCGTGGTGGAATTCAGGATTTGTCATAATCAGTCTTCGTCCTGCCGTGGCTTATCAATCAGAAGTGGCTCAATGCTTTTATTGCCCCCAGCAATCTTCGTGACATCAGTATCGACTTTGGCGAGTTCTTTATGTGCATTGTTGTAGTGCCCTACGGTCGTGCCAAGGGACTTGCCGAGCTTTTCCATGTAGCTATCAAATGATGCGATGTGGCGCCCGAGCTTGCCAACTTGCACTTGAATATCTTTCGCCTGCTCTTCAATTTGAAGACTACGAAGACCCTGTAAGACGGTTTGTAGATAGGCCATGAAGCTTGTTGGACTGACGATCACAACCTTCTTTTCGCGGAAGGCGTATTCAATAAGATCACGGGCGCTCGAGCCAGTTCCGACGTCACCAATAAGCAGGTCGTAGTACAGCGACTCGCTTGGAATGAACATAAAGGCAAAGTCCATCGTGCCCTCGGCTGGGCGAATGTACTTGCTCGTCTCATCAATACGACCCTTTAGGTCATTACGAACTTTTTTAAGCCAGTCTTCGCGTTCGGCCTTGGTTGCAGATGCCACCATGCGGTTATAGTTTTCGAGGCTAAACTTACTGTCAACGGGAAGAATTTGCCCCTTGTCGAGGAAGACTACCGCGTCGGCAATCACGCCGTCCTTAAAGCCATACTGCATCTTGAAGTTCTTAACTGGCAAGATGTTTGAAAGTACAGATTCGAGATAGTATTCGCCAAAGACACCACGCTGCTTCGGGTTCTGCAGAACATTCTGGAGCGTCTTCAGTTCGTCCGCCACATCAACCACGCGACGGTTCGTTTCATCGAGCTTCGTAAGGCGCTGCGATACGTCACCGACAAGCTTCATGCTCTCAGAAAGCTGCTTCTGCATTGAAGTCTGCATATTAAGCGAGTTACGCTCGAGTTTGTCACCCAAGTTTGTTTGCAGCTGCGCAATCGTGCGGTTAAGCTCCGTCACGTCGGCCTTAAGAAGTTCGACACCACCAGTTTGTTTCAAATCACGAAGACGCTGCGTAATCACAAATAACGCTGCGCCCATGCCGCCGATTGCCAGCAGCAATAGAATAATTATGACCACCATTTCCATAGCTCTATTCTAGCGTATTTACTACTATTCTTTAAGGCTTACCGCAGAAAATACCGGTGCGGTGATAGAAAGCTCTTCAACCGAAAGGCAGTAGCCACGAATTTCTATGTACCCCGTACCCGCCTTGAAGTATGCAAGTTGCTGACCGCGCGACATTTGCTCGCCGGGCATGCCCACAAGATTGTACTGATGCAATTGATACTTTACGTCTTTCGATGAGACCTTCATGGAACTCTGGACAACACCCGCAGGGACAAGAGTAAGGTTTTTATTGCCAGAGTCTTCACTCGCCTTTAGCGCTTGGTTTACATCTTTTGAGTTACTTGCCCAATACGAATATTGCACAAAACAACTGCCTTCTGGCTTTTCAGCCGTACCCTGCGCAATCACCCGAGAGACCGTTGTTTGTGGTGTTTTGATCGCAGCGTCTGGGTAAATGTTTGCACCCGCAAACCAACCAGGGGCTTCGGCGGAATTAAATTCAAATGTAGCAGTTTTAGACTCTTCTTTAGGAGCGGCTTTCGAGGTGACCATATAGGTAACTCCCGCGCCGATAATTAACACGAGGATTCCAACTGGAATTAGGATTTTCAATTTGTTCATGATCTCACAATATCATATTGCTTATGCATCATAGGCGCTGACTAGTAGAGCACGAGAAGTAGTCGAATGCCGACAACAATAACCGCAGCTAGCGTCAAAGCCCAGGCCATCCACCGAATCCTTGCCACCATTGAGAAAAGCCCATAACTTGCGGTGTAAAAGAATAGTGCCGCAAGCAGCGTCGCCCACCAAGTCATTCCGTTCACAAGCGACGAAAGATCCCAAAGCAATATAAGCGTTGCGACAGAAATAATAATTGGACGTGGCTGTAAGTAACGAATAAGTGCCCAGGTACCCGCAACCGCAACGAGCACTGCGGCAATGCTGCCGCTAATACCTACCGCGTTGATACATGACGCAGCCGCTGAAAGATCTCGACATGCAATTGGTTCAACGACGTATTGTCGCAAAATGGCGGTAAGTACCCACCAGAGTAGTCCCATTCCGAGACCAATATAGATAATTTGACCTTTAGCCCACCACGGTTCAACGATGACTTGTTGCTGGCTTTGTACTACTTTTGCCATTCCCGTGTTCCTCCTGCCTTCTTGGTACGTTACTGTACCATAAAGCACCGACAAGCGCAATTAACACACCCCCGATAACATCGAACGGCGTGTGCACGAGTGCAAGGACGCGACCAATACAAATGAGCACCACCAACCCAGCCATAAGTATGGTCAGCTTTTTCATACGAGTCTCGAACCATACAGCCAGTGTAATGGCAGTCACGAATAGTGCGTGATCCGATGGGAATCCCGGGTTATTCAAGTAGAACGCACCTGGGTCGACACCCATAATTTCGAATGGTCGAAGTGTTTCGGGCTGGTAAATCGTACCGATAAACTTTGCGAGCATGTACGAAGTAAGTCCCGCCATAAGAATACGACTGTATGCCTCGAAACGCTTGCCTTTTGGCACCTTGAATAGCAGAGCCCAAGCACCAATGAGAACGACTGGAATGACGGCAGCGTCAGCTATAACGCGAATAAATATTTCGACGTGCATATATGGTTTTAGTATACGCCTGTGGATAGATTTTTAACATAAATAATAAACCTGTTCATTTTGATAATTATGTGTATATATTTAATAATTAATTAATAAATGCTGAGTAAATTAATATACATTATTAATACGAATGGGGCGGCATGAAAATTTTAGTTATAGAAGACAACCCTCGTCTATCGGCGCGAATAAAGCAACAACTGCAAAAATCATATATCACTGAAGTCGCAAATTCAGGTGACGAAGGACTTGAAAAAATCGCAAACGGCGATTACGATCTCGCACTCTTAGACCTAGGATTGCCGGATATTCCAGGACTTGAGGTCTGCAAGCAAATCCGCGAAATCACTAATAGACTCCCGATACTCGTATTGACTGGGGTTGACACTACAACGAGTCGCGTCGAACTCCTCGACGCAGGCGCAGATGATTATGTCACAAAGCCATTTGACATTGCAGAGTTAAAGGCCAGAATTAATGCACTCGGTCGACGACGGGAGCGAAGCGAAAGCCAGCCGCTTCTTGCTATTGGGGACCTCGTACTTAATCCCGCGAGTCGCGAAGTGAGTAGGGACGGTAGCCCCATAAAACTACGCAGGAAAGAGTTCGACATTCTGGAGTACCTACTCACAAATTCCGGCCGAGTATTATCCAGGGAGATGATAGTGAATCATGCCTGGCCAATTACCAGCAACACTTGGAGTGGATCCGTTGATGTGCACATCAAACAACTCAGAGATAAAATCGATAGGCCGTTCAGCTACCCTCTTATTAAAACCTCCTACGGTGTCGGGTACATGATTGAACTTCCGAGCTCGCAACGCACTCAACCAGCTTAGCCATGAAAAAGCATAGACCGCACAACCTTTCAGGACCCGCAGCAGTAACGAGAAATATCGCGGTTGGCTCACTCTGCGTTGCAGTTGCGCTCACCGCCCTGCTTGCTATCTACGACATTCAGCAAGGACATGCACTCAGATCTCGGTTCTGGATCGCCTGCATAGTCGTAATGTATATCACCTTCATCTACTATGTTCTCAGAAATGGCCACGCATCGCTCGCCAACTGGCTCCTGATTATCCTCTACGAAATTCTCGCTGGAGTCGTCTTTTTATTCTGGGGGTTAAGTTCGTCAGCAGGCATACTCGCCGCCTGCTTCGTCATCCTTCTCCCCGGCATCCTCATGACACCGCGCTATATACTACCCGTCGCAGTACTTACGATCTCAATCCTTATTGCAACCTACATCATTCATAGCCTTCAATTAATCAAACCGATTATTTATGTACCCGAAGTCGCTTCAAGTTTATTGGACGTAGTGGCATATTCTACGATCTTCTCAATATTCGCACTGATCTCGTGGATGACCGCTTCTCAGTATCGCAAGCTTCTCACCAGAGCAACACTTGCAGAGCAGCGTCTACTGAAGCAGCGTAACACGCTCGCGTCCGAGCTCAGCGAAGAGTCTTCGAAGTTACGCCAAACTCAGCTCCAGCAAATTCAACAACTCTATCGATTTGCAGTGATTGGCCAGTCGACCGCCGCAACATTACACGAATTATCCAATCACCTCAGTGTACTCAACCTCGATATTCATGACCTCAAAACACAGCATAAGCACTCCCAGGCAATAGCAAATGCTGAAGAGGGTATGGAATATATCAATAGAATGGTTCGTAGAGCAAGGCGTCAACTCAACTCCCCCGTCGATCACGTCAGTTCTTTCAATGTAGCCCAAGTTGTAGAAGAGGTATTGAACGATCTTAGCCATAAATTTGAGCAAAAAGGAATCGTGATTGCGAAAGATTTTCCTAGCGCACGAACTAAGTTACAGACAAGGGGCGAACCACTCAATCTTGCGCAATGCGTCACCGTATTACTCAACAACTCATTCGAAGCATGCGGACTCGAGACAAACCCTGAAATTAAAATTTCTATCTCTAAAGTAGCTAAATCAATTCTCGTCACCGTTACAGATAACGGCCCCGGCATTAGTGGATCCGCTCAAGATAAGCTATTCCAGCCGCTTGAAAGCACGAAGCCGACAGGTCTAGGTGTTGGGCTCTATATCGCAAAGCACTTAATCGAGTCTCACTTCAAAGGAACGCTTACATATATCCCTACAGCCAGCGGCGCAACTTTTCAAATCACCATTAAGGCGACTACCTCTCCTTGAGATCCGCCGCCTCGCCCAAATACTTCGCCAAACTCTTCACGTACCCGCCCACAATCTCGTGCCCAGCCATCAAGCGTGTCGCGGTTATATTGTCGTTTTCTTTCGCAAGCTTCGTAATATGCTTCTTAATTACAACTGGGTCAAACGCACCGTAAAAAATATCTATTGGAATCTTAAGTCGCGCTACGTCTTCAAGCGAAGTCTGGTTGATAATACTCGCTTCTAGTGCAGCTAAATACGATGGCACGTTGTCCTGGGTAATACTCAGCGTCTTGTTCGCAAGGCCCAGCTTTACGGCGAGTGGCGCGTATTTTTCAAGCCTGTTTGGGTATTTACGCGCAACCCGATAAATCTCGCGCAGCATGTCATCGCTCGACTTCAAACCCTTACCCGCCACTTCCGGGCTATAAAAGGGTGGGCTACAAAGCACCAGGCGGCTCGGCAGTAGCGAGTAGCGCTTTGCTACGTCAACCGAAACCAGCGCACCCAATGAGTGTCCTACGATAATAGGCTGCTGTGCAATCCGTCGCCCAAGGAGCGTAATGCCAAGTGACCTGGCCTGCGTTTTGGCATCGTACATTGCCCATGTCGGCTTTGGTGATTTTCCAAACCCTAGTAGGTCGACGGCGATAATGCGCACGTCTTTGGGCATCAGGGCAATCACCTCATCCCACGAGTGCAGCGTGTTGCCGATGCCATGTACAAATACAAAGGTCGCCCGTGGCTTTTTTGGATTTTGATACTGCTTGGTGTGCAGCGTATACGGCACACGCAAGTAATGGTGGACGAAATCCGAGGCGGCTCGTCGCAGATTAACCATACTAGCCTTTTCGCACTCCAGTGGTTAGTACGGATTTCATTGTTTTAAACAAATAAATCTGTCCGGCGAGTGCGATTAAAAGTGGCATAGCAATGCCAGCTGCAGACCACGCGCCCCCAAGCCACTCATGGAAGCCGTTGCCTAAAATCGTCGCCCCGTATAGCCCCGCGGCAGTGAGGAAAAAGCTCGCCAGCATCACTTCGATTTGCAGGCGCTTCCCTCTTGATACCGCAAACAAGGTGGCCGCAGCCAACGCAACAGCGACCCCAATCGCAATGTAGCTTATTGTTTGAAATTCACCTGCATCGGTAAAGTAGCCGCGCCCACCAGACTTCGCAGGAATGTAAATATCAACCCACCCACCGGCGTTTGGGTAGATGACTTGCAGCATAAAGAAATGGACCGCCACAACAAGGGCGACCCACAAAAGAGCAACGACGATAACTGGCTTTGGTGAAATAGTGTCTGTATTTGGAGTCAACGAAGAGGTCATAAAGCTATTTTAACAAAGCTTCATGACCTCTCCAAAACTATCTATGCACCCGAGGGTAAAAGCTTTTTTCGTTGTTTCTTGGGTTTTTCGCACGGCTACGGCAAGAACATCGCCGAGTGAATCAGCTCGCGAAGGGTTTGGCGCTTGCCTTGAATAGAAATAATTCCCGCAATAATCGCAAAGAAGAAAAATGCCAACGAAGCTACCCACCCATAGTCGGGCGTCGCGACCATAGCAATGCCGATACCAATCGCAGCAAGACACACAAGGCCTGCGATAAGCGTCGTCGCCCAGCTACGAGATTCTTTTTGCTTAGGCATCTTTACTCACTTCTTCTCGCAATCGCTGCTCGATAGCGCTAAGCATTGTCTTATCAAGCTGAAGGCCTATGCGCTTCGTGGCCTCTGGCCAGTCTGGATCGATAAATTCTTGTTCCTCAAATACAACCGACTTTGAATAGCGCGGAATGACATGGAAGTGCACTTCCGGGTCATACATCATTAGTGCGAGGTAATTAAATTTCTCCGCCCCAAATGCATTCGTGAGCCACCGCTCAACGTCTGCCGAAACAATCGGAAACTCCGCCCAAGCTTCAGCGCTTACCGCGCCAAGACTCTGTTTTTCGAGCTCCTTGGACATAATAATCACACTACCGATCGTGACCTGCTTCTCACGAAACAACACCACCCAGTGTTCATATTCTTTCAATACACCATAGAATGGGTTTTCTTGAAGGTTACGACCCATTAAACAAGACCCGTCTCAAAGCAATAGTCTACCGCTTCCCTATAAAAAGACCTGAGCTGAAGACTTTTCAGATTCTCGACTGGCATCCATTCATACGATGCATGCTCCCAGCTCACTGTCACTTCGGGAGTTGTATCGATTCGTGCAATATATAAAAACTTGCTTACAGACTTATGCTCTTTAGGATAGAATTCCGTCTTCGTGTATGCCAGGGTAAATTGGCCCTCGGCAAGTTCAATCCCAGCCTCTTCATTCATTTCACGTCGAGCAGCAACAAGTGATGTCTCGCCAGGATCAACACGACCACCCGGCAGGTCGGGGGTAAATGATTTTTCCGGGTGCGCTTTATATTCGCCAATCGTCAGCACGAGGACTTCGTTTTTCTCGTTAATAAGAAGGGTTTTTGCGACTGATTCAAGGCTCACGTTCATGAATCGACTATAGCATAGTTATTTATTCTATTTGCGCCTAAGCTCAGGGAGTTTGAAGTTCTTTACGAGGAAGTCTTCATATTCGTCTTTTGAACCAAAATTATTCACAAGGTGTATGTCAGAAATATCACGCACACCGGCCATATTAACCGCAAACGGGTCGTCGGTCTCTGGGTACATCTCTATATATTCTTGAGCTAAAAATTGCTCGTATGTCACTTGGTCGTCAATGCGATCACGCGCCCCAGCCTGAACACGCTGGTATCGTACTTCGCGCGGCGCATCAATCCAAATCACGGTGCCGCCTTGTTCCTGAATTGCACGCGCCTCATCCGGACGGCGAACACTTACAATAGAAAGTCCGTATTCGATACCGTTTGTCTCCCAGTGCTCGCGGAGTGTCATAAGTGATAAGGCACCTGCGCCCATTTGACGTCCCCACTCAGTACTAATTGCACGGAGATTCTCTCGTTCGTGGGTTTGATCGCGGCGAGTTGCTTCAGTGCGTAAAATATCGCTAAGACTCACCTTACGCGAACCCTGAAGCTCGTGGCGCAAATCGCCAAGCGTATCCTTACCGGAACCGTTAGTTCCTGCAAGGCCAATAATTTCGGTTGTTCTCATGAAGGAACATTGTAACAGATAGGAACGTGTGATTGAATCATAAACACAATCCGAGGATCAAAGATTCTATCGAATTAAGCTAATGTCTTTCGGACTTCTGCCAGTGTTTGAATGATTTGTACCTCCGTCACATTCTTATCAGCAAATCGAACCAAGGGCAAGCGAGCACTGAGAAAAATCCTTTCAACCTCCGCATCGCGCTTGATTCGGTCATTTCTTTCATGCGTAAAATCATCCAACTCAATTGCGTAAGTGGGCTTAAGGGTGAGCTTATCACATAAGACGTAGTCAACAGACTTTCCGCTAATGTGTCGGAACGCGTATCGCCACTCCTGCCCCTTAATTCTGTGATCCAAGAGTGCAGATAGGTGCACCTGAGGAAAAACAAAATATCGCTCGCCTACAGCCCTATCAAGTTTTATAAAAAATTCCTGCTCCGTGCGTGACATGAGCGATTCTTTCGCAGTGTATTGATAGGTGTTATCTTTAAATACTTTTCGTCTTTCGGAGCCACTTGTGATTTTTAACCACACAACAGCAAGCGCCAGAACGATAACGATTAAAATCCAGACATTAGCACTTTCCATAGAATTATCCTAACAAAAAATACTCCCTTTCAGGAGTATTTTATAATTTCGTGGCTAGGGTGGAGGGATTCGAACCCCCGAATGCCAGGACCAAAACCTGGTGCCTTACCACTTGGCGACACCCTATTAGCGTACCGACATATTATACAGTAATAGGGGTCAATGCTCAAGCCTTATACGGCCAGTTAGGCTTTCTTGCCTTTTACGCCTTTTGAGCGCTCAACATGGGCAAATTGTCCGTGAACTTCGAAGAGGAAGTAGCCACTGATTGCGACCCATACGGCACCGAAGATAATGTTTCCAAGGAAGCTTAGGGGGTTAAGCGTAAGGATTGCACTTACGACGACAGAGACGATACCAAGGAGCCAGACCACAAACAAGAGCACCCAGCCCTTCTTTTGCCTCTCTTTAAGTGGCGTCACGGCGAACGCCATGAGCAGTGCTTCGAGAACCGCAAACGCAAGTGACACTGCGGTTGTCACCACGAGCCAGCCTACAAAAGTTGCAGAGGCGTAGTATGAAATGATTGGGCTACCAAGTGTTGAAAGATTGGTAAATAGTGCACTGAGAAGCACAAGCGCCGAGAGACCCGTAAGAACCGCGCCAATAACGACAATCCACCACACATTTTCGCCCAACCATTTTCGAGCGCCAATTGGCAAGTGCGGCACATCCTTCAACCATCCTAAAATGGTACGCTCAAGTTTTACTAAAAGTTCCATCGCAAACCTCCTGTTAGTAGCTTTATCATACCCCTGCTGAAGGTATTTCTCAACTATTTCTTAGTTCGCGCACCCGGCCACAAGCCCCAGCTCGTCCAAGTGGTAAGAATACAGAGTGCGAAGCCCACACATACCGCCCACCAGCCAGGCACCAACGTCACGAGTGTTCCAAAGTAACCAACAGTCTCGATCGCGGGGTTTGTCAGCACAATCCAAAGGCTGATAAACGTCCAGATAGCAGCAACAAACCAGCCACACAGCATGCTGAGCCAGCGGAATGCCACGCTTAGTTTCATGCGAAGCAAGAATGGAATTGCGAATACTTCAGTGGCCACAATCAACGGCGCGAGCGCATAGGTGAATCCCCGTCCGAATGGAAGGTTAAAGGCTGGTACGAGCTCGATAAATTCATCGAAAGTAAACAATTGTGTGACCGCCAAAACGACCAAAAGCCCTGCGTATAAATACGACATTTGACGGGTTTCCTTAGTGCGCGCAGCGGGTGCGGGAGTCGCTTTTACAAGAATACTCATGCCTCGTAGTATACGTCCGTGCTTATGCTTTTTGCAAACTGTTGTCATTTTTAACAATTTTGTAAAAAATGCTTGCGCTTTTATTCCCGTTTCAGTACAGTAATGAACAAGCGAAAGTTACAAAAACAAACAAACTCCAAAAAAATTCCAAAAAAGATTTTTTTACTTGTTGTAGCTAACGCTATACGATATCCACCACAACACGAGATTACCCGCTTCGGCGGGTTTTTTCGTGGTTTTAAAAAGCCGACTACAAATCGGCTTTAAATGAGTTATCCTGGCGCCACTTCGCAATAAGCGCATGGTTGCCGCTAATAAGTACGTCAGGCACTTTCATGTCGCGGAATTCAGCTGGTTTTGTGTACTGCGGGAACTCGAGGGTTTCACCGTCAGAAAAGCTTTCGATTTCAGCACTCGACTCACCGCCAAGCACACCAGGAATCAGACGAACAATGCTATCGATAATTGTCATCGCAGGAAGCTCACCACCAGTCAGCACATAGTCGCCCACACTCACCTGCTCGTCAACAAGGCTCACGATTCGTTCGTCGTAGCCCTCATAGCGCCCACAGATAAAAATGTAGCCGTGATCTGCGTCCGCGTAGCTTTGGGCAGTTGCCTGCTTCCAGCGCTGCCCTCGTGGGGTCATAAGGAGCACTTTCGCGGTTGGGTCGTTCGCCTTCGCGGCTTCAACCGCTGCAAACAATGGCTCTGGCTTCAAAAGCATGCCATCACCGCCACCATATGGCGTGTCGTCGACTTGCTTGCGCGGACCAATGCCGTAGCCGCGTAGGTTAATCAATCCAAACTCAACAGCACCCTCTTTTTGGGCCTTCCACATCATTGAGCTATTCAGGACGCCCTCAAACATTTCAGGAAACAGCGTCACAACTTGGATTTTCTTCATCTGTACTAGTGTACTAGATATTGATATTTTTGTAAATATATGCTATAATATTAACATCCGTCGATTGGAGAAATTATGGATAGCACCCTCGTTGCACCGCGCAACATCGCAGTAGCTCAACAGGTGAGCCAGGAGGAGCCCAACATCACGGCAATCACGCCGCTGAACATCTTCGATTCGAAGATCCCCCTAGGACTCGCCTGCGCCCTCGTCCTTCCGGCTTTTCTGTCGGTGCTGGCGAGCGGCGTACTTGCAGTGCTGAGTGCGGCCGGAGTCCTGCCGGGTTAATGCCTTGGGGTCCACACAGCAAAGTAGGCAAGATGCCCCACGGCGCAATATTGCGCCAAACGGCACCCGCCACAAATCGCCCGCCTTGAAGAAGTCTTAAAAAGGCCTCTCGGCGGGCTTCTTCATACCCAAAAAATTCCTAGAAACAAAGAGACACCCTGAACGGGGTGTCTCTTATACACATAAGCTCTCAACAAAATGTGATTTTTGTCGCTCGCATGAGCTGTTCTCGCAGTTCAAAGTGTGTTCTGAACTGCTTGTGATTATATATCAAGATCGTCGAGGTCTGCAAGCTCTTGGCGAGTCTTTTTTGTATACTCTGAACTGTTGTCCACAGCTTCATCTGTTACGGTTTCCACAGGTGCGTCAGCTGTGGAAATGTGAGCGTCTTCACTACTGAGGGTTGCGCCGGTTTGGCCATCGTTATTTACAATCTTTAGGTTGTAGCGTGCGTCGTTTTTAGTACCAAGTGCACGAAGTAGCGTGCGAAGGCTTTGTGCGGTTACACCGCGCTTACCAATCACGCGGCCAAGGTCATCTGGATTCACAGTCAGGGTCAAAAGCACACCCTTCTCGTCAATGACACGTTCTACTACAACGTCGTCTGGATTTCCCACGACTGATTTTACGATATATTCTATGAACTGCTGGTCTATGGTCGACATGTTCCCCTCCTCGGTCTCTCTATACAAACTATCGTAACCTCATTGTAGCACGGTTGCCGCCCGACCATAAGCATAATCATTTTGCGCAAAACAAAAACACTCCCGAGATAATTGGGAGTGTTTTCTAGATAGATAGACTATTCAGCGCTTTCAGCAGGTGCTTCAGCTTCTTCTGCCGGAGCTTCTTCAACTACTTCTTCCTTTGGCTGGTTCTTGCGAAGCTTTTCAGCGTTGCGGATAGCTTTTTGCTTGTCGCCAGCAGCTTCTTTCACCCACTTAGGGAGCTTTACGCCAGCTTCCTTAAGAAGCTTTGCAACACGAGGTGTTGGTTGCGCACCGTTGTCGAGGTACTTTTGTGCAGCCTCAACTTGTACGTTGCTGTCTTTAGTGTGTGGGTTGTAGCTTCCTACATAAGCAACAACACGACCGCTTGATGGGTGGCGTTGTGACTCTTGTACGGCGAGACGGTAGGTTGGGTAACCGGCGCGTCCAACGCGTTGCAAACGAATTGCGAGCATATCTTAAACTTTTCCTTTAACTCTTTAGTCTATTCTTAATAGATTGATTTGAATTCTCTGGTTATTTTACACGTTTTATCTCTGTAAGTCAACCTGCGGTGGCGCAAATTATCGCAATATGCACCATTATCATATACACATGCACTATGCCTAGGTATACTGAAACAAAATGAGACACCCAATTCACCACAAAAGAAACATAAAGAAGCTTTCTACAAAAAAGTATGGCCCAATAGATACCCTCGCGCTTCTTGTAGGAATCGTACAGCCTTTTGCGACGCTCCCCCAGATATGGCTCGTCTATTCAACTGGTGACGTCGCAAGCGTATCCTTTTTTATGTGGACGGCCTACAATATCGCGAGCGTCATTCTGCTTCTTTATGGATTGAAGTATAAACTTCCGCCAATCATTTGGGCGAACATTCTGTGGCTTGTCGTACAAACGCCTATGATGATTGCGGTATTCGTTTTCCCTGGTGGAAGCTGGCTATCTTAAATAGGTTTTCAGTGCCGCCTTGGCAGCTTCTTGCTGCGCAGCTTGCTTGCTCGGGCCAATCCCCTTGCTTACAAGACGGTCACCGGCATACACACCGAGCGTAAAGACCTTGTCGTGGTCAGGGCCAACTTCTTCGATCACTACGTAACGAGGGGTGACCCCATCAACCTTTTGCATCACCTCTTGAAGGTGCGACTTAGGGTCGCGCCATGAGCCTTCCTTAAGGATGCCGTCGAGCTTACTAGTGATGTGCTTGGTAATAAAGACTGCGGCGTCATCGTAACCACGCTCGAGGTAGATCGCCCCAATAAGTGCTTCAAAAGCGTTTGCCAGGATCTGAAGACGAGCACGTTCGCTTCCCTGCTTTTCACCTCGGCTCATGCGAACCAATGGTTCATAGCCAAGCTTTTGGCCAGCTTCGCCAATACTTTCGGTGCGTACAAGTGACGCACGCCAGCTCGTAAGAATACCTTCGGCTTCGCTGTAGTTTCGGAACAAAAAGTCCGTCACCACAAGCTCAAGTACCGCGTCACCAAGGAACTCAAGACGTTCGTTATGCTCCGAGACACTCTTTCGGTGTTCATTCACGTAACTACGGTGTGTCAATGCGGTCACTAGAAGATCGATATTCTCAAATTCAAACCCTAGGTTCTCACGGGCAAATTGTTGGTACGGAGCCGTTTGCATCCCACTCATTACAAGTTCTCCTGACGAATGCGCTTCATAGCAAGAAGCATTAATTTACCGATATCTTCATACTCAATTGCGTCCAGAGCGTCGTGGAAGCTAAACCACTTAATGCCGTTCATCCACTCTTCTTTCTTGATTGCGTCGGTGTCACCCTTCGCACGCACAAGATAGATCTGAGTGGTCATAAGGACGAGCTTATCAACGCGGCGGTAACGGAAGTGGATTTTTCCAAGCCATCCAAGGATATCAACCTCTTTAAGCCCAGCCTCTTCACCAATTTCACGACGCGCGGTCTGCTGTGCAGTCTCGCCTTCTTCAATGTGACCCTTCGGAATCGTCCAGCGATCCTTGGCGTCTTGAATCAAGAGAATTTCAATGCCCTGACCACTTTTCGCATGACGAAAAACAATCCCACCGGCGGTCGGCTCACGAACAATTTCCTGAATAGATGGTTTCTTGCGCGAAAAGTATTTCTTAAACTTATCGAACTGTGGTGTCGCCATTCTCGGCTCCCTCTATAAGGGTGCGATACGCAGTACCGAGTACTCCGTTCACAAACTTACTCGAGTTATCCGAACCAAACGCTTTGGCTAGCTCAACCGCTTCGTTAATCGCTACCTTTGGAGGAACGACGTCAGCTTGGTGTAAAAGCTCAAATACACCGATACGAAGAATGTTTCGGTCGACACGAGCGATTTGCTCAATTGGCCAGTCGGGCGCAATTGGCTGAATCTTTTCGTCAATGGCCTTTTGTTCCTTAAGAACACCGTTGACAAGAGATTCTACGAACTGTGTATCATCAATCGCAGTTTCGTATCGCTCAAGATTGCGAGACAAAATCTCTTTTACATCGACGGAATCGTCATTAGACTCCTTACGGAATTCATATTCGTAAAGTGATTGAAGTGCGACGATGCGGCCGAGATGACGATTAGATGCCATAATGCGTTAGTTCTCTTTGTTATTAATGTAGCTTTATAAATGTGAAAAACGCCTGCTTACTTAGCAAGCGCCTTACCGGTTTCTTTGCGGGTTGTCTTAGCCTTCACTGGTGACTTCGCGTTCACACGGCGAGCAAGCGTCAAGCGCAAGTGGCTGCGGCGTAGTCCAGTCTTTCGTGGGCTACTCTGCTTCTTTGGTTGTGCCATTCAAAGTGCTCCTTTTCCTAGGGGTTATATTAAATCTTAGGACTCATTATACTATTTTTACTAGAGTTACTCAAGGGGGTGACCACAGAAGATGATGATTGTGCTTACTCATGAAAGTATGGTATCGTATAGAAAATAAGTAAAAAACACAAAAATATGCCAATAGAAGACGAATTCAACCCGAGTGCAGATAACCCATTTGTAGGTAAGCAAGCAAGCCGACCCGAGCGACAAGTCGATGCGCCCGTACAACTTAGTGACGCACCCAAGCCAACTCTAAAAGACCATTGGGATGACCTTAATACTGGTGAAAAAGTTAAATTTGGACTTTTAACAACTGGCGCCGCGTCTCTTGCGGCTATGGCTATTATCGGTGGACCGGAGATAGCAGATCGCCTGAATGGGCCTGAATACAACCATGAAACCACAACAATCACTGTCGAACAAGGCGGCGATTGGTATGGAGTAGCCGAGTCAATTCCAGGGCATGAGCTTGCGGACACTCGAGACGTTATTGCTCACCTTAAGGCGGACCCTGCAAATGCAGGCGTTGCCGATATCGATATTCTACAGCCCGGAATGACAATTACCGTGCCAATCGACATATCAAAATAGCCGCACGAGCGGCTATTTTTTACTATTAGTCTTGTAGCTATTTTAGACAACCACGCTTACAAGTCGGCCAGGTACATAAATCACCTTCTTCGGCTCACCCGTCACGAAGCGCGCAACATTTTCGTGCGCCAAAGCCTTCGCCTTGATTTCTTCAGGGTCGGTATCTTTTCCAACCTGAATTTCACCGCGAAGCTTGCCGTTCACCTGAACCGCGATAGTAATCACGTCTTCAACAGTCAACGCTTCGTCCCATACTGGCCATGTCGCATTTTGCACGAGCCCTTCGTGACCGAGTTGCTCCCAAAGTTCGTTTGCTATGTGTGGCGCAAATGGTTCGATCATCTGCACGAGCGCACCTAGGGCTTCAGCCCAAACTTCTTTCGAGTACCCATCAATCTTAAACTTATATAAGTCGTTTACGAATTCCATAAGGCCCGCAATCGCAGTGTTGAAACTAAGCCGACGAATATCATCAGTTACTTTGCGCACGGTCTTGTGCTGTGCGACGCGAATCGCGTCATCGTTGCCGGTAAATTCTTTTTTAGCAGCATCGTATTGCTGCACCAATACCCAGACACGGTTCAGGAAGCGGTAAATACCGGCGATACCGTGCGAATCCCAGCTTGCGTCGAGCTCGATTGGACCCATAAACAGAAGGTAGGTGCGCAATGCATCGGCGCCATACCCTTGGTCGATAATATCGAGTGGGTCAATCACGTTACCCTTACTCTTACTCATCTTCGTGCCGTCTTCGGCGTTAATGTAGCCGTGATAGACCAATTTCTTGACCGGTTCTTTAAAATCAACCAAGCCCATGTCGTTAAAGACGTGTGACCAGAAACGAACGTAGAGCAAGTGCGCCACCGCGTGGTCTCCACCAACGTAAAAGTCGGTTGGACTCCAGTAGTTCACCTTTGCAGGATCCCAGACGGCACCGCTATTGTTTGGATCTGCATAGCGAAGCAAGTACCAGCTTGAACATGCATAGCCGTCCATTGTGTCGGTCTCGCGCTTTGCAGGTTTGCCACACTCAGGACAGGTTGTATTTACCCATTCGGTTGCGTGCGCCAAAGTAGATTGGCCATCGCCCTTCGGTGCAAAGTCTTCAACTTCAGGAAGCACGACAGGAAGCTGGTCTTCAGGGACCGCAACTGCACCGTGTTCATCACAGTGAATAATCGGAATTGGCGCACCCCAATAGCGCTGGCGGCTAATCAGCCAGTCGCGCATTTTGTAGGTAGTTTTTGCCGCACCAAGCCTTTCGCTTTCAAGCCACTCAACAATCTTTTCGCGGGCGTCACTCGCTGCAAGGCCATCGAACTCACCAGAATTCACAAGTACACCTTCACCATGGAAGACTTGCTCTTCGGCTCCCTCGGGCTTTTCAACTACTTCAACAATTGGTAGGTTGTACTTCTCGGCAAACGCAAAGTCTCGTTCGTCGTGCGCGGGTACGGCCATTACTGCGCCAGTGCCATACCCACCAAGAACATAATCCGCCACCCAAACAGGTACGTTTTCACCTGTCAGTGGGTTTACGGCATAAGAACCTGTGAAGACACCCGTCTTCTCTTTCGTGTCATTAGTGCGTTCGATTTCAGATTTCTTCACCGCGTCCTTAATGTATGCCTCAGTCGCTTCTTTAAAGTCACCCGTTGCAAGCTTCATAGAAAGTGTGTTTTCGGGCGCAAGCACCACAAAGGTTGCACCAAAAATAGTGTCAGGACGAGTTGAGAATACAGTAATTACATCCTCAGAATCAGTCACCTTGAATTGAATCTCGGCACCTACAGAACGCCCAATCCAGTTCGTTTGCGCGGTCTTAATTTTTTGTGGCCAATCAAGATCTTCAATTTCATCAAGCAGTGCATCTGCATAGTCGGTAATCTTAAAGAACCACTGCTTCATTGATTTCTTCTCAACCAACGAACCACAGCGCCAACAGTGGCCACCCTCTACTTGCTCGTTCGCAAGGACGGTCTTGTCGACAGGACACCACCACTGGAGGGCTTCCTTTTGATATGCGAGCCCACGCTTATAGAATTCAGTGAAAATCCACTGTGTCCATTTGTAATATTCAGGATCGCTGGTGTTAATTTCACGGGCCCAGTCAATGCTCGAGCCAATGCGCTTAATCTGGCGCTTGAAGTTTGCGATAAATGTTTCAGTCGCCTCTACGGGCGAGGTTCCAGTTTTAATTGCGTAGTTTTCAGTTGGAAGCCCGAATGCATCCCATCCCATTGGGTTGAGCACATTGTGACCGTGCTGACGATAAAAGCGTGCAATCGCGTCAACGATCGAGTGCTCGAAGGCGTGCCCTGTGTGCATACCCGCGCCACTTGGGTACGGAAACATTGGAGACACATAGGTCTTTGGTTTAGGATCATTATCAATCGCAGCAAATGCTTGCTGCTCTTCCCAAATTTTTTGCCATTTGGGTTCAATTTCTGCCGGATTATATCGCCTCATAACAGAGTAAGTATAGCACAAGGAGGTGAGCGAAATGAGTATTTATATTCATTTCCGAGCCGACGCAGTGCAATGTCGCGTTTACGCGAGATACCACAAGGGGGCGAGCTAATCCGTACAATACCTAGTTAAATTCAGTTGCAGTCGCGTCAGATTCGTAGGTATAGTCGCTATAGTACGAGCTATACGCATCTTCATATGCCTTCTCGATATCCGCCTTTAACTCAGAGAACGGAATGAAGTCAGTCGGCACTTCCACAGCCTCATTCTTATTAAATACAGGGTTAATCACAAACGAGCCGCTCGCATCATCGTCTTCGGCAGTCATGTTGAACTCGGTGATCGAGTGACCGAAACGACTCACCCAAATTTGAGCCTCGGTCTTCGTGCTGCTATTTTCTTTATCGAAGTCGTCGCTGATAATATCCTCGAACTTCACATCTTCGTTACACTTTTTAAATTCCTTGCCCAGCACTGTGTCGCCAAAGCCCGTGAAGAAGGCATCCGCCTCTTTCGAGTCACCGGTCAGCGTGTAGCCAAGGCTTCCTTGCCCGTTAATGGTGCGCGATCCGAGCTTGTCGCCCACAACGATAAACGGATGCTCCTTATAAAGGTCTTGTGTTTCGTCCATCACTTGCTTGCGGAATGCAGTATCTGAATCGAGCTTCTTTGAAATATCGGCGCTACATTGCTGAGCTTCTTTTAGATCATCGCTAAAGTCACCTATATCATCGGCGCTGATTTTCACCCACTTGCTATCAATTTTCTTAATGACACTTTCAAATACATCGAAGCTTACTTGGCCATCAGATTGCTCCTCGAATGATTTCGCGAGTTTTTCAGCATCGTTAAGTTTGAGGTATATATCACCCTCGGCACCATACAACGCCTCGGCGTCAATCGTGTAGTCAAACCCGTCACCCTTTACGCTTACTTTTGCTGCAAATGTCGAGTTTGCCTCAAGGCTGTTGCGGCCTGAAACATCAATCTTCAGTGTGTAGTCTTTCGCCTTAATTTCAGCAGTTCCCGTTGCACTGACGGTTTTTGCGGTAATGGCGTTTACGATCGCATCGCTTACTACCTTATCTGGGTTTTGATACCAGAAGTTATACGCAAGCGCCGTACCACCCCCAAGCAACACTAGTGCGCCGGCAAAAATAATACCTACGAGCGCACCTTTTGAAAGCTTCTTCTTAGGGGGAAGCGTACTTACCACCATTGGCTCGGTAGGCGTTGGACCCGATCCAATCACACCAGTCGGAACTGTCGTTTCCTGCGCGGGAGTTGGCGCTGCTTCACCGGGTGTCACCACTGGCTCGCTCACCGGCTCAATCGCACTAGGAGTTTCAACTGGCTCAACGTCGGGTTGCTCAACTGCTGGTTGTGACGTGGCCTCAGCGGGTGCGTCAGAGAGAGTAAGGCCAGGGGCCTCGGTCTCGTTAGTTTCTGGAACTACATCGGGCGTCTCCGGTGTCAGGCCTTCTTTTTGCTCATCTAGCATAATGAATTCTCGCTTAAATAATCTAGTTTAAGCATACCATAAGCTTTATGTGATACTCGACAAAAATGCCTGCTTCTTCTTCATCCATTCAGGCGACTGCCGCACGAGTTGCTCCTCTTCTTCAGTCGAGTGCAGGACAATCTTAATCGCCTCTTCCAAGTAAATTCCACCCTGCGAACCCTTGAAGAGTACTGCCGCGCCTCGTTCGAGATATTTATGCACAAAAGCACCCGCTTCAAGTGGACTCTTAAAGCTCACTACTTTACATCCATTCGTCTGCGCAACGGGCGCAAGATACTTCGCCGCGTCCTCGCCCACCGTCACTACATAGGAAAGCGCAATCGGGTCGCATAGTTTACCAACCGCAGCATGTTCGGCCTGCGACATATCACCAAGTTCATTCATACTTCCAAGCACTGCAATACGCTGCGGTACGTTCATTTGATACAGTGCACGAAGCGCCGACGCAACCGCAAGCGGGCTAGAATTATACGAGTCATCCACAATAACCGATTCATTCAGACCACGAAGTATATTCATTCGCCCCTTCACTGCGCGCACTTTCCCAAGTCCGCTTGCAACTTCCTGCGCGCTCATACCGAGCTTGGCCGCAACCGCACCGGCCGCTACCGCCGCGCGCGTACTATGCTCACCAATCAAGTGAAGTGTCGCTGGGACCGGATCTTGATATTCAGGACCAATGAAGACACCAGAAAATCCATCTGCAAACGTATAGTCTGAGCTATCAAAGCGGTATTCGGCCGCGTCAGTCGTTCCGTAGGTATTAAGGTTGGGGTTTGTGATATCGGCCGCATAGACACCCGGAATGTCATCACGATTAATCAGTGCCCATTTACTAAAGTTTGCCGCTGCAAGCTCTTCCGCTGCAACCGCATCAAGCGTTTTAAAGAATTCCATATGCTCTGGTGCGACAGAGGTCACTACGCTAATATCTGGCGTTAAATACGTACCAAAATGAGGGATTTGCCCGATTGCATCAGTGCCAAGCTCTTGGACGATTACATCAACGTCAGTTGGCTGCTTAATGCGCGTGTTTACGGCCTTAAATACCGCAAGCCATTGGCCAAGGCTACGAATATCGTCTGGAAACTCAACACCCAGTATCGCAAGCGGGGCGCTCAGTTCTGAATTGTGATTACCCTCATGTAGGCGAACGCGAAACTTCTCGTTCAGTACAGTGCCGATAGCAACTTTAGTGCTCGTCTTACCGACGCTTCCCGTTACCGCAACCAGCTTCACTTCTGGGTGTTTTTTGAAATATTTCTTTACTGCGCGCTCGAGTTTTGCTTGGATAAACGATTTAAACATTAGGTCTATTATAAAGCAGTCACAAGGATATCGATACCGTAATAATACGCACCCGTACCGCTGTATACATTACTCACCGCCCGCCCCACGTCGCCGTCCTCAGACAAGTACATTTGCGATAGCTGATTTGATTCAGTGTGATTCCCGTCCATCGCAGGGTTTGCGGCAACATAGTTATTTCCGTCATAGCGCACCGCGATTGTTGCGTTATCTTTCGCCCCAGCCGCAGCGCTCGACTTGTAAATATTGGTTGAACCAGTGAACCATATGTATGTCCACGCACCCGCCACACGCGGCCCGCTATAGGTTGCAGTTAATGCAGGTGACCCCAAACTTCCCCATCCGCCGAGGTTTGCACCTTGCCAGTCCTGCGTATAGGCCTGTACCTGAATAGGGCTACTCAAAAATGCTGCACTCGCGCTCGCTGGCTCCCATACCCGCGCGCCCACAATACGCACACCCGCATCGCGCATGGTGTAAAAACGGTCACCTACCCAAAGGTTTCCACCACCGTCGTTATATACCTGATATGTTCCAGTTGGTGCGCTCGCTCCAAATATAGAAGAAGTGCTATATGTCCCTGCGCCACCCTGATAGCCTAGGTGATTTGGACATTTCCCGGATGCATAGTTACCACTCCCATTTGTTTCAAAATAATCAGTTTTTGCACGCACCGAACTGGTGGTGATGCAAAAGGTCGCACCGTCAGAACTATACTCAGTGCGAATATCACCTGTCGTCGCAATACCCGCACTTTCAATTTTGAGCGGGTACTTTTCAGTGCTAATTTTTGTTGTTTCAAGCTTTTTATACGCTGTCTCGATATTCGACTTGGCAGTCGAGTCGCTGGCGCGATTTGCGATCCCAATATAGGCAACCGTCACAATTGCAGCAAGCACCGCAATCACCACAACTACAATGAGTAGTTCAACGACCGTAAAGCCTGATTGTTTAAAATGTTTGCCCATTCCTGCTTGCAGTATACGCGCTCCATACAAGATTTGCGATATTTAGGGTATACTGGCAGCATGACTAAACCCGTTATCTTGACTGGAATTCGCTCAAACGAAGAACCGACTATCGCCAACTATCTTGGCGCTTTCTTGCCAATTATCGACATGCAGAAAAAATTCAGCGGCGAGTATCAAATTAATATGTTCGTACCCGACCTTCACAGTTTCAATACTCCGATTGACCACACCGCGCTCTACCGCAACACACTTAACAACGTGAAGTACTTTATTGCAGCCGGGCTCAACCTAGACGACCCAAGCACATTCGTGTACCGTCAAAGCTTCATCCCAGCCCACAGCGAACTTGCGTGGATTCTTAACAACTTCACTTACATGGGTGAAATGGGGCGCATGACCCAATTCAAGGAGAAATCCTCAGAACACAGCGAAAGCGTTACAGTTGGGCTTTTCGACTACCCGGTCCTTATGGCTGCGGACATTCTTCTTTACAACGCGAAATACGTACCCGTAGGCGAAGATCAATTCCAGCACCTCGAAATCACTCGCGACATCGCAACACGCTTCAACAACAAATTTGGTGACATTTTTACCGTTCCAGACAATACCGCGAATCAAATGAAATTTATCAACCGCGACAACGGCCTTCGCATTCGCAGCCTTACCGACCCGACCAAGAAGATGAGCAAAAGCTCAAGTGACGTAAAGTCAAAAATTCTTCTCGTTGACGAACCAGAAGCTGCACGTAAGAAAATCCTTTCCGCAACAACCGACAGTCTAGGCGTCATTAACTTTGACTGGGAGACACAACCAGGTATTACTAACCTACTTCAAATGCTTGCGATTCTTTCGGGCCGAGCACAGGATGACGTCAACGAAGAATGGGTTGGTAAAACCGCCTATGGCGACTTCAAAAAAGCCGTTGCTGAAGAAGTAGTGAAGTTCCTTACCGATTTCCAAGCGAAACTCAACGCAATCACCGACGAAGCGCTCGTTGCAAAGCTTGAGGTGTCAGAATCTGCAATGGCGAATGTCGCTAATGAAACACTACTCCGCGCACAGCGCGTTGTAGGCCTACGCCCTTAACTAACGGTGTGCTGGGTGCCACCTGTCGTCATCACCCTTTTCGTACTTCTTTTTTACCGCAGCCCACGCAACCTTGTGTGCGACCTCTTCCTGCGACTCATCGCCCCGTCGATCGGCCTTGTGTTTATATTCGTCGTAGGCGCTATTAAAAGCCTCTTTATAGATATCCTGAGCGTGATCTGGCAATACGGACTTCACGTTATCAGGCAAGTCTTCGGTAGAACTATATGGCATATATTCCTCCTTACTTAGATACCTTCTTATTATACGCCCATAAAAAGAACTCCTCAAAACGAGGAGTACTTTTCGCTGCTGCGCGCCCACCCGGGGCGGCTTGCTTTTCGGAATTGTTTGTTTTTAGCACGGGTCACCCCATGCGCATCAGCATAAGTACAGTATGAAACGTGCTGGATAAAAACGCAAGCACTTTGGCATATTTTAAGCTAAAATTCAAGCTCTATAGCTTTTTTTTCGTAATTATGATTAGATAAGCTTGTTCAGAAACGCACTCGTGCCCAAAGCCGTGAAGCGCATCTCTTCACCAGAGATACACTCTCGTTCGCCGAAGCGCTTGCCAGCAGGTCGATCTGACAGCAACTAAACAGAACAGAGAGAATATCTATGTCACAAAACCTTTTCATCGGAAGCCTCGCATACGCTACTACCGACGACAGCCTCAAAGCATTCTTTGAAACTATCGGCGAAGTAACTAGCGCACGTGTAGTGACTGACCGCGAAACTGGCCGCTCAAAGGGCTTCGGTTTTGTTGAATTCGCAGACGAAGCAAGCAACCAAAAAGCTATTGATGAGCTTAACGGTAAAGAGCTTGACGGTCGTGCAATCAACGTAAACCTTGCTCGTCCAAAGGAAGACCGACCTCGTCGCGACTTCAACGGTGGCGGTAACAACAACGGTGGTGGTTCATTCCGCCAACGTAGCTGGTAGCTTCCACTCTTACAAAATAACCTCCCTAGTGGAGGTTATTTTTATTGCCTTAAAACAGTGGTGATGTCAGGAACTCGTAAGGTAGCCCGAGCACCGATACGATAACGCCAAAAGCGTTCAAAAGCCAAAGCGTCAGGAGCACCACCAGTGTGGTTGCGGCAAGTACAAGAATTTTCACAACTATATTCTGCTTTTTAAGCCACTGCGTCCAGACGTCGTACTTTCCTTTCGCAAACTCAAGTACTTTTGCCGCAAACGCAAACTCAGTTGCAAGGATGGCGAGCCCGGCAAATACAATCAACCAGCCCGGTCCAGGGTATGGCACCAAAATAAGACCGATCAAAACCACAAGCCCGCCCGCAATTCCGATAAGTACTTTTCTGGTGCGCTTTCGGAATTCGACTATTACTTTTCTCCTAGTAACTTCAGAAAGGCGTCTTCGTCTAACACGACCGTGCCATACGCCTGGGCCTTGGCTAGCTTGCTTGCGCCTACCTTACCGCCCGCAACAAGATACTTCGTGTCTTTGCCAACCGACGTCTGAAAAATGCCACCTTGTGCGCGGATTCGCTCGGCCGCATCATCACGCGACATTGAATCAAGTGTACCTGTAACAACAAAACTTACACCATTCAATGTCCCTTCGTGTTTTTCATAACGAGGCTTCACGCCAAGCGATTCGAACTTATCAAGGAGTGCTGCATTATCTTCATCGGCAAACCAAGCCAAAATCGATTCCGCAACGACCTTGCCAATCCCCTCGACAGCTTCAAGTTGCTCGAGCGTCGCCCCTGCAAGTCGCGGGATTGACTCGAACCTATTTGCAAGGTCAATTGCAGTCTGACTACCAACGTGGCGAATCCCTAGGCCCAAAATGAACTTTTCGAGTGGTGGTGTTTTCTTTTCTTGAATCGCGTCAACGAGCTTTCTTGCGGAAATATCAGCAAAACGATCAAGCTTCAAAAGATCTTGAACCGTCAGTGAGTAAATATCGGCGATATCACGCACTAATCCCGCATCAACGAGCGCAACAACATTCTTTTCACCCATAGTATCAATATCAAGCGCGCCCTTACTGGCGTAATATTCAACCGAACGCTTCAAAATAAGATCACCCGACGTACCCCTGACGCGGTACACAACATCATCGCCGCGACGCTCAAATTCAAGCTCTGGATATTGAGCTCGAAGCGCGTCCTCGTAGTTAAATACTTCCGCGCCCTTAGGTCGAAGTTCCATCACGACACTTTCAACCTGCGGAATAATATCGCCGGCCTTAAAGATAATAACCGTATCACCAATACGAATGTCTTTACGCGCAATCTCGTCGGCGTTATGGAGGCTGGCGTGCTGTACGGTTGTGCCGGCAACCTGCACGGGGTCAAATACCGCCACAGGCGTTGCTGCACCAGTTCGACCAATACTAATCACGATATCTTTGACGATCGTGGTTGCCTGCTCGGCCGCATACTTATAGGCCACTGCAGCGCGGGGCTGCTTGCCCACGACGCCAAGCTTGGCAAACAAAGCTCTGTCATTTACTTTAATCACGAGGCCGTCGGTATTAAATGGCAGTTCGTGGCGCTTCTCGTCCCATTCATGGACAAACTGCATGACGCCGCTTAGCGAATCAAATACACTCGCCTGCATATTCCGACGCAGCCCAAGGTGCGTAATCGCCTCATACGCCGCCATGTTCGTCGGCACTTCGCTTGGATCGTCGCGGATAAGGTCATACGCCATAAACGTCAGTGGACGCTCGGCGACAAGCTTAGGGTCGAGCTGACGAATTGTCCCCGCTGCAAGGTTACGCGGGTTTGCAAAAGTTGGCTTACCTGCAGCTTCTTGCTTTTTATTCAAAGCATCAAAGTCTTTTTTGAGCATCACAATTTCACCGCGAATTTCAGTGCGACCAACAAGCAAGTGTGCAATTGAAGGATCGTCACGTAAACGCAGCGGCACATTCGCAATAGTACGCACATTATTTGTTACGTCCTCGCCCACAAAGCTATCGCCTCGTGTCAGTGCCTGTACCAACAAGCCGTCCTCATAAATAAGGGCACACGCAAGGCCGTCCATTTTAATATCGGCAAAGAATTCGTGCTTCGTGCCCGGCAGGAGCTTATCCATGCGCACCACCCATGCTTCGACTTCGGACGCATCGAATACATCGTTCAGGCTCAGCATACGACTGCGATGTGCCACCTTCTGGAAGCCGCCAAGTAGCTCACTCCCAACACGCTGCGTCGGACTGTCAGGTGTAATAAATTCTGGGTGTTCAGCCTCAATAGCCTTCAGCTCACCCATCAGGCTGTCATACACGGCATCACTCACCGTCGGCGCGTCGAGTACATGATATTCGTAACTATACCCCGAAAGGAGCTGGCGCAGCTCTTGGGCGCGCGTTTCTGGATTACTTGGCTGGGGCATAATCAACCGCCTTTCGATACAAAAGATATACATACGCTGACACCCAAATAGTTGTGAGTGCGCTTAGGAGAAGTATGACAATCGGCACAATCGGCCATGAGCTAATGACTGGGAATAGAGCCTTAAGCCCCATATCAATAAAGATGAATGCAAGCAGCACAATCGCCCAAGTGAGTAGTACAACAAGCGCCATCCAAAGCCAGCGAAGCAAGATTTTAATGCGACGCCCTACCATAAGATCACCGGCAGTTTTAATTGCCTGAAAAGGATACATCCCTGGCAGGGTCACGATAATGAGCGCGATAAGCGTACTTGTAATCCAATAGAGCGACAGGATCCCAAGCAGGCTTGCGCCAATCCAAAACAGCATCGCCGACGCTCCGCCGTCAAGAATGCCCGAGGTTGAGGCTGCATTGTAACCTAGCACCGCGAGCCCTACCGGTACGAGCTGGACGATTAAAATTCCGAGTACGATTGCCGTCGAGAAAATAGGCGCGCCTGAGTTATACAGCCCGTCGCGAAGTTTCACCTTGTGTCCTGCAAGCAAATTACGAAGCAGCCACACCGTCGCGAGCCAAATCAACAAAAAGATAAATACACCGTAAATTTGCTGCGCCTCGGTAAGAGTACCAGAAAGAGTCGACGTTGCGATACCCATCAGCGTACCAAGTGCTTGATCGCCTGCCGTCCAATCCCCTGAGAAGAATTCGATGCCTTGGTCGTGCAGCGCGTCAGAAAACGCGGTGTACGTATCTTGCGATTGCACACCAATGAGTACTGCGAAGAAAAAGATATAGACGAGCCCAAGAAGTGAGAATACTTTCTTGTACTTCCAGAGAGTCCGGTTTACCTCGTGCGTAAACGCAAAATTACCAGGAAGCTCCAATGGACGCACATAATCACGCCGCCTCGTCATACGAAAACTACGATGAGGACGACGCGCCATGTACGCATCGAGGCGCTTTTTTTGACTCGCGTAGGCACGCGACCACCAAGACTTTGAAGAAGACGTCGACTTCTTTTTAGAACTTGTCGGCATTTTGAGTCAGCCTCTGGATACGTTCTTCTAGTGGTGGGTGTGAACTAAAAAGCTTTGCAAAGAAACCTGGCTTGAGCGGGTTACTAATAAAGAGCTGTGCGGTTGAAGAGTTTTGCTTTTGCATCGGCTTTCCATAATGAAGAAGCTTCGTAAGGGCACTCGCCATACCCGCAGAGTCACGGGTCGTCATTGCGCCCGTTGCGTCAGCCAAATATTCACGCTGCCTACTAATCGCCATTTGCACAATCGCTGCAACGATAGGCGCAAGGATCAGGATGATAACCCCAATAATCAATACGATTGGGTTTGAGTTACGGCGATCACCACCGAAGAACAACATGCGAATGACGATGTCAGACAAAATACCAATCGCGCTCACAAGCCCAAACGCAATCATACTAACACGAATGTCATAGTTTTGTACGTGCCCCATTTCGTGCGCCATGACCGCGTTCAGCTCTCGGTCGTCCATGATATCAAGAAGACCGGTCGTTGCCGCAACAATTGCGTGCTGAGGATTTCGCCCCGTCGCGAATGCGTTTGGCGCAGAGTCATTAATCATATACACCTTTGGCATTGGCATACCAAGGGTAATCGAAAGGTTCTCAACCGTGCGGTACAAACGAGGGTTATCGCTTTTTTGAATTTGCTGCGCACCCGTCATTGCAACCGCGAGCGAACCCGCGGCGTAGTACTGAATGAGTGCGTAAATGAGCGCACCACCAAGTACCCAAAGGGTAATTGACGTGTCCCCGTAGAATTGGCTGACGATCCAGCCAATTGCCGTAATAATGCCAACAAACACCGCCATAATGAGGACGGTGTTGCGCTTGTTGGCAGCAATCGCTTTGTACATGAACTACTGCGCCTTTACTAGAACTTTACGTCGACTGGCTTGTTAGCAGCAGCTTGTTCTGCAGCATCAACTTCAAAGAAGTCACGATTCTTAAATCCGAACATACCGGCAACAATGTTTGCTGGGAATGTTTGAATCTTCGTGTTAAGGCTTGTAACGCCAGAGTTGTAGAAGCGGCGTGAGCCTTGGATCTTGTCTTCGGTGTCAACAAGTTCGCGTTGAAGCTCGACGAAGTTTTGGTTCGCCTTAAGGTCTGGGTACGCTTCAGCAACCGCGAAGAGGCTCTTGAGGGCACCTTCGAATTGGTTTTCTGCTGCAGCAGTTTCCTTTACACCGTTTGCGTTAATCACATTTGCGCGTGCTTCGGTAACCGCTTCAAACACACCAGATTCGTGCTTTGCATAGCCCTTTACTGTTTCCACAAGGTTTGGAATAAGGTCAAGACGACGCTTAAGTTGCACATTAATGTCGCTCCACGCTTCTTCAACGCGTACGCGAAGTGTGACGAGGCTGTTGTATGTCACCCATAGGAAAATACCAATAAGTACTACGACACCAATAATTATCCAAACTGCAATCATGTATTTCACTCCTTATTTCTAATACTTTTAGTATAACAAACCCTCGGTAAAAAACCGAGGGTTCATAAGTTCTGGTGCGCAGAGCGGGACTTGAACCCGCACGGCCGTGAAGCCAAGAGATTTTAAGTCTCTCGTGTCTACCAATTCCACCATCCGCGCATATGTATGGGAAATACTCAGTACATTATAGCAAAGCCTTGGTAGAATAAGGGTATGAAACAGGTATGCATCATTCACGGTGGTTCGACATTCGACTCAGATGCAGATTTTCTTGCAAATCTGACCCAACAAGAACTCGACTATACACGCCTGCTTTATAGGCAGCGCTGGAATAATTGGCTTGGCGAAACACTCACGGACTATGAGGTACTCCTGCCCTCAATGCCAAACAGTGCCAATGCGAAATACGAGGAATGGGCGCTCTATTTCTCAAAGATCATCCCATTCCTGCGAAAAGATACGACGCTTGTCGGTCATTCACTTGGTGGTATTTTCCTTGCAAAATACCTCAACGAACACAAAGAGCTTCACTTTAGTAAAGTCGCTTTAATTGCCGCGCCGTACGACGACGAGACCGCCGAGAGCCTCGCTTCTTTTAAATTACCTACGGACATGTCAAATCTTACACGTGCCGCGGACGCATTTCACCTTTTCCAAAGTGAAGACGACTTCGTTGTGCCTTTTAGCGAACTCGCAAAGTATCATTCCATTCTCCCGAACGCGGGCGTCACTGCATTTGAAGACCGTGGCCATATCAATACTCCGACCTTCCCCGAGCTAGTAGATTTCATAAAAAAATAATCCTCTAGAAAGAGGAATATAATGGAGGCACCTACGGGTAACGCTCCCGTCTACACGGTTTTGCAGACCGTTGCCTAACTTCTCGGCCAAGGCGCCATCTGTTGAACCATTATACCAGAGAGCGATTGGGTTCGTTACCGCAAAATGATACTATAAATGCATATTATGAAGCACTTTATTCAGGTACTCGTAAACACCCTCATCGCCAACGTCACCACTAGTTTTTTGTGGTTCGCACTCACCTTCTGGGCCTATCTCGAAACCCGCTCTGTGCTCGCCACTGCGGTCGTAGGTGGTGTCTATATGCTATTCGTGGCAATTTCGAGCTTATTCTTTGGGACGCTCGTTGACCAACACCGCAAAAAGAACATTATGCTTGCCTCGGCCGTGTTCACACTCGCGACGTACTTTATCGCCGCAATCGTATACTTTGCATTCGGCGCAAATAGTATCGCAGACCTGACTAACCCAGTATTCTGGATCTTTGCCAGCGTCGTACTTGTGGGGTCGGTGGTTGAAAATATGCGCAACATCGCACTCTCAACAACTGTCACCATCCTCGTACCTAAAGAGAAGCACGCCAACGCCAACGGACTCGTAGGGAGCGTTGCGGGTGTTGGCTTCTTGGTGACGTCGGTATTTAGTGGTCTTGCAATTGGATTCCTCGGCATGGGCTGGACGCTCATTATCGCGCTCGTCCTCACACTTGTTGCCACACTTCATCTGATTTTCTTCGTGAGTATCCCAGAGGAAGAAATTGTCCACAACCCCGAACTCGCCAATAAGAAAATTGACATCAAGGGAAGCATTGCTGCCATCCATGCCGTACCAGGCCTGTTTGCACTCATCCTCTTCTCGACCTTCAATAACTTTATCGGCGGTGTGTACATGGCGCTCATGGACCCGTACGGGCTCACTCTCTTCCCAGTTCAGGTGTGGGGTGTGGTACTTGGCATTACCAGCACCGGCTTCATTATCGGGGGCCTTATTATCGCTAAGAAGGGCCTTGGCAAAAAGCCGCTTGAAACACTCCTTATCGCTAACATTGTGATGGCAATTCTTGGTATGCTCTTTACGATTCGTGAGTTCTGGCTCCTCTACGCAGTCGGCATCTTCCTTTACATGTGCCTTATTCCAATTATCGAAGCGACTGAGCAGACAATCATTCAGCGTGTTGTGCCGCTTAAACGCCAAGGTCGCGTCTTTGGCTTTGCGGCGAGTATCGAAACGGCGGCTGCACCACTTACCGCACTTGCCATTGGCCCAATCGCCGAGTTCTGGATAATTCCGTACATGAATTCCACCCAAGGCGAGGCGCAGTGGAGCTGGCTCCTTGGTACGGGTGATGCGCGTGGTATTGCGCTCCTCTTCCTCATTTCTGGATTTATCATGCTGATGGTCGCACTGCTCGCCTTCACCACAAAAAGTTACCGAATTCTCAGCAAATTCTATGCTAAGTCGTGATTTACTTGGTTCAGATTATTTATAGTATTTCGTAAAAAGGGGAAACAATGTCCGAACATACACCTGAAAAAACACCTGAAGAGGCGCCAAAAACCGAGGCTGCACCAGTGCACCACACACAACCGGCACAAACGCCAAGCAAGAAATCACAAAAGCCACTTATCATTACATTCTCGATTTTTGGCGCGATTATCCTACTAGTCCTTGGCCTTGTTGGTGGCACCGTGCTCACCCGCACCCTCGGCCCGAACGCCTCACCCTCACTCTCAACTTCAGCCGACGGCAACCAAACCGTGACCGATGAAGAAAGTTCAATTGCATCAGTTGCCGAAAAAGTAGGGCCAAGCGTAGTCTCTATCGTCACCCAGACACGCACCAACTCGTACTACGGCTCGACTTCAGGCGAAGCTGCAGGCACGGGCATTATCGTCAGCAAAAACGGCTACGTGATGACCAACAACCACGTCCTCGAAGGTGCAACTTCAGTGTCAGTTGTTGACAGCACTGGAGAACTCTACGAAGACGCGACAATCATTGGTCGCGACCCACTCAATGACATTGCGTTTATTAAAATTAAGTCTGACAAAGAATTTACCGCAGCAGCACTTGGCAATAGTTCAACCATCCGCACTGGGCAACAGGTTGTTGCAATCGGAAATGCGCTCGGCCAATACAGCAACACAGTCACAAGCGGTATTATTTCCGGCACAGGTCGCCCAATCACTGCCGATACGGGGAGTGGAGATACCGAAACCCTCACCGACCTCATCCAAACCGATGCCTCAATCAACCCAGGAAACTCGGGTGGCCCACTCGTAAACATGGCCGGCCAAGTTATTGGTATCAACACCGCAATCGTAGAAGACGCCAATGGCATTGGCTTTGCGATTCCAGTTAATGCAACTAAGGGTGTGCTCGCAGGTGTGCTCGACACGGGCAAGGTAACCCGCGCCTACCTTGGCGTCAACTACCTCACTATTACGCCTGATGTAGCCCGTGAGTATAAGCTCGACGTAAACAGTGGTGCATACGTCTATGCCAGCGGTTCATCAAGCCCGGTTGCCTCAGGTAGCCCAGCGGAAAAAGCAGGCCTTAAGAGCGGCGACATCATTACCAAGATTAATTCTGAAACAGTCGGTAAAGACGGCAGCCTCTCGAGCATCCTCGGCGAATACCGCCCTGGCGATAAGCTCACTATCACCTACCTGCGAGACGGCAAAGAACAAACCACGACCGTCACGCTCGGCACCTACAACGGATAATTTCACAACGTTCCCGTGCGCCTTTCGAGCGTATAATGGGGAGCAATGTTGGAGAAGAATCCGAACCTCCCACTAGACATTCCTCGGACCGTCACACCAGAACTTTCTAGGCGCCCGCTCGACGAAAACTGCGACTATGTGCAATTTCCATTCGACCTTTACGCCCCGCTTCCTTTAAAGGGTCTCAAATTTGTGCAGCCTACCGAGGAGGCCTTGCAACTCGAGGCGCTCCTTGATGCGCCTACTCCCAAATCTGCAGAGTCGACTGATGAAGACGATCCAGATCACTACACAAAGCGAGATATCATCAATCAGGCGTTGGCGGTCGTAGGCATCCTTACGGCCGTGATGTACGGCGCTGACGTCGCCCAAAATACCGCCGAAGAAAGCAAAGCCGAGCCAAGTATTGAAGTTGTTGCGCACGCGCTGCATCCCGAAAATGAAGACCGCGTGGTAATTGTGGACGACGGGTTTAATACCTATAACGCAAACTATTTAAGCCAGACCCTCGGCCCTTCAATCCAAGAAGCAGTAGACGGCCAGATATGGTCGGTTCAGAGTAACAACGCAACTACCAGTGTTGATGCACTTTTCGATAAAGCCTACGATCTTGCGATCTCAAAAGATATTACAAGCATTTCTGTCGTCACCTACAGTATGGGTGATGTACGCGGTACGGGACTCGCGGAAAAATTCGTCAAGGAAACGGACATTCCTGTTGAAAATATCGTCATTATCTCTGGCCCATCAGGCTACGATAGCCTTCGAGAGAGCCGTAAAGATGAAATGGCCTGGGCGCAGTTTATCGCCTCTGTAATTCCGGGTTCGTCTCACTCAACATTTTGGCGAAAGGTCGCCGAACTCTGGTTTTACAAAGACAACTTCACCCGCTCCGAAGAAAATCCTTGGGAGTTCGTCACTAAGAATATCCCTCGGTTCTTTAAAACACTCGACGGTATTAACATCCGCTTTAAGCAGCCGCACACGAGTAATAATTCACTTTTAATGCAAATGGCCGCGCTCGAGAATGGAAAGCCCACTAATCGGGTTGAGTCTATTGGAAAGTACCAACAAGAGCATAACGAGCAAAGTTCAATCATCACCTATATCTCAAGCTCAACTTACGATGCAATGTTAAATGACGATTTCGCACGCGACAAATTTGAAGAAGCCGCAGACAAAGGTGGCCTTGAGTTTAATAGTTACGAAGTCGACGGAGTGGCGCACGGCGACTACTACGTTAAAGATGCGGTTGCCTCGTTCCAGGACACGTTCAAGCAAGCCAGTGAAGATATTATTCCGCAAACCCTCGAAGCACGCGCCGACCGATATCTTCGAGAATTTGAAGCTTATAATTTAGACACGTTCATGGCCGACACCGACAAAGACGACCAAAAATAAAGTAGCCCCGTAGGGCTACTGTTTACTTACTTCTTACCTTCGATTGATACGTGCGGCAGGATTTTATCGAGCCACTTAGGCAGCCACCAAGCAGACTTACCAAGATACGACATAATGACCGGCACAATAAGGAGGCGGACGATGAATGCATCTACCAGCACACCGAGTGCAAGCGCAAACCCAATCGATTGAATCGTGGCGTCGTGGTTGGTAATAAACCCACCAAACACCGACACCATAATAAGTGCCGCCGCGACGACCACACGGCTTCCGATTGCAAAGCCGTCAACAACCGCCCGCTTGGCCTTCTTCGTGTAATGGAACGCTTCTTGCATGCCCGACACGAGGAAGAATTCGTAGTCCATCGCCAGCCCAAACAGAATACCGATTGCAATGATTGGAATGAAGCTTACAATCGGTGCGGGTGCGTCGGTAATGCCAAGCCAGCCCCACTGGAAGACGGCCACGAGCGCACCAAACATTGCCGCAACTGAGAGCAAGAACCCGAGCGTAGCCTTAATTGGAATAAGCACCGAGCGGAACGCGATCATCAGAATCAGGAACGAAAGCCCTACTACAACCGCCAAGTACACTGGCATCGCATCAGCAAGTTTTTGGTTAATGTCGATTTGAATCGCCGTCGTGCCCGTTACCGCGATAGAAATTTCATTACTGTCGTTGGTGATTTCTTTTTGCGTGTCATCTTCACGAATACGCACGACGAGGTCTTTGGTCGCTTCTTCTGAAGGACCGGTCGTTGGTGTCACCTGAATCACACCCTTCGTGCCATTGTCAGTCACGAGCGCCGCCATGGCAGTATCAACACCCTCAACGTCATTCAAGCGTTCAGCAATTTGTTGGAGCTGGTAGTACGGTGCATACGTTTCAACTTGGGTTGCAATTGCTGCTTGGGCCTCAGCTTGTTGCGCCGGGGTCATCATCATTTGCAGTTGCTCAGCGGTCACGCCAAGTTCTGCTGCCTTGGCCGCGAGTTGGTTTTGCGCCTCGGTCATAATACGCGCCTGAACGGCAGCCTTGTCAGAATCTGATACGCCCGGCATACCTTCTACGACAATCAGGAGTGGGCCGTTTGAACCTTTTCCGAAGCCTTTGGCCAACAGATCGTAGGCTTCACGTTGAGAAGTTCCCTGCGCTGCGGTTTCGTCAGTTGGAAGGCCAAGCTGAAGATGGCTCATTGGCCATGCAAGCAGCACGATAACCGCCAGCGCGCCCACAAGCACGGTCTTGCGATACTTCGTAATTCGCTCACCCAAGCGGTACCACATAGTCTTGTGGCTAACATCTTCGTGGTGGACGATACCCTTCTTTTGTTGCGCTTTAATTGCCTTGCGGGTCTTGCGACTAAATAGGCCGAGCTTAAAGATGCCGAGGAGTGCGGGAATTAGGGTGATAGCAACGAGTGCTGCGATCGCGACGGTTGCGGCTGCGGCAAGGCCCATGACGGTCATGAATGGAATCTGAACTACTGAAAGCGCCGCAAGGGCAATCACCACAGTTGCTGCCGCAAAGATGACGGCATTACCCGCAGTTGAAATTGCTTTTCCAGCCGCGGTCTTCATATCGTAGCCGTCTATGACGTAGGTTCGATAGCGATTAATGATGAACAGTGAGTAGTCGATACCAACGGCAAGGCCAAGCATCACCGCAAGAGTCGGCGCAGTCGTCGAAAGTTCAATAATTTGGCTAAGCGAGAAGAGCCCAAGCATACTCACGCCTACTGCAACAATCGCAGTTACCAGTGGCATACCCGCGGCAATAAGTGAACCCAAGGTCACAAGCAGGACCACAAGTGCGAGTACAAGCCCGGCAATCTCACCGACGCCAAGAATTTCGCCCACTTCTTGTTTCACGAGGTCGCCACCCGCTTCAATCGTCAGATCGTCGCTGCGTGCGTTATCGATCTTTTCCTGTACACCCGCAATAGTCGTATCACTCAGTCGACCACTGTCACCTTCGCCCTGCATTTGCACGGTAATGTAGCCGATATTTCCATCTTCAGAAATAGCCGTAGGGTTTACAAAAGGAGTAATTGCATCGGTGACCCCGTCGACACCCGCAATGTTGTCAGCAAGCTGCGTAATTTCAGTCTGATAGTCGGTAATCTTCTTGCCATCAGGAACGGCAATTACCACCTTTGCGGACTGCGCGCCCGTATCCGGGAATAATTCATTAAAACGAGTCAGCGCGGTTTGCGCTTTCGTACCAGGGATTGAGATCTCACTGGTAGTATTAAATCCGACCTGCGTGGCAATAATACCAAGCACTGCCATGATTACCACCCAAACGCCCAAAATCCACCATTTGAGCTTAAACATTAGTTCACCAAGCTTGCGCAGCTGTTCGGCCATTTACACTCCCCTATTTTCCATCAGGCTTATTCTTTCTAAGTATAGCTGATAATGGGCGCTTCTTGAATAAAAGCTTCCTGTTCGAGCACCTCGAGCATCGCGCGCGCAACCTCTTCGCGTCCAACAAACGGCTTTGTTGGACCATGGAGTCTGAGCGCGTACTTACGCGGCTTCACATTTTGCAACTTCAGTACGCGAATTGAAGTCCAATCGAGCGAGCTCCCTTGCAATACTTTTACATGCTCAATCCCGTCATTTACTCGATTTAGATCAACAAGACTCACCGCAAGATTCAAAAACCTATCAACGAGTGTAATTCTATCGCCAGGAAAGCGTACACCCGTACCAGTCACATCGACGAACCTTGTGATATTCAACTTATTCATCGCCTGGGTGACCACTTCGGTGGCTTTCGTCTGCACATCCGAGGCAGAACCTTTTACGTGACCGATTGCACTCACCACAGCTTCTTGGCCTTCAAGAAGCCTAATGACATCATCAATATTTGTTGCATCACACGGCACCACCTGCAGGTTTGGGTGCTTTGGAAAATCATGAGTACCTCGCACGCCCGCGCGCACCATGTGTCCACGGCGCAGAGCTTCGGCCACGAATACACGACCCAGTCGACCATTGGCCGCTATCACTGCAATTCTCATTATTCCATCCTCCGAGCAAACGCCTCTTCAGTTTCGCGGGTAAAGATTTCGGCAATTTTAGGACCAACACCATACAGCTTTTGCAGACGTTTTGAGAACTCTTCTTCATCGAGTGAGCTGTCGAGCATGTAGATAAGCGACCCTTCGTATTCGCGAATGAGGCGATCCATACATACCTTTAAGCCGTGCGCGGTAACGTGCTGATAACGAGTGTAGCCTCCTCGGTGGAGTACACGCACGAGCTCGTACTCAGATGCCTCAGTAATTGCCCAAGGAGTGTCGAGCTTTTCTTCAATAAATAATTTCCAGGTCGTCACCGCCACGCCTGATTGGATTGGCTTTCCAAAAAGGTAGCATAAAAGAAACCAGCGAAATAGATCAGTATCGCTTGAAAGTGGGTCGAGGTCGAATTCGGCCGCGGTATGAGACTTTCTTTCTTTACGCGGCACGAAGAATTTTCTCCATCGCCTTACCTTTCGCCAGTTCGTCGATAAGCTTATCAAGGTAGCGAATTTCACGCATCAATGGATGCGGAATGTCTTCTACGCGCACACCACAAATAATCCCCGTGATTTGGCTGCGCGCTGGGTTCATTTTTGGTGCATTGGCAAAGAAATCCTCAAAGTTTGTTTGATCCTCGAGCTTCGCGTCGAGTTCTTTTTTTGAATAGCCCGTGAGCCAGCGAATAATTTCGTCGAGCTCTTGTTTAGAGCGACCCCTTTTCTCTACTTTTGTCACGTAGAGTGGATACACGCTGGCGACTGGGAGTTTATAGATACGGTGATTTTCCATGGCAATATTCATCCTTATACCTATTTCTATTATAATCGAAATAGAACACATGTGGTTCCCTGACGATGGATGCTGTACCAGGATGGAAAAGACGGCACACTAATCTAAAGGAGAATGTATCATGGCATGGATTGTCTTAATTATATCGGGGTTGTTAGAGGCGGTGTGGGCGACGGCGCTCGGAAAGTCGGAGGGACTTTCGAAGTTGACACCGAGTATTGTCTTTGTGATAGCTATTATTGCGAGCATGGCGGGGTTGGCCTACGCAACGCGCACGCTGCCGATTGGAACCGCGTATGCGGTATGGGTGGGTGTTGGTGCGGTGTTGACGATTGGGTATGCGATGGTGACGGGAGTTGAGAGTATTTCGATCATAAAGATTGTGCTACTCCTTATGATTGTTGCGGGGATTGTGGGGCTTAAGTTACTGCACGATTAGCGAAGTGCAGTGATGTGGAGCCAGTCTGGGCGACCTTCGCCGCGGAAGTCTTCGTCGGAAGTAATAGTTACTTTGCTAAAACCGGTTTCTTTAAGGATTTGCGTAATTTCATCTTCAAGCCAGAAATGGAAATAGCGCGGGCCATCCATTTTACGAGTGGTTGATTCTTCGCCTTCACCTGCTTTGAGGGTAAACGCGAGGCGGCCGGTTGAGTTGAGCGCCGTATGGACTTTTCTTAGCACGAGACGGAGTTCTGGTTCGGTGAAGTGAAGGAAGACCGCGTCGGCAAAGATCATGTCGTAGTTTTTACCTAGGTCGTCTTCTATGGCGTTGAGAAGACGCGCTTCAAGGCCTTCGCTGCGAAGGTGGTCGATGAAGCCCTGGCTGGCATCGGTGAGTTCCATTGAGTAGCCTTTTGAGACAATGTATTTTGCGTCTTTGCCTGTGCCGCTGCCGATTTCAAGAATTCGTGCATCCTTTGAAAGTGCGTCGAGGTTTACATCAATCCATACTTGAAGTGGGCCAAAGACTTCGCTTGGAGAGGTGTCGATGTAGGTTTGGACTTTTGTGTTGTAGGTGGCGAGGGTTTGGGAGTTAGTGGTTTGCATTTACACTCACTATATCAAACTAGGCGAAGCTTATTTAGAAGTTTGATCGCTCGGAAAAAGACTAAAGTTAGCATCAGTTACAAGGGGCCTATGGCCAGGATCAAGAGAGCTAGCAAACAGGTCGCTGTATTTCTCTCGGGTCTCATCATTTAGTGACATCCAGTATTCCGGCTCTGCAGTGAAATTTTCGGTATAGGATGTAATCATATTAGATACAATAATCCTTTTTTCCTTTTCGTCGAGCTTATCAAGATCATGCAGAAAATCATAATCTTTACGGTCCCTTCGAAGGTATGACATCAAGACATACGTCTTGCCATCCTGAGGGAAGACCGTAAGAAAAAAGGGTTTCATGCGATTTGAATAATTGTCAGGGCTAAGGTCGTTAATAAGCGTTCCGTCGTATGCCAACTCCATATTAAAAGTTGAGCTAACCGCCATAGGCAATTCTTCGTCTACCACCATTACTGCGGTTTCAATTACGTGATACTTACCTTTCGCATATGTATCACTGAAGATGCGCCTTGTAACTTTCTGATCCTCAAGACCTAAATCAAAGCCAGGCTGGAACATATTTTCCATCATAGCCAGTCCCGCCTCGCTTAGTGGGAAGTCTTGTGTTTGATTGGTCAGTATTCTTTCGTGAGTAGCATGCACCATCCCGCGTCTAGTGTTGAACTCCTTTGCGGCCGCCCGCATTGCGAACAGATATTCTTGCTCCTTGTTACCTATTGAATAATCATAGTTATCAATTGGGTGAAATATTTTATCGTGATCCCCACACATTCCCTGGAAAGTCGTAGCCGCATTGCGGCCAGTTTCCACCAACGACCCCCAATCTGAACTATTTCGATCAAAATGCATTACGTGACCATCTTTTGATAGCGCAAGAAGCAACCTTTTGTTTGATATCGAATGAGCTCTTATTGTTGGTGCGTCGCAGCCTATAAGGTAGCAAGCTTTGGTGGCTGCCATCGATTGATTTACAAGTTTTCTGTGCGAACGAAATACTTCAGCTTCTTTATCTTTATTCATGCGCTCAACAAACTCCTGCTCGTCAAATTATAGTACATACATACCCGTCCAGGGGCAATACATACAATATCGTGCGATATTAAAAACCATGCCTAATCAAGAACTTAAGCATATATCATTTACGAAGCGGCGTCTATGTTCGTATTGTAGTCAGCGCCAAGCTCTTCCATCAGTTCCGCTACTGCGGTATTGTTCTCTGTCTCAAATCTAGCAAGATGAATAAGCCCCATAACATCGCCTATCGTTTGCCTTTCAATGGCGTCATACGCAGCCATAGAGTGAAAATGGCGTTGCGCAAGCATATTAAGCACTTCCTCGGAAAGCCTTAAAAGCTTCTTAGTATCCGCATGCGATATTGCAGTCTCACTGGTAGATTGTAAATCAATATGCGCAAGCCGCTTGTCTCTAATCACCTTAAGCTTTTCTATAATTGGCTCAATCTCTAAGAATAGAGCCTTTATATGTATTAAATCTTCACGATCAAAACCTTTGTAGGCAATAGATAGTTCATCAATATATTCGCGATCTTCCTGAAACTCACGAAAATCCTGTGCGGTTAAGTGTTTCTTATTCTGCTCCGCATAATCAACTAATCGTCGTAAATAGAGGGCATCCTTATGCGATACAAATATTCGAGCTAGTGTCATATAAAGCATATAGCCCGCCATGGCTTCAAAGGGAGTAAAAGCACCTTTATACCTATTCATTGCACTCAAATTACCGACAGCCTCATCCTTTCCTACAATATTTGGGGCTTTCAATTTCTGAAGGGCTTTGACAACCGAAAACGCCATTACAGCATTTGAATGCAGTCTTGATAACATTTCGTGGCGTTCGTGTAGTTTCCTAAACTGGGAGCTCATAATATATCTTAGACTTTCCTATAATCGGATAGTCGTGCTTGTTGCACAAAATACACATTACCACGAGCACGAGTGATGGCAACATAAAGTTTATTCTTGGTTGATTTATTGATACGTGAGAAGTTGCCGGTTTTTACCATAGGCCACGTCGTTGGGTTTAAAACGACACATATATCCTGAAACTTATCAATTCCCTTAGAAGCTCCCCAGTTCATAGATGCACATTGATAATCAAGATGCGATTGATAAAACAGTTTCGCAATATTGTCGTCTTCTGCTATTCTTTTAATCTCAGCTTCGTCCTCAACAATCGAAATGGTGCTTTCCCTATCGTCATGTGAGTATATATTTATACCTAAATTCGCGGTTACATAACCGCACACAGAAGAACTGCACCTATAGCTCGTAGACAGTGTCGTATCGTCTATTTCAAAAGCGTCGCCAAACGCCTCTTTATAGGCATCATAGCCATTCTCGAATAAGTTTTTTCGAGTATTGCCATCCCGACTTGTATCATAAGTGTGCTGATAAAAGTCTCCTACGTATAAAATGTTCGTTTTGCACGCAGACAGGCTTTTTATAAAATTAAAATCATGAGCAGCGAAGTCTTGCACCTCATCAATTATCAGTGCATCATAAAAACGATCAATGCGACTTAGGATTTCTTCCAGGGAGAAGTTGCCTAGTAGTAAGGCCAGGCGATTACCGAGCAAGTTACCGCTGTAATCTTGATAGTATAGAGTATCTTTTGAGGTAACTCCTTTTCTTGCAAAAGACTGCTGTTCGTTATTGTAATTTATCGATCTAGAACCAACCAAATAGTACGTACAAGGCAGATAACAAAAACTGTACAGAAACGAAAAATAAGTGTATATCGAAATATTCTCAGGTATCTCCCCAAACTTTTCGATAACTCTCTCATTAAGGTTCTCGTAATTGTTGTTGGTGTAGGTTATTATCAAAGTCCTCTTATCCAAAGAGAGCTCGTTAATAATACTTCTTGTTTTACCCGATCCTGCAACTGCAAGAATTAACTTTTTACCCACGCAAACGCCTCGTTAATGTATTCTGGTATTACAATTTCATCCTGCAGCTCCGATAGCTTATATGCCGCCTCTGCCTTAGATGACAACATGTATGCCTGCTTGTCTTTTTTAGATGCAAAAGTCTTGTCGCATAAAACCTCATTTAAGTCATAGATGCATTTCTCAAAAGTATAATTCTTTGCATCGTTGTCGAAGAACACCTTAATATTCGCCGATGCATGCTTGCTGTAATTATCTATACAGTTTTTTTGAGGATCGCCATCATTATCGCGTATCACGGCAGTTTTTATATCTAGTAACTTTGCGATCTCCATATAACGCTTAAAACTCAATCCTCCTATTGAGGCCACGTACACACCTTCATCCTCTGGGTACTTCATGTCTTTCTGGAAGTATAATTTTCTGAGCAAGATATATTCCGCCGCACCCTCAACCAAAATAACCTTATCAGAGAGAACGAAGTCTAAAATACTCACGGTTGGAGCTTTTTCGAAGAATTTGGCAGTACCCTCATCTAAGTCCTTTAAAGAAATAGGCTTATTAGCATCCTTGCGAATAAAGATACAGTTTCTTAGATCTAATCTTGAACTAATCATATTGCTATGTGTAGAGATAAAAATCTGAGCCTCTTTTGACGACTTAATTAAGTCAATGAGCTTGTGCATCATATTGTGGCTCAGATGGTTTTCTGGCTCTTCTATGAGGACCACGTCTGGATCATACTTCGTCTTTTTGTTATTTAGGGAGAACTTTGTTTTTATAAAAAATCTTTCGCCAAGCCCAAGGCTATCAATAGATATCTTATCCCTGTAAATAGTAAGGTCCGTTTCTAGATTTGATCTGATACCTGACCTTATTCCGAAGCGGTAGCCTTCTGCAGCCTCGAGCAAGTCGTTTACGCCTTTCAAAGATGCACCTTCGTAGGTATTTTTGTGTGTTCGATAACTACTCTCTAGCTTTGCCCTGTCTTTGATGTCAGATACATGCAGTTGGTAGGCATCTTTTACAAAACCGGCCGTCGTTACATCAAATCTGTCTGAGGAATTATCAATAACAAGATGCCGTAAAAACTTTCTATAACCAGAATAGTGGACGTTTCCAAATGTCTGGAATTCAACCTTATAAAAATCAAAAGGAAATACCTCATCAACATTCTCAAGATATTCCTTAAGTTCACTAGCAAGCTCGGTATTTGGAGTAATAATCATTCGCAAGCCGTAAGCTGGCTTCATGCCTTCACGAAACTTACCCATTAGATCGACAATATTTGGAGCATCAGTTACATTACTGAGATATAGGTCCACCGTTACTATCGGTAGATTCGCGAGCTTGCGATCTATCTTTGGTAAATCTAAAAATGTCCTAGTGGACTGATAATTAAAGATGTTATCTATGCCAACAGCCTTAACCTTCGCATCGTTACCGGATACTACAAAGTCAATTGCCGATATAATTGAACTTTTTCCTGCCTCATTATCGCCAACTATGATGTTCTTCTCTTGGTTGAAATCCACTTCATAGTCAGAAAATTTTCTATAGTTATGTAAGACAATCCTGTTAATCCAAGCACCCATAGCTCCTCCATGTGGTTATTTACGATTTACTTATTATAATCTAAAGTCTAGTTAATCCGTCCGTCCCTACTTGCATCCGCCAAACGCGTCAATTATCCGCGAAAATCACCAAGTGCGGGTACAGGGACTCTAACCCCAGCGCGCTGTTAGCGCGTTGGGCTGCCTGGACTATTTTTCTCTTGAAGAGGTCCAGCGCTACAGCAAAACTCTTACCAATATAAAAACCCAACTCGAGGTTGGGTATTTTATATTGGTGCGGGTACAGGGACTCTAACCCTGGACCTCTTCCTTGGCAAGGAAGCGCTCTAACAGCTGAGCTACACCCGCGTGCTCATATGAGTATAGGGGTTAAGGAGATTTTTTTCAAGGGGTAAATGGTGGGTTTCAGGCTATGCTCAGCGAATCAGCGGATACTAAGGATGTAAAGAGTTAACGAGAGGAGATTGCGCTATGAAGCAACAGAAACGCACCTTTACGAAACGAATTACAACTTTAACCGCAGCATTTTCGTTCGCAGCTACTGGTTTGGCCTTTATGGGAACGGGTGGCAGCGCATCCGCAGCAGCAGCAGGAGGCTTTAATGTCTACAATAACTGTGGTGGTACTCGAACTTTTGGGTATAACTACTATAACTCCGCGCCCGGTACCGGTGCGTATCACCAAGTAGGTGCGGGATCAACGTATCGCGTTAATAGCGGTACGGGTATTTTCCGCGTTGAATTACCAAAAGGTGTCTACAATACCTTCGTGTATAGCGGAAGCAACAATACGCTTTCAATGTGTTAATACCTATCACATAAAAGAAAATACCCCATCGCGTGGGGTATTTTCTTTGGTGGCTCCTCCCAGACTCGAACTGGGGACACGCGGCTCTTCAGGCCGCTGCTCTACCAACTGAGCTAAAGAGCCGTCTCGGTTGAACTTAAACTATTTTACTAGAGGTGGGGCTATATTTCAAGCCCCCTACCCCTAGTGAAAAATTGTTAGCGCTTGTTAAGGCCGTCGCCAATCTTCTGCACTGCATCGATAAGTTCGATTGGGAACAGAAGTGTGGTCTTTTGGCTTGGCTCGGTGCTAATACGCTCAATAGTGTTGAGGGTACGAAGGTTCAATGCACCAGGTGTGCTTGCAATAATGCGCGCAGCTTCAGAAAGTGTCTGAGCCGCAGCCTTTTCACCTTCAGCATTAATAATGTTACTGCGACGTTCTCGCTCGGCTTCGGCTTGCTTGGCCATTGCACGCTTCATGTCAGATGGAAGCTCAATGTTTTGGATCTTTACGTTTTCAACGTCAATTCCCCATTGTGAGGTTTGTGCGTCAACGATTTCCTTAATCTTTTGCGCGGCTTCTTCACGCTTTGAAAGCAGTTCGTCGAGCTCGAAGTTACCAGTAATATCACGGAGTGCAGCTTGTGCAAACTGGCTAGTTGCGTAGACGTAGTTAGTCGTTTCGAGCACTGCCTTTGCTGGGTCGAGCACGCGGAAATACACAACCGCGTCGACACCGGCTGTCACGTTATCGCGAGTAATCACTTCTTGCTTTGGCACATCGATAGGCGTTGAACGCACGTCCACACGGATCATCTTTTGGAAGATTGGAATCACGATGCGAAGGCCAGGTTGACGAATGCCAGTAAACTTACCGAGCGTCAGTACGACACCTCGTTGGTATTGGTTAATAACTTTAAGCCCGCTCAGAATGAATAGGCCGACAACAATGACAATCGTCCATGTCCAGAAATCCATGTATACTCCTCCTTAATTTCCCTTTATTGTATCAGGAGTCGAAGGTGCTGGCTATACGCCGTAGTTCCACTGAGATGTTCGAGCCCAAATATTACCATACCCGCTAGTCTTAAGAACGCTTAAAGCTGCATCAGCATTTCTACATGTTGAAGCGGCAGTGCTCGTCCAGACCGGGGTATATTCTTTTACACCGCTCGTCGTAGTACTAATGTAAAAGGCATTCCCGCTTTTTGCCATCGCGACGATACCGACCTCACTACCATCGGATGCAAAACAGTACGCTATATTATTCGCGACAGTCGTAGAGTAAGAATTGGTCGAAAACTTAAAGGCTATTTTTGAATCAGCAACAATCGCCGCAAAATCCGCCGTACTTGCGGGTGTTGGATAGCGCCCCTGTGTATTATCAATTTTCCACGCCTCAAGTTTCTTAAAAAGTGTTGAGAGGTCATTCTGCACTGCCGAGTCATGTGTTCGATTTTGTATACCCGTATATGCAACAATTGTAATAGCCGCGAGAATCGCGATGACGACCACCACAATAAGAAGTTCGACAATCGTAAAGCCTTTTTGTTTTGCCCACTGCATTACATCAACTATAGCACGAGCGTAAGCATTTTTCCCAACCCGCAACTCAGTCTATAATAAGTCTGTATGGATGGCGCAACAGCTCGAATTCCGCTCGCAGAACGCATGCGACCACAGACGCTTGATGAAGTGATTGGTCAAACACACTTGCTCGGAAATAACGAGATTCTTCAACAAATCGTAAAAAATCGCGAACCAGTAAGCCTTATCTTATGGGGCCCACCGGGAAGCGGTAAAACAACCTTAGCGCGCGTCATCGCAAAAGAAGTCGACGCCGAGTTCATTGAATTATCGGCAGTCACAAGCGGCAAGAAAGATGTCGAAAAAGTCGTTGAACATGCTCGACAAAACTGGAACTTACGACTTCGTACTATTTTGTTTGTTGATGAAATCCACCGTTTCAATAAAGCCCAGCAAGATGCCTTTCTCCCCCACGTTGAATCTGGCCTTATCACCCTAATTGGCGCAACGACCGAAAACCCAAGCTTTGAGGTGATTACGCCACTCCTTAGCCGGACACGAGTTTTAGTACTTGAGCCACTTACAAAGGATGCAATTATTCACATACTTACTCGCGCGGTTGCAGCCGAAAAAGCCACTAAACGCGTGGCCCCCGAAGCACTCGACTACATCGCGGAGCTTGCGGGTGGAGACGCCCGTGTGGCGCTCGGCAACCTTGAGCTCGCCCTAAATCTAAGCAAGAAAGTCTCAATCGAAACCGTGAAAACCGCCGCCCAGAAGCGTGTGCCTGGCTACGACAAGAAAGGCGAAATGCACTACAACGTTATTAGCGCGTTTATTAAAAGTATGCGCGGCAGTAATGTCGATGCGACACTGTATTATTTAGCACGCATGATTGATGCGGGCGAAGACCCTAAGTTTATTGCTCGACGCATGGTGATTTTTGCCTCTGAAGATATTGGCCTTGCAGGAAATGGCGCGCTTGGTCTGGCGCTCAACGCCTTTCAAGCAGTTGAGCGCGTCGGCATGCCCGAATCAAGCTATATTCTTTTCCACGTCGCAACCGCACTCGCCAAATCTGAAAAATCACGCCAAACAACTGACGCCATGCACCGGGCCCAGCAACTTGCCAAGCACTATCCCGATGCACCCGTCCCACTCCACCTACGCAATGCGCCCACTAAGCTCATGAAAGACCTAGGCTACGCAAAAGATTACAAATGGGAAGCCGATTTTAAGCACGGTAAAGGCTTTTTACCCGACGATTTGAAAAACGAAAAGATCTTCTAGTTCCGCTTATCCTTGCATGTTACCCCTATAAATGGGTAAACTTGTCGAAATGACCAACCCCGAGAAGACGTATGATGAAATGCTCTCCGGCCTCGCTCGGGTTGATAGTGGTGCCGGCTATTCGTACCTAAATCCCGAATACACCGCCCAAGACATTCAACTTTCAATTACCCCGGGCAATCTCCTTTCAGTGCTCCATAAGGCACGCGAAGCTCGTGACCACGGCTATTCATGGCGTGGCTTTAAAGTGGGCGCTGCTGTGTTTGCGATGACTCAGTCCCCTTCGGGCTACCAAATCGTTACGGGCGCAAACTATAAGCCATCGGAGGAATCTGACGTTAACGTGCACGCCGAGCAACTCGCCACGCAGCGTGCACGCGAGTTCGGCCACAACATCATTTCAATTATTGGCGTCGTAGGCGAAACCCAGCTCGATCAGCAAAGCGGCCATGCCACGCATACCCTTCACCCATGTGGCAAGTGCCGTCACGCGCTCGGCAGCTCGCCACTCGTGCACCCTGAGCACACCCTTATCGCAAGTGCGCTCCCCGACTTTCGCACCATTGAGCTTTCGACTATTTCACGCCTGACTCAGTACCACGACGAAGCTGCTTTCGACACCGTAACGCGTCTTGAAATTCCAAAGCTCTCAATCCTCGAACCACTGATGATGGGTGGCGTGGTTCACCCCACCGACGATCAAGCAATTCGCGACGAAGAACACGCCTGGGATGCAGCTATGGAGCCTCACCTCGAAGTATTTAGGCGCAAGCGCGCCGCTTAAGCGCCTGGCGTAAAGTCTTTTTTGAGCGCCTCGTAGACGCCGTTTGTCCAACCAAAGCCGTCTTGCAGCACGTACTCACCGCCACCACCAAGTCCATCGCCGCTTTCGACGTTATACTTTTCAACGAATTTTCCGGTTGCATCGTATACGCGCTTATTCAGATCGGTCCAGCGATTGGCGACTTCATTCGCAAGGTCATCGTACCCATAGCGCTTCAGCCCTTGAATCGTGACCCATTGCAGCGGCGCCCAGCCATTTGGTGCGTCCCATTGTTGGCCATTATCAATCGCGGTCGTGACGACTCCACCTGGATGCAAAAAGTCTTTGCGAATTACTTCAACCACCGCCTCGGCCTGCTCCTTTGTCGCAATGCCCACGAAGAGTGGGAATACACCCGCTAAGCTTTTCACTGAAGTATGCACGCCGTGGTGGAAATTATAGTCCCTAAAGAAGCCTTCTTTTTCATCCCAGGCGTACTCTTGAATGGCGTCCGCGCGCGTCTTAGCTTTTTGCCTAAATTGACGAGCTTGTAACAAATTAAACGAAGCCTTGTAGCTGTCGGCAATAGTCATTTCAAGGTGATACAACAGGCAGTTCAAATCAACCGGAATAATATCCGCCGTGTGAATCGTGCGAATATCCAATGGATCCATAAACCAACGAGAACTAAAGTCCCAGCCCGATTCTGCCGCGGCCCGAAGGTGAAGATATAGCCTGCTGGCATCTTTACGGCCAGACTTTTCGGCCGTTTCAATATCTTCGCGGAGTGACTCGGGGCGTGGGGTTGTTTTGTTGTCGTAGTAGCGATTAAGCAGTGTGTCATTTGGCATTTTGACGACGCGTCGATAGGCGCCGTGTTCGCTTTCAGCAATCTTACTACGCCCCTTCATCCAAAAACGATATTCTTGCGTGAGATACGGCAAGTATTCACGCAGCACTTTTTTGCCGCGCTTGCCCGCAAGGAGGCGTACCATGTGTGAAAAGAATGGCGGTTGTGATCGGCTCAATAAGTAGGTGCGGTTTGCTGTTGGAATATAGCCATATTTACGAATCATGTGCGTGTAGTTTCGCATCATACCGTCGATGATCTTCCATTTTCCCGCCGCGCCGAGGCCGAGCATGATAAAGTAGGTATCCCAGTAGAACTGCTCGTTAAAACGGCCGCCCGGCACAATGTAGGTGTAGGGCAGCGCTAATAACGAACCCTTCGTGGTGCGGTTACGGCGCTCGAGGAATTTCCAAAGCTCGTCAATATGTTCGAGTGGTGTGTGATCTGGGCTACTTTCGTAGGCGCGCTGGTACACCCCTTCGGTTGCATCATAAAAATGGCGTGTCACAAAATCACGCAAATCAAACTCTGGGTCACTTTTTAAAAGTGCGTATTCTTCTTTGATAGATTTAAGGCGGCGTGCCGGCACAAGGTCAACGAAGGTCTTTCCATCGCCATAGACATTCGCCTTTTGCACTTCAAGTAAAAGCTCCCCTAGCAACTCGTCGACGTCTTTATCACCATTCGGAAGCATGACGGCAGTTTTCACAACCGCAGCCTTCAGCGGGTCAGTAATTTGGTCGGTTTTTATTTTAGGGATACTTACCATACCAATAAGTATAGCCCCATAAAGGGGCTATAGCTAGAACCGAAAGGTTGTGAAAAACTACTTGCTTGCGCGCTTACGCTGGTTAGGCTCAAGGTAACGCTTACGAAGGCGGAGACTTTGTGGAGTTACTTCCAAAAGCTCGTCGTCTTCGATGAAGTCGATACACTGCTCAAGGCTAAGGTCAGTGAACGGAGTCAACTGAATCGTTCCATCGCTTGATGAGCTGCGCATATTGGTAAGTTGCTTTCCCTTACAGACGTTAATGTCGAGGTCACCCGAACGGTTGTAAAGACCCACGATCATGCCTTGGTACACGGTTGTACCAGGACCAACAAAGAGTTCACCACGAGCTGCCGCAGTATCGAGTGCATATGCAGTGGTCTGGCCTGCTTCAAAGGCAACAAGCGCACCGTTACGGAGCTGCTGGAGCTTCGCGCCAAGTGGCTGGTAGCCGTGAGGAAGGCTGTTCATGATTACTGTGCCCTTAGTTGCGGTAAGCAGAAGATTACGAAGACCAATCATTGCACGAGTTGGAATGATGTAAGTCACACGAGTCGTGCCGCTGCTGGTCTGCTCTTGCTTAAGTGTCGTCGCACGACGTGCACCAAGTTCTTGGCTCACTGCACCGAGGAATTCAGCAGACACTTCGATAAGAAGCTCCTCAACTGGCTCTTTTACGACACCGTCTTCCTCAATTGTCACCACTTGTGGGCGTCCAACTTCAAATTCGAAGTCTTCACGACGAAGGGTTTCAATAAGGACTGAAAGGTGCAGTTCACCACGCCCAGATACGACGAAGCCAATTCCCTCTTCCGCAACGCGAAGTGATACGTTAGTTTCAAGTTCTTGCTTAAGACGGTCACCAATTTGACGACTAGTGTTGTACTTCGCTTCCTTACCCTTGAGCGGGCTGGTGTTAGGACCAAGATACATGCTAATTGTTGGTGCTTCAATTTCAATGACTGGAAGCGCTTCAGGCTGGTCTTTATCAGCAAGGGTTTCACCAATGTGTGCATCGGCAACACCGGTGATAGCAACAATGTCGCCCGCACCGGCTTCTTCAATTTCTTCACGAACCAAACCACGGTATCCGAAAAGTTTGTCTACCTTTGCGTTTACTGCAGCACCGTCACGCTTGATCAAAACGATTTGCTGGCCGCGCTTCAAAGTACCACGGCTAATACGACCAATTGCGTACTTGCCAAGGAATGAATCATACGCGAGTGAAGTCACAAGCATCTGGAAAGGCTTGTCGATTTCAACAGTTGGCGCAGGAATGTCGTTAATGATGGCGTCAAACACTGGAGTGAGGTCGGTGTGTTCGCTTGGATTGTCTGGAAGTTCAGTCCACGCCTTACCTTCACGACCAATGGCGTAGTACACAGGATAGTGAAGTTGGTCGTCGCTAATTGCAAGTTCCAAGAAGAGTTCAGATACTTCATCGAGTACTTCGTCGATACGACGTGATGGCTTGTCGATCTTGTTAATAATCACTACTGGCTTAAGGCCGAGTTCAAGCGCCTTGGAGAGCACAAACTTTGTTTGTGGCATTGGGCCTTCTTGAGCGTCAACAATAAGAAGCACACCGTCAGCCATGTTGAGGGTACGTTCAACTTCACCAGAGAAGTCGGCGTGACCCGGGGTGTCGATGACGTTAATTTTGTAGTCGCCATAGTAGACAGAAGTCTGCTTTGCGGTAATTGTAATACCACGCTCGTGTTCCTGGTCGCCACTGTCCATAATGAGGGACTGGTCCATTTCGGCCTGGTTGGCGCGGAAAGTGTTACTTTGCTTCAAAAGGCCATCAAGAAGCGTCGTCTTTCCGTGGTCGACGTGCGCAATAATAGCAACGTTGCGAATCTGTTCTGGGTTTTTCATAAAAATATGCCCCAAGATGATTAATTTCCAGTTTAATCTCAGGGCTTCCTTATCTGTAATTATAGCATAAGTATCGAATACGGTCAAAGTTCTGACGGTGGTCTATGTCAGCTGTTCCTTAGTGCTCTTCGGGAAGATGAATACAAATGCGCCCACTAACGTCAACGGGACGGTGACCATGAAAAGCGCCACCATTGGGGCGGTGAAGATCGCAAAGAACGAGAACACGGCCATCAGGAGCAGAAGTGGCAGGAACGGAAGCAGGAGAAGCCCTGAAATAATAAACGTCGAGATCAGAAGTGAACGTCCCCACCGACGAAGCTGTAGCAATCCGGTTGCGCTAAAGAAGCAGCCAATGCCCCAGACCAGCATCCCGATATCAGCAAAGAAGCCACCGTTAAACCCGCTCGAGGCAAGAAGTTCTGGCCACTTCGCGATGTTACCTCCGGCGTATACAAGCATCACAATCGATGCTATGAGCGCGACTACGCCGTAACGGCGAATCCAGACCTGTGAGACTGCATTAGTCGGACGGGCAGCCTCCGAAGAAGGCCCAGCCGAAGCTCTCATCGTCGCATAACTCATGTCAGCGTTGAGCATCTCTATTGGAACAGGTATAACGGAGAGTGTCGCGTCGGGTGACGGAACACCGTTCACGCTATGTGGGGTAGTGCCCCTGCGGTCCGCACGCGCGCGTTCCATCGCTGCGTTTGTTTCTGCCAGTTCATGGGCGACCTGTTCCGGATTAATCGGCTGTATCACCATCCTCCCTGCAACGGAAGGGTTTTCGGTGCGATTGGTCGGTTGATCTGTTTCCATCTGCCGCTGACTATGCACCATGAGCGACGCACCGCCAATACTTTGCACGTTGTGGAAATTGCTACGCACCGTAATGTCGACAAAACAAAGCAGGCCCCGTTTCCGGTGGCCTGCTTGATAATTTTAGTTCTGATCTGCCGTATCCGACCGTGCAGACACGGTTGGTATTTGCAGTAGGTCATCTATGGTGCGCCACATCGACTTGTCGTGGCACACTCTAGAACCTAGTTTAGTTTTGATGCATCAAAAACTAACTGATCTAGGCTGGGCATATTATAACGGAGAAATCCATATTGTCGAGCCTGAAACAGAGGAGAGTAAGCACCATGTTTAGTAAAAGCACTCTCTACGACCAGGGCACGTTCTATAGGGCGTTTATGCGCGACCCGCTACACAGTAAAGACGAAGTGATTATCGAGAGTCCGTTCATCACGGAAAAGCGCATGAGGACACTTCTACCTATCTTTACTAAGCTACGCAGTCGTAATGTACGGATAGTCATAAACACTCGTAATCCAAACGAACATGACGGCGATTACTATTACCAAGCACTCAACGCTATCTGGATTTCGCTGAATCGCTTTGTGTCATCATCGAGTACTTTAACAATTCGAGTAGCCCATTTACTGCTAAGGATATCTAGAACGAGTTGTGTTTGGTCATTTTTCATTGTGTTTATCTCTTGTTTACTGTTCCAATTTTTAGTTTTGCTAATTGCTCCATTGCTGCTTGACTGTGTGGTGTTCCCGAACCTACCGATTGGCCACCTTGAGTCTGCCGAGAGTTGAATAGCGTCGTGGCGTCTGTGCCGCACGCCCGAAGAATCTCATCACCTCCAGGGTGGCGATTTATAAACTCAGTCAGATCATACACATCATCAGAAATAATTGCCCAGCAGTCATCTCTGGATGCGTGCTGAGCAACCTCACTTAGCGTATATGCCTTGGCTTGGTCGGGGGTCTGCTTGTCAAGGAATGGTTGGGTTTGACGATTATTAAGCGTCACCCAAACACCCCCGCCGATAACACCTAGTAGCAGTAAAACGATTACTGAAAATATGATCGTACTTTTATTACGCATATTTAGTAACCCCAGCTTTCTTGCCACTGTTTCATCTGCCGGATTTCCTCACTCTGAGCTTTAATGATACTACTTGCGAGGTCTTTTATTTCTTGACGCTTGGCGTTGTCGGCCGCATATTTTGCCATATCTACAGCTTGCTCATGATGAAGAATCATTTGTTTAAGAAACTCCTTGTCGTATGCTTCGCCCTTCAAGTCCTTCAACTTATTTTGCATTTCGACCATGTCACCCGCCATTTCCGCACCTCCACCACCATGGCTCATGTGACCACCGCTATTTGTAATCTCGAAGCCCCATGCTTGTTGCCATTCCCGCATCTGTACCATTTCCGTTGTTTGCGTTTCCATGATCGCACTGGCAAGGGTACGAATTTCATCATGTGCCGTCATAGCCTGCGCCTGCTCCGACATGATTATCGCTGCTTCATGGTGAGCGATCATATCAGCTATAAATGCTTCGTCGAAAGCGTCACCCTTAAGAGTGGCGTACTTGCTATCTGTGGTTTTTTCGGTAGTTGCTGCCTGCTGGCTACTCTTCGTGTTTTCGGTATTAAATGTTGTCTTTTCGGGTTTAATCGAAAAGACCCCAAAGTACCAAATGGCGGCCGCAACAGCCACCAACACGATGATGATAACGGCAAACAGCTTGTTCTTCGTTATTTTCATTACTCTTCCTTTTGTAAGTCTTCTAATCTTTTAATATCGTTCTTGTAGCTGGTGAGGCTTTTATTTTTGAACTCGATCAGCTTGCCATATTGAAGATCGCTAGCGACACCGCTGTCCTGAATTGCACCCTCGTGGTGCGCAATCATCAGACTAATGAAAAGCCTGTCTGCGTCACTACCGGTTGCGGCTTTAAGCGTTGCCATGTTTGTTGCTGACGCGAGGCCAAGATAGGTAGGGTACATGTCATGACCGTCCATTTCGGGAAAATCAGACAGATTCGTGTATGTTTCGTTCCACTCGCCCAGCCAGCTCTTATATTGATCTTCGGCGCTTTTTTGCTCCTGTTGTATCTTTGTAGCTATTTCACGGACAACTTGGTTGGTTGATACCGCTAAGACGACCTCTGTCATCTCTATAGCTTGTTGGTTGTGGACAATCATCTTTCGAGAGAAGTCTACATCAGAAAAATCATGTTTGTTTGGATCGGGTTGATTTTGATTGTTACTTACAGGAGGCGTTGTTTTTGGTGGAGCTGAAGCTGACCGGTTTTGAAAAACCAACCAGCCTAGCACGACCGCACCAACTACCGATGCTGCAATCAGTGTTACTAACGTCTTTTTCATCACTAGACCTCGCCTACCTTGCAAGAGGCTCTGGGCTTTTCCCCAGATTCCTCATCACATACTCTTCAATTTTCTTTTGGTCGTAGCTTGCTAATGACTCGCTTCTGCGCCACGAACTCAGCTCGATGGGAGATTTATTAGCCTGACGGGGTGCAAGTACAATCTTCGTTGGCTTAAACTCTGAATTCGAGAATGGAGCAGAAAGAAGACCCTTAAGCTTCTCAATTTGATCTTGTGGTAAATCGGGTTGGTACGAGACATAGATTCCGCTATGCTCCATATTGTGTATCGCTTGGTCGTCACGAACTTCAGTATCGTAAACGCCCCATGCAACGGGATTAGCATGCGAGCCAGAAGTAGGCGGTTGGTCACCGCCATACTCCTTGCTGCTTACGTGTTCACGGCCATGATCGGCTTGTTCAATGCCTGGCCGTGGTGTTTCTGGTGGCCTATTTATCTTTCCTATTACCAAAGCCCCGCCAAACGCAATGACGATTGCCCCTATAACAATGGGGAATGGCTTAACTTTCATAACCCCAGTCTTTTTGCCATTGTTTCATCTGCTTTATTTCTTTTGTCTGTGCGGTGACGATTGCTTTTGTCAGGTCTTTCACTTCCTGATGTTCAGCGTTCTTTTCGCCTGGTGCAGCCATATCAAGCGCTCCTTGGTGGTGCATGATCATTTGCTCGATAAATGCTTTATCAAACTCATCACCGGTTTTGCCCTTAAGCTCATCTTCCATACCGGCCATTTCGTCCATCATACCCATTGCCGAGTGATCCATCATATTGTCGCTACTTGATGATGGGTAGCCCCAGGCTTGCTGCCATGACTTCATCTGACTAATCTCTCCGTTCTGGGCAGAGATTATGTCGTTTGCCATGTCTTTAAGTTCCTGGTGCTTGGCGTTTGTAAGCGCTAACTGTGCCATTGCAACAGCGCCCTCGTGATGCGCAATCATGTTAGCGATAAAGTTTCGATCATACTCCTCGCCGGTCATCGCCGCGTACTGCTCGTAGGTGCTGCTATTGGTATCGACTAATGAATCGCTATTTGATGAGTTACCCATGTCCTTACCAGACATGTCAGAGGTATTTGATTTATCAGTATTACCACGTAAGCCATAGTAGAGCGCAGCCCCACCCACTGCCAGCACAAGCACGACAGCGATAATAGTAAATAGTTTCTTATTATTCATAGACACTCCTAAAGAATTAGTTGTTTTAATTGAAAAGCAACTAAATCCTACGGTTGGAATACCGAGAACAGAATGTACGCCGGTAAACCTGGCGGTGGCTCAAACTCTGTGACGGTTCGAGCTATTTCAGTATGTCGATACGATAGCGCTAAAATTACCTGTGCTTGATTAGGTTGAAACGATATATCAGGTTTCTGCTTATCTTCATCGTCATCTTCAAAGGTCGGTGATTCATTTTGAGGTGTCGTGGAGGTACAGAGCGTTATACAGGTGGTACTGCGTACGCCATGCTCCATGCCATGCATATTGTGCATGGGTTGCGCGGCCGCAACGTGACCGGTTGCCAGCGCACCATAAAAGAGCGTACCCATAAGCACAATAAACATACGCGATACACCCTTGCGGGCTACATGCGAGACTTTATTGGTTATTGATCTTACTATCTGCATAGGGTATCTAATAATTTAATACGTGTCCTTATTATAATGCGGAAAGAAGTCTTCGTGTAGGTTTTGATCGGATATACCACTTGCGCGTAATTGCTCACCAAGAGCTTCTACCATCGGCTCAGGGCCGGAAACATAGACCTCGGACAGAGCTAATTCGGGTACAAGTCTAGTGAGCTTATCGACAGTAAGTTGATCTCCGATAACGTAGTGGACATGAAATTCGGGGTGTCGTTTACTGGCTTCATCAAATTCGGCCTTGAATGGCAAGTCGTCTGTTCGACCATTATAAATAAGTGTCGCCAATACCGGCTGACCGCTATGGCCTCTAGCCTTAAGCATACTGTAGAACGGGGTAATACCGATACCACCCGCGATAAACACCAGCGGCTTCTCACTCTCTCGCCAGACAAAATCACCGTCCGGTTGCTCAACAAGGTTGATCGTGCCGCCGATTGGCAGCGCAGCGAGCGCCTGCTTAAAGGTGGTATCAGTGACGCGGGTTGTAATCTGAATATAACCGTCATGGGGCGTCGATGAGATCGTAAACCAGCGTTTCGTTCCCTCATTATCAGGATTATCATGAGGCAACTCAACACGAATGAATTGGCCTGGTGTCCATGAGATCGGCGTGTCCGCCTTGAATCGAAACGCCCAGACGTTATCTACTAGGTTCTCTTTGCTTGTGAGCGTGAGGGTGTCGGTGCTATGGGTTTGATGGGTATATTTTTCAGGGTTTTTATCAAACAGTTGTACGCACGTCGCGCAGCATAAATAGTAGGTTTGGCCATCATATTGGCGGCTATGACCAAGCGCCTCTGCCTCGGCTTTGACGACGACATCGCCTGTCACTGGACAAATCGCCTGCGTATCGTCGAGCGTCGCTGGGTCAACGGCTGGCGCATCGCCGTGATGATGGTGATGATGTTCGTGATCGTGATGGTCGTGCATAATCCCTCCTTTACAACCGTACTTTTCGTAAAAACTGCGCGTTTATAGCAACAACGATGGTCGATAGCGACATCAGTACCGCGCCAAACGCTGGTGACAATACAAAGCCGAGTGCTGATGTCACACCTGCCGCAAGCGGAATTGCGAGGGCGTTGTAACCGGTTGCCCACGCAAGGTTCTGTACCATTTTGCTATACGTCTTTTTCGAGAGCGTGACGATTTTAGCAACCCCGCGCGGGTCACTGCTTGCCAGTACGATACCGGCTGATTCAATAGCAACATCAGTACCGGCGCCAATCGCAATACCAATATCGGCTTGCGTCAGGGCAGGCGCGTCATTGACGCCATCACCGACCATTGCCACGCGGCTCCCGTCTGTTTGCAAGCGCTTGACTGTTTCAGCCTTGTTTTCAGGCAACACTTCGGCAAAGTATTCTTTGATACCAAGTTCCTTGGCTACCCATGCGGCCACACCCTTACTATCACCGGTCAGCATAGCGACGCGCTTGCCCATACTATGCAGCGTTGCCACGGCTTCTCTTGATTCTTTGCGTATCACATCGGCCAGCATGATCGCACCTAAGACATTTCTGCCCTCGATGACATACACAACCGTCTTACCATAGTCCGAGGCTTTTTTGGTTGCCGCTCGCAGCGTGGCATCAAGCCGGACGGCGCGTTCTTCGAGGATTCGTGGGCCGCCAATATAGACAGACTTGCCGTTGATCGTTGCTCGTACACCACGACCAGAAAGTGCCGAAAAGTCAGTGGTGTGAATTTCCGGCACATTTTGACCGCGTGCATACTGGAAAATAGCTTTCGCAATTGGGTGTTCTGATTCGCGCTCTAGTGCAGCAGCGAGACTCAACATGCGGGTCTTGTCCTTCGCCACGACATCAACAACACCTTGTTCGCCTTTCGTAAGCGTGCCGGTTTTATCAAACAGTATCACGTCGATATTTCGCGCTGCTTCAAGTGCCATGCGTTGCCTAACAAGTAGGCCGTTCTTGGCGGCCAATGTGGTCGAGATGGCCGTGACAAGTGGTACGGCGAGGCCAAGGGCGTGCGGACAGGCGATTACTAGCACCGTTACAATACGCTCTAAAATAAATCCGGCCGATGCGCCCGCAATCCACCACGCAATCCAAGTAATCAGCGCTGCGCCAAGGGCAACAAAAGTTAAGTAAAACGCGGCTTTATCGGCTAGTATCTGAGTATTTGACTTGCTGGTCTGCGCTTCTTCGACGAGCTTCATAATACCGGCGAGTGCCGTATCATTACCCACTTTTGTCGCTTTGATCGTCAGTGCGCCGCTGGCGTTAATTGTGCCACCAATCACTTCGCTATCTGGCTTTTTGGCTACCGGCTTTGATTCGCCGGTGAGCATAGATTCATTGACCTCGGACGAGCCTTTAACGACCACACCATCAACTGGCACCCCAGCGCCTGGGCGGATTAGTAGCAAGTCGCCGACTTTCAGTTCACTAATCAAGACTTTTTTCGTTGTATCGCCGTCGATTAGCTCTGCCTCGTCAGGTAGTAGCTTGGCAAGCTCATTGAGTGCGCCCTGTGAATTTTGGACGGACGCCATTTCGAGCCAGTGGCCGAGCAGCATGATCGTCACCAATGTTGCTAGCTCCCACCAGAAGTCCATACCGCTGACCACCTTGAATGTGACAAGCAGGCTATAGACGAACGCCACAGATATTGCCATCGAGATGAGTGTCATCATACCCGGCTGGCGAGCCGCTAGTTCGCCTCTGGCACTTTTGAGGAACACTAAACCGCCATAGAGAAAAATAATCGTACCGAACACGGCCGGAATATACTCGCTGCCGGTAAACATGAAATTCAGCCCAAACCAGCTTTGTACCGTATGCGAAAAAACGAGGGTCGGTATAGTCAGTAGCAGGCTCAACCAAAACTTTTGCTTGAACATATTGGGACTATGCCCAGCGTGTTTGTCGTGATCGTGTCCGTGTTGCTCTGGCTTTTGTTTTACTTTTTCGAGCGCCATATGGCACTTTGGACACATGCCAGGTTTGTCTGATGTCACATCAGGGTGCATTGGACAGGCATACTGCGCAGCGACAGCGTTATGCTCGTGGTTATGGTGCTGGTGATTGTGCTGCGAGTGATCCATTTATTTACCCCGAATGTTATTTAGTTCGTATAGTTTAAGCATTTCTTCAATAGCTTTATCTTGTTCGGTAGGGTCGTGTAATCCCAGCGAGTGAGCCATGTGAGTACGCAAATGGTTTTCTAGAATGAGTTTGTTGAGCGAAGCAAGTGATTTCTGAATTGCGAGGCTTTGCGTCAAGATGTCCATACAGTACACCTCGTTGTCTATAGCCCTTTCGAGCGCTTTGAATTGACCCTCAATCCTGTGTGAACGATTTATTGCTTGCTTCTTAATCTCGGCTATCATACGTCTATAATATACCCCTCTGGGGTATATTTCAACTATGTATTATGCAAAAGCTCTACAGCCTGCCAGAGCTGCAAAGCTATTTTTCTTTCAGAAAAACAGCCAACCCCCAAACGGCTAAAGCCGTTTACGGGGTTACGTGTAAAAGCACTTATTGCTTCATTTCATTGTGATGGTAGGTGTTTATATCCTTAATGCGGTTCATGAGAAAACGAGAGCTAGTATGAATTTCACTGATACTTCTCGTAGGTGGCGTACCGTGCGAAAGAACATTACAAACGGAAAGTAGTTTCTTGAGCTTAGCTTCATTATTGGCACTAATGTTGATTACGTCAGTTTCAAATAGGGCAACTGCAATCTCGTTATAGCTGCTTTGTGTTGCAAGTGCTATCCCGAAGTTAAAGCGTATGTACTCCTCAAGTACGCGGCGCATAGTATTGGGCATATGCAGCGCTTCATCAGGAGTTAGTTGATCTGCCGATTTCTGCGAGAATTCATAAATTTCTTTGTACAACTTCCTGTAAGGCATCGTGATGCTGCGCGAAAGCTCAATATCACTCCGGCCGCTCACCTTAGTAATTTCAAACTTTTTGACGTTAGCTTCTTCGTACTTTCCATAGCACAGGTCACAGTAGTCGCGCCATGAGTGAGTAAGCACGAACGACTGAAAATTCCGGTTATCAATGATGCTCTTTACTAACTCAAGGATAAAAAACCTATTCTCATCGTCCATACTTGTTGCCGGATCATCAATAATAACTATCTCAAGGTTATCCTTGAGGTTCTTCTTATCACTGCCGAGCATCTCGTAGTAGAAATACACCAGTGCCAGAAGATTGCGCTCGCCCTCGCTTATATCGTCAATATTGAGATCAACATTCAAAATAGAGTGCTGCAACGCGTACGCTTTTCCCGACAATACTAACTTGAAGCCGATTCCAATTTCTTCAAATATCTGATTCAGATACTCAGCAAAATCAGACAGGTCAGATTTGCTATCTCTAAGCTTGCGAATTGCCTCCGTTCTTGTACGAATATCTTTCTTGAGTTCAGCAATCTTTTTATTATTCTCCGTGTAGACCTCCGTGTTATCACTAACAAGCTGGCTATTCTTCACCTCAAAACCGATTGCACCCTTAACAAGAATCTCTAGCCGGTTAATCTTGTCTTCATATAAGCTCTTGAGTTTCTCACGAACATCAAGGAGTGCTTGAATATGCTCTTGCGCCGTGTCGAGTGTATTTTTGAGACTGTCCACGTCTATGCTGGCTTTTTCGGACATTGCCTCAATCTTATCCGCTATAACTTTACCGGCGTCTTCTATGGCTAGCTTACTGGTAGCGAGAGCGGCCAAAGATTGTTTAACGGACTCATCTTGCTCAAGGGTCACAGCAACAGTCTCACTGGCATCTGTAATACCATTGATGTTCTTGTAGATGAGTCGGAGACTATTCTGTATCTTCTCAAGTATTTTACGGTCAACACTTCTTTCGTCGTCAAGGTACGCTTGAATACGCTGCGCCACTTCTTTCGTATCAAGCGGGCTTTTACAGTATTCACAGTGATCCTTGCCGCTATGAAGCTCAAGACCGGTTTCTAGCCAGCTAACAATATCCGCACTCGGTATTTCTATGGTTGAGTAGGTTTTAGCGGTAATGCGGCCAAGTTCCTCAAAGTCGGCTTCGGCTATTTCCGGCGAGCGGCTTAATGAGAGACTATTGATAAGATCGAGAGTACTCTTAAAATCTTTTTCGCCATCAATTTCATCGTACTTCTCGTCGGGGAACTGTTTAACGGCGTTGGTATAGTCGTCAGTCCAAAGCTGCACCACCTTTTCATGAATACCCTCTTTGATAGGCTTCTTGGCGATACTGGCCTTACCTTTTCGTCGCTTAAAGATATCATCAAGCGTCGTTGTCGTGGCTGCAATCAGCTTCTCATTTTCTTCCGTCAGAGTGTCTATTTCTGCTTGTGCTTTATCACTCAGGTCTGACTGTTCTTGGATACGCTTCTCTAGATCAACGTCAACCTTACCGAAGTCAGCCTTTACGCCTTTGATTCCGCCGCCGTCCTGTAATAGTAGCTGCTCTGATACGAAGTGTTTGTTGTAGATGCGGAGATTGGCTTCATCGTGCGTTTTCAAGTATTCAGTACGCAGACCAAGCGCAAGAGAGCTTTTACCGTTCCCGTTGGGCGCGAAGAATATATTGGAGCGCCCAAATAAGCAGCTCGGTCCGGTGTAGCCTGTAAATGATTTGAGTGTAAAATCTGTTACTTTTTCAACTGGCGTCATCAGATCTAATTTTACCGTTCAGCCGTTGTAATGGCTACCGTAAGTATTAAGATTCTTTACTTCACGTACTGTTCAAGTATACGGGTCGAGCAAACGTATCAAGGTCGTTCGTTCACTGGTAAACGTCAGGAGCGCTCCACCTTGACACCTTTGCCATGCGGCCCCGTCAGGTAACTCCGTTACGTAAAGTAAAGGAGGAAGTCATGACTAGCGTAGCTGAAGCAACACAAACTGTAGCCACCGAGTATAACGGGTGGAGTAATCGAGAGACGTGGGTGGTAAACTTGTGGCTCTCAGGCGAACCGTCAAGCTATAGCGTACTAATGGAAGCTGTGAGTATGCAGTGTCCAGCAGTTGATAAAGCTGATTGGCTCAAAGAGCGGTTAGAGTGGCAGCTAAACGATGAGATTGAGGAGGCATGTATGTGGCGCGACTTGCTACAACACGCCTTTCAACAAGTTGACTGGTTAGAGATTATCAAAGCTAATCTCGACTAGCTAACGACGTCCTGAGCATGACGCTAAACTGCTCCTATTGTCATGCTGTACGGAACTAAATAGCAGCATGTAAGAGGCTTCCTCCCTCTGTCTCTTCATTATACGGGTGAACGAACCGCATCAAGGTCGTTCGTCCCATTGGTAAACGTCAAGGGGCGCTCCACCTTGAACCAGTTCGTTGCAGCCCGTCGCCCTCTAACAGAGAGGCAGAAAGCCCTCTCGATAAAGCAAGGAGGCGTCGATATGCCAACAATCTTGAAATATATTGAATACTTTGTGGATCACCTCAAAGAATTGCTCATTGACCACTGTAATCCGATACTTCGAGCACGTTATTTTGGGGTATTATTCGACAAAATGCCAAGCTATGCAGAAATAGATTGTAGAACACCAGAAAATGAAAAAGTTCCAGAGGTCAACGAGCTTTTCAAGCTTGTATTGTCTGGAACGTCTTCATTGGTGCGCCTCATCGACTCTCAATGGCACCGCGTTCTACCTAGTATCACGACAATGTACAACAAGTTAATCGACTTGGGCTTTACCTATTATAACGGAGAAGTCCATATTGTCGAACCGGAGGATAATGAAAATGCTAAAAAGTAGCCTCTACAACCAAGATACCTTTTATAAGAGCCTCGTTCACGAGTTACGATCGGCACGAAGCGAGGTTATTATAGAGAGTCCATTCATAACAGAACGACGCATGATGACATTACTACCCGTCTTCGCCAAAATGCGTCGTCGTAACGTGAAGATAATCATAAACACCCGCGACCCTATTGAACATGATGGGGATTACTATCGCCAGGCTCTTGATGCGGTTGCTACTATGCAGGATTTAGGCATTGAGGTTCTTTATACGAGCGGACTTCACCGAAAGCTCGCTATAATAGACAGGAAGACTATTTATGAGGGAAGTCTCAACATCCTTTCTTTCAGCGACAGTTGTGAGATAATGAGAAAAACGGTATCGAAAGTGATCGCCAAAGATCTTCGCAAGTTTATCGCAATCGACCGATACATATAGGAGCTTGATTATGACACAGTACGAAGAATACGAAATGACAGAAGCAGATATTGATAAAACCATCAATTATCTTAAGACTCTTGGCTACGAGGACGCTACACCAGAAGATGCAATCGCCTACCTTGAAAGGCTTCAGGCAAAAGTTCACGCCGCCGGACACGTTCTGAGCGATGAAGAGATGCAGGAACTCTACAACGAGTTCTCGTCAGATTACAAAAAGAACTAGCCTCTCGTCGCCTCGATATCAAGACCTCCTGTTGCCACTTTTGGCTCAGGGGTCTTTTTCTTAGCCTTTGTTTCGGGCCTGGATTCTTCCTTTTCCGGCTCCTCTTTCTTGTGAGCAAACAGGCTACGTGAGAGTTTGACGACCTCCTCCAATATCGCCTCACTCCCCTCTCGTTCAAGAAGCAACGTCTGGCCAGATAGTGGTTCTTGCGGTAATATAGCCGAAAGTTTGGCGTAGAAATTAAAGGCTGGCAGGTTGGCAATTTCCCCTTGTTCGATGTATGGGCTAAACAGTGGCAACAAAGCCTGTTCATCCTGCGGATTACCAGTTCTAAAACAAATCACCGTACCCACGTTAGCAAGAATGATACTTACCATCTGCTGATCCTTTTGCTGAGAAGTAGACTGTTCAGCCATAATCATGAACATCTTATACTTTCGAGCTTCTGAAAGCATCTGGACAAAGGAGGCGGTAGCAAAGTTCTGAAACTCGTCCACGTACAGATAGAACGGACGACGCTCACTCTGCTTAATGCGAGCGCGACGGAGTGAAGCGAGCTGGAGTTTGGCAAGGACGGTGATGCCGAATAGCTCGGAAGTGTCCTCTCCGATTAAGCCTTTGGAGAAATTGCATATCAGAATCTTGCCATTATTGATGATGTTATCAAAATCAATCGTGGACTTTGGCTGTTCAAGAATCTGCCGAGCCGATGCTGAGAACAGGAAACGACCAATCTTGGCCGTGATACCGGCCGCCATCTTCACTTTCTGCATTTCTCCAGCTTTGCCTAGCTCATTCTTCCAGAAATTGATGAGGTTCTTATCCTCCAAGTCTTTCAGGACTTTCTTGCGATACTTTGCGTCATTTAAGAGGTCAAAGACGGTGAATAACGTGGCATCTTCCACAGTGAGAGCGGTCTGCACGGCGTTACGGAGGACATACTCAATACGGTGTCCGCCCGTATCTTCCTCTGAGAAGATTTTCCGAAATACCGATATAACCGATTCTGTAATGATATCCTTTTCTCGGAGCAATTCATTTCCCTCTAGCCCCTCTGTGAGTTCTAGGAGGTTCAACCCGATTGGATACTCTAGGTCGTCCGGATTGAAATAGACGACATCTTTAATGCGGTCTTCCGGCACATAGCTAAGTAAGGTTTCCGCCATGTCGCCGTGGGGATCAATGACCGCTACTCCCCGACCCGCTTCCATATCCTGCACGATTTGATATTGAAGCATGGTTGTTTTACCATTTCCCGTTCCTCCAATGATATAGAGGTGTCGCCAACGTTCCGCTTCGGTCAGTCCGACAGTCGTCACAACATCGTGGTGGATATTCTCACCCAGTACAACATCAAGTTTGGCGTTTTGCTTCAACGAAATCGGAGCCGGTAATGTCCGAGAGAGCGAGGTAATCAGGTTATCCGTCCGACTGATTCGGCTTGACGGAAAGTGGTAGAGTCCGGCTACTTCGGCGGCAGATAGTATCAAAGAGCCTCGCCTATAAAGATTTGGTAGTCGCTTTTCAGCCAGTTTCTGGCGGTGCTGTTGCAGAAGTGGCATCCTCACCTTGCTCCTCAAAGACTGGTACAAAGGCACACTATAGCCATCCAGCGCCGTTCGGAGAGACTGGATATTTTCTTTGGCATTCTCGCCGCTCGCCATAATTCTAAACGACACTTGGAAGTGCGGCTGGGTGACTTTCTTGTGCATGGATTCCATCAACTCCAATTCAAAGGCACTCAGCGTTCTCGCCGGACGCTGGCGTTTGGTTACTTGGTCTTTGAACGTATCCTGCTTACCAGAGGTTTGTGTGTAGTAGTCACCGGACACCGTGCCGTGATAGACCTCATTGGTCAGATCGACGGCTCCCCACATCGCCCCGTTCATCACGTCGCTGATTTTTTGGAGGAAATCGAGCGGACTGGAATTGAGTGACGATAGAACGTCCTCATTCCGCAGAATCTTTCGGGATAATTTGCCGGCCTCCCGCAGTTTGATCGGAGCAATGACTAACTGAAGCGTGACCCGTTCATCATCACCAAGTTTGGTCATAGCACTGGTCACATAAGAGAGCGGGTCATGCTGGGCAAACGCGGAGGTCAATGTTAATGGCAAGACATAGTGACCCTGCTCCTTGAACTCCAAGACCTTGCTATACGAGCCACTCGGCGCGTCTATCTCTTTTACTTTGGCATCAGGAATGTAGGCGCTGACCGCCTTTTGCAATGCGTCGGCACGTTCTCGTTCTACTTGAATCAAGTAGCGGATACCGTCTTTCTTGGTCGAGGTGATTTCAAAGCTAAATACCGGTGAGCGATCCATCAACTTGTCGCGAAGCTTCCTCGTGGCGTACATTCCGTGAATCACCGAGAAAAGCTGTTCGGTGGCTTCGGGAGTTTTCGACACGGTAGCCGGTGGCGTGACTTCTAGCCAAACCATATCCCTCTTTTGGTAGTAACGGCGGTTGATATGTTCGGTTATCATTAGAGTTCTCCGATCTTATCGTGGATGAAGTTATAGGAAGCCGCCGAGGATGCGGCAAATGTTCGAGTGGATACTACATTGATATGCGGAGCGTTCATCTCTGATATCGTCCATTGTCCAGAAAGAGGGTCAACAAAGCTCACGTAGGCCACGTGACCGAGTTCACTGCCGCCGTCAGTCTGGAAGATAGCCCCGATGCTTGGTGTGTGATCAACGAGGTATCCATCGCGCCTTGCGTAGTCGTCCCACGTATTAGCGTTGCCCCAACTCGTCGGAATCGGATCGTCTGCCCAAAAGCGCATAGCGTATGACCACCATGTACAGTTACCCCATGCGTAGGTATTGCCCGGAACGTCCGGCCCCATGTAGAAGCCTTGCTCCTCAGCGGATTCGGCACTCGGTTGTTGAGAGAGGTAGGTCGTCACATCCCTGCCCATCGCAAAGACTGCTACCACTGGCATCGACAATACAAACACGAGAACACATAAGGCAATCAAAGCGTACTTGCGGAGGTTTCCGCTAAAAAATAGTGACGCGATGATTGCCGGGTTCATCCGTATAGCTCCGTCGGATTGGTGGTAATGAGCGGATGTTCTTTCTCACTGGCGACGACCTTCACCGCCACGTGATTCTGATCGGCGATAATCAGGGCATCACCCCGTTCGCAGGTCAGCAGGAAGCTCTCCTCATATTCAGACAGGTTGAACTCACTCGCCACATTCTTAATCGTCGTGGTGTCTTGTCGCATTAAGATACGGAGTGCCGATTGCGAAGCGATGGCACGGCCATAATCAGAGTGCAGGAAGTCGTTGGCTTGCTGAGAGATGATGGACACGCCGAGGTAGTATTTACGGGCGCGGCGTACTAGTCCCGCTACGAAGCGAGCTGACTCCTCGTGTTCGAGCAGTAACCAGCCCTCGTCGATAATCAGTAGTCGCTTTTCCGGCTTGGCCTTGACCTGATTCTGGACAAAGTTAGAGATGATGAGCATCATAATCTGACGGAGCGATTCCGGCAGGTCTTTGATGTCGAAGATCACCAGACGGTTCGAGAGGTCGATGTTAGTTTGGCTATTGAAGACACTCGCCAGTGATCCTGAGATGTACTTTTCCAGCCGTTCACAGAGTTTCAACTGTCCGAGTTTGTTCAGTTCGGCGTACAGGTCTTCAAGAAGCGGTTGTTCTTTCTTGGCGTTTTTGTAGATTTTAAGAATCGCTTTGTCCACCGCTGCTTTCTCACGAGAGTTCAACCCCTCGGCCATCAGGCTGATCACTTCGGTCAGGTCTTGGACGTGTTCGGACAGGTCGTCGATATTGTGAAATGTCGTCGCTAAGTCGAACGGGTTAATCTTCTGCTTGCTCTTGGCGCTGAGTTTGACGTAGGTGCCATTGACCGATTCGGTGAGGCGTTTATACTCACGTTCCGGGTCAATGACGATAACTTTTGTCCCCTGCATAAGCTGGCGGAGTATCTCCACTTTGGTCGTGTAGCTCTTACCAGATCCCGACTGAGCAAACGTGATGGAGTTGGCGTTCGGCAGCCCGAAGCGATCCAAAATCACCAGTGAATTGTTGGACTTATTGACTCCATAAAGGATGCCCGATTCTTGAACGAGTTCTGAACTCATGAACGGAAAGGTCAGTGCCGCCGAGCTACTGTCTAGGTTTCGCTTCTGGGCTAACTGGTCTTCGGCTCGCGGGAGGATGCTTTGCAAGGCTTCAATCTGCTGGTAACGAGCGACTTTGCTATAAAACAGACGCGCCGACAAGGTGGCTTCTAATAGTTTGGTCGTCTTATTGAGTTCTTCCAGACTATCGGCTCGAAGCGTGACGTAGATACTCATCTGGAACAACTTTTCCTGCCCACGCTGGATTTTGTCGCGTAGTTCAATGGCCGATTCGAGTGGGTCAGTGACTTCCGATCCCACAATCTTACCGGCTCGGATCATCGCCCGCTTGGTGCTTTCCAGCTCAGTGATTTTGCGGTGCAGTTTCGGAAGTGCCAGCAGTGCGCTGACTTCCGTCACGTGATAGCTGATGTCGGTATCGTGGTTGAAGTTAATTAGACTATCCAGCCAGCCAGAGTTCGCCACGAACGGATAACCGTTGATGTAGAGTGTCCGGAGGAACACGCCGTCTAAGTTGATGTAGTCCGGCGTTTCTTCTAAGCTGGCATAGCTCATCACATCGAGCATATCCTGTTCACCGAATACCAGCTTCAGCTCTTTGGCCTTTAATTCTCTGGCTTCACGACGTTTTCTCATTGTTGCTATCGGGCTATTCATACTTGTTCTCCTTTCTCTATAAGTGCCGTGTGTATGGCGGATAAGGCGCGGTCGGTTAATGGTTGAATCTTCGCGGCCGTTGGGTTGTAGAAACTGTAGAACAGGTCGAGGGTTTCCAGACTACTTAACTGCCGTGCGCTCATACCCATCCGGTTCATACCTTTCATAACGATATCGGCGGTCAGCGCCAATTGCTCTTTGATGAGATCAAAGTCCTTACTGGTACTTTCATACGGCACGATGATATAAAAGTGCCGCGTCAGGATCTTGTTGCTCTGAATCAGTGAGCGGATGAACTCGTCGTAGTTTTGAAGCTGGTCGCGGTAGATGCGTTCGGTCTCGTTTTCTAGCCGAGCCGACAGGTCTTCAAGATATTTATCCATGTCGATTTCGCGGGTACGGATAAGAATCTGGAGCTTGGTGCCGACGGAGTTCAGAAAACTCTCGTAGGTATCAATGATCGCATCCTGCTCGTCTTCGCTTTTTAACTCGAAGTTGAGCGAGGATACTTCCAGCACCAGCCGATAGCCGTTGTTCGGTAGGAGCAAGATACCGTCCCGCACTCCCCTGATACCGATTTGCTGACGGGTCGTGCCGGTGCGTTTCGTCTTATTCTGTTTCTGAGATACGGACATTGAGTCCTCCTTTCTTGGTGGTTTCAAATTTCAACCGCCTAATCGGATCGTCCAGCTTGGTGTACAGGTACGCCCTTTGGGATGGGTCGAGTTTCGGTAGTGAGATAGGTTTCTTTTCTTTGGTGACAACCGCTTCCGTCTGCCTCACGACTTCCGGATAGTCTTCCCGGTGGAGCGTGGTGTTCTTGGTAAATAGGTAAAGCCGTGGCCGAGCATGGAACCGAAGCAGGACGAACAGCCATTGCAGTACGATTTTTCCTTTGATGCGGATGGACAGACTGAGTGCAATCAGTGACACGATACCGATGATAACCAGTTTGTAGAGCATATAGCCCATACTCGGTGGAAGTGCGGCATACAGGAGCGACCCGCCGAACACCGGAACACAGAACAAAGCGATCTGAGAGAGCGACAGGTTACCGGTAATCTTGTCTTCAACGGTCGTGACCTGTGCGGGAACAACGGTTACTTTCATGACGTTTTTCCTTTCTTGGTAGTTTTCGTGGCAGTCTTAGCCTTTGCGACTGTCGTACTGGTAGTAACGGGTTTCACGGCAGTTCTTGGCGTAGCGTTGGCCGCGCCGACTTTCGGTGCTTTGGTAGTCGTGCCAGTCGGAGTACGTTTCGTGGCTTTAGTGGAAGTTCCTCCAACTATCGGAGCTTTGGCCGTAGATTTCGGCTGGGTATAGCTTCCGCCGACGCTTGAGCCCTTCATCCCAGACGAACGAGTCAGTCCGGTGCTGGATTTACTGTCGCTTTGAAGCGCCCATGAAGCAGCTGCCCGACCTTTGCCCCCTAAGTAACTGATACCATTCATGAATTGTGTACCTAGCTGGCGGGTATTCCTCGCGCCCAGACTCACGTAGCTAAACTGCATCATCAGCCCCTGAGTTTTAAGCAGTGCGATGATCGTTGCGAGGCCTACCGCCATGCTCATGAGAACATTCGGCACATCGTTTCCGGAAGTGCTGGATAATCCGACGAATAGTGAACCCGCTAAGGTCAGGATGACCACGTGGACGAATAGGACAAAGATGGTGGTGAGGTAGGTTTTCATCGCGGTTTCCGAAAAGTCTCGAAACCCCGGCACCAACCAGACTAGAATCACCAGTGGCGAGAGTACCGCTCCGATGTAGAGCGCAACCAAACGTCCGACGTAGTAGATAAGCAGAATGAACGAGAAGATCAGAAAGACCAGCATGATGAGCAGTGCCGCCAGCCCTTGACCGCCCGATTCTCCAACCACTTTTGTTAAGGTGTCCCAGACCCCGGCCGCCCCGCCGACTTGCCCGACTGCTGTGATGAGCGCGTTGCTTGCGGCGATGAACCCGTCGATGATGAATATCGAGGAATTGAGCAGCACGAATACCAGTAGGATTCTTGGGAGCAGTTGCTTGAACTCAATCTCGTCCAGTCCGAACGTACTGGCACTCATAACGTGGAAACCGATCAGCGCCACCACGACCACGAAGAATACGTCGGTAATACCAACCATTGCCAACCAGAAGTTAAAGACGGCGGAGTTATCGGTCATGAGCGGAGTTGATTTGGTAAAGAACTCTAGCGCATCCAGAAATGGCGTAGCGATAGCTTGGATGATGAAACTCAGCACCCCGACGATAGCGTTTATCAAGATGTCGATCAGCCCGTTGCTCGGTGCTTCCGGCGTGATATCGTTCAGGCTCGGCAAGGCGGCGCTACTCGGTGCTTGCGTATGCGTCATCGCCCCGTTGAGAATGGCGGTCAGTGTGGCCGCTCCAATGACGATCACCACCCCGATAAGAGCGTTCTTCAACACCCGCTTGGCTTGATCCAGCTTTTCCGGCCGTCCGGTAGAAGTCATGTAAAGGATTCCGCCGTAGACGATAAAGAAGACACAAGCTAGACCAGCCAGTGCGGTTAAAGTCGTCATGGTCGGATTAACCCAGTCGCGCATCGCTTGGATGGCACCGGAAGTATCAGCCATGAGCGACAAACTCATGGTGAGAAAGTTCATGAGTTACCCCTTAACTCCCGAACGCGTTGGTCGCAACCGATACGATGATATTTGAAATGACGAACGCCGCGATAACGATTGCCAGCCCGATCAAAGACCAGAGCAGTGTCCGCTTCGCCCTATCCAGGTGTTCCGGATTGCCGGAGCTGGTGATGTAGCCGAAACCGCCTACTACAATGAAGCCGGTAGCGACCAATCCCGCCAGACCCGCGATGACACTAATGATGGTGCGGATGAAGTTCTCTACATTATCCACACCTGCGACATCTGCGGCCAATGCAGGTTGAGTCAGTACGACGAGCGACCCGACGGCGACGACACTGGCGACTATTTTGATGTTTGTCAGTTTGTTCATACAACCTCCCACGTTGCTTATTTTGATAACCTCATTGCCACCGTGAGCAGGTACGAATCACACTTATACCTGATGCCACTAAATCATCCGGAATGTCGGAAAACAAGAACGCACTTAAAAGTAAGTAACTTACTAAAAGGTTAGTTACTATCTTCGAGGATAGTACCCATTTAACAGATATGGAAATGCTCAAAAACAACAAAAACTCCGCCTGTGGATAACGACACGAAACGGAGTTTTTATCTGCCTATGAAAAGAGGCCGCCGCGGGCCTCTTTCAGTGATTCAATGGCGGTACTAGCTTTGGCTAGTGCATTGGCTGATTGGGCTATGGCAAGGACTTCAAAACCTAACGGTGTCAAAGTATATTCGGTTTTTGGAGGTACGGTTGGATAGATGCGGCGCTTGACCAGTCCATCTTTCTCCAGCTTCTTGAGTGTAGCGATAATCATTTTCTCGGTCGCCTTTGGAAAATGGCGACGGATTTCATGATAGCGACGAGTATTGTCTTTAAGTGAATAAACAACCGGGAGAGTCCACTTACCAGCAAGGGTAGTGGCGACTAGACGCAGAGAGCTAAGATCATCAGGCATAAGCCAATCTCCCCGGCGGATCGTTCAAACGCAGTATGGGTCAAAGCGTTGAAGACCGATTACCTACCTCGTAAAAAAGACACTTCCAAAAGATATTACCCTCTTGGAAGTGTCCTTGTTTATTCAATAAGACCCTTCTAAGAAAAGTCTACACCTTACGACCCCTGTAGGTCAAGGGGTCGATTTTATGACCGGCTGGTACGCCGAAAAAACTTCTCCCAAAGATTATAAAAGAAAATAGCGGTGCGACGGTTGACTCCAATCCCGTCCGACCCGAAAATGGGACAGTTACCAGAGGTGCTGCGCGGCCGGATACTTATATCCGCTCTGGCTAACGGACGCTAAATGTAATGAAAAAGGAGGTTTATTTATGAAAACCCTACCACGTATCAACCCGTATAAAAAAGAGATCGCCTACTCTATCGAGGAAGTTGCCAAGAAGCTCAGCTTATCACCAGAGGAAGTCGACGAGGCGGTTAATCAAGGACTGCTCCGGATGGTCTTCTTCGGCAAAGAGGAACGTATCCTCGCCGCCGATCTGACGGAGTACATCGAGAATATCCGCAAGTCTTCCTACCTGCCCGATTGGGAGGCTGCTGTCGCTGGCATCGGTCGCAAGAAGCGATCCCGCTAGTACCTAAAAAGCAAGCCGCCCGCGACTGAACCGGGCGGCTTTGTACTATTCGTCTTACTTTATAAAGTTTAAGAAAGGACTTTTTAGTAGTAAGACTGGTTATGCAGGTCGGATACTATATGGCACTGACGCAAGATCCGTAGACCTTGCATATCACGCCCCGACAGGTGTCGATCTGTCGAACTAGTATACCGGGCAACTCGGAAACCGATGTTCGTGTTCGAGTTCGACGCAGAATTGTTCAAATTGAGCGTCAAGACCCCGGCATTGGAGCCATTGTTCCAATTGCCGCCGCGGATGAACGCGCGAGAAGCTTCAGACCCGATAACCGTAACCAGTATATCGCTTTACGCTTATACTAGGAATAGATGACGATGTTAGATGCCACCGCTTTTGCTAAGATTGCTTCACTAGAGGCCTTAGCAAAAGCCCATAAAAAGGCGTTGATAGGAAAGCGCAACAGCCACTCGGCAACGGCCACCAACTTCCGCTTCATGAGTGATCTGCTTCAAATCCAGAGAGAATTGGTGTCCGGCTCGTACCGCCCGATGGATTATCGTCGCCGGATCATCCGTGAACCCAAAGTCCGGATGATTGAGGCTCCGGCCTTTCGGGACCGGATTGTTCACCACGCCATGCACGGCATTCTTAGCCCATTCTACGAACGTTCCTTTATTCGTGATTCTTATGCATGTCGGCCAGATAAGGGAATCCACCGAGCAATGGCGAGGGTGCAACATTTCCTCAGAAGCGAACCGAACTTGTACGTCTGTAAAATTGATATCTCCAAATACTACCCGTCGGTGAATCACGCTAAACTCCGTGAGCTGTTGCGTCGCAAGATAGATGATCCGAGGTTGCTCCGACTTTTGGATGTCATTATTGACAGTAGTGACAGCGGCGATGAACACGACTACCTATTCCCAACTGACTCCAACTACCATACAAAAGGTCGGCGCGGTATTCCTATCGGGAACCTGACCTCCCAGCTCTTTGCCAATATTTATCTTCATGAGGCGGATATGTTTGCGAAGCAGTCGCTTCACGCCAAGTTCTACATCCGCTACATGGACGACATCCTGCTCTTTCATCAAGACAAAGCCGTTTTGCAAGAGTGGCAACGAAAGATCACGGCGTTTCTATACGATGAACTGTACTTGACGGTGAATCCGAGAAAAGTCCGCATCTATCCAAGTCGTCTGGGAGTCGACTTTGTCGGTTATATCATGTATCCGTATGGTAAACGGGTACGGGCATCGTCGCTCCGAAGATTCCGACGGAAGTTCCACCGCAACCTCAAAGCCTACCATAAAGGCGCGGTCAGTGAACAACGGCTGGATGATATGGTGAACGCGTGGTCGGCTCATGTGAGGCATGGGAGTGGTGAACCGCTCATTAAGCAAATCACCGAGGAGCTGGATTCCCACAAGTTCATTGCATTTGTCAGGAAGAAGCACCGCCAGAATTTACGGAGGCTCCGAAAGCCGACCCAATTGTCACTGCTCGACTTCGACGGCTCGGATAGTCGGTAGCCGTTTGTCGCGGGCTGTCTTGATCCACCCACCGGTCATCTTCCCTACTTCATCGATCCGCTTGGTGATGTGTCCGAGGCTTTTGGCACTAAGGAACTTCATCTCGAACCCAATCCGAAGTAGTCCTCGAAGTACTTCCAACTCCGTGTTCAGGTCATCCAGCTTCAAGAGTGTCTTCTCTGGATTTTTCAGATTGTTGGCTTGAATGATGAGCCGCAGACACGCGAGGGCGCTGGTTTCAATCTGTTGTCCCAGCACGAAGCGTTGTTTCTTCGGAAAGGTATTAACCTTATCGAAGATCCATTGCTGCACTTCGAGCATACGGGTGTAGATGATAAAATCCGGTTTCATGGGTGCATAGAGGAAGAAAAGATTAAAGATTTAATGTTGTAAGAACTAAGAGTTCAAGAGACAAAAGCTAGGGTCGGGAGTATCACCGGGCAACTCGGAAACCGATGCCCGCGTGCGAGTTCGACGCAGAACCGTTCAAATAGAGCGTCAAGACCCCGGCAGCGGAGCCATTGCTCCAATAGCCGCCGCGGCGGAACGCGCGAGAAGCTGAGTCCGCATAGTTCGCGTAAATCTGCCCAACACCCTTACCAGCTCCCCAAGTAATACCAGAAAGACTGACGTTATTGACCGGGTTTGTCCAACCGTTTAAGGTTGCTGGCTTACTGACGTTTGCTAAGTTGCCGAGACTCAGTGAACCAAGCGTGTAGTCGCGCCAGTTGAATGCTGAGTCGCCAGAGACACCGACGTTGCTCATAGTGAGTGTTGGTGTACCAATGGCTTGCTGTGTCCATTCCCACACATTACCAGAGAAGTCCCAAATTGCGTCGCCAGATGAAAGGTACAGTACGCGAGAGCTGTTATTGCCGGAGTTGGTTCCGATACCACCGGTCATGCCATTCAGGTTGTCGGTATCATCGTCCGAAGCCGCCAACGCGCTTCCTGGGTTGTTGTTTACGTGACCCTGATAGATGATTCCGGAGTTCACGCTGCCACCAGACCAGTTCTGTTTCATCGAGAGTACATCAGCCGCAATCGTCATCCATTCCGCCTCGGTCAGCAGGTGCCCGCCAGCATTGGTAGACTGCGTAATCGCATCCGTTTGTGTGATCGAGACCCACGGCGCACCGGAAGCCTGTGAGGTAGCCACGCCACTGACGTTCTTGGCTTCGTACTTCATGACACAGAACGGCGAGGTACCGAGTGTGGAATTGCCGTAGACAAATGAGTAACCAGCGGGACAATCGTCGATGCCGTTCTGGGCGCGGTAGACAGCAGCCTTTGTTTGGAGTTGCTTGATATCTGCGGTCAGGGCAGCCTTGTTGGCGTTCTGAGTGATGCCGGTGTACGCCACGATGGTAATCGCCGCAAGAATACCAATCACCACGATGACGATCAGGAGTTCGACGATAGTAAAACCGCGACGATTCATCTGGTTAGAACCTCGCGGTAGATTTCTTATTCTGGCTAGAGAGAGAGAGAGAGAGAGAGAGAGAGCTTTACTTATTTCATTTTTATTGTTTAGTAAGTATTTCACTGTTTTGCCCGTACCCTTTCGAAAATCTGCGTCGACTAGCGTTGTTATTTAGTCATTACTCAAATTGTATCATAAGCAGTATTGAGCGCAACCCTTTGCTCCCAGCAAACCATAAGTTTTTACCGCGTCATCCAGGGGACTTCGCCTTTTCTTCCAGAAAAACCGAAGTGTGCTTATGGCTTCTGGCGTTTCATCTGTTTGACCAGCATTTGATGTATGGCATACGTGAGGGCATTGTCCTCGTATACGAACCCCTCGCGGTTGAACGGGCTTTCTGGTGGCTCCCCTGCCTCCACATGCTTTTCCCAAACAAGCTCGTCCGTATAGTCAGTAATGCCTAACGCCTGTTTGATAATCTTCTGCATCCCAATCCCAAAAACGAGCAGGGCAATATCAAGGTGTCTTTGCTTATCGAGGAAGTTGTAGTCATCGGACTTAATCTTGTCACCGTGAATAATTGCGCTTCTCAGTTCATAAAACCTATCAGCCCACATCACCTTGATACTTTCATGTTCCCAAACAGCTGGTGCTCTACCGCGAGAACTTTTATAACGACGCTTCGGATCACTCGGCAGAACAAACATGCTATTCATTGTGTTCTTCAAGTGTTCCCTTTGTCGAGAGTCCGGAATATCAAACAGGGTTTCAAGTGCGCTAGACATCGACAAGACTCGTTGAGATTCTGGAATCTTATCATCATTATAATAAGCCTGAACGACAACCTCGATAGCCTGTATGATGCGTCGATACAGTTTCTTGTTCTTCCTATAAAGGCGGGCTAATAGTCCCAAGGTATCATCGTCAATATTAAATGACATCGGTGACATCACCTGCTGTGGTCGCCGGAAGATCATATCACCCAGCTTGTAGCCCATATCATTCTTCTGGATGATGGACCCGCCTCGGATACCGAAGTGATCGTCTTGCGTACTGAAGCCCTGCCACACCATATCGAAGTTCTCCGACACAACCATTCGGTGACCTCGGTTTACGTCCGTCAGGATTTTTAGGTTCCATACCAACGCACCAGCGAACAGGCGGAGCCTTGCCTCTCGTGCCAGTTTCCGTTCACTGTCGGTATATTCTCGAAAATCTATATCACCAACACTGATAATGCCCATATCTGAAATTGCCTCATCGGCTAGTGTACCCATACCCTGAAAGACGTAGTGAACGTTGCTCCCCATGATTGTATCCAGCCTCGCAAGTACATCCGGATCGGTGATGTAGGCATTCTTCATCAAACCGTAGTTCCAAATCTTAACAGTAAGGTCTGGGAAGTTGACCTCATTCACATCTTTCATATTTAGGTAGGGGATGTAGTTGACCTGCATTTCTAGAATCCTAACTGCCATCGTATCGTCAGCCTGTTCCACTCCGAGAACGTGTCACTTGTTGGGTGATTATCTTTTGGAGGGGGTGGCATGTTCGTCAAGTTAGCCGCCTGGACATGGCTCAGTTTCTCAACCGGTGTCGCTCGCATAAGATCATTGACTAGTATCACTACCTCCTCGAATAGCTTGTCTACCAGCGTCGCTGGATTGACTTCGTTGAGATTAGCACCGAGGGGCTTCACTCCCCACGCGTCGCGTCCGCCGAGTGCGTCCATCGAAAGCAAGATATCCGCTTCGTCGTCTTTCGGCAGCCCGAGGATGGTTTCTGTCTTGTTGCCGCTCTGTTTGGTGATGCCTTTGATTGCTTCACCGTGGATAGAATTTCGTAGCTTGGTCAGAACGGTAAGCCGATGAGCATTATCGCTCCCCTTTGCCACGGCCGCCGCAAGATTGGCATCCAGCTTCGCAACGTCCTTTATCCAGTCTCGTTGCCATGCCGCATTATGTGCTTTGGCCGGATTCATACCGAGGACATAATGTGCCACCCTCGCACTAGCATCAATCGCTCCCATCAAGGTCATCAAGGTATTGTCGAACGTGCCGAGTACGTCATCATTGATGTCGTTGTTGGTCTTGGAGTTGATGCCGATATGAATCTGGTCCCGTAGTTCGAGCGATCGTTGCATCCGGCTCATCACCGCACTAGCCAAGTACATCAGCTTATCGTCTTTCGTTCCGGACGAGTGGTGGACGCAAGCCGAAAACCAACGCCACGTTTCGGGTACTAACTCGCGCATCCCAACCCAATAGAACATTCCCCTATTTAAATGGTAGCGGAATTTCTTTTGACCAGTCGGAATAATGAACTCACGTTGCGCCCGCAAATATAAAGAAACAGCCGAGATCGCATCGTCTGGTTGGCAAATAGTTATTGCCCGACCAGCTGCAATACGCCGTGACGGTGCGTAGAGATAAGGGCGGGTGGTGATATAGATATCAGCATCAATACAGTCGTCGGCGACTTGGACGGCAATCGCATCGGCTTGTCTTTTATCGGCCGCGTCATCACCAGTGTAAGTCTTATCAGTAGCGTCGTCCCTTGCTGCAGTGTACAGGTCACCCATAACGCCAGAGTAAGATGCGTTCTTGTCGTCGAGTGCATAGGTCACCGGACATAAACCGTTTGACTTTTGTGGGTATAGGACTGCATATCCCTCGTAGGTTGGTTCGATGTTCGGGTTGCCTGTTTCGATTGGCTCGACCGATGCCGGTGGAGTTTCGGTGTAGCGGTATAGTTCAATCAAGTCGTTATAGAGGAGGCTTCTCAGCAACAGCCCTTTCGTCGGAGTGCCTCGCATGTCCGAAGTGGTCGATTCATCGAACAGCTCACTATCGATCATGACGCGAAGTTTGCGGAATGGAGCGCGGCGGTCGAACACACTGTCTGTTCTATCTGGCGATTCTGGCCATACAGCATTACGCCACATGGCGTTCTTGGCCGTCTTGTTAAACTGCGTCACTCCCATAATATCTTCCATTATATCTCTTTAGGAAGAGTTCTTCCTCCTCTGTCTTCTTCATGATACGGGTAGACCTGAATCTATCAAGGTCGTTCGTCCACTGGTAAACGTCAGGGGCGCTCCATCTTGACAGCTTCAGCCTTACCCTGTGCCTCGTTAGACAGAGAGGCAGAAAGCCCTCTCAAGAAGCAAAGGAGGGTCTATGACCACGAAGATACTAACCAAGCAAAAGGAAACGAGTGCCAAGATAGCAAGGCTCAACGATGAGTTCCGAGCAGTCGAGATGCTAACGCTCACCAAAGGAATCTATGAGCTTCACGATGTGCTAGGATTGATCCGGGCAGTCAGGGAGTACAAGGACTTCAACAAAGATAATGACCCGTACGGCGAGCATGATTTCGGCTCGTTTGTCTGGGAGGGTAAAAAGATCTTCTGGAAGATTGACTACTACGACCCGAGTTTCGAGCTGTGGTGCGACCCGTTGCACCCGGAATGCGAGCGGGTACTGACCGTGATGCTAGCCGAGGAATACTAAGTCCTCGGTTTTTAAGTCCTGAGCGCGACTGAAAACCGCTCGACCAAACTAACCTACAAAGGAGATTGATATGAATACCGACAAGAAAACGACACTGGCTGAGGCTATCACCGACCGGCTCTGCTGGGCGATGGATATCCAGTTGCTCGAAACGCGGCACGGCGGTTTTGGTGAAGATGCCGAAACGTACACCAATGAAGCCCAGACGATATACGACATCTTACTGGATGAGCTAGGAGAGGTATTATGAGTATAGAAGAAAAGATCGAGGCAATGCGGACGATCTGGGCAAACTTCGCAAAGAAAAACGGCTGGTACTACGAGCCGTTTTTTGTTCAAGTCTGGTTTGACCCGGACGGTGAGGTGGTAGATAGTGTGTCGTTTCGAGGTATGAAAGAAGACATCATCATTGAGGACTACGTTGAGGATGAGGAGGATTTTGACTTCTTAGACTAACTCCCCCGCCCTGAGCATGGCATAAAAAGGCTCGCGTATAATGAGAGTATGGACAGGAAGAAACGCAACATCATCGCGACGGTTATTATCCTCAGCAGTGTTCTCGTGCTTGCGGCCGGTGCGGTTGGCGTATTCTTTCTGTGGTCTCACGGCTGTGACGGAGAGTTGATCTTCGGCTGGAAAGCCTACTACGTGACTGGCTGTCGTTAGTCTATTTCTTGAAGGCTCAGGAGGTCATCTGGTTCATCCAGCGTCGTCCAGATCTTGGCTTCATCGTCCATGTTTTCCAATGCTTTTTGCGTGGTGGTGTAGATTTCCGACTCCTCGTCCGGCTCCATCTTGTTGATGACCCCGCTCGTGATCCGGCGGATGAGGCGTTCAGTTCTTACGCTTTCGGCCACGAACAGTAGCGTCGGGAGTTCTGCGCCCGTTTCATCCCAGCCGCCTTTATCGAAGAAGTCGATATAGGCGGACACTCTCCGAAATACCCCCTGCCGATCCAAACTGTCCGGAATGACATCGAGGAAGAACCGCTTGGTGTTGCCGCCAAAAGAGAGTGAGAGAAATACGTCCGGCGGATTGTCCGGAAAGTATGAGAATTGCGACATATCACGGCGGAGGTAGGCCTTTAATTCTTGGTAGTGACGCTTCAGGCGTAAGACCACCGAGAAGACCTGTAAGCAGTGGATGACGGTGGAGTTTAAGAGGGATTTGTCGCGGTAGCTGGACTTTATCACTTTCTCGGTGATGTAGCTATGATTGTCCAACCCCGCTAGAAAGCGGAGTCCTTTGGGAGTCAGGAAATAGGCGGCAGGTTGCCCCAAGAGCTTCTGGCGATTATCCTGCCGTTTATCAATCAAGCCCTGTTTAATTAACACTTCCAATTTTTCAAATAGTCCAGAACCAGCTTTAACACTAAGCACCTCTGCTATTAATTGACGACTACCAAACCTATATTTATAGATTACTTCTAAGATGTCTATCTGACCTTGTTTTACCCTAGACCGACCGTCTGGTTTACTCATACTTCTACTCGTTTCATTTCTATATATTTATATATAAGAAAGAGAGAAAAAGAGCAATAGATAACAGAGGTAAAATAGATGATATAGGGTGAATAACGAAATTCGGTGTATTTTATAGGTTAATTGTATTGCTTTTTATTTTAATTAGCCATACAATTATATATAGAGATTGCACGTTGACAATTCGGCTAGATAAGGAGGAAAACCGATGATAGAACGGGAAATTCTTGAAAGTCTGGCGATTGATGCGGTGTGTGCTTGCCTCTACTACGATTTGCAGGACACGCTAGAAGAAACGCCGGACAAAGAACTGCTGGCCATTATTAACCGTACGGAGCCTTGCGAGGTGTGCGGACAAATAGCGGCGGTGGGAGTTTTGTTGTAGAATATGAATAATGAATACAAAGTTGGTCGGTATGCAAATCAAGACTTCTAAGGAAGTCCGAGCTTATGCCAAAATCGCGGCAAAGAAGCTCGGCTTCTCGTCAGTTAGTGAAATGATACTTACCCAGCTTGCGAAAGCTAACGATTCGAAACTAAAAACCTTGATTGAAAAAGACCTCAAAGAGCGTTCAAAACCCGGACGACCTTGGGATAAAGACTAGCCGAGTTGCCAGCGTGACAATCTCCAAATGGAGGGTATATGTCACGACCAAAAGGCAGTAAGAATGTTAATCCACCAGCCGTACCAGACACGGTGAATTTCACGACCGAAGAACGCCTGACTTTTATTGCTACCCTCATCGTCGAACGCATTATTGAAGATATAAAAAACGAACAACCACTCTTAAAAAAGATAGGACAAGGTGATGCAACCAACTAACGGACAGACGCTCCGTACACTACTCGCCGTCCGTGTTTCAACGGTCGGACAAGGTATTGATGGCGACTCGCCGGAAGCTCAGATCGAGCAAGGCGAACGCTACGCGCCGCTTCACAATATGCGGATCGTGATGACACTCCAATATCTTGAGTCTGCATCCAAAGAACAGCAACCGATGCAGGAGGTTATTAACTACTGCAAGCGTCATAAGGGCGAGATCGATGTCGTCCTTATTAAATCAATTGACCGCTTCACCCGTGCCGGTTCGACCGTCTACGACCAGCTCAAAGCCCAGCTTGAACCGCTCGGCGTGACGCTTGTCGATATGTACGGTATTATTAGCACTCAAAAAGTGAACACGCTTGAACACCTCGGCCAAGAATATAAATGGAGTGTCTACTCCCCTACTCGTAAAACAGAGCTTCTAGAGGCAGAACGTGCCAAAGATGAGGTGCGTGATATCTTGAGCCGTATGATCGGCTCAGAAATCCGTTATACGCAACTCGGCTATTGGTCGCGTGGCGCTCGGTTCGGCTATAAGACCGAGAAGATAGAAACCGTCAACGGTAAACGAGCAATTCTTGTACCAGACGGGGATAAGGCCGACATTATCCGTATGATGTTTGAAGAACGTGCGGCGGCCGTCTTAAATGACCACGAGATTGCCGAAAAGATGAATGATATGGGATTTGAAACCCCTATTAAAATCGTACGTGACAAACGGGATAGAACTCGGATCGTCAGCAGGACTGGCGGGAAGAAGATAACCGCCAAGCTACTACGAACATATGTCAAACAAACAATCTATGCCGGTGTAAATACTGAGAAATGGACAGGCGGCGTGCCAGTGAAGTGTAAGTTCGATGGCCTCGTTTCGATGGAATTATTCAACAAAGCCAATCGAGGCAAAGTAACGCTCCGTAACAATCCTGACGATATGGATCACCCAATCGTTGAATACGCTAAGAAAGATGAGCGGTTTGTTAAGAAGAATCACCAGAACCCCGACTACCCATACAAAAAAGTAGTCACCTGTCCACATTGTCGCAGACCGCTTCTTGGAAGTGCCTCACGGGGCAGACTAGGTAAATACTACGCGGCTTATCACTGTAGCAATCACGGGCACCACTTCCGCGTACGCAAGGATGAGTTTGAGGGTACAATCGATACGTTCATAAAAACGGTCACAATGCGTCCTGAGCGCGTTGAGGAGCTGATGCAAGCCGTTATGACCGTCTATGAGCAACGGCAAGGTCAGAAAGTGAAAGCCGAGGAACTAGTTGATAAACGACGCTCCGAGCTTGAAGCGGAAATCAAAGTCATCGTAGACAAGATGAAGCTGATCAGCTCGGAAACCGCCATTAAATACCTAGAGGAGGACTTATTAAAGCTAGAACGAGAGATTAGCAATCTAGACAACCAGAAACAGCAAGAAGCAGCCAAAGATACGGTCGATGTTCCAACGATGTTGACATACGTCAAATACTTTATGGAACACATCAAAGAGCTACTCGTTGACCACTGTAATCCAATCAAAAAAGCGCAGTATTTCGGCGTATTATTCGATGAGGTTGCAACTTACGAGGAAATAAAAGCTGGCACCGCTGAAATAGAAAAAATCCCAGGGGTGAACGAGCTATTTAAGCTTGCAAACTCCAAGGAAGTTTCATTGGTGCGCGCGAGAGGACTTGAACCTCCACGTCCTTGCGAACACTAGCACCTCAAGCTAGCCTGTCTACCAATTTCAGCACGCGCGCATACAATATGTTTTTAAATAAATAAACTACCGAAAGAGGTAGTTTACACGTCTTGGTGGGCGCTGAGGGATTCGAACCCCCGACCCTCTCGGTGTAAACGAGATGCTCTAGCCAACTGAGCTAAGCGCCCGACATCTGGTAATTATACAGAAAACTCCTCAATAACGCAACAGGTTTACCCTGTTAAGGCGTTTTGAAGACGCTTTCCTCACCCACGCCCCAGTAAAGAACACTTCCATATCGGTCCGCAGACGAGATGAGAGTCGTTGCAGATGGAATGGTGTGTACGCTTTCAGTGTGCGCATATTGTGCAGTCGCTTGATAAAGGCCGATCGCAGGTGCATCACTCAGCCATTGGCGAATAAAGGTAAGATACTTGGCGTTTCGCAGGTCTTGCTCAACACGCGCTCGACCACTCGACAAAGCTTCGTCGGCAATAGTATTTTTGTAGTTCGAGAAGTTGAGTCCACTCGCCGCTTGTGAACTATGCCAGTAGGCATAGACGTCTGGGTCGCCCCCAATAGTAAGTTGGTATAGCAGTACATCGTAGCGTCGAGGTTGCAAAATATCTTGAGCAACGTTTTGCGATGGGTCGTTAGGGTCAACGATATTCGTCGTGATTGTCACACCAAGCTGACGCCATTGGCTTGAAAGTTCATCGAGCGCCGCTTCAAAGTCTGGGTTCTTCGTGGTCACAATATTAAGCGTCAGCGCCTGCCCATCTTTGGTACGAGTGCTCCCTTCGAGCTTCCAGCCAGCTTGATCCAGCAGTGCCGACGCCTTGTTCGCGTCATACGTCGGCGCGGTTGGCACCTCACCCGACAATAGGCTTCCAATAATTGGAATGTCGAGTGCGGGAAGCTTGTCTGAAATCGCATCGCGCACCGCCTGGGTGTCTGTACCAACTTGAAGCGCTTGGCGCACGAGTTTGTCTTTCAGTACAGCGCTTTCGGTATTCATAAGTGCATACACGCCACTATTTACCGCATGATTCTCAATTTCATAGCGATCATTATTCACGCTTGCCGCAGCAGAAAGCGAAAGATCACTTGCCGCGTTTACTTCAGACGTTGCGAGTGCGCGTTTAATCGAATCGGCATCCTTATAGACATGGAGCTGGATGCGGCTTAGTTTTGCCGAACCGTCAAAGTAACTTTCGTTGCGCACAAGGTGCAAAATTTTGCGACCATTCGTCTTATCGACTTCCTGAAGGAGCTTCAGTGCAAACGGTCCACTTCCCACAGGCTTCACACTAAAGTTATTTTCACGAAGTTGTGCCGGTTCAACGTCACGAAGGACGTGCTCTGGCAAGATTGGCAAGTAGCGTAGTGCATGTGGGAATGGCGCGTACACCGCAGGAAGCGTAAAAGCAACCGTTCGGTCATCAACTTCTGTCGCCTTTACTCCATTCCAGCCGGTAAGTGTCGAGCGAGTTGCTGCATTTTGCAAAAGCCCCACGGTAAATACGACGTCTCGTGCGCGCACATAGAGTCCGTCACTCCAACGAGCATCAGCGCGAATTGAAAGCGTATAAGTTTTTTGATCGTCGCTAATCTTCATACTATCAGCGAGGTCAAAATTCAAATTACCCGTTGAATCGTACTTCAATAAACGAGAGAATAGCAACTCACCCGCCGATTCTTCAGCGCTCGACTTCGCAAAAATTGGGTTAAGCGTGTCGAGTGGACCCATAACCGCTTCGGCATACGTACCGTCAGAGGCGACGGCAGTTGTGCGGTAGCTGTCTTGGTACCACCAAAACTGAAGGCCAGTAGCCCCAATAAGTACACCGATTGCAAGCACCCAAAGCGCGATATGACGGCGCACCTCACGAAAATTATCCCAACGCTTAAACACAAACCGACGCGCATGCTTGACGGTCGCACCTTCTACCTTCTTCATGCGACGCGCAAGATCCTTAGAGTTGAAACTCATTTTAGGCAGGCGGCGCCATTTGGTAGGTTCGTTGTTGTCGGGCACTTAGAAACTTCCTAACTAGGAATCAGTAATCCGGCCAGGATAGAGAGGACGAAAATAACGGCCAGCACGATTGTTGCTTCAAATAGACTCTTATCAACACCGCGGCGAGTAGTATAAAGCTCACCAGAACTACCGAAGCCCGCACCGAGCGTCGCACCACGTTGTTGTAAAAGAATAGCAAGAATCATCAGTACTGCTGCAATAATAGTCACAATCTGCAAAATAGTATCAATTGACATGGTTAACTCCTACTTTCTTCGCTGCGAATAGCAATCGCAACACTTACTATATAGTTTACCAGACTTAAGATAATTCCAGTAATAATTGAGTTACCGAATGACATTGAAATGCCCGGGGAAACCGCCAACGAGAAGTACACCAAAATACCGTTCACAATAATCGTGAAGAGTCCTAGTGTCAGCAGAATTACCGGCAGCGACACAATTACGAGGAGCGGCTTAAACAGACTGTTGAAGATTGAGAAAATGAGCCCTGCAAGCACAAAGCCCCAGAACCCTGCGGTCACGTCAACATCATCGATGCCCGTACCGAGAATACGCACCGCTACCCATAGTCCAAGTGCGTTCAAAGCCCATCGAATGAGAAAGACAAGAATTTGCTGTTTCATTATTGATTTAAGTATATCACAGCAAGGTAGGCAGCGCTGCGCTTAGGTTCTCGTGGCTATCTTCGGTAATCAAAATATCATCCTCGATACGCACACCGATTCCCTCCTCGGGAATATAGATACCAGGCTCAACCGTCAAAACCATTCCAGGCTGAAATTCTTTGAAACCGCCGAGCGAATCATGCACATCAATGCCGAGTCCATGGCTAATCGCATGAGGGAAATAGCGACGATAATCTGAAGGTTTCTCATACAAACCTACGCTCTTCAGTGCACCCTTAAGAATCTCGTCGACTTGATCGCTATACGTTTTAATTTCTAGGCCCGGGCGAAGCAGTGCAATAATCTTTTGGTGCGCGGTCTCAACAGCTGCGTGAACTGCCTTCTGCCGGTCGGTGCTTGCGCCATATGCGTAGGTGCGCGTGATATCAGCAGCATACTCACCCACCTGTGCGCCCGCATCAATAAGCACGAGTGAACCGTCTTCTAGTTTGGCGGCATTAGCCGTGTAGTGAAGCGTGCACGCATTCGCGCCAGACGCCACAATTGGATCATAGGCATGCCCATCGGCCATTTGCAAAAACTCATACCAGAGGGTTGCTTCGATTTTACGCTCATTATCATACCCCACGAGCTCTGCTCGCACACGGGAAAATCCTGCGATACTCGCGTGAATTGCACGGCGAATCATAGCAAGTTCTTCGGGCTGCTTAATTGCACGCATACGCGTGACAGTAGTGCGGACATCGCCCAGTTCCTCAAACATCTTTTTAAGTTTACGGATATTCGCGTATGGCCCAGGGTTCGGAGCAAAACCAAAGTGTGATTGGTAGGGGTGTTCAAGAATCGTGAGGACTTTTTTATGTACACTCGCAAGCTCTTTGAGCCGCGCCTCGCCTTCCTTGAGCGATACAACCGTCGTAACGCCACTCGTACGCGTCACTTCTTCATGCGCCAACGACCCATCAAAAAGCGTCTGCGCGTCACTACGCTCGGGGCCAATAAGAAATTCTTCATCAGGTGTAAGTACCAACTTCCAGCCAGGTTCATTAACGCCAGTCAGGTAGTAAAAATTAGCCTCTTGCACAAACGCAAACGCTGCATCAGCGCGCCGCTGCACTTCATCGTTACCCGCAACCACAATAAGTGCGGTTGGCTCGAGTTCTTTGAGCTTCGCCCTATTGCCTGCAAAAAATGTCACATCCATTGCTAGAAATTGTACCCCGTACGAAAAGAAGTGTCGACTACTTTTCCGTGCGGCCCTGCACCACCTCAGAGTACGGCGCCTGCTGCTCACTCGCGATTTGCGTCACCGCTTTCACATGTACGAAGAACGCGGTGTCCGCCTTAAGCCCAGTAAGGGTAATCTGCGGAGAAGTTACCGTCACGCGCTTTACGTCTTTCGTAAAATTATCGTCGGTCGCGTATTCGAACACATAGTACTTTACGCCGCTTGTCGCCGCCCATGTATACGTAAGCGTACTCGCGTTTCTGCTTGTGAGTTTTACGCTCGTTGGCACCGCAAGAAGTATCTTCGTACTTGCAGTTTCCGCCTTCGAAGCGTCACTTTCGCCCTGACTATTTTTTGCAATAACTCGACATTCGTACTGGGTCGAGGACTTCAAACCTTCTATGGTCGCGATGGCTTTAAAGCTCGTCTTTGTCTGCGCTGCACCACTCGCGTCCTTACAGGTTAAGGTGTAGCTGCGTGCGTTTGGAATTTCGCTCCATGAAAAACTTATCGTCGTAGTTCCGCTAGAGCCGAGTACAAATTCGGTTGGCGTGCCTGGCTTTTTGGTCGCGTTTTCACCACACAATCCACCGACCGGCTCAAGCTCAGGAGTATCTGATTCCATGTGGTAGCGCGTCGCCTCGGGGTCGCTTTTTGACTGAGCTTCGATACAATAGGTTTTTCCATCCCGAGCAACCTTTAATGCGATCTGGACCTTATTGGTCGACTTGGTGCGACTTATTGCATCGTCAGTCAGTACACCATCAACTGCACTTTGACGCAGACGACTATTTTGTGTAATTAGCTCGTCTTTTACTTCGGTTGTATGCGCAGTATTCACGACACTCATTGTCACGAAAAATCCAACCGCTGCGGCCGCAAGTACAATAAGCAGAAGTCCGATTACAAGGCCGAGTATTTTCTTCACATTCTTCTTTTTGCTTGAGTCTAAAGTGTCTTGATTCATAGTGTTTCTCGCTAGAATTTAATCGCCATCATCTTAGTAATTGAAGGTTGCACTACGTTAAATGCCGCGCTACCACCCGTTGCGCCAGTGGTAATATTTTGGTTATACTGCGCACCGTTATTGTCAGACTTATAGTCTCGACGAATCGCACAACAGCCACTATTGGCAGTGACGTATTGCAGATGGCTGTGCGCTGGTAATTCAGCAAGTGACATAATGTGCGTCGCAGCACCTGACTTTTTACCAATTGTATTAAATTCCGTATCGCTTGGATTCAAGTTCACCGCCACTCGCCCACGTGAGTCAGGCAGGTTGAACGTAGTCGATCCGTTACCCGCACCATAAGTTGTTCCGATAACCGCGAACAGCGCGGCATATGTCGTGCGAGATACCGCTGAGCCATCTTCTAGCAGATACCCAGAAGGTACCGTTGCCCACCAGCCTTCAATGCTTGTGCCTGGTTGCATGCCTTCATCGACGGTTGAGCCAGATGCAGCAGAAGACTTTACTGTTGAGCGCTTTGTAATTGAAGGCTGAATCACGTTATGTGGCTGTCCACCACCCGCGCTACCGGTTTGCTGACCTTGATCGTACGTGCCACCAGCGGCATCGGCTGCGTAGTCGTTACGAATAATCGATCCGCCGGTTCCTGCAGTAATGTACGTCAGGTGTGTGTGCGAAACCATCTCTGCAACCGTCAAGGTGTGCGTTTTTTCTCCACTCAGCTGACCTAAGGCACCAAAGTTAGCATCGCCACTACTAAGCCCCACACCTACTCGACCAGCAGAATTTGGAAGCAAGAATGTCGTTGAGCCATCTCCCGCACCATACGTCGTCCCAATTGACGTGAAAAGCGCTGAATATGTCGTCCTTGACACCGCCTGACCAGCTTCGTTCAGATAGTTCGAGGGTGCGCTACTCCAGTATCCCTGCATTGTCGTCCCCGCAGGAAGTGTTGATGCCGAACCAGTAGGGCTGCGGTATTTAATTGCGTAACGTTTTGTTATCGAAGGCTGCAACACACTATACGCGGTACCGCTTCCGGTCGATGAAGTGTTGACGCCCTGCGTATACGGCATACTCGCGCCGTCGCTAGTCCAGTCGTTACGCACCGCAGTTCCGCCGCTATTTGCAGTAACATACTGTGCGTGTGTGTGGCTTGGCATCTCGTTGGCAGTCAGCGTGTGGTTTTTTTCACCATACAGTTCGCCAATAGTGTTGAATTCTGAATCCGCAGAATTAATATTTACCGTCGCACGCCCGCGTGAATCAGGTAGCTCAAACGTCGAGAAGTTATCTCCCACGCCATACGTCGTACCAATCAAGCCAAACAAGGCACTATAGGTCGTGCGAGAAACCGCACTTCCATCCTCAAGCAAGTATCCGTCGGGTGGAGTTGTCCAATAGCCCGAAATTGAGGTACCAAGCGGCAGCGAATCGTAATCGTAACAGTTCGGATAAGTCCCATATTGGCTCGTCTCCGTACAGCTGCGCGCAACAGTGCTACTTGATTTACTATCGCTCCAAGCGCTTTCACCGTTTGCGTTTTTTGCACGCACATGACAGTAGTATGTGGTTGCTGGGTCCACATTAGGAATAGTCGCAGTCGTAGTTGTTGAGCCCGTAACCGACACGGAAACCGCCTGCAAAATATACGCAGGGTCTTGCGCACACTGGGCTTCATAGCCTGTTGAGGTGTTTGGTGATGGCAGCGTCCAAGAGACCTGAAGCTGAGTACTACCCGATCCGGTGAAGTTTACATTCGTAGGAGTATTTGGTTTACTTGCAACTGTTCGAGCCGAACATGTACCCGTTTTTGGCTGACCACTCTTAATTGTTTCATCGGTATAGTAACGGATGGTTGGTGTCGGACCATAACTTCCGTCAAGGCAGAAAGTAGACGTGGTTGTTCCTGCTGCATATACGGTGACCACAACATTTGTGCTTGGAGAGAAACTACTTGGAAGCGTCGAGGGATAGCCCGTAGAATTCGAGCGCGCATCTTCCATCGCCGCAGCCGCAGCAATAAGATCGCTCGTAACTGCCTTGTTGTTGATTGTTGAGCGCCACGCTCCGTAGGAAACAATCGAAATACCCGCTAAGATCAAGATGACCGTCACTACAATAATAAGCTCTACTAGCGTAAAGCCATTATTTGACCGTTTCAGAGCCCTCACAGCGTGTAACATTACTATCTATGGTATAGATTTTTAGCCTAAAGCACAAGCATCATATCAAGCTCTAGACCAATTTTGATATGTCTTATTTTTGATGAAGATGAAGATGAAGCAGTTCAGCCTTTTTTGCACCAACCACACTCGCAATATCAGCCTCTGATGCGGCCGACAATCCACGCAAACTTCCAAACTTACGAATCAGCTGTCGCCGCGTTGCAGGCCCAATTCCCGGAATATCTTCAAGGCTACTCGCCGTCTGCTTTGTGCGCTTCAATACTGTATGGTAACTTACCGCAAAACGGTGGGACTCATCGCGAATACGCTGAAATAGTTTTGTCACGTGGGTAAATTTTGCGAGTGCTGTATTTGCCCCGCGAAGATTCTTCGAGTGTCCTGATGCGTTCGTCTGGCCTGAATGAAGATTCACTACATAGTAGTCGCCCGAACGCGTGACATACACGCCAGAATCTTGCAGCTCACCGCGAAGATACTGCTCGAGCCGTGCGGTATCGATATTCGAGCCCGTTGCACTTACAATCACCTCTTCTTCTCGCTTAGCTATGCTAAGAATTGGGATGTGCAGATCATACACCGCAAGGGCTTTTATAGCCGCTTCAAGCTGACCTTTTCCGCCATCAATCAATAGCAAGTCGGGTGTTCCCCAACTCTTCAAATTCTTTTCGCTCAGCCGGCGCGTCAACACTTCATTCATGTTAGCGTAATCGTCATTACGCTGGACACTCAATTTAAACTTGCGATAATTCGCGCGGTCGCTCACGCCGTTCGTGAATACAACCATACTCGCGACTACATTTGCCCCACCCATGTGGCTAATGTCATACCCCTCGATGCGTGCCGGTATCTTCTTAAGGCCAAAAAGCTCCACCAAGTCTCCGAGCGCCTTATCTTTGCTGATGTCAAGAAATTCTCGGTCACCAAACATAATACGTTGTTGTAGCGCTTTAAGATCATTTAATTTATTGCGATACATAGCCGCGTTCTCAAAATCATGCAACTTAGCCGCAAGTTGCATCTGCTTTTCAATATCACGAATAATTGCTTTTCGGCCACCCTCAAAATAACGAATCAGTTGACGGAGGGATGCTTTGTATTCATCAGAGGGAGTGCCTGGACGAGGACTTAGGCCAATATGTGAATCAAGGTCTGGCCGGATACCGTCTTTAGGTGGTTTCGTGTAATAAGGAAAAATTTTGCGCAGATACCGGAGCGCCTTTTTAATTGCAAACCCGTTATAGTACGGTCCAAAATAATCCGCCCCATCATCTGCAGGGTTTCGCGTAAACGACACCGTCGGCCACTCGCTTTTCATATCAATGCGCACGAACATTTGCGACTTATCGTCACGGAGCAAAATGTTGTAACGCGGCATGTAGCGCTTCACCATTTCAGATTCGAGAAACAGCGCATCAAGCTCGCTTTCGGTCTCTACCCAATCGGTGTCTTCAATTTCCTCAACGAGCGCACGCGTTTTAATGTCCATGTCGCGTGTACTCTGGAAGTACTGACGCACACGGTTCTTAAGTACCGCAGCCTTACCGACATAGATGATTTCACCTGTTTTCGACTTATGAAAATATACCCCGGCTGAGCGTGGTAAGGTTTTAAGTTTTGCTTCAAGTTGAGCATTCATCCTTATTATTGTATAACAAAACACCGCCCCTGATGAGGCGGTGTCTTTCATAACCTTGGGGTGGTTACTTCTCAAGCTCCGCTTTTGCGCGGAATGAGAATGCAATAAGAAGCGCTCCGTAAAGAAGTGCATAAAGGCCGATGATCCAGATAACCACAAGACCAGCGCTGACTGGGTATGTAAGGGTGATGATACCTGCAACTATACCAAGTCCACCAAGTATAACTGCGAGTACGCGGTTACCACCAGTGCGGTTGCTGTCAAAGAGGCCTTCGAGGATGTCAACGACACCACGAACCAAGAAGGTCAGACCTACGAAGAAGATCCAAATCTTAGCTGCTTCAACTGGGTTTCGGAGTAGGTATACTGCGAGACCAATTGCAAGGATGCTGAAGATGAGCTCAAGCCACCAGAACTTGTCGGTGCCAGTACTCGAAATACTCACGATGATACCAATCACACCCCATACGAGTACGAAGATACCAAACATTAAAATAAATAGGCTTACGGTGAGCCCTGGCCAGAAAAGTGCCAAGATACCGAACAGAATCGATACGACTCCAAAGGCAATACCCAGTCCCCACAACTGTTTCGCGGTTGAACTTAATTCTTGCTTTGCCATAACTAATGTTTCCTCCCATAAATTATGTACTTTCAGTATACTCCCTGAAAGTTCAATGTGAATAGGGTGAAATTACTTTGCCAGCGCGAGTGATTTTTCACGGCAAGCTTCGGTGTGGAACAGAAGATCTGGATTCTTTTTGCAGTCTTCGCAAATAAGGACAAGATCGTTACAGTTTGCAAATGCGCAGTTTTCAAAGTTGCTCGTTTTGCCGCCACAATGCGTACACTCACCGATAGTCTTGGCGTGGTCAGAGAAATCCATTGTCATGCGATCATCGAAGACACGCAGAGACCCTTCCCAAAGCCCATCGTCGCCATACGCTTCGCCGTACTTCACAATACCGCCATCGATTTGATACACATCTTCAAAGCCGCGCTTTTTCATCATGGCTGAAATCACTTCGCAGCGAATACCACCGGTACAGTAGGTAATGACTTTCTTGCCTTTGATGTCGTCATACTTATCGCTCTCGAGTTCTTCAATGAAGTCGCGTGAAGTGTTGGTATTTGGCACGATTGCATTCTTAAACTTACCGATTTTTGCTTCGTGTGCATTGCGACCGTCGAAGAACACTACGTCATCACCGTACTTTTCAATAAGTTCATGTACTTGCTTTGGCTTCAGGTGCACGCCGCCGCCGACTACGCCGTTTTCATCGACTTCAAATTCGCTATCACTATTTTGGAAGCCCACGAGCTCACGTCGGTTTTTTACGCTCATACGAGGAAAGTCTTCGCGACCGCCATCGCTCCACTTAAACACGATGTCTTTAAAGCCTTCGTATTGCTTCGTTGCCTTAATGTAGGCCTTAAGATCATCCATCTCACCACCCACAGTACCGTTCAGGCCTTGGGTGCTCACAATAATACGCCCACGCAAATTGAGACTGTCGGTCAAAGATTTTTGCCACAGCTTAACCGCTTCCGGGTCGCTAATCGGAGTGAACTTATAGTAAAGAAGGATTTTTTGCATCGTCATTTATTATAGCCGTTTTCACCTCTGTTGTCCAGTGGCTAGAGCGGGCCGCTGGACAACCATAGAAAAAGAGTATAATAAAAGCATGAGCTACCAACAAAGTCCGCTTGTCGACAAGTACATCGCAGACTTCCCGGCAGAAATCCAGGAAAGACTTAGTTGGATGCGGTCTGCCATTCAGGCCACTTTTCCAAAAACAATTGAAGATATTAGCTACGGCATGCCGACCTATCGCCCCGCACCAAGCAAGCGTGGCCTCGTCCATTTTGCAGCCGCAAAAGATCACATCGGTATTTATGGCGTATTTGAACCGAAAAACGATGCAAATATGCACCGCATGATGCTCCCCTATCGCACAGGTCGCGGCACACTCCAATTCAAAAATAGCGAAAAGCTTCCTAAAACGACCATTCGCCAAATTCTGCTGCACCACTCAGGTCATTTTTCACCCGAAATCTTTACAGATAAATAAAAATCTTCTATAATTCGTCTCACCTATGACCCGCGGGTCCTCTAACTCGATGACGTTCGGACGAGCCGAACCACTCGCGACTCTTTACTAACTAATATTCCAATAAAAATTAACTTTCTAGGAGCACTATGACTCAGAAGGAACTCTATATCGTTCCCGAAGATAAGCTATGGCTCGAGAATCGGATTGCCGAACTTGAAAAGAATATTCAAGATCTTGGCCCCGACTTCTACGATGTCTTTAATCAATCTTCGGAAACGTGGCACGATAATGCACCGTTTGATGCACTGCGCGACAAGCAGTCAGTATTATTTGCAGAACTTACTAAATTAAAAGACATTCGCCGGCAAGCAGCACTTTCGCTCCCTAAAGCGCGAAAAGCAACGGTCGCTATCGGCTCAACCGTACAAGTAAACGGCAAGCGCTATGGCATCGCAGGGAATTGGACGCCACGAGCGGGTCAAATGGATGACGGCAAGCTCGTTATCAGCGCCGATTCACCGCTCGCACAGTCGCTACTTGGTAACATAATTTCAACAACTACTCCTTTCGGGGTACTTGAGGCGATAGAATAGGAAGATATGACCGCCAAAACACCTTCATCTCCAAAAGAAGCGTCTGATATTACACTATCGGACAGTCTTCTATTCCATTGGCGCCATGCGATGAAATACCCAAAACAGGTCGTAACAAGCTTTATTGTCGGCCCTGTAAGTACTGTCCTAGACCGCTATATTGCCCCTATCTTTATTGCAATTCTATTGAACTCCATCCAAGGTGGCTCTGCGACGCTTGAAAATTCGGCCTGGCTTATCGTTGGATATGCCATCGTACAGGTGCTCGCTTTTGTGATTGGGTATCGAGTAAATCTTTTTGCAATGTGGTCAGTGCAAATACACGGCGCACGCGATATCAATCAAGAAGCGTACGACGCGCTCTCTCGCCATTCGCTGCAGTTCCACAATAACCGCTTTGCGGGTTCGATGGTTTCTCAGGTTAATAAAACCGCGGCCGCCTTTATGACATTCTGGAATGCGGTCATTTTCGAGGCGCTTATTGTAGTGGTTGCAATCATTGCAACTATCGTAGGTACTGCGCTCATTTCATGGCCTCTTGCTATTATCCTTGGCGTGCTTGTTATAGCCTTTGTGATCGTGGCATACTTCGGAACAAAGTTTATGCGCCCAAGGCAAGTTGCCCGTTCAAAGGCATACTCAAAAATTTCCGGGCAACTCTCCGATTCAATTAGCAACATGGTTGCAGTAAAAATCGAGAGTAAAGAAAATCTCGAAAAGAGACTCCTTGCTCACCGCATCGAACACGCCCTCTCAAAAGAAAAAGCCGTACGTACGGGCGTCATGACAGTTACGTCCATCACCTCCATTATCATCACGATTGCTCGTGTATCCGCACTCGTTGCGGCAGTCTGGGCAGTGCAAACGCATGCAGTAAATGCAGGTGCTGTCTATCTGCTTATTACGTACACTTTCAACTTGCTGCTTGAAGTCTGGAACATCAACACAATGCTTCGCGTGGTCTACCAAATTGGTGGTGACACCGAGGAACTTCTGGGCATGATGCGCGAACCAGTTGATATTATCGATACTTCCTCAAAAAAGCTACGCGCAACAAAGGGTGCTGTTGTACTCGACAATGTAACGTTCGCGCACGAAAACAGTAAGCCCTTATTTGAGAATCTCTCGCTCACCATTCCGGCCTGCCAAAAAGTTGGCGTCGTGGGCGTAAGCGGTTCTGGAAAAACGACCTTCACAAAACTCTTACTACGTCTCAGCGATCCCCAGAGTGGATCAATTGCAATTGACGGGCAGCCAATTACCGATGTCACTCAGGCATCTCTTCACCAGGCAATTGCCTACGTCCCGCAGGAGCCACTTCTTTTCCACCGTAGTCTTAAGGAAAACATCGCCTACGCGCGACCGAACGCAAAAATGGGCGACATTGAAAAGGCAGCAAAAGACGCCCAGGCCTACGAGTTCATTTCAGCGCTTGAAGAAGGCTTCGACACACTCGTGGGTGAGAGGGGGGTGAAGCTTTCAGGTGGACAAAGGCAACGCGTGGCAATCGCGCGCGCCATCCTAAAAGACGCTCCTGTGCTTGTACTCGACGAAGCAACCAGTGCACTCGATAGTGAGAGCGAACTGCTTATTCAAAAAGCTCTTACTAAGCTCATGAATGGGCGCACGAGTATTGTCATTGCTCACCGTCTTTCAACAATTGCCAAATTGGATCGCATTATTGTCATGGAAAAGGGTAAAATTATTGAAGACGGCACCCATGACGAATTAATCGCGCTCAAGGGCCAATATGCGAAGCTCTGGAAACACCAATCTGGCGGTTTTATTGAAAATACAGAACTAACCAACGACTAAAGGACATTTTATGGCAAGAAAGAAAAAAGAATCGGTAGAAATCGGCTTAACACTCAGGCTTTTCTGGGGCACGATTCGTAACCACAAAAAATACTTCATTCCTGCGATGATTTTGCAACCACTCGCGATTTTCTCGACCGGATATGCAGGCCTCTATATCATTTCCCTCGTTGTGAACCGACTCACAACCGAAAATATACCTGCCGACCAGCTATTCACCACGTTCCTCCCCTACATCATTGTCTTCGTCGCAATCGTCGGTGTAGGCGAGCTAATTCTTTGGCGGCTTGTGATGTTCCTGCAGTGGACTATGAACGACAAAGTAATCTACGAACTCAACCGTAAAGTCTTTGATACCCTCGCCGAGCAATCGATGGAATTTCACACCAACCGCTTTGGCGGCTCACTTGTGTCGCAATCTAATAAATTTACTGGCGCCTTTGCGCGATTGGCAGACCTGTACCTATTTAATATCGCACCTATGATCTACTCCTTTGTGTTCACGTTCGTGATTCTTGCGCCTATCCTGCCTTGGTTTGCACTCGCACTTGCCGCGTTCGCAGTCATCTTTATGTCGATTGCATGGCTGAGCTTCCGCTCGATTCGCGAACTCAATGTCGTTGAGGCAGAGACTCACAACAAAGTGAGCGGACAAATTGCCGATAGCATTACAAACATCATGGCCGTTAAAAGCTTTAGCCGCGAAAAGCACGAGAAAAAGCGTTTCGAGAAATTCGCCAGCGATGCACGCGAAGCCGGGTTTAAAATTCGCACCGCAGTAATTATTCGTGACTTTTGGTTCGGGCTTATCATCACCTGTATCATGACTGCGGCGTTCGTGACACTCATTTTCGGTAACGTATGGTTTGGCGTCGCGATTGGTACGCTCATGCTTGCCGTCAGCTACAGTATGCAAATCCTTGGAAACCTTTGGGGCTTCAATGGCATGCTGCGCCAGTTGAACCGCATCTTTGGAGACGCCCGTGAGATGAGTCTCATCCTTAATACTCAGCAAACGGTGGCTGACGCGACCGACGCGAAAAAGCTCAAAGCTTCGGCTGGCAAAATTGCGCTTAACGACGTCACTTTCCGTCACGCTGATGCAAAGAAGGATGACACCATTTTCAAACACTTTAACCTTGTCATTAATTCAGGCGAGCGTGTCGGGCTTGTAGGCCACTCTGGATCCGGAAAGACCACGCTTACAAAACTCATCCTGCGCTTCGCTGACATTCAGGAAGGCGAAGTACTGATTGACGGGCAGTCGATCTCCGCAGTCACTCAAGAAAGCCTACGGGAAGCCGTTGCCTACGTCCCACAAGAGCCGATGCTCTTCCACCGTTCGCTTCGCGAGAATATTATGTACGGCAAGCCAGACGCAACCGAAGAAGAAGTCGTGCAAGCGGCGCGCCGCGCTAATGCACTCGAGTTTATCGAAAAGCTCCCCGAGGGATTCGATACACTCGTGGGTGAACGTGGCGTGAAGCTTTCGGGTGGTCAGCGCCAACGCATCGCGATTGCCCGCGCCATCCTTAAAGACGCCCCTGTACTCATTTTGGACGAAGCAACCAGCGCCCTCGACAGTGAAAGTGAAAAGCTCATCCAGGAAGCGCTCGCCGAGCTTATGAAAGGTCGCACGAGCATCGTCATCGCCCACCGCCTTTCAACTATTTCGAAGCTTGATCGCATTATTGTCATGGACGATGGCAAGATCATCGAGGACGGCAACCACGAAACGCTTCTCGAGGCAAAAGGCCAGTACGCACGACTTTGGGCACACCAATCTGGCGGCTTTATTGAAGAATAGTAAACTCGACTTTACTAGATGCTTGTGTTTGCGTTTGTTACAGTTGCTCGCATAGAGTAAAGGAGACACTATGAGTTACGAATCAAACCCACATAGCACTCAGGTCAGTATTCTTCGTCATTTGCTTTTCACACCCGAAGCAAACTTTGCCGAGCTGCAAAAAGATAGCGACCTGACAAGCGACCATTTCACCTTCCATATCAAAAAGTTGGTCGAGTCTGGATACGTTGAAAAAACGAAGAGCGGCTACACACTTTCTGTGGCTGGTAAAGAATACGCCAACCGCATGGACACCGATGAAAATGAAATCGAAAAACAGCCTAAAATTTCCGTCGTCGTGGTGCTTGAGCGTAATAACAATGGGCGCCGCGAGTTTATCGCCCAGCAACGCCTCAAACAACCCTATTACGGATTCTGGGGACGTTTGGGTGGTAAAATCCGCTGGGGTGAATCATTTGAAGAAGCCGCAAAGCGAGAGCTCGAAGAAGAAACCGGACTTACCGCCGATTTCTCTTACAAAATGATCTACCACAAGCGTGATTACAAAAAAGAATCGGGCGAATTACTCGAAGATAAAGTATTTGTGATTATGCACGCACGCGAACATAGCGGTGAGCTCATTGTCGATTTTGAAGGCGGCCACAACGAATGGCTTACCCAAGAAGAATTCATGGCAAAAGAAAAAGTGTTCGAAAGCGCCCGCGATTTTATCGATCTCGTTGATAACGGCACGCCGTACCACGCGCAGGAGTTTTACTATGATGCGCACGAATACTAGTATCGAGCGAGTCGACCAGCTAATCCTACGTAGCGATGCAATCTATGGCGCAATTGACCCAGAATTTGACGGTGAGCCCCGCGCGAAGCGGATGCTACGCGTAGGCATTAATACACTCGCCCTGTCACTTCGCCGTGGAGAGAGCGTAGAACGAGCTGGCGCGAGACTCCTCACGTTGCCAAATGTTTTCGCGCGCACTAAAGCACCCCTCGACGAGCTTTCAGATATGTACGCCGACATTCGCAGGGCAACCCATGATCGCGATGGAAACCTAGAGACCGACGCACGTCATGCGATTCACCTTATGAAACTAGCGGTTCCGTATGCCCGCGAGTTTTACCCCGAACTCGACCAAGGAAGAATTGCCGCATACGCCTTGATCCATGACATCATAGAGGCCTACGTGGGTGATGTTCCCTCGCTTGTTATGACGGCCGAACAGGAGCAGCAGAAACAACTTGATGAAGCTCAAGCGCTCATTCGACTCCACGAAGAGTATGGCGAAGAGTGGCCAGAGTTTATTGCACTCATAGAATCATACGAAGCACTCGATACCCCCGAGGCGTGTTTTGTAAAAACATTCGATAAACTCGACCCGGGATTTACACACTTTTACAGTCACGGTGCGCAACTGAAAAGCCACTACGGACTGTCCGAGGATAGTTTTTATGTCGCGATTGATAAAGCGACGCAGCGGATGCAGCGTTACTCAGGTGAGTATGGTCAGATCATGGAAGACCGCGACGAACTCACGCGACGCGTCGCCCATGTCGCATTCAAAAACGCAGCCTAATTGCTAGGCTGCGTTTTTTCTCCACGGAATCGACTATTTATTGGCGTCTACATTAGACTGCTTTGGCTCATCCTGTAGCTTTCCGCCCGGGCGAGTTTCCTCGGCCTGTGTATCTTGCGGTGTATCAGCGCCATGCTCGGCTTCGACATCAGCCGCACCTGGGTCTTCTGCATCACCCGCAGCGGCCTCATTGGCAGCCTCAAGTGCCGCAGGTTCATAGACATTCGCAACCACAAGGTCGAGATCTTGCTCGATGTCGGCATACTCTACACCCTCAGGCAAGGCAATGTCGGCGAGCGTCACCTTATCTTCGTCAGTCGCAAGATTTACGATTGAAACCTCGAGCGCCTCAGGAAGGTCGGCTGGTTTTGCTTTAATCTCAACCACTTCAATTGCTTGAAGCACGATGAGACCCGCTTTTTCAGCCTCGCTCTCACCTTCACCCACCAGGTGAATAGGCACTTCGGCGTGGACGACTTCGTTCGCCTTTACGGCGTGGAATGATACGTGACGAAGCTGCGCGTGCACAGGGTTTCGATCAATGTCTTTAATAAGAGTAATCTTTTTCTTGCCATCGATCGTGACGTGCACTGGTGTGTGCTTACCTGCCTCTCGTACAACCTTGTCCATCACGTTGTACTCAGCCTGAACAAGCATCGGATCGAAGCCATGTCCGTACATGACCCCTGGGACAATGCCCTTATTTCGCAATTTGGCAACTTTCTTGCCTTGCTGCTCGCGCACGTCGAGCTTTAAGTTGATCTTATCTCCCATGTCTCTCCTCCTTACTGGTGGATACCTTTACGGAAATTTGATATTGCACCTCTTATTATACGCCTTTTGCTGAGAATAATCTGAAACGCGGCCAAGGCGCCGTCGTGCTACAATGGATGCAATGATTGATTCACTTTTTTCAAACCTCACCGTACTGGGTGCAATTCCTGGTTTTGACCTCGTTGATATTATTATTACCCTTGGTATCTTTGCGGTACTCGTCGTTATCTTTGCCGAATCCGGGCTACTGATTGGCTTCTTCCTTCCTGGTGACAGCCTTCTCTTTACCGCTGGCGCCCTCTATGCAACCGGCATTTTGCCAGGTAACGTCCCCATTAACATTCACCTATTCGTTGTTCTGCTGTTTATCGCCGCAGTTCTTGGTGACACAGTTGGGTATTGGTTTGGGCGTAAATTTGGCATCAAGCTCTTTAAGAAACCTGACGCTAAAATCTTCAAACAAGCCCACATCCAAACCGCACAAAAGTTCTACGAAAAGCACGGTGGAAAGACAATCATTATGGCGCGTTTTGTACCAATTGTGCGCACTTTCGCACCAGTCGTTGCGGGTATTGGTAAGATGGAATACCGCAAGTTCCTCAGCTTCAACCTTGTCGGCGGATTCCTCTGGACGTTTGGTATTACCTACCTTGGCTATTTTGCAGGTAAGGCTATCGTTGCAACAGGGATTGAGATTGACACCGTCATTCTGCCTATCGTCTTCCTCATTGTCTTTATCTCGCTCCTTCCACCAATGATTGAGATTCTTAAAAACAAGAAAAACCGCGAAGCAATTTTCGCCAGCATCAAAAAGCAATTCAGCGTTATCTTCAAGCGCAAAAAATAACCCTCTAAGTTGCCAAATACCGCTTATGGCTTCATACTAGTGGCTAGTATGGGACATCGCACAAATAAACATCTTGGCGCAACCGTGCACGACAAGGGTGTTGATTTTGCTGTCTGGGCTCCTTTCGCGAAAGCAGTATCTCTTCTTCACTGGCAAGAATTCGATTGGAAGGAAATTCCAATGGCAAGCGACGGCGAAGGCTATTGGTTCATAAAAGACGTCGATGCTGCCGCGGGACAAACATACAAATACCGCATTACCACACAACACGACGAGATTCTTGAAAAAAACGACCCCTATGCGCGCCAACTTACCGATTCAGATAGCGGATCTTCGGTAATTGTGGCGCACGACTTCGACTGGCAAGGTGCCGATGAGTTTAGCCCGGTAGAAAAGGTGAAAGCCGTCATTTACGAACTTCACGTGGGCACATTTAATAAGCCCGACGCGTCAACAACCGGCACCTTCGCAACGGTTGTCGAAAAACTCGACTACTTGAAAGAACTCGGCATTAATACTATTGAGCTCATGCCCGTCACGAGCATGGCAATGAGCCATGGATGGGGTTACGCACCAAACCATATATTTTCTATCGAAGCCGCCTATGGTGGACGCCACGGACTTCTTGAACTTGTAAAAGCAAGTCACGAAAAAGGCATTAGTGTCATCCTCGACGTTGTATATAACCATTTCTACCTCGAGACCGACCTTTGGCAATACGATGGCTGGAGCGAAAACAATCGAGGCGGCATCTACTTCTTTAACGACGAACGCGGCGACACCCCATGGGGTGGACGTCCAGATTACGGTCGCCCCGAAGTACGTCAATTTATTCTTGACAACGTTGCGATGTGGTTTAACGAATACAAAGTCGATGGCCTCCGTGTTGATTCCACGATTTACATGCGCAACACCGACGGTAACAACGACAAGCATGACCTTGATATCCCGGAAGCCTGGACACTGATGAATGAAGTGAACGAACTGGCACATAAAATAAAGCCCGGCGCACTCATGATTGCTGAGGATAACTCAACCAACAGTGGCATCGTCACGAAAGAGGGCATGGGCTTTGATGCGCAGTGGGAAGTTGGCTTCCCGCACGTGATTCGCGATAGCCTCGGCATTACTCATAATGACAGCCAGCCAGCCCTACAAGGCGTCGAGTGGGCATTAGGCCATAGCTACACCGGAAGTGCATTTGATAAGGTTATTTTTGGCGACTCACACGATACAGCCGCAAATGGATCCTCGCGCCTCAACGAGGCGACCACGCCGGGCAACGCAGAAAGCCTTTCGGCTCGCCAGCGTGTCCTACTTGCGAGTGCCATTACACTCACAGCCCCAGGCATACCAATGCTTCTCCAAGGCCAGGAATTCATGCAAGAAGGTGCGTTCAATGAGTGGCAAATGCTCGAATGGGGCAAAACCGAACAATTTTCCGGCATTGTTGACGCACACAAACACCTTATCGACCTTCGACTAAACACCTACGACAACACGCGCGGGCTGGTTGGTGAACATACCACGCTTCTTCATCGCGACGACATACACAATGTGCTCGCGTACCTACGAAGTGACAAGGGTGGACCACTTGATGACACCGTCGTAATTGTCAACTTTGGCGCTGAAAAGTTTAAAAATTATGAAATCCCATTCCCCTCTGCTGGTGAATGGATCGTAAGGTTCAATAGTAGCTGGAAAGGCTATAATGTTGATTTCCATGAGACCAATATTCGTAGCGTACATGTGGGCGAAGACCTTAAGGCTTCACTCGCATTTAGCGGTTACTCAGCACTGATTCTTTCAAAAGATTCCTAAAGAAGCGGCTTCAGATACTTACCCGTAAACGAGTTCGCAACCTTTACGATTTCTTCGGGCGTACCGCTCGCAACAACCGTACCACCACCGAGTCCACCTTCTGGACCCATGTCGACAATGTGATCGGCAGTCTTAATAACATCGAGGTTGTGCTCAATAATCACCATACTATTGCCACCTTCAACAAGCTTCTGCAGGATTCCCAAGAGACGATTCACGTCCGCACTGTGAAGCCCTGTAGTTGGTTCATCAAGAATATAGAGCGTCTTGCCCGTTGAACGGCGTGAAAGTTCTGACGCAAGCTTGATACGCTGCGCCTCACCACCACTAAAGGTTGTCGCAGGCTGACCAAGCTTAATATAGCCAAGCCCCACATCAACAAGCGTATCGAGCTTTCGCGCAATCGCGGGAATGTTTTCAAAGAATTTCGCTGATTGCTCAACGGTCATATCAAGTACGTCGCTAATTGTTGCGTCCTTATACTTAATCTCAAGCGCTTCACGGTTGTAGCGCTTCCCCTTACACACGTCACAGGTCACATACACATCAGGCAAGAAGTGCATTTCAATCTTAATGACACCGTCACCCTGACAGTTTTCACAGCGACCACCCTTGACGTTAAAGCTAAAGCGTCCCGCCTTGTATCCGCGAATATTCGCTTCAGGTGTACCTGCAAAAAGTTCACGGATTGCCGTAAAGACACCCGTGTAGGTTGCCGGGTTTGAGCGTGGCGTACGGCCAATCGCAGACTGGTCGATCACGATGACCTTATCGAGGTGGTTGATACCCTCAATATTGTCGTGTGAGCCAGGTACTTCGTGCGCACGGTGCAAACGAGCAGAAAGTTCTTTTGCAAGAATGTCGTTTACAAGCGTCGACTTACCGCTTCCACTCACGCCACTCACCACAGTCATGACGCCAAGTGGGATTGTCACGTCAATATTCTTCAAGTTATTTTCGCGCGCACCCTTAATAACCAGCTTGCGATCGGCATCGAGCTTACGACGCCTCTTTGGTACGGCAATCTTTTCGACGCCGCTTAGGTAACGACCAGTCACACTGTTCGCGTCTTTCGCCACTTCGTCAGGCGTTCCTTGTGCAACGACATTGCCGCCATTTACACCAGCCCCAGGACCGATATCAAGCAAGTAGTCGGCGTGACGAATTGTATCTTCGTCGTGCTCAACCACAAGCACGGTATTGCCGAGGTCGCGAAGGTGCTTGAGCGTTGCAATCAGGCGGTCGTTGTCGCGTTGGTGAAGCCCAATTGATGGCTCGTCGAGGACATACAACACACCCTGAAGACCAGAACCAATTTGTGTCGCAAGGCGAATGCGCTGCGCCTCACCACCAGAAAGTGTATTTGCCGCGCGTGAAAGCTCAAGGTAGCTAAGACCCACGTTATTCATGAAGCCAAGGCGAGATTTAATTTCTTTAAGAATTTGCGTTGCAATAAAGGCTTCTTGTTCGGTCAAGCTCAAGTTCTTTTCAAACAGGTCGAGCGCATCCTCAACACCAAGCGTACAAATATCCATAATGTTAAGCCCATGGATAGTCACCGCAAGCACCACAGGCTTAAGGCGCGCACCCTTACAAGCATGACACTCACGCTCGCGCATGAAACGCTCAATGTCTTTTCGCATAAAGTCGCTGTCGGTTTCTTTATAACGACGCTCGAGGTTTGGAATCACGCCCTCATAGGTTGCATCGTAGCTACGGCCATCGCCAAGCGAGACGGTGTAGCGCTGATCGCCCGTGCCGTACAGCACTTGCTGAATAGCCTCTGGGGTCATTTCCTTTACCGGTACGCGAAGACTAAAGCCATGCGCATCAGCAACACCCTGAAGGCGTTTCATGTACCACGCGTCGCTGTTTACGCGGTTGTAGGGACGAATCGCACCTTCGGCAATTGTAAGGTTCGGGTTAAAGACAAGTTCCGGGTCAACCTCAAGGCGGCTTCCAAGCCCGGTACATACCGGACACGCACCTTGTGGGGCGTTAAAGCTAAAGAGGCGTGGCTCAAGCTCTGGAATCTCTTCGTTAGGGTGATCGACACAGGCGTAACGTTGGCTGTAGACATGTGATTCTTCAGCATCAACATCAAGCACTTCCACTACCCCATCGGCAATCTCAAGCGCTTGCTCAACCGACTGTGCCACGCGTGAACGCATCTCTTCGGAAATAGCGATACGGTCCACGACGATTTCAATATCGTGTTTGTACTTCTTATCGAGCTCTGGGTATTCATCGAGTGAATACACCACGCCGTCAACGCGAGCACGAGCGAAGCCGAGGCGACGGTACTGTTCAGGAATGTGAGCAAACTCACCCTTCTTCCCTTTTGCGATTGGCGCCAAAATCATAAGGCGCGCACCCTGAGGGAGCTTCAATACTTCATCAATAATATCTTGCGGAGTACGACGACTCACCGCCTTACCACAGATAGGACAGTGCGGTACGCCAATGCGCGCATACAAAAGACGCAAGTAGTCATAGATTTCCGTTACCGTTGCAACGGTTGAACGAGGGTTGCGGCTGGTCGACTTTTGATCGATACTAATCGCCGGACTAAGGCCGTCAATTTGATCCACATCAGGCTTTTCCATAAGCCCCAAGAATTGGCGCGCATAGCTAGAAAGGCTTTCGACATATCGACGCTGACCTTCAGCGTAAATAGTATCAAAAGCGAGGCTCGACTTACCCGAACCACTCAAGCCTGTAATTACAACAAGCTTGTCACGCGGGATCTCAACACTAATATCCTTTAGGTTGTGCTCGCGTGCACCAGTTACACGAATCACCTCTGACATCCTGGCTATTATACGCTCTTTTTACACTTTTTTCCAGTATCTAGAACATCGCGCGCGTTGGGTGTATAGTATTGGAAAATATATCAGAACATACAATGCTTATGCTTGCAATAGCCTCTTAAGGGGCGTATAGTTTCTTAAAACTTTGAGAGGCTTCCGCAGTATGAAAAAAGCACTGACAATTCTATTTTTATCACTATCAGCCATCTTGATTCTTGATTCTCTTAACGCTGTGCATGCCCTTATGATGTTCTTACTCGCTGGTGTTATTCCAGGCACAAACATTGCAATCAGTGGCGACCGTATGCTCGAGTTCTTTACGCTTCTTATCGGCTTCACACTTTCTCGCATCACAACCCACCTGATTCGCCTTCGCACCCAACAAGGTGAAGCGAACTCAGTACCACGCCGTCGAGTCCGCGTCTCAAACGCGCGCGCTTAATCTTCAAAGGGTACGATACTTTCAGCCCAAAGCTGAAGCTCTTGTAAGATGTACTGCTTCGATTCGTCTGCCGCGTAGGTTGAGGCGAGTTGCTGTAAGCGCGCAATAAATCCAGGTAGCTGCTTTTTGATTCGCGCGGCGCGCCATTCTTCCCACACCCCTACCTCGTCTTCAGCAAGACTTTGTGGGTAATTACGTGCTTTATAGTGCAGGAGTAATTCGGTGAGCCGTTCGTCGGTAAACTCTGGGTGTAAGTCGGCGAGGGCGTTGGCGTCAGCGTGGCGTACTTTTTCAATGCGAAGCTTATCGACGTCGGGTACAAAGCCGTCATACAGCTGCCCCTCGGGGTCATACTCTTTTGGAAATTCAGGTCGGCCTTCGTACAGCGACCGTACATTTTCGGCAAACGCCGGTGATGAAAGAAGGATCTTCTGGTGTTTTTCAATTATCGCAAGGTCGAGCCCAATTCGCTCCCAACCGTTTTCACGCTCAAGCACACCAAGCGGTGCAACGGCAGGCGCGCGATTATAGGCAAGCTCTTTTACTGGCAACTTCACGAAATCTTCTTTTTGACGCTCTTCCCACTTCGCAAACATACTCTTTGCGAGCTCTTTTGGCGTGCGCTCAAGGAGTGGCGTTGGGTCGTAGCGTAGATCATATACGAGTACGTTTCCATTGCGGCCGCTGGTAAGTGGGAACGCAACGGTTGCTTTGTGGTAGGAAGAGTCTAGGCTTCCACTCACATAGACAAACGGCTTCTTATCATCAAGGTTGACCAGCTCGGCAACCTTCCTTTTATCTTTAATGGCAAATAAGTGAGCATAGAGCTGTGGTTGCTTTTCTTTAATAAGCTTCGTCACAGCGATCAATGCCTCGACGTCACTCAGTGCGTCATGCGCCTTAAAGTGATCGATGCCATTTTGCTTGGTGATAAGTTCAAGTTTGTTGACCTCCTTGCCATCCACAACCGGCCATTCGATGCCGTCGGGCCTTAACGCGCGAGTCATACGCACCGCGTCGAGCAAGTCCCAACGTCCGCGACCATCGCGCCAACTCCACTCGTAAGGGTCGTTAAAGGTGCGCCAAAAAAGCGTACGAATAAACTCGTCGTCGAAATGAATATTGTTGAAGCCAATCGTAATAGTATCTTCGGTAAAAATCTCATCCACCAACAGCTTTGCAAACTCGGCTTCGGTCAGGCCATCGGCCTGGGTTTGTTGTGGGGTAATGCCGGTCACCATGAGTGCGTCTGGCGCAGGCAGTGTATCGTCATTAAGTTTGACGAGAATATTATACGGCTCGCCAATAGGATTGAGCTCGGTATCGGTGCGTTGCCCTGCAAACTGCATAATGCGGTCTTGGCGTGGATTCAATCCAGAAGTTTCAAGGTCGTAAAAAAAGAATGTCTGACTCATACCTCTTATTATAGGCGATAACTCTGAAATAAAAATTATCCCTTTAAAAACAAAAAAACCTCCCCTAGGGAAGCGTATGATGAGTCGAAAATTCGACAGCGTAATGGATTGGTGGTAAGAAGAAAGAAAGTTTAAGCGGGCCACAGGCCCCGAAGACGCCCAACCGAGGGCGACTCCGGGGCCTGCTTGCGCATGGCCGGGGTCGCTCGCGCGGGGGTTCTCGGTACTTCTTGGCACCCCGAGAAGTGCTACTCAGTATCGCGCCGAAGCGCTACAGACTGGGCGGATGCACCATGATCTCCTTCGATCTTGAGAGACGAACGGTCTCTGGCTCTTTGCTGACGGGCGTCGTCAGGCCGAGCCGTCGCCGTCGTCGACCTTGAGGGCCGGCTTCGCGATGGGGTTGATCGGGGACTTCTTGCCGGGCGGGGAAAGCGACTTCGCGGAGATGGTGAGCATCTTTCGATGAACCTTTCTCATTGGGGCATCCGAACTTGCGGTTCGCTAGACACCTAGGCCAATACGTCTCCTTCGCGAGACGCCTCCCAGCCGGTATGCTGAGAGTCTCCTCGTACGGTCACTCCATACAAAAAGATTCTCAGCATACACATAACACTGTCGAATTTTCAATGAACCGGCAAGAACAATTGCTCAATTACCAGATTAAGCGCAATTTTATCATAAATTTGCTAAAAAGTCAATAAGTAGATACTTTACTGCTCAAGAAGCGTAAAGTCATCGAGCCCAATACGAATAATCGAGTCGCCTTCCGCACCTTCGCGGATGAGTGCGTGGGTAATACCCATCTTCTTCATAATATCGCGGAGGCGATTCACACCTTCGTAATTATCAAACTGCGTGCGACGTGCAAACTTCTCGATCTTATGACCCTTTACGACAAATACCTTCGTGTCACCGTCGGTGATTTTCTTCACCGTCCAGGCAAGGGCCTTCTTTTCTTCGTTGAGTGAAATAACCGCCAGGCCACTATCTTCGTCTTCCGCTTCAGCTTCCTTTTCCGCCTCACGAATTGCGACAACTTCTTTACGAAGTTCACGGAGCACCTCTTTAAGACCCGTGTGTGCGGGTGAAGAGACGGCAAAGACAGGACTATCGCCCGCAACCGTCTTAAGTGCATCAACTTGCATTTGAATAAGTTCATCATCAAGACCTTCTATCTTAGTGAGTGCAATCACTTCAGGACGTTCGGCGAGGTCTTGGCTATACGCAGCAAGCTCGTGACGAATCGTTTGGTACGCTTTTGCAACGTCATCAGTATAGGCGTCAATAAGGTGCAAAATAACTGCGGTACGCTCGACGTGACGAAGGAAGGCATCTCCGAGGCCTTTACCTTCACTGGCGCCCTCGATAAGCCCGGGGATGTCCGCGATTAAAAGACTGCCGTCATCAATATCGGCCACGCCAAGGTTAGGCGTAAGAGTCGTAAAGGCGTAGTCAGCAATTTCCGGGCGCGCGTTCGATACCACGCTTAGGAACGTAGACTTACCCGCGTTAGGGAATCCTACGAGTCCCACATCGGCGAGAAGCTTGAGCTCAAGCTCAGCCTCAAACGTGTCGCCAAGCTCACCTTTTTCGGCAATGCGAGGCGCCTGGCGTACTGAAGACTTAAAGTGTGCGTTTCCATAGCCACCGTCACCGCCCTTTGCAACCACAAGCTCTTGGCCATCTTCAGTAAGGTCAGCAATAATTTCACCGTTTCGGCGCACAATCGTGCCCATAGGAACTTTTACATACAGTGGTGCGCCAGATTTACCGTGGCGGTCGCGCTTTGCACCCGCCTGCCCTACTTCAGCCTTGAGTTCAGGCTTGTAGCGGAAGTCGATAAGCGTGTTGAGGTTTTCGGTTGCAACGAAGATAACATCGCCGCCACGTCCACCATCACCACCGTCAGGACCGCCCTTGTCGACGTAAATTTCATGACGAAAAGAAACCGCGCCATCACCGCCGCGTCCAGCCTGCACAAAAACTTTGGCGGTATCAACAAACATAGTACTTCTTATTATATCAAAAACGCCTCCGATTTGACAGAGGCGTTTTTAGATTTCGTAACTATAACTAAATTCTAGTGAATGTAGTAGTATTGACCAACCTGGCTTGCAGGAAGGATACGGCCAGATACGATGTTGAATCCACCACCAGATACGCGTGCGTTCATCTCGCTGAGCTGAAGGTCACCGTTAGGAAGGACCGCTTCAACGATTGCCACGTGACCTGAGTCTTGGATAACTGCACCGGCAGCTGGAGTACGGTTTACAGTGTAACCCGCAGCGCGTGCGTTGGTTGCCCATGCACCTGCGTTACCCCACATTGCGCCAATTGGACGGCCGAGTTCGAGGCGGCGGTCAAAGACGTAGGCAGTACAGTTACCGAAGGCGTAACGACCCTGGTTAGGTGTGCCCTTCTTAATAAACCACGTCTTGCCGTTTGAGAAGCCAGAGCTGTATCCAGTAATGTAGGTGCCGCCAGTAGCGGTACGTACTGTAGCGCGTGGTGCAACGTAACCTGGGCGCTCGGTTTCAGGAAGCTCACCCGCAGGAACGATAATCTTAAGGCCGGTTGAAAGACCGTTAAGCTCAAGGTCGTTGTACGTAGTGATGAGTGATGCATCAGCCTTATACTTCGCAGCAATCTTGTCGATAGTGTCACCATCCTTCACGATGTAGGAAATACCGTCACGTGGAAGGATTTGAAGGGTTGAACCTGCAGCGAGCGCGTCACCAGTAAGGTTATTTGCCCACTTAATAGTGTTCGGTGAAAGGCCATACTTCGCAGCTACAGAGGTAACGGTGTCACCTGCCTGTACTGAGTAGGTTGAAATTGCACGACTGGCTGAAGAAACCTCAACAATTGCAGGCTTGCTAATTGTTGAACTGTCACCACCTGTAGTTTCATACTCGCTTTGAACGCGAGTAGAGACCGCAAGCTCAGCGGCGTTTGGTGCAACCGCAAGACCAGCTGAGTCAGCAACAGTTGCTGCGATACTTGTTGCAACAACAGCGTTTACCGCTGGTTGATCAGAGGTTTCGGCTGCGTTTGCAATAGTAGTCGTCGTAGCTGACGCTTGTTCTGGTGCGCGGTATCCGACAGCGATGACTGCTACAAGCAGTACAAATACGCTGGCGTAAATAGCGACGGTTGACGATTTAATACGACCTTTTTGAGATCGCTTTGTAGATTGAGCTGGTACGGCTCCTTGAGCGCGTACGGCAGCTGTCCCACCCTGCCCGGTACGAATACCGTTGCTCGTAAAATCATTACGAATTATCGTTCTCCTGCCGCTCGAGTTTCCAACGAGGGCGTCTACCGTAATCAGACTTACTTCCAAGTGCGTTTACACAAGGAAAAGGATACATGTCGACCAGTGTTATTGATATTATAGTTTTCTGGTATCCGTGCGACTTTTCAGATAGGCGCATCTTAATCTCTATTCCCCACTCGCAGGTGCTACTGGCCGTTTCAATAATTTCGGTCTTGAGTATCACTAGTAGATAGACATGTAAGATGTGCTTATATTATTGTAACAACTATGGCTTTTTTAGTCAATTTATTTTATAGCTATAGTAATTTGTCAAGGGCTAGATGATTTTACACTTCTCTTGGCAGTGGCTCACGATGTTTGCCTCGTGCTCATCAAGTGTGCGGCCAAAGTAGGTCACATTATCGTCACCACTTAAGAAGTAGAGGTAGTTGCCCTGTGCGGGTGCTGCAACTGCGAGTAATGCCTTTTCACCTGGCGTTGCGATTGGCCCAGGGGGCAACCCAGCGTAGCGGCGTGTATTATATGGTGAATCAAGACCTGGATCGCGCGCCACCCCTGTCTTATCGGCAATATATTGATATGTCACATCAGACCCAAGCGGCATACCAAGCTCAAGTCGACTATAAAACACCTGCGCGATCTGTGGCATGTCATCGCCCTTTTGACTCGCCTCACGCTGGATAATAGATGCCAGTGTGATGCCTTCATAAAGTGACAATCCCTGCGCCTGGTATTTTGCAACAAGTCCATTCTCTTCAATTACTGAATAAAATTCTTCAAATACATGCTCGAGAATCGCCTCAACACTCGTATCGGTACCAAAGCTATAAGTCTCTCCGTAAATGTACCCCTCTAAATCTGCACTGGCGGGCTTTCCCTCAAAAAGTGGTGAGTCGTACGACTTGGAAAGCGCCGCATCAACCTCGGCATCACCATACCCCGCAGCAATTAACACTTTGCGGTTGTCAGCCAATGTCGCACCGGGTAAGAACGTAATATTAAACGTATCCACCTTACCACTTGAAAGGTGCTCGGCAATTTGCGGCGTCGACTCTGATGGCGAAAGCCTGTAGGTACCCGCCTGTAGGTTGTTCTGCACCCCGTTGAGGCGTGTATACCAAAGGAAGACTGTCGTATTCTTAATAAGCTCCTCGTCCTTCAGTGTCTGCGCAATCTGAGTCGGCGTGCTGCCGGATTCGATCACTACAACCTTCTTATCGGTGTTACTCGCATCAACTGGCGCAAGCTGGGCGTTGTACCAAAGCAAAATACCGCCAGCAGTTATGAGGAATGCGAGGACAAGTCCCGCGAGTGACCATAGTGTAATCTTTTTCCAAGACTTCTTCTTTGGTGGTGGTGTTGACGCAGAGGTCTGCGGTGTAATTGGCTGCGGTGCCGCACTATCAGACAATACCGGAGTCGACGGCTTTGCCGACGCTACTGGCCGCGGCGCCTGAGGCTGAGGTACCCCAGATGGTGTCGCGCCCTGCGGTCGAGCAATCCGATTGAGCGGTCGACGGCGAAACTCATCCATGATTCAGCTCCAGATAATCTTGAAGGATGATTGTTGCCGCCTGCGCGTCGATATCTCCTTTTGCATACGGCCGGCCATACGACTTTAGGCGCTGCTCCGCCATGACACTCGTGAGCGACTCGTCTTGAAATACAATCTTCCTATCGAGATATTCAAGTTTTTTTGTAAACTCTTCAACAAATTCAGTCTGCGAAGTTGCTTCACCCTGCTGATTACGCGGATACCCGACGACAATGGTATCGGCCCGCTCTTTGAGCACGATCTCAGCAATTGCCTGCACTTCATTTCCGTCCACCTCGACAGTCGAGAATGGGACCGCAATCCGAATTCCCGTATCTGCAACAGACACGCCAATGCGCTTCTCGCCCACGTCCAGGCCGACAAGCGCACTACTACTCATCGGCTACTTTAAATTCAACGGTTATCTTGTCGGTATTGTTCGGAACGGTTCTGACCCAGAAGAATGAGAACTGTACGTCGACTTCTTTAATACCATCCTGAGCTTCAAGGCTTTGCTGAACTTCGCCGTACTTCTTACCCTTTACCTGCTCTTTAATTTGGTCTTCGTTGATCTTTGGACCAACATTACCTGTTGCATTCAAGGTTGCAACCATAGCGCCGTCATCGGCTTTCTGGAAATCACTCAGCGTTGCGTCACCCACACCAGTGTCGTACACCTTCTGGGTGTCCTGATCGATCTTTGCGTTCAATGAAGCCTTTAGATATGTGTCGAGTTCTGCTTTTTGCACTGCCTGAATTGAGTAGGTGGTCGGAACTGTCAATGTCGCCTTGCCATCTGCCGCCTCGGCGCCTACAACAGGGGTCGCAGCAGGGTCGCCGCGCTCCACTGTAAAGCTTCCGTCGACAAAGATTTCACCATTCGTAAATTTCTTCTTTAATGCATCTTCTTGCTCATCAGTAGACTTGCCGACGATTTGCCCCATGGCGCGCTCTACGTCATCCTCAGAAATAACCTTCGCAATCTTTGAAGTACCACCAGACATCGCGCTTCCCGAAGCACTAAATCCACTCGCTGACGACTGATATGACTGGGCACCAATGTTGTACTGAGCGCCAGAATTTGTTGCCACAACATTGACAGTTGCCGTTGCCTGCACGATACCGCCAGGTCCAATTGTCGTACCTGCAAGTGTTGCAGATTCAGTACTGACAAAAGTTACGCCACTGGCACTGAAACTTGTACCCGCAGGTACGGTCAAAGGTGTACTTGATACTGAGGTGCGCGTGAGTTTCATCGTACCGCTAGCCTTTTCACCCACATCTTTTTGACCAGTCGCCTCAAATTGCACCGTTTCATCCACTTGCTCTTGTTGTGATACAGAAGTAAGTACACCGGCTTTGTAATCAGTTGCCGCGCTTCCGCCGAGTTTCACAGAGGCGCTCACAGGTTGAGGCGTAGTACTTGCGGTAATAACCACCGTTGCTGCCGGTGCAAACACAAACATCCAGATAAGCAGCGCTACGAGCGCAACACCACCGGCAATACCAAAGAATAATTTCTTTCGGAATGTATCGAAGTTTGGAATTTTCGGACGGTTCTTAGTTTGCTTTGGCACGGTTTTTGCCGCAACCGCAGCGGTCGCGAATTTATCATCATCAAGATCGATATCCGAAGCATCAATCGTCTCATTACGAGTCGCCTTTACCGCAGCGGCGCCAGCAGCAGCCTTGCCTGCTTTGCCCTTAACACTATCGGCGTGGTCGCCTACGGGAAGCTCAGACCCGTCAATGATGTCATCACCATCATCAACTACAATGGCAGGAATTTCTGCGAGCTCGGGCTTGCTTTGAAGATTCTTGGCAACTGGAATTTGCGCATTTGCCGCAAGCCCCACAAGCGCGGCGTTGTTGGTAATAAGAACGAGCTGCTTCTTGTCAGTCTTCGCCATACGCTCGAGAAGACGCAGGTTCACTGCGCTCTGAAGTGCGCCCGCACGCTTTGGTGGGACAAGGGCGACGATTTTTTCCTTGGCTTTTTTTATTTTGCCGATAATGGCGGTAACGTCGTCGTCGACATCGATGTAGATAACGTCTTTATTCATGCTTAGATTTTGAGGAGTCTATTAAATTTATCCTTTAATGAGTCTCCCTCACCACTCCCTACTAGTGTATCATATCCGACTCTTAGAAGACCCATAGCGGTAATGAAGGTATGGTCATTGACACTTCCGGTCGTATCCGTGACACCAAGCACTTCGCTCGGGTTAATGTGCTGGACGGTTGGCTTTCGGGTAAACGGAAGGTCCTTATGCCACGAAGCTCCTTCGAGGGTGTGCACAAGCTTTTCAAGGCTCGAACCACCACCACAAAGTAGAATGCGGTTCGGCAAGTGGTCGACAGAATCAAACTCGCTCAAAGCAAGTTCCACACCCGCAATCCAGACTTCAAGGGTCTTATCGAGCGCTTCGTTGACCTCTTTTTTCACGGTTGGCTTAATTTGCTCATGGCCAATGTTGACCTTAAGCTTTTCGGCGTCTTTGTAGGTAAGGTTCATCTCGCTGGCAATGGTTTGCGTAAAGCTACGGCCACCAATACCAAACATCTTCGTACCTTCAACGCCACCGTCATTCACGACGGCAATGTCAGTCGTACCACCACCAACGTCGGCCAGAATTGCAGTAAAGTTGCTGTTGCCATCGTTTCCAAGCACACTACGGCTCACCGCAAACGGTTCGGCCGCAACAGCCAAGAGCTCAAGTGAAAGCTCCTGGGCAACGCGTTCGAGCGCACCAATGTGTACCATTGGGGCGAACGCGGTGTAGATTTGCACCGCCACGTCGCGACCCTGGAAACCAATTGGGTTGCTTACCTTGTAGCCATCAATGTGAATACCCACAAGTGCACTGTTTACGAGCTTCACTTCCACTTCGTCATTGCCGGTTTCAAGCGCGATTTGTTTTTGCGCCTTTGCCTGCGCACGTTCTTGAACCTTCTCGATAATAAATTCCATTTCAGAGTCGTCGAGCGGACGATCTGGTTGCGGACGACGGTAGCGAATGGTGTCAGTTACACCCTTGACGAGTTCACCCGCAATACCAATAACCACGCGCTTTGCCTGTAGCCCCGCTTCGTCTTCAGCCTGCGCAAGCGCTTCTTCACAGTTGCGCACCACGCCTGCGATATCGGCAATTGCACCCGAATGCATATCGCTGACATCTTGGCGGCAGCGCCCTACACCTACAATCTGTAGCTCCTCGCCATCAAGCTTTGCAATTAAGGCCTTCACAAACTCCGTACCAATGTCCAGGGCGACAATATAATCTTCGTCATTCCCTTTTCGTATCTTTTTGAATTTTTCTAATACCATAGTTGTTCTCCATTATATACCAATCATGGTTATGGTCGAAATCTATTGAGTTTTTTACACTTTTGTGGTATAATAATACTATTATGTCACTTCCTGCACACAACTCAGGTGAGCACGCGTCCTCTACCGAATTCCTCAAGGAGTACGGGAAGCTTATTATTGATGCCTCAAGTCTTATTGAAAAACTTGGTACCGTCATCCCCCCGGCCTCTGAAAGTCGCACCTTCAACCTTGAGCGCATCGAAGATCCAATTAAAACCCCTGAAAGTATTTTCGAGGCTATTGGAGAAGTAAACTCAGCAACAATTGCCTACGATCGCAGTCCAGAAGAATCAAGCATCGTTGTTGAACTATTTGGTGCAGAAAAATCGTATCGCATCAGCCGAAGCACCCTTACCGAAGAACGTATTGATACGGTACTCGACATTACGCCTACAGACCTCTATTCAGCAGCGCTTTTAGGCATGGATGAAAAGCCGGCACATAACAGCGAGCCGTCGGATATTTTCGAAGACCGAATTCACAACATCCCTGGCATTCAAAATGCCGACTTCGTACGCCTCTTGCTTGAAATCGCGCAGCCCGACCTTCCAATTGAGGCAAGCGATGCGGTAACGCAACAACTTGCAGCTACTAATCCTTTTGCCCCTGAAATCTATCAATCCCTTATGGAATCCTCGAGCATCAACTCGCAAGACGAACAATTATTTAGCGAGTATCGATTTGCGGCTGACGACAGCGCGGCACTCGTCTATTCTCAGGAAAACGGCCACCCTAGTTACTTCCAATTTACCTGTCAGGACTCAAATGGTGACCCGATCAATATTCGCGGCACACTTAATAAAGGTGTCGAACTCGACTACCCTCGCCACGCCGTTCAGAAAGTCGGCCAATTTGGCGAGATTGATACTATTCATTCATTCCCGCTAAGTCTTGGCGAGATTCGCCACGTGCGTCAACTTTTCAAGGAAGAAGTTGCAAGCCTACCGACTGCAGCGCTTATTGACGAAGAGCTCGTACCTCAGGCTGACGTATTCGTCTCGAGCAACAGCATTGACGAAGAGCTTATTGGTGCAAAAATCGAAAACGATAACGAGGAAGCGCGCATCGAGCGCACTGCACGCCATGATGCATTTAACGATGAGTGGTCTCGTTTCCTCGACGAGCAAGAAAACGACTCTTAATTACTAGGCAAGGATCGCCTTGATGCGTCGAATACCGGCGCTCGAAGCTTCTTCTTTGGTAATCTTAAACTTCTTACCGTCTTCGCCAAGTTGCCCTGTGTGATCAACGTGTGGACCACCACAGATTTCAAGGCTCACGATGTGATCGCCTTCACCCATCTGGTAGACTTTCACCTCTTCGTTGTAACGCTCACCAAATGGACCAATCGCGCCCATGTCGAGTGCTTCTTGGGTTGGGTACATCGTAAAGCTTACTGGAAGGTCTTCCGCAATCCAGCCATTCACTAACTCTTCAGCCTTATCAAGTTCTTCACGAGTCACCTTGCGGTCAAAGTTAAAGTCAAAACGAAGACGCTCTTCGGTAATGTTACTACCGTGCTGCTGGAAGACAGGACCGATGACTTCACGGAGTGCAGATTGCAACAAGTGTGTCGCTGTGTGGTACTTGAAGTGAATAAGTTCCTGGCCACCAAGACCACCCTTAAATTCACCCTTACCTGCAGTACGAGAGCGGTTACGCTGCTCTTCCATCTTCGCATCAAATTCTTCGCGCCAGTTATCAGAAAGGGTGATACCTTGCTTAATCGCCTCTTCTGTTGAAAGCTCAACTGGAAAGCCGTAGGTGTCATAAAGCGTAAAGAGTTCGTTGCCAGTTACAAGGCCGTCTTGGGCAAACTTCCCAAGCTGCTGAAGGCCCTTACGGAGCGTCTGGCGGAATACTTTCTCCTCTTTCGCGAGTACTGCGATAATCGTGTCGCGACCTTCGGCTACTTCTGGGTAGTCAGCGGCGTAAAGGTCGGCAATCACAGGAACAATTTCTTCAAAGAAGTTCTGCTCGATACCAAGGTCGAACGCGAAACGAATCGCACGACGAAGCAGGCGACGCATGACGTAGCCCTGCTCTTTATTCGCAGGGACACAGCCGTCAACTGCAAGGAAGGTTGCCGCACGAAGGTGGTCGGCAATCACGCGCATACTTTCGGTGTTGTCTTCGTAGCTCTTTTTACTGAGTTTTTGAAGCTTTTCAATAATTGGCCACATCAGGCTAATACGGAATACGTCTGGGCTATCAATCACCGCAGCGGCAATGCGCTCGAGTCCAGAACCATGGTCAATGTTTGGTTTTTCAAGTGGCTCAAACTTGCCCTCAGCAACCTTACGGTACGCCATAAAGACGTTGTTACCAATTTCCATAAAGCGCCCACAGTCACAGTTCGGGTGACAGAATTCACCAAAGCTTGGGTCGTGTGGCGTACCAAAGTCGTAGAACATTTCACTGTCCGGGCCACAAGGGTCACCTACTGGAGTAGTTTCTGGCTTGCCGTTACGACTCCACCAGTTCTTGCCACTATCGTAAAAGAAAATACGCTCACCATCTTTAATACCACGTGCATAGCCATCTTCTTCAGAGCCAATTTCAGCTTCGCCTGCAGAGAGGCCGCGCGCTTCAAAAAGTCGCTTCCACACGTCAGAGGCAACGGTATCTTTTTCAATACCATATTCAGGCGCGCCGATAAAACACGTCACATAGAGGCGGCTCATGTCGAGTCCGACAACTTCAGAAAGCCATTCAAACATCCATTCGACTTGTTGCTCTTTAAAGTAGTCACCCATGCTCCAGTTACCAAGCATCTCGAAGAAAGTAGTGTGGCGGTTGTCGCCAATGTCATCGATGTCTTGGGCGCGAAGACAAGTTTGGCTGTCGGCAATACGCACACCTTCAGGGTGCGCTTCACCCAGAAGATATGGGATCATCGGCTGCATGCCAGATCCCGTGAATAATGTTGATGGGTCGTCCTTAAGAACCAGCGGTGCGCGCTTTACAATTGCGTGACCACGTTCTTTAAAGAACTCGAGGTATGAGTTTCGGATTTCTTGAGCGTTCATTAGGGGTAATTATACCAGATTGAGCGGTACTATTCTACCGTCGACTAAACTTGTGGTCCAGTTGAAGTAGAGTTATTTACTGTTCCGTTCCATATCCAGTTCGAAGAGTTGCCATCGGCATAATTTTGCTGTGTTGAACCCTTCGTGATAATAAATTCATCGTACCAGACTTGGTCTGTGCTCACCACGTTCAAATTGTACCCTCCGCATTGTGTAATGAACATATCTCCGCTCCCAACAGGTCTTGTGCCATAACCGACAACTTTAACCCACGTGTTCGCCGCGACTGATACCGTCGGAGCCCCAGAGAGTCCGGCATATCCACTGGCTACTAATGCACCGTCGCAATAAGGAGTTATCGTACCGGCTTTTGTAGAATACATCCAGAATGACCAGGCCGCGGACTCACCTTCATTAATTCTCAATTGAGAACTAGGCACTTGCGCTTGAAGTCCGGTTTGACCCGTCCCTGTAATGTCTTGCTGCAATGAGGCACCTCCTGAGTGACTCCGAGTCGTGGAGCGGACATGAGTTGCGCTCGCCGTTGAAGAACCAGCCCTTCCATATGAGCTCGCATTTGTCTCGAAACTCGGATTTATCGACCAATTGGTGACAGGTGCGATGCCATTCGCCCCATGCCCCGCACACGCGCCTGACGTGGGCGTTGCGTTCGCACTTGAAACAAAGTAACTCACGCTATTTGCGGTGGCCGTTACACAAAACGTCTTTGGGTTCGCAGTGTTATCGACTCGATATTGGTACGTCGTGCCGTTGCCATCCGTGACGCCCGAATCAGCAAGTGTTGCTGGGTAACTATCTGAATTTGTCACTGCAAACGTCATCACTTTTTTCGCAGCTGACTCTGCCGCCGAGGATGCCGCAGAGTTTTTTGCGCGATTCGTGATACCGTTATACGCAACAATCGTAATGGCCGCCAAAATCGCAATAACCACTACTACAATAAGGAGCTCAACAATCGTAAAACCAGTGCGTGATGCCCGTCGCGCCATAAGTACTTTAAGTATAAGGTATTGGTCGTAAAATCAAAAGGCCACTCCGGGGTGGGCATGGAGCGGCCTTTGGAGCCTACGACAGTGTGGTGGAGGCTCCAGGGTGAGAGGTTTGGCTCTGTCATAAACAAACAGGTGACAGAACCGGGAGGTCTGCAAAGGCGTCCTCGCAGGCGATAAACCACCTTTACATACACACTATACGAAGTCTAGCTGAATTATTACTTAAAGACCTTCGTCGCGACGATTTGCATCGAGCTCATCGGCTCTTTCTTTCGCCTGATCACCCCAATCGTCCACTTTGTCTCGTGCCGTATCCGCACCATCCTTCAACTTGTCACCCGCTTCGTGTGCCCAATCTTTTACGTCTTCCACGCCATCATGAAACTTGTCTTTTGCCTCTTCGGCTACATGTCCGACATTATCTTTTGCATCGTCTACGAATCCCATAAGATTCCTCCTTTGCTTAGATTTTCCATACTTATAGTACGTAGAATTACTGAAGGGAAACTGAAATACTTATAAGAGGATGCCGCCGCCAATACATACGGCCTCATCGTAGATAACCACTGACTGCCCAGGGGCCACCGCACGCTCTGGATTATCAAGCAGTAGCTTCACTTCACCTTCATCTGTAAAAGAAAGTGCAGCATCAACAAGTGGTGCACGGTGACGAACGCGAATCTGGTACTGCCCCGGCTTTGGTGCTTCGTTAATCCAATGGCCGGCCGCAACGGTAAGTTCGGGCTTCCACAGAGCGTCGTCGTTCAAGTTTGTCGTGACGTACACTTCATTCTTATCCATGTCTTTACCAACCACATAGTATGGAAGGCCTCCGCCCACATCAAGCCCGTGACGCTGCCCAATAGTATAGAAAATCGCGCCGTCGTGTTGGCCAAGTGCCTTACCCGTTTGCTTATCGATAATTTTACCTGCCGTTTGCTCGACGTACTGGCTTAAGAATTCGCGAATACCAATTTGGCCGACAAAACAAATTCCTTGGCTGTCTTTTTTGCCTGCAGTATAAAGCCCGCGCGCTTCGGCCATTTTGCGCACTTCAGGCTTGGTGTATTCACCCAAAGGAAACAACGTCTTAGCGAGCGCCTCACCAGTTACACGGTACAAAAAATACGTCTGGTCTTTATTCGCGTCAGCAGCCTGAAGCAATACTCCGTCTTTCGTGCTTGCATAGTGCCCCGTCGCAATTAAATCAGCGCCGTCTTCCAATGAAGCCTCAAGGAAGAGCTTAAACTTCACTTCTTGGTTGCACATAATGTCTGGGTTTGGAGTGCGACCATGCTTGTATTCATCAATCATGTAATCGACCACTTTTTGCCGATATTCGTTTTCAAAATCAAACACCTTAAAATCGATGCCAAGTTGCACCGCAACACGCTTTGCATCCGCCAGGTCGTCCGCCCAAGGGCAACGCATACCAGGAAGATCCTGCGTCCAGTTCTTCATATAGACGCCGGTCACGTCGTAACCCTGCTCCTTAAGAAGCGAAGCGGTGAGTGATGAGTCTACTCCACCACTCATTCCTACGTATACTTTTGTCATGAACTTACTCCAAAATAAAATGCGATAATTTTTGCGACTTCACCACCCGCAAGCCACCATCCACGAGGCGTCACCCACCAATACCAATTCCAGTCGTCGTCTTGCAGCACTGGGTAGTTACGAATTGTGACTGTTTCGGCGCCTTTATTAAATTCGAGGCTTGCGCGGCGCTGGTGGTAACCAGAAGTCACCAAAATAACATCCTCAAAACTATTTTCTTCAAAAATCGATTGGGTGTTTGCCGCGTTTTGCTGGGTGTTTGCCGCGTCCTCATCGATAAGAATTGCCGACGCTGGCACACCCGCATCTTCAGCCTGAAGTTTCATGGCCGCCGCGTTGCTTGGCCCCGACTTATCGAACGCCGCGCCAGAAAGTACTAAATAGTCAGCCCAGCCATTTTTATACAGCGAAATACCCGCAGCGGTACGCGCCTCAGTATCACCACCACTTACCACGACAATCGCGTCAGCCTTGTCGCACTGCGAACCGCCGACAGGCTTTTCACCACACCCGATAAAATTATTTGGCTGCAAATAGACGCTGATGCCGACTATAAGCGCCACGAGCAATACAACTACTCCAATAAACCACTTCATTACTTAGCGCTCCGCTGATATTCTTTTTGAATTTCTTCAATAATAATGTCGCCAGCTTTGGCAATATTTTCGTCATTCGAAAGATGACCAAGGGTAATACGCAAACTTCCATCCGCGACTTCTGGCGCAAGACCAATAGCCGTGAGTACGTGTGAGCGAGTACCTTTATTGGCTGCGCAGGCACTGCCCGTTGCAACTAACACCCCACGCATTTCTAGCGCGAAAAGTACACGCTCCGCATCAAGCCCTGGAAACGAAATATGAAGATGCCCTGCGAGGCGGTGTTTTAAATTGCCCGAAAGAACCGCGTCTGGAAACGCTTCTACAAGCTTCGCCTGTAGACCATTACGAAGGGAGTGTAAACGATCCGATTCGAACTTACGATGCGCGCTCGCAAGTTCCATCGCTTTTGCAAACCCAATCACACCAGGGACATTTTCAGTGCCGCTGCGCAGGCCTCGTTCTTGACCGCCGCCTACAATAGTCGCCTCAACTACCACAGCGGGTGCTGCCCAAAGGAGCCCGACTTGCTTAGGACCATAGACTTTCGCCGCGTTAAGCGTCAACATGTCGACGCCAAGCCGTGCAACATTTACGTCCAACTGACCTACACCCTGCGACGCATCTGAGTGAAGGTAGATTGGCGTGTGATCACCCGCCACCAAACGACGCTCGCGCTCATGGCGGACCACTTCCGCAATATCTCGAAGTGGCTGAATGGTACCGAGTTCGTTATTCGCAAGTGCAATGCTCACAAGTTGCGTAGAAGGAAGAATCGCCTCTTTAACTGCCGCGGCGGAAACGATTCCTTTTGCATCAGCGTGCACAAATGTCGCTTCGTGACGTTTTGCCGCAGCAAGGACTGCGTGGTGTTCGATTTCAGAAGTCACAACGTGGCCAGTCACTCCAGAAAATGCAAGGTTAATCGATTCAGTCGCACCCGCGGTCATCACAAGGTCATCGGCCTTCGTACCAATAGCACGTGCAATCACCTGTTTTGCCGCCTCGTATTCACGGCGTACTTTTACTGCAGGGGCGTACGGTGCAGAGGGGTTGTAAAAGGCATCAGAAAAAAACGGCTGCATTGCCGCAAGTACCTTTGCATCGACTGGAGTTGCCGCCGCATGATCAAGATAAATTACCTCGTCGTTCACTCTATTTATTATAGCCTAGTTCGCGGTTCATCAGGACGACGTGATGCACTTTTTTCACCACCATAAGCACCTGCTGCGCGTGCCGCCCGAATACGCTTGTACTCATTAAACGCTTCCGTCACTCGTGCTACTACGTCTTTACCGAATTGATCCTCGAGTGACTGTGGCGCAACGATGTTTTCTTGGTCGATTTCATCAAATAAATCAAAGATTTCTTGGTCAAATGGATATAAGTTTTCGCGAACATTCTGTTCGTACATCTCAATTGCACGAATAAACACTTCGAGCTCCGCGATAGAAAGGTCAACCGGCTTACCGCCTACAATTTTATTAATATGCGTCGGGTGTGTTTCAAGGTGAATCGTGACCTCTTCAAGCTTACGCCCGAAAGTATCGTAAAATTCACGTACATGGTACCAGTCACCGAGGTGATTGCCATTCGAAAGAATACTCGAACCCTTATGGCTAAGCCAGAAACGGTCAACCACTTTCGCGATGCGCGGGTCAAATACGCCGCACTTCGAGAACGCTTGACCACCAATGTAGGTTTCTTTCTCGATGAGCTTTTCGAGCGTCATGCGCTCTTGGCGACCCTTAATGAGGGTTTCAAAGAAACCTTGCTCGGGGCGCTTGCTATCAATCTCGAGCGCCGTGCGTCGGTATCCATGAATACGCTCCTCAGCAGCTTTAATACGACCATACACACTTGGTTCGCGCTCGGGGTTCAAGAAAGAATCAGCAGTTTGAAGTGCCTTCTGGAATGGATTCTCGCCTGGAATAGTAAAAGTTGCGTTTACCATAGAAAAAAGTCTCTGTACCCGAGTGTGTATTGGTTGTGTTGGTGTAAGACTGCGCTATTTAAAGGTTAAATAGTGCGCGGGCGTTACTTGAAGATGCTTCGGCAATTTCGTCTAGTGAAATGCCACGTCGTTGGGCATGAAATTCTGCCACAATCCTCACATACGCGGGCTCATTAATTTTACCACGATAAGGGGTAGGTGTCAAGAAAGGAGCGTCCGTTTCAAAGAGGATGCGATCAAGCGGGATTGCATCAAACATTGCTTTTTGCGCCTCATCTTTCGTGAAGGTGCTAATACCATTCACCCCAATGTAAAGCCCTTTTGCAATCGCCTTTTCCATGTTTTCCTTTGAGTCGGTAAAACTATGGAGCACGCCGCGAATCCCCTCATATTGTTCAAATACCGGCCAAAAGTCATCAAATGCTTCTCGGACGTGAAAAATTACTGGTAGGTCATACTCCGCTGCAACGTCAAGCTGAGCCTTTAATGCTTCAATTTGTAGCTCTTTTGGACTATGCGTATAAAAATAGTCGAGTCCAATCTCCCCTACGGCAACGATTTTCGCTGAGGTGCCCGCAAGCTGTGCAATCTGAGAAAAGCCGTCTTTCGTATCGTGCGGGTGCACCCCAATAGAGGCGAATGCATGGTCATGCGCGACGGCAAACTCAATCGCAAGCCGAGAACTTTCTTCGCTCGTACCGACACAAATCATCTGCGACACGCCCGATTCATTGGCACGCTGGAACACTTCCGCCAGTGGCAGTTCGTATGTTTCGTGAATGTGACAATGGGTATCGACGAGCATATTACTGCTTTGGCGCACGAGGATCGGCGGTGTGAATATACATCTTCGGGAAAAGTACCGTTTCGAGCGACCTTACCACACCACTTTCGAATGTCGTATGAATTGCCTGTGCAGTTGTTGGCAAGAATGGATACAAAAGATCACCAATTTGCACCAGTGCGCCCGCACAGTGTGCGAGTACTTCACTTAGGTGTGGTTCAGCTTCTGGGTCTTTACCAAGTCCCTTGGCGATTTCCCATGGTTTCACGCTATCGATGTATTGGTTGAGGCTGCGAATCATATTCCATACCTCATCAATCGCCTTGTTAAATTCAAGGTTGTCCATTGCTTGGTGGTAGAGGGTCATATCATGTTCAGTTTGCTCGGACTGGCCAATGACACCCGCCTGATAACGAGTAATCATACCTGCGACGCGAGAAATAAGATTCCCAAGGTCATTACCAAGTTCACCGTTATAGGCGCCTTCAAATTTTTCCCAAGTAAAGTCACCGTCGTCGAGTGTTGGAATATGACGAGAGAAGAAATAACGGAACGCGTCAAGGCCGTAGGTATCAATAATCTCGTTCGGATCAATCACATTTCCGACAGTCTTACTAATCTTCGCACCACCTACGTTAATAAAGCCGTGCACCAAAAGCTTCTTTGGAAGCTGAAGACCAATACCCATAAGCATGGCTGGCCAAATGCCGGCGTGGAAACGAAGAATATCCTTACCAATCACTTCGACGTCTGCAGGCCAGAATGCCTTGTATTCATCTGGACGGTCGGGGTAGCCAATGACGGTAATGTAGTTTGCAAGCGCATCAAGCCAGACGTACATAATTTGGTCGTCGTCACCGGGCACGGGAATACCCCATGTAAGATTTTTCTTAGGGCGCGACACGCTAACATCCGCAAGGCCATCTTTAATAAGCTCGAGGAATTCGTTCTTACGGAATTCAGGCACAATCTGCATTTCACCACTGTTAATGGCCGCTTTGATCTTGTCGGTGAAGGCGCTGGTTTTGAAGAAGTAGTTCTCTTCACTTACCTGCTGATAGGGTGTCTGGTGATCTGGGCAGATACCCGCAGTAGCCTGCACTTCCTTGTCCGTAAAGAATGCTTCGTGACCCATACAGTACCAGCCGCTGTATGTGCCCTTGTAGATATAGGGTTCAAGCTGCTTCCAAATGTGCTGTACAGCCGCGACGTGATGGTCATCAGTAGTGCGTACGAAGTCTGTAAACTCAGCACCGACTTTACGCATCAGTTTTTCAAAGTTTACGTAGGTGGTGTCGGTGTACTGCTTTGGTGTCAGGCCTTGCTCGGCAGCTTTGACGGCAATCTTATTACCATGCTCGTCAGTACCAACCTGAAAACGAACTTCGTGTCCGTTTTGCTTTTGATAGCGAGTCCAAATATCGGCAAGCAGGTAATCGAGGGCATTGCCAATGTGCGGCGTTCCGTTGACATACGGAATAGCAGTAGTGATGTAGAGTTTCTTTTGTATCTGTTCCATTGGTCTCTATTGTACCAGATAACACGCCTACTCTATATGTCGATCGGTTTTGTCGTTTGTGGGGTAGAAGAGTTTGTCGTTGTACCGTTACCAAATAAACCCGTAGAATTTATACCTGCACAATAAATAGCACTTTCGTTCGTGAGAACACAAGTTGCAGGATATGAGCCGCCATTATTAATGAGTGCACTCGCCGGTTTACCCCCTAGTGAACTTGCCGTCATACCAGCAACGGGTGTGGAAGATGAGCTAGTGGTACCATTTCCGAACTGCCCATTGCCATTATTACCCCAGCAGTACACAACACCGTCGGTCGCCACGGCACACGTATGATCATACCCCGTATTAATGTCTCGAATCGTTTTTCCTGAAAGCACGCCACTTGTATCTACGGCCAGTGGTGAGCTTGAGTTTGAATTCGAACCATCACCAAGCCTACCCGTTAATCCATACCCCCAACAGTACGCCGTACCATCCGAAGCGAGCGCACATGTATGACTATCGCCGGCAACCACCTCAGATAACGATTTTCCAGACAGCGCACCCGAAGTGCTTACCGCTACCGGTGCTGATGAATTTGAACTTGAGGCATTTCCCAATCGGCCATATTGTCCCGAGCCCCAGCAGTACGCCTGACCTGTTGAGGCAAGTGCGCAGCTGTGACTCGTACCGGCAGATACGCTCGTAACAGTCCTTCCACTTAATACTCCTGCAACGTTTACCGCTACCGGCACCGGTGAGCCCGTTGTTGAACTATTACCGAGCTGCCCAACCGAATTCATCCCCCAGCAGTACACCCTTCCATCCGAAGCTACTGCACACGTATGGCTTGAGCCAGCCGATATAGCAACGATGGTTTTCCCGCTCAGCACGCCAGAAGTATTCACTGCGACAGGCACTGATGAATCCGTCGTGGTGTTATTACCGAGTTGCCCTGCTGAATTCGATCCCCAACAATACGCTTTTGAATCGGAAGCAACTACACAGGCATGCGCACCTCCCGTTGAAATACTCTTTACGGTCTTTCCACTTAACACTCCTGATGTACTTACGGTCACCGGAAGGGATGAGTTGGTGGTGGAATTATTACCGAGTTGCCCTGCTGAATTCGATCCCCAACAGTATGTAGTGCCTGTCGACGCAACACCACACGTTGAAGAAGTTCCATAGCTCGCAGCTATCCATTGGACCGTGCACTGCCCCTTCTTCATGGCATCTGCTAAAGTTTTATTTTTAGAGGCCGAATTATACGCTTTTATGCAGTACCCGGTATTGAATGCTTGCACGACAATGACGTTTCCTTGGGAAGGAGAAAAATTAATTGCGGCACTTGAACCACTCGCTGAGTTCCAATTCAAAGAAGAAGAGTATACTCCTTGGTTCTTTGTTGCATAACGAGTCAGCTCAGCTTCAACAGAGTCAATATCAGACATGAGTGACTTTTCGCGCGCACTCGAAGTTACATTGTTGTATCCGATTGTTATGACCGTTGCGAGAATTGCGATGACTACGACGACAACGATGAGCTCAACTATAGTAAAGCCACGATGGAAAGAATGGTAGAGTTTCATACATCCCTATAGTACCATAAGCTTTTTGATGAAATGCGTGTCTATCTTCCATTTCTAGTGGACCAGTCGGTCGCAAGGTCAAAACCATGAGGATGCCGCGCCGCAAATCCGCCCGTGTCATACACCCTCCCTGTCCCCAAACTCGTTTCTACCAGCGAACATTTTGGATAATTTCCGTAGTTCGCCGCAATCAGAATGTATCCGTCACGATCAACCTTTGCTCCGTCCGGACGCACTGTATAGTAGCCGCCCTGTCCGCAACTTTGCATCACGCGGCTCATATCAAGATCATAATATGTTTCGCGGTGCGAGACGCCCTTACTATCGGTCCAGTACTGCGCACCCTTCCCCTGACTCAGCCCGGTGCCATTATTGTAGATACCAATTACTTCAACCTGCTTCACTGGTTGTCGCGTCACAATATTGGCAATCTCAACCCGTGAGATTTCCTTGCCATCTTTAATTTCAATCTCATAGGTAAATGTACGCATACCGTTCGTACCCGCAGATTGCGCAACACGGTAGCCAAGTGGGCGATCGGCATCATAGACAATTTCTCGACTATACGGAATCGCCTGGTCTACCGAGAGCGTTTGCTTCCCTTCGCGCCATACACGGACCGCTATGCCACTTGCAATTGGTGTCGAGGCGTCAGGCTGCACACGGTCGTTCTCCGTAAAGCGAATATTCTTTTCTTCAAGCATTTCGCCAATAGTGCGCGCCTGGGTATGCACTTCAACCCTTCGCCCGTATAAATCCATCACCACAGGAAGCGAGCGATCGATCACCAACTGAAGACCCGCTCCGTCATAGACATAATCGGTCGAGGCAGATAGTGTCACTGTATCTTCTGGGTTCAGCGTAAAGCCCGCGTCTTGAGCGATGCGTTCAGGCGTCTGGTAAGGGCTCACTGTTTTTACGCGCACCGAACCATCCACGATCACTACCGGTCGCGCACGATAAATATTCACCTTATATTCACTCGCGACCAGTTCTTCATCGCGAGACGGCTCGACCGTATCGCGTGGATCAAGCTGAATACCTTCTTGCGAAAGCGCGTCATCGAGTGTCTTGGCTTCGGTTAAAAAGATTGTGGTCTGACCACGGTCATGAAGAGTAATTAAACGTCGGCTCGTCGTATCTTGTGCACTCACAGGCGCGTGCATGGCAAAAAAGACACATGCAACCAATAATGAGGCGCCCAACCCTAGCTTCCGTTTCATCTTCATTATTATAGCACTAGGAGTTGAGCGAAGAGAGTGCTTAGAATTCTTTAGAGATATCAATCCAGTTTTGTATCGAAAGATCTTCTGCACGATCATCTGGGGAAATACCCTTCGATTGAAGCAACGCTTCGACCTCTTGCTTTGAGATATGAAGCCCGCTCGAAAGACTGCTGCGAAGCTTCTTTCGTTTCGCAACAAAGCCCGCTTTCACGACGCGGAAGAACGTCTTTTCGTGCGTAGGGTCCACAAGTGGCATATCGCGCACCTCTAGCACCACTACCTGGCTATCTACCTTTGGTGGTGGGGTAAATAATTCCGCAGGCACAACGTCGCCAAGGCGTACTTCGGCGTAAATCTGTGCACTGACCGCAAGAATACTCATGTCACCAGGTCCTTCGGCAAGACGCTCGGCAACTTCTTTTTGAATGAGAAGCACGATGGTCCGTGGCTTATTTGTAGCAGTTGTTAATAACTGAATAATTTTAGAGGTGATGTAGTAAGGGACATTCGCAACAACCACATAGTTTTCGGGAAGGTTGCGCAGATCAAAAGTAAGAATATCCTGATTCATCACTTCTAGCGAAGTACCAGGAAATTGACCAGGCAACTTACGCGCCAAATCCTGGTCAAGTTCTACCGCGACAACCTTCTTCGCGCGTCGTAAAAGTTCGCTCGTCAAAGTGCCAAGGCCGGGGCCAATTTCAAGCACTGTATCATCTTCAGTGATGTTCGCCTCATCTGCGATCGACATCAATACATCGCGATCTTTCAACCAGTGCTGTCCGAGGGATTTTTTAGGACCTACCATATCCTAATACCACTTGTGCGATAGCCAGAAATTGTACGCACCTTCCCAGCCGCCATAACGACCCACATAAGTATTCATCCAGTTCAGCGCAACAACTGGGTTATTCCAGTTTGGCCCAAGCTTGCTACATGGAAGCGCCTGGGCAAGTCCACACGCACCCGATGATTTATTCTTTGCATTAGGATTCCAGCCACTTTCCTTTTGCACCATAAAGTCTGCGTAGCCCCAGTATTCTGGTGCAATATTTGAAGCGGCGAGCCATTCGGTTTTACTACCGCCGCCGGTATAAGGAAGTGTTTTCACCTTCGAACCGATAACTTCGACTTGCTTGACCGGCTGCTGCAATACGATGCTTGCGATTTCGGTACGTGACACCTCGACGCCATTTTGAATATTCACTTCATAGGTAACCGTACGCTTACCGTTCTGGCCAGCAGTTTGCACCGCCTTGTAGCCTACTTCGCGGTCGGCGTCCTTCACTTGTTCAGTCTCGAACGCAACGTCTTCATCAACAGTCACCGTTTGCTTACCCTCGCGCCAGACACGCACTTCAAGCCCTTGGCTAATTGGCGCATCAAGCGGTAACGACGCGCGACCATTTTCACCAAGATCAATTTTCTTCTCTTTCAGCATATCGCCGACGGTAGCTGCTTGCGTGCGGATATCGGTGCGTGCACCGTACAAATCGAGCACCATCGGTGTTGCACGGTCAATATTGAGCTGAAGTCCCGCTCCGTCACTTACGAAATCGGTTGATCGTTCAAGTTTTGTCGTGTCTTCTGGATTAAGACTAATGCCCGCATCCTGTGCAATACGCTCTGCGGTCTGATACGGCGTAACCACCTTTTGACGTGTCGCCCCATCAATCACCGTGACAGGCCGTGCGCGGTAAATGTTCACTTGATAATCTGGTGCCACCAACTTTTCATCCGCAGATGGCTCAACTGCGTCCTTCGCATCAAGCGCAATACCCTGATCGTTCAATGCCTCGCGAAGCGTTTCCTTGGTAGTAATAAAAGCGGTTTCAGTGCCGCGGTCGTGAACAGTAATTAGGCGTCCACCTTCGCTCTGGGCCTGAACTGAATTTGATGAAATTGCAAAAATTCCAGAAACAACAAAAACACCTAGTGCGGCAAAGCACAGGCTCACAATCGTGGTGGATTTCTTTAGACGTAACTTCATAAAATAGTGTAAGTGGATACACTCCTACCCAGTGTGTCTTATCGATTATAGCATATAATGCGCTAAAGCTTTTGAAGATGGGCGTATTCTGCGTTGAGCTTTTTGGTCTGACCATTAAGGAATGCGATCGTCACCGCAAGGCCGTCGACCTCTATAATTTCACCATCGCCGAATGCAGCTGAGCGCACACGATCTCCCTCTTCTAAGCCAAGTTCATCACTATAAAATGGCTCTTCTTCTTTGTAGCCCATAATATTTGGCTCTGGATTCACCATGGCAACCTGATTACCCATATCAGCAATAAATCGCGACACCGGGTTGTAGCCGCGCGTACCAAATTGCAGGCGACTATATGCATAGCTTAAGTGCAGCTCTTCGCGTGCCCGGGTCATACCTACATAGCAAAGGCGGCGCTCTTCCTCGAGTTCAGAGGGACCCGATTCGAAGACACGTGAGTGCGGCAGAATACCCTCCTCCATACCCACCATAAAGACAACCGGGAACTCAAGGCCCTTTGCGGCGTGCAGCGTCATCAGTGTCACCTTGTTGCTTTGATTTTCGCTATCGACACTCGACATAAGCGCGACCTCCTCGAGGAAATCGGATAGGCCCGTAAAGTTTTGGGCATCCGAAAGGAGCGAACCGATGTTTTCCTCGCGATCTTCGGCCTGCGGAGTACCGTCAAGAATAAAGTCACGATACCCAACCGCACGGATCACCTGATCGATAAGTTCAGAGGGGTGTGTATCTTCAACGCGGCTACGAATCTGCTGCAATTTCTCACCGAGCGTCGCCATGGCAGTACGTGCCTTACCCGTGACAACCGCCTGGCTTCCCATAGAAGCAAGCGCATCAATAATATCTAGCCCACTATCTGGCTGCCAGTTGAGGAATCGCTCCAAGCTGGTTGCTCCGATACCACGCGTTGGCACATTTGCAATGCGACTAAAGCTCATGCGGTCATTTGGTTGATAAATAAGCTTCAGATAGGCCACGATATCTTTAATTTCTTTACGGTCATAGAAACGTACGCCACCAACAATTTGATACGGCACACGCATTTGAAGGAACGCGCGCTCAAGCGTATAGCTTTGCGCGTTCGTGCGATACAGCACCGCAAATTCGTCAAACTTACGCGCACCAATACTCGCCTGCGCCGATATACGATCCGCCACCTGGCGCGCTTCTTCCGCCTCGTCGTAGACACCATGCACCTGCACAGGAGCACCCGCACCTTCGGCAGTCCAAAGCGTCTTGTCGGTTCGCTGGGTGTTTTTCGTAATCACAGAGTTTGCCGCATCAAGGATGTTACCCGTACTGCGATAGTTTTGCTCCAGCTTTACCACTTTCGCACCCGGGAAGTCACGCTCGAAGTTAAGAATATTCGTGAAGTCGGCCCCACGCCAGCTATAAATCGACTGCCAGTCATCGCCCACTACACAGAGGTTTTGCTCGTCGTTTACAAGATATTTTACTAACTGATACTGCGCAGCGTTGGTATCCTGGTACTCATCAATCAAAATATATTCAAATTGCGCGCGCCACTTTTCGCGCACCATTTTGTTATCACGAAATAGTCGTACCGCCTCAATCAGAAGGTCATCAAAATCAAGCGCTTTCGCCTCTTTGCGACGCGATTCGTAGCCTTTATACACCTTGGCGACATTCTTTTGAAATGGATAATGTGCCGAGGCTTCGTATTCCTCGGGGTCTTGGAGCGCGTTTTTGGCTGAAGAAATCGCCGCACTTACCGCTGTAGGTTTCATGTCTTTTTCAGAAATCGAGAGTGACTTCATGACTTGTTTAATAAGCCCTTTGCGATCGTCTTCGTCATAAATCACGAAGTTCTTAGGAATATCGATCGCCGCCCCATCCATTCGAAGCAAGCGCACACAGATACTGTGGAATGTGCCCATCCAGGGCATAAATGAGCGGTCATTTGGCTGTCCCAAAAGGCCCGAAAGACGTTCGCGCATTTCACGCGCAGCCTTATTTGTAAAAGTAACCGCAAGAATATGGCTTGGCCACACTTTTTGCTCGGCAACTAGCAACGCAATGCGGTGCGTCAGTGTTTTTGTTTTACCACTACCCGCACCCGCCAAAATCAAAAGCGGGCCCTTTGTGTGAAGAGCCGCTTCTTTTTGTGCGTCATTAAGTCCCCCGAGCAAATCCATCCGTACTATTATAGAGGAAAAAAGGCTTAAGCTCTAGAGTCTAAAGCATTGGAAGTACAAAGAAATAAAAGCCAGCGCCGGCCGCTGCGCCTACAATCAACAACAAAAGAATCCATACAAACACCCATGCGCCTGATTTCTTCTTTGGTGCTGCGGCTAGTGGCTGGTGATAACTTTCTGTGTCGTAAATCGCGCCAGACTCCGGGCTTGTACTAGGCTGCTCGGTGTACTGCTGTGAGATTGATGCGGGGCCAACAGGCTCATCCGACTTAATCACTTCTTCAACCTTCGCCACTGGTTCTTCTGCTTTTGTCTCAACCTCTACGGGCTTTTGCGCAACTTCTTCAGCAACTACCTCTTCAGGAACTATTCCCTCGATAGCTTCAACTGGCGCAGGAACTCCGGTATCTTCTTGTTCAGACGGTAAGGCACTCGCGTGTGCAGCGAAATCAATTGGGTCGGGCATCGCGTGCGCCTCGAGGAGTGGATCATCAGGAGCTTCGAGCAAGAGTTCGTCCTCTTTTGACGCATCACCAGTCGCAGGCATCGTGCCAAGTGGTCGCTTTTCTACTTTTGCGTCAGGTAAAAATGGTGACTCAAGTGGCTTTACCCAGTCCTCTAACTCAGCTTCAACGGGTTTTTGTGGCACTTCGGTAACCTGAGCCGATACAGCGGGAGTACTGACTGGCGGAGTAAAGCCAGATTTTGTACGCATATCCGAAGACGGGTGCACGACGTCCATAAAACGACCCGCACTACGTCGCGCCGCTGGCGCAGGAGGGCGAGCAACAACTGGAGCTGGCTTTGGCTCTTCGGATTGAACTGGTGCTGGTACTACAGGTGTTTCGGCTTCAGGCCTGGCATCTGATTGCGCGTCAGATAGTGCGCCTGCAACCGCCTTGTCGAGCTCGTCAAAATCAAAATCAGACAAATTTGCCATTATGCGTCGCCTTTCGCACTCTGAAAGGCTTTTTCAACAATAGTAGTAAAGGCGTGTGCGTCGAGACTCGCACCACCCACAAGAAGTCCATCTACCTCGTGGAGTGCAAGATAATCAGCGGCACTGTCTGCGGTGACACTTCCACCATACAGTACTTGGACCGCATTTGCCGCTTTTGCCCCATAAAGGTGCTTGAGCTGGCTTCGAATTGACACGATAGCCTCAGTTACATCAGTTGGCAGTGCGTTATTGCCCGTACCGATCGCCCACACTGGTTCGTACGCAACAATAACCTCTGGCAGCTCGTCGCTTGTAATATTTGCGAGACCACCAATAAGTTGGTCGTGCAGCACATCACGAGTCTCACCCGCAGCGCGCTCACTGGCAGTTTCACCCACACAAAGAACTGGGCGAATACCATTACGGATTGCCGCCTGCACCTTGGCGCGAGTGTCCTTATCACTTTCGTGGAACACATGACGTCGCTCGGAGTGACCGACAAGCCCGTACGAGACGATGCCGCGAAGTTGTGTCGCAGAGACTTCACCCGTATATGCACCGTGGTCACGCCAGTAGAAATTTTGCGCTGCGAGTTTAAATTGACGGTGGTTTACCTGAAGGCTCAGTGTTTGAAGTGCGAGCATCGTAGGTGCCAGTACCACCTCAACATTACGGTGTGTTTTTACTGAATCCGCAAGTTTATGTAAATGCAAACTAGACTCATGAACCCCGAGGTTCATTTTCCAGTTTCCGATAATAAGTTTTTTATCCCCTGCCATTGTGTCTATGCTTTTCTTGCCTTTAGTGTAGCGTATCTTTATGAGTCGAGCAAACTCTCGACTCCTGGTAATTTTTTGCCTGCCATTAGCTCAAGCGAAGCGCCACCGCCCGTCGAGACGTGCGTAAAGCTCTCGCCGCCGTTGCCATCCCATTTCAATACGAAATCAGCCGTGTCGCCGCCGCCGATAATAGAGGTGATTTCAGGATCTGTCGCAAGTTGCAATGCGAGTCGTGCGGATCCATGTGCAAACTCAGGGAGTTCTGCGTAGCCAAGTGTTCCATTCCAAATCACCGTCTTGGCACCACTTACTGCATTGACCATATTTTCAATAGCTTGATCGCCAATATCGAGGATAATGTCATCCTCGGCCACTTCGCCCAATCCTATGTTTCGTCGAGATGCAGCCTCGGAAACTTCTTTTGCTACTGCCAAGTCGGCCGGAAGCATAATGAAATCATCAGCATGCCCCTCGGACTTATCGTGTGCGGCAGAGTAGATACCATCAAGGACTGACTCCTTGCCATCCTCTACCTTACTTGCACCCACGTGATAACCCTTATACTTAAGGAACGTATTTGCCATAGCGCCGCCAATCACAATTCGATCGGCAACACCTACAAGGCGCTCAATGACAGTAATCTTGTCACTAATTTTTGCGCCACCCATCACTGCCACGAGCGGACGCTTCGGGTGTTCCATTGCGCTCGTAATGGTGACGTATTCTCGTTCAAGGAGTAGTCCTGACACCCCTGGCACAAAATGCGTAATCGCATCGGTACTGGCGTGCGCCCGGTGTACGACACCAAACCCGTCCTGCACAAAATAACGTGCACCTGTACTCTTGGCGATCTTCTCTGCAAACTTCTCGTCATTCGCCTCCTCTTCGGCGTAATAACGAAGATTTTCAAGGAGTACGACAGAATCTGCAGGGGCTTTTTTCACCGCTTGCACAACTTTGTCGCCAATACAGTCATCGACAAAAATGACCTTTTTACCAAGGAGCTCGGCGAGGCGCTCAGAGACCACCTCGAGGCTTTGGCTTTTATCACGACCCTCTGGGCGGCCAAGGTGGCTCATCACGACAACTTTTGCGTGATGTTTTAAGAGATACTCGAGAGTTGGAATGCTCGCACGAATACGAAGATCGTCCGAAATTTCACCTTTTTTGTTCAACGGCACATTATAATCAGCCCGCACGAGAACGGTCTTGTGATCAATCGGAACATCTTTGATTGTTCGTTTAAAGAAAGCCATGGCCCCACCCTATTTGTTACTTGGTTTAATTGTACTATGAAATACTATTCAAGTACACGAACTTTGATTGTGTCGGTAGTACCGATTACGCCTGGCTGTTGACCGCTGACGATAATCACCTTAGAAACACCTTCACCGAAGAAGCCTTCGCTCTTGAGCTCTTTAAAGAGGTCGAATCCAGCTTCGTCGCCATCTGGGCGAACATAGCAGCGGTTTGCATAGCTAAGTGCAAGTTGTTGTGCAGCGCGCATTTCGCTCGTCACGCTAATAATCGGAAGATTTGGACGGTGGCCAGCAATGTTTGCTGCAGTTGCACCTGACTTTGTCTCTGCGATAATCGCGTCAACGCCAAGTTGTTCAGCAAGTGATACCGCAGCGGTGCTAATCGCGTCACGCTGGAGGTTCTTTGCAATAATGTCATGTACTGGCGCAACAGGGGCGTGGTCTTGGGTGTAAAGAATCACCTTCTTCATAGCCGCCACTGTTTCGAGTGGGTAACTACCGTTCGCAGTTTCGTCTGAAAGCATCACAGTGTCCGCACCTTGGATGACTGCGTTAGCAACGTCGCTCACTTCAGCGCGAGTTGGCTCTGGGTTATCAACCATGCTTGCCATCATTTGGGTCGCAACAATACTGAGCTTACCGTGCTTACGGCACAATGCGAGAAGTTGGCGCTGTACGATTGGTACAAGTTCGGCACCCGCTTCAACCGCGAGGTCACCACGAGCCACCATAATTCCGTCAGTTGCCTTGACGATTTCTTCCATCACCTCTGGCTTAATCGCCGCCTTGGTTTCAATCTTTGCAATGATTTGCGCTTGTGAACCACCGGCAACAAGGATTTGGCGAAGGTTGTTGATGTCGTCAGCACTTTGCACGAAGCTGAGCGCAACATAGTCGATATCTTTATCGAGGCCGTATTCGATGTCCTTAAGGTCTTTAGGGGTAAGGATATCACCGCCAAAGTCGGTGTCAGGAAGGTTAATACCCTTCTTGCTCATAAGTACACCGTCGTTTTCAACACGAAGCTTAATTGCGGTTTCAGATGGAATTTCAACTACAGTAGTACGCACCTTGCCGTCAAAGATGTAGATCGGCTCACCAACTTTTACCTTTTCAGCGAGGTTGTACTGTACAGGGAAAGTAAGGCCATCGTGTTCTGCAGCGAAATCAAGGACGATTTCGTCACCCTTCTTTACAGGGGTGTTTTCGTTAAGCATACCAAGGCGAATCTTTGGACCTTGAAGGTCTTGAAGGATTGCAACCGGTTTACCAACCTTAGCGGCCGCTTCGCGAATCCATGGGAGTTGCTCGTCGCGCTCTTCGTAACTACCGTGGCTAAAGTTAAGACGAATGCCATTCACACCCGCAGCGATAAGTTTCTCAAGCATTTCTGGAGTGCTTGTGTTTGGCCCTACAGTTGCAAGGATTTTGGTTCGTTTAAAGATAATAGCCATGATGAAAAGTTGCCCTTCAATTATTAATAAATATGCCTTTGGTCGGTTCTATTGGTGATCTCACGGAGAATCGAACTCCGATTGCCAGGATGAAAACCTGGTGTCCTAACCGTTAGACGATGAGACCAACAAAAGAACAAATCAAAGGCGATATTCTTTTTTACCTGAACTATTCTAACAAAAAAACCCCTGTTTGGCTAGTGCCTACAGAGATTTTGAATAAATTCATAAGGGGGTCGGTGCTGGGACCCGAACGAAAATGTCCGGGTCCCAGCAGAAGGTTGGGAGTGAGCTCTACGCAGCGACCTTGCCAGAGGCGGCCTCGCGGGCAGCCTTGCGGGCTTCGGCAGCGGCCTGACGTGCATCGGCGCGAACCTTGATGGCGGCGGGCGTCATCTCGGTCAGCAGGGCGATCACGAGCTCACGCTCGGTCATGCCGTAGATGTCCATCAGCTTGTCCCGCATCACCTGGTAGTCGACGTTGTAGTGCCGGCTCCGGATGACGTTCCCCGCCTCCATCTCGATGTCGCGCTCGGGCCGCTCACGCCGGGTCCAGTGGACCACGGCCAGCTCTTCCGAGATGTTGGCGACACCGAAGTGGATGTGCTTGTCCGACAGCCGAGTCGCGAACTCGAACGTGGTGTTCGTGTCGAGCGTCATGTTCACGCTGCGTTCTCCTCGTTCTCGTTCTGGTGCGACCGACGACGGCTGCCACCGGCCGACGGGTGCGACGAACGGCTGCCGTGCTCGAGGAGGTCGAAGCCCTTGTCCGAGACCAGCACCATGTGCTTGGTCTCCGGCTTCTTCGACTTGCCCCGCTTGGACGAGGCGACCTCGAGCTCCTGGAACTCGATCAGCCCCTCCGAGAGGAGGTAGCTGGCGATCTTGTAGGAGATGGAACGCCGGGCGTTCGAACGGGTCCGCGAGGAGACGACCTTGCGGCCGATCTCGTGCGCGAGCGAGTCGAGCAGTTCCTGGCGCTTGGTCGAGGAGACCATCATCGGCTTGCCGATGGCGAGGCGCTCGTCGAAGTGAACGAGGGTCTGCTTGGAGATGGACACCACGAGGCGCCCGGGCTTCTTGCTCTTCTTCTGCGGCTCGCGGGCCGCGGTCATGGTCGCTCCCCGAGGGGTGGAGTGCGTCCGGTGGTCGGTGGGAAGGGTCGCGATTGCGCTCACTTCTACCTTGCCTTCTTGTGTGTGTACGTATGCACTACCCACTTGGATGAGTAGCTGTGAATCTCAGTTCACATTTCGCATTTGTTCGTTATACCATTCTTGACAAAAGGTGTCAAATATTATCTTATGTAGCGCTTATCTTAAAATTGACACGCTACATGTAGCGTCCACCTCACATTCATCACCCTTTAAGTCCCCTATCAGTAGCGTGTTATGCCGTCCACCCCAGTAAAGAGCTTGTGCTTTTTGTATATATATTGTATAAAGCATTGACATTTTGACACTTTTGTGATAAATTAAGAACATCATTCACGGGTGAGGTGAGAGAGACCACGCCAGGGTGAGGAGGTCGTTAACAAGTCAGATCATTACAGTGCATGTCTATGCACTGATTTGCTATAGGAAAAGTCGCTTGTAGTGCCCCTATCGGAAGCAGCGCGCCAGTTCGCTTACACGGATTGACGCGCTGCTCCCGAACCCCTAGGGATGCAGCTGCGGAAACGCATGAAACACTGCGCATCCGCGCACTCATATCCCAAGGGGAGAAGGAGCACTCCAATGATTGCATACACCAAGAAGCACCAGAAGAAGATCGTCGTCTGGCTGCTCGTCCTGCTGACCCTCGTGGTCGGGGGCATCGCCGCTCTCGGGTTCAACACCCTGGACGGCTCGGTCGACCTCGTGGTCGGCTTCAACACCCTCGCCGACATGTTCGGCGGCCTCACGAGCCTCGGCGGAATCGCCCTGGTCATCGTCGCCCTGGTGGCCCTCGTGGCCGGCCAGAGCTACGTGATCAACGGCGACTTCAGCGGTCGGCCCGGCATGAAGGTGGTGATCCTGATCGCCACCGTCGCGATTCCGATCGCGGCTGCCATCGTCGGCCTGAGCTGGGTCAACCTCGGCGAGAACTACATGTCCTCGCTCGTGATCCTGCTCGTCTCTGTCGTCTTCACGACGCTCGTCACGTGGGCCATCCTGCGTGCCGCTCGTCCGACCGTCGCATCGACGCCGGTCACCCTGGTCGACGCATCCCGCGCCGATCACCACACCTCGTCCGTGGCCTAACGGACACCCCGAAAACAAGGAGAACACCATGAGGATCACCTCGCGTTGGTTCGCCAAGGTCGCCGGGGTGGTCATCCTGGCAGGCCTTTCGGCAACCGCTCTGACCGCCTGCTCCACTGGGAGCGCGCAGGTCGACAAGCAGTACATGGTCGTGGCCAACGTCAACGAGATCGGCGACTGCACCGCAGCCGACGACCCCGCCGCCCTCGCGGCGACCCTCCAGGCCAACCTGGATCTCGTGACTGACAACCCCACGAACAAGACGGTGGCGGACATCACGGCGCTGCAGGGCAACGAGGACCTCACGGACCTCACTCCGCTCGCGGAGGCCCTGCAGGCCAAGATCGCCACCTGTTCCACCGTCGCCGGCAGCGACATGATCGGTGACGTGCCCGAGGACATCGCGGCACTCATCGGCGACCCCCCGGGTGTCGACTGCGTCGCTCTGGCGACGGAGTTCGGCCTCCCGACCGTTGGAGATAAGGTCATGCTGACCTACATCACCAACGAGGTCGACGCCGGCAAGACCACGGCCCGCAACACCAGTAACTCGGTCAACATCCCGGCTCTGCCGGCGACTCGCGACCGCGTCAACGCGTCCATCTGCACGCAGCCCGAACAGGCGGCGATGGTGGGCGTGGCACTGGTGAAGCACCAGCCGGAACTGGTGGAGCTCAACGCCGCTCTGTTCGAGCAGTTCCAGGGAGTCACGCCGAAGGAGTGGGCCGACAAGGTCCTCTCCCAGGCGATCTCGTACGAGGACGCGACGAAGACCATGACCGGCCTGGCCGGATTCATGACCATCTTCCACGTCAAGGTTGAGAACGGCCTCACGACCGCGTGGAACTATCACGCGGAAACGGTGGCCTCGACCGAGGCGAATGTTCGCCCCATCGTCGAGAACCCCAATCAGTACACGGGGGACTTCCTGGTGTTCCGTGTCACCCACAAGGGTGAGACGGGCTGCTGGGTCAAGCCGTTCGGCATCAACGTCGGAGTCGGCGGAGACGTGAACAAGGGGGACCAGCGCATCGCAGGATTCGACTGCGGCGCGCCCCCCACCACGCCTTCGACGCCCGACACGCCGACGACGCCGGAGTGCACCGAGAACTGCGGTGGTACCCCCACCTGCACGGTGAACTGCAACCCGACGCCCTGCGTGTACGACTGCGCCAAGGACGACGCCGACAGTGTCGACGAGCCCGATGGTGTGACTCAGGAAGGCTCCGGCCCCCTGCTGCCGCGCCCCGCCGCTCCCGCCACCCCGGCACCGGTCCAGCCGGAGACCCACGTTCCCTCTTCGGGATCGCAGGCTCCGGGTGCAACCACACCGGCACCGCGGGAAACCACGGCACCGGCTACGGGTGACACCGGCACCGGCTCGGTCAACCCGAGCCCGTCGCCGAGTCAGACGGAAGCACCGCGCAACACGGGCGACCCGGGCAACCCCTTCGGGGGCTGACCCTTCGTATTCGATTCGAGCGGGCGGGGACCTCACCGTCCCCGCCCGCTCCCGACCTTTCCTTCGCAAACCCGAGGAGTTAGATTCCCTGCTTGAGTTCATTTTGAACTCGCTCGATTGAGTCTAGCTCCTCGTGGAGCAACCCTTTAGACCACATATTATGTGCCCTGTAATGATCTGACTTGAAAACCGTTAACAACCCGGCAACAATGTTCAATCCAATTATTAACTTTGATCTGACTTCTGCGAGATAGATCAAGAAAAGGAGTAAAGATATGAGTAAACTTATGTCCCTCATTCGCCGTGCTCCTAAGCGCTTTACCGCCGGTGTTACAATGCTTGCAGCCGCAATCATCGTTCCAGCAGCCGTATTTGCTTGGGGTCCGGACCGTCCGACCTTTACGATGGCACATCCTGCGCCATACGTAACGTTCAACTCAATTACCGACAACGGAAGTGTTGGTGACGAGCGCAACTTTGTGCGCGTTCGTGAATCTGGTGTAGGTAACTACACTGACAATGCCAACCTACAGGCTGGCAAGACCTACGATGTGATGGTGTACTACCACAACAACGCATCAAGTGGCCTTAACGCAAGCGGCGCTGGTATCGCACAAAACACCATGCTTCGCATGCAAATGTCAGCAACTGTTGGTGCGAATAGCAAAACCGACATCGCTGGTTTCATTACCGCTTCAAACGCAAATCCTGGCGAAGTCTACGACACTGCAAGCCTTACCAACAGCACCACTGGCGGTATGGACCTTAGCTTTGTTGCAGGTTCAGCAAAGGTAACAAGCAACGGTGCAGTAAATGGCGCAACTCTTCCAGATAGCGTCTTTACCACTGGTGCAAAGCTTGGTTTCGACAGCCTTAACGGCGTCGTGCCTGGGTGTAACGAGTACGCTGGTTACGTAATCTTCAAGATTAAAGTAAACCAACCTAACTTCACCGTTTCTAAGCAAGTTCGCAAAGAAGGTACTACTGCATGGTCAGAGACTGTTGCAACCAACCCTGGCGACAAGGTTGAATACCTCGTGACTTACAAGAACACCGGTACAACCAACCAAGATAACGTAATGCTTAAGGACACACTTCCACAAGGAATTAGCTACGTTCCAAGCACTACTTACGTTGCAAACTCAACCAACCCTAACGGTATGCATCTCGACGCTGCAAGCGACAAGGTAACTACTAGTGGTGTTAATATCGGTAACTACGCCCCTGGCGCAGCTGCATATGTAAAGTTCACTGCAAAGGTTGCTGACAACGACAAGCTCCCAGCATGTGGTGACAACAAGCTCACTAACAAGGCTGAAATTCAGACCGACAACGGTAACAAGAGCGACACTGCTGACGTTACTGTAAAGAAGGAATGTAAGCCACCAGTTGCGAAGTACGTATGTAAGTCACTCGGCATCACCCAAGTTGACCGTACTAACTTCAAGTTCACTACTAGCTACACCGCTGAAAACGCAACGTTCAAGAGCGTAACTTACGTTATCAAGAACGAAGCTGGTGCAACTGTTGATACTAAGACCTCAACAAGCACAACCCTCAACTACACCCAAGCTACCGCAGGCAAGTATACTGTTCAAGCTACCGTTACCTTCACTGTGAACGGCCAAGACAAGACAGCTACAAGCGATGCATGTAAGGGTAAGTTCGAAGTAAAGAAAGAAGACAAGGACATCAAGGTTTGTGAACTTGCGACCAAGAAGATTGTAACCATTAAGGAATCACAATTCGATGCAAACAAGTACTCAAAGAACCTTGCTGACTGTAAGGAAACGCCACCTGCTACCATTAAGGTGTGTGACCTTACGACTAAGCAAATCGTTACTATTAACGAAAGTGACTTCAACGACACTAAATACTCAAAAGATTTTAGTAAGTGTGAAGAAACCCCAGTAACCCCACCAGAACTTCCAAAGACTGGTATGGGTGAGAACATTGCTGCCATCGTTGGTCTTGGTGCCCTGATTGCAAGCGCTGCATACTATGTAGCCAGCCGTCGCGCACTTAACCAATAATTCGAGTCTGACCGCTCATCTCCCTTACTCTTCGCAGTAAGGCCGAAGCAGTCCGGCTTCAAAGCCATCAACCCCGTTCTTCAATGAGCGGGGTTTTTGGTATACTAATGATAGTTATGGCGAATAAAGTAAAGAAGAAACGAAATAAGCAGTACCGCGGCGTTGACGCTGCGATGACAAAACCCGCAGTTACCCGTATTAGCGCAGCCAACCGATCTAAATTTGGTCAATGGTGGTTTGAGCGCAAGCGCATTTTAAAGCCGGTCCTTATTACCGCTGCGATTGTGGTGGGTATTACGTGGCTCATTTTTGAGCTCGTACGTATCGCAAACCAATAGCGCCTAGTCTCTTGGGATCGGAAGTCGGAAGCCAAATGTGCTTCCCCTGCCCTCTTTGGATTCGAAGATAATCGAACCGTCGTGATCGTCGACCACTTTTTTCGCAAGGAAAAGCCCGACGCCAGTACCATCTGGTCGCGCTCGCCTGGCGTTTGTCGCACGGAAGAACTTATTGAATAGATTTGCCTGCTCGCTTTTTGGCACCCCGATACCCGTATCGGTCACTTTAAATTCAACAAACTCACCCACTTTCTTAAGTGAAACGGTGATTTTAGATTTTTCCTTCGAATAATAGATCGCGTTATCAGCAAAGTTCATCACCACCTGTTGAATCTTATTTTCATCAAGATTTAACATTGGAATGCCCTTAGGTTTTTTGTAGACAAATGACATACCTCGGCCGGCTGCATTTTGCGCCAACCCCTCGACCTCGCGTTGCACCAATAGCGCCAAATCAACAGGGTGCTTTTCAATCACAAACTTACCCGTCTGCAGCCTTGAAACGTTCAAGAAATCGCCAATAAGACGAACCATGCGCTCACTACTTACAAACGCCTCATTCAACATGTGCTTTTGTTCTTTTGTGACGCTCCCCACGTCGCCATCAATCAGCATACTCAAGTACCCCTTGATACTTGTAAGTGGCGTGCGGAGCTGGTGACTGGCCATGCTAATAAATTCGTCCTTCGCCTCGTCGAGACGCTGTAGCTGTGCGTTACTGGTGCGAAGTTCATGTGTGGCTGAACTGACACGTTGCTCAAGGCTGCCATTTAGCTTACGAACCTCTTCGACAGAAAGCGCATTCTGGATAGCAATCGTAAGCTCGTCGGCGATACTTTTAAGTGCGTGAAGGTCGCGGTTGGTATAGCCAAATCCCCTCGGCTGCCCAAGGCACAGATACCCTATCATCGTGTCGCCCTTATGAAGCGGCATGACAAGTCCTAGACGGTGGCTCACCATCATGCGGTGTAGTGGGTGTGCTTTATCGAACTGCGAAATCACGGCAGGTGCATTGTGCCCCGCATAGACGTGGATACCTTCAAATTCCGAAAGGGTGACTCGCGAGTGGCGCTCGGTACCCGCGCTCATGTAGTGCCCCTCTTCAAGAAGATTCACAAAGAAAAACGCCTGGCTGGCACGAACCGTACCGGCAATTAGTTGCGAAGTTCGCTCTAGAAGAAGGCGAAGGTCATTGGTTGAATTAAGTGTTTGGCTTACCTGGACGGTAAACTGATTCAATGAATAGTTATCAGTATAAAGAAGCTTATCTGTAAAGCGATTAAAGAATCGCTTCAATGGTTGAAGTACGAGCGCTGCGGTTAAGGCTGAGGCAATCGCAATCGGGCCAAACAATGCGCCCGAATCAGCAACTTGATCTCGAGCAAACACATACGAAAGGGCAAATGCAGCCAGACAGAATATTAATGCAACCCATATGAGCGTTAATATGTAGGACATTGTGCGAACCACGACAAAGCGTACATCCAGCACGCCAAAACGACGTCGATAGATATCACGAATTGTTTCTACAAGTCGATACCCAATCAATACAGAAACGATCACTACATAGAGTAAGTAAAGGGTTGCGCCCCATGAAGCATCTACGAAATAATCTGACCCCGGAATCGCGTACGCGACTGGAAAGACGGCAGGGGTAAATGAGAGCACCAGCAGAACCAATCCCGACCAAAATACACCGTAATTAATTGCTTTCGTTGAAATATCTGTTTCAGTAGATGTTGCAAGCTGCTGCACTAAGAAATAAAAACTCGCCAGCGCAACCAGCACCGACGCAGCACTAAGGCGTGCATACCACAAGATGGCGATCGCCGAAGCATCGGTGGTTGCGTAAAATCCAGACACCATTAAAAGAGCCAGCGATGCCGTAATAAGTGCATAGAGTGCACTCGACCACCACTTCGTCATACGTCCCGAGACAAAGAGCCCCACCGCCGCAACTCCTATTACCCCACCAATAACAATAAGCGCTTCAATCACAGGTATAGTATAATTCTCTTATGACCAAAATTGCAATTGTTGAAGACGACCCAGTTATTAGCCAGATGTACCGAATGAAGTTTGAAGCGGACGGCTTCGACGTGCAATTAGCTAACGATGGCAAAAAAGGTGTCGCGCTTGTCGAGCACTTCGCACCAGACATTGTGCTGCTTGATATTCAAATGCCTGAAATGAATGGCCAAGAAGCCTTGACGGCAATCCGCAAACAACCTTGGGGTAAAGATATCCCTGTAATAATTTTGACGAACCTAGGCGAAGAAGAAGCGCCAAAAGGTATTCGTAGCCTTGGTATTCACAGTTACATCGTGAAGGCTGAACTTACCCCACGCCAAGTGGTCCAGCGCGTCAAAGACGCACTCGGACAATAATCTTTTTAGCTTTCCGTCGGTACGGTTTTTCGCGCCGCTGTAATGACATTATCGAATAGTGACGTAATCGTCAGTGGTCCCACGCCACCAATAGTTGGTGTGATCGTCAGGTCTTGGCGCTCACGAACAGCCGGCGCAACGTCACCCACAATCACCCCATTTTCAGATGCAGTACCTGCGTCAACCACTACTTTTCCGGGAGCAACCATCGCCGAGGTAATAAGACCCGGGACACCCGTTGCGGTCACAATAATATCGGCATTTCGCAGGGATTCTTGTAGGTTTGTCGTCGTATCGTCATACACGGTCACGTCGAGCCCCGCGCTCAGCCAGAGCCGCGCGAGTGGCGCACCCACTAATCGCCCATTACCTACAATCGCAATGCGGCGCTCTTTAAGAGTTACGTTGTATCCTGCCAAAAGCCAATCGATTGCCGTTGCTGTCGCAGATACATATTGGGCGTTAGGACCGAGCCCGTCAACATCCTTTGCAGGGTTAATGAGCGTGATAAGCTCGTCAGTTTGAGAAGGGTCAGCAAGTGGAAGCTGCAAAATAATACCATGTACCGATGGATCTTCGTTAAGTGTGCGAATTGTACCAGCGGCTTCGGCCTGTTCAATTTTATGCACATCGACATCGATAAGTATCTCTTCCCCATAGCGACGCTTCAGCCGTACATAGGTATCAATCACCTGGCTGTCGTTGGCCACAATAATGGCAAGTTTCGGAAAAGTATTCCAGGCCTGACGAAGCGCCCTCACCTGCTTTGCTTGACGCTCTTCAATATATCCAGTCAGTTCACGTCCATCGAGTATTTTCATACTCTTAGCCTAGCAAAATGCGTGCTACAATTAAACCATTAAGAGGAGGATCCACTAATGGATAGTTATTATAGCGACTATACGGAAACGGCATATACTACAGGTGACGCAACAGTTGCAGCGGGGGTGGCGGCGGCTGTGAGCTTGTTCTTCATCCTGTTTGCTCTGGCAATTTATGTTGTTATGGCGCTCTGTCTGATGCAAATCTTTAAAAAAGCTGGCGTAAAGCCATGGATCGCATGGGTACCAATTTATAACAACTGGAAAATGCTTGAAATCGGTGGCCAGCAAGGCTTCTGGGCGGTACTCGCGCTTATCCCAGTGGTAAATATTGTCTCTGCAGTCTTTATGTACATCGCTATGTACAATATTGGCCTTAAGCTCGGCAAAGATGCCGCATACGTGCTGCTTGCAATCTTCCTGTCACCTATCTGGTTTATCATCATGGCAGTCACAAAGACGCCATGGAACGACGCACTTGGCGCACCAAGCCTCGCACCAGAGACACGCGCTGCCGCACAAGCTACTCAGCCAACCGCAACGCCACCAACACCCCCAACCCCACCTACGCCACCTACATCACCTCAGGTATAGGGGAATACAAAAAAGAAAAACGCCGTATCAAGACGGCGTTTTTCTTTGGAGGGTCAGGTGGGACTTGAACCCACGACATTCTGCTTAAGAGGCAGACGCTCTAACCAGCTGAGCTACTGACCCATATAGGGTGGTTGGGTATTTATGGTACACCCGGCAAGATTCGAACTTGCGACACCTGGTTCCGAAGACCAGTGCTCTAATCCACTGAGCTACGGGTGCAAACAGAACACTCGTACCATAAAGTACAGAGGTAATTGTAGCATAAATTTTTCAAAAAGGCTATACTTTTAAGTAACTTATGGACATTCACACCAACATCCCCCTCAAGAGCCTAACAACAATGAAACTCGGTGGACCCGCAAAATACTTTGCAGAAGCACACACCCCACAAGAACTTCACGACCTCTACCTTGATGCGCAAACAAAAAATGTACCTGTATTTGTACTTGGTGGTGGCAGTAACGTCGTCGCACACGACGAAGGCTACCAAGGGCTTATTCTTCGCATTAAAATTCCTGGCTTTGAAGTGATTGCCGATGACCTCAACTCAACAACCATTAAAATTGGCGCGGGTGAAATTTGGGATGATGTCGTAAAGCGCGCAGTCGACATGCGCCTTAGTGGTATCGAAGCGATGTCAGCGATTCCAGGTACTGCCGGTGCTGCCCCAGTACAAAATGTCGGTGCGTATGGGCAAGAGATCGCCGAAACGCTTATTTCACTCGAGGCCTACGACACCCAGACACATAGTATTGTGACGCTGCAAAATGCAGACTGCGAGTTTTCATATCGCCACAGTATCTTCCGTGGCAGCCAGCAGGGTCGCTACGTCATCACAAGCATCACTCTCCAACTCTCAAAAAACCTTCCTGCGGCTCCGTTTTACGACTCGCTTCAGGCCTACTTCGACGAACATGCGATTACCGTCTTCACGCAACAAGTTGTGCGCGACGCGGTATCGGCAATTCGAGCCGATAAACTCCCCGACCCTAAAGTTCGCCCGAGTGCCGGGTCATTCTTCAAAAATGCACTCGTTGAATCATGGCAGATGGACGGCCTCCGCCAAGCACACCCAGACATCAAAGCCTACGAAATGGGCAACGGCACCTACAAACTCGCGACCGGATGGCTCATTGAAAGCCTCGGATTTAAGGGGCAAACGCTTCACGGCATGCATGTAAATGAAGGTAATGCACTTGTACTTATAAATGAGTCGGCCGCAAGCTATGCAGACCTCGCCGCAGCGCGTGATGAAATCATTGGCAAGGTGCGCGACACCTACCAAGTTCTCATCGAACAAGAACCCCTCGAAATACCCGCGCTCTAACCTTGCGAAAACGCTCCAAACCCCTTATGCTAGATAGCATGACACGGCGTGGGTTCACGGTGGTTGAGCTTATTATCACCATTACGATTATGGGTATCCTTTTGACTTTAGCGGTCGTTAACTTAACCGCCTCTCAAGCTAATGGCCGCGATGCCGAGCGAAAAGGTGACGTCGAAGCACTCGCACTCAACATTGAAAACTACTACAACAACCAAGATCCAAACCTCTTCATGAGTGGCGGCACGTACCTTGGCTCTAGCTACCTTAATGACTCAGAGGTAAAGCAGTTCCTACCCGACCTCGACCCTAAAAGTACCCATGCGCCAGGCGTTGATGTAAGCGGCCCAATTTCCGTGGTTGAAGCAACAAACGCGGTTGCAACAACTGCCGGCGTACTACCTCAACCGTCAAAATCAAATGATGTCTATGTCTACCAGCCACTTACTGCTAGCGGTGCGCTTTGCTTTGACCCATTCATTACCGGCGACTGCCGAAAGTTTAATATTTACTACTTCCAGGAAGTTTCTGGAACGGTAGAAGTGATTACGAGTAAGCGCCAATGATGCACCGTCAGACCCAAAACGCCGGATTTACCGCAGTCGAGCTGCTTATTACGCTTTTTGTTGCCGCAGCGTTCATTGTTGCCGGGTATCAACTTTTTAACATCGTCATTAAAGACGGCGGTGACACAAGGGCAGAATCAAGGGCGGGTAATATCGCCTACGACTACCTGCGCCGCTACTCAGACAGCGCCACCAATCCTTGCGTCCCTTCTTCACCGATCACAAACCAGCCAATCACTGTCGCGGAGCTCACCAACGTAACCGTAACCGTTTCAATCACCTGCCCTCAGCAGCAAACATCGTCTCTGAGTAAAGTTGATGCGACTATCACCTACAACTCGCCCTCATCAACTGTCCACTACGCAACCTACATCGATAAATCAAAAGGCGCCTCACCAGTCACCACTGTCACCGATGGCCTTGTTGCACAATATAAACTCAATGGTAACGCCAAAGCCGCAGTTGGTGGCCCAGACGGCGTCGTGTACGGCGCAGTCCCTACGACTGACAAGAACGGAACACCAAACTCTGCCTATGGATTTAACGCAGCGGTCGAGTATCAATATATTGAAATCCCTTCTACATTTGGCTTTGGCACCACCAATGCGACCATTTCCCTTTGGGTCTATCAGGCATCCGCCAGCGCCTCTGGTCAATATGTAAAGGTTGGGGATCCAGCCGGATTTGGTATCGGAATCGGAGGAGGTAACTTCGACAATAACACCCCGGGTTCAAAAATTATCGGACTCTTCGAGGGTATTCGCTGGATCGATACCGGCACAAACCTCGGCACGGGCTGGCACTATATTGTCCTCACTCTTAATAGTGCGGGTACACCAACCTTCTACCGTGACGGCGCACTTGTAGGGTCGTATGCAGGTGCGGGCACGCAAACACCAAACGGCGACCTTACCCGTATCGGTGGCCGCGGTGGTCGATTTGTAACGGGTTCTATTGATGACGTACGCTTTTATAACCGCGCGCTCACCATCTCTGAAATTGCACAACTTAACGCAGCAGGGCCACAGTAATGCAGGTGCTTAAGCGAGGCTTTACGCTTGTCGAAATGATGGTCATCGCACCAATCGTCATCCTTTTAATCGGCGCCTTTATTGCACTCATCGTTAACCTCACGGGTGAAGTGATGTCATCACGCGGCTCAAACGTCCTGACCTACAACCTTCAGGACGCATTGAACCAAATCGAGGAGGACGTAAAGCTCAGCTCAACCTACCTTTCGAGTACCAATATTAATATCTCCTCAACCAAGCAGGGTTATGGTGGCGACACTACAAATGGAAGTACCGTTCCATTTACGAATATTCAAAAATCAGGCGGGTCAACGGCAAGCCTGATTCTTAATGGGCTCGTCACGAATGGAAACCCGATGTCGACACTTACTGGCTATGTGTACCTTGCTAACAGCCCAAACCCTTGTACAAGCGTGAGTGAATACTCGAACAACCGCCCAATGTCGATGAATATCGTCTACTTTGTCGATAGTCAAAATACATTGTGGCGCCGCGTCATTATGCCCTCAAACTATGCAACCGCGTCGGTACGATGTGGGTCTGCGGCACCTTGGCAGCAACCAAGCTGTACACCAGGCTATAACACTGTCACAATGTCTTTCTGTAAAACAAATGACATGCGCATGATTGACGGCGTATCCCCGAGTGACTTCGTGGTGCAATATTTCTCTTCCGCTAGTAGTACTTCGGCTGACACTACCGCAAATAACCCCACCGTCACAAACGACACCGTGCGCAACACCGCATTGCAGGCAACGCCTACTGTAGCCGTGACAATTACTGCAAAGCAAACAGTTGCGGGGCGCGATATCCAGCGTGCCGGCACCGTACGCGCCACTCGCCTTGATACCAACGCATCAAGTATTGCCATCGATGCACCACCAACAGAGGTACCGGCTGTGCCGAGTGTCACAAGTACTGTATCTGATGGCCACAACGTCACCTTCACTTGGCCGCGCGTCGCAACCGCAACCTCATACGACCTTGAGTGGCGTCTTAATGGTGGTGCATGGCAAGCCGAACCCGAGGCAACAAACGTCGATAACAACAGCCGTAGCTACACCATTACCGACGGTGGCCACCAAGATACCGTTGAGGCGCGCGTCCGCTCAACCAATGCGCTCGGTGACTCAGCCTGGGGCACGAACTCACTGACTATTCCACTTTGGGCGCCGCTTATTTTGAAGGGCGGCTGGACGGACTACGCCCAAGGCTATACAACCGCAGCCTACACCAAAACAAAGGCTGGCGTGGTGATGCTTAAGGGACTCGTACGAGGTGGAACTGGCGATATCGGCACACTCCCTCCGGACTACGCACCAGAAAAGGTCATCATGTTCGCAACAAGTAGTAATCAAGTGGTCGGAAGGCTCGATATTAGAGCTGATGGTACGGTCGATGCCGAAGTTGGAAACTCTGCCTGGTTTAGCCTAGACGGCACGGCATTCATGCCAAACGGCACCACCTTTACAAACTTCTCGTATCAGAATGGATGGACTACATGGGACTCGGCCAATTGGAACCCTGCAGGCTATGCAACGGATTCATTAGGTCGCGTACACCTTAGGGGTCTGATGAAGGGTGGGACTACAACGGCCGGTACTACTATTGCTTCAGTGCCATCAGCCATTCTCGCTCCCGAATATACCCACTGGGTACAGATTGTTAATAACTCTGCAGGACACTTAAGTACCGTTCCTTCAAATTCAACTCTCATCGCAAAAACTGGCGCAAGTACTCAATTCAATAGCCTAAGCGCAATGTACTACACCTCATCTAGGGCTTCCGGTACAACGTGCACCACCCAATGGTGCAATATGTCACTCCAAAATGGATGGGTACATTATGGCTCACCATATAGCACGCCTCAGTACACCAAGGGAAGTGATGGCATCGTGAGTCTTAAGGGGCTCATTAGATCGGGCACTTCAGGCGCAATCACTACATTACCTTCTGGATATTGTCCTAAACAACGCCTCCTCATGACCGTCATCACTGCTGACGTATGGGGTCGTGTCGATATGATTCCACAAGGTAACGGAACGTGTATTCTTACTGGAAACTCTTACAGCACCACCTGGCTCTCTCTTGATTCATTCAAGTATATCGCTGACCAGTAAAAAAGTAGATAAAAAAGCTTGCGCTTATCTCACAATTTATAGTACACTCTCATCAGAACAACTAACTGTTTATAAATAGGGGGCAACTCACAATGAGTTTCACAGATATCAAAACTAAAAGCCAAGGTTTCACCATCGTCGAACTCTTGATCGTCGTTGTTGTTATCGCTATCTTGGCTGCGATTACTATTGTGTCTTACACAGGTATCACAAACCGTGCAAATGCTGCGGGTGCGCAAGAAACCGCTTCAAACGTACAAAAGAAGGTTGAAACGTACGCTGCCGACAGCACCGCCGGCAACTACACGAAAGCAATCAACGACTTGACCGCAGCCGGTAACTCGTGGACCCTGCCTTCAAATACGCTAACAACTTCGAACCCAACTGCAAGCAACGGTAGCAACACCGTACAGTACCGCATCTGTGGACGTGCGAACTCGGGTACATCACCTGTAGCAGCACCTACTACTATCGGTGGCATCTCGGTACCTACTGGCTACATTATTGCCTACTGGGATTACGCAGCATCAACACCTGGAGTAAACACAAGTGGTGTTACGGGTGGTCAAGTAAGCGGTTCTGTAACAGTCGGCTCAACTGTATACAACATTGGTTGTGTAGCAGCAACAGCAACAGGCGCTTAATTAGCAGCCAACTGTCAAAAAAATCACCGGCTTATGCCGGTGATTTTGCGTTGTCTACACGTGGCCCAGGTTTAGTGCAAAGTCTGGATGATTCTCTTTGCAATCCGCACCATATCCTCTTCCTTCATTCCCTGCGTTGTCACCGCAGGCGTACCAAGTCGAATACCGCTTGGGCGGAACGGAGGTAGTGGGTCATCAGGCACCGAATTTGCGTTCAGTGTAATACCGACCGCCTCAAGTCGCTCCTGGGCTTCTTTTCCATCAATACCAAAGCTTTCGTAGACATTCGCGAGAATAAGATGGTTCTTTGTTCCACCGCCGACAAGCTTCAAACCGCCCTTCTTAAGCTCGTCTGCAAGCACCGCAGCATTCTTGAGTACTTGTTCGGCATATTCTTTAAACTCAGGCTGTGCAGCTTCATGGAGCGCCACAGCCTTAGCCGCAATGCTATGCATATGTGGACCACCCTGCATACCCGGAAATACCGAACGGTCAATCAAGGTTGGAATATTTTCGACCGTCTTTTCCGGTGCCTTCAATGGATTGCTTACAATGCCTTTTGAAAGAATCATGCCCCCGCGTGGGCCGCGAAGTGTTTTATGAGTCGTCGTCGTCATCACATGGAAGCCGTAATCAAGCGGATTCTTTGCAACACCCGCTGCAATAAGCCCTGCAATGTGCGCCATGTCCGCCACAAGCAGCGCGCCAACTTCATTACCAATGGCCGCAAACTTCTCGTAATCAAGTTCGCCCGAGTAGGCACTAAAGCCAGCGAGGATAATCTTCGGCTTGTGCTCAAGTGCAAGTGCACGAAGTTCATCGTAATCAATCTCGCCCGTTTCGACGTCCTTCAAACCATAGCGAACAAAGTTATACAGCTTTGCGCTGCGTGTCACCGGCGCACCATGTGTAAGGTGTCCACCGTGACTGAGCTCCATTGCGAGAATCGTATCACCCGGTTCAAGCCACGCACTATACACCGCTTCATTCGCAGGTGCGCCCGAGTGTGGCTGCACATTAGCGTGGTCTGCGTGAAACAGTGCCTTTGCGCGGTCAATCGCAAGTTGCTCTAGCGGATCCGTAAACTCTTGTCCACCGTAGTAACGCTTCCCTGGATAGCCTTCGGAGTATTTATTTGTAAATACACTTCCCAGCGCAGTAAGTACATCGTCACTCACGTAATTCTCACTAGGAATAAGCTCAATCACCGACTTCTGGCGCGCTTCCTCACCAGCAATCAACTTCGCAACCACATCATCATTCTTCACCGTAGGGCGTATATCTGTCATATTTTATCTCCTGTTAAAACTATTATAGTACAGAGGTGAATATCTTACACCTTTGAGAGGGAGGCTAAAAGCGAAGTGCAGCCCTTGAAATTACATCGCTAACACGTGAATTTCAAGGCGCGTAACGGCCTCCCGAACGAAGATGTAAGATATTCGGCTCTGGCGCAAGTCTTGATTTTATATCAAATATGACATATCATAAGCCCTATGGATTCAAAGAATTACGCAGCAAAAATTGGAACACTAATTCAAGAAACACGTCAAAACAGAGGTATGACCCAGGCAGAATTGGCCAAAGCGCTCAGCACCAGCCAAAGCGCCATCAACCGCATTGAAAAGGGGGGTCAAAATATCAGCCTTGATATGCTCGCCCGCATTAGCGATGTGCTCTCTAGTCAAATCGTGTCAGTAAACCAGCCAGGTTCAATCAATCTCAAGGTTGAAGGTGGTAAACCACTTTCTGGCCGTATTACTGCAAAAACCAGTAAGAATGCTGCAGTTGCGCTTCTTTGTGCCTCTCTTCTGAACCGCGGAACCACCACGCTTCGCAACGTCGCTCGTATCGAAGAAGTAAATCGTATTATCGAAGTACTTAACAGTGTCGGCGTAAAGACTCGTTGGTTCAATGGTAGCGACCTCGAAATTATTCCTCCCGCAAAACTCAAGCTTGCTGAAATGGATGTCGAAGCCGCAAAGCGTACCCGTAGCATTATCATGTTCCTCGGACCACTCCTTCACCAATACCGCACCTTTGAAATTCCTTTTGCCGGTGGCTGTAGCCTTGGTGAACGCACCGTCGAGCCACACCTTGATGGCCTTCGCCCATTTGGCCTTGAAGTTGAAACAACTACTAGCCGCTACAAGGTAAGCACTTCAAGCCTCAAGCCAGAGCGTGCAATTGTGCTTTCAGAACGTGGTGACACAGTCACCGAAAACGTCCTGATGGCAGCGGCACTCAACGACGGCGTCACTATTATTCGCAACGCCAGCCCAAACTACATGGTGCAAGACCTTTGTTTCTACCTTGAAAAGCTTGGGGTAAAGATTGAAGGTATTGGCTCAACTACCCTCACCGTCCACGGTGTGCGCGACATCAACAAAAACGTCGAATACGCACCAGCCGAAGACCCAATTGAGGTAATGAGCTTTATCGCTGCCGCAATTGTGACGAAGTCTGAAATTACTATCGAACGCGCACCAATCGAATTCCTTGAAATCGACCTCAAGTTCCTCGAAAACATGGGCTTTGAATACGAACTTTCCGATGAATATACCGCACTAAACGGTCGCACTCGCCTCGTTGACATTACCACCAAGATAAGTGACCTCAAGGCGTCAGTTGATAAGATTCACCCTATGCCATTCCCTGGCCTCAACATCGACAACCTGCCGTTCTTCGCGCTTGTTGCCGCGTCGGCAAAAGGTCGCACGATGATTCACGACTGGGTCTACGAGAACCGTGCTATCTACCTGACCGAGCTCACAAAGCTCAACGCAAAGGTGGAGCTTGTTGACCCACACCGCCTGTACATCGAAGGTACGACCAAGTGGAAGCCAGCTGAAATCATCACCCCACCCGCGCTTCGTCCTGCGGTAGTGATCTTGCTTGCGATGCTTGCGGCACCAGGCACTTCAATCCTTCGTAACGTCTACTCGATTAATCGTGGCTACGAAGATCTTGCAAACCGCCTCAATACACTCGGCGCGCAGATCACCGTCATTCGTGATATCACCGAGTAATTAATAGCCGGCAAAGTAATCGGTTTTGACTCCGCGAGCACCAAGCTTGCGGAGTTGCTTTTTACCAAATTGCACAAATGGTGTCGGGCCAGAGATATACGCCCAGCGCTCAGAAACATCAGGTACCATCGCGGCGAGCTCATCGTAGTTAATTCGAGATCCTTGGCTGTACTTCCAATCGTTCGGTAAATCCTTTGGCTTTTCGGGTGCAACTACAATCACATCAATGCCAAATGCAGTAAGCTCTTGGGCGTACGCCAACTCTTGTGCACTACCGACCGCATACACCAGCGTGATGTCGCGGCTATTCTTTTTTATCGCGCGTAAATGGCTTATAAATGGAGTGATGCCTATGCCACCTGCCACAAACACCAACTGCTTCGCTTCGTCTTTTGGCAGTACGAAATCGCCCGCCACAACAGTCGCACGAATCGTGGCACCATCGCCAAGCGTGCGTAGCGTGCGCTTAAAGCTACTCGATGGCTCGTAGAATTTGATACCAAATGAAATCTGCTTCGTATTTGGCTGCGAAGTAATACTAAATCGTCGACGAATACCGCGAAAATCAGCACGCTTGTGTGGAACCATGAGTTCCATGTACTGACCCGGCTCGTAAACAAACGGTTTTTCGGTTTCAAATACAAACTCGTCAGTTGAAGGTGTGAGCTGGGTGCGCTTTTTGAGTTTCAAGGTAAGCACATAGCGGCCCGCAAATACCGCCGCAACAATGTTACCAATCAAAAGTGTGAGCGCCGGTGTCATCTGAAAGGCCCCAATCTTAATTGGAAGCAAGAAAGCAACCGCAGTCACCGCAGCGACAACATACATCTGCCAGCGGCGCGGCGGTAGCGTGAGCGGTTCGGTCAGCATAATACCCGCAAGGAAAAGAATCGGCCACGACATCAGGAGCCATATGCTTTCGCCAAAAGTCGCGCCAAAAATCAAAAACTCAATTAACAGGACTGGTATTGTGATCGCCAGGAATGTGCCCACTACCCAATAGCGTTTACTTTGGTAGAGCGAGATTAACACAACCAACGCAACAACAGGCGTAAGAATTGGCGTCGCCACCCACCAGCTCGCCGCACCTAAGCCGGTAAAGCAGATTACCACTGCCGCAAGGGCTGCGGGGTTAAAGATATGCCGACCGCGCCACGTGAGAATATATTTCGATACACCCGCAATAAACCCGACAAAAGCCAAAACTACCAGCTGCGAAATATCTGCTGATGGTGTAAAAATAAGCGTCAAAATAAGCCCGGTAATAATTGAGGATTCCCAGTATGCTTTTACGCCAAAAAGCCACCCACAGAGCAGGCTCGCGATATACGTTGTACCCACGAGCACCAATGCGCTCAGTGCCAACGCAAGTGGGGTGAAGTTAAAATATCCTAGCGCGCTTAGCAGCAACGCGACTAGAAAAATGCCCGATAGCCCAAGCCCGATGCCAGTATACATCGAAAATGGTCGCAACATTTTATTAATATATTCTAAGAACTTCATTCAAAAATACCTTTCGCGAAATAATCTGAGTATTCAACGCTTCCATCCGCATGCATGCGCATATACTCATAAGTATACTTTGCACGAAGCGTTTCGGGAGAAGTAAAAAACAATGCAGTCGCCAAGCCATCCGCTACCATCGCGCTATCGGCAACCACCCAAGTGGCGATAATTTCGTGTGTCGGCGACGCCGTATTGGGGTCGATAATGTGATGCCACTCACCCCACTTGCGACGATTACTCGCTGAAGCGCATAGTGCCTTATTGTGTAGGTCGACCGTTCCGATTACTTCTTCAAAATTGTGTGGATTTTCAAGCCCGACTTGCTGCGTAGTATCACCCACAATGCGCATATCACCGCTCGCATCGACTACGAACGAGCTATAGCCATCAGCCTTTAATAGTTCGATAATTGTATCAACCGCATAGCCCTTGCCCACTGCACCAACATCGAACATCACAGGCTGATTTGTGGTGATGACATTCCCCTTACGCTGGACCACCTCACCATAGCGAGGAACCGGGTGAATTTCTTTCTTAGATTGTAACGAATACCGCGCGTCGTACCCCGCATCCGCCAGGGCCTCTCCTACGAGGGGCGTGACTTTTCCATCGGTTAATTCGTAGAGTTCTTCATACAATGAAAAGATTTCCTTGGCGTCTGACGGAAAAGTATAGCTCCCGGGTTTATCTGCAATGACCGACACAAACGAATCGCCAATAAACCGAGAAAAGGTAAGTTCAAACAATGCAAGCTGCTTTGTGACGCGTTTCTTTGTGGCGTCGCCTATTGGCACGCCTGAGGCAATTTCCCAGCTTGTGCCAAGTGCATCAAAGCGCCAATTATGCGCGAGCGTCGTCTCGGATTTCATCAAGGGCATCATTAAATCCATTTGAAGTAAGCGAAGAACCCGCCACGCGTGAAAGTGACAGCCCGTTAATTTTTTTGCCAACTACAAGTGCTTTGTAGTTGTCGGCAAATTGCGCCTGATACTGTCGAGAGTCGGCGGCGCTCGCGTCAGCCTCAAACGTCGTATCGGTAATCACTCCGTCCTTAATCGTAACCGTCAGCGCGACAGACTCGCGCCCGCCAGGGGAAAGATACGAGCCTGTCGCCGAGTAAGTACCGTCCTTGTAGTCCGACGTGTCGGTTGAATCAACGGTAGTAGTGCCATTTTCCGACCGAGAGGTTGGCACCGTATCGGTCACTGCTTTATTGTTATTTGCGCTATTGACGATAATCACCACACTCGTCACGATACCGATAAGTACAATTACTATTAGCGCCGCAACAGCTGGATGAATCTTCAGTTTTTGTTCCATTAAGTCCCCAATTAAATACTATATTTAGTATACAGAATTATTCCTGATACCCAGCTGAGGCAAACTAAATTACTGCTTTTGAAAGCGATTAACTTCAACGCCATCAACGATGACAGTTTCAAAAAACATATCATACGGGCGGACCCAAATTTGATACGGCTCGTAGAGGCCCTTGTACACAACGAGTTTTTCTTCAGTTTCGGTATGAAGCCCAATGCCAAGTACTTCGTATTCATTACCCTTGTAGTGTCGGTACATTCCAGTAATATCGCTATCCATATTTTTATATTATAAACTACACACCTTCCGTGACGCGCAGAAGGCCGCGACGTACCTCGCGAGGATCGAAGCGCAGAAGACTGGGAAAAGATTTGGGCTAATTTGGACCGTTGCAGAAAAAGAATATTTCAACGATGGCGTAACACAAAAAGCAGACCTCGTTATCGGGTCTGATGATGGCACCTATGATGTTGCTGCAATTGAAGCGGCTATACACAAATCTTTATAATTTGGTACCCCGGACTGGATTTGAACCAGTGACCTTAGGCTTAGAAGTCCTCTGCTCTATCCAACTGAGCTACCGGGGCGTGCTTGTCATTATAACAAAATTTATAGATACGCACCCCTAGGACTTGACCAAATAGTGCTCATGCTTCATAGTTTTTCTTGAAACTATGCAAAAAATAAAAATAGAAAATAACCCACACTATGCACAGGGCTTCACCCTAGTGGAGCTTATTATTGTCATTGTCGTCATCGGCATCTTGGCCGCGATCAGTATTGTGTCGTACAATGTTGTGCAAGATAATGCCAAGTCGCAGTCTATTTCTACCGACCTTACGAAAACCGCATCCGCGCTCACTAAATACAAATCAGAGACCGGTAGCTACCCTACTTCAGCGACGCTATTTAATAGCTCTATCGAAAAGTCTAATACGAGTGGGCAGACAAACTACACCTACACTTACAACGCGACAGATGGTAGCTATTGTCTGATTGGCGCAGGCACGAAATCTTCATTCGTTGTCACAAGTGCAAGCTCCCAGGTGAGTGAGGGCACAAGCTGCCCAGTGAACCTAACCATCACCGCTCCAGCAGATATCGATACTGCTCCAAACACGAGTATTACCATCACAGGAAAGGCAGCCCCTGGAAATAGGATTATCGCGAGCCAATGTGCGTCACAAGCAGCAGGATTCCAGCCAGGCACACGCTGCAACGCATCATCTACAGTCTCTACAACGGTTCCCGCCTCTGGAAACTGGACCCTTAACGTCTATATGGTAGACTTCATCGGAAGCGGGCAAACAATCCTCGGCGCAAGCCCGCAAACTACAAATGCAAACTGCACCGGTGTTGGTCAGTGTCAAATGCAAATTTTTGACTTCGGCAAAACGACAAGTCCAACGAATGTGAACCAAGCGATCGGCTCAAAAACAATTCCGGTATACGCTCAAATCAACTAGTACCCACAAAGGCAGGGAGCGCCATGCAAGACAATCAATACAATCCACTACAGCAACCCGAGAGCGAACCTCAGCCTGTCCAGCCTCCTCTTCCGCCCGTTCAACCTATAGTCACACCAATGGCACCTCAAGCGCCACCCGTTCAGCCTGCCACCCCTCAACCGTTCAACCCGTTTGCGAATAGTAGTCCGCTAGCTAGCCAGCAACCTGTGGCACCGCCGCAGCCTCCATACACACCCGCTCCTGCTCCAAAGAAACGATTTAATAAATTGTTTCTTTTTGGCGGCATAGGGCTTGCAGTACTCCTTACTGTCCTTGGTTTTATATTTATTCCTCGTATCCTTCAATCGGCAGAGCTCGCAAAGCTCGATACTGGTTTACCCTACATCTACAAGGCCACTCTTACGAATATAGATCCAAAGGGTAAATTTGAGTATCCGCTTGGATTTACACCCAAAAAGGATACCGAACGACCACTGGATAGCTACCATGAATACTTCCAGGTCTTTTCGGATGATAAGTTCACAAAAGTAGCTGTTGACACGCTCATGACTTACATTGATCATAATGGCAAGCTCATTATCGGCCCGAGTACTCCGGTTGATATTCAGCAGGCTTATGACCTTCAAACAAAAGGAAAAGTTGCCTTAGCCAAAGATCGCGAATGGGGATTTCACGATAAATACTTCTTGGTTCAGTACGTCGACCTTAATTCTGGTAAAAAATTGGAAAAGCCCATCGTGCAACCGTTCCAAGTTGAGCATATGCTCTCCACGCCAAAAGTATCTTACTCGCTAGATGAAAAGGGTAATCTAAATCTCTCTTGGGAAAAAGTGGAAAACGCAGCCGAATATATTGTCGCGAGGGTTGATAGAAGGGGTGGTAGCGGTAGTGCAAACGTATACGCAACACTGCCGCGAGACACGCTCACATGGTCAAGTACAAGCGAATCCAACATGAATACTGGATTTACACAGAACCTCATTATTTCGGAAAGATCTCGCACTGCAGATGAAGCGCAATATACGGGGACCGGGTCCATTGATCAAGAAGCATTCTCGCGACAAGATGATATCGATGTTGCTGTATTTGCACGGCTTGGCTCAGAAGTGTCAGGGTACGAATCCCTCGACACTCTTGCAATTCGTGCAGAGGCACCCTACAGCTTTGCGACCTACACCGCGCGAGCAATGAACATTGAAGTAGCAGGCGCAGTCGAAAAAGTTTCCGATATCCCCGCCACTGTCCCCGTAAGTCTCGCAGATGGACGCACCGCTTTGCAGTCAATCACGGTCAACGTGGATGCCGCACGCATTTCGAACAATAGTATATTTAACACCGACACAAAGCGCTACATGACCACGCTTGACGTCCCTTATACAGTAGACGGTACGGGGCTTAGTTGGACCTATCGAATTGAAAACTTTGATAAAAACAATTATAAACAGCAGCTACAAGACGTCATCGCAGCGAATAAAGAAAAGCAGGTTAAAACCGGAGCCGCAAGCTTTGCAATCCTTGAAGAGCCAAAAGCCGGTATTGATACATCAAATGCAGTCAAAACAATGCCTTCCGTACCTTACAAGGTAAATGGTAGTACAGAGTTTGTGAAATTTATTGCAGCGAATCTTATTAACGGCAATGAACTTATTGATGTCAGTAAGTATGTCAAAGACGGTTCGATTACACCCCAAGATGCCTTCCAGGAAGCAACCAGCCAGAACCCTTACGCAATGTATGTCAGCGGTTACTACTACTCAGAAAGTAAGAAGATGATTCAAGTAAGCTACAGCGGAGAGAGGGCGAAACGTAGTGAGAAAATAAAAGCTCTATCAGTTAAAGTAAAGTCTGTCGTCCAATCTATTATTAAAGGTAACATGTCGCAAACCGATAAGGTACGTGCTATTAATACATACATCACAGATAACGCAAAGTATAATTACGATGCACTTGCTGTGTCAAACTCTTTCTTAGCTCCAGCACTCTACGCAGATGCCTGGACCGCCTATGGAATCTTACTTGATGGCACTGCCGTCTGCGGGGGATACTCACTCGCTTTCAAAGCGTTGGCTGACGAAGCTGGGCTCGAAAGTGTCTACATCACTGGGTACATCGACAGTACCAATCGCCACGCATGGAATAAGGTCAAAGTCGATGGCAAGTGGACCGTCATCGATACTACCTGGAACGACTCGGCGAGCTCTCCAAACAAGTACTTAATGATTACCGACTCACAAGCCGGTCAACTCCGTAGTCAAGTTGAAGACTCTGCGTGGATTGCGGATCCGTTCTTGAAACAATACCAGGCGCTTTAATTTCCCACGTTAGCTTCAGATGCACTCTTTCTCTAGTCTAAATACACATATAAAATACCCGCCCCAATAATAAGTGCGCATATAAAACCAATTGGTGCAATCCGGCTACGGGTAGGGCGGCTTTACGATTGTTTAAATAGTTATCGTAATTATGGTGATTGGCATTATCGTTGGTATTACTGTCGTTTCGTACAGTGCAATTACCCGCAGCTCTAACGAACAATCACTTAAAAAAGACTCGCAGGCCATCGCCTCTCAACTCACTAAATATAAATCAAATAACGTACCTACCCAGAGACTCCCGAGGACACCAATATAGACAGTACCTCGGTCGTAAGCCTTAACTGTACCTACGGTACGATTAGCGATACCCACTGCTTAGTTGGTGCGGGCTATAACAACCTCAGTTTTTACATAACGAGTGGTAATACCGATCCCGCTGAGGACGAAACTTGCCCAATAATGCCCGAATAAACACCTGGTATACTAGGCACATGACCACAAACACCCAAGACCTTACAACCGCAACCTACGTTGCCCGCTACAATCCATCAACCGCTTCGCACTATTTTGTTCGTGGCATTATTTCAACGATTATTTGGACGGTTATTGGTATAGCTGTTACTCTATTTATCGCCCAAATCAATCCTGACTCATTATGGCAGACAATTGTTTCTGCTGTTATTTTTCTCTTCCCCGCGCTGATCTCACTAAGCGCCGCATTTAAAGCAAAGAACCGCTATAACACCGACGACCACCTCGCCATTGCCGTTACACCTACCGGCCTTGCACTACCAGGCCGCGGCACTATTACATGGGATCATATCGTTGGCGTGCGAAAGTCTGGCACCGGCCTTGCGACCGGAAGTGTATTCTTATTTGCATTCGAGGCACTCATTGGTACCCGTGAGACCAATAGTATTAGCATCCACGTAAACGGCGGTGTTGAAGAACTCGACAAACTTGCAAACGCTCCAGGCGTAAACCCGGCCGTGGTTGCCAGTTTAGGTGTTGGGGCAACCCGCAACGATCCCAGCAAGGGTTACCGCATTCCAACCGCATTTATTCAAGGCCTTGGCCAAGATACCTACAACAAAACACTCGCTGCGGTTATCGATGCTGCTTCAAAGCAGGGCGTTCCTACGAATTGGTAACTAAAAAGAAAAAAGCCGTATCGTTGACACGGCTTTTTTCTTTGGTGCGGGCGGAGAGAATCGAACTCTCATCACATGCTTGGAAGGCACGTATATTAGCCATTATACGACGCCCGCAGACCTGAACTACTATAGCATATTTTCTTTGAGGACTCAATCTGTTACAATAGCTACTGCTAGACGCAGCGACCACGGCGTCATTTTTATAGCACACATCCATGGCGGGTGTAGCTCATCTGGTTAGAGCGTCGGGTTGTGGTTCCGAAGGTAGAGGGTTCGATCCCCTTCACTCGCCCCAAGACATTATCTATAAGCCGGCGGCAATATCGTCGGCTTGTTGTTTTTTACCGAGCACTTCTTCGAGGTGTTCTTTTGTAATTTCAATCGTTGCACCCGGCATAGAACCCCTTTCAAGCAGAAGTGTTGCAACCATATTCTCTACGGTACGCTGCACCATACGGCGCATTGGACGCGCACCAAGGCGAGGGTCGTAACCACGTTCAACCAAAAGCTCTTTTCCGTCCTGGGTCACAGAGATAGTGATCTTTTGCGAGGCCAAGTTCTTATTTACATCCGCAAGAATGAGGTCGACGACTTGAAGAAGTTCATTCTTTTGAAGCGGCGCAAATACCACCATTTCGTCGAAACGGTTTAAAAATTCTGGGTGGAAAATATGACTACTAATAAGCTCATTCACAAATTGCTCTTCAAATTGCTGCAAGCTGTAGCCACGCTGAATATATTCCTGAATGCGATCCGCGCCCGCGTTACTTGTGGCAATCACCACAGTGTCACGAAAGCTCACCTCTCGGTTGCGCACATCGCGAAGAATACCCTCATCAAGAAGCTGTAGAAGTGTTGTAAGCACACTTGAGTGAGCCTTTTCCAGCTCGTCGAGCAGTACCACACTAAACGGCTGCTTCATCACCTGGGCGGTAAGGCTACTTGGGTCATCGGCGCCGTCCGCAATCAGGCGCGCGACGTCATCAGACGACACAAATTCGTTCATATCAAGACGGATGATATTATTTTCCCCGCCAAAGTAAACCGCGGCGAGCGACTTCGCAAGTTCGGTCTTACCGACGCCCGTAGGACCTAGGAAAAGGAACGTTCCCACCGGGCGATTCTGGTTGCGAACACCGGAACGTGCGCGGCGCAGTGCGTTAGAAACCACGCTCACAGCCCTTTCCTGACCAATCATCCGCTTATGGATGAGTGACTCGAGATTCAAAAGCGTTTCTCGCTCGTCTTTGTCGCTAGCATTTGCGGTTTTCACACCGGTTGTCTTTTCGATCGCAGTATTAACCGACCGTGCCGACACAAGTCCGCCCTCCTCGGGGTATTCGGCGGCTTGTTCAAGCAAAGTAATAGCCTGACCTGGCATCGCCACATCATAGACGTATCGCTGGCTCAGTCGATATGCCTCTTTAAGCGCCTGATACATAAAGGTCACCTTACGACGGTGTTCAATCATTGGCAGGTGGTCTTCAAGAACTTTAAGTGTGTCAGATTCATCGGTTGGCTGGACCACAATACGCGCCATCGCACCAGTCAGCGCAGGAGTGCGCTTGCTAATTCGCAGGAATCGCTGCTCGTCCATAGTCATGATGATACGAAGACGGCGCGCCTCAATGACCGGAAGAAGGAGCGACGTAAGATCAACCGCGCCCACGCCCTCTTCGAAGAATAGCTCAGCATTATCGAAGCAGACGATAATATTTTTTGCCGCGAAAGCTTCACCGAGCAAGTTACTCACGAGCGCCTCAAGACCGCCTCGTTGGCCAGCAGCCGCAAGAATGCGTGAAGCATCAAGCATAAATACCTGCTGATACCATAGTGATTTTGGCACCGCCGCGCTTGGACTCATTAGTTTTTCCGCAAGTTCGTATACAAGCTCTGTCTTACCAACGCCGTCACGCCCCACAAGGGCAATCGTACCGCCTGCTTCTATATTCGATACCAACTGCATTAACGTGTCGGTGCGGATTTCACCGCGTGCCATCGTGCCGCTTTGCGCAATATTCACCCCAAAGCGAGAGAGATTTGGAATCCAGCCAAACGACCAATCACGTCCAATGCCACCCGGCTGTTTTGGCTTGCTTGATTTCGTCGCAATAAGGTTTGAGATGTAGTGATACCACTTCACGCCGCGCATAAGGTCTTCGTCGCTCAGCTGCAAATGCCCAAGCAGGGTTTCACGCATTGGCACCTGGCGGACCATCGCAACAATCAACACCCCCGGGCTTACCTTGCCATCAAGACTATCGGCAATTTTAAGCGCCTCTTCAAAAATACTTGCCGTATCATCAGAATTCTCAGAACTGACTTCTTTCAAGAAACTGCCACCGATCCCAAAGCGAACCTCGAAGAAAAGCCCACCGTTTACTTTCATAAGTGCGAGAGCGATTTCTTTAGGTGACGGCTGAGGGCTCAACAAGGCGAGCATTTCAGCATCGAGACGCGCGTCGATTGAACGATTCTTGTCGTCAACGGGCACTTCACGAAGCTCATATTTATACCACTGTACGATCATCGCAGGTACCGCAGCGAGCCCAATAAGCGCCCATCCGAGTGGCATTTGCACCACGACGAGGAAAATACCAAACACAAGAAGCAGCGCAGTGGTGAGTTCAAGCCCAAAAATCCACGGCGAAAGGATTCGCCCAAATCGCGCGAGCTGTGCGCGTCGGCTGTGGTAATTAAAAAGTTTTACATCCATGTCGGTACCCATCCAATTGCAAGCATGATAAACCCAGCCACTGGCAGTAGTGGCAAGAACCACCACGCAACCATAATGACCGTTTCATACACTGCCTGCAGAATAATCACCACAATACCGAAGAGAATCGTGAAGAACCGCACGAATGCGCCGATTATTCGCGAAATAAGCTGGTCAATAAAGGCGCGAAGCTCACTTCCTATCGAGCCATCACTTCCGCCATTCGCAGAAATCTGACGAAATGGTGAAAATAGCGTCGATAAAAGTTGCCCGACCGAGAAGAATTCAAGGGTTAACGCGAAACGATGCGCTACGCGCCTCCACTGACCTACCCAACCTCGGCCATACCACCAGGATATTAGTCCCACCAGAAACATGCTTTTATTATACGGTATATCGAGTACTTTTCGCGCTATAATAAAGGATATGCCTCAATCTTTTACGATTATTCTTGGCAAAGCCGTGCGCTACGCCGCTCGCCTCCGTGGCGGCGGATCTGCCCTTCCGGGCCTTTTTGTTGAGCGCATCAGCCCTTCGTTCGTTCCTGACACGCTCGCCCAGCTTCCTCATGGTGTCGTTGTGATTAGTGGTACGAACGGCAAAACGACTACCACAAAAATGGTGGTTTCACTGCTCGAATCGCAAGGCCTCAAGGTGTTCACCAACCGTACCGGGAGCAACTTCGTGCGCGGTGTTGCTGCTGCACTACTTGGAGAAATTGACGTAAAAGGAAAACTCGATGCCGATATCGCAGTGCTCGAACTCGATGAAGCGCATGCCGTAAAGTTTGTAGAAGTTGTGCCGCCTCACTACTCGCTTCTTCTTAACGTGATGCGCGACCAACTTGATCGCTTTGGTGAAATTGACACCACCGCACGCATGCTTGAACAAATCGCCCGCGCCACCACGCACACAGTAGTCTTGAATCGAGAGGACGGGCGCATTCGCGCAATTGCGCCAAAGCTTTCAACCGAAGTACGCTACTTTGGGCTTGCCGACAACTTGCTTTCGCAGTTCCCGACTGATGACGAACTTCACGATGAAGCCGTTTCCAAAAAAGCCGCAAAAAGGCCGGATGCGGATGTTGTACTAAAAGACTTCAATGAAAAAGGCGCGGCATTTACGATTAACAAAAAGGCTTTCGTGACACCGCTCAAACTAAAGGGCGTGTATAACATTTTCAACAGTGCTGCCGCACTTGCGCTCGTGCGTGCAATCGAACCGACCGCATCGGTTAACAGTCTCCTTGGCGCACTCTCTACCGTCACACCGGCGTTTGGTCGCGGTGAAACGCTTAATGTAGGTGGACAGCCGCTCGAGCTCGTCCTTGTCAAAAATCCTTCCGGCTTCCGCCTCGGACTCGAATCATACGACCCCGACGGCTACGCAACGATGATTGCGATTAACGATAACTACGCAGATGGTCGCGATATGTCATGGCTCTGGGACGTCGACTTCACGAAACTTTCGGACAACCCAGTATACGTCACCGGTATCCGCGCCTACGACATGGCGCTTCGTCTTCAATACGATGAAGTAGGTATGGAAAAAGTTGATACCGAACTCGCTAGAGCACTCGCTGATTTTATTGCGCGTCACGATGCCATGCCAAAGCGAATTTATTGTACCTACACCGCGATGCTCACCCTTCGCAAAGAACTTTCTAAAATTACGCGTGTCGAGGTTGTCTCATGAGTGATGCAAAAAAACAAATCGTTATTGTCCAGCTATACCCGCGCGATATGAATATCTACGGCGATCACGGTAACCTCCAAGTACTTGTGCGTCGACTCGAGTGGTATGGGTATGCGCCAAAGGTTATCCACTACAACGTGGGTAATACTTTCCCTAAATCTGCTGATATCGTCATTGGTGGTGGTGGTCAGGATAGCGGGCAGGAAAAAATCCATGCCGACCTTCTGAAAATTGGACCGACTCTTAAAAAATGGGCCGAAGATGGCACCCCAATGCTTATGGTGTGTGGACTTTACCAGCTGTTTGGCCACTTCTTCCGCACACTTAATAACGTCAGCCTCGAGGGTATTGGGGTTCTTGACGTTGAAACCTACGGCACAAATGAGCGACTCATTGGAAATATCGTCACCACAAGTGATGCCTTTGGCGAAATCATTGGCTACGAAAACCACAGTGGGCAGACCTTCCTTGGCGAGCACGTAAAACCGTTTGCCACAGTGGTGCGTGGCGCGGGAAACAACTCAAAAGACGGCCACGAAGGTGCGATTTACAAAAACGTGATCGGCACCTACCTACATGGTTCGATTCTTCCAAAAAACCCAGCAGTAGCCGACTTCCTTATTAAAACGGCGGTAAAAAGGAAATATCACGCGTTTAGCAAAGACCTTATCGACGATATGTTTGCCGATATGGCACGCACCATTGCCCGCGAGCGTCCACGGTAGTTACACGATAATCTGACTTTGGCGAAAGTTATAGTTTGATTTTCGCCACATCCACACGCAGGCTCCGCCAAGAATACACACGTACATCAACCAAAACCACCTCTCTGTGAGAATCTCGCTCTGCGCCCAGGGAATATCAGCCACGAAATAGGCGACATTCGTCATGTAGCCTAAGAGCCAGCTCGTAAGCATGGCTACCCATTCTATTAGTGGCACACCAAACAGCACGCCAATCCCGCACCCAAACGTAAGGAGCATCGCAAGTGGTACTAACGGCACCACAAGAAGGTTTGCGATAATCGCAACATTTGAAATAGTGCCGAACCCGAGCGCAATAATCGGAATAGTGACTAGGTGCGCAGCGATTGTCTCACCTAGTAGCTGGCGCATAATACTCGGCTCCTTGGCACCAAAGAAATACGCATGAAGGAGCGGCGCCACAATCATCACACCCGCAAATGCCACGAAACTTAATTGCCAACCTAAATCACCCCACACATAACTTGGCTGGAAAGCAACCGTTATCGCTGCGGCAATCGGCAGCAGTACCAATGGATGAAACGCATGCCCGTAATATCCCGACAATAAACTCATACCCGACACGAGCCCCGCCCTTGTCATACTTGGGCTTAAGCCAGTAATCATCATGAATCCCAGGATCATAATTCCCGCCGAAACCGCAGAGAGATACTTAGATACCCTTAGAAGAAGTTTTCTTGCCACTCGCACCAAAATAGTCAGATTATAGCCACTCGCAACCACAATATGGGTGAGTCCTGCAATTTTTAAAGCATCAGCGAGATCTACCGGAAGCGCGCTCTTTTGGCCTGTGAGAAACCCAATACCTAGACTCGCCTGTGGCTCCGGAATAACCACCCTGACTTTTTCGGCAAACCCGTCACGTATCTCGCGCCCGACATCACCAAATTGTTGACGCTCCACTCGGTCGATACTCAGCACTGATACGACCGCAGGGAAACTTGCAAACCCCTCGCCTATCCTACCTTCAAAATAGACCGTGTCGCCCCTCAAGGCTCCCGCCGTCACCCGACTCGTCACGAGAATCGTACCCGGAAAAGTCACTCCACCAATGTACACCCCATCAAGCTGCAACGAATATGTCCCCGAAGCGCTTTTCGAAATATCCTCCTTGACCCTTCCCGATACTGCACTCGTCGTGTCATACACATACTTATAGATATCGCGTCCTACCAAGTGAAGCGAGCCATAAGAAATACCCGCACCGACTGCTAGCGCACCCAAAATCGTTAAACCCCACACCTGCCGCAAAAATAAAACCCCGACCAGTAACGGCACGGCCGCAAACCCCAGCCACGGAGGCGCACGTAGCATCTGTGAAACTGCGACGCCTACCACAAAACAGGCACACGCACCCGCGATACGCCACGACACATGAATTTTACGCTGCATCCATTTCATACCCTTATGGTATAAAGTGCGCGTGAACTAGTTTTAAACTTTAAAAGCTAATTTCTTCAATCACAATTTCGCAAGCAGTTGAATCATTTGAACTGCTATATGCCCACGCATCAGAAATACCACAACTTTGGTTTTTACCATGCAGCGCGTACTCAATGACCCGTGCATACCCAGTACTACTTGCACTTGTAGAATCGATGCCATACACCGCACCTATGTATGATTCACCTGGAACGGGGATTGTCATATCGGAAACCGGATTTGTCGTCGACTTCAAAAAACTCATCATCTGTGAGTTGAAGGCTGCATCTTCATAGACATTCACGCCCGTCACCTGGCCACATGCTGCGTTTTTGTATCCCGTACCAAGACATGTCATTGCGATTCGCTGCCCATCAAGCTCGCGTTGGGTCTTAGGATAGGTGCGTTTTGCAAGGTAGTAGGTTTTAATAGCATCATAATAAGAGCTTGTCCCGCTGACAATTTGGGTGTTATAGGCGGATTTCGTTACCCCTCGATACGCGACGATAGTAACCGTCGCAAGAATCGCAATCACTACGACGACAATAATCAGTTCGACAATCGTAAAACCCTTACTGTTTGTGTGATGCCCCATGTACTGTCCACTATACCGCTCTCGCCAAAAAATCAAAAGCCAAATAAAAAACACCCCCGGTAGCGACAGATTCGGTAAAGAATCAAAGGGATGTTCTTTATATGGAGGGACCGATGGGGCTTGAACCCATGACACCCTGCTTAAAAGGCAGGTGCTCTAACCAGCTGAGCTACGGTCCCGGACCCTATGGAGTATATAGCAACAGGGGTGATATGTCAATTAGTGCTTCTTCTTTGACTTCTCTGCAAGATGAGCCGGTTTGGTGAAAAAGAGGTCGATGACCGCAAGGATTACCCCTGCGCTAATGATAATATCTTTATACTGGCGAATCGTTGAATACACCACACCACCCGATCCATCCAGGGGCAGCGCATAACTTAACGGCTCAACCAAGAAAGCGAGTGCGAGTACCGTAAAAAGCACCGCGCCTACAAGCCGACCTACTATCCCCTTGTATGAATAGCCGTGGAAAAGCAGCAGGATTGCCGGTAGTAATACTACAAGCGATTGGGCTACCGCCTGGGTAATCACACCATCAGGCACCACGCCCGTTGCCGCAACCACCAACCCGGCGTTGTAGCTCCAGATTGTGCTAAGCGTCGCGCCGGCAGTAAGCGCCAAACCTAAAAGCCCGAAGCGCCGTTTCGAAATGAAGGCGCCGAAAAATAGCCCAAGCGCCACACCAGCCAACACAATAATTGGAATCATCAGAACGAATCCCCCGTTTCTTGATCGCTAAAATCCGCCAGCATGCCCCTCTTGATACCCGCCTTCTGCACACTTCCTGCCGGAAGCTCGAGCACATACCGAGATGGGTCTTTAGGCACAAAAGTTTTTGTGGTTGAAAGTTCAGGACTCGCGTCCGTTACAATGTGAACCACTTTCTTTTTACTATCAAGCCACACAATATCAAGCGGCACATACATATCCTTCATCCAGATACCCCACTTGCCGTCTTCCGGGAACGCCATTAAAAGACCGCCGTTCTTTGACAGTTCTTTGACGCCCGACAGCCCTTGAATGCGCTCGGCCTCGGTATTTGCAACCCATACGCTATATGCGCCACTGCCCACTCGTACGAGTGTCGTCGGCTGAAATGTCGCCACTATATAGGCAATCACCGAAGCGACAAGAAGTGCCACCAGCCCACCGATTAATACATAAGTTGTTGCTGGTCGCCAGATACGAATACTGGGCCTATCCATAAGGCCCAGTATATCATTTTCGAGTTGAAGTTACGCTACGCGCCAACTTTATCTTTTTTGTTGCGTCGCTTCGCGTTAAGCTCGACATACTCAATAATTGGCGTTGCAACGTCGCGTCCAGTCACTTTTTCAATACCAAATCCAGGACTGGCATTTACCTCAAGGATAAGTGGACCGCGTTCAGAACGCATCATGTCGACACCAGCAACGTTAAGTCCCATGGCGCGCGCTGCCTTAATGGCCATCTTGCGCTCTTCTTCGGTCAACTTAATAACCGTACCCTCTCCACCCTTGTGAAGATTAGAACGAAAGTCGTCGTCGAGGCTCTGGCGCTTCATACTTGCAACCACACGACCACCCACTACAAAGGCACGAATGTCAGTACCGGCTGATTCTTTCACGAATTCTTGCAGGAGGATGTTCGTACCGTCTTCGTTGGTAAGGTAGAACGCCTGAAGTACAGACTTTGCCGCCTTCTTGGTTTCTGCAAGCACCACACCATTTCCATGCGTGCCACGTGCAAGCTTAATGATTACCGGAGTGCCACCGAGCTTATCGATAAGGTCATCGATGTCGGCAGAGTTACGAGAAAAGACGGTCTTTGGCACACCAACGCCCGCTTTCGCGAGGAGCTGCATACTACGGAGCTTGTCGCGTGAACGGTTAATGGCAATCGAGCTAGAGATTGTATAGACACCCTGCATTTCAAGCTGGCGCACAATCGCCGTGCCGTAGCGAGTCATGTACGAAGCGATGCGCGGAATGATTGCATCGAATTTACTTAGGTCTTCACCCTTGTAGCTTACCGTCGGGTTGTTCTTTTCAATCGAAGCGTAGCATTCTTTGTACTTAATAATCGTGACTTCGTGACCACGAGCAAGGGCAACCTCTTTGAGGCGCTTGGTAGAGTAATTTCCAGGACCGTTGGATAGGATAGCTATTTTCATCGTGTGTTCTCTCCTTCGTCGTCAAGTTCACTATTAATTCGTACGTCGACTTTTATACCATTCTCACGCAGGAACCGCCGACCTAGGAGTACCTCGCGTTTCATATCGCGTCGATCGGATAGGCCAATCTTCGTCGTATATTCTCTTCCGCCACAGATTATGTTTGTTGTGATGATAAATCGTTTCTGGCGATGCCCTGTTGCACTTCGGATGTGCGTTTCTTCAAATTCGGTCGTTTCCTGGGCAAGGCTTTTCTTACCAAGCGGGGTATATTTCAGTACCCGCTGCTTCTGTTTCCCGCGTTTCACTACCTTAATGTCGGTACAGTGGAGCGCCCCGGAATAGGCACCAGTATCTACCTTCGCAAGTGCGCCTTGAATACCGAGTTCTGGAAACTCGACATATTCAAGACAGCCAATGGTTTTTCGTCGATTCAACATACTTTTATTATCTCATGTATAACTGCGTAATTATAGCATAAATAAGCATAAAAAGCAATACCGTCTTGACTTTTTACCTCTGTTAGCGCATAACTATAGGGGTGAAAGAATCTTACATTTATATTGTTGGTCAGCCCGATGTGCAGTCCGGCGCACTTGATACTATTCGCCGCCTTGGCTACAAGGCAGGCATCTTGAGCGACACAAGGCTCACACTCAAAAATCCCGAACTCTACGACCGGATTGAAAAAGTTGATTTTGAACATATTGACGACGAACTCACCCGACTCGATACATTGCAACTTGAAGTCGCAGGGCTCGTCTGCACGTACGAAAACTACGTAGTAAGTAAAGCCAAGCTCGGTGAGCATTTCGCTGCACCTTCGCTCTCTCTCGAGTCGGCAAAACTTTGTACCGATAAATCACTCATGCGACAAGCGTTTATCGATGAAGACCCTTCAATTTCGCCTAATTTCACCGCCATCGCAAGCGTCAATGATGCGCTCGCATTCGCCGCCACCTACGGCTACCCTCTTATTATCAAGCCAACCAACCTTGTCAAAAGCCTGCTCGTGCTCCGCTGCGACAACGAAGCGCAGCTTATTGAAAACGTCAGCTATGCCCAAGAGACAATTGGTAAATTATACGAAAAGTATCATATTTACGAGCGTGAAGCGCAACTTATTATCGAAGAATTCATCGAGGGCAAGCAGTGTTCAATCGCGGCCTTTGTCGACGAACACGGAGTACCCCATTTCTGCCAAGGCGTGGTCGCGCTCACGAACGCCCAAGATATTCATGTCGATGATAATTTCCTTTACAAGCGCGAACTTCCTGCAGTTATCGACCCTGAGCTTGAAAAAGAAATGTTCCGCGTTGCGACCGCAGGAGTAAAAGCGCTCAAGATGCGTTCTGTCCCTGCGCACATTGAACTTATGTACGGGCCAAAGGGCGTCAAGATTATCGAAATTGGTGCGCGAATCGGCGGATATCGACCACGCATGTACAAATACAGCTACGGACTCGACTTAATTGAGCAAGAAGTAAAACTCGCCATCGCCCACACACCTACACTCCAAGGTGATTTCACCACGTACTGTGCAGTCTACGAGCTTTTCCCTGAACAAGAAGGTAGGTTCCAGGCCATCAAAGGTAATATCGATACCTCAATCCTCACCTATTACCGTGAAACCGCAAAAATTGATGGACCAGTTGGTCCTGCGAAGAACGGCTACAAGGCATCGGCAATTATTATCGTCACCAACCCTTCACGCGAAGCATTTGAAGCGATGTGCGCACAAGTTGAACAATTGACCGTCGAGGTTGCATAGATGAGAATCGCCCACCTTCTCCCTACGAGTGCAGTATTTCCACTTGTAAAACACAATGGTCGCTACGAGTGGGCACTTCGCCTTGCAAAGCTTCAGGTAGCGTCAGGCCACGAAGTAACTATATTTGCGGGTAATAAATCGGGTGAGGGCACCGTAACTTGGCGCACCACCGAACCGAGCGACGCGTCGAAGCGAGAACGGAATCTCGAACTCTTACATCTTGCCTTTGAAGACGACTCTTTTGATGTATACCATAGCCACTTCGACAGTCTTCACTACCTTGCCGCCGATGCAACCAAAAAACCCGTCATCGTCACGCAACACTGGTTTCCTCACCAAGAAATTGCCGATTCGGTGAGGTTTAACACCCGCGGCAACGTCATCGCAGTCCCTGTTACCCAGTTCATGCAAGATGAAGATACGAAACTTGGCATACCAAAGACAAACTTCATTTATCACGGTATAGACCTGTCGCTATTCAGCTTTAGTAAAACCCATGAAGACCGGCTTCTCTTCGTAGGCCGTATTCACCCCAACAAAGGGGTCGATAAAGCCGTTGAATATGCGCTGGCAACACAAAGTAAGCTCGACATCATTGGTAAAATTAATGCCACCGAGAACGAATACTGGAGTCGCATCGAACCTCGTATTGACGGCGAGCAGATTCGCTACCTTGGGCCAAAGCACCTAGAAGAAGTTGCCCTTGCCTACCAAACCGCAAAGGCGGTCATCTTCCCGAGTACCCACGCAGAAGCCTTTGGTCAAGTAACCGTTGAGGCACAGGCGTCTGGCGCTCCAGTAATCATCAGTGACGTAGGCGCATCGCGCGAACTCGTACACCACGGGAAAACCGGGTTTATCTGCCATGACGACGAAGATTTTATATCGGCAATCGAGGCAATTGACACTATCGACCGTCGCGCCTGTCGACGACACGCCGAAAAGTTCGACATTCACTCAATGGTTGACTCCTACACCAACTTATACGAGCAGGCTATTCGCTCGATTGACTCAACGCGCGCTGAATAAGTGGCTCGAGGCGATTTAGGAGAATCGGCGTCCAATCGATACCCGCATCCTCTGGTGTAGGTAGTAGCCCATAGCGGTGAAGCCGTAGCTGATCATCAAGATCAAGCGTTGTAATCATCGTCGCACGCTGACGCACTTCTGGCGCCGCCTGTGCAAGTTCACTATGCATTATATTCTCTTCCGCGTAGGAGAGTGGTTGCGAGTTTGTACCCTCGGAAAGCATAAGCCGAAGTACGCGGTCTGCTGCCTCGCCCGCTGCCGCAAGTGCACCTACATTACCGGTAGCAATCTTCTCGTCATAGAATGCCTTGGTTGCATCGTATACATCTCCTCCGCCCTCAAGTACGCGCACCGCCTTCGCATAGGCAAATGCCACCGGTTTACTTTCGCCAAATAGGTCTTGCTCGAGTTGGCGCTGCACCATGTTTGCGCCAGTCTCGCGTAGCATGCTGACGCGCCGACCTTTCAGCGCTCCAATACGAAGGTATCGGCTCAGCACTTGATCAGCCTGCCCCTGGTTAATATGCGTCAATTCATGAATCCCCGTCGTCAGTACATCATAAAGGCTCCGCTCGTTATTAGGGGTCATAATCACGGCATCAATGTTATTGACTGCAAAAGTGTCCTTATTGGGGTTTCGGACAACTTGATACAAACCATCGGCGGCACGAGCACCCCTGCCAGGGGTCCAGGTCGAAGCATCCTCGGCACTACGCATACTTGCATCGCCTAAAATACCTTCAAAAAGGCTCTGCATATCATCCGCACTCACCATGGTGTTACGTAAAATCTCTTTTTGCTCGGGAGTATATACGGCTGGAACTTGGTCGCCAGACTCCTCGTGCGCCGCACTTTCAAATAACGCGTCGTCCACCGCAGAGCTCGCCCCCTCATGGTCGTACCCTATGCCATTCTTTATATAATCGAGTCGCTTGTTGAGAGACGGTCGCGTCTGCTCACTTTCCGCGAAGCGTGACAGCATCGCAGGCATTGCGCGATAGGCATCAACGACCGTTTCCTCGTCGTCGATAAGTTGCGATTGCGCAACAAGATACTCAAGCGTCACAATATCACTGGCGACCATCGCGTTAATCCGTTTTGAATAAATATCAACAAATGCCCGCTTTGCCCCATCAACACCATGCACTTTATTGCGTAGGTTCAATCGATGCTCGGTAAGATAGTCTCTTGCATGAATTGCCGCTTCGGCGAAGTGAAGTGTTTTCTTTGGATCAAGCACAATAGGCATGGCGCTCATAAGTCGCTCTGAGGGTCGCTCACCACGAACAAGCGCCTGCTTCATTTCGGTTTTATAATATAGGGCACTCTGCCTCGACATTTCCGTCAGAGTCGTCTCTTCAACCGTGCCATCCGCGGCGTGTTGGGCAAGCCAGGCATACACATCCTCACTCGACTCAAACTGGCGCATAGTGCCTTCAAACCCAGGCACCTGCACATGTCCGGTCAGAAAGGCTTCGGCGAAAAACTTTGGCGCCCACATCGCCTCGCCCTTGTGCTTTCTCAGAAGTGATTCAAGTGTGAGGTCCGTGCTTACTGGTAGCTCGCAAAGTTCGGCTTCAAATCCCAGCGCCCGCTCGGCCTCTTCGGGTTCTAAGGGAAGTTCAGGGTCAAGTAACAGAGCCTCGGAGAGCCGTCTACTCCCCTTGCCGCTTCGTTCCATATAAATATTTGGCTCTTCACCCGTAATAATGTGGCGAGATACTGCAGCTGCTTCTTTTTCGGATATTTCAGTCATGTTGATGTTGTATACTTTTACAACATCATAGCAGACTCGAAAGGGTTCTAAAACTCCTCGAGGATTTTGCGCTGCTTCTTAGAAAGCTTCGTCGGAGTATCGACAATAATGCTGACAATATGCGGACCGCGCTTATCTTCGTTGCGAAGATGCGGTACGCCGTGCCCAGAAAGCTTAAAATCAGTGCCGCTTTGTGTACCCGCAGGAACTTTCATGCGGACCGTACCGTCAACTGTCGGCACTTCAATCTCCGTACCAAGCGCGGCATCAATCATCGACACATGCTCTTCAGAAAGAATAATGTCACCTTCACGGGTAAATTTCTTATCAGCCTTTACACGAATATGAATATAGAGGTCACCCTTCTCGCCGCCACCAACCGCTTCGCCGCGACCAGCCAAACGAATCGTTGCGCCATCATCAATACCCGCAGGAATCTTTACCTTAATGGTTTGCTTCTTGCGCTGCGTACCGGTTCCACGACATATCGTACACACCTTCTCGGGCACCCTACCCGCACCGTGACAGGTCTCACAAGGAACGGTTTGCTGAATTGCACCAAACATCGTATTCATGACGCGTGTCTGCTGACCGGCACCGTGACAGGTTGGGCAGGTTTTCATATCGTGGCCAGGCTCAACAGTTGTGCCCTTACAGTGCTCACAGGTATCTTCGAGGTCAAGCGCCATATCGTGCTCGAGTCCAAAAATAGCCTCGATAAAGGTCAGCTGAAGCTGCACTTCAACATCGCGTCCTTTTTTTGGACCACGCTGACGAGCGTTACCGCCGCCAAAGAATTGGTCGAAGATATCACCGAATCCACCACCAAAGTCGAAGTTTGCGTTCTGGCCATTAAACCCGCCAAAGCCCTCGAATGGGTTGCCGCCACCTGCGCCACCGCCCGCAGCACCGCCTACACCCGCGTGACCGAATTGGTCATAGCGTTGACGCTTTTGCGAATCCTTCAGTACATCGTAGGCTTCGTTAATTTCCTTGAACTTGTCTTCATTTCCGCCCTCTTTGTCCGGGTGGTATTGCACGGCAAGCCTGCGGTAGGCTTTCTTTAGCTCGTCTGCAGAGGCGGTTTTTGAGACCCCTAAAACTTCGTAGTAATCACGCTTACTCATATCTGTATTTAGTATACGGTTTTAGCACTCATATGTCTAGAGTGCTAAATAAAAAATGGCCGCATCATGTGCGACCATTTTTTTTCATTCAGCGCAGGTACTTACGCAGCCGTCTTACGACCGGTAATCGCCTTCCAGACAAAGAGCACAATCACCGCACCTACAAGGGCGACAACGAAGCTCCAAATATTAAAGCCTGTGAAGCCACTACCCCCGAGGAGGCCGAATATCAAGCCTCCCACAAAGGCGCCCACAATACCTGCGATGATATTGCCGACAACCCCCTGGCTGGCGTTTGTACCAGTAATCATTGAGGCGACCCAACCCGCCAGACCTCCGACTACTATCCATGTAATGATATCCCAAAGTCCCATAACTCTCCTCCTTCGGTTAGTATATGTACTTATTATTATACGCCTTTTTCAGTCGTTTGGCAGCCCTTACGGGGCGTATACTAAGTATATGCCGCGACGCACCAAACAAGGATTTGACACAAAATCATATCGATTCGACACTATCTGTGAAGGCAAGCGATTCTTTAAGACAGAGGCTGAAGCGCTTGATGCTGCCGACTTTCGCATGCTTGAAAATATGACTGTGACCATCGGTATCTATCAGTGCGCCACCTGTCGCAATTGGCACCTGACAAGTATTGGCCTAAAGCAAAAGACAAAACGTCGTAAAGCATAGGCGTTGTTGCTATACTGAAATCACATGAAACCGCTCATTCGCGCCTTCGGGGCAACTTTCGGAATTCTTCGCGCCGAATATCGACAGCTTTTTAACCGATACATCGCACCTATCGAGCGCTTCCCTGGCGATGCCCGTGAAATTTGCCAACAAATCATCGATCGCCTTTGGTACGGCGACTTCTACCGCACAAGCCTTGGGCATTATAACTTTTTTTGGATGCGCGACTTTGGTACGGTAGCCGAATCACTTGTCATACTTAACCATGCAACCCATGTCCACCACACTCTCAGGTGGGCGATGCGCCACTACCGTCACGGAGGGCGCGTTAAGCTTTGTATCGACAAAAATGGCAACGTCTTTAATGCACCAGGTAAACCTAGTATCGATGCGCTGCCGTGGCTTCTTCATTCGCTCGTTGTGAGCCGCTACGAACTCAATAGTGAAGAGCGTGAATTCTTGGGCGGCGAACTCAGCCGTTACGTCGACCGTTACCTCACCCCAGAGGGTGACATCAAAAAAGGCGTGCGTTACGCCGAAATGCGCGACGCGGTGTACTACGAGCGTAGCGCCTACGCAGTAGCGCTCGTGGGACGACTTGCCCAATGCGCAGACGTCCTTCAGCTTGATAATTTCCCTTTCGCCCCATCCGTCTATCGAGATATCCTTATTAATGAATACTGGAATGGCATGTTCTTTAAAGCCGATCGCGTGACGACACACTTTAGTTCGGATAGTGCACTCATTCCATTTTTCTTAAAAGTCGTCGAAGACGCAGACATGGTGAACGCCACACTTGACTACATTGATAAGACCGAGCTTAACCTCCCCTACCCAATGAAGTATGGTGAAATCCCTTCGCGCCGCCTTCGCTATCGCTTTGGGATGGGTCCGATTTCGATGCCTAACTACACCGAAACTTCCATTTGGACATGGCACGCGACGTACTACCTACACCTCCTGAAACGCTACGATCGGCCAGAATACAAAAAACAATACGACCAATTCAGCGCCCTCATCGAACGACACCAAACCTACCCCGAACTTACCAATCCAGATGGCTCTTGGTACTACGCGCCGTTCTACCGCGCCGACCCGGGCATGGTGTGGGCTGCGCTCTACCTAGAACTTCCTACGAAATAAAGGGAACCCCGCCAAGCATGCGCTTGACGGGGAAACGAGAGCTACGCAAGCTCAACGTTCTTGTCAGCCCAGTCCATCACCTCGCGCGTCAATCGGCGTGCGGCAAGTGATGTCTTTGAAGGTCGGTCTCCGTGCCACCATTGTGACCAAAAGAGCTCAAGAGGATTGAGACACTCCAGGCAATCCATGTGCTGCAATTCGCCCTGTGCGTACTGCTCGTTGCGCTCGGTGTAGACAAAGGTGTATCCTGAACGCTCCAGAGCCGCACGACTCCCGATATTCTGCTTTATGACCGCAGACTTGATACGGTGAAGCCCTAGCTCGTTAAAGGCGTACCACGTGCGTGCCTTGTGGGCAACGCTCGCGATTCCCTTACCCCAAAACTCGGGTCGGAAAATAAGCGAACCGCTTGTCGCCTGACGAATAAGGCCAGAGTGCCCGTCCTTATCGATATCGACTAATGCTGAATTACCTATGAGTGTACGGCTCTCACCGTCTACAATCCAGATACCCCAAATCAGGGAATCCTTCGCAGCGCGAGTCTTCTCAAACCACTCCTCCTCATCTTCAGCGGTCGGTGCGAAGTCCATACCCATGTACCGCGTAATACTTCTGCGCTGCAGCCCGCCCCCGTGAGCAAGACTCACGAACTCGGATATCGTCTCCTTGGTCATAGGCGCAAGTTCAATCTGCAACTCACCAACGGTGAAGCGCATAATGGGACCAAATGCCATGATCCTCTCCTTTCCCTAGCCGGACCGTCCGGGCTAGTGTTATAGGCCTCGTATTTCGAGACCAGATGAGCCTCCAGGTTCCGCGAGAGTATATCTTTAGATGATAAAAGCCTCCGAGCTGGAGGCTTATCTTGTATCAAAATGATGGGTGATTAAGAGTTCAGATAAGCCATATCGGTGTCAATGCGAAGAGTGCCGCCTTTGACTGCGACATGCTTCATAGTGAACTGATATGAATTAAAACTGTTCATAAGCTTAAAATAATATAATTATTTGCTTTCGTCAACTTTTTGTTTAGAAGTAGCGCTTTGGCGGGCAGTGAAAATAGCGCCCACCCCTAGCAGCACAAGTACCGCACCGACTGCAATGCCCGCCCACTGCGATCCACCAGTGTCACCGTAGAATGCGGCCGTCGCGTCCGTTTTTACGAAAGCCTCTTCTGGTTGCAACGGGTCATACACAATTGGCGCCGTCGAACCTACTTTCACCTCATCTTTATTTTCTTTGCAGTTATCTCCAACCGACTGCACTTCATATTCTTTGTCGTTCACCGTGTAGTGATAGACCGGGCAATACACTGTTTCGATGTGCCGACTCCGTCGGGTACCCTCCGTCACCGCGTTACTTTCTACCGCGGCAACCTTACCCTCCACCTGCTTACCTGCGCCGCTACTAAGTCGCGCCCATGACACCGCAGCATCTTCTCGCGCCTGGTTTTGAGGCAAAAATCCAAGGCCAGCCACAACCAGCCCACCAATAATCGCAATAATTCCAATAGTTAATTTGGTCTTACTCATCATCTCTCCCTTGTCTTTTTCTATTATACAAAAAGAACCGCCCATTCCGGACGGTTCTTTTGTGTGGAGATTCGACTACTTCTTTTCGTCGACTACTTCACCTTCGACAGGCTCGTCAGACTTTTTGTCTGCATCACCGTCTTCAGCAGGAGCTCCCGCCTTGGCAGCTTCTTCGTAAAGCTTTGTACCAATTGGCATGATTGCGTCGTTAAGTGCCTTGAGGGCAGCTTCAAGCTCTTCCTTGTCAGATGAGTCCTTGTGCTTCTTTGCTTCCTCAACCGCATCCTTAATGACCTTCTTGTCATCATCAGAAATCTTGTCCTTGAATTGCTCTTCATCAGGCATCTTTTCTGCTTGGTAAATCGCGTTTTCAAGTTGGTTGCGAGTATCGACTGCTTCACGCTTCTTCTTGTCTTCTTCAGCGTGCTCTTCAGCTTCTTTCGCAGCCTTTTCGATATCTTCTTTATTTAGGTTTCCGCTACCCTGAATGGTAATAGATTGCTCCTTACCAGTTCCCTTATCCTTCGCAGTCACGTTCAAAATACCGTTGGCGTCAAGGTTAAAGGTAACTTCGATTTGTGGAACACCGCGAGGTGCCGGCGCGATGCCATCGAGTACGAAACGACCAAGTGACTTGTTGTCAGCTGCCATCTCACGCTCACCTTGAAGCACGTGGATTTCAACTTGTGGCTGGTTATCAGCCGCAGTTGAGAATGTTTCAGACTTACTTGTAGGAATAGTGGTGTTACGTTCAATAAGCTTGGTTGACACGCCACCCATCGTCTCGATACCAAGGCTGAGTGGAGTCACGTCGAGAAGGAGCACGTCCTTTACGTCACCTGCAAGCACACCACCCTGAATCGCCGCACCAATTGCCACAACTTCGTCAGGGTTTACGCCCTTCAGTGGGTCTTTACCGAAGATTGCCTTTACCTTTTCAACGACTGCAGGCATACGGGTCATACCGCCCACAAGCACTACTTCGTCGATTTCGCTTGCCTTAAGACCGGCATCTTTGAGTGCCTTTTCAACAGGGCTTGCAACACCATCAATGAGATCTTTTACGAGCTCTTCGAGTTTTGCGCGAGTAAGCTTGGTTTCAAAGTGCTTTGGACCATCTGCATCGGCAGTAATGAATGGAAGGTTTACTTCGTACTCGTTCGTGGTTGAAAGCTCTTTCTTTGCCTTTTCAGCTTCGTCCTTAAGGCGCTGCATCGCTGCATTGTCACCCTTAAGGTCAATGCCGTTCTCTTTCTTGAACTCATCAAGGAAGTAGTTCACGATACGGTTGTCGAAGTCTTCACCACCAAGGTGAGTGTCGCCGTTGGTACTTTTTACTTCAAAGACACCGTCACCAAGTTCAAGGATTGATACGTCGAAGGTACCACCACCGAGGTCGAAGACTGCAATCTTTTCGTCCTTCTTGCTTTCAAGACCATAGGCCAAAGCAGCCGCGGTTGGTTCATTAATAATACGTTTTACTTCAAGGCCAGCAATCTTACCGGCGTCTTTAGTTGCCTGACGTTGTGAGTCATCGAAGTACGCAGGAACTGTAATTACAGCTTCGGTGACTTTTTCACCCAGAAAGGCTTCCGCATCAGCTTTGAGCTTTGAAAGAATCATTGCTGATACTTCTTCAGGTGTATAGTCTTTGTTGCCCAACTTTACCGCAACTCCATCGCCCTTAGAAACGATTTCATACGGCATAATGTCGTGGTCTTTTTGAACTTCTTTGTCGCTAAACTTGCGACCAATAAGGCGTTTTACACCATAAATAGTGTTTTTTGCGTTTGTCACGCGTTGACGCTGTGCAACTTGCCCAACCAAACGTTCGCCAGACTTATTGATAGCGACAACGCTTGGAGTAGTGCGGTTGCCTTCAGCATTTGCAATAACCTCTGGCTTACCCGCAACCATGTAGGCCATAGCGCTGTTGGTTGTACCAAGGTCGATTCCGATAATCTTACCCATACTTTACTCTCCTATTTAACTTAGAAACATCATTGTTTTATACATCTATTTTAGCACTCTCGGGCTGAGATTGCCAAGTACCCTTAGTATAAATAAATTAGCACTCTCATGTCAAGAGTGCTAATTAAGAATTTTAGATTACTGACTTTATCCGCACACAACCCAGCGATACGTGCCTGCATATGGAGTGTAAAAACTTCCATTATGGCGATACATATCAGAACGAACCTTGATGGTCTGATATTGAGGGATAGTCCTCGAGTAAATGCTGTTTGCAGAAACGGTCAAGCCAAAACCACCGCTCCCCCAAGATACGGACGTATAATTTCCGCTTGCACACTTATTAATGAGCTCTATACGCGTACTTGCGGCCGATGCATTATTACCGCTGAATGCGACTACGGATGTAAGTGTTGCAACTGCAAACACAAATGCTGTTCCAATACGAAAAGCCTGTTTTTTCATGCTGATTGACATGGGTTTCGTACCTCCCTATTAATTAGTACCCTCTTATTATACACCTCCCCGCCCTCGTACGACGAGCTACCCCTGTAGTTACAACTGCGCACAATGTATTGATTTTTTGCGTAAACAGGACTATTATTACTCTCGACTTATAGGATTACAGCCTATCCACTTCGATGACATGCCCAATAAGTAGTGACTCGCACCGTCGGTGTGAGTTTCCCAATTTGCAGAGAGGAATGAATAGTGTCCACGCAGTGCACCATCACTGGTGAGCAGACCAGTCGAACCCACGGCCTCGTCGATACCGTCGAGCCCTGTATGTTCGAGGGTGACGTCCACGAGTTGCTTCACGGGTTTCGTGCGGACGTCGAGAAGGCGTACGCGCACCTTCGGCCGCTCCTGTTCGGGCTCATCCGGCGCCGTGGTCAGGTACGCTTTGCGATTCTTCCGGAAGGAAGCCCGCTCGAGCGTGCCTACAAGAAGGACGGGTACCTTGTCTCCACGATCAAGTTCAAGGAAGACGCGGTACTCACCAAGTCGGAACTCGAACGTGCGATTCGTCGCATCAAGGAGCTGCGCATCGCGCGCATCAACGGCCTGGAGTCTCACTCCTGTGTCGATGGCCCGTCCATCACGTTCCATGTGGACCTCGAGGCCGCCTGAATCACCCATCAACCCGGGTGCGCAGAGCGGAATCTTCATTCCTCTCTGCGCACCCAACCCGTTATTATTAAATATCCGCCTCGATGGGCGGATATTATTTATTGCCTGGTAACTTTTACCATCGCGTGTCGAATCACATGACCGTTAAGTGTATAGCCGGCTTGAAGCTCATCTTCAACAACTTCTTTTTCGCCAGTTGCCTCTTCGTCAAACTGAATTGCTTCGTGCAGCTCTGGGTTAAATTCAGTGCCGGCCTTCGCATCAATGCGCGCAAGGTTTAGGCTTTCGAGTGACTTCTCGAGATTTTTAACTAAACTAGAGACACCCTGCACCCATTTGTGATCTTTAATATCTTCGGGCGTGTAAGCAACGGCGCGTTCAATATTATCGATGACAGGAAGAAGCTTAAGAATTGCACTCGCCTGTCCTGATTCGCGAGCAGCAGCCTTTTCAGCGTCCACGCGCTTGCGATAGTTTTCAAAATCAGCACGTGTGCGCTGCAGGTCGAGCGTTAATTCACCCAGTTGTTGTTCAAACTCGTTTTGAATATCATCTTTTTTTGCCATCTATAAAATCTCCTCTAACATTGCGCCGGTATGACGCACGAGTCGCATTACTTTTGCGTAACTCTGGCGCGTTGGACCAAGTACTCCAATATAACTGTTGTCGCTGTACGGCGAACGAAACTTACTGATAATTAAGGTTGCTCCACTTGATTTACCAATTGGATTTTCCGCACCAATATACACATTTAGTGGTTCATTTGGACGCGCCTCACGAAGCCAAGGCTCAAGGTTATCAAGTAGGCGCGCGACTTGCTGGGCGTGCTCACCTTGCATAAACTCAGGTTGCGAGAATAGGTTGCCCATACCACTTAGATAGAGCTCGTCGCCAATTGTTGCGATGCCGAGGTTTTGCGTTAGCTCAACAAGACTATCGACAGCGCTACGAATCGCACGGTCAGCGCGGTCACCATGGGTCGATACGCGCGCCTCAATCGCCCTCGCACTGCGATCGAGAAGTTGCGGCTGCTCCGCCTGTGCTTCATTAAGGCTATTTACGTAGAAACGGTAGCCCGCGTCGGTTGGAATGCGACCCGCACTGGTGTGTGGCTGCACGATAAAGCCCATCTCTTCAAGCTTGGCCATTTCGCTACGAATTGTCGCGCTTGAAACACCAAATAACTTGGCTAGTGTGACACTACCAACTGGTGCGGCAATTTCGGCGTGCTGCTCGATAATTGCCGCGAGGATGAGTCGTTGTCGCTCGGTCATGCCTTTATTGTACGGGATATTGGCACTCTGTGTCAATGAGTGCTAGTTTGCTTGATGCGCATCAAGGAAGGCGCGTGTTGCGTCGCGAAGTTCAGTCGCTACCCTTAGCGCCTCTTCGCGGTATTCGACAGTGCGGTACTCACCAGATTCAATCACTTTCGCAGTATCAACTACTTCGTGATTCACTACTGGGTGGAAGCGAGCATTCTCGAATGGTTTGCTAAATTCAATAAGCGCAGTTCCGAAGCGACGAATCTTTTGCTCAAGATCCATGTCGCCGCGACCGTCAAGGCGCTCCTGCCACGTTTCAAAATCCGGAGGGAGCAGCAAGATTGGCTCAAACGTAGGAAAATCTTCCATTAAGTCTTCCATTCCCTGTACATCAATTTCAAGCAGCGGCGTGCGGCCCGCAGCCACAACACGCTCATACGCCTCTACACTCGTACCGTATAGAGTTGTGCCGTGCACCCACTTCGCTTCAATGTACTCACCATTCGCGAGCTTCTTCGCGGCAGTCTCTTCGCTGATAAACCAGTAGTGGACGCCGTTTACTTCAAGCCCATTATTGTGGGGGCGCTTATTGCGCGTGGTATCAGAAACGGTCGCCGCATACTTTGATTGCATAAGATACTCAGAGATTGTACCCTTGCCAGAACCAGTGGGTCCCGCAATACCAAGTGGCGGGTGTTCGGCAACGAGCTTACGCGCGCTGCTTGGTGCTTTGTAGTTTTCGACGGCTTCGGCTAAATTCATATACGCATTGTACACTAGTCGCGCTTCAACATCACCATGAAGGCTTCAGAAGGGATGTCCACTTTACCAAATCGCTTCATGCGTTTTTTACCCTTTGCCTGCTTGGCGAGGAGCTTTTTCTTTCGCGAAACGTCACCGCCATATAGGTAGCCGGTCACGTCTTTTCGATACGCACTAATGTCTTCACGAGCGATAAACTTACCCCCAATACCCGCCTGGAGTGACACTTGGAAGCTTTGGCGTGGAATAACTTCCTTAAGTTTCTTCACCATTTCTCGTCCCAAGCTTTGTGATTCAGAACGGTGTGCCATCACACTGAGTGCATCGACCATTTCACCCGATACATAGAAATCAACTCGCACAAGGTCTTCGGCGCGGTAAGTATCTAGTTCATAATTGAAGGAGCCGTAGCCACTGGTGATGGACTTCAGTTGGTCGTAAAAGTCAGTAAGAAGGTTTGCAAGTGGCGCGTCGAAGCTGACGAGTGCGCGCTCGTCGATATAACTTAAGTTCGATTGGCGGCCACGCTTTGAAACGATAAGTTGAATCACCGGACCGATATATTCTTGCGGTACGACAATTTCACCCTTAATCCATGGTTCACGAATTTCAGTTACCTTACTTACATCAGGAAGATGGCTTGCGCTCTTAATATCGAGCTCTTCACCGTTGCTCAGTGATACCTGGTAGTCGGTCGACGGGTTCGTCACCACGAGGTCGAGGTCGTACTCACGTTCAAGTCGCTCGCGAATAATATCAAGGTGGAGTAGACCCAAAAATCCAATACGCACACCAAACCCAAGCACCGGTGAGTTTTCAGGCTCAAACTGCAGCGCCGAGTCGCTCATACTGAGCTTTTCAATCGCATCCTTAAGATCCTGGTAGTCGTCGTTACTTACTGGGAAGAAGCCAGCATAGACAAAAGGCTTCACCAGCTTGTATCCAGGAAGTGGTTCAGTGGCGTGCGAACGCTTTACCGTAATGGTGTCACCCACGCGTGCTTCACGGGTAGTGCGAAGGTTAGTGACAATATAGCCAATTTCGCCGGTTTTCAAGCTATCACTCGGCTTCATGCTTGGGCTGAGTGAGCCTACTTCAAGTGCCAATCCCGATGCGCCGGTCGCCATCATCTCAATCGTGTCACCCTTTTTAATTTCGCCGTCAAAGTCACGCACGTACAAAATAACGCCGCGGTAATCATCGAAGTAGCTATCGAAAATAAGTGCACGGGTTGCATCCGCTGACTTTCCGGCCGGTGGATTAATTTGCTCAACCACTGCGTCAAGGACATCAGTCACACCCATGCCTGTCTTGGCACTAATTTGAATAATATCTTCTTGCTTACAGCCAAGAAGGTTAATTACTTCTGCGCTTACCTTCGGCACGTCAGCGGCAGGCAGGTCAATTTTATTAAGAACCGGAATAATCTTAAGGTCAGCTGCCATCGCCAAGTACACGTTCGCAAGTGTTTGCGCCTGAATACCTTGTGATGCATCAACCACAAGGATTGCACCTTCACAAGCCTGAAGACTTCGCGATACTTCGTAGCTAAAGTCAACGTGCCCAGGGGTATCGATAAGGTTAAGCTCATGGCCCTTGTAGCTCATGCGCACCGGGGCGAGCTTAATCGTAATCCCCTTTTCGCGCTCAAGATCCATGCTGTCGAGGAGCTGCGATTTCATATCACGCTTTTCAACCGTACCCGTCAATTCAAGCATACGGTCAGCAAGCGTCGACTTACCGTGGTCGATGTGGGCGATGATACAGAAATTGCGAATATGGTCTTGGGTCATGATTTTACTTGGGGTTGTTTAAATAATATCTTTTGTACGCGGCTAATAATTGGCTGCACCTCTTCAAGTTTAAAGATACGACATACTAGTATATAGACTACTGCGCTAATCGCAACGATAAGCGCAAACTTTAAGAAGGCCGAGAAGAACACATCTTCAGCGCCAAGTGGCATAAACGCTACAAGAATGTAGGTGATAATTGCGGTAAATCCAGCGGCGCTCACCATGCGGCCGGCTGCGTGAATAAATGCTCCGTCAAATAGCCCTTCGATACGGCGCGCCATTAATACAAACAAAATCGCGACCTCGACCGCCGATACAATCACTGCCGCATAGGCCAGCCCGTAGACACCCCAACCAAGCCCCATCGAGAACCAAATCGCAAGCACGATATTAAGGCTGATCGTAAATAGTGAAATGTAGAGCGGCGTTTTGGTATCTTGTTGCGCATAAAAACTTCGCGCAGAAATAAAGTAAATCGAGCGGAAGAGAATCGTCAGCGCAAGTACGCCCAAGATACCCGCCATATACGGGTCACCACCCGGCTTAATAAAGTGCACCAGATACCCACGACAGAAAATGGCAATCACCGTAACCGGAAGCGTAAGCCAAATAATCACACGCAGCACCGCCTGAAGTTCCTTTCTGAAGAGGTCTGGCCTTCCCTGCCCCAAGCGTTCGGTCATCTTTGGGAAGGCGGCCGTACTAATTGCGACACCAATAAGATTAATCGGCACGAACGAAAGTGTTGTTGCCTGCTGATAGGCGCGCACACTCCCGGCTGCCATACGCGAAGCGAGGTTTGTCTCAACGAGCCCATTCACGTAGTCGATACCTTGGTCCAGCGAACGAGGTGGAAGCAAGCGAAGTACTTGGTGAAAGCCTTTATTCTTCCAATAAATCTTGAACCGGTAATCGTAGCCCATACCCAAAAGCCCAAGACTACTCACAAGAAGCTGCAGGATTGACCCAAGCACCACACCAAGTGCGACACCCATAATACCGCCTTCGAAAATCTGTACGCCAAAGATGTTAATGCCGTTTGTGAAGAACAGTGCACCAATAATAATTCCGATGTTATAAAGCACCGGCGCGAGCGCGAAGAACGCAAAGCGCCCCACTGCCTGTTGCATACTGGCAAACACCGCCGCAATTGCAAACAAGAACGGATTAATGGCGATAACGCGCATCATACTCACAGCCAATGCTTGTCCAGATTCAGGAAGACCGGGACCAACCACGTAGCGAACCAATGGGTCGGCAAAGATGATAATCAGCACACTCGTGATGAGTGTCACGATTGCAAGAAGGTTCAAGAGACTTGTAGTAAGTTCCCAAGCAGATTTTTTATTTCCGGTTGCAAGGCGCTGGTTAAGTACTGGAATGAGCGTCACACTCAGCGCACCCGACACCAGAATGAAGAACATGAAGTCCGGAATCGTAAACGCAACTGTATATGCGTCGAGACCCATCTTGTAGGTATCGTAGTACATACCGTTGAGCAAACGGTCACGAAGAAGCCCAAGCAAACTTCCAGCAAGCGACGCACCAGCAAGCAAAGTCGCCGCTAGCTTGAGCGGCAACTTTTTGTTAGCTTTCGAGATGGTAGCGCGAAAATTTATCATTAAACGATTCGCCGGCGCCTCGGATTAGTAGAGTGCGGCCTCCTTTGGAAGTTTTGCATCCTTCAAGATTTCAGCCACTTCAGTTTCTTCGATCGTTTCTTTCTTCACAAGCTCTTCGGCAAGGGCATCGAGGCTCTTACGGTTAGCCTTAAGGATCGCTTCCGCACGCTGACTAGCTTCTTTGATGAGCTCAGCAACTTCGGTGTCAATTTCACGCGCAGTGTCGTCACTGTATGGGCGTTCGTGAGTGATTTTATCAAACACCATGCCACCGTTATCTTCGTGGAAGACTTGGTCGCGAAGCTTCGTACCCATACCTTGTTCAATCACCATGTCGCGAGCGATTTCAGTTGCTTTGCGAAGGTCCGATCCAGCGCCAGTTGTCACGCGGTCATCACCGTAAATAATCTTTTCAGCAATACGACCACCGAGTGCGCGGGCAAGGATATCCTTGAATTCAATCACACTGGTGTAGTTTCGATCTTCAGGAGGAAGGAACCATGTCACACCACCCGTACCACCACGAGGGATGATCGTCACCTTGTGGACAGGGTCGCTGTCTGGTGCGACGTGACCAACAAGTGCGTGACCCGCTTCGTGGTACGCAGTCATGCGCTTTTCGTCTTCATTCATGACCTTCGCCTTACGCTCTGGACCAATCGCAACCTTTTCAAATGCCTCAGTAATGTCGGCGTTTGAAATTTTCTTGCTGCTTCGGCGTGCGGCAATAATTGCAGCCTCGTTGGCGATGTTTGCAAGGTCTGCACCAGATGATCCGGCGGTCTTTGCGGCAAGTGCGTCAATATTTACATTTTCTTCGGCTGGCTTGTTTTTGAAGTGAACCTTCAAAATAGCTTCGCGGTCTTTACGCTCTGGAAGTGTAATGTTTGTGCGGCGGTCGAAACGACCTGGGCGAAGAAGCGCAGGGTCAAGCACATCGGCACGGTTAGTTGCCGCCAATACGATCACGTTTGAGCCGTTATCAAATCCATCCATCTCCACAAGGATCTGGTTAAGGGTTTGTTCACGTTCGTCGTGACCACCACCCATACCACTACCGCGGCGACGTCCCACTGCGTCAATTTCATCGATGAAGATAATCGCAGGGGCATTCTTCTTCGCCTTTGCAAAGAGGTCGCGCACACGAGATGCACCTACACCCACAAACATTTCAACGAATTCTGAACCAGAGATACTAAAGAATGGTACGTTCGCCTCACCTGCAACAGCACGCGCAAGCATTGTCTTACCAGTACCTGGGCTACCCACAAGTAGCACGCCCTTAGGAATCTTTGCACCAAGCGCTTCATACTTTTTAGGGTGCTTGAGGAAGTCAACAACTTCTTCGAGGTCTTGCTTCGCTGCGTCGTTACCTGCGATATCGCTAAAGACCACCTTCTTCTTGTCGTCACCATAAAGGATTGCCTTCGACTTACCGAAGCCCATGGCTTGGTTATTTTGACCTTGCGCCTGACGCATCATAAACAGGAAGAACACCGCAATAAGCACCACTGGCACGATAATAATCGCGAGATTCCAGAGAATGTCACCAGTCGCTGATGGCGTTTTATACTCGACAGTTACAGGGGCGTCTGCGTTGAGGCCCTGCTCTTGAAGTGAGCTTGAGCTATCTTTGACAGAAGTCTGGGTCGCTTTGTCGCTACCCTTTGGAGTGATGGTGAGTTGGTTACCCTCAACAACGATCTTTGTAACCTCACCCTTATTTGCCTGGGTGATAACATCAGAGATTGGCACTTGTTTAAGGTTTTCGTGGTTGCCTGTAAGGGCATACACAATGAGCGCACCAAATACGACAACAGCCCAAAATAGGGTGATGCGCAGGATGGTACTTGGTTTTTTCTTTGGTGACGGTGCAGTTGAAGCCATAAAAAACTAATTATTCCTTTCGGGCGTTTTCAAGAAACCTAGGTATATCTCTATAATTTTAGCAGCTAGAGGCTGAATTGGCGAGTGCTGAAATAGAGCTTTACGCCCTGTCCGGCCTCAAATGTAGTGTTCGGTTTTGCAACTTTGATTGCATGAAGTACACGAGCAAGCTGAGGCCTTGTAAGCTCACCGCTCGTGAGCTCTCGCAAACACTCCATTGCAACTTGTGGCTGCACATGCGTAAAGAAGTAGCGACTATACCAAGGACCCTCCCCTACAAGGCGCTTTGCCTCGGCCCGTATCTCTTGGCGCAGCGCCTTTTGGTGTGCATGAAGTGCCCGTAGCTCGCGCTTTTCATCTAACGACAAGATTGGGGCTTTTTGACGAAGTCGATTACGAAGATAGGCGGCGCTTGCATTGGTCGAATCTTCGCGCCACGTAATATTGCGCGCTTCGGCATACCTAATTAATGCGGACTTTTCCATGTCAATCAGCGGACGAGTTACATCAGAGTCGAGCACTGCGAGCCCTCGCCAGCCGGTACCGCGGGTCATATTAATTGCAACCGTCTCTACAAGGTCATCAAGGTGATGTGCGGTAACAAGCTGGGCGTCATGCTTTTTTGCAACGTGCCGCAAAAAAGCGTAACGACGCTCGCGTGCAAGCGCTTCACTTGCAGAGGCACCCAACACTTCCCTACGACTTTCATAGATAAGCCCGTGCCCCGCGGCAACTTCTTTTACAAATGCCGCGTCAAGATGAGAGTCAGATCGAATTCCATGATCAAAGTGCGCCACAATTAACTCGCCCGCGCCCGCCCGAACCATCATGTCCAAAAGCACCATTGAATCAACCCCACCACTGACTGCAACGACGTATTTCATGCTGATTGTAGCGTTTTCAGCTCCTCGATTACCGCGTCACCATGCCCCATTGGAGTTACCCGTCCATACACTTTTACCACTTGACCATCGGGGTTGATGATAAAGGTTTTACGCAGAATACCCTCTTTGCCAAACATTTTCTTGCCCCACGCGCCGTAGTCGTTAATGACCTTTGCATCGGCGTCGGTGAGAAGCGTGAAGTTAAGTGAGTGCTTTTGCTTAAACTTCTCGTGGCTATTTGGCTCATCACGGCTCACGCCAATAATTTCGGCGCCCATCTCAGCCAAGGTGTCGCGCGCATCGCGTAGGCTACACGCCTCAACCGTACAGCCTGGCGTATCGTCCTTTGGATAAAAGTATAAAATAACCCATTTCCCACGGTAGTCAGCAAGAGAGTGAGATACGCCGCTCCCATCTCGTAACGAAAACTCCGGTGCCTCATACGGAACATTCTTCATATATTTCAGTATAAGCTAAATTTTGAATTGGTATAATAGCTAACAATGTCTAAATTGTCGAAGGTTGTGAAAAAAGAAAAATCCGAACGAATTCTTACGTTCGATTTACTCCGTGGCTACTTTTTATGTGTCATCCTTTTTAACCACCTGCAGTTCTATCCAAGTGGCCTCGACTTCTTTACGGGCCGCGGCATGCTCTACGCCTCGACCGCCGAAGGATTCTTTGTCGTATCAGGGATTGTGCTTGGGATTGTGCGCGGGCGCAAGCTCATTCACCTTCCATTCATGACAGGCGCAAAGCTCCTCTGGAAGCGCGCATTCCAACTTTACCTTACCAGCATCATCCTTACGCTCCTCTTCACCTTTGTCGGGCAACTATTCCTTGGCAACGAAGGTCTCAAGTACGGTATCTATGCCAATTGGTCAAACTGGTGGGAACTTCTTTGGCACACTATCAACCTTAGCTACACCTATGGTTGGGCTGACTTCCTCCGCCTTTATGCAATTTTCATCTTCTTCGCACCATTCGCACTATGGCTGCTGCGAAAAGGCTGGTGGTATATTCTTGCCGGTATCAGCATTGCGCTTTGGGCACTCTACCCTCACCTGCCAGAAAACCCTGTCATTGCACAACCATTTAGCTGGCAGCTTATCTTCTTCGCAGGCTTTATTATAGGATTCTACTGGGAAGCAATCCTCAAAACGTGGCGGTCGCTTGCGCTTAAAACGCGCAAAATTGTTGGATGGTCATTTGCGGCCACCTTTATCGTTACCCTCATTAGTTCATTTGTGCTCGTATTTGGCCACGAACTTGGTGGCGCAATTGGGCCACAGCTTGATGCTATTCACCACGTTGTCGAGCAAGGGTTCAATAAGGATCGCCTGCCTATCGAGCGCATTCTGCTTGGAACGATTTGGTTCTGGGGCCTCTTCTTCCTATTCCGACGTTTCGAGGCCTGGATTATCGCTAAGTTTGGCTGGCTGCTCTTAACATTCGGTATGAATTCACTCTACGTCTATACCATTTCGGCATTCGTCATTTTCTTTGCGCATCTTATTGTTGCGCCACCAGGCTTCTATAGCCTTGCTCTCAACTTACTCGCTTCACTTATCGCGCTTGGACTCGTGTACTTGGCCGTGCAAACGAAGTTCTTGATGAAGATTATTCCCCGCTAACGCGGTACTCGGTTGCCTTGTAAGAAGTCTTTTTCGTGAGCTCGTCGTACGCTCCGACCGTCTTCATTTTCACCCATGAATCGTCAAGTGGTGACACGTCCTCATCTTGCGTATTATCGAGATACCAAATGACTGGGTTGTCTTTTTCAAACGCATCCATATCTTTAATCTTGTGCTGGTCGTTGAACTTCAACATATCAAGTGATCCGTAAATGTAGTCGGTTGTTTCGTCGATAAAGTAAATCGGATGCTCATCAGTTGCGTAAGGAATTGCTTCATAAAATACCCACGGAGATTTTGCGACAATCGGGGTACCAGCTGGCGACGCTTCCTGCGCTGCCTGCACCGCTTGGCGTGTCAGAATGTGCGTATTTGTATTTTTGTTAAAGTTGCCATACTTGTAGACATTCGTAATGCCAAAAATCATCATTACTACAATCAGCACAACCGGAACAGCGCGCCAGAACGGCTTCCAATCCTTAAGACCCTTCAGCAATACAAGTGCCATAAAGATCGAAAGTGCGACAATCGCAGGCACCATGTAGCGCTCTACGAAGGTTGAACGAAGTGGGGGCAGCGACATGATAAACAGAAGGATCGGCGGAACAAACGCCATCGAAGCAACAAGCAGGAACCACTTCTTTTCTTGTGATTTGAGCGCCTTATAGGCTTTTGGCGCCGCCGCAAGTGTGACGACAAAAATAAAGATAAGTGCGACCGCCAACCAACTCGTCGCCTGGTTATGCTCGAGGTAATAGAAATAGTTGGTCATGTAGTTCACGGGCGTATCGACACCAACAGGACCGATCCAAAAGCCCGACTGCACTACGCCGACTTGAAACGCCATGAACGGTAACCACGGCAAGAACAGCCCAACCGCAACGCTGTAGGTAATAATCCACTGCTTACTAAAGAACTTTTTCCAAAATTCTTTGAGCTTATTGCCTTTACGCCAGGTTTGCGTCGCGCGCCACGCCCAATGTGCGAGCCATGCGAAAGCCGTGAAATAATGCGTCCACATACCAAGCGACACCATCACTCCGTACCAAATCCAGTACTTCGTTTTGTTCGTTTCGGTCGCCTTCACCATGAAGTACGTCGCAAGCATTACAATGAATGCTGCCATCGTATACATGCGCGCTTCGTCGCTATAGCGAATGAGCATCGGCGAAATGACGAGAAAAAGCAGCGAAAGCCAGGCAACCTTGCGGCCAAAAAACTTGCGCGCAAGTACAAATGCAGTACTAATCGCAGCTGCGCCAAACAAGATGCTGAGCGATCGATACGCAAGTTCAGTTGTACCAAATAACTCAGACCAAGCCTTCAGAGCCCAATAATACAGGGGTGGGTGTACGTCAGATGCGGTATACCGTGCGATATCCAAAAAGCTAAACTGTGCGATATAGGTGCTAAAGGCTTCATCGAACCAAATAGAAGCACGCGGCGCATTAATAAGCGCGATTGTCGCAAAAATGACCAATCCCGTCACGAGTATGGCGATATCGATTTTTGGATGTTTTTTAATATAAGTCGAAATAGAGGTAAATATTTTTTTCATAGATTGGTCTCATCATACCGCGAATGGCTTCGTTAGGGCAATCCTCTCATAATTTGCTGAAGCATGGCTTAGCAGAGGCCGAGAGTCTAGTATTCTCTGTAAAAGTGTTGTATACTACCCTAGTTGCCACCACGGTAGCGACCATCACACCATCGGGGTGTGGCGCAGTTGATAGCGCGCTCGGTTTGGGACCGAGAGGTCGAAGGTTTGAGCCCTTTCACCCCGACCAATTTGATGGTTCAAGAACACCTTCACGGGTGTTCTTTCTTTTTTCACGCTATAATTATTCATATGACCGAAAAAACCGAACACATCGCAACCTCATCAAACGACCTCAATAAACTCCGCGCGGCAGTACTTGGCGCCAACGACGGCATCGTCTCGACTGCAGGTATCGTCCTGGGTGTCGCTGGTGCGGCCGCATCAAAGGAAACAATCCTTATTGCCGGATTTGCCGGGCTTGTCGCGGGCGCAATCTCAATGGCAGCTGGCGAGTACGTTTCCGTGAGTAGCCAACGCGATAGCGAAAAGGCCTTCTTGACGCAGCGCCGCACACATATCAGCAAGAATCCTGATTCGATTACCAAAGAGCTCGTTGAAATCTACCAAGCCAAGGGCCTCTCAAAGAAAACTGCCCAACTCGTCGCGAGTGAGCTAAAAGAAAAGGGATTCTTGAACCGTGAGCTTGAAAAAGAATCAGGCATCGACCCAGATGACATTAGTAACCCATGGTCAGCGACCATCGCCTCTGCGCTTTCGTTTACTGCGGGTGCAATCATTCCACTTGCCGCAATTGCCTTCGCACCTGACGCATGGCGCGTGCCTGTAACGGCTTTTGCCGTACTCCTTAGCTTAATTCTTGCAGGGACACTGAGCGCCCGCGCTGGTCAAGCGAGCAAACTTCGCGCAGCCCTGCGAATTGTCGTCTGGGGCATTGGAGCAATGGTGATTACTTATGCGATCGGTCACTTAATCGGGGTAAGCCTTTAACATGAACATCACACTCACTACACTCAATCTTCAAGGCTTCGAGTCTTGGGGCACATCCGATACCTGGGAAAAGCGAGTGCCCAATGTAGTTCGCTATGTAAATGAAACCAAACCGGACATTATTTGTTTTCAAGAAATTGTCTACCTTCCAGAAATTTCGCCCTTTAATCCAGCTCAGCTTCTTAATCAGCAGCTTAACTATCCATTTGAGGCAAGCTCAATTACACGGCTCCAAGTTGGTCGAAAATACCCCGTGTATCGCGAGGGGTTAGCGACACTTTCCAAGCTGACCGTCACTAAAACGGATACCGTCGTTTTGAAGCAAGCCGAGGGTGACGCGCACAACCGTATTGTTCAGTTTATTGACGTTCAGCTGCCAGACGGCGGGATGCTGAAAATTGCCAATGTTCACTTCTCTATTACCGACTACGTCGACTTTGCTACTGCGCATATTCAAGAGACAATAAACCTCATTAAAGCCCGCGGTGAAAAACGTATTATTATTGGTGACTTTAATCACGTAAGACTTGAGGACCTAGAAGATATATGGGGCGAAGATTACAATTCGACGTCCGACGTGCCTTATGTCACGTACCCAGTTTGGTACGAAGGCCCTAAACACGGACCAAAACGCGTTGACTACGCCCTTGTTCCAAAAGAATATGAAATTACTTCAATAGCAGTATCACCAGACGGCCTATCCGACCATCGTGCACTCACCGTCACTATTTCACTTCCTAATTAGTAAAAGTATTCGATACATTAAAATAGGCAGCACTCAGCTGCCTATTTTAATGTATCGACTTCAACTATTTTGCAAACTCAATTGCACGAGTTTCGCGAATCACATTCACCTTAATCGTACCTGGGTACTGCATGGTGCTTTCAACCTTGTTCGCAATCTCGCGGGCAAGTTTAATCGCAGAAAGATCGTCGACATTTTCAGGGCGCACAATCACGCGCACTTCACGACCAGCGCTAATTGCGTAGGCCTTGTCGATTCCCTTAAAGCTCTTGGCAACGTTTTCAAGTTCACGCATACGTTCAGCAAAGTTCTCAGCACTAATATTGCGAGCGCCTGGGCGTGCCGCAGAAAGTGCATCACACACTCGGACTACAAGTGCTTCAACGGTCGTTGCTTCGACATCATCATGGTGCGCTTCGATTGCATGGACAATTTCGTCACTCATACCGTACTTGCGCGCAAGTTCAGCACCAATATGGTGGTGCTTCCCCTCAACCTTGTGAGTCACCGCCTTGCCCACGTCGTGAAGCAATGTGGCAGTCTTCGCAATACGCGTATCGGCTCCGATTTCTTCGGCGATAAGCCCTGCCATGTGTGCCATTTCAGTACTGTGAAGCAACACGTTTTGCCCATAACTTGTACGGAACTTCAGCTCACCAAGTAGGTGTAGCATTTCTTTTGGAATACCAATCACGCCCACTTCACGCGCCGCATCTTCACCGGCACGAAGGACTTCTTTTTCGATTTCCTTCTCGGCTTTTGCAACCACTTCTTCAATGCGACCCGGGTGAATACGACCGTCTTTCATGAGCATTTCAAGGCTCAACCTTGCAACCTGTCGGCGCAACGGATCAAAGCTTGAAAGAATAATCATTCCAGGAGTGTCATCTACTAAAATGTCGACGCCCGTTGCACGCTGCAATGCTTGAATATTGCGGCCTTCTTTACCAATAATGCGACCCTTCATTTCGTCGTCGGTCAGCTTGATTGCGGTGACGGTTCGTTCTGCAGTTACTTCAGAACTCATACGCTCCATCGCCGACACCAAAATAAGTTGCGCCTGCTCTTCGGCAGTATCTTTTGCTTCATTTTGAAGCTTCGCAACGAGGCCAGTAAGGTCTTGCCTAATGTCGCGCTCGGTCATTTCCATCAGCTTTTCAGATGCTTCCTTTTTCTTCAGGCCAGCAATCTTTTCAAGCTTTTCTTGTTGGCGCACACGAATGTCGCGAATCTCGTTCTTTAGACTTTCGACTTCGTCTTCTTGGGCACGAAGTGCCTCACCGCGCTTGTCGAGCTCGTCGAGCTTTTTATCAAGATTTGTTTCGCGTTCTGCAAGGCGACTCTCCGTCTTATCCCAGCTTTTACGGCGGTCATTTTCTTCTTTTTTGGCGTCATCTGCAAGCTTCAACGCTTCGTCTTTCGCCTTCAAGACGATATCACTCGCCTTTGTTTTTGCATCCGCAATAAGCTGGTCGGCCTTATGTTTGCCACCAGTGCGTCGTTGATGCTCATAGGTAATAGTCCCGCCCACACCAGCAAGTACCCCGATGAGTGCGGCAATAATTCCCTCTACCATGTTGTTTCCTTCCTCTAGAAGAACCCGGCCAAGTGTTCGTCTTGGCTAAAATGTAATCACAAGCTCTCTAGAATTGTTCAAAAATTGTTCAAAAAGTCCCTCTCTCAAAAGGTCGTTGGACTTATCCTTATTGTGCGCTAAAAAATAGTGCTTGGCAATCCTAAATAGACACTATTTTCGAGGTGTCGTGATATTCGCTTCGCCGCCATATTCAGGCATGACAATGCCGTCGGTTTCACCCACTTCAAGTCGCTTCGCCGCTACCAATTGCCAGTCATCACCCGTCGTACCTACGATTGGCCATCGGTTTGCATCCGCAAGAGTGTTCATGACAGTAATACCAATTCGAAGACCCGTGAAACTACCCGGGCCTTTATAGATCGCGAGCCCTGTGACATCACTCCAGCTTTTACCCTGAGATGAAAGTTCGGTTTCCAGGTATTCAAGTAGACCCTTCGCGAGCCCACGACCAGACTCCCAGGTTGCCTCGTAACGCCAGTCACCATCAGCGAAAGAAAGCTTGCATACGGGCGTTGAGGTGTCTAAAAATAAAATCATTCTGAAATCTCCAATGTGTCTGATACTTCGATGTGACGAGTGGTTTCTGTTGGGGCGCTAAAGCGCAGCGTGTAGTGCCCTTCGGGAAGAACCCCTTCAACGATATCAGCCCATTCAATAACCGTAATGGTAGTTGGATCGTTCATCATTTCTTCTAGTTCGTTGGCCATGATTCCAGGATCATTAAGGCGGTAGAAATCGTAGTGCGCAAGTTGCAGGCCGTCGCGCGCATCATACATACGACTAATCGTAAAGCTTGGACTCTGCACATCGTCATCAACACCAAGGCCCGCCGCAAGTCCTTTTACAAAAGTAGTCTTTCCCGCGCCCACATCACCCACAAGCTGAAATACTTCGCCGCCTTTTAAGCCCACGGCAATTTTCTTGCCAAGTTCTTTTGTTTCAAGTTCGCTCGCGACCTCTATAATCATCCCTACGATTATATCACGCAATTCACTGGCACTTTTGAGGTCATTCCTTTACAATGGAGCATAACCATTATGCGCATTTCCGATAGTATTCTGGAAACGTTGCTTGGGCGGGCACAACTTGTAACTCCTGAGCAGTTAGCTACCTTGAAAGAAGAGGCGGCAACTTCAAAGCGCCCACTTCAAGATCTCGTACTCGACCGACGCATTGCCGACGAGCGTACCATCGTAAAAGCGTTCGCCGAAGAGACCGGAATTCCTTACGTCGAAATCGATCCTCGAAATGTCGACAAAGAAGTCCTCAACAAAATCCCGGAACGCGTGTCGCGTCAGTACATGGCCGTACTTTTCAAGATTGACGAAGAAGGTGTGCATCACCTCGCGATGGAAGACCCGGACGACGTTCAGGCAGTTAACTTTATCCAAAAAGAAATCGGCACCAACTCGAGTATCTATATCGCAACGCGCGACAACATCCTTTCAGTCATGGACCTCTACCGCGGTGACGTCAACAAAGAGCTTACTAAAGTTATTGAAGTTCAGCGAACCGCCGAAGATACTGAAGCCGCCGCCAATGCCGCCGCAAACAACGAGGATATCTCAGAAGACTCACCAATTGCTCAAACCGTAAACCTCCTTTTGGAATACGCGATTCGCTCACACGCCAGCGATATTCACATCGAGCCTCGCGAAGAGTTTGTCCAGGTGCGCTACCGCATTGACGGTATGCTCAAAGAAGTCAACCGCCTTCCAAAAAGTGTTATGGGTGCGCTCATTAGCCGTATTAAGATTCTCGCGAACCTCAAGATTGACGAACGCCGCGTTCCTCAGGACGGCCGTTTTAAGACAAGCTTCAACTCAAGGCAGTATGCACTTCGTGTCAGCACCCTGCCGATTGCCGATGGTGAAAAGATCGTGATGCGTATTCTCGACGAGTCAAACCAAGCCGTCACCCTCGAGCAACTTGGATACTGGGGTAAGGCGCTTGAAGACATTACCCGTGAAATTCACGAGCCAAACGGTATTGTCCTCATGACCGGGCCAACCGGTTCAGGTAAGTCGACTAGTCTTTTCAGTATTTTGACACTTCTTAATAGTCCAAATGTGAACATCTCGACACTTGAAGACCCGGTTGAATATAAGATTCCGGGTGTTAACCAAACCCAGACAAATGTCAAAGCAGGCATGACCTACGCCAGCGGCCTTCGCGCCCTCCTCCGTCAGGACCCGAATATCATCATGGTAGGTGAGGTTCGTGACGGTGAAACCGCTGGGCTGGCAATCCAGGCGGCACTTACGGGGCACATGGTGTTTAGTACGCTCCACACCAACAACGCCGCAACTACCCTACCACGTCTTCTTGATATGGGTATTGAACCTTTCCTGATTTCAAGTACAATTCGCGCCGTCGTTGGTCAGCGCCTTATCCGAAAACTTCACAAAGACTCACGCCAAAACTACGAACCATCAGAAGATGAGAAGAATGAAGTTTCTAAGATGTTTGGGCTCACAAGTCCTGACGCCTGGAAAGTTATTCACGAACTTGAGAAACAGGCTATGGCAGCGGGTCTTGGCGGCAACACCCCACTCAGCACCGATGAAAATGGTCTTAAAACACTCTGGCGTGCCGACAAAGATTTCACTGATGATGACGTACGCGAAGGGTATCGTGGCCGCGTAGGTATCTACGAAGTACTCTACAATTCTTCATCGGTGCAAAAACTCATCATGTCACATGCGACAAGTGAGGAAATTCAGGCTCAGGCCGTACGTGAAGGCATGATCACTATGCAACTTGACGGGCTCATCAAGGCACTTCGTGGTGAAACTACTGTCGAAGAAGTACTAAGGGTGAGTAGGGAATAGTCCATGGCACGATTTTCTTACAGCGCAGCCGACTCACAAAACAACATTGTAAAAGGCAAAACCGAGCTTCCCGATCGCACCGCGGTTATTACTGCACTTGCGAAGCAGGGACTTCGCCCTATTAGCATTAAGAAGCTCAAGGATTCAAAATCATCGTTTGACTTCGATCACCTGTTTGAATCGACAAAGGTAAAGCAAGACCAACTGGTTGCGTTTACGCGTCAGCTAAGTGCCATGGTAAGTGCCGGCGTGCCACTTCTTCGCTCACTTACTTCAATTCAAAAACACGCCGAAGATAAAGCTCTGCAAAAAATTCTTGCCGATGTCGTCAAAGATGTCGAAGGTGGTATGCCCCTTGGTGACGCACTCGCTAAGCACCCCGACACATTCAATGACATCTACGTCAACATGGTGCGCGCCGGTGAAACCGCGGGTATTCTTGATGACATTCTTAAACGTCTCGCCGGACAACTCGAAAAAAGCGCCGCCATGCGCAAAAAAATTAAAAGCGCCATGACCTACCCAATGGTGCTGCTTGGTATTACCGTCCTCGCCTTCTTCGGCTTGATGCTCTTTGTGGTCCCACAGATTGGTAAGATTATTGGAGACCTCGGTGGACCAGACGCAAAACTCCCAGGCCTTACCGTAGCCATGCTTGCCATTAGTAACTTTATCGTTACTTTCTGGTACATTGTATTCCCTGTCCTTATTGGTGCCATTGTTGCACTTGTTATGTATGTGCGTAAATCGCCAAAGGGTAAACGACAGTTCGACACCCTTGCACTAAAAGTCCCTGCGGTCAGCTCGATTGTACGCAAGGTGTGTGTGGCGCGATTCTCGCGTACCTTCTCGGCACTTATGGGTGCGGGTGTCGCCGTGCTTGAGGCGCTCGATGTCACCTCTCGTGCGGTTGGTAATACCCTCTTCCAAGAAGCGCTCCAACAAGCTGCTATCGAGGTAAAAAACGGTAAATCACTCTCATCTGTAATCGAGCAAAACGAGCTTTTCCCTTCTATTGTGTCGCAGATGTTGGCCGTTGGTGAAGAAACTGGTCAAACCGACACTGTGCTCATTAAGGTAGCCGACTTCTACGAAGAAGAAGTTGACCTTGCAATTGACGGAATTTGCTCAATCATCGAGCCTGTCATGATTGTTGTGATGGGTGGCATGGTTGGTCTTATCGCCGCCAGTGTGATGATGCCGATCGCAGGGCTTTCGTCTCAGATTAAGTAGTGTCTGCATTCTCGCTTATGCTATAATAACTCTAGTCAATACATCAGTGGGCATATGTCAAAATTCTTCTACAAAGACAAACCGGTAATAGGACTTGATATCAGTAGTACTGGTATCAAGCTTATGTCTATTGATTCAAAAAAGTGGCTCGTTAATGGATATGCCTCCGCTGATCTTGACCCCCTCAAAATGAAGGAAGCCCTCGAAAGCGAAGAGAGCACTTTTCTTACCGACAACATCAAATCTCTCATGGCCGAAAAGGTTATTGGTACCGTCAGTAGTGACCGAGTCGCGATTACCGTACCAACCGCACGAAGCTACACTCGTACATTCACCCTGCCATCTTCTGCCGAAAAAACACTCGATGAAGCAGTCATTCTTGAAGCCGAGCAGTACATCCCTATTCCGGTTTCAACGCTTTACATCGATTACCAAATCGTAGAACGTTCACGAAAAACCATTACCGTCCTTATGAGCGCTGTATCGCGTGTCATCATCGATAACATCACGAAAAGTGTCGAAAAAGCTGGCTTTACCCCTATTTTGATTGAACCGGGTATCAATGCCGTAGGGCGCGTCCTTACTGCAACCGAAGACGGTAGCCTTCCGACGGTTATCGTCGACATTGGCCCTGCCAACACCGACATCGCGATCCTTGATAAAGGCTCTATCCGCGTCACGGGTGGTATTCCGATTGGCGGTAACTCGTTCACTCTCGATATCGCAAAGAAGCTTAACATTTCACTCGAAAACGCCCATCAGCTAAAGGTCCTTAACGGACTTAGCGCGGGTCCACGCCAACAAAAGCTCAAAGAAGCACTCGAGCCAAGTCTTGAAAGAATTTTAGTCGAAACTAAAAAAGTTATTCGTTATTACAACGAACGTATTAACAGTGAGCGCAAGCTTGAACAACTCCTTATCGTTGGCGGTGGAAGCAACGTCCCGGGCATTGGTGAATACTTTACCAATAGCCTCATTATGGCCGCCCGCGTTGCAAGCCCGTGGCAAAAACTCGACTTTGGGAAAGTCCAAGAGCCACCAAAGCAGTTCCGCCCACGCTATATTACCGTTGCCGGCATCGCAAGCATTAACCCGGGGAGTATCTGGAAATGATAAATCTACTTTCAGATCAGCGAAAAGACGACATCCGCGCTGCACGAGCGAATGTTATTTTAGTACGCTACTCGGCACTCATCTTACTCGCCACCCTCTTTGTCGCGGGTTCACTGTACGTGTCTTACTCGCTACTTCAAGTAACTAAGAGTAGCAACGAAGCGATCATCGAGTCGAATGACACTAAAGCAGACATTTATAGCGACACCAAAGCGGAAGTTGACGCACTGAGCGCCAAACTCACCGATGCAAGTAACATTCTTAATCAAGAAGTGCGCTACTCTCAAGTACTCGTAAAGCTCGGCCAAATCACACCTGCGGGCACGATTCTCGACAAGCTTACCCTCACGTCCGCAAACTTCGCTGGTACTCCTGCGGAAATTACCGCCTACGCAAAATCAAACACCGAAGCGACCACACTTCAGACTCAATTCCAAAGTTCTCCACTTTTCAGTAACGTCACGTCACAGGGTACAGAAACCCAGGGTATCGATGGCTACCCTGTAACTGTAAAAATGACCGTGACATTCAATAAGACAGGTATCCAATAATGAAACAAAAGAAGCAATTCGGACCAGCCAACCTGCGCGCCATTCTCGTAGTACTTCTTGTCGTCGTTATTGCTGGCGGCGGTGCTATATTTTACTTTGGCCTTGGCATGGTACGCGACTTCGCGGGCGAAGTAAATCAAAGCGCCGTAGATGCCGAGGCAAGTGGCCAGCAAATCAACCAGCTCCAAACACTCCGTAACCAACTTTCGCAGAGTGACTCACTTGTCGATAAGGCTAATCAATTGTTTGCGACACCAGCCAACTATCAAACCCAAGCACTTCGTGACGTTAATAAGTACGCAAGTGCGGCCGGCATTACCGTCGCAAGCACAAACTTTAGCGATCCAGCACAATCCGGAACTTACACAATGACAGTCACTTTCAAGAACCCCGTTTCCTACAGTAAGCTGATTGCATTCCTCAACAACATCGAAGGCAACCTTCCAAAACTTCAGGTCAGCTCAATCGCACTAGGTCACGCCGATTCGACTAACATTGACCTTGTTCAGACAGGTGAAATTAAAATTGATATTTCGGTAAGGTAATTATGGCATCGACTCAAGCGAAAAAACCACAAAGCTCACTGCTAAAGCCACTGGGAAATTTCTTCCGCCGGTTCCACCTTATCATTTTCTTTGTGCTCGTTGTCGGCTGTATGGCAGCGGCAGTGCTACTTATTAACCGAACCCTTGCAGAATCTTCATCACAAGATTACAACTCTACAATTAACGCGGGTTCGATTGACCAGGCGACTCTCGAGCGTGTGCAATCACTCCACCCTAGTTCTGAACCAGCCGCCACCCCAGCACTCCCTGCAGGTCGCGTGAATCCGTTCGCTGAGTAAACTGTAGCCCCATACTCACAAAAAGCTTATACTAGTACTATGCTAATCCTCGGATCCCGACTTATCCATACTCCGGTCATGAGCCTACAAACTGGCGCTCGACTTGCGCATACCGCAAAACCAATTATCGACCCAGCAAATCTTCGCATTCTTGCCTACGAAGTCGAAGGTCCACTTCTTGCCGAAAACCCTTCTTTTATTCGAACGGCCGACATTCGTGAGTACGGCCGACTCGGCATGATTATCGACAGCAACGATGAGCTTATTGGTCTTGACGATGTAATTCACATCAAGCAAATTGTAGACTTAAAGTTCTCACTCATCGGACTTCAAGTAATTGATGACCGCAAGCGCAAACTAGGGAAAGTTGAGGATTATACACTTGAAACGGGGGATTTCCTTATTCAGCAAATTAACGTGAAGCGCGGTCTTTTCAAGGGAATTACCGACACAGGATTTTTAGTAAACCGCTCTCAGATTCTTGAGATCAACAACACGGCAATCATTATTAAGTCGCCATCAGTAAAAAGCGCCGAGCCCGTAATGCAAGCAATCCGCGGTGAATTTGTGAACCCATTTAGAAACCAAAAGCCTCAGGCGAAACCTGAGACGATTACAAAGTCGTAGTTATTCATCGTCGCTACGCGACAGAGCCTCTTTCACGTCATCGTAGTGAAACCCTTGGCGTACCAGATATGCGGTGAGTTTTTGCACATCGTCGTAGCGAGAAGCTTTTTTTGCGATAATTTTTTGAAGTTCATCCGTATCAGCCCTATCGGTACTTGCAAGTACCTGCTCGACAATCGCCACGTCAACGCCTTTGCCGCGAAGCTCCATCTGGAGTTTTCGCATACTTGAGCCCTTGCGAACGTTTCGATTCTCAACCCAAAACGACGCAAACTTCATATCGTCAATGTAGCCTTTTTCAAAAAGCCGGTTAAACACACGCTCAGTCAACTCTTTACTGACGCCTTTTTTAATGTCACCTGTTTTCGTACGCGAATCTCGTGTCTTTCTGTAAAGATAGTCGCGCATCTCGCGCTGACTGCGAGGGCGGATAAGTGCGTACTCGAGCGACCTTGTATAGAGTTTCCCAAACTGACTTTCATTCTCGAGTTCAACGAGTTCTTCTTCGGTATACTCGGCACCGTTTTTAATACCCAACTCGGCTACTTGCGTAATATCAAGAGAGAATCGATATTTTCCATCGATAAACACGTTCACGCGATCTTTGTCGCGAACTTGCATTTTTAGTGCGGTAATTTTCATACAAAGTGAGCGAGGGCTTTATGTAATAGCGAATAATACTCTTGCGGATGTGGTACGAGATTATTCTCTTCTGGGTCTTCGGTCATTCGAATAAATTCAGTCAGATTTACCCAGCGTAGTGCCTGCACTTCCCCATCGTTAAAGGTATAGGTGACATCTTCGGACTGCTCAAGTAGGTACACCCACTTTATGCCATTTTCAAAATTACGATAACTAAAGATGAATTCGAGGTCGCGCTCTAGGATAGTCGCCCCCACCTCTTCTTCCGCCTCCCGTGCCACAGCCTCGCCAAGCGATTCACCCGCATCGACGTGACCCGCAACCGAGATATCTAAATAGTCAGGCCAGGTTGGTTTGTCTTTCGCACGATGTTGAAGAAGAATCTCAACATTACCCGCAACTTTTCGCCAAATCCATACATGTACCGCGCCTACAATGACTTCGGGGTTACCCCGAGATTCCTTTGGAAGAATAGATGCGTCTGGCACAGGAAGCCCAGCCCTATTAAATACCTGCCAGGCTTCCCGATGCTCGACCATGTCGTTAGGCCTCTTCTTCGACTACTTTCTTGCGAACCTTAGCCTCGATTTCATCGAGCACCTTCGGGTTATCTGCAAGGTATTGCTTTGAAGCTTCGCGACCCTGGCCAATCTTACCGTCACCGTAGCCAAACCACGCACCACTCTTTTCAACAATATTGTGAAGTACTGCGAGGTCGAGGACGTCACCGGTACGAGAGATACCTTCGTTGTACATGATGTCGAATTCGGCTGCACGGAAAGGCGGCGCAATCTTGTTTTTGACGATCTTCACCTTTGTGCGGTTACCGATTATATCTTCGCCCGATTTAATCTGACCGGTTCGACGAATATCCATACGAACTGATGCGTAGAACTTGAGCGCGTTACCACCGGTAGTGGTTTCAGGATTACCAAACATCACACCAATCTTCATACGGATTTGGTTAATGAAGATAACGATAGTTTTGCTCTTGTTGATAATACCCGTAAGCTTACGGAGCGCCTGGCTCATAAGGCGGGCCTGAAGACCCATGTGGCTATCGCCCATTTCACCTTCAATTTCTGCTTGCGGCACGAGGGCTGCAACAGAGTCCACGACCACGAGGTCAACCGCATTCGAACGCACGAGCGTTTCAACGATTTCAAGGGCTTGTTCACCGTTGTCAGGCTGAGCCACGAGGAGGTTATCGGTATCAACACCAAGGCGGCGTGCGTAGGCAGGGTCAAGTGCGTGCTCGGCGTCAACGAACGCTGCAGTGCCACCCTTTTTCTGAATCTCCGCAATCGCGTGTAGTGTCAGGGTTGTCTTACCTGATGATTCTGGACCGTAAATCTCAACGATGCGACCCTTCGGGTATCCGCCACCGAGGGCGAGGTCGAGGCTGAGCGCACCACTGCTGATAAGTTCAACATCAACTGTTGAAGTATCACCGAGGCGACGGATTGCACCGTCACCAAATTGCTTATTGATTTGTTCTTGAGCTAGGCCAAGTGCTTTGAGTTTGGCCTCTGAAGCTGGCGAGCTTTGGGTTTTTTCTGTCTTGGTAGTTTCAGACGTGTCAGTCTTTTTAGTTGCCATGGTTCCCTCACTTTCTCTGTAAACTATTATACGCAGGCGAATCTTAATTTGCTATAATCTATAGAGATGAAATCATCACGCGGATTTACTGTTATCGAACTTATCGTCGTTGTCGCGCTCTTTGCCGTTGCCAGCGTCGTATTCTTCGTACAAAAAAATCACGTTGAAACAGCAGCTCGTGATGAAGCGCGCAAAACTTCTATTAATGCAATGTACTATTCACTAGAGGAAGTCTACTTTAAAGCACACAGCGCGTACCCTCGCACGCTCACCGCCGAAACGCTCCCGTCGGTTGACCCGGAACGATTCAAGGACCCTGAGGGCGTAAAGATTGGCGAAAGTAATAGCAACTTCCGCTACGAAGGCCTTAACTGTAACGGTGACCTCTGTAAAGGCTACACTCTTCGCGCTGACCTTGAAAACGAAGATGACTTCGTAAAAACAAATCGCGAAAGCGAATAATTAATTTCTATTCGCCGTCTACTGGACGGCCATTCTTGAATGCTTCGACCGCATTATTGAGCCGAGCGATATGCGTCTTGGGGCTCGCCACATAACTAAATCGATAGGTTGTCTCGTCACCTTCGGTGCTAAGGCGAATATCACCATAATCGAGAATCTGCTGCAAAATACCGTGCTGTGTGTAGCTTGCATCTTCAATATTAGCAAGACTCACAGTTTGCTCCTGGCGAGAAAAGAGTGAAATTTGCAGCTCTTGAATCACACTCTCGTTCGTTAAGAAAAACTTATTATTCACATATACGTAGTAGGCAATAAACATACCTAGCCCGATAATCGCAACAAGCACAAGAACCGGCACCGCGATTGCCGCAGCACTCGAGAGCACGCCGGTGATTGTAAAGCGCGCAACTACAAGGTCATAATTAAATAGAAGCGAAAGAAGCAGTCCAATGGCAATTGTTCCCGCCGCAAGTGGCAGAATAAGCCCAATCGGGTGGCGTCGAACAGCCTGAATCACATACTCGCCTTCACTTAGGTTCAATAATGGATATAGTCGCTTAGAGCGATCGTGGAGACGCTGACGCTCGGCACTCATTACCTGCTTCTCTGGTTCAAGTGGGCGTGCAACATGCACGACAGCTGGTTGCTGCACTGGCGGGTGCGCGTAAAGAGGACGACCCTCGGCGTCATAGGCTACCGGCTGCGGTTGTTCTGGTTGTGTGGGCACGTAAGGGTCTTGTTTCATATCTGTAGTATAGCAAATTTACTCATTCTCAATAGGAGTTTTATTGAGGTGCGTAAAGGCACGTGGGGTTGCGCGACGGCCACGCGGAGTGCGCTCAAGAAGTCCAACCTGCAACAGGTACGGCTCGTAAAAGTCTTCGATGGTACTCGCCTCGTCGCCCGTAAGCGCCGCGAGGGTCGTAAGGCCAACCGGGTTCGTGCCATACATATCAATCATCCTTACCAGTAGGTTTCGGTCACCGGCATCGAGGCCAAGCTCATCAATTTCAAGAAGTACGAGGGCTTTAGAGGTAATCGCCGTATCAATAATCCCATCACCGTTAACGTCGGCATAATCACGGACTCGCTTTAAGAGACGATTTGCAATACGGGGTGTGAGGCGGGCACGAGTCGAAAGCAGCGCGGCTGAAGGTGCATCAATACCAGTACCAAGAATTGATGCGGCACGCGTAATAATGCGAGAAATCTCTTCCGGTTCATAAAACTCTAGTCGGTACAAATGCCCAAAGCGGTCACGGAGTGGGGCGGCCAATGCGCCTGTGCGAGTTGTGGCACCGATAACTGTAAACTTCGGTAAATCAAGGCGTACACTGCGTGCACCAGGCCCCTTACCGATCATAATATCGAGCTTGTAATCTTCCATAGCCGCATACAATACCTCTTCGACAGTGCGACTTAGGCGGTGAATTTCATCGATAAACAAGATGTCGCCGTCCGTCAAGCTAGTAAGGATACTTGCAAGGTCGGCTGCGCGTTCAATCGCAGGACCAGCGGTAACGCGAATATTGGATCCCATCTCACGGGCAATCACGGTAGCCATAGTAGTCTTTCCAAGCCCCGGAGGCCCGTAAAGCAGAATATGGTCAAGCGGTTCGTCGCGTTTTTTCGCAGCATCGATGGCCAACTTGAGGTTCGTCTTTAAACGCTCCTGCCCCACATACTCAGCAAATGATTGCGGACGCAGGCTAATTTCAATAATCTGCTCTTCCGTATCTTCGTCGTGATTTGAAGTGTCAACGATGCGTTCAATTGCCATACTATTAGCCCCTTAGTGCAAGTGTCACCCGCTCTGCGGTTGGTAGGTCTTTAGGAATTGATTCAAGGGCGACAGTTGCATCGTTAAGATTGTAGCCAAGTGCCATCAGCGCCTCGAGTGCCTCATCACCAGCCGGAATATGCGCCACGCCGCTCGCCTGAGCAACGGTAACCGCAAGGCCAACCTTGTCAGAAAGATCAACCACCACACGCTCGGCGATTTTCTTACCAACACCGCTGGCTTTTGCGACAAATCCGCTATCGCCATTTGCAATGCCGTTTCGCACTGTCTCGCTATCGCCAAGGGAAAGAATCGAGAGTGCCGCCTTAGGGCCCACACCCTGCACAGTAATAAGAAGTTCAAATAGCTTTTTTGCAGCCAGTGACGAGAATCCAAAAAGTTCTTGGGATTGTTCACGAATGTGGTGATAGGTATAAAACTTAACCGGCTCATTTAACAAAGCACTGTCAAAATCACCTGCTGCAACTTGCACTTCGTACCCTACGTCGTGCACATCAACAATGACAGAATTTCCAAATTTTTCGGCAACTACCCCAGAAACATGCGCAATCATTATTCCTATTATGGCACATCCACCCCCGTACGACTACTGTTTCATTTTGACCACAGAATTCATTGGAAGCATAAACTCTTTTTCTAAAGTAAATATATGGAAAAAGCATCGTCACCTTACGGATATTGTCACGTTACTCTTGCTGCACAAAGCGGTGCTACATTACTGCACTCCAATAGCGAACGCGCCTTCATCATCTCCCAGCTACAAGACCTCTTGAGCCCGCGCTTTATCCTGGGGGATGTACCTGCGTATCGGCAACTCGCGTCTTGCATCGACCTACTCGCCTTCTCCATTACGCCCAATGCGGTGCACTTCATTCTCTTCGCAATCGACCGCACACTTGCGAAAGACTTTGCGCACCGAATTGTCGCGCGCCTCGGCCAGTACCAATATGAATTCACAAGAAATACCATGCATTCACAATTAGACGCGCGTATTGATATCAAAAGGCTCACCGGGCCGCACGAAGCATTACGCCGCACCCTGGACCTTCACCTTCTTCACCAAGATTGGGAGCACGATCGTTATTCTAGTATCGGTTTCTACCTCCACGACAGGCGAGGCGACTGGATGCGCATCTGGAGGTTATCGACACTCTACGAAGCAGATCCATCGATATACCGCTCGCTTCTTGATTTCTCGCCTATCCAGCTTGTGGCACACCCTGCGTCATAACTGCATGGGTGATTGCTGCGGCAAGTGCATCAGCGCAGTCATCGGGTTTTGGCACGTCTTTTAGGCCAAGCTGTACGCGAACCATTTCCTGCACCTGCTTCTTGTCAGCCTTCCCATAACCCGTCAGCGTCTGCTTAATCTGCGGCGGCGTGTATTCAAAGATTGGTACCTGGTGTTGACGTGCTACGAGCAGTGCAACCCCGCGCGCCTCAGCAACTGACATCGCAGTCGTGATATTTTTTGTGAAGAAGAGTTTTTCAACCGAACAGACGTCCGGTTTTGTCGCCTCGATGATTTCCGTGAGGCTATTAAATATATCCTCGAGTCGCTCATCGTGCGGGGTGTGTGCCGGTGTGGTGACGACACCAGCATCAACCATCTTAAACTCACCTCGCTTTGTCGCACTTACTTCAACAACACCAAAGCCAAGAATGCCAGTACCCGGATCTATCCCAAGAATTCTCATACTACTAGTATAGGCCAGGTTCACTTCTTAGCAAACGAACCGCATACCTTCTTCCAGACACCCATAAGTTCTTGCCGCCACTCCCATACCGCGTACCCGATGATTAATCCGACCACCGCGATAATCGCCGCCCAGTAATACCAACTCAGCTGCGCGCTCGCCTTTGTGTGTACGCCCTTTACGTCGTATCCGACACTCGACATCTTTACGATATTACGGCACCTATTCGTTTCAAGATTGCGCTCCTGCCCCTCTTTACAGGGCGCGGGGCTCGAAGCGATTGCGATTGTTCGGCAGCGATTCGTCTCGGGATTACGCGCTTGGCCTTCTTTGCAAGGGGTTGGCGTACCGTCCGATGAGCTAAGTAGCTTACAACGACCCGTCTCGGGATTGCGAAATTGATTTGCCGCGCACGGCTTAGGAGTGTTCGTCTCGGCGTCTGCACTTTTAGGTGCTTCGAGTACGGCCAGATTCGAGCTTCCCGGGGTCGGCGCGGTATATTGCCATGCCCCGTCTACCATCGCCCATGCAGCGTCATCTTTTGGCGCACTGTACTCTATTCGTGCTCCCAGCGGGGTTTCGCCGTAAAAAAGTTGCACGCCGCTGGCCGTATTTGAAAGCGCAAAGCCAAACTCCACGTCGGTAACAATACGATACTCACCAGGACCAAGCACAACACCAGTCGGAAAGTCATACCACTTCGCACTTTCAAGTCCTATACGCAGCCGCAGTCCATCGAGCGAATACGCCGCGAGGGTATCTGGATTGTAGAGTTCAATGAACTCCTTACCCACATCGGCACCAGTGGCATTTGGAAATATTTCGGTGATAATAATTAGCGGCAAATTTGGTGTCGGCTGCTCAGGCGTGGGCTCTTCTGGAATCTCGGGTGTCTCGTTATGAGGCTCGATAAACCTTTCTACGCCACTTAGTGGAGGTGTAAGTAGCCAGGAAGTGGCAGTCCAGTCGGACGTGTCGTTTCCAACCGCATATACATCAGGGCTACTCATGAGCATCAGTCTCGCCCAGCCCTTACCTGTCGCCGGCGCGGTCGACCAACTTCGACTACTTACAACCTCGCCCTGCGCATCAATCAATGAAACCATATCTGCACTATTCACAATGCTACCGCTCGATTGACTCTTCACGTCATAGGGCGATGTGACTGCGGCGTCCGTCAGGCCATGGAGCGCTAAATACTCCCTTGAAGCAAAGGTTGCGTACGAATAGCCGGACACGACATACCGAACGGCGTTGCCATCTTCATCGGCTGTCACCAGGCAAAGGAACGTGGCCGTCTTGTTAGCCAGACACCAGTTGGTAATTTCAACGGGCATTGGACCGTTATTATAAACGACAATCAGCTCTTCTTTTGCACCGCTCTGCCCTGCCGCCTGTACATACGTAATGACGAGTGGCTGCGCTGAAGACGCGTGCGTAGGGGTTACGCACGCACTACCTGCGAGAACTATAAAACCCAAAAATAGTACTCTTAATATCTTCAGCATGCTTCTTACTATAGAAAGCTAATATGAACTCCCTATTGAATCGACAGGCAAAATAAAAAACCTCCGCAATGGGAGGTTTTTTGAGCTCTATTCTTCGGTTTGAATATCGGCGTTGGTGTGTACGTTCGTGACGTCGTCGAGATCATCGAGTGCGTCGAGTACTTTTAGTACCTTCGCGGCAACTTCTTCCTCGGTAATTGGAATTGAGTTATTCGCAACGTACTGAAGTTCTGCGCCGGTTACTTCAAGGCCAGCTTCAACAATGGCGGTGCGAACCTTCGCGAGGTCTTTTTGGTCGGTATAAACGATAATCTCGTCACCCTCTTCAACCGCATCTTCAGCGCCCGCGTCAAGAATCATAAGAAGTGCGTCTTCACCAGTTGCCGCGACATTAATCACACCTTTACGGGTAAACTGGAACATCACACTTCCGGCGTCGGCAATACGACCGCCATTCTTAGTAAGTGCAGTACGCACATCTGGGAAGGTACGGTTTTTATTGTCGGTCGCAACTTCAATAATAATGCCCACGCCACCTGGACCCATTGCTTCGTAGGCAATTTCTTCAAGTTGCGCAGCGTTTTTGTCGCTCACGCGGTCGATTGCACGTTGAATGTTTGCAACAGGCATATTCGCTTGCTTGGCTTTTTCAATCGCGAGTGCGAGTGAAGAATTCATTGAAGGGTCGGCGCCACTGCGAGCTGCAATAGCGATTTGATTACCGATTTTTGTGAAAACTGCACCACGCTTTGCGTCTTTCGCACCTTTTTCACGCTTAATAGTTGACCATTTACTGTGTCCAGACATAAAGATACTCCTTTATTTTCGGGGTTAAGCTATAAGAATATTAACCCTATTATACCATACTTAACCCCTTAAAGAGCAGGGCCCGAAGAAGTCGAATTGTACTGAACCCCATTCCAGGCCCAGCCGCTCGACTGACCGTCCGCGTATCCACTGATCGTATTTCCGCGAACACATATAGCCCTGTCTGCCCTTATTGAGCCCGTCGTAACTCCGGATGAACTTGAGACTACCTGTAATGCAACCCTCCCGAGGGAGGCGCTAGAATGAGATGTAAAGGAGATATTCACTCTTTGCCAACTGCTTGTAAGCGTAACTGACTGCAAACCCGACCCCTCACCAATATAACCTTTAGCATCTGTAAGCATACGCCCAGAAACATTCACGATTATCCCCGCAGTACCACTTACCGCCACAGAACACCAATACTGCGTAGAGGGCAAGGCACCGGTCGAACCCATGAATATGATTCCCCTGTCTGCTAGTGTTATATCCGTACGCACCGATGCAACACCCCCAGACTCAGCAGTAGACGTATCCCTTACGGTTGAACCACCTCCGTATGCATCGATATCAGTAATTGCCGCTTCCGCACTCGGATTTAATAGAATGTTCGTAATCGCCGCAACCCCATTCGCCCCATGCCCCGCACACGCGCCTGACGTGGGCGTTGCGTTCGCACTTGAAACAAAGTAACTCACGCTATTTGCGGTGGCCGTTACACAAAACGTCTTTGGGTTCGCAGTGTTATCGACTCGATATTGGTACGTCGTGCCGTTGCCATCCGTGACGCCCGAATCAGCAAGTGTTGCTGGGTAACTATCTGAATTTGTCACTGCAAACGTCATCACTTTTTTCGCAGCTGACTCTGCCGCCGAGGATGCCGCAGAGTTTTTTGCGCGATTCGTGATACCGTTATACGCAACAATCGTAATGGCCGCCAAAATCGCAATAACCACTACTACAATAAGGAGCTCAACAATCGTAAAACCAGTGCGTGATGCCCGTCGCGCCATAAGTACTTTAAGTATAAGGTATCGGCCACAAGTAATGCAAACCTACTTAAAGATAGCGGGTGCTGCCAAACGGAATCTTCGTACTCACATAAATACCCGTTTGAAGCGTATTCGCCGAGTGCACCGTGCGATCCCCAAATCGCTTGTTTAGCCCGTCTACTGCATCAACCATTTGTCGCTCGCGCGTAATCTCATCGGCAAACAAACTTACTTGGGAAGTCTCGAGTTCGGTTAACTCATAACAATGCACTCCTATCTCGCGAATACCGTCGGGTGCCTGCTGGAATAACTTCAGCGCCTGCGTGTAAATGGCTGCATCACTATAAAAGGGGAGGGGAGATAGGGTAGAGGAGTGCCAGTAGCCTCGCTCGAATGTTTTTGCATAGATATACACTCCCCTGGCCGCTTTTTTCTGGGTACGCATACGGCTGCCGACCGACTCGCATAAATGATGGAGCCTCTGCGCTATTTCTTCGTGCGTTAAGTCAAATCGCTCTAATACGTACTGGCGCCCGACCCGGCCTAGTTGCGTTTGCACGTCATCCACTTCAAACCCACGCAGACGTTTATACCACCACTCGCCCACAACACTTTTGAACACAATCCGCTTCAATGTGACCGGATCGGCATCAAAAAACTGTAGGGGAGTGTAGATACCTACGCTATTAAGGCGATGCTCATTACGGCTCGCAATTCCAGTTAAATCAACCAGCTTTAACTCCCCTAGCACTTCTTTAATATTTTGCGACGTTATCACATCAAGTCCATCTGGCTTATGTAAGCCTGCCGCCGTTTTTGCCAAGAATCGATTAGTCGAAATGCCAATATTGCAGCGCATCCACACCCCAATCTCTTCCTTTAATCGCCGCTTAATCTCGTGTCCAATTTCCACTAAATCACGCCCCGCAATGTCGTGACTTGTCTGATGGAAATCAATGACCCCCTCGTCGATACTCTTCATCGTCACATGCGCCGAATAGTCGCGCATGATATCGAGTAACTTATGGTACACGTAGCGATACTTCGACGGGTCACTTTCGAGTGCGACAATATCAGGGCAAAGAATTCTCGCCTCTTTTAATTTCATGCCCACTTTCACACCCTTCGCCTTAGCCTCATAGCTCGCCGTCACAATTGCCGTATGCTCGGTGCGACGATTCACAATTGCCACCGGCTTACCGCGAAGCAATGGGCGCGCCTGCTGCTCAACGGTCGCAAAACAACTATTTAAGTCGATGTGCATAATAAGCGGACGTTCGGTGTTGAACTCATCATGTTCAGGAATCCTATTCATAGTGATCCGCCTCCATCGTCAGATGCCACGTCAGTCGCTCGCTATCAAATACCAGTCGATAATCAGTGCCGCCATCCGTCACATCAAACGCATGCATTGTCTTAAGGCCATGGGGTAGGGGATGGCGGAGTCCGAGTTCGGTCACATTCACTTCTCGCCCACTCGCCCGCTTAAACTTAATGGGCTGGCATGGGTGATGACCGCCCTTAAAGACCGCGATTACCTGTACTGGTTCGTTTAAGAAAGTTTCGTCATTCATAATTCAATAATTCTCGTTTAAGTTATTCGAGAAACGTGATTTGAATTGTTCGCCCGTACTTCCCTGCCCGTTTCTAGCTGGGATGTCCGAAGACGATGAATGACCTAGCGCGAGGGACGCTTAGCCTACGGCCAGTGAGTATCGCGTGGTTAATAGTATTATATCACTTAAAAGCGCACGCGATTTGTAATCACATGGTGGACACGTGTGGGAAATTCGCGCTTCACCCAGCTTCGCGCATCTCGTGTTTGATTTTGCGTTGAGTGCTCGTCAAACGGCACCGCAACTTCCATCGCATCAGCCGCAACGCCGAGTTTACCTAAAATGCCCATCGCACGAATAGTCATATCGGGATGTGCAAGTTCGAGCGGATTATAAAGCCCGCGGCGACGCATAATTTCAACGGAGTCTTTTTTGACATCAATCGTTGGGTAAAAGTTAGATTTTGGCCAGAGCGTATGAATAGCCGACTGGTTAATTGCAAAAAGCTGCGCATAGCGCTGTCGAAGTGAGAAGGAAACCTCCCACTGCAAAATCTGCTCAACGCTACTCGACCTGTCGCGAAGAATATCCGCAGCCGCATCTGCGAGGGCGCGATTTGAATCCCCTTCGTCAAAACCAATTTCCGCCAAGTGCTGAAACATCGCCTCATCCGAGCCAAGGTCGCGTCGCTTCTCGACAATCTCGCTCATCATGTCATCGTCTTCAAACATATTACGTCCGAATGCCTGCACAAGAAGCGCATCGTTTTGACCAAATCCGGTCTGAGACTCATCAGGCGTGTAAGAGCCTGTGCGGAAATTAATGTACGAACCAACAGCCCGTGCACGATCGCCAAGCGAAACCATACCACGCTTCGTTGCGAAAAGCTGCTTAGCCACATCTTCATCTGTCAGTGCATCAATACCTTGGTATCTCCCATGATATTGAGCCAAGATATCTTCGCGTACGTGCGGCTCAACTTGGTGCAAAGAAAGAATCGTCGCATCTCGATTTGAGGCCATAAAGGATTCGAGCGCAAACTTTACCGATGCATTACCTACAAGGCGCGCCTTTTCATATTGGCGCGCAGAAGGATCGAGGCGCTGCAGTTGCTCGGGAGTGTCGCGACGAGCAAGCGCTTCGGGCTGCTTCAAGGAAAGCGCAAACTCAAATACATCAGCGGGGATCTTCGCTTTATTACTCACTTGTCCACGGACTTGCGCCACACGCTCGATGTAGTTCATTTCAGTGAGTTATTATACAACTTTTTGTTAATTTTTCAATACTATTTTGGGTGTATACTAGAGGTAGGAGGTATCCATGCGAACCATTCAAGGAATTAACGACGAAATTCGAAAAAACCAAGATAGTATCGATGCTGAAACACGCGCCGCACAGACCGAGCGCGACAAAGCGGACACCTACAGAATAAACGCCGACGTCGCTCAAGCTCAGGCCCATGCAGATGCTGCAATAAAACACGAGCAAAAGGCCCTTCAACTTCAATCGACTATTGCGCAGCTTATGAACGAACAGCAGCAGCTTCAATCACAACTTGCAAACCTGGATCAACAAAAAAATCAGGTTGTCATCGATAAAGATGCCGAGCTTTCTCAAATCGACTCGCAAATTGATAAAATTCGCGGTGGCGCCTAAGTCTTCCTAGCCTCTAGAAAAAACCTCGCATATCTGGTAGAATCAACTTTGTACTTTACGCAAGTATACGCGCGGCAGCGTAGCTCAGTTGGTTAGAGCGCGAGACTCATAAGCTCGAGGTCACTGGTTCAATCCCAGTCGCTGCTACCAAGAAAAACCCCTCACAAGACCGTGGGGGTTTTTTCTTGGCTAAAAATAAATAGGGGAGTGGCATTCTCCCCTATCTGGACTTCCCTCTTATGGGCTTACAGAGACATATATTCTTAAAGGCCGGTCATCGATGCGCGGCGTGATACAAAATCACGTAATTCTTCGTTGGTTCGTGGACGATTCCAGCTTGCAAGCTGCAATACTTCGCTAATTGTGACAGGTTCGATTGTTGATTGGGTGGTTTCCATTGTAGTGGGTTGCCTTTTTTTGTTTTTGTTGCTTTATGTACTTACTCTAGCATAAGCTTAATGAAATGTCAATACCCGCGCGTCAGAAAAAGCTATAACCCTTTTGACGTCCCTGTTACGCTTATGGTATAACATACTGTAGAGGATCTCTAAAAAATAGAAATATATGGACATAATCACTTCGCTCGCGATTGTCGGCTTTGCCGCACTTATCCACGCTAGCTTTCAACTCAGCGTCAGTGTCCTTACACTGCTCAGTGGTCACGCTATTGGGTCAAAAAAGTCCCACGCGCGCCTTGTCCGCCTGACCACAAGCTATACTACCGGCGCCGGCGTCATGACGCTCCTACTCCTCTCTTTTGTTTCACTCGCCTTTATTCACTGGTTTGGGACCGAAGTACCCCTACTGGTATGGGCGCTGGTATGCGGCCTGGTGTTTGGGATTGGTATTGCCGTTTGGCTTTTCTATTACCGCCGCAACGCCAAAGGAACCGAACTTTGGATTCCCCGCGCCTTTGCAAAATTTCTTACCGAACGTAGCAAGAAGACTCAACAAGGCGCCGAAGCCTTTAGCCTTGGCCTCACGAGCGTGATTTCTGAACTGATCTTTATCATCCCTACCGTCGCCATTGCCGCCCTCGTCCTGATTGGGCTTCCACCAGAATGGCAGCTTGTGGGCATTGCCATCTACACCGCCGTGTCGCTGCTTGGCCTTCTCATTGTATGGTCGCTCATCGGAAGTGGTCGCTCACTTGCGCGCATTCAAAAATGGCGTACCGACAACAAGCGTTTCTTGCAGTTCAGTTCTGGTGGCGCACTTATCGTCCTTGGCTTTTTCGTCTATGTCAGTAAAATTATGGCGACAGTCTTAGGGGTTCAATAATGAATATGGGTGGGCCAATTACACACGTGGTGAAAAATAGTCACCACCGTCACCCGGAACCTTTCGACCGCGAAAAGCTCCATAAAAGCATTGTCGCTGCCTGCCTTTCATCCGGTGCACCCGCAGGCCACGCCGAAAGTATGGCACGCCGTGTGGTTGGTGAAGTTGAGGCTTGGGTTGAAAGCCGTCCTGAAGTAACTAGTAACGATATTCGCCGAGTGGCATCTCAAGGATTGCGTACGTACCACCCCGACGCAAGCTTCCTCTACGAACATCATCGATCAACATTATAAGGAGCACACGTGGCTAAAGCGAAACATTCATTCGACTATGACCTGATTGTAATCGGGAGCGGCGCCGGCGGTAGTGCGGCGGCAACTATTGCAGCGCGCGAAGGAAAGCGCGTCGCAATTATTGAAGAAGATACTTTTGGTGGCGATTCACCAAACTGGAGTGACATTCCAACAAAAGCACTGCTTCATGCGGCCCGTATCTACGACGAAGCTCGACACGGTAATCGCTTCGGTCTGCGCACCTCAACCCTTGGCTACAACTACCCTTCTATTCGCAACTGGAAAAACCTCGTTGTTGAGCGAACCGGCGCAGCCAACAACCGCCGTTTCTATGAAAACCATGGAATTAGCGCCTACAGTGGCAAGGCTCACTTCTTAACCCCTCATGAAATTACCGTCAACCGACGCCACCTTTCTGCGGCGCACTTTTTGATCGCGACTGGGTCTTCATGGATTGCACCGAAGGTTCAAGGTCTTGGAGAAATTGAATACTTCACACCGCGCACTATCCTAGAAACGCTTCGCCCGCCAAAAAGCCTGTTTATTATTGGCGGTGGTCAGTACGGCATCGAGATTGCCCAACTTATGGCCACATTTGGTACTAAAATATATATTGCCGAGCAAGCGAGTCGCCTCCTTCCACATGAAGACAAAGAAGCTGGTGAGCTTATTGAACGTATTCTTACCGAGCAAAAAGGCGCAACCATTCTTACGCACACTCGAGTTCTTTCAGTTGAAAAGGAAGGCCTTGGTAAGCGTATCCTGATCAACCGCGGTGGAGTCGAAAAACACATTAAGGCTGACGAAATCCTCGTTGCAGCTGGTCGCCTTCCTAATGTCGACCTTGGCCTCGAGAATGCTTCAGTAAAATACACCCCTAAGGGTATCGAAGTAAACGAACACCTACAGACAAGTGTGAAGCACATTTACGCTACTGGTGATGTGCTTGGTCGCGATAGCCACACTCATACGGCCCTACTTGAAAGCCGCATCGCTGCGCATAATATGTTCGCACGCGTAAAGGCAGTGCCCGATTACACGGCAACACCGAATGTCATTTTTATCTCACCTGAAGTTGCCCATGTAGGACTTTCCGAAGACGACTGTCGTCGCCGCGACCTTTCAGTGAATAAATCAATTGCGCCGCTTAATATTGTGGCTCGCAGCAATACTGCCGATTTCCGCGATGGCTTCGTGAAGCTTATTGCCGACAAAAAAGGCGTGATTCTCGGTGGCACCATTGTCGCACCAAACGCCGCCGACATGATTCATGAAATTGGCCTCGCCGTAAAACACGGGCTTACCGCCCAACAACTTGCCGACACACCGCATGCCTTCCTGTCCTGGAGCGAGGCGATACGCGTCGCTGCACAAAAACTTTCAGCATAAGCTCTAAAGGGGTTGAAAAAGCCACTCGTATCTGTTAATATAGATTTTGTACCGCGGGGTGGAGCAGCCCGGTTAGCTCGTGTGGCTCATAACCACAAGGTCGCAGGTTCAAATCCTGCCCCCGCTACCAAGAAAGATCCTGAAGAAATTCAGGGCCTTTTTTGTTTTACTAATAAGCTAACGGGGGCCGCCCTTAGCGCGAGTCTCTTATTCTTCACTATTCGTATCGATACTTCGGCTATACCCACCGAATAGGAAGTTCAACCACTGTTCCATATTACTCGTTTTATCTTGTGAAGCGACCTGCGCGCTTGAACCCGACGTCTTCGCATCAGACTTCTTCGCAGCTTCTGAATTTTCTGGCAAGATTAGTACTTTTTCACCTGGCATTACGAGCCCGAGTGATTCGCGTGCGGCAAGTTCTTTGTACTCATTAGTCTGATAATATCGCTGCTGAAGTTCAAGGCTATCTTTTTGAAGCTCTGCGAGTTGTAGCTGACGGCGCTTGTAGTCTACCTCTTTTTGAAGCCCATAATTTCGCTGCATCACCTGAAGCGACCCCCACGCCCATCCAAGCGCAATTAAGAACGCCGTCATAATTACGAGGTTATTAAACGTCAGGTACTTGTGGCGTACATGGTAGATGAATTTGCGTATGTTGATCTTTTGCATAGGCATCAAGCTTATGGCTTGCTAGTGGTATTATACCACTCACCTCTCTAGCCCGACAGATACACCTGAGGTATAATATCGAAAGCGGGGCTGTAGCTCATCGGTCAGAGCAGGCGGCTCATAACCACTTGGTAGATGGTTCAACTCCATCCAGCCCCACCAGAAATTATCGCCAATTTAAAACACCGTCATTCAGACGGTGTTTTTAGGTGCAATTTACAGGGTGAAAGCCCATTTGAAAATTGCGAAGGTGACGCCGAGAAGGACAAAGAAAAGTCCTAACCCGATTGGCGAGCCCCAGCTGAACCAAGAACCCCAAGCACGCCAGTGACTCCAGTGTTCTTTCGAAGCCTCTTTCCAATCTTGGTATTCTTGTAGCGCACGTTGCTGGTGCAGCTTTCGTTTTTCTTCTCGATCAGCCATTGTGATCCCCTATGTTAATGATATCGACAGCCCGGGTCGATTATTTGCTATAGTTATCCCATGAGAACTATCCAAAGAGACATCGCAGGTGCACTTTTATTTTCAAACGACGGACGTGTATTAATTGGCAAAAATGTCAAAGGTGGCGTCTATGAAGACCTCTGGGTTGTCCCTGGCGGCGGCATTGATGAGGGCGAAACCAAAGAAGATGCCGTCAAGCGTGAAATCCTTGAAGAAGTAGGTATTGATATTAGCGACGCCGTTATTGAGCCGGTGGACCTTCCGCAAACAGGAACTGCAGAAAAAACACTCCGCGATACTGGCGAGCGCGTACTTGTTGCAATGACGTTCTACAACTTTACAGTAAAGTTCGATAAGCCAGCACAAGAGATTCCAATTATTCTTGAGGATGACTTCGGTCACGCCGAATGGGTCGCGATTGAAAAGCTCTCAGAGCTCTCGTACTCGCCTTCTGTAAAAAATCTTCTGAAATCCCTCGAGCTCATTTAGCAACAAAATAGCCAATTATTGAAGTTTGCGCAAATTGAATTTATTATATGTCTTAGGATAACCTTAGATAAGTTATGTTATGGCGAGCATTACCGTAACAAAGGTGGCCGTATTATCAATCGGAAAGCTTTTTGGCACCGTTAACCTGATTATTGCACTTGCGGTAGGTATTATCGCAACAGTCGCAGGACTTGTGGCTTACTTCACTGCTGGCGACTACGGATTCTTCGAGGGTCTTCTTGGCGCAATCGGCATCTCACTTGCCGCGCTTCTCCTCTACCCACTCGTGATGTTTGCATTCGGCTGGCTTTACGGCGTGCTTGCAGCATTCATCTTCAACGTAGTTGCTGGAGTGAGCGGTGGTGTTGAACTTACTACCAAGACAACTCCAGCGCAGAAGTAATCGCGCTTCACTAAAAAGGGCCGCTCAGTGCGGCCTTTTTAGTATCCTCGGTTTTTTATCTCTTCGGCGGCTCGTTCGTGTGCCAAGAATTCATTCATCGCAATCTGGCGGGCATGAGGATTTGCGATCGCTTCAATTGCGGCAATCTTCGCCGCACGATTCGCTTCTTTAATCTCGGCAACACGCGCGTGGTTTAGAGCCGCCTGCTTCTGTTCGGCTTCGTCATTATATGCCCTACGGATCGCTCCGCTTGGGTCAACTTCATTCCAGGCAATTGTATCGTCGACACCTTGGTCACGACGCCTTTCGACTTTATCACTCGCTTCATCATAACGGCGCTCGGCTTCTGAAACAGTGACGGGCGGCGCAACTTCAACAGGCAGCTCCACAAGTGACGCGGCCGCCTCGGCTGCGTATTCGGCGACAGCGTCAACCGCTTGCTCGTCGGTTACGATGTGCTCAAGACTGTCAAAATCAGCACCCGAAATCACGTCCCCGTCTTCGTTCTCTAACGCTATCGATGGGTCGTATCGTTCTGTCATATTATTCCCAGCGGAACACCTTAAAGGCAATAAGGTAAATTACGACCATCCATGCGCCAATCAGACCAATTTGCGGCAAGATGTTAATAAAATGTGCACCTTCAGTAGTAATAAGTCGGATACCGTCAATCACGGGGGTAAGTGGCAAGAATGTCGTAATATTTTGCAGCCATTCCGGCATGAGGAATCGAGGAAAGAATGTACCCGATAGGAACATCATTGGGAACACGACAATATTTGCCAGTGGTGCGACCTGACGCTCGTTCTTTGCCCAACCACCAAGTGCAAGACCGATACCAAGAATCATCGCGATACTAAATATGATAAATATCGCGAGCTCTAACCAATTACCCACTACCTGCAAATGGAACACTGCAATCGCAACTGCAAACATGACCGCAATTGCCACTAGGCCGATAATCGCCTGGCCAATCATGGTTGATACAAAGTACTGCCACACGCGGAGCGGTGTGGTACTAAGGCGACGTAAGATGCCCATTTTCTTAAGTTCCGGGAACACGTTAATAGGTCCGAAGATACCCATACCAATAATGGCAAAACCGAGAAGCCCCGCGAAGGTGTAGTCGAAGGCCGAAAGGCTATTTTCGTTCAGCTCTTCACCCGCCACCGTAAACGGCGTCACTGTTGGCACAAGCTTATTATTAATAACCTGGAACTGGCTCTGCAGGATTGAGGTCAGTGCAACACCTGACTGCGTATTGTTTTGCGTGTATAGCACCTTTACTTCACCGCTTGGATAGGTCGTTCCCTCTTGAATTGCACCAAAATCATCAGGTAGAATAATCGTCGCATCAAGCTCGGATCGACTCATTTTTTCTTTGGCTTCATCGAGCGAGGTGACTTCTTGATTCACCTTGATAGTATCGCTCTCATCGAGGTTTTTCTCGAAGTCTTTGGCGAATGCGGTGCTTGATTGGTTCACCAGCGCTACATTGAATGACACGCTCGAGTTGCTGCCGTTCAAACTTCCGAATACGAATAGGAAGATAAGTGGGAATCCAATGGTGAAGAAAATAGCCGTGCGGTCGCGAAAGAACCGCTTCGTGTTAATGCGAACAAACGTAAAGACTGTAAACCAACTGCGCTTAAAGTTTTTCATTACGCACCATCCCTTATTGCTTTACCAGTAAGGTCGATGAAGACGTCTTCAAGACTCGCCTGCTGCACTTCTTGCTTCTTTTTGAAGCCACGCGCCAAAAGCTGCTTAATCAGGTTCTTTGGCGTATCAATCGCGACGATTTTACCGTTGTCCATAATAGCAATGCGATCACACAAAATTTCAGCTTCGTCCATATAGTGGGTAGTCATGATGACACTAATTCCCCTGTCGCGCACTTGCTCGATAAGGTCCCATAGATGGCGACGAGCTTGTGGGTCGAGCCCAGTTGTTGGTTCGTCGAGGAAGAATACTTTCGGACCGTGCACGAGTGCGGTAGTAATGCTAAGGCGCTGCTTTTGACCACCCGACAAATCTTCAACGTAGCTTTTGGCTTTTTCTTCAAGGTCGACATCGCGAAGGAACTTCATCGCGTCAACAGGCTCGCCATATGCTGCGGCAAACATTTCAATCACTTCCGTTAAACGGGTTTTGTCTTGGAAGGCTGGGGTTTGCGGCTGCACGCCAATGAGATATTTAATAGCCTGAGGGTCTTTTTTGACGTCGATACCATCGATTTTTACGACACCGCTATCGATCGGACGTAGTGTCTCCATCATTTCGAGTGTCGTAGTCTTTCCCGCCCCGTTTGGACCAAGAATACCGAAAATTTCACCCTTCTTAACAGTAAAGCTGATACCATCTACAGCCTGTTTGTCACCGTAGCGCTTCTTAAGATCTTTCACTTCTACCATGTGAGTCATACGTCTATTCTACCCCTGTTTTACCCCAAGGGCAATACATTTGCCCATCACTACATGTAGCGTATTTTTTACACCAAAAACCACTAGCATTAGCGTGTCAAAGAGTCTAAAATGAAGCACAGATTCGCGCCCTCACTGGAGGGTTGAGTACACTCGTAGGGGGTAGTATTCCTTGTCCGTTGGCGCGCGTAATCGCTCTTGGACAAGGTACCCCTTTGCAATCCCAACCTCACCGGTTATCTCTAGCCGCGAGGTTAGACTGAACAAAGGAAAGACACATGACAATCACGGTTTACACCAAGCCCAGCTGCGTGCAGTGCAATGCGACGTATCGCGCGCTGGACGCCAAAGGCATCGATTACGAGATTCGGGACCTCTCCAAGGACCCTGCAGCGCTCGAGGCCGTCAAGGCGCTCGGCTACCTGCAGGCGCCGGTCGTCGTCACCGACGAGGACCACTGGTCGGGTTTCCGCCCGGACAAGATCGACGAACTCGCAAAGCGCCTCGGGCTCGACTCGAAGAACGAGCCCGCACTCGTCGAAGCCGTCGCCTGAGCACTCGCTCACCCTCATGTCCACCTCAACCCAAGAGCACAAGACTCCGTCGGATTCGTCCGCCGGAGTCGCTCTGCTTTTGTCTTGAAATGAATATCCCCATAAACAAGAAACACCCCCGGGGAAGGGGGGTGTTCTGGCACCTGTTTGTTTGACCTAAGTATAGAGTCAAACCGCTTATGGTGCAATAGCGTTTTTGTAGTAGAAACTACTTCTTCTTAGAAACAGTAAGGAAACCGTTACGTGGGTTTTCCTTAACTACACGGTCCGCAGGGAGTTCTACTGGAGTACCCTTGTCGTTCTTTGCAACCTTTGCGAAGAAGAAAATGGTTTGTGGCTTGCCACCACGAAGTGTAACTTCGGTGCTGTGCAAGTAGTAAGTAACGCCCTTTGAATTTGTGTGACTGTAAGCCATGGTTGAGTATATACCTCCTATTAGTGCTATACAGGTGTAAGCGTACAACCTCACTAGGGGTGGTGTCAACATTAAATTCGTTTATAGTGTCGGCGAAGCATAAGCTGAAGGATGCCAATGCTCACGAGGCGGATGATGATAAGCAGCAAAATCACCGCAAATGCGAGCGTTGCCCAACCAGCAAAATCAGGACTCCATACAGGTGACGAGAACGAGTGAATATACGCCTCTTGGCGAGGCTTACTCGTATCGGTAGCAGGATCCCTTGCGGCCGGATACTTCTCGAGTTCACTAGTGGTACATTGCAAATACGCGTAGGAATATCGACTGAACTTTGGCGCACAGACCTCTTGGGCTTTTTGATAAATATTTCCATTCGGATTTGCGTCCCCGTACTGCGTCTCTTGCCACGTCTGAAGGTCACGGTTATAGCTTTGCTCAAGATAGACGCCGCGGCCTAAATCCGTATTCATGTGCGCGGCTACGAATCGTTGTAAGTCATACAACCTGTCGATTAAAACTTCCTCGTCACCCTTTTGGTCGGCGGTAATCACCGCATCGCGGCGCTGCACCATTCCAATGCTATTTAAGCGCAGGAAAGTTGCCGCCACAAAGCCAACAATAATAAGCAGCACAATAAGCTGCCACGTCTTTACTCGTTGCAGGTCTTTGATACCCTTTTGAATTCGTCCCTTATCAGCCACGCGCGTCTCGTGATTCCCACCTATATAACTGCTCCCCATTGTATAGCATGAGCGCTATTTTTTATAGAGAGGGAAACGCGCAGTAAGCATCAATAGCGCAACAACGCCGCCAATGAAGAAGAAATTCCTCAGGGCATCTTCACCACTCATGATGAAAGTTGCGCACGCAAGCAAAAAAGCTGCCGCTGCCGCACCAAAGTTTGAAATAACTTCATTGACCCCGAGATATGTAATGCGCACACCCGAAAGATCGGCGTTATCAAACACCCCCCTTGTATAAGGGAGATTGTACGCCGTTGTTGCAAGCTCATTGGCAGCGTTCAATCCAGCAACAGTAACTGGCGATACAACAAACGGCCTCACAAAATGCGTGAGTGCATTCGCGACGGCACCAGCCTTCATAAGTTCGCCGCCCTTGCTCTTATCGATAATTTTTCCATATGTATACGAGGCAACGATTGCCGCAATAAAGACAACCGAAAGAAGCACCCCCATAGAAGCGTACACGTCGTTACTAGAGGCCGTTATGCCAAAAATGACCACTGCGACATATAGTGTCCAAACCGTACCCGATGTTACCGAATCGAATCCAACCGAGAACTGACCGGCTGAGTGTCTCAGTAAAAGCCGCCACGGGAAACCCTTAAACTGCAGCTTCTGCCCGACCTTCACCTGCTCACCCGTCTTGAATAATGGAGCCGCGGCAAGTGCGAATAAAATCGCCGCAATAATAATGACCACCTGCGGACCAAAAAGAAATGCAATGAATCCACCCACCAAGGGACTAAGTCCAGTCGTAATCTTTTCGAAAATATTCATGTAGGCGATTTCTTTGCCAGCGTGTTCAGTACTCTTCACTTTCGAAAAATCGATAAGATATGCGATTGAATACATAGCCGCCGACAACCCCTGGAGAACCGCCGTACCGACCAAAAGCCACGGACCGTACTGAGGGAGCAGCGCAAATAGAATCATCGCAGGGATATACAAAATATTTGAAACTAGAATTGCATGCTTCGGGCCGATCCATGCAACGAAACGTGCTGTCGGAAGCGCTATAAAAGATTTGAAAAGGAAGAATGCGGCCCAAAAAAAACCAATTTGAGCGATTATGTAGCCATTTTGATAGAGGTAAATGGACATAAATGAAGCGGCCATATACAGTGCAGCCATGCGAAGCATACGCGATACATACAATTCTGCGACCTCACTAAAAGTCGCATATCGCCAAAAATGACGACGCGCTATAAGAGTGTGGAAAAATTTTCGTACCATGTCTGTTTTAGTTGCCCACTTATTTGTTCCCCTTTATTACATCACACCCTACCCTTTACCACAAGTGATATGACGCCTATACTAGACCTATGAACATCTACTTTTCAGGCCTTGGTGGCGTCGGCATCGGGCCACTGAGCGAAATTGCGCTCGACGCAGGCCACCACGTGACCGGATCCGACCTTCAAGAAGGGCTTGTCACCGAACAGCTTCGCGCTCGTGGCGTAAAACTTGTGATCGGCCAGGATGGGTCGTATCTTCGCGAAACTCATGCAAAAACCCCTCTTGATTGGTTCGTCTATACTGCAGCGCTTCCTGCCGACCACCCCGAACTTCTTGCCGCCAAAGAACTCGGCATTCGTACTGGCAAGCGAGATGAATTTTTGGCTGAATTTTTAAAAGAACACAACCTCAAACTCCTCGCCATTTCGGGTACTCACGGAAAAACCACAACCACCGGCATGGCGGTGTGGACATTCAAGCAGCTCGGCATTCCGGTAAGCTACTCGGTTGGAACAACTCTTTCGTTTGGGCCAAGCGGTGCGTTTGACCCAAAAAGTGAGTATTTTGTTTACGAATGCGACGAGTACGACAAAAACCTTCTTCATTTCTCGCCTTTTCTTTCGCTGCTCACCTCTATCGATTACGACCACCCCGACTCATACCCGAGCGAGGCTGACTACAAGGCAACCTTCCGTCAGTACGTCTCACAGTCAACCCACACGATTGCCTGGAAACGCGACCTCGACTATATCGAACAACCAGCCACCGATAGTATCTGGTCGCTCAGTACCGATGAAACCGCCGCACTTCCGCTGACCGGCGAACACAACCGGCGCAATGGCACGCTTGTACTAAAAGCGCTCGAATACCTTGGCTATAACGACGCAGTGCGAAACGCACAAGTACTCGGAACCTTCCCGGGAACGGACCGTCGCTTCGAGCAACTTGCAAGCAACCTTTACAGTGACTACGGGCATCACCCAGAAGAAATCGAAGCAACGCTACAACTCGCACGCGAACTTTCTGACCATATCGTCCTTGTCTACCAGCCGCACCAAAACTGGCGTCAACACTTCATTCATAATCAATACTTGAACCAGTTTGAAGCCGCAGAGGCAGTCATTTGGCTTCCGACGTACTTAACCCGTGAAAATAAAGACCAACCCGTACTCACCCCTCAAGAACTTACCGCAAACCTTACCAACAAAGAAGCCGTTCGGTACGGCGAACTTAATGATGACCTATGGAGCGAAATTCAGGTTGCACGCGACAACGGCTACCTTGTACTGTGCATGGGCGCAGGTACAATCGATGGCTGGGTGCGCGAAAGGCTTCAATCATGACGAAAGTATATTTTGCCTGTTCGGTGCGCGGCGGTGGCGACACGTCTAATTATCTTGCGCTGCTTGAAACCATCAAAAACGCGGGCGGCGAAATCCTGAGCGAGATATTCGTAAACGACGCGATTCAACTCGGTGGCAGCCCCCTACCCGAACCCGAGATTTACGAGCGCGACATACTCATGATTCAAGAAGCTGATGTTGTGATTGCAGAGGTAACGAACCCTTCGCTTGGCGTCGGCTACGAGCTTGGATATGCGGAAAATATCGGCAAACCAATCATGTGCCTTTTCGACGGCGACTCGGGCGCAAAACTATCCGCAATGGTACGCGGCAACCCAACAAATATCATCGTCACCTATAGCGAAGATGCAATGCCCGACGAAGAAGTCGCCGAGTTTCTTGCCTACTACGACCAGTCGACAGAAAATTCTTCAAAGTAGAACGCGTCCTTAAAGAAAGTGCGCGTCATCACCTCTTCAACAGCAGGCGCTAACGCAAACTGGTGAAGTTTGTGTGGGCGAGCCCACACAAGATCATCACTTGTCTCGATATCGTCTTTATAAAAACGAAAGACGTGCGCCAGCGTTGTCGACACAAGATTTCCATGAGAACTGACGCGAATATAGCAATCGCCAGCGTGCTCTAATGCTTGACCCTGAAGGCCAAGTTTCTCAAATGCTTCACGCTGTGCCGCTTCAAGCACCGACGCGTCCTCGACGTGGAGTTTTCCGTAGGGAAGCGTCCAGGTATCAATATAGGGCTGCTTGGTTCGACGCTGCAGTAAAATATCGCCGTCTCCGTTTTGTACGACAAGCATCGTAATAATTTTGGGCTGCGTCCGAATTACTTTCTTTTCAACACTCACCCTATCAACATACGAGAGTCCGAGTGTACTGAGTGCATAACCGCCCTCAACCTTTTCAACCATCCCCTGCTTTACCAGGCTATTTAAGTGATACGTAAATAAGTTAGTATCGGTTTTCGGTGGGCGAAGATCGCGAAAGCGAGCGGCCTTTTGATACATAAGTACGTCAATAATGAATTTCTGGATGTGGTGATTTACAGATACGGACTCAATCATATTTGACTCAAATTAAACTTTCTAGATGTCTGCATGATACCACCATATACTAGCCTTGTCATCAGTTACTAAACAAGGAACCGCCGCCATGTCATTAGTCGAAAGTAAACTTACTGCAGAAAATGTTGAGCGAGCTCGCAATAACCCCGAGCTTGAAAAGCTCAACGAAACCGAGCATAAGCTCACACCATCCAACCCCGACCTTCTCGCCTCACTCTTTAAAGCTGACGCCCAGGCGATTGAGCAACTCTACCTCTCCACTCCAGATGATGAATTTAGCCTACGCGTTCGAGCCCAGCAGACACCCGAAGGAATTATCTACACGAGCACACAGAAAACTCGCGGAGAAATAGTTGGCGACGCCTTGCAGCGTGGTGAAGTTGAAACCGAGATTTCTAAAGAAGCATTCGATTACTACAAGGGGCGCAACCTTCCGAGCGTGCGCAAACTACGTGCCGAAGTCATGGAAGGTGTCCACGTTGATTTCTATGAAGACGAAGATGAGCCGGTTATCGTAGAAGTAGAACACAAAGACCCGGAAATCCGTGCGTATCTTTTAAAGGTGATGCAGGATATGGTGGGCGGTAGCCTAATTGACCGCTCCGACGATCCGGCACTCACTAATGAAGCAATAGCCTTCAAACACTATGAGCGCAAGAATGCACCAGAATCACTTGATGTATTTAGCGAACGCGTGCTTGCCGAAATGGTTGCCCACTACGTCACCGGCAAACAGCAGGTCGTTGTAGGGCTGACTGGTATGTCGGGTTCTGGAAAGACAACCGTTACTAAAGCGGTGCAAGAGCGCATCGTTGAACTATACGGAGAAGCGATGCGACCTATCGTTATTTCAACCGACGACTACCACTTCGGGAAAAAGAAACTCGAAGAGGTGTACGGCGCACCCTACACCGCATGGGACGCACCCGAGACCTACAACACCGCCGAGCTCGCGTTTGACCTCGAGCGCCTCGCCGAAGGGCTGCCGCTTGTGAAGCGCCATTTCAGCTTTCAGACTGAAGAACCCGAGTTTGAGGAGGAAGCGTTTGCACCATCGCCGTTCGTACTCATCGAAGGACTCTACGCAGGTAGCAAAGACTTAAAGGAAGTTCGCGACATTCATTTTGAGCTTCCAACTGGCATAGCTACAAGTGTGGGGCGTGACGTACGTAGGCTCGTCATCGATGGCCGCGCTAACCGCACCTTCCCTACCCCTCAAAGCCGTCTTCGTCACCAAATCGAAGTCGCGCTGCCAACCTACCTAGAACAACAAAAACCAGAGCGCCGTGGCTTCAGCGCGAGCGTCAGGCCAATGGGAGAGCGTGCCTACATGCTTGCGCTGCTAAGCGAACAGTAATCTATTCGCCAGAGGGTGCGCTAAACTCAAGCACCTCGGGATTAAGGGGGTCGCCGTTAAATGCGTCGACCGCCTTTGCCTTAGTAGCCTGCGCGTCGTAAAGCTTCATAAATTCTTGAATTGTGTCTTTATTCACCGCACCGGATGCACTGTAGGTATCGATTTCATCAGTTTTCTCGACCTTATCACTCACCGAGCGATAGCCTGGGCGGCTCAGGTCGAGCTGTGCCGCACCGGTACTGTTATAGATCACGACGCTAATGACTGTCATCACAAGCGCAATAACAACCGTAATAATCAAAAGGAGTGACAAACGGTGGCGATCCCAAAAAGAAAGCTCCGCCAGGGCAGCTTTTGTCGGCAATAGTGACGGTTTTTCTTCCACTAGGTCGACACCCTTTCATAGTTAAGCAGGAAGTCACTTACCGAAGAGCGGTAGTCATCAATAATTCGGTGGAGTCGTACGACGTCATCGTGGACTTTTGTGCGCAGCGTCCTTGCGTCTTCAAGTGCGGCATGGAATGTATTTGGCTGCGTCGTGCAATCAATCTTAATCGCTTCGGAAAGTTTCTGTTCATAGGCAATATAGTCAGCTCGGAATGTCGTCAGCGCTGAGCGATAGTTACTGGTTACCGTGGTCATCGCTTTGTTATCGAGGCGATTACCCGCAAGGCGATCGTTAAACGTGTCCATGAGTTTTGTTGCCATTGATTCGTACACCTGACCGCGGTTCACCCGAAGTAGTGCATCGCTGGCGTGGAGCTGGCTCAGACTATTCTTAATAGATACACAGTTCGCTTTGACACGCGCAGCTTGGTCGGGTGTAAGGTCTTCAGCATTTACGGAACTACCCGTCAAAGGAAGCAGTAGCCCTGCAGTCAGAAGGCTCGCAAGTGCAACGAAAAAAATACGACGCATATCCTTACTATTGTATCATTAAGCGCGGGTAACGAGCTTAGTCAGCGAGGTGAATCGCTTGGTCTTTTTCAACCACCAATCCATCACGAAGAAGGCCTGAAATAGCGAGCTCGAAGCGTTCGTCATCGAATGTTTCAACACGCAACGCATCTTGGGAAAGTGGACTCTTCGCGAGCACTTTAAGAATCGCGCCCCTCACTTCGCGCACACTCCCCTTTAACGCGGCCTGCTTACGATAGTGATGGCTTTTATCATTACGCCCCACACCCTGTCGCTTTAAATACGACCCATAATCCATAATTCCCCAATACCATTCGCGGGGGTGCTCTTTGTCGACCGTCTCTTCCACAATTTCACGAAGCTGTGCATCGGTCACTGACGTATCATCGTGGAAATAGTGATGAAAATATACCGTGCGCACATTCGTTTCAATAAATACCACCGGCTGGTTAAAGCTATACGCCTGAAGTGCGCCCGCCGTATTTACCCCTACACCTGGCAGCGACACAAGTTCTTTGAGTGTTTCGGGAAAGACGCCATCAAAATCACTCTCAATCTTTTTCGCCGCTTCATGCAAGAACTTTGCGCGTCGGTTGTATCCGAGCCCGCTCCAAAGCTGCAGCACTTCAGAAAGCGGCGCACTCGCAAGCGACGCAGTATCGGGAAATGCAGCAATAAAGGCCTCAAACTTAGGAATCACCCTATCAACCTGCGTTTGCTGCAACATAATTTCACTGACGAGTACGTAATAGGGGCGCGTGTCACCACGCCATGGCATATCACGGTACAGTTCACGCGCTTTTTCCCACACCAGTTCCTGAAATTCAGTCGTATTCACTCTCTCAAGTGTAGCGGAGTATACTAGATATATGAAGCTTACCAAATACCAACACGCCTGTTTCGTCGTTGAAAAAAACGGCCACACCCTTGTGGTTGACCCGGGCAATTTCTCACACGATTTTATTATCCCTTCGCACGTCGATGCGATTGTCATCACCCATGAACACCCGGACCACCTCGACGAATCTCGCATTCAATCTATCTTGCAGACAAATCCAAAAGCAACCATCATCGCACACGAAAGTATCGCCGGGCGCTACACCAACTACACCTCAATCGGCGCGAAGCTTGGTGAACCCTACACAATTGGCTCGTTTACACTACGGTTCTTCGGCGGTAGTCATGCATCGATCGCCGCGACTATCCCCGTTCCGCCAAATCTTGGGGTACTTATTGAAGATAGTCTCTACTACCCTGGTGACTCATTCTTCGTACCTGAAAACGTGCCTATTAAAACACTCGCCCTTCCAGCCAGTGCCCCATGGATGAAAATGAGTGAGGCCATGGACTTCTTGGCACGCATAAAACCTGAGTTTGCGTTTCCTACCCACGATGGAATCCTCTCCGAAGATGGTAAACAGCTGGCCGATCGACTTCTTGGCATGGTCGCGAGTGGTCAAAATACTACTTACAAACGCCTCGACGGCCAAGTGATTGAACTTTCATGACCACATGGAGTGAACAGCTCGCCGAGGGCGCAGCGTATCTTGCGGATGCCGATCCTATTTTAGGAGAGGTTATTCAACGTGCGCCACTCCCAAGCTTTTCGCCCCACAAAAACTATTATCAAGAATTAGTCGAAAGTATCATCTCTCAGCAACTCAGTGTCAAAGCGGCGGCGACAATCTTGAAACGTTTCCGTGAACTATTTAGCGCTGACTTTCCTTTACCCGAGGACATCCTCGCGCAAGATATTGAAGTATACCGTAGCGCAGGGTTATCTCGACAAAAAGCCAGTTACATTCGCGACCTTGCCGAAAAGGTGCTTGATGGTACGGTGAAGTTTGACCACCTCGATACCCTCTCAAACCAAGAGGTCATTGACGAACTTGTGCAAATTAAAGGCGTGGGCGTATGGACTATTCATATGTTCCTCATGTTCTGCATGGGACGGCTCGACGTGCTTCCGACAGGCGACCTTGGAATCCGTAATGGGATTCAAAAACTCTACGCTCTGCCCGAGCGACCAGGCGATACCGAGATTACTCACATCGCACAAGAAAATAACTGGCATCCATACGAAACGATTGCCAGTTGGTACATATGGCACTCGCTCGACAATAAGCCAGTACTATAAGCCAAGTTCTTGCATTTGCTCGGGGCTAATTCCAGTACCGGTAAGGCCGTTTAAGAAGTCCGGCGTGTTACCGTTTTGCATATCGGTAATAAACTGCGTCACCGCGGCAATCAAGAAAAGCCCATTAATAAGTACGACCACCCCGAGTGTAATTGCAAATATCAGCACAAGTTGAAACGCGAAGGCCTTATATTCGCGGTATTGAAGCATTTCACGCCCCTGTTTGTCGCGCATCGTACCGGCCATAATAAGCACGAGGTCAACAAGCACCCACATACCGAAGCCACCAAAAGTCACAAGCTTAAGAATGCCCGTTCCCCATTTCCCAAGATACATGCGATCAACACCAAAAGTGCCCCACATAAAACTAATGAAGAATACCGCTAAAAAGTGTCGCTGCTTTGGAAACTTTTTTGTTTTTGCGCCTTGCATACCACCCATTATACGCTTATGGTTTATGGGCGAGGCCAATATTCAAGAATAAACTGGCGGTAGTGGTCAGAAAGTGTCCCCATCTCCTCAACCTCGGCTTTTGTGCGCCATACGGCGTATTCAAACTTTGGGTCTGGCGGGAATGTTTCAAAGTCATTAGGAACAATAGCAGTATATGCCAAAATAATGCGACCGCTGCGGTACGAGTCTTTTAGCTGCGCACCCTCGACACTCACGCCAAGCTCTTCTTTGAGCTCACGCGCAAGTGCTTCGTCGGGCAATTCGTTTTTATCAATATGACCACCTGGAAGGCCATAAATATCGCGTTTCGGATAATACATTACAAGCACTCTCTGCAGGTCCGCACTAAAAAGTGCGACCTTCACAGAGATGTAGTGCTTGTCGTGAAACATTACGGTGCGAGTCGGTTAATGTCGCGTGGGAAGAGGGTTGCTTCCTTGACGTTACCAAGACCCAAAGTTTTTTGCACAAGGCGATCAACACCAAACCCGCATCCACCATGCTGTGGAAGCCCATACTTAAAGGCTTGGAGGTAATACTTAAAGCCTTCGTGTGATACATCGAGACCCTTCGCGGTCATTTGCTCGATCATCTTTTCATAGTTGTTTTCACGAAGTGGTACGGTCGCAATTTCGAGACCGCGGAAAAGGAGGTCACCCCACGCAACAGTACCGTCGTCTTTAAACTTGTGGTAGAACTTACCCGCTTCAGCTGGGAAATCAACCGCATACACGAGGTCACTGTTCAGGTTCTTGCGCGCATAGTCAGCAATCCAGCGCTCTTCGTCGGGAATAAGATCCTTCTCGGCAGTAGTGTCGGTCTTTGTCGCCTTGGTGTACATTTCGTGAATTTCAGCGATCGTGAAGCGAGGCACCTTGCCGTCTTCTGGAAGTGCGAGTGTCGGTGCGTTGAGCGTCTTGATGTCATCAGCATGCTCGTCATACACGCGGCGAAGCACGGTTTGTGTCATATCACCTACTAGATCGAGGACTTCGTCGTGATCTTTCACGAAGCCCATTTCAATGTCGAGCATCGTGAGCTCGGTCAAGTGGCGAGTCGTTGCACTCGGCTCTGCGCGGTAGCTATGGTTAATTTCGTAGACGCGCTCAAATGCACCCACCATAATTTGCTTATAGAATTGTGGGCTCTGAGCAAGCGTTGCGGTCTTGCCAAAATAATCGAGCTTGAACACTTCTGCGCCACCTTCAGTTGCCTCAGCGAGAAGCTTTGGAGTATCAATTTCAACAAATTCTTGGTCCGTGAGGTACTCACGAAGGTAGCGAGTGAGGCTCGCGCGGATCTTGAAGATTTTCTGTTCTTGAAGGTTACGAATGTTCAATACACGGTAGTCAAACAGCGTATCGAGGTTTTCAGATTTGTGTGAAATTGGCTTATCAATTTCAATTGGCGGCTCGTCGGTAACTGGTACAAGCACCTCAACTGTCACGTCGTGCAACTCAGTACCACCTGGCGCGCGCTCATCCGCTGCAACGGTACCCGTAAGTGAAAGAATGGTGCCAATTTGAAGCCCACGAAGCTTTTCGAGCTCGTCTTTGTTGTCAATTTTTGTCTGCGCAATGCCGCGGCGGTCGCGAAGCGTAATAAAGTTGAGGCCACCAAGTAGGCGCTTCTTGTGAAGCCAGCCTTCAATAGTGATTGTTTCGCCGATGTGGGCGCTTAATTCGTTAGTCAGAGTTCGAGTTGTACTCATCAATGGAGTCCTTGTTTAGGGTATGTAGATAGATGCGGACTTCGCGTGGGTCGTCTGCGAACGAGTTCGTCCTACTCGCCGCTGACCCGGATATTACTGTCGTTATTCGTTCGTCGCATCATATTGCCTATATTGTAACAGATGCAACAGATATGCACTAGAGGTCGACGCGGCCCTCGGCAGCATTGTTAGTCTTGCCTTCTCGCTCGGCAACCGCTCGAAGATCGGCGTGAATATCATCTTCATCGACAATCTTGCGCCCAATCAGCGACTCCATGACGTCTTCCAAGGTCAAAAGACCCACCGTTTCACGATTCTTGTTAATCACAATAAATAGGTGGTGACGGGTGCGGATAAAAGCAGAAAGTGCGTGCTCAAGTGTGTCATCTTCACGAATATAATAGACCTTCTTCTCCATCGCCTTTTCAGCTGTCGAAGAATGCCGTTCGTCGAGCGAGAGCAAATCCCGTAGGTGTAAGATGCCCACTACATGGTCGATATCTTCAGCAATGACAGGAAGCCGGCTATGGCCAAGTGCATGTAGCTCGTCGAGGACAAGCGGACCGAGGAACTCGCCTTTTTTAATAAAATCGATAACCGTCCTTGGGGTCATGACAGAATTAACGGTCTTTTCCGGAAATGCTAATGCAGCGACAAGTAGGGCGCGTTCGTTGTCGCCCACGACCTCTTTTGAACGTTCGATAAGTTCAGCGAGGTCTTCACGAGAATGCAACCTCGTAGGTGCTTCATAAATCGATACTCCCGGTTCGCGTAGGCTTTGGAAGATTCGCTCAAACTTTGCCGCCAGGTCAAGCAAGGTCGGCTCAACTTTTGCATAAAGCGTCTGGCCGCCCTTCGCGACGCTTTTAAATCGTGCAATCGCCGGATATACAACCGCAAGAATCAATGCCAGTACAATTCCTAGAAACCATCCGAACGCACCAATAAGAAATACCACCAAAAGCACCAATAATAGCGCTCGAATGCTTCGAAGGAGCGTCACAAGTGCTGCGTGGAGCTCATAGCGGTCGAGCTCCAACAAATATGCATCGGAACGCTTTGAGCGACGCTTCAGTTCCGCCAGACTGTACTGCGGCCTCACAGGGTGCATTGAAGCCACCAACACAAGACATATAAAAATAAAAATAGCTAAGATTGCAAGAAATATACCCATCGTAAGCAGTATTATATACCACCTAGCCGCCGACGTCTGCTACAATTAATATAGTAAATTTGTGGAGGAATCATGAACAAAATTGGCTGGATTATCTTTAGTGTGGTGGTTGTACTTGTACTCGGCGGACTCGTCGCGTGGACTCGTATCGCAAACCCACCTATTGACTTAACTGGTGTTGAAAATAATAGCGTCGTTGCTGCATCAGATCAAAACGGCAACATTGCAGACCATACAAAAGGAAGCGAAAATAACAAAATTCTGCTCATCGAATACGGTGACTACCAATGTCCTAGCTGTAGTGGTGCGTACCCTAATGTAAACACTCTTATGGAAGAATACGGCGATGACGTCACACTCGTGTTCCGCAACTTCCCTCTTACCGCAATTCACCCGAACGCCCGTGCTGCAGCAGCAGTTGCAGAGGCAGCCGGCCTTCAGGGTAAGTTCTGGGAAATGCATGACAAGCTGTATGTGAGCCAAAACGACTGGAGCGGCCTCGACGCGTCAAAGCGCACAACCGTCTTCAATAGCTACGCACAGGACCTTGGCCTGGACATGGATAAGTTCAACGCCGACGTAGCGGGTAAAGAAGCTGGTCAAAAGATTAACTTCGACATGGCCCTTGGAAAAAGCGTTGATGTCGCCGCGACTCCTACCTTCTTCCTAAACGGCAAGAAGCTTGACGACGCAACCTCTAGTGCAATTGTGCAAGGTGACTTAACCGCGATTAAGGCACAGCTCGACGAGCTCATCAAGAAATAAGGTTTTCTAGGAAAACTAAAAACACCCCGGTGCCTTGGGGTGTTTTATTTTTTTGCTTAGTGAAGTCGCTTACTAAATCCGATGGATTAGTGAGCGATAAAGATTCGCCATTCGGCGGGCACCACATCCACCGCGATCTTCTTGCGCCTAGAAGGCACAAATTCGATTGCTATTGGCATGTGATTATACACTCCTTGTACTATGTACAGCCCTACGCACTCCGACCTTTAATTATAAGTTTTGGCGTTGGACACATCATCTATAGTACCGAACTGGGTCGGAAAAGTCAAGAAATCGTCGTTTGACGCTTATGTATTTATAGTACCTTAAAAATAATAGCGCTTGCAATAAGTACAAGCGCTATTATTGTAGTAATTTACTCTACATCTCGCCAGGAGTGGCTTCCGGCTTTGCGGAGTGAAGTTTCTTCTCCTTTAAGGTGAATACCAGCACCGCAGCCATACCTATAAGGCTTGCCGCCACGATAAAGATACGCTGGAGGCTATCAGAGAATGCATGCGTCACGACGCTCGCAAACTCGTCTTGGCTTTCAGTAAATGCGGCTTTTGCCTTCTCGTCTGCAGGAGGTGGAAGTTGTGCAAACTGCTTCTCTGCACCCGCGGTGATTTCCTTCTTGATGTCAGGCATATTCAAAGTAAGAAGAGTATTTGGGTCATCGATTGCACCGAGCTTTTCTACCACTGCGCTATTCGAGAGTGTCTTGATATACGTCGTTTCTTGCATCGCTGGAACTTGCGTAAGGATACCTGCGGTCAGCATCGCACCAAAGACGGCCGTACCAATCACAGACCCAAGGCTACGGAATAGCTGGCTTGAACTGGTTGCAACGCCAAGGTCTTTTTGCTCGACCTCGTTTTGAATCGCAAGGTTAAGGACTGGCATCGCCACACCCATACCAAGACCAAGAATCACCATTACGAAGGCTTCGTAGCCATATGACATTTCCGGACTTAAGAATGTAAGTGCAATCATCGCAGCAGTTGCAGCCAGGAAGCCGACCTGCATGAAAATCTTGTAGCGACCTGTGCGCGCAATAATCTGACCAGACAGGATACTTGAGGTCATAATACCGGCAACCATCGGAAGGAGCATCAAGCCCGAGTCGGTTGGTGATGCACCAAACACTTGTTGGTTAAACTGCGTCAGGTAAAGGATTGAACCCATGAAAGCTGCACCGAACAATGTGGCGATAATCAGCACGGTGACGTAGTTGCGGTTTTTAAAGAACTTAAGCGGGAGGATCGGTTCTTTCGCCTTGTGCTCAACCCAGATGAATCCAGCCGTTGCAAGGGCGACGATGCTAAACATAATGATACGAAGCCCTGCAAGTGTTAAGCCGGTTGCACTCATGAGATCAGCAAAGATAGATTCGGTATTGTCGACGGCAAGAATCAATACCGCAAGCGCTACCGAAAGCAGTGCTGCACCCGCGTAGTCGATACGAATCTTCTTCGCGTGCTTCAAGGCTGGCGAGAAGATTGAAATAAGCACGAACGCGAGGATACCAATTGGCACATTAATAAAGAATGTCCAGCGCCAGTCAGTTGTCACACCCCAGAAGGCGTGTCCGTCAGTGAGCCAGCCGCCAAGCAGCGGACCAACGACCGATGCGAGTCCAAAGACCGCACCGATAAGCCCCTGCCAGCGACCACGTTCGCGGGCAGCGAAAAGGTCACCTACGATAGTAAAGGCGTTCGCGGTAATGATACCGCCACCAATACCCTGTACGGCGCGCCAGAGGATGAGCTCGTTAATATTACCGCTCACACCACTCATAAGTGATGCACCCACGAAGATAGCCACACCAATGAGCAGGATTTTCTTTCGCCCAAAGATGTCGGATAGCTTACCGGCAATCGGTACGGTAATGGTTGTTGTAATGAGGTACGCAGTCACAATCCAGCTAAGTGAGCTGAAGGCGTTGAATTCCTCAACGATCTTTCCAAGCGCAGTAGCGATAATGGTCTGGTCAAGCGCAACCAAGAAGAGGCTGGCCATAACCGAAACCATAATAATCAACTTACTACGCAAACTTAAATGATGATGCATAGAGTCCTTTCGGTTTATTTGTTGTTAAGAAGATCTTTATATTGCTCGATGTTATCAGTAAGGTGCGCTACCATTTCGCGCAGCTGTTCTTCTTTAAGAAAGCCTACCCAGTGTTTACTAGTAGAGCCAACCACATAGAGACGATCGCCGGTTTGAATGTTTAACGCTTCACGAGCATCAGCCGGTATTACTACCTGCCCTTTTGTGCCGACGGTTGCAGTTCCATAGAGTTTCTTATCATGCATTTCGCACCAATTATGCGCCGGTATGAAAAGTATGTCAAGTATGACGAGGGCTTAAGTCGAAGATTTGTTGGCCTTTTGCTTCCAACGAGGCAACTCTTGATAGTAGTCCAGATACATTTGAATAGAGGTAACAATGATAATCATAATAATTGGACCGTATACCACACCGAGCAGTCCATAGAGGGCAATACCCCCAAAGGCCGCCAACATCGTAAGGCCATTAGTGAGCGTAATCGACTTTGGAATAAACTTCGGACGAAGGAACGACTCGAGGTTGCTGACTGCGGAAATTACAATCAATGCGCCCACTGCAGGCCAGAAATCACCAAAGAGCATGTAGGCAAAGATTAATGGGTACGCCACGATTCCCGCACCAAGTGGAATAAGGTTAAATACCGTAAAGATAACCGTCATAAGAAGGTAGTAACCCCACCAGTCAAAGAAGAACGCCAGCGTCGCCGCTTCAAGGAGTGCGATAATCACCGACATCACCAGTTGACCCTTCGCCATTGCGTTCGCCATAAGGCCGACGCGCGCAAGGTACATACGCGTGACTTCAGGTTGGAATGGGCTCAGCGCCACAATACTGCTGGTGATCTTTTTGCCGTACACCAAGAATTCGTAAAACAGGAAGATATACATAATAGCGAGAATGATCATGAATGGAATGCTGCCGACGAATCCTGTCAAAAATCCGGTAATCGCGCTAAGAATACCCGGTAAAGTGTTCTTCAAGAAGTCAAGCACACCCTGCGCAGAAATAAGCTGCGCTTCACTTCCCCATTGGTTAGCAAAATCATTAATATTTTGAATTGCCACCTGCATTGCAGCTGGTAGTGACGTAAAGTTATCGCCAAATGTATTCGTAATGTCGACCACGAGCTTTCCTACTTGAAATGCGGTAAAAATACCCACCAAAATCACCGGGACGAGTACCACAACGAGTGAAAATAGGAACGTCAGTGTTGCAGCACCACCCGCCCGCATACGTCGCTCAAGACGCGTGTAAGTTCCGTAGAACAAAAATGCCATTAGTGCAGCGAGTGCAATCACGCCAAGATACGGCGAGACAAACCAAAGGCCCAAAGCAAGGGAGATAAGTGCAACAATTAACCAGTTTCGCGCAGTTAACGGGTGTGTTTCCATGCACCTAGTGTACCACCGATAGGTGCAAAACAATTACAATGCGACTACAATATGTACATGGCGACAGATATTATCTCAGCCCTCTTTATATTTATCTCGACACTCATTAGTATGTCGATACTTGGCCTGGCGGCAGGTTTTAGCCCTACGCTCTATGTGGCGCAGATCGCCATGACCGCCAAATCAAAGCACCCTGTCACCTACACTGCTTCAATTATGAGTGGCGTCCTGCTTGCAGTACTCGTACTGATCGTCCTTTTCCAGACCCTCCACCTTGATAAACTCTTAAGTTTTATCGACACCACAGTCAAAGCACTCACAGTGAGCGTTATCTTCAACGTGCTCGTAGGAGCTGGTTTCGTATGGGGCGGTATTTGGTATCTTAACCACCAACACGTCCCTGACATCAAACCCGCTAAAGTACGTAAAACTGGCGGCATCATTTCAATGTTCGGACTTGGGTTTGCGCGTACTTTTGTCAGCGTAAGCGGTGTAACTGCGGCGTATATCGCAGGTAACATTATCGCGAACGTCAGTATTGGGCTGCTCGAGCGGCTCATTTATACAGTGGTGTTCTTTGCCGCATCGGTTGTGCCGTTCTTTGGCATCATTATCTTCATGCGCAAAAACCCTCAACGCCTTACGAAGATGACCCAGCAACTTCGCGAACTTCTTGATAAAACAAACTACCGATTAATCGTCGGCGTGGGTGCGATTATCCTAGGTGGTTCAATTGTCATCTTCAACTTGATGATGGCACTTTTCTACTAACGAGCGCGCTCGAAGTGGCAGGTATAGCCACCAATATTCTTTTGCAGGTAATCCTGATGGTAGTCTTCGGCTGGCCAAAATGTCGTCAGCAGCTCGAGTTGCGTCACGATAGGCGCCTCCCAATACACTTGATTGCGCACAATTGCCGACTCAGCCTCGGTCTTTTCTTCTTCATTTTTGTAGAAAATCGCCGAACGATAGCTTGAGCCTACGTCATTCCCTTGGCGGTTCATTGTCGTTGGGTCATGGATCTGAAACAAGTAATCAAGAAGCCGTGCGACGCTCGTCTGCGAAGGGTCGTAGGTAACTTTAATCGCCTCGGCGTGACCTGGGTGATGTTCATAAGTTGGGTTTGAGTTTTCGCCGCCCGTGTAACCTACCTCGGTATCCACCACGCCTGGTTGCGTTCGAAATAATTCCTCAACGCCCCAGAAACATCCGCCTGCAAATACTAGTTCTTTCATACTCTTAGTATACGCCTCATTTCAGGGCGAGTATAATGAGAGTATGACCAAAGATGTGAAGAATCCAGATTTAAGCGACGAACAAAAGGCGGTACTTTTCGACAAGGCAACCGAAGCCCCATTTAGTGGTGCGCTCGTTTACACTTTCGATACTGGCGATTACGTATGCGCAAATTGCGGCAGCAAACTTTTCACATCTCACACTAAATTTGACGCTGGCTGCGGCTGGCCAAGTTTTGATCAAGCAGTCGAGGGTTCTATCATCACCGAAAAAGATACAACCCACGGCATGGTGCGTACCGAAATCATGTGCGCACAGTGTGGTGGACACCTTGGACACGTGTTTGATGATGGCCCAAAAGAGACCACTGGCCTTCGCTACTGCGTGAACTCACTCTCGCTTCAATTTACCCCTAAGAAATAGGCACCACGAACCGTCGGTTCCGCTTGTGCTTCACCCCTAAAAGGACTATAATTTCTCTATGACAAAAATGTCCGCAAAGCGACATTTAAAGGAGTTGCAGTGGCGGTTTATGCTGATCGCTCTGTTTTTCATTGTCGGTGCAGTATTGGCATATAACTACCGCGACATCATCCTTCCTATCTTCACCGCGCCCTTAAACGGCCAAAAGCTCATTTACCTCACCCCGGGTGGTGGATTTACCTTTGCACTCCTCATCTCTGTATACGCGGGGCTCGCAGTGGCCTTTCCGATACTGCTTCAGCAGCTCTACTCATTCCTCAGTCCCGCCCTACCAGAGAAAGCCCGCAGGAAATCAGCCATCATCCTCATTAGTTCACTTTTCCTGCTTGTTGCGGGTATCTTATTTGGCTACTTTGTCGCCGTACCAAGTGCGCTCACCTTCTTGTATGGGTTTGCGGATCAATACGTCACCTCAGCACTTACCGCTGACTCGTACACGAATTTTGTCGTTGCCTATACGATTGGTATTGGTATCGTCTTCCAGGTACCACTACTGCTACTACTCCTTCACACTATTAAGCCGCTGAAGCCGGGTGGACTTATGAAGTCTGAAAAGTGGGTCGTGCTTGGTGCGTTTATCGTTGCGGCTATCCTTACCCCTACCCCAGACCCTATCAACCAGACAATCATGGCGGGGCCTGTGATTGTGGTGTATCAACTTGGTGTAATTGCGGTGCTTATCTCAATTGCTTCGAACGCCCAAAAAATCAAGCGGCTACGGATTTGGAACAATTGGAGTCATCGCGGGCATCGCAGCATTTACCGCACTAGGTGCAGCGGCCCTCCTTGTCTGCGCGGGATACGCCCTGCGTCGCTAATATCACATACACTTCAACACAAAAGAGAGAGTCGCCGCTCTCTCTTTTGCGTTGTCACACCTAGGGCTATATCTGCCAACGCCACCCGCGAACCTCTGGCATATCCTCTCCATTGTCCACGATATACTGCGCATGCTCGATCAACTTTTTCTGCATATCCTGACGGAGCTGCTGTGCGCTTTCGCTCGTAAGCCCGGCCCTTTCAATGACGTCTAACACAAGGTGGAACCTGTCGAGTTCATTCTTCACCGTCATGTCGAAAGCTGTCGTAATCGTACCCTCTTCTTTGTATCCACGCACATGAAGGCGTTGATTCTTTCTTCGATACACAAGCCTGTGCACAAGCCACGGGTAGCCGTGAAACGCAAAGATGATAGGCGTATCGGTAGTAAAAATTTGATTGTAATCAATGTCACTCAATCCATGAGGATGTTCACTATCTGGCTGTAGCCTCATGAGGTCTACAACGTTCACTACGCGAATTTTTAACTCAGGAAGGCGCGCCCTTAGTATAGAAACGGCCGCCATTACCTCGAGCGTTGGCACGTCACCCGCTGCGGCCATCACCACATCAGGCTCGCTGTTTTCATCATTTGAAGCCCAGCGCCACACATCGACACCCTTCGTACAGTGTTCGATTGCTTCCTCAATAGATAACCACTGCGGCGATGGGTGTTTGCCCGTTACCACGAGGTTAATATAGCCGCGTGTCTTAAGTACGTGACCCATCACACTTAGTGTGGTGTTTGCATCCGGAGGCAAATAGACGCGCGCGACGTCTGGCTTTTTATTCACAATATGGTCAATGAACCCGGGGTCTTGATGCGTGAAGCCGTTGTGGTCTTGGCGCCACACGTGACTTGTGAGCAGATAATTTAACGAAGCAATCGGCTCGCGCCAGGTAAGCTCGTCGCTCATTTTCATCCACTTTGCGTGTTGGCTCACCATCGAGTCGATAATTCGAATGAATGCCTCGTAGCTATGCAAAATTCCATGACGACCCGTTAAAAGATAGCCCTCAAGCCAGCCTTGGGCCATATGCTCACTTAGCATCGAGTCGATCACCATACCTTCCTGTGCAAGATACTGATCGCCGTCATACGTACGGCCGTTCCACTGCCTATCGGTCGCTTCGAACACAGGCTCAAGCTTATTCGAGATCGTTTCATCAGGCGAGAATACCCTGAAGTTTCGCTTGCGCAGGTTGAGTGCGATGACATCACGTAGCCAGGGACCGAGTGCCTCTGTATTACCCGTTGAAGATTCACTCCTCACCGGCACATCTACGGCATATTCACGGAAATTAGGAAGTTCGAGTTCGCGCAGTAACTTACCCCCATTTGCATTGTCATTGGCGCTCATACGCAGTGCGCCACGAGGTGTCAACTTGGCAAGGTGCGGCAAGAGAGTTCCGTTTTCATCAAACAACTCTTCTGGACGGTAGCTTTTGAGCCATTCGGCAAGCTTCTGTACATTCGCTTCGTGCTTCGCATCAACTGGAAATGGCACCTGATGCGAGCGGAAGTTGTTCTCGCTCGGAAGACCATCAACCTCTTTTGGTCCAGTCCAGCCCTTTGGCGAGCGAAGCACAATCATAGGCCAACGAGGCCGCGTTGTATTGCCATGCTCACGTGCTTCGGTCTGAATATGCTTAATGTCATTAAACACGTCATCGAGCACTTCGGCCATGCGTACATGCATCACCTCGGGGTCGTCACCTTCAACAAAATAGGGATTCCACCCATACCCACGAAACAGCTGCTCAAGCTCATCATGTTCAATACGTGCGAGCACTGTAGGGTTACTGATCTTATATCCATTAAGGTGAAGGATTGGCAGAACGGCTCCGTCGGTCTTGGCGTTCAAGAATTTGTTTGAATGCCAGGCGGTCGCAATTGGGCCAGTCTCGGCCTCGCCATCACCAACCACACAGGCAGCAATAAGATCTGGGTTATCGAATGCCGCACCGAATGCATGACTTAACGAATAGCCAAGCTCACCACCTTCGTGCATTGACCCAGGAACCTGGGGTGATACGTGGCTGCTAAGTCCACCAGGCCAAGAAAACTTTCGAAATAGCGTCGCCATACCCTTCTCATTTTGAGGCATATCTGGATAGACTTCACTCCAGGTACCATCAAGATAGGCATTAGCCATGAGCGCCGGCCCTCCATGTCCTGGGCCAGAAATATATACGATACTTGCGTTTCTTTCGTTAATCACGCGGTTGAGGTGTGCATAGATGAAATTTTGACCCGGCGTCGTGCCCCAGTGGCCAAGTAGCATGCGCTTAATGTCGCCTAACTCTAGGTCGCGCTTTAAAAGCGGATTGTCGCGTAAATACATTTGACCCACAGATAAATAATTTGCAGCTCGCCAGTACGCGTCAATATTTCGCAGTAGTTCAGAAGATATCATTTATGCCCCCTTTTCTAATAATTCATATGCTTGTGTTGCGATTGAGTAGTCTTCTCGGGCTGGAATAACGTGTACGCCCACGCGTGCCCCATCGTCCGAAATAAGCCGAGCCGCCGCCGCGTTTCGCGACTCGTTGATACTCACACCAAGGTACTCGAGGCCACTTAAAATCCTCGCTCGCACCTCGGCCGATCGCTCACCAATACCCCCGGTGAAAATAATACTATCCACCCCACCCAGCAGTGCTGTGTAGGCGCCGATAGTCTTCTTTGCAGATCGGCAAAAAAGCTCAACCGCGAGCGCCGCATCTTCATCGTGATGCTGCGCCTCGAGCAACTCACGCATATTGGCCGTAGTGCCCGAAACCCCCAAGAGTCCCGATTGCCTCATGACAATGTCGCTCATCGCCTGCGCATCAAGATTTTCTTGCTGCATGATGTAAAAAAGCGCACCCGGATCAATATCACCCGTTCGAGTCCCCATCATAATGCCCGACATTGGCGTGAATCCCATCGACATGTCAACCGGAACACCCCCTCGAGTCGCGGTGATACTTGCGCCACTTCCTAGGTGCAGCATGATCACACGGCCCTGCGCAGCACTAGGGCCCTCGTGCTGCGTGAAGCTATCCAATAAATAGCTATACGAGAGGCCATGAAACCCATAACGCACCACGCCCTTCTCGGCATACCGCTTTGGCAGCGCAAAACGCTTTGTCTCGGTCGGTGCGTCTGCAAAAAAGGCAGTATCAAAACAGGCAATATGCGACGCATCTGGAAGTTGCGTGCGGAAATAATCAATACACGCGAGTACTGGCGGCATATGGTTTGGCGCCAGTTTGGTAATCGATCGAAGATACTCGACGGCCTCATCATCAAGTTCAGTCGCTTCGTTAAAACGCGCACCGCCGTGTACCACACGATATGCCACCGCGCCGATACTAAATGCTCGCTGGGCCACAAGCCAGTCAAAACAGGCTTTGATAGCCTGTGTGTGGTCGGCCGCATCGATTATGGTCGCCTCGACTTGACCCTGAGCCTTACCCGGAAGTAATTCAGCCGCGCTGGATCCAATATTTTCAACTGATACCGAAATCGCCGCGTCCAGCTCGGACTGCGCGGCATATACATCAATCTTCAAGCTCGAAGACCCTGCGTTCACCACGATCAGCACTTTATTTTCCATTACCCACCCAACCTTTACTCATTGTTACTAGTATACAGTGTGGAGTGAATATCCGCGCCCACTGCCTCTTCGATAGAGCTAAAACCGTCTCTTCGAAGGAGTTTCACGAGACCTCGCTGCACCTGAGCACCCAGTTGCGGCCCGTTATAAATCAACCCCGTGACGAGCGCAACAACTTTTGCGCCGCGTCGAATTTTTGCATATGCGTCCTCGGCAGTAAACACACCCCCTACGCCGATAATATCGAGTTTCTTGCCGTATTTTTTGTAGGTTTTTGCAATAAGGTCATTGCTTACTTTTTGTGTCGGAAGCCCACTCATACCACCGCGAACCCCTTCGGCCCTGCCATGCGCCAGTAGCTTCGGGTCTTTCACGAGGTTTGAAATAGTCACCCCAGCAACTGCGTGCCGTACAATAACCTGCAGCAGTCCATCAAACTGCTCCCATTTCATATTCACAGGCATCTTCACGAAGATTGGTTGCGCAAGCTTTAGTGCATCAACGCCGCGAAGTAACTCTTCGAGCAACCCAGGGCTTGTAAAGGGCTCTCCTCCATACGTGTTGGGGCATGAAATGTTAAGCTCTACTAGCTGCACGGCACTACTTTTTTTGATACGTCGCAGCGAGGTTAGATAATCTTCTACCGCCGCCTCGCTGCTTACCGTTTCTGGATTATTCGTTTTAGCAACAGAAAGAATTACCGGAAAGTTATCACCTTCAAAGTAAACTGCGTTGCGCTCAAGCGTTCTAAGCACATCACTCGAGCCTAAGTTCGCGAGCCCTACATGCACCGACAAGGACTTATCTTCCGGATGTCGATGAAACCAAGGTTTTGGATTACCCGCACAGGGCCGCGCAGTAACCGAGCCGACTGTCATAAATCCATAGCCAAGCGAGTGCATCACTCGCACTGTTTCGGCATTTTTATCAAATCCCGCCGACACTCCTACTGGAGATCGAAACCGAACTCCCGCAACGGTCTGCGCAAGCATCGGATGGCGAGTGGTAAACACCCTCGAAAACCCCCAGGTGAGGACATTCGAGCGCCCCACCGAGCTCGCCATTCGAAGCATCGCACTATGCACGTCATCTGGTGGAAATCGAAACAATACCGGTTTTACTATATTTTCATATATAAATGCTGTGCTCTGTTCCGCCATCATACGCATAGATGCTAGTCTATACCGGGTATTTGGCACTGTCTGTGACGCGCATCACATAAAGTTACCGAGTTCGTCTTGCGCCAGTAAGCCTTAGCGCTTCGAGAAAAGATTCTTAAGTGACAATGCGTTTTGGAATTCAAGTGCACCCTTTGGAAACACCCGAATCACAAGCCACAACACTAAGAACGCAGTGAGCGACATAATAGCGAGGCTCGTTAAAGATTCGAGGGGTGTAATGTTTCCAATTGTATTGCGAACGAGTGCAGTAGTTGGTGCGGTTATAGGGAAGTACGTTGCAAACTGTACCACTGGATTTGATGGGTCACTAATGACTACCCACATAAACCAGAATGGTACGAATGGAAGGATGTAAAACAGCGCAGAAAAGTTATTCGCTTGTTTTGCAGGAAGTAGCACCGCGGTCAGCGCCATACATGCTGCGAACAAGATAAACCCAACTACCAAGAATCCAAACCCAAACAGCACAACGATCGGATCTATAGGCACCTGTGAAAGATCAAAGTTTGGAGGAAGTTGAACGAAGTCCGTGGTTAGAGCGACGGTCAGCGCGATACCCGCAAGTCCCGCAAAGAACACCAACTGGGTCAATGTAATGAGGACGACGGCAATAAGCTTTCCGATAATCAATGTGCGTGGGCTAGCATACGTCAGCGCCATTTCCATCGAGCGATTCTCTTTTTCATCGGCAATACTTGTAAGAATGTAGCCGATCGAGAACATCAAAATAATTAAGAACATCGCTGTAATGACGCCCGGAATAATGAAGCGGGCAAACCCGACGCTTTCCGTTCCGTTTGCGTAGGTCGTGGTGACCGCTTCGGCGCCTTGCTGAGCAAGCACAATCTTTTCCTCTGACCCGATTGGAATTACGAGACTCGTTTTCAAAAGTGAATTCGCAACTTCACTCGCGGCCGAGCTAAACGAGAAGTCTACCCCAGATACATACACCTGGAATTGGCGAGAAGTAAGGAGGTCGCTTGGGTAGAAAATAAGCCCCTTACGATCACCTGCTTCAACTTCGTCGCGCAGCGCTTGGTATTCACTGGCTGGGTATTCTTTCTGTCCGCTTGCTTGAATGAGTTCGTCAGCGACCAACCCACTTTCGTCGATAATGGCAACGCCCTTGAGGTCGTTGGTCAGTTTTTCAATTGAAGTATTTTCAGACTTGCTCGCAAGCCCGATAAGAAGAAATACAACCAAGAAAATAAGCGGCATTGCAATCATGTAGGCCCAGAAGCCCTTTTGCTTCACAACAGTAAGATACTCGTGGCGTATAACAGTTCGTAGTTTCGACATTATGCGTCACCTTTCTTCTTTTTTGGCGTCTCATCATAAATCGAAACGAATACATCTTCGATTGATTTTGCACCAAATTCTTTTTTCACCGCCGCGACAGTTCCATACGCTTTCGCTTGACCGTCTTTAATAATAAAGAGCCGGTCAGCGAGGCGCTCGACCTCTTCCATAAGGTGCGTAATATAAATCACCGCCGCACCCTGTTCGCGGTGTGCTTCCACAATATCGAGCAGAAGTTTACGGTTCACTGGGTCAAGACCCTTGGTTGGCTCGTCGAGAATAAGCAGGTCTGGATTGCCCATCACCGCCACACCAAGCTGCACTTTTTGCTGCTGACCACCAGAAAGGCTTTTAAGCTTAAGGGTCGCCTTATCTTTTAAGCCAACAGCTTCCAAAAATGCGAGGCCTTCTTTACGTGCATCGGCGCGCGATAGGCCTTTCATTTCACCAAAGTAAGTTAGGTTTTCGATTGCCGACACGCGCGTATATAGGCCGCGCTCTTCAGGCAGATACCCAACGGTCATTGCATCTTTTGAACTGTAGCGGCGACCATTAACGAGAAGTTCGCCCTTAGTTGGCTCGTAAAGCCCAAGGAGCGACCTAATGGTACTTGTTTTACCCGACCCATTGGCGCCTAGAAAGGCGAATACTTCACCTGGCTTTACTTCAAAATTAAGATTATGGACGATCTCCTTGTCGCCTAATGTTAAGGAAAAGTTTTGCACGGAAACGGTTGATTTCATGGACCCCCTCAGCCTTTTTCGTTCTTTGTGGTCTTATTATAGCAGCTGGATTTGAGCCTTGTGATTTCGAAGATACGCGCGAAGAATTTTATACGTATCCATATCGAAGCCATTTATGAGACGCTCCATGTGCGTCGACCCATCTTCAAGCGCGGTTACGTACCCCTTAATTACCCATTGATCGACAATTAGTGCTTTCGTGGGGCTAATCGTCACCGCCAACTCACCTTTGAAAGGCCATGCTTCAATCCTAGAGCGCTCGAGTGCATATTCAACTCGTCGGTTATATAATTCGGCCGGCTCTTTTCCAATACACGCACCTTTGCAAAACCCTAGGTGATAGCGAAAACAGGCACCCACAGCCTTTTCGAGACCTACGAGTTTTGGACACAGCTGAAATGTTTTTGTCAGACTTTCAAGTTGGCCCTTTGCTTTCATGCGCGAAGTATACACCCCGTATATTTTATCGAGTTCAGTTTCATCACTTAAATCACGGCTCTCGATCTCTATTGTCGTGTAGCCATCCCCATTCTCTTGCTTCACGAGTACAGCTTGCTGGGTTTTGCGACGCAATAGACGGTTATGAATTGGCTGAAGTTCTTTTACTTTGGCCGACTCCAAAAGTAACGCTTCGATTTCGGTGTCGGTTTCAATAAATGATATCGAATGGCTACCGAGCGAAAGTTTCATCTCTTTTGCAATCTTCGTATCATTCGCAAAGTGAGACATTACTCGTGCGCGTAGGTTTACGCTTTTCCCTACGTACAGCGGCCTTCCCTCATCGTCTTCAAAAATATACACACCAGGTGTTTGTGGAATTCGCGCAAACTGCGCTTCGTCAATATTAGGTGGAAGCGTCTTGGTTTTTGTTTGCAAAAGATAGGAGGCTTGAAATGCATCAAATCCCTTCTCCTTGATTGCAAGTTTTGTAAAATCGTAAATTGCTTTGGCGTCGGCATAGGCACGGTGACGATCATCAACCGAAATCCCGTGGCGGGCGATAATTTTCTCAAGGCTATGACCTTTATTTTCCGGGTATAGTGCGCGCGACATACGAACTGTACAGAAAAGCTTTGGCCTGAAAGTATATCCGACTGCTTCGAGCTGCCGCTTCACAAATGAAAAGTCGAATCGCACGTTGTGCGCCACAAATATCGCACCATCAAGAATACGCGCAATCTCGCCCGCTACTTCGTCGAAATACGGTGCATCCACTAAGTCGTCATTTGTAATACCCGTCAAGCGTGTAATCCAATATGGAATTGGTGAACCTGGGTTAATAAGTGTCGTATACTCTTCAACCACCTCGCCTTCCTCAACCCGAATGAGGGCAATCTCAGTAATACGACCACGATCGCCGTTGCCGCCATTGGTTTCGATATCAACAAAAACTGCTGGGAGGTTAAACATTATACTTTCTTTAATTTACTTGACCGGTGGATAGTTTGAACTTTTAAGTAGTCGCGCAAGGTGCGCTGTATTTGCCGCAACCATTTTATTAGCAAGCGCGACCTTTTCGGGAACCTCATGAAGGTCAATATAATCAGTCGTATGCATCGCCTCACCATTCCAATAGGTTGCCGCGTTCGCAGCCCAAGTAAAGCCAACGTCATTCAGTGCCTGTAGGACGTCAGCGGTAATCTTATGTGCCCCGTCCTCGTTACCAACAATCGCAACCGCTGCAACTTTTGGATAGGTTTGATAGCGACCCTCGCCGTCCGTCTTACTTAACTCCGCATCAAGCCGCTCAATGGCGCGAAGGAGTTCACTCGACATTTGCCCAACCCAGGTTGGTGTGGCGACAATTAAAATATCCGATTCCATTATCTTAGTACGAATTTTTGGCCATTCGTCACCATTTTTCATGTCGATTTCCACCCCAGGCTTAATCACGTGATCCACGAGACGCACATACTCAAGCTCAACGTTATGCTTCTCAAATTCGGCGCCCAGATCATGGGCAAGCTTATCTGCCGAAGATGCTTCTGGCGATCGTTTGAGAGTCGTGACTAATGCGACCGCTTTCAAGGGAACATCACTATTCATTTTTTCCTCCGAATTAAAGCGGCTTACCGCCCGTTACACCAATAATCTCGCCCGATACATAACTTGACTCGTCACTGGCGAGAAAGACGTACACCGGCGCCAGCTCTACGGGTTGCCCTGGTCGCCCTAGTGGTGTGTCGTTACCAAACTCGACAAGCTTTTCTTGCGGCTGCCCATGACTCGGTTGAAGCGGCGTCCAAATTGGACCAGGGGCTACCCCATTTACACGAATGCCCTTCGGAGTGAGTTGCTGTGCAAGCCCTTTTGTGAAATTAGTAATTGCGCCTTTAGTTGCTGCGTAGTCTAAAAGTCCTGGTGAAGGTTGGGTTGCCTGGATTGATGTAGTATTGATAATCGTTGCGCCCGGCTTCAGGAACGTCAGCGCTTCTTGCACAATCCAAAACATTGCAAAAATATTTGTCGTAAATGTATCTGTCAGTTGTTTTGTGGTAAGCGAAGTAATATCTTCAACAAATACTTGCTTGCCTGCGTTATTCACGACAATATCCAAACCACCCAATGAGTCGGCCGCATCCTTTACCAATTGTCGTGCAAACGTCTCGTCACGAAGGTCCCCTTCAAAAGTAAACGCCTTCGTGCCCTCTGCTTCAATAAGTGCAACTACTTCTTCAGCGTCTTTCTTTTCTTCCGGTAAATACGCGATAGCTACATCAGCACCTTCACGCGCATAGGCAATTGCCACCGCACGACCAATACCACTGTCTCCGCCAGTAATTAACGCTTTGCGACCTTTGAGACGGCCACTTCCTTGATAACTTTTTTCGCCGTGATCGGCCTTTGGCATCAACTCACTTGTGAGTCCGGGCTCCGACTGCTCCTGTTTCGGAATGTCTCCCATGTCATGTTGCTTTCTTGGATCTTGTACGGTTCCATTAGGTTCCATCTTTCCTCCTGTCTGCAGCACTTCTGCTCTTCTTATTATACTCCTGTATAAGGTGTCTTACTAACTCAGCACCTTCAACACGCACTGCTCATCAACACTCAAATATTTTTTTGGTCGCATCTTCGCCATAGCCGCTTTTACCTTTGAAAGTGAGCTTCCGTCCTCGTAGGCAACAATCACACGAGGATCGATATATGAACTGCGAGCAATTGCGGGTGTATTCCCGAGCCTCTTCGCAACTCGCTTCACGACCGCCGTAACCGCCTTCTTACGAGCTGTTGCTGACGCGTCATCCCCTAGGTCATCTTGAAGGAGTGCACTGGTTGCAAGTAATGTGCCGCCCCATGTGCGAAAGTCTTTTGCCGTAAACTCCTCACCCATATAAGTCTTGATGTAAGCATTTACGTCAGCTGGATGAATATCGTGCATCCTCCCCTGTTCGTCTTTATAACGAAACAACTCATACCCAGGAAGTTCATCGAGCTGCTTAATAATTCGGGCAAGTGTACTGTCTTTAATTGTTTTTACATGTTCTTTGCCGCTTTTACCTACAAAATCGAACGTCACTTGTGTACTGGTAATTTCAGCATGTTTCGAGCGGAGCGTCGTAATGCCGTAGCTATGGTTTTGCTTGGCATATCGTTCATTACCTACCCGAAAATACGCCTCGTCAATTAGGCGTACAATACAGGCCAGTACTTTATCTTTATCAAGTCGACGACGTGACAAATCTTTTTCAACTTGGCGTCGTAGTACAGGAAGTTGTGTGGCAAAGCGCAAAATGCGATCAAACTTTAGCTTCTCCTGTTTAATGCGAAATGTGGGGCTATAGATAGATTGAAGCCGCCCCGCACTATCGTAGCCACGTGCCTGCACTTTTGCAGATTTAGCTGCGGCAATTTCTACATTCTTCCAAGCTGGTGGAATAGCAAGCTTGTTGATGCGATCAATTTCAGCTTCATCAGTAATGCGCTGACCGAGCTTAAAATAGTGGTAATTCTTCCCCACCTTTTTACGGGTAATTGGCGTACGCATAGAGTTATTGTACACTTTCACCAATAGTTAGAGGGGTATCGTAGCGAATCTTATACTTATACACCACAAGGTTTGGTGAGAAACGATGTTGTGACGAGCACATCATTTTTGAGAATAGTTTGGATACGCGCTGATACAAAACTGAGGATAAGCATTACCAAAAAATAGCTTTACAATGTGATTAATTTCGTAATATACTTAGGTATGGAAAACCCAATTGTTTTCGATACTCTCAATAAAATGGACCCTGCGTCCATCACCCCTGACCATGTCAGGGGTTTGTCTTTAGGGAGAGTAACAGAGGAGTTTGGGACAATCGGCCTCTATGCGCGTGCGGTCGATACCTTTGAGCAACATGGCCTGACGGATAACAACTTAGTGCAACTCGCCTTCCAACTTGGCCTCGCACTCCACGCAGATGACTACCGCACAAATGGTCACTACACCGATCACCTGATGCGCGTCACGCTTCATATGGTTGAAGACTTCGGTATTACCGACCCAAACCTTATCGCCGCCGGCCCACTTCATGACTCTTTCGAAGACCACCCACGCGATTTAGTGCTCGCACTTACAGGCGAAAAGCCAGCTACACGCGAAGAAGCGATGGTACTTGGACGACGCGCACTCGCAGCACTCACCAATGAAGAGGTGGTTTCGATTATCGAATCAGTCACGAACCCTCCCGTGCTTGAAGGACAGAATAAGCTTGACGTCTACACAGCCCATACCCGTGAGCTCGTGCTAGGCTCGCCAAAAGGTCGCGTCCTAAAGCTCGCCGACTTCATTGATAACGCGGGCGGCAACCATGCGACTATTGGCGATAAGCAACGCAAACTCGATGAAAAATACGTCCGCCAATTCCGCATCCACAAAATGGGACTCTTCTTGCCCAATAGCCTCATTGTTGGGGAGGAGCGTCAGCGGGCGCTCCATATGTTATCTAAGGGGCATATGCGGGCGCTGGGGCGGCTCGCCCTTCCTCCGGAAACAATAGCCGCGGCCAGCTAGAATGCATGCTCGTAAGGTGTTCGGTCAAGATATGGGCGACGGGCAATAAACCCATCAATTGATTGACTCAGACCCTCAATCATTCCACGGTCATACTTCTGGAAGGTCACGAACTCGCCAAAGGTATCAAACTCCTCGTCACTCACCGCAACAAGCCCACCCTCTGCGGTACGCGCAAGGAGCGTCTCACCCTCATATCCTACAATCATGACATCGCCCTCACTACGACGTCCCATAGACGGCGAACCTTGCTTGAGACGCCTCAGCACTTCCTCTTTTGAGCCTTCAATTAAGACTTCTTCAATATCGGCAAATGTATCATCGTCAGTGCCAGGTCCTAATTCAATCACATAGCTTTGCTCGCGAAGCCGAATAAGTTCGTTTACACCGCTAATAAACTCCGAGTCTTGAAGCCTTAATGGCTTCTCGACGCCCGCAAATATACCCGCTTCCTGGCACGCTGCAAAAAGCATCTTCCTGACGTAATACTCAGGGCATGCTTCAAGATTGTAGCGATATTCAAAATCGAGAAAATTGTCATACTCGAGCAGCTTTTCAAATGCAACAAAGTCTGCACGGCCGCTAATAAATTCAGCCTTCATCGCAGCCCTCTGGGCTATTCCCGCTTTTTGCATTGCAAATACCGCGCTTAAATCACCACCTACTGGGAATTGCATTTCCGCATAACGAAGCTCGAACAATGCAGGGTCGTTGGCGTGGAAGTTGCGAATGAGATCTTCCCGCTGCCCAGCCTTCGTATCGGGATTGTCATTCACTGCATACTCGAAGTGATCGAAGTGATATTTTACAAAGAAAGTCTCAAATGAAGGCGTCATGAGTAACTGGTATTCATCGTCCGACAAGTTATAGCGAGCTCGCAAGTCCTCGGCAAGCTCACCGAGAATCGTTTTATTGAGCGCCATAAGACAGTCTTTTTCAAGCTCAGAATACAGCGAAAGGCTCAGGAGTTTGTTTGCTAGTGTAAGTTCCTCTAAACTGAGGCCCTGCAGCACAGAATTGCGCCTAAGGCCTTCGTATACAAACTCATCATCGAGCTTGTTTACATCGATCACATAATCCCATACATCCTGGTATGCTTCGATAAATTCAGGAATGGATTCTTTGGCGAGTTGCCTAAATCGGTTAATGGAGTCGCTGTTTTCTTTCATAAAAATAGGCCAGAAATCCTCAACCACAAAGCTCCCAACAAGATGGTGCTTTTCTTCAGGACTCAGGTAAGACAAGAGTAGCCTCTCTTGAGTTGCTCTAGTAGGTGTCTGCTCAATACTCATGTTCAATGCTCCTTAACACTACACTAAACGTTACTTCTCACCTGCATCTTGTCTGTACAAATTTTGATTATGGTATCAATACTACCTCAGTTTAGCAAGCATAAGCCTTCTGATATAATTTGCTAAATTAAGGTGATTATTGTATTATTTTCACACATAAAAATATAACGAGATTTTGACCACCATGGCCAACCAAGAAGCGCTTCCAACTCCAGATTTTCGTGCTTATTTTGCACATAGCATGAAGCCTACTGAGTACGAGATAAAGTTTCGTGATGCGCTCAATGACCAACTCCCTTCCAATATTGTTGACGTGCATGTCCATGCATCAGAAGCGGATCATTTTGACATCACCCAAGCACAAAGTATCCTCGATAAATCTGCAAGCACCTTTCCCGAAACCACAATTGAGCAATCTCAACAAATCGACACACTTCTTCACCCTCACATGAATGTACGAAAGCTTCGCTTTGCACATGCCTTTCGAGGAATTAATCATCGTGCAGTAAATAGCTACCTTCTTGAAAATTCGCCCGAGCAAGACCGTGTTGCGCTTTTTGGTATTTCTGAAAATGACGAAGAGATAGAGTACACACGTGAAGAGCTTCGCTCAGGCCAATACTCTGGACTGAAAATGTATTACTGCTCGTCGTCTGAAGAAAAGACCGCGCTTTACGAATACTTCCCAAAGCCAGTACTTGAAGTTGCCGAGGCGGTGAATGTGCCAATTATTCTCCACCTTCCCAAAACAGTCTCTCGTTCAATGGATGAAATTCGCGCGATTGTAGAAGATTTTCCTAACCTGCGCATTATGCTGGCTCACATCGGAGTTACATGGACGTATCCAGCAAATTTCCCCGCAACAATGGCTGAAGTTGCAAATTACCCAAATGTATTCGTAGATACGTCGGGCGTCACAAACCCTTCTATTGTCGCCACCGCACTCGAACAACTTGGACCGGAGCGAGTATTATATGGCTCCGACGAACCTCTGAACCTGCTTCGTGAGTTTACTTACACAAACCCGGAGCTTGGCCCTCGACTCCTGACCGACTACCCATACCACTGGGTGCACCAAGATGAATACGAAGCGAATAAACACCTACTTCCGGAAAACCTTATGTACTGCGAATTGCAGCAAGTAGACGCCCTCCTCGTCGCAATTCGAAGCGTTGCATCCGCTCGTCATGCTGATGCCTATATTCAATCAATCTTCCACGATAACGGACAACGAGAGTTTGGTTTCTAGTGTGCGTCGTAGTAGCCTGGGCTACTAATTGTGCGACGAAGCACTTTATCGATATCTGTATACGCGCCCACGCCTTCCGTTAAGACCTCAGCCGGAGCGAGAGATTCTGCCCACCTATATACAACTGCTCGAGATATCGTTTGCAGTGAAGTGAGCGGTACGGAGTAAGGAATAAGCTCATCCCTCTTACTTACCAGCATTCCCGCCCAGCAAATTGCATCGAAATGATCGCGCTCAATCAGTGTTGCGGAAGGCTCAACGCGCCGAATCGCCAACACAGCTCGACCGAGTTCAGTAAATGAAAGCACCTCACCAGGAGAAATTGGGTCCGGCTCTCTTCCTAGCTGATCATGAAAATCAAAATAGAATTCAACAAACTGACGCTTTTTCTCATCGGCATCATCAACCGTGTTTTTGTGACATACAAAGATATCAACGTCACTTTCTGGGCGCGCCAGTCCCGCAGGAATGCTGCCCGTAATAAATGCGCCTTCAATATTCGATGCGCCGTATATATCATTGACCGCATCGCGAATTTGCAGCTTATGCGCATGTTCAATTCCGTATCCCATTAAATGAGTTCCTTTACGTCTAACAACTTCAGTGTCTTCTTTCGATCGAGTGCCCATAAAAATGTTGATAACCTCGGCCCTGTATTGGTTCCAATAAGGAGATTATACACATTGGTGAAAAATCGCTTCTGTCTCGCCTTCACTTCTTTTTCATTGAGATCTGGTTCTCGAGGAATATCATAAAGATTCTTTTCAATATCTTCAAGCGACGCACCACTTGTGTCTGGGTGCTGCAGATATTCGTGCAGCCTTTGAATTTGTGAAACCTCTTCACTCGACATACTCGCCCTATACGCAGTATTTACTTTCTTGCGTACCACGAGCGACTCTGTGTCGTTGTATTGCTCGAGCCAATGCCGTACCCGTGGGAGCCTTGTGTCTAACGAATGAATATCAAACTCAAGTCCGTGCGCCCTCAGTACCGCTTCGAGCTTCCGCTTGTTCCACTGCACAATCTGACCAAGGCCAAGAAGTTGCCTAAATGGTACCGGCGGACGTTCACTTACTCGTGTTACTCCAGACAAGCGAAGTGCGTCGGCCATGACACTGTCGATCTCTTGACTTCGATAACTCGCTTCTATGCTATCGAACTCATCATACTGCCTGAAGATATCCTTACCGAATGAAAGTTCAAATGATTGCCCGGGGGTCTTATGGGTATACAGCCATTTCAACATTTCGGGCGTGTAGATCTTTAAGATATCACCCACTGATGTCACGCTGCCGTGCAAACTCGACATCTTGCTATTAATTCCTTGAAGCCCTACAAACTTATACTCCTGAAGAACCGGCGGTTCTGCCAGGAATATCTCGCGTGCAATCCTACTTGAGACTTCGAAGCTTCCGCCCGGTGATGCATGGTCAGCACCAGCTGGCTCAAAACTCGTCGCAGCATGCTTCCAGCGCATCGCCCAGTCAACCTTCCAAGACAGCTTCACAATGTGATCCTTTGTAATATCGACTGACTCCGTTTTCCCTGTATCAAAACACTTATAAGTAAGTGTCGACTTGCCATCATACTTAAGAATACGTGTGTTATCTTTTCCCGTGAACCGCGAGTACAGCACAACTGGGTAATATTCTTCACGATACGTTTCATCATCGATACTTTTGGCAATTTTCGCCTGATCGGACATAGCATCCAGAAGAATGTCAGCAATCGCCTTGCGCTTTCGAAGACTTTCAATAATCAGCTCGTCATATGCACCTGACTCATATACTTCTGTTTGATAGATAAACTCAGGCTCAATGCCCAGCTCTTTCACGCTCTCTTCAAACTCTTTTTCAAACCTCTGCGCATATGACGCAAAGCCCGCATCTGGGCTTGGAACTTTGCTATATGGAAGTCCGATATACTGCTTGAAAGAGGGATCAACACTTTGCGGCACTTTACCGAAGCGGTCGAAGTCATCCCAATACAGCATAAGACGCACCTTTTTGCCCCTTCCTCTAATCGACTCCGCAACAACGTGGGAGGTAAGAAGGTCGCGGAAGTTTCCAAAATGCACGGTTCCAGAAGGGCTCACACCTGCCGCGCACACATACGCATCCCGGGGTGAGAATGTAGTAATAACTTTATTTGCAAGCCGCAGGCCCCAATGCTCTCGCTCTCGTATTTCAGGTATGTGCGCTTGCTTTGGCGCACGTTTTTTGCGAACCACATGTCCCGCGGCAAGTTTCGTACCCTTTGCAAGATACTCATGAAGTTCCTTCTGGGGCAATGTCGGCCGACTCACCACTACACCGTCTTTGCTAACGCAAGAAGCGCCTCGTCCATAACCACCATAGGGCTGCACACCTCGTTCAACACCAGGCTGGTGAAGATCGGTGTCATACAGGACGGTCGAAGCATCGTGAATATTTTTGCCCTTGTGGGTTACAAACTTTTCAATGTAATTACTTTTTCCGTAAATCGTAATATACATTGCATTCTTCGCGTACTGCTCGTCTTCAAAATAGAGTTTCAACTCGTCGTCATTCTCGTAGCGCTGCACGACAATAACGGGCGCAAATAGCTCTTCGAAATTAGCACCGTCTCGAAGTGGCTTTGTCACAATCGTCGGTTCAATCACGATAGTGCGCGTACGGATAACTCCGTCCGTCGAGCTATCAATATATTCACTGTTCTTCACAAGGAATTCTTCAACCGTTGTCAGCGTTTCAGGTCGACTAATAGGCCCGATGTCCGTTTCGGGAGACGCATACGCGCCTATCCGCAGCGCCGCAACCGACTCACGTAGCCTCGCAACGAGCTGGTCATATACTGATGCATGCACAAGAATCGAATTGGGCGCCGCGCAATCCTGACCCTGGTTGTAGGTGCGCACACTCAATATGCCTTCGAGTGCCTTTTTAAGGTTCGCTGATTCTGTCACCACGAGCGGGTTGTGTCCCGATCCATTCGCGATAAATAATGTCGATTTGTGGAAGCTGCGCCTCAATCTATCAGCATTTTCTGTCGTTCCAGTGAATATTACTGCATCAAATACAGGGAAATGTTTATTTGTTTCAACGTCAACCTTCGTCGCCGTGAAAATATCGAGGCATTCTTTACGAGGCATTCTCATGTATTCAATAACCGGAACTAGCCGTGCAATATCGAGGACGGAGATCATCTCTTCATAGAAGCCGGTCATTGTCTCTGGAGCCTTTACGCACACGCGTTCCGACATAAGCCCCGGAACAATCGCAAAACAGGCAAACGCATAAAGCGGCTGGTTGCTCGGCATGAATACCGCAACGGGACCGACTACTTTCTCGAAATAGTCGCGGTTCTCTTCCAAACTCGTAAAAAGATCGAGTGCGCGTTCAATCTCATCTTCTGCCGTCTTATAGGTTTCATATCCCGTAAGCACTTTAAGAAGCTCGCTCCTTTTTGCCGTAATTCTTTCTGCGATTTCTAGTGAGCGCTTGTGCACTTGGGTAAAATCGATTGGATCACCCTTCTGCACGAGCAAACTCCTCTTCGATTAATTTCATAGCATTCGCAAATAGTTCTTCGGGCGATGCGGGTGTGCGCACTTCAAAAGCAAGGGCATCAGTATATGCAAGGTTCTCGAATGGCCGCGGGTCATCGCTTTCAATCATCGCCTTTAGCCTATCGTCAACGGCGTATCCCAACCTTTCAACCCAATTCAGCTCTTCGCCAAACTGCTTCGAGTTTGCAATGCCAATACGGAACATATCTTTAAGCGCATCAAGATAGTGCCAACGATACGCAATCTTCTGATCTTCAACCGACAACTGGCTAATATCTGGCATTCTATCAAGCGGTGTCTCAGACGGTGAAAGCCAGTTTAGGCACCCGAAACTTACTAGCTGTCCATCAGTCGTGATGAGAGATTCCTCAAAGCTTGCAAGCCACGTAAGCTGCGTCAATTTTTTGAGTCGTTTTGCGTGTTCATTCTCAACCGGAAGTGCATGAGCAATAAACCCAGCTTTACTAATTTCTTCGAACTGGTCAGGCCAGGCGGCAAGCTGCAATGGATGGTGCAACAGGTCGTGAATATCAAATGCTAAAATATTTCGAGTCGTCATGCTTTCAAAAAAAAGCTTGCCTGTAATGCGATATGTCTCCGGTTGATCATCATCTTTAAAAATGATGTTGGTATATTCAAGTAAGTCATCGTGAAACATGCGCGGCGTTGCACCGTCCAGAAACACGGAGCGAATATGTTCTACAGCTTCGGCACTAATTTCTTCTGGGTACGGCATGTCTCCATTCGATACTCTATCGGCAAGAGTAAGGAGAAAGCTTGGGTTGCAATCATCTGCATTCACAAGACGATTACCAAGCGAACGAATCTCTCCTTTATTATTTTCAAAAAGTGGCTCATCTAGATACCGACTCGCAGGATGCGATTCAGGGTGAGGCGCAACATCGGTAATAATCCGTATTGGTACGCCATCCCATCGCATACCCGGCTTGTCGCCGCTAATAAAATAAAGCGTAGGCTCGGTAGAGTCGCCGCGCACTTCATAGCCTCTCCTTGAAGAACCGAGAGTTTCTTGTGGATTCGTATGAATATGCAACTGCTCGTGGGACATTTTCTATTCCTTGCTCCATCGACTACAAATGTAAACGAAATAATACCATTGTTACCTCTGTTTGTAAAGAATATCCCAGATTGCGAAATAACTATTGCTATAATGAAGCACATGAAACTTCTTTTCCTCTACGGACCGCCGGCATCAGGCAAGCTTACTATTGCAGAAAAGCTCTCTCAAACAACAGGGATTCCTCTTTTTCACAATCACCTCTCACGCAACCTCGTCAAAGACATCTATAGAGACGCTACTCGCCAACACTACGGACTTGTTGACCGCATTCGTTACGACGTACTCGATTACTGCTCCCAGCATGGTACCGATCTTATCTTCACGTATGTCTATGAGGGTGAAGAGGAAGACGATGAAGATATTCGAAAGTTTACCGAAATCATTACACGCAACCAAGGTACTATTACATTCATCGAACTCACTGCGAATCGTGAAGATCTCATCAAGCGGGCTAATAGCGAATCCCGTCGCAAACAAAAGAAGCTCATTGATCCAGCAAAAATGGCTCGTATTACCGAAAATATGAACAAGTATTCAATTTCTTTCGTCGATGCACTCAAGATTAATACCTCGGAACTTAATCCTGACGAAGCAGTGACCCTCATTAGGCAAAAAATAAAACTTTAAATTGCGCATTAGAATTGTTATGGTATAGTACCCCTATGACTGAGGTACACATCAATTCTACATATGCCGACCGCCAAGGTGGCAAAGCATTAGGTCTACATTTACTGCGTGACATGGGATACCAGGTGCCAGACTATTTCGTCGTTTCACACGATGACGACAGCACGAGCCCAGAGGCAATTGCTCGTTTTACACGCTTCGCAACACAAACCGGCCGCGTTGCCGTGCGAAGCTCCGCTAACATTGAAGACGGCGCTCACTACTCTTTCGCCGGTCAATTTGATAGCTACCTCGACGTACCTGCGGATGAAATCCCTGCCCGTATTGCAGATGTACGCGAATCTATTACATCTGACCATGTACGACAATATACCGAAGCAATGGGCCTCGCGGTTGATGACATTAAGATGAATGTGATCGTCCAACAATTCGAAGAGCCTAACGCAGGTGGCGTGTGGATGGGTACCGGCGCATCGGGCGGACGCCTTGAATGGGTCGATGGACGCGGCGATGCAGTTGTGAATGGCACTGCGGAGCCTTACTTCGAAAGCTATGGTCAAGATGGCACCATGCTTGCAAAGAATGCAGACCTTATTCTTGCCGATGACTCGGGTCGCTCTGTCGCTGAGGTATGTAAAGAAATTCAAGAAAAGCTCGGCTACAACGTCGACCTCGAATTTTGTATTACCAAGAACGGCGTACAATGGCTCCAACTTCGAAAAGTCACCAAAGATATTGAAACGCACTCAACACCAGAAGCTGAAGAAGTACTCGAAGCGCTCACTATTAACGGTGAGGCGGCAAGCCCTTACACCGCTTCGGGTACCGCATATCGTCTTGATCAGAAGGGTGGCATTGAATGGGGAATGGGAAAGATTCTTATTGCACGCGCAACCTCGCCTGCTGACATGATGTACATTATGACTGCCGAGGGAGTCGTCACTCGAATGGGCGGTATGTTGTCTCACTCAGCAGTTGTGTGTCGAGAGCTTGGAAAGGCCTGTGTCGTAGGTGTTGATATCGATAAGATAGATCATGGCAGCGCCGTTTCAATTGACGGCAAAGCCGGCAAAGTCTTCCTCTCATAATTACCTTGCCACTTATGGTTTGGATTATGTAACTTATCTGTTATTTTAGTGCTATGAGCGAAGTTGTAAGAGGTCAAGTAACTGCCGTAAGAGAATCTCGTAACGCAACCTTCTTAGATGTAGGCATTCCCGGCGACAAATCTACTCAAATTGTTGTGACCGGTGAAGTTGAGCGGCCTATAAAAATCGGCGACATTGTACGCGCCGAAGGTGAAACTGGTGAAACTGCCATTAGCGTTCGCCGTGGCCTTGGGCAAATCTCACTATTTGCCGAGGGTATAGAAACCGTCGCCGACAACCTTCGTCCCCGCTGGCCTGGCGCCGACACTCGAGAGCGACACGCCGCACAAGCGGAGTATGTCGACATGCTCCGTCGTCGCCACGCAACTCACAAAGGCATCCGCGATACACTCGATGCCGAAGGATACACTGCTGTTGATACGAGTATTCTTCAAAAAACAGCTTCTGGTGCCGCAGCACGCACCTTCGATACCGTTGCAAACTTCGACGGCCGCGAACGACACCTGCGCATTGCACCAGAAATTGACCTTAAGGTTGTCATGGCACTCTCTGGACTAGAACGCGTCTATGAACTTGGCCGCCTTTTCCGCAACGAAGGCACTGACACTCGTCACCATCCTGAATTTACCAACGTTGAAGCATACACCGCTTACCAAACACGCGAAGAAGCAATTGGCCTAACCGAACGAGTGTTAACCGACATCGCACGCGCACAAGGCACTGACTACGATTTCACAAATATTCCACGTACTTCAGTTGCCGAACTATTTGAAAAGCATGATGTAAACTTTGAAAGGATTCTTTCGCTTGTTGAATCCGATGACATCGGAGCACTTCGCGCCTATGCAAAAACCGTTGGTGTCGATGATGCAGATACTCGCGGTGCGAGTGGGATTATCGATGCAATTATGAAACGTCGTGTACGTCCAACTGTTGACGCACCACTTATTGTCGACGGCTATCTTTCAGACCAACTTCCTCTTGCTGCATCCCTCAAAAGTGATGACCGTTTTGCTGATGCATTCCAAGTCATGCTTAAAACTGCAGAAATGGTAAAGGCCTACCAGGAAGAGGTAGACCCAGAACTCCTTCGTGCAAAACTCATCCGCCAAGCTGGTGAAGATGTTGAAGATGCGTTCCGTAACGACACGCGGCTTATTGATGCCTGTGAAATGGGACTCCCACCTATGTACGGTATCGGCATCGGACTTGATAACTTTACGGCGACCATCACTGATCGCCCTACACGAAAAGTTATCCCAATGCCAATTGATTTGTAATAAGATAGGACCTCACTCTGTATGGGAAAACAATCACGCAATCCTCGCGCAAACCTTATCGATGGTCCAACCCAAGCCGCACTCCGTGAGCTCTACGGAACCATTGATACGCTCGCTGACGAAAATCCAGAAATCTCATTCCGCCAGCAAGGTGCAACGAATGTATACTCAGCTCGCCAAACCACCGAAGTCTTTGGCCCAGACATTAGCCGAGAGAGCCGCCAGCTGGTACGCGTTGCGCTTGAGCAAACCGGGTTATTCCTTTACTCGCGATTCAAGCCAAGTCGCCCAGAGCAACAAAGGGCTTTTCGAGACACTATTCAGGAAACACCTTTTGAGTACTCGATTACAACCATCACAGCTGCACAGCAGCACTTGAGCCTTCTCGCACTCTCTGTTATGAATGGCGCGGCACTCCCTATTCACAACCGCGTTCGTCACACTTTTCTTCATGCGCTCGATATAGACCCGGATGAAGATGGGCTTATTAAATCATCGAGTTTAATCGTAAATGAATTCGGCTCACGCACCATTTTGCCGGAGCTAAGTCTCGAAACGTCTTATATTTCTGAGGAGGAATATCGGTACCAAGAAATGGTCGATAGTCAGGTAATGGGTTCTGATGAAGCCGCAGAAAAACTTCTCTCGACGCCTCTCAATACACAACTTACTTCCGAAGATCCACTCATTCGAGCGCGCGCCACAGAAATTCTTGAAGCCCGCAAACAATTTGCAGAAGAACATGATCTTGGAGTGCTCACTCCTAGTGCGATGGATATTCGTGAATTACGATCGTATATTGCTGAGCTATTCGGCTAGTTTGTCGTTCGTCCACTAGGTGTCACGGGTGTTATCGTTCCCCCACCCGTCGTCACCACACACCCGTTCGCATCCACAGTACTACCAGTCGGCGTATTTGGACACTTATCGAGTGAGTCGACAACTCCGTCGCCGTCAGTATCAAGAGGAGCTTCTTCCTCAACTTCACAACCATTTTCATCAACCTCGGTGCCTGCTGGTGTATTTGCACATAGGTCCTTGTCGTCAGTCACGCCGTCTTTATCGGTGTCTTCTGGTGGTTTTGGTACGTCACAAGTTCCCGCAGGAATTGCACTCTTCTTGAAGTACTCTTGGTAGGTTCCGTCGGTACCCCCGCCCACTGCGCGTAGGCCGTTGCTCTTACAGACAGTAATCTTTTCGACGCCAGACGGAGCAACGAATGGCTCATTCTTTTGTCCCTTTAGTCCGGCGAGCATCACTGAACGCCAAATTGGACCGGCCATACTTGAGCCGCCGTTCTTCATGGCGGCATTATCATTATTTCCAACCCATACACCGACTGCGAGTTGCTTTGAGTAGCCGATTGTCCAGGCATCGCGCGCATTATCAGTCGTACCGGTCTTTACCGCGACGTCGTAGCCATTAGTGTTCAGGCTGCTGCCGAAGATTGGCGCACGGGCGCTTTCGTCATTGAGGATGTCAGAAATCAGGAAGGCAGCATCTTCGTCCACAACTTCACGACTGCTAGTGGTTTTTGCAGTATAAATATTCTTTTCAAACTTGTCATCAATCTTAGAAATAGTCGTAAGGTTATGATACTGTCCACCATCTGCAAGTGTTGCGTAGGCATTGGTCATTTCGGTGAGCCTTGCTTCGGCAGAACCAAGCGCGAGTGAAAGACCGTAATCAGTATTGTCGCTAATTGTACTGAGCCCAAAACGCTTGAGCGCCTCAACGGATTTATCAACACCAAGATCTTGCATCACTTCAACTGAAGGAATATTAAGCGACTGCGAGATTGCACTTCGCACCGTTACGTCACCACGGAACTTTTTATCGGCATTAAGCGGCGTGTACCCCCCGAAGTCCGTCTTTACGTCGTGCAAAATGGTCGCAGGAGTAATCACCCCACGATACAACGCTTCCGTGTAATAGAGTGGTTTAATGCTTGAACCTGGCTGGCGTGCGGTCGTGGCCATGTTTACCTTACCGAAATCTTCATTGTAATAATCGGCGCTTCCCACTAGGGCACGGATCTCACCTGTTAATGGATCAATGGCGACAACCGAAGCATTCGAACCGCCATTACGTTGAATAAAACCAATTTGCTTATCAACCGCGGCGTTGGCAGATTTTTGAAGCGATAAGTCGAGTGACGTAGTAACACGGAAGCCCGAACGCGTGACGCGCTCTTCGCCATACTCTTTATAAAGGTCGTTCAATACCATTTCCGCAAAGTGCGGCGCAGTGCTATTCACACCTTCGTCCTGCGGTGCATACGCAAGCACCTCGGCCTTCGCCGCATCGGCTTCTGCTTGGGTAATCACCTTATTGTCGACCATTCGACCAAGTACGGTTGCTTGACGCTCTTTGGCATACTCTGGGTTACCCGAAATTGGCGAGTAGGCCGATGGCGCTGGAAGCAGACCAATTAGCATCGCGCTTTCCGCGAGGTTCAGATCAGCGGCAGATTTACCAAAGTAGGTCTTCGCGGCATTGCCAATACCAAAGGCACCCTCACCGTAATAGACAGAGTTGAGGTACAGGTCGAGGATTTCATCTTTACTATACTTTTGCTCAATCGCAATTGAAACGGTAAGCTCTTGGTACTTACGGAAGATGGTTTGATTATCTGAAAGGAGTGTATTTTTCGCAAGCTGCTGGGTAAGTGTTGAGCCACCATACCCCGTGAGGTCACCGCTTGTCAGGTTGGCAAACAATGCACCAAGAATGCTAATCAGCGAGAAACCACCGTGTTCATAAAAGTTCTTATCTTCAGAAGAGATAAGGGCTTTTTCGGTGTAGTCAGAAATTTGGTCGAGCGGAAGCCTTGCGCCGCGGTCAGCCGTACCAAAGCTATAAAAGACCTCGTTATTCTTATCGAGCAGCACCACGCCCGTGTTGTTATAGTTCATCAGACGGTCAGGGTCGGAAATGGCATTCGCATAATAAATGTAGGTAACAATCGGCGTAATAATAAGAAATGCCAAGATTGGCGTCGCAATCACCAGGGCTTTCTTTGGCTTACTGAGCTTTTTAAACCAGCGCCAACGACCCACGAAGAAATTACCCACCTTACCGTAGTCTTTCGACGGCTTTACGGCCTTTGAGGGTTTGCTTGGCTTCTTTACTGCGGTCTTTTTGGTTGGACTGTAGTATTTGTTGCGGGTGTACTTTGACATAATGATCCTACTCTATTATAGGGTATTTGCTGAGTGTGCGCTGAATGAATTTGGTTATGCTTTCAAGAAATTATTACTACTTCTTGCCGATTTTCAAAAGTGCGAACAAACTCAGCACAAAAGCCGACACCGCAACGACGTACACCACTAATAGCGACGTACCGTCCGCAGATTCAGATTCAGCTTCAGCAGTTACAACGGTCGTTGAGTAAGGACCCTTATTCTCATCTTCACCGTGTCCATGCGCATCTGTACTTGGCGCTTGATCCCACGACACAACCGTACCATCTTGGTAGGTTTGGTAGGCCTTCCAGTGAATATCGCCTGCTTCAGACGGCAAGTGAGCCGAGAAAGTGAATTCATCGCGCATTTCAGCAGGGATGCTTCCGCCTGTCCAAGTAATTTCAGTCACTCGCTCACCAGATTTCTTAGTTTGAATTTCCCAGCCCGGTTTCACTGTTGGCGTGACGGAATCAATACTTTCAGGAATAACCACGCGAAGCCCAACGGTTGGAATGTCTTTTTCGTTTGGCACACTCGTGGTGAATGTTTGGTAAGCCCCCGTAACTGCCTCACCCGGCTTCACGACAACATGTGCAAATGTTGCTACCGGAGCGGCTGCAAAAAGAACCGATGCAAGGACACCCACTACTGCCAACTTAGCTACAAACTTCATTCCCTTTTCCCTCTCTTATTATTTCTATCGCCCAACACACTGATTACAATAGCGCTTACGGCTATAACTACTACGCCCACTATAGCAAGTATCTCAAGACTGTTGAATGTGTGGCTTTCCTCGGCTTTTATACCCCTTGAAACTCGCTGGCCATAATGAAGAAAGGACTTTTCACCGGTTTCTTTATTCACGACAGCGAGCCTAATATCGTAAAACCCTTGCGCGGGAAATACGTAGCTTGCGAGCACGACATTTTCTGACACTTCGAGCGGGAGCTTCACCTCTTCTTCTTTGGTGGATTTCACGGTCATCGTATACGAGAAGGCCGCACCGGAAAGTCCTGCTTCACCAAAATCAAAAGAAATAACGCTCTCTTCACCGGCAATTGGGTCATGGTCAGGTGTCGAGTGAAAAAGTGCTTTCACACCAGTTTTTTCATCTTCGACAAAGAAATGGGCAGAAGCCGAGTTGCTCGAACATACCGATACGAGCACGGCCGCCAAACTTATAAGCAAGAGCTTTTTTATCACTTATTTAGCTTAGCGCACTACTAGTTAAATCAAAAGTGCAGCGCGACCTTGAACACTTTGGTGCTACTTGAGCCTGTTGAGCACACCCCTATTTTTCACAATATTCTTGTAATCCCACTGGATGTCACGGGCTTTTTGAAGCCACTGAGCAATAAGTTCGGCGTTTACTTGGCTAACGTCTGTATACGTAACACCCGCTGCTTTGAATTTTTCTACATCACCTACTGGCTCAAAGGTCGGCTCATCAAAAGACCAGCCGCTCCAGAACATAAGTTGCACGCCGGCTTTTTTGACGCTATAACCAACAATTGGGTTATCTTGTAAAAACCAAACCGGTGCGCCGTGCCAGACTTTACTTTCGGCGTCTTGAAGATTTTCGTTTAACGTTGTTTCGAGGAGTTCGCAGATTTGCCGATACTCGTCGGGTTGCGAGGAGTTGTAGGTGGCGATTTCTTTGTTCATAAGGTTATGATAGCAGGATTTAGGGAACTATTCGCGGATTCGGGTTCGAATGTCTACTGAAGAATCGGAATCTACTTTAATTGAAGAGCGGGTGCGCGTGTGACCAGACGACGTATTGGATTGAGAAGAGATATTAATACTCGCCGAGCCTTCTTCTGTGGTGATTTCTTTCTTCACCGTGCCGTTTTCGGGGACTTGGACTGGGGTGCCGTTAACCTCTACGTTTACTTTTGGAGTTGCCTCGGTTTGCTGAGTGCTCTCGCTAGACGGGCTTGAGCCAGGGCTTGTGACACTCTCTGTTTCCATAAGTCCATTTTCTACTTTCATATCAATATCCATGGTTGACGCCTCGAGCACTGCCGTGCCGGTTACCGATTGATTCGCTTGCGCTCGATTGGATGTATAAAGCGCGAAGGAGACCGCGACAGCAATCAACACCAAGAGTACCGCTACGATGAGCGCTTTTTTCTTGAAGCTTAACGTGGCTATGTCGTGCATACACTCCCCCTTGTACCTACTTATCTTAGGATGGGCAGAAGTAAGCGTATAGGAGAATTCTCATATATAGAGCAGTTTGGGGTTAGCGAAATATTTCGCGATCAATGATGACCGAGTAGTCTGCGAGCTTTTGGGTAAGAGTAGCCCCGCCATATTTGCGCTCGGTGTCGTTTGGATCAACGAGTTGAATATGTTTGCCGTAACGAATGACTTTAAGTTGCATTGGACCACCACCCTTTTTCGCAAACTTACCGAGGCGGATTTGAAGGGTGTCGCCTATGTAGATTTGCTTGTTGGATTTGTCGTGGAAGTCGGTGGTGTTTTGCATAACTACTTTATTCTACGACTAAATACTTTGCGGAACACCGCGGCTGTATTAATAAGCCAGAGTGCTTGTTCATCCCAATCAGTCGTGCCTTCAATCGAACCAGGAATGCTTGTACGAATTCTCGTCGCGCGTTTTCCTTCAAGTCGCATCCATTCTAGTGGAAGACCGATGGCCGCTTCTATATCTGCTTGCTGTGCGCGCAAACGATCAAAAATCTTTTTATCATCATCGTGCGGAATATAAAGGTCGCAGGTAATCGTTTCGTTTGTCTTGTTAATTGTAAGTGACAAATGCGCCTTAGAACTTCCGATAGATACATCATGCCAGTGACGTGGCCGCGCCTTACGGTTTCCCAGAGTTGCCTTGTCATCAAGGTCATTTAAGTGTTCCCAGAATTTTTGCTGTAGCAACTTGTAATCCGACAAGGTTCGCTCACCCGCTTGCTTCACCAGCTTTGCCCAGTCGTTTGGCTTGGCAATAACATTAAAGCGTGGTGCTGGAGCGGAGTCACCTATTCGCCATGCCTCAATTTCAATGAGAAAGATATTTATCTTCTCGTCGGTATGCTCATTAAGCCAGTTAATCGCCTGCTCATGCTCTTGCCGCGCCGTCTTTACAATCCAGATGATAATTTCGGAATCGAGGCCAGAGCCATATGTAAAAAGCTTCCCAAGATGATCGTGATTCGACGCCTCGAGTTGGTTTTCAATAAGAATCTTACGCCCCGTACCGTCTTCTTCAGCGATAATATCCGCGCTGAAGCTACCGACGACACGCTCTGTTTGCGGCTCGATGATTTCGATGCCAATAGTCTCACTGAGAAGCGCGAGATTTTCAGGCAGTGAAAGCCAGGAAGAAAAATCGTATTCTTCGTGCTTCCAGATTTCGCGGAGGGGGACTTGTTGGAGAGTGCCTAGGTTCATAGTGCTATTATAGCAATGACTACTTTTTCTTTGACCAATCGTCCGCAAATAGCTCCGCCTGTTTTAGAACATTATCAGTGGCAAGCGCCTGCTCGTCTGGTGGGTAGCCATATTTATTAAGAAGCTTCTTTACCTCCACACGAAGCCTTGCTTGTGCGGCCGCGCGAATAGTCCAGTCAACACCAGTGTTAGCACGAACCCTTTCAACAAGGATGCGCGCCAGCTCTCGCAGTTGGTCGTCTTTCATAATCTCTTTTGCGCTACCATTTGCCAAAAGTGCATCATAAAATGCAATCTCATCCTCTTCGAGTCCTTCGGTTTCATTGTTTTCAAGCGACACTTTCATTTTAAGAGCAATATCGATCAACTCTTCAATAACCTGCGCAGCTTCAATAGTTCCATTTCGATAACTTACAAGTGCCGCCTCAAGCATAGTAGAGAAATCGTCAGATTTAATCGCATTTCGTCCAAACCGCACACGAATTTCATCTTTAAGAAGTTTTTGCAGCGCCTCAACAGCTAGATTCTTGCGCTCCATTCCCCGCACTTCTGCTAAGAATTCGTCAGAAAGCACCGATAGATTCGGCTTTTCTAGGCCAGCTGCGGCAAATACATCCACTACACCAACGGGTGCAATTGCCTTATCGACAATCTGCTTAAGCGCCATCTTATAGTCGCCATCTGTTGGGCCTCCGGTAGTTGAGCCTGCTATCTTATCAAGACGTGCTTTAATTGCCTGAAAGAAAGCAACCTGCTCGCGAATCGCTAATGCATCTACAGTCGGCATTGCTAGTGCAAATGCCTTGCTTAGTTCGGTGACATGCTGCTTGAGTCGCTTTTCGCCGTTCTCTAACGAAAGAATATGCTCCTGTGCGTCAAGAATAGTCTGCAACTTGCCCCTCGTATCAACTGTAAAGTAGCGCATATAGTCAAAACCATGAAACAAGTCACGAACAATTTCGAAACGACGCTTCATCTCTGCGATTGCCTCATTGATATCCAGGGTTGGCGCACCTTGGCCACCACTTTGGGTGTAGGTTTCCAGTGCATCACGTAGTGCGCCAGCCACACCAAGGTAGTCCACAACCAGGCCACCCTCTTTTCCTGGGTATACACGGTTTACGCGTGCGATTGCCTGCATAAGGTTATGACCTTTGAGCGGTTTATCCAGATACATCGTATGCATACTCGGCACATCAAATCCCGTTAGCCACATATCACACACAATTACAAGTTTAAGGTCAGACTGTGGATCTTTGATGCGCTTTTCGACTGTTTGAATACGCTGTTTGCCGCGGATGTGTTGCTGCAGGTGTGCCTCGTCACTAGCGCTGCCGGTCATAATAACCTTAATAGTACCCTTGTCATCGTCTTCGCTGTGCCACTCGGGTCTGATTTCAATAATTTTATTGTATAAATCGGCGGCAATATGGCGACTCATTGTCACGACCATACCCTTACCCTCCAGTGCTGTCAGGCGGTTTTCGAAATGCTCAACAATATCCGTTGCGATCAGCCGCAATCGCTCCCCATTACCAACAATTGCTTCCTTTTGAGCATATTCAGCTTTCAGCTTGTCTTGACGGTTCATATCTTCGCCCTCAAGCAGATCGTCAACTTCTTTATCAAGCCACTGCTTAGTGGTTTCATCCATACCCAGGTCGACGAGGCGGCTTTCGTAGTAAATCTGCACTGTCGCACCGTCTACTTCAGCCCGTTTGATGTCGTAAATATCGATATACTCACCAAATACCGCCGGCGTGCTCTTATCTTCAAATTCAATTGGTGTGCCGGTAAAGCCAATGTAGCTGGCTTGCGGCAATGCATCGCGCATGTACTTTGCGTTGCCATACACCATACTGCCATCGCTCTCACGAATTCGCGCTTTCAGCCCGTACTGGCTCCGGTGAGCTTCATCTGCCATTACTACAATATTTGTGCGTTCGCTGAGTGTTGGGAATGTATCGCCACCATCTTCCGGGAAGAACTTTTGGATAGTCGTAAAGATAACGCCGCCCGATTCCCTGTCGAGCAGCTCGCGCAAATGAGCGCGGTTCTCGGCCTGGACTGGGTCTTGGCGTAGCACATCTTTGCAGGCTGCAAACGTTCCGTATAGCTGGCCATCAAGGTCGTTTCGGTCGGTCACAACTAGAACGGTAGGGTTACCCATTGCCGGATTGCTGATAAGTTTACCGGTGTAGAACATCATACTCAGCGACTTACCAGACCCTTGTGTGTGCCATACGACACCGGCTTTATGATCACCATCTGGTTTTGCGGCGTCGATAGTACGCTGTACGGCTTTATTTACCGCCCAGTACTGGTGGTATGCAGCGACTTTTTTCACGAACTTAGCGTCATCTTTACCGTCGCGCTCAAACACGACGAAACTTCGGACCACATCCAGGAGCCGTTCGGGTGTGAGCATACCCTGCACCATCACCTCAAGTTCCGGTACGATTCCGTCGAGTTGCTCGCCATCAACTGTTTTCCAAGCCATGAATCGTTCGAATGGGGCGGTGATGGTGCCTACTCGCGCATCTAACCCATCGCTAATAATGCAGAGTTCGTTGAACCGGAAGAGGCTACTGATTTGCTTCTTGTAGGTTTGAATTTGATTAAAGGCGGCTTGAAGGTTCGCCTTGCTATCGACTGCGTTTTTAAGTTCAATAACTGCAAGTGGTAGCCCGTTTACATACAGCACGATGTCTGGTCGGCGGTTAATATCGCCTTGAATCACCGTCAGCTGGTTCACCGCCACGAAGTCGTTGTTTGCTGGATTGTCGAAATCAAACAACCATGCCTGAGTGGTGCGGATTGAACCATCGCTGTGGCGATATTCGATATTCACCCCATCGGTAAGTAGTAGGTGAAAGTCGTGGTTATTTACTACTAAATCCGGCGAGCTGGTACGCGCAACACGGCCGGCAACTTCGGCACGCTGTTCTGGCGATAATTCTGGGTTGAGCCGTGCGAGTGCAATGTCAAAACGGCGATTTAACACAACGTCGGTGTAGTCACGCTCCATTGTGCCGTCTGGGCCGATGGTCGGGCCGCTGACGATATCCCAGCCTGTACTGGCAAGGAGGTCGAGGGTTGCTTGTTCGATGTTGTCTTCGGTCATTGTTGTCCGTATTATAACTTATACTAACTCGGAATCTAACTCATCTTGCGGCCTTTGTTTGTATTCAATCAGTGCTGCTTGATAGCTCGTAGGGTCGGTGTTAAATAATACTTCACTTGGCCTCATGTTTTGGCCAAAAATCACCGGCCAATCCTCAGTATCATCAACGTACTCGTTAAACTCGCTATGATCCTCGAAGCGAAGACGGGAGTGTAGATGAGACTCTGTCTCAGAATGCCTATTCAAAAACAGTGCCGCAATCGAAAGTGCTTCACGAGCGATAAAGTGCGCCTCGTGTGCACCAAGTAAGTTTTCCGCGTAAGCATCCTGGCCATGAGACGTCGCGCCGTTACTGTTGCGGATTTGCCCGATAATTAACACCGTCTTAGCGCACGCTTCGTCGATTCGTATAGCTACGTCGCCATCGTTCGATAAGTTAATGCATGCTTTAGCTTGCTCGTATAATTCCGGAAATGTCGGCTGACCCCTATGGCCCGGCGCTACTTCCCCGTTGTGGTCGGTGATAATTGTGCGAAATACGCATTCCAGCAAAGCCTTTGCTTCGTCAACCACTGATCCAGATGTACCGGTTGCAAGTGAGTCGTGAAGAGCCCGTAGACGCTCGTCGAAGTGCGCCGCCGATCGTATGGTTAGACCACCCGCATAAAACGGGTCAATCTGTTCCATTTATTTTTATCTTTCCAGAAATCAATCGCGGAAGGAGGGTGTCGCGGAGGGTAGTGAGGGTTTGGATTTCTTCTGAATTCACACGTACTCTTTCAATCAGAGGCAATGCTTTGGCTTCAAAAGTCTTTAGAATATCCTCAGGCGGAAGGTTGACTTTTCTTTTTGCAATGTCATCTTTTGACAAACCCCGAATTACTGAACCCGAAGCGGCCAATTCCATTTCAGCGATAGCACGTATGGTTGAGAAATAGACATAGCTTACGGCGTGTTCAGTAGGTGTCATTGCAGCTACTCCACGCCCCAGACAATATTCCTCATAGCCAATACACACGTTGCCGATTGTTCCCCTAATGCAAAAGATAATGTCTCCAGATCGTGATATTCGAGTAGGCGAAGAGGTATAACGCTTCGGCGTAATGCTAGCACCCGTGAAGTCCGCTGCTCCGTTCAATAGCAATACTCCGTCGCCTACATTATTGTATGACTCACCTTTTGGAGATAAGCCCATCGTTAGCGTGAAGAGATGGTCTACAGTTCCAGCTTTCCACTCTTCCACCTCAGGATTATCAATAAAATAATGACGAAAGAGCGCTTGCCCCATTTGCTCGAGCTTTTCGTTCATTTTGCGATTTAGTTCGATTTTTTCATCAATCGTCCCGAGAACATCTACGATTTCCTTTTGTGTATCAATATCAGGGAGATCAACTGAAACGTTTTTCATTTGACCTATAAATAGGCATTTCTGCACAGCTCCCGTCGCCATTGAAATAAAGCTGCTTTTCAAACTGCGCATATAGTAGTAGAGATACTGAGGGTGGACGATCTCTACATTTGGCTTAAGAATTAACACGCTACGCTGAAACTCATATTCGGGAGTTTCATCTTTAATGATAGCAGTCTCACCAATAGTACCCACACTAGTCACCAGTACATCGTTCCTAGCTGTCTTTGTTCGCCTTCTTAAAGATTCAAGTGTCGGTCGGTCAATTTTGCGTTCTTTATCAGTAATAATGATCCTGTCCTTAACGTTCTTGGCACTTAATAAGTAGTAGTTGCCATTCTCGTTATCCTTGACCGTACTGTGAGTCCCGTCTGTAATCTGCAGACAAATATCTCCAAGCAAAACAGTCTGGGTCATTTCGCCACCCTACCAGTCTTTTTGGCAAGCTTAGTAAGCTTCGCTTGTTCATCTATTAGGGCCTGGGGATTTTTTACGTAATGATTTGCGTCTCTTTCGTGCTGTTCCTCGTCTAACGCAGTTATTACACCACACTGTCTGCATTTATGCATAAATGTCCCGGCTGGCTTGTAAAATAATGACCTCACCTCGAATTCCTTACCCTCAAGCCCTACTAGCTGAAAATGCGGGCAAGCATTTTGCAGTTTTTGCGAATTATTCTTATCGCGTCGCTCTAAGAGCTTATTGACATCTATACTGAAAGTAAATTTTATAGCTATCACAGACAGCACTATGGCAGTTAATCCTACGATGATTTGCCAAAATTCAAGCCCTGTATTTAGAACGCCATTCATATTTTAGCTCCAGATAAATAAACTTCTATCATTTCTCGTCACTCCCTTCCTCGCCGCGTTCGGCGGGCTGCGATATAAGCTCGCTGGTCAGGTTTTTGATTTCTTTTGGTTCGGTGCGTTTATCAGACATGGCTTAGGTCCCAAATATACATAGTTAGTAATATCGCAAAAAGTAGCATTCCTACTATAAACAAGAGCGTGCTAGTGCCACTGGTTGCGTTTGTAAGTCGTTTGAATCTAACCTTATCCATATCTTTATTTAGCGATGCCGTAAACGATGCTTTGAAGTTACGCGTCATAATCTTTTGCGAATCGGCGAGCATTCGTGAAAAAAATAAAAAGTTAAGTATTACGAATAATGCACTTAACATGAAACATGTTAGAGCTGCTATAGATAGCATGGGATACGGTACAAATATTTTTTGATTCAACGCCGCCATAGCTGCGAGTGCCGCAATAGAAAATGTCACCAATGATCGACTGTGCTCTATGGCTACTAGCGCCATGAGTTCTTGATTACGCATAAACGATGAGCGATAGTCGTTGACACGTTCGTTGATGAAAAATTTTGATAAACCGCTAATTACGCCTAGTAATTGCTTCATAGTTCAATTCTATCCAGGCTGGCCTTGATTTTTGCTTCTAGCTCGTGGCTACGAGCGAATTGCTCGTCTAGCTCGGCTGTCAGGCGTGCCATTTTCTCATCAAATGGTTCGTCGTCTTCTTCAACCTCTTCGCTGCCGACGTAACGACCAGGCGTAAGTACATAGTCATGCTCTTTGATCTCATCGAGCGTGGCGACTTTTGCAAAGCCAGCAACATCTTGATATTCGCCATTTTGTGTTTTAAAGTCGTGATACGCTTTTGCCACCCTGGCAATGTCTTCTTCAGTAAGCTCGCGGTTGCGGCGATTAATCATCTTACCAAGGTTTCGCCCATCAACAAATAGCGTCTTACCACTACGGTTCGTTCGGTCTCGCGATACAAACCACAAACATGCTGGAATACCGGTGTTAAAGAACAGCTGGCTTGGGAGCGTTACAATCGCGTCCACCATATCCGCCTCAAGCAATTTCTTGCGAATTTCACCCTCACCCGAACTTTGACTGCTCATACTACCATTTGCCAACACAAACCCAGCCGTACCTCGCGGGCTCAGGTGGTGGATCATATGTTGGATCCAGGCGTAGTTAGCGTTGCCCTTTGGTGGCACGCCATACTTCCAGCGAATATCGCCCGAAAGCAGCTCCTGCCCCCAGTCGCTGATATTGAATGGTGGGTTGGCAATGATGTAATCTGCCTTCAGGTCCGGGAATCTGTCTTCGTGGAAGCTATCACCGCGGCGAATATCCGCATCAATGCCGCGAATTGCCATGTTCATCTTTGCGAGGCGCCATGTAGTTTCGTTGAGCTCCTGACCATAAATGGCAATATCACCAAGTCGGCCCGAATGTTCCTCGACGAACTTCTCACTCTGCACAAACATGCCACCGCTACCACAGGCCGGGTCGTAGACGCGCCCACTGTACGGCTCGAGCATATCTACGAGGAGCTTTACAATCGAGCGTGGAGTATAGAATTCACCGCCGTGCTTCCCTTCGCTGTCGGCAAACATACCCATGAAATATTCATATACGCGACCAAGAAGATCTTTAGCATTATCTGACTTGAATGTTGTGTTAGTAAAGAGATCGATGAGCTCACCTAATCGACGCTTGTCGAGCGCTTCACGAGCATAATTTTTAGGAAGCACGCCTTTAAGCGAGGAATTATCACGCTCTACAGCATCCATCGCTTCGTCGATAAGCACGCCGATAGTCGGCTGCTTCGCACTCGCAACCAGCGTATCCCAACGCGCCTCTTTCGGCACCCAGAACACGTTGTCAGCCGTGTAGTAATCGCGGTCCTCGGGATCAAAACCATCCGCTATTGCTTTTTCACGCTGTACCTCAAATGCGTCTGAAATATATTTAAGGAAGATAAGGCCAAGCACGACATACTTGTAGTCCGATGAGCTAATATTCCCCCTGAGTTTATCTGCCGCGAGCCAAAGTTTCGATTGAATGTCTTGAATATCCATATTAGATTTAAGTATAATTTAATTTTTCAAATAAATCACCTCTCGAGCCGGACACTCAATCGGATCGAGCAAACACTAGAGTCATTTTGGCTCCGGCGGCTGGATAAATCCATTAATCTATGCGCCGCATAAATTCGGGCATTAGACTAATAAACGAACCGCGACCCAGCGCGAAGCAAGTTCGCACGGTCGCCGGCTCCAGTCGCAGCAACAAAAAAACAAAAGAAATAACGCAAACCAAATGGCTTGCGTTATTTCTTTGGCTCCGCTTACAGGTCACGGACTTTAAAATAAAATAAATTACTAAACATTT